>Ga0207827_100023_pt1 | contig 208526 bp, 200 predicted proteins | sample CeladaPassaB1F02_FD_187479 | JGI IMG/M metagenome (GOLD analysis project Ga0207827, IMG submission 187479) | Cellulose-adapted microbial communities from the Joint BioEnergy Institute, USA - Passage B1F02 (SPAdes) (version 2) | ecosystem: Engineered > Bioreactor > Continuous culture >...
TAAATCGCACGAATGCGAACGTCCATGGTGTGGAAACTCCTTTGCTTTCCTTGTGTTTCAAGGATTCATTCGACATGAAGATAAAAAAATCCTCCCGATTGTTGTCGAGAGGGTGCGAAATGTGAGTCAATACATAAACACTATGTGATATTTTCTTAGCAGCTTTAATCCGTCCCCCGCCTATAAGTCCTAACGCCGCCGCAGCCGCGACACCTTTCCATCCTTTTCCCGACTTGTATGCCTTATACGCATCATAAGCTGCAAACCCTGCATTGATGGCCAACCATACCCAATGCCCATCCGGATCCACCAACATCACCGGATTGTTGTTCGCATACGTATATCCGTTTTGCGTGAGAATGTCATCCGCATCCCCTGGGTCTGGATCCAAAGAAAGGAACACGCCATGCGTTGGATGATAGTACCGGGCAATTAGGTAATAGAGACCCGTTTCTTGGTCATATTGGTATCCCGCATATCGGTATGGGTTTTCGTCCGCCACGGCGCCGGATTGGGAAAGAATATTCCCCCACGTATCGTATTGGTAACGGGCCACGATGTTTCCTTGTTCATCCGTCAGGGCGATCACATCGCCATGGGCGTTATAGTGGTAAAAATACGTTGCTGTGCCTTTCTTCATGGCAAGGAGTTGTCCGTTTTCTCCGTATATATACGATCTTACCACATTTCCGCTTGCATCGGTTTCATACAGAACGTTTAGGCTGTCGCCTTGGTAATGGTAGTTCGTAATGACGCCATTGACATTCTTTTGGATGCGCCGGCCGTCTTCGTCGTATTTGTATGTTACAAACGGCGTGCTTTCTCCTTTTCTCGTAATGGAAACCAATTGGTCCGCTTCATTCCATTCGTATTGATATTGTCCATCTTCGATACGGTTGCCGTTGGCATCATAAGAGATTGTCTCTGTTCCAAAACGAATCAACTGATTGGCAGCGTTATAATCGGCATTGGTCGTCGTCGACTGTCCATCCTTGGTTTCCACGATTTGCTTCCGGTTTCCGAATCCGTCATAGGCATATTCGACTTTCGTGCCATCTGGAAGCTGCTCTTCCACTAATTGGTCTAAGTCATCGTAACGGTAGACGGTCGTTTCCCCCGTTGGGGATTCCACTTTCGTCCGGTTGCCGTTTTCATCGTAACGGTATGTTTCCGATAAAATTTCTTTTCCGTCCGCCGTACCGACCGAAACGCTTTCCACTAAGCCACGGTCATCATACGTAAAGGTCGAACCGGCTCCGTTTCCTGTCGTGAAGGTGCGAACGTTTCCTCTCTCGTCATAGTCAAAGCGGTACGTATACGTTCCATCTTGGACGACCGTATTTTGATCCAAGGCATTGTATTGGTAATTAATCGTTTGGCTAAAGGACCCATGAGAGAACATGAACTGCTGCAATTTATCCGATGTGGTTGGGTACAGCCATTTTTGCAGCCCGCCACGGTCCGACAGTTCCACCAGCCGATTCGCTTTATCAAATGTTCTCGTTTTGGTGGTGCCGTCTTTTAGATATTGAACAGAAAGTTCGTTTCCGTTTTTATCATAACTAAATTCGTAATACGGGACGTTGTTGTAGAAAACAGTTTTGACTCTTTCGGCCCCGTCATACGTCCATTGAATCGTGTTTCCTTTCGGCAAAACCGTTTTGATTTTATTTCCGTTGGCATCATATTCATTCGTTGTCACATCATTGAGCGGACCGACGGTTTTAATGAGTTTACCGGTCGCATCATAAGAATAGGCAAATGTTTGAGACTGGCCGTCGCTGGTTCGAATGACTTTTGAAGTCATATTGCCATTTAAGTCATAATCGTAGTTGACGGAAGTACCGTTCGCTAACAACAGCTGTTTTAAGCGATCCGATAAATCATACGTGTACTCTTTCTTGTTTCCTTTCTTATCGTACTCGCTTAACAGGTTTCCTACGGCATCATAATTCTTTTTCGCCACATAGCCTTCTTCATCCACTTCTTCCGTGACATAATTTCCGCTTGCATCATACTTGTTTTTCGTCACCACGTTTCCTTCCATTAAACGGATCGCGTCAAACCATACCGTTCCCGTGTAATTGCCACGGAAGACAGCGGATATGTCGATTTTATCAATTGGCTTGGAAGGTTGAATCGAAACGGCGGCACGGTTCCAATCTTGATTGCCAGCAGGGAAATCGGCGGTATACGTTTGGGTCGTTCCATCCACAAAGTATACTTTAGCCGTAATGGAATAATCGCTTGCGCTCACTGTGCCATTGGCTTTTACATTTTCAGCTTTCGAAACCCCAGTAAGCGTAAGGTTAATTGGTGCATCACCAGATGTTTGGCCAACGATGATGGTCTGCTTATACTCACTTGCCGATTGCGTGGTGCTTGTTCTAGATATTTTTAGTGAGTACCCTCCATCAAATGATTGCGTAGAATCTACGCTTCCTCCTGTTCCACTCCAATTCGTGGTAGTTCCTTCAAAACTACTATTTACAACTGGGTTGTAGCTGGAAGAAACCTGCGCTTCTTCCAATTGAACATTATCAAACCAGGCTTCTCCGGAAGCATCTGGAGACTTATGATCGACCTCTAAATAGACGCGAATTTTGGCTGCATTCGAAGGAGTGGTAAACGTGACTTGTCGCTCTGTCCAAGGTCTTGTGCCTGTGAGTTGGCTATAACGATGATCCGCCCAAGAAATCGTTTGATTTTGGCTATTCATCAATTGAACATTGAAAAAGGCATTGGCTTTCGTTAAATTCGTTTTGATCTTCCCGCTTAACGTATACGTGGTATTTGGTTTCACTGTGATTTCTTGGGTAGCCGCTACATAGCCAAGTTCTGTATTAGGAGAAGTAGAGTCAGCGACGATTTTTAACGTTTTTCTCCCTGTCAATCCATTATATACATTCGTGTCTTCCAGTAATTGCCCAGAATCATAATGACTGAGAAGATTCCAAGCTGTGATTCCTTGTTCAAAGCCGCTATTAGAGAGCAAATTCGTGGCACTGCCTAATGTATCGCTTTCTTCAATGATATTCCCATAGGCATCGTACTTCGATACAGAAGACGTTTTTCCCGATTGATCCGTTTCGGATACAGGATTTAAGCCATCATAGGCAATCGTGGTTGTATCGCCTTCCGTATCTGTCATGGAGATGACATCATTATTTTTGTTATACTCGTATGTTTCCGTACCATAACGATCTTTCGCCGTTAACACATTCCCCTTGGCGTCATACGTATATGATTCAGTAGGATTCGCTGCATTTTGATCATTCGGATCCCGTGATTCTACTAGATTATTTCCCTCATAAACATAGCTTGTCGTAATGTTTAAGCCATCTACGTCTTCGATAATTTGAATTGGGTTCGCTGCTTCATTAAATTTATACTGAATTTTACGGCCATTCGGTTGCGTTACGACAAGTTGTCGTTTTGTTTGGTCATAGTTCATCGTATAGATGCGGTTTTCAGGATCAATCGCTTGGCTTAGCCTGTCGCCATGATAAATGAACTGATTAACGACCGGTTTTGCTTCCGTATGCGTCGGTTCCAATACTTTCTCTAATCGACCAAGTTCATTATATTGGTATCTCGTTACTTCCCCGCCCGTCTGGGTTACTTTTGTTAACAAGTCGTTGTTATACTCATACGTGATGGTCCGATTCATTGGGGCGGTAATTTTCTGGATTCTGCCGCTTGCGTTGTACTCCATACTCAGTTTTCTGCCCGACGCATCGGTAATCGACACTAGCTTTCCGTTAGAATAACTGTAGGTAGTGGCATTCCCATGTCCATCTACGATTTTAGTTAACTTGCCGTCACTTTTTTGAAAGTGGATTTTCGTTTGATCTTTTGTCGTCAGTATATATTCATCGGTTGTTTCGCTTAACTCCAAGTAAACCCCTGTCGGGGCTTTATACGTGCCGTCGGATAATTTCGTGAATATATGGAGCGTGCCATCTTCATCCGTAAATCTTGCTTCATTTCCTTGGGCAACGATGTTCATTTCCGCATCGCTATGCCATCCTTTTCCAAACAATCCAACCGATGTGGATAAACTATTGTAGGTTCTCGTAATTCCAAGCCCCGGTCCTCTTCCGGAAATCGAAACATCGTCTTCGTCTATAATCAGATTGCCGGTAGCGGCATTCACGCTGCCATACGGAACATCAATGATGGACCAGTACTCTTCTTTTCCTAAATACTCATTCGCCTCCGGAATGTTCACCGTCAAGGCATTGCTGGAAAATACCGTTTCCCCATCCGCATTGTAGGCGCTGAGTCGGAAGTAGTAATGGGGGCTTGTCGCGTATTTGGTCCCCATTTTCGCATACATGGGGGAAGGATCTTTCGGAAGTTCCAATCCTTTTCCATCATGATGCAACGTTAAGGTGCTGGAATCCCCCTGTTGGATTTCCTCCGGAGTTGGCCAAATTCCTTTGTTTTGTGTCGTCCAATGGTCCACGTCTCCTACATCAAATGCTTCATAGTAAAGTCCATTGAAAATCCACACTTTATACCCTGTCGCTCCAGGAATCTTATCCCAGTCTAACATGACATAACCCGAGTTGCTTCCTAATTGGTTGCTGTAAGCAAACCCTGAAGGCGCTGGCGGCACTCGCAAATCCGGAATACGAGGCATATACGCATCAGAAAAGACGGTTTCCCCTTGAGAGTTATAGGCACTTACTCGAATCCAGTAGTTGGCAGCCGTTGCGTATTTGGTTCCTGCATTGGCATAGACCGGGGACGGGTCAACAGCTAATTCCGTGCCAAGACCATCGTTTAAATGCAACTTATATCTACCTGCATTAATTTCCGTGGATGTTGGCCAATACTTTTTGTTTTTCGTTGTCCAAGAAGTGACGTTCCCGACATCTAGCGATTCATAGTAGCATAATACCCCACCTTTAAAACGTATTGTCCCTGCGCCGAATCCCACTTACTTGATGAGGAACTATAGTTGGTTGTCGGATAGGCGCTCATTACAAATGCATCGGTAGACACATTAATGGAAGTACTCGGATCAATATAAACAGGGTATACACGTTTAGGGTCTTTCAGCCATTCGGGATCGGCTTTAACTGTTAAAATGTATCCTTCATCATCTTTTTGCAATTCATAACTTACATTCTCCGACCGTTGAGCTTCTCCAGAATGCTCATCAACATGGGAATCAACCATAAAAGGCTTCGGCAACTCAAAAACCTTTTCATTTTCTTTATTTGTAAATAAAATGGAGCCATCGTCTTGAATGTCTGCTTGTAAATCCGTTTTCAGACGGAATTTGAAAATATGATAGCCAGTAAAAGAATGAAGAACTAAATCTTCTTTCGTTGACTCGTTAAAGGTCATATTTTGTAGGTCTATGCTCGGAAAAATGTTTTTGTGAAGAATTTTGTTGTCTTTTTTCTGATAGACAGCCTTTGCATCCTTCGCCTTGATCGGCTTCGCTTCATTCCCAGATGCCTCTAAAATCGAATAAGAGATAAAATGTCCATTGTAACGAAACGTGGCGTATTCTCCATTGAACATTTTTTTGTAAAAGGTAGTTTCCAAAACGGTGTTCTCCGTCTCCACACCGTTCTCATCGCTCGCAGAGTCCGTTAGATTCGAAGATGTTTCCTCAAATAGCGGCTCTCCCTTTTTCTTACGATGAATCGGTTCGAAGTAGATCTTCTTGGTAAACGTCCCATCGCCGTTGTCGTACACTTTGGTGTTGGCGGTTCGCTGCTCCACGATTTCCCCTGGCTTGTGTTGACGTTTCGGGGCTTCCGGCACCTTTGGCGGCTCTTCTTTTGGCACTATACGGCCAACTCCTGATTGGATCGTTTCGGCGAATCCCTTTGTCGGGATGATTGACACCATTAAAGCCCATACGACCATCCAAACTAACCATCGTCGCAAACAAATGTTTCTCATATGCTCTCCTTCCCGATTTCCATTATTTTTACAATAAAATTGTATCTTTCCTCCTCCCTGCCATCCACCGTTCTCGACAGACAAAGTTCGACATGGTTTTGGGCTGGAACGTCTACAATCCGATAAATGAATGTTGAAATGCTTCCCTTCTTTATTTATTTGAGAACGAGCATGGAAGAAGAGGGGGAGGCTTTTGAAACGATCCATTGCAACACCGTTACAAGGAATTCATGCCCATTTCACATCATGCTTGTGCAATGAAAAAGCAATACCGCCTAACCAAAAGAAAAACCCCAAACGGCCATGGATGCCTCCCGTTTGGGGTTCGTTCAAGAGTAAAGCACGATCATCGCAATGAAAAAGTACGCCGCGTTGGCGATTTCCAAGATGCCAAGTTTCATGATCGGCAGCGATTTTCCGTATAAGTAGACGGCGCGAATGGCGCTCGGCACGTAGGCCAAAACGGCGAACGGCTCGCCGATGGCGATCAAGCCGCCAATAAGCAGAGCATGATAGCCCCATGACAGCCATTTGTATCGCACGTTTTTCTTTTCGCGAATCATCGTTTTGACATAAAACGTGCTGCCGATGAAAAAGAGGAAGGAAAACAGGGCGAGTTCAAACGCTTCGATCGTCAACGCCCCGCGCCCGACATAAAAGGCGCCCAAGCCGCCGATGCAAAACGCCGCGATGGCCGCAACATCATTCCAGAAAGCGCGCTCGTTCTTTTTCTTGCTGTAGTAGATGTTTACTAGGAAAAACGGGATCATCGCCAATCCGAAGAGAACAAGGGCCGGCCGCTGCCAAAGGGAAACGGCCAGCGCCGGCGCGGCGATGGCGCCATAGCGGATGGCAGCGGACACGTACGGATCTTTCCTCTTCGTTTTCAACGCCATTAAAAGCGGATACGTCGCCAAATAGAGGGCAAGCCAAGCGAGAAAGAGCGGCGCGTGAATCCACGAAACCCCTCCGGCGCAGGCGCCGAGCCAAAACGGGATGATGAGCATCGCCCAAGCGCCGTGTTGTTTAGGCATCACCCATTGGCTTTTGTTCGCCATCCGTCTCACCCCCCGCTCACTGGCGGAATAAAGGCGACCGTGTCACCCGGCTGAAGCGGTGCGTCGTCGCGGGCGTACTCCTCATTGACCGCAGTCATGACGCGGTCAAGCGGCAAGCCGTAACGCGCTTCTACTTCTTCTTTCAGCTTCCCTACGGTGTCAGGAACGTGCGGCCATGTCACTTCCCGCTCCCCGACTTGCTCGCCCAAATGGGCAAAAAACAACACACGAATCATCGTTCATCCACCTCCGGCTTTCCGGACGGATAAGCTTTTGTTTCCAGTTGATCTCCAATCCATGCGCTGCCATCTTCCCATTGTTCTTTTTTCCAAATCGGTACGATTTGTTTGATCCGTTCGATGGCGTAACGGTTCGCTTCATACGCTTCCGCGCGGTGCGGCGAAGAAACCGCAATGACGACAGCGATGTCGCCGATCTCAAGGCGCCCGATCCGGTGGGTGATTGCTGTTTTCGCTCCCGGCCATTTTTCGGCGATTTCCGCTCCGATTTGCGCCAGCATTTTCTCGGCCATCGACACGTATGCTTCATATTGCAAAAAGAGCGTCCGCTTGCCGTTCGTCCATTCGCGCACCGTGCCGGCAAACACGGCGACCGCGCCGGCTTCCGGGCGCATCACTTTTTTCATCACGTCCTCAACCGAAATCGGCTCGGACGTGATGGCAAACAACGATTCCGTCATGTCCGCCTTCTCACCTCATTCATCAACCATGGGATATATTCGGCCTCATCAGCCAGCAAAAACACGGGGTGCGGCAACGGCTGGGAAAGCGGCTCCCAGGCGATGACGGCGCGGATGTTGGCGAGATGCTGAAGCGACGCCCAATCTTCCTCGGAGCGCACAAGCACCACTTTCGGATGCGGCGCCTGCTTATAGCCCTCGACCAACACGAGGTCCAGCCGAAGCGGCGCATAAAGCGCCAACACATCATCCAACCGCCACAACGGGCGGCGGAGATGAAGCTGCAAAAGCCCGTCCCCTTCCACCGCCGTTGCCATCGCCCCGGCCCGCTCATGGCGGACGGAATCGACGCCTTCCGGCCGCGCGGGCTCGCCGCCATGGCCGTGGTGCTTCACCGTCCCGACGCGCCATCCTTCCCGGACAGCGGCCGCCACCCATTTTTCCACGAGCGTCGTCTTGCCTGTATGTTTATAGCCGACGACTTGCCAGACGTTCATTCGCTTGACCCCTCATCGTCATCCAAAAGCCACACTTCCACCTCATCGCCAACCGCAAACCCTCTCGTTCCGCCCGGCAGCACCATCAAGGCGTTCGCAAAGGCAAGCGAGGTGACGATGTTCGACTTGTCCATGCCGACCGGCTTCACGACAAGCCGACCGTCAACCGCCTCGACCCGGCTGCGCACGAAGCGGGTGAACGGGTTCGGCTTCGGAAAATCGGCGCCAAGGGTGGCTTTCGCTTTTTTCAAATACGGCTTGGCCGAAAACAGCCGCGTGCGCACGACCGGGCGGACGAACAGTTCATAGCCGACGTAGCACGCCGACGGATTGCCGGACAGGCCAAACAGCAGCTTGCCGTTCCACTCGGCGACGGTCGTCACGCTCCCCGGGCGCATGGCGATTTTGTTAAACAACACATTCGCCCCAAGCCGCTCGTAAATGGCGGGCAAATAATCGAAGTCGCCCACCGAGACGCCGCCCGTCGTAATGAGCATGTCCACTTGGTCGAGCGCCTCGCGCACGGCGTGAAAGCACGCGTCAAGGTCGTCGGCCAGCTGGCCGAAATAGATCGGCTCAGCGCCGCTTTTGAGCGCCTGTGCTTCAATCATGTAGGCGTTGCTGTTGCGGATTTTTCCCGGAACGAGCGGCTCAGAGACATCAAGCAGCTCGCTGCCGGTCGCAAACAAGCCGATCCGCGGCTTTTTCGCCACCTTCACTTCGGCGTAGCCGAACGTCGCCAAGAGCGCCGCCACCCCCGGATTGATGCCCGTTCCTTTCTCAACGAGCGGCTGCCCTTTTTTCGCATCTTCCCCTTGAAACGAAATATTGTCGCCAGGGCGGAACGGGCGTTTAATGGCCATATACGTTTTTCCATCCCGCTCGTACTGTTTGGCGAGCTCCAACATGACGACCGCATCGCATCCTTGCGGAATTTGCGCCCCGGTCATCAGACGCACCGCTTGAAACGGACCAACCGTTTTGGCGGCGACTTGTCCAGCACCGATCGCCTCAATCACTTCAAACTCTACTGGGTGGTTCAGCCCCGCCTCTTCCGAATCGGCGGCGCGAATGGCAAATCCGTCATACGGGGAGCGATCAAACGGCGGCACGTCATGGTCAGCGCGCAAATCTTCGGCCAAATAGCGGCCATACGACTGCCGAAGCGGCACCGTTTCCTCTTCCCCCACTCCGGCATAACGCATCACCCGATTGATCGCCTCCACTACAGAAATGGGTGTCCGTCTTTCAACCATGTTTTTCTCCCCTTTCGATCATATGGCTGGCAGCAACAATATCGTTCTTTTCACGTTGTTGCCATTGTTGCAGTTGTTTGATACCTTTCGCCAACTTTTCGTCAACGACGCTCGCATCGGCGATATGTTGCAAAATCATCTCCCGCGTTTCGCTGAACAAAGCGGCCGATTGTTCGAGTTCATGCATTACTTCATCCGCATAACGGTATTGTTCTTGAATATAGTTTAACACGTCTTGGGCCCGATGTTCGACTTGATCGATCAGTTCCATCATGGCCGACCATTTTCGCGCTGTATGGATACTCATTTGGACAACCGTTTCGATCAAGGACGAAATGGCTTCCGTCTGCTCTAACGACCGCTCAATTTCCTGCTGCACGGCATCGGTTAACTGGTGAATCGTTTCCGTGCTGTCCGCCGTATGCTCAGCCAACTTTCTCACTTCAGCGGCGACGACGGAAAACCCTTTGCCATGCTCCCCAGCGCGGGCGGCTTCGATCGAGGCATTTAACGCAATCAAATTCGTCTGTCCGGCGATTTCTTTGATCACTTTCACAATTTGTTCAATCTCTTGCGAGCGGCCGCGCAACCGATGCATCGCAGCCGACGTCGTTTTCATCTCATTGCCGAGCCTCCCCATCGCCTGCTCCATTTCTTCCGACATGCGGATGCCTTCTTTTGCTGATGCGACCATCTGGCCCGCTGTATCCGCCAACGCGTTCCCTTGTTCACACAGACGGTCGGAGATCGCGTAGGATGACTTGCTGAGCGTACTGACATTATCGACTTTTTCTTTCGTTCGGTCAACGAGTTGGCCTAATACATGGTGTTGCCCGTTGACCACCTCATGCTGGTGAACGATGTCCTGCAACTCCCCAAGCAAACTGGCCACCGTCTCGTGAATCGCTTCCCTCCGTCTCGTGATCTCGTCCTTCATCTCGGCGATTTGCTGCTCAAGTTTTGCTTTTTCCTCCTCCCATTGCCTTCCTTTCACCAATGGCCACATATCCGTCTCCCCTTTTTCTTTTTATAGATCTCATTCTGTTGTCAAAATGTTGTATGTTATCTGCTGAACATGTACTCTCTCGATTATGGAGCGAACACTGCCTTCCATAAGCAGTCAGCAAAAGTCTGCTTTTCTTTATTGTACGATAAAGAAGAAGAAGGCTGTTGTGAGGTTTATCACACGCATCACTTGTCCACTTTTTTTCGTATATGTGAGATCCATCACAACACCTTCGCAAAAAACACGGTATGCTGAAGCTGTAACAATTTGACGATGGAGGGATGATTAATGGAACAGCGTTTTACCGAACAATCGTTGATTGGGGATATTGTCACTCAATTTCCGAAAGCAGCCGACTTATTTAAAGCGCGACGCATTGATTTTTGCTGCGGCGGACAGCGCCCGTTAAAAGAAGCCATTGAAGAGCGCGGACTGGATGGCGAAGCGCTCCTTGGCGAGCTGAACGCCCTTTATGCGGAGGCGCAAAACAAGCCGACCGGAAACTGGGGAGAAGCGCCGCTAGCCGACTTGGTCGACCATATCATCAACACACACCACCGCTATTTGAACGAGGAACTGCCGCAGCTCAGTCCATATGTCACAAAAGTGTTGCGCGTACACGGCATGCATCACCCGCACCTTTCTCGCGTGCATAAACTGTTCCATGAGTTAAAAACGGAGCTTGAGCAACACTTGATTAAAGAAGAAACCGGGGCGTTCCCGCTCATTTTGCAATTTGCCGACAACCCGTCTTCAGAAAACCGGGAGGCGGTCGAGCAAGCCGTTCGCGAACTCGTCAATGAACATGACGCAGCCGGCGATTTGATCAAAGAAATTCACGAAATCACAAACAACTTCACCCCGCCGGAAGACGCGTGCGGCACGTATCGGCTCGTTTACAGCCGACTGGCGGCGCTTGAAGAAGATTTGTTCACCCACATTCATTTAGAAAACAACGTCCTCTTCCCGCGCGTGTTGGCAGCGGTGAAGGAGTAAACAAGCCAAACCATTCCCCTATTTCTAAAGTAAAGGCAGGTGCAGCGAGCGACAAAAAGCGGGACTGCTTCATCGATAGAAAGAGCAGCCCCGTTTCTTTGTTACCCCCCAATATACGACATTTCAATTTTCGCCCGTTGTTTCGCCGTTTCTTCCGTCCGTTCTTCCGAATAGCGGTCTGTCCGCTGGTTCCAAACCGCGGTGATCAACGATTTCAGTTCCTCTTTCGTCGCCCCAGCGCGCAGGTTGTCTTTCAACGACACGCCTTTCGAGGCAAACAAACACGTATACAGCTTCCCGTCCGCGGAAATGCGCGCCCGAGTGCAGCTGCGGCAAAACGTTTCCGTCACTGAGGCAATGAAACCGACTTCCACCTCCGTGCCGACGTACCGGTAGCGGCTCGCCACTTCACCAAAGTACGCTTTTTCAACCGGTTCGAGCGGATGCATGGCGTTGATTTGCTCATACATCTCTTTTTTCGTCACGACATGGGAGTAATCCCAGCCGTTCGTTGTGCCGACGTCCATAAACTCAATCAAACGGAGCGGAATGCCTAAGTCTTTAAAATAGGCCGCCATCGGCACAATTTGTGAGTCGTTCCACCCTTTTTTGACAACCATGTTCACCTTGACGCCGAGCCCCGCCGCCAGGGCGGCTTCGATGCCTTTTAATACCGGAGCGGCGCCGACACCGATGCCGTTCATTTTTCGGAAGATGTCATCATCCAACGCATCCAAACTGACGTTGACGCGCTTCAATCCAGCTTCTTTCAACCGTTTCGCCCATTTCACCAAATGGACGCCGTTGGTCGTCAAGCCAATATCGCGCAAGCCGGGAATCACAGACAGTTGCGCAACAAGCACGTCCAAATCGCGCCTTAAAAGCGGCTCACCCCCTGTCAGGCGGATTTTTTCGACGCCCAGCTCGACAAAGCATTCGGAAAGAAGCACCATTTCCTCTACCGTCAACAGCTCTCCTTCCGCCAAAAAGCGAAAGTTCGGCCCGAACACTTCAGCGGGCATGCAATAGACGCAGCGAAAATTGCATTGATCGATCACCGATAACCGCAAATCGCGAAGCGGGCGAGCGAGGCGGTCAGTGACTTGCATCCGATTGCGCTCTTCCATCGCGCTCCCTCCTTTCTGTTTCGTTCGCCGCACGATGTTGACAGGCGGCTTTTTCTTTATTGCCGTAAACGACCGAGTTTCGTCGCAAAGACCAATAAACTGAATGACAATCCGATCGTGACCGCTACCCATGCCCATGCTAACTCCGTCCGTCCTGATTCCATGGCCATGTAGACAGCGGTCGGGATCGTTTGCGTTTTTCCTGGAATATTGCCGGCAAACATGAGCGTTGCGCCAAACTCCCCGAGGCTGCGGGCAAACGACAGCACTGCCCCGGATAATAACGCGTGTCTGGCAAGCGGCAGTGAAATATGCCAAAAGACTTGACGCTCATTCGCCCCATCGATGCGCGCTGCCCCTTCAATCGTTGGATCGACCGCTTCAAGCCCAGTTTTGGCCGCCTGATACATGAGCGGGAATGACACGACAACCGCCGCGATCACCGCCGCTCCAGGCGTAAACAGCACAGTGGTGTGGAACGTCGCTTCGATCCAATGGCCGATGGGGCTATGTCGGCCAAACAAGACGACGAGCAAAAAACCGACGACCGACGGCGGCAGCACGAGCGGCAGCATAAATACCGTCTCCATCACTGTCTTGCCGCGAAACCGGCGGCGCGCCATCTGCCTCGCTGCCGCTGTCCCTAAGACCGCGACAATCAATCCAGCGAAAAGCGATACATTTATCGACAACCAAACCGGTGACCAAAACGACGTCATGAATCAACCTCTCTTTGCCACATCCTCACCCTACTATACGAAAATGAGCAGGCAAACGCTGTGACACTGCTCACATCGATTTTAACATACGATAAGGAAAATCTAAGTTAGAAAAATTTGTGACAACTCGCACAAAAAAGAGGCAAACGGTGATTTTTTTCACTCTATCGCTACTGTGATGTTTTTTACAATAGAAATAGACGAACAAAATGGGAGGTGCCGATCATGGAAGGGCAAAGCCGCACTGCAGCCAATCGTGATTTTTCCCTCTTGCGCTCATGGATGCAATCGTCAAAAAAAGTGATCCCGCTTCGCAAACATTCGTTTTTGTTTCAAGAAGGGATGCCAGCTAATGAGCTGTATTTGATTTTGTCCGGCAAGGTGCAAGTAAGCAAAATTTGTCCGGACGGAAAAGAAATGTGCTTCCGCATTTGTGGAAGCGGGGAAATCGTCGGCGAGCTGACACTGTTTACGAACGACCCGCGCTATTTATTGACCGCTAAAGTGATTGAACCGGGTGAAGCAGCGGTGATGAATAAAAGCGAACTAGAAGAGCAATTGCTGATCAATCCCACCCTTACCCTTGAATATATGCGCTGGATCAGCAAGCATGCCCGCCGGACGCAAACAAAGTTTCGCGACTTGATTATGAACGGCAAAAAAGGGGCGCTCTATTCAACACTCATTCGCTTATGCAACAGTTATGGCGTCCCGCTTGAAGATGGAAGCATCTTCATTGATGTAACGTTAAAAAACCAAGACTTGGCCAACTTTTGCGGCACGACGCGCGAAAGCGTCAATCGGATGCTCAATGCATTAAAGCAAGATGGAATTATTTCGATGAAACGGGGGAAAATTACCGTCCACAACTTGAACTATTTAAAAACAGAAATCCAATGCGAAGACTGTCCAGCGGATATTTGTTGCATCGAATGAAATTTAGCGGGCTGTCCTAAACGAGTTGCCAACCATCCCTTTATGGACAGCCCTGCTCTTTTACTAAATTTTTTTCGCCCGCATCCGGCGGTAGACGACGTAATGCCGGTTTAAATACGTCAACGGGACGCTCCACACATGCACGAGGCGGGTAAACGGCCAAATGCCAAATAACAGCAAGGCAGAGAGAATATGAATTTGAAATCCGATCGGCGCATCGTTGACGAGCTGCGGCAGCGGCTGAAACGTTAAAACACCGCGAAACCAAGGACCAATCGTATCCCGATAATCAAACGTTCCACCGGTCGCTGTATATCCGACCGTATTGGTAAACCCTGTCAAAATGACTATCGTTAATAGCAGCAATACAACGAGATCACTTTTGCTGCTATGGCGGAGAAGGCGGCGAACGCTCAACCGCCGCCATAAAAGCAATACCACTCCTATCACAGTCGCGACCCCGGCGGCGCCGCCAAACCAGACCGCTCCAAAATGGTACATCTCCTCCGTGATCCCGATCGATTCATAAAATGTCTTCGGCACTAAAATGCCGGCGACATGGCCAAGAAACACGAAGAGAATCCCCCAATGAAACAGAACGCTTCCCCAACGCAACCGTCGTTTCTCAAGAAACTCACTTGACTTTGCCGACCAGCCAAATTGATCAGTATTGTAACGGTAAATGTGGCCAGCGACAAATAACGTCAACATGATATACGGATAGATCACCCAAAGAAACTGATCAAGCAGTGTCATGTGGCCTCCTCCGCTCTCATTGGAATATCCACCCCTCTTGTTTCCTCAAAGAAAGCAGCCAGGCCGGCAAGGCAGCCGTCCAAAACAAAGAAATACGGGTGGTCGACCTCCTGCAACCTGTCCGCCAGCCCCTTGATGGCTTTCTGGTGGGCAAGAAGAACGTTTTTCGCATCGTTGACCGGGGCGGCGGCAGCAAACTCAAGTATGAGCGGCAAATAATCTGGCAGCTCATTTCCTTCGAGTTCCAAACCAGCAAGCCGAAATGCTTCTTTTAGTTTTAACAGCGCTTGGCCGCGTTCTTTTTGATCGCCAAACAAGTAATACGTGAGATACATCGTCGTTCGATCGCTCAAATCAAATGTTCGCACATAGAGCTCACACAGCTCGTCGATCTCTTTTGTTTTCGCGTAGTCAAGAAACTGTAAAAACCGTTTGCGAGCGGTATGGTTGGCGAGCTCGGAAATTTCATAAAACAGCCGGTCGTCTTCGAGCCATTCTCGTTCCGGATATTGCAACAAAATGGAAGCAAGCTTAAATAGTTTCTGATGCTCTTCCATCCTCATCCCCCCAATAAAATTGGTAAAAACTTTCCGCATCATATCCAGAGCAGCCGGAACAAGACTCCATAAACGCATAGCCCGCTGTCCCTTGACTGTAAAACGCATTGCCGGCTTTCTCCCGATGGGAAGATGGAATGACATAGCGGTCGGAATATTTCGCGACAGCCGAAAGCTTATACATTTCCTTGACCGTATGTTCATCCATTCCGACTTTCTCGAGAATACTCCGGTCCGGTTCTTTTCCTAAGTTCACCGCCCGCATATAGCTGCGCATGGCCACCATTTTTTTCAACACCGTGCGGATGACCTCAGTGTCGCCGGCAGCCAACAAATTAGCCAAATACTCAATCGGGATGCGCATTTGGTCAATCGCCGGGAAAATCACATGCGGATGAATGTCGTCCAGTCCGCCGTCAAACGCCCCCATGATCGGGCTGAGCGGTGGAATATACCAAACCATCGGCAACGTCCGGTATTCCGGATGAAGCGGGAGCGCGATCTTTTGCTCGACGGCAAGCTTATAAACCGGTGAGCGTTGCGCTGCTTCAATCCAATCGTCCGTATACCCAGCTTCACGTGCCGCTTCAATCACGTCCGGATCATACGGATTTAAAAAGATGCGCAAATGGGCGTGGTACAGCTCCTTTTCATCTTGGACTGAAGCGGCCGCCTCGACTTGATCCAAATCGTAAAACACAATGCCGATGTAACGGAGACGGCCGACGCACGTTTCTGAACAAACCGTCGGCAATCCTGCTTCAATACGCGGAAAACAAAATGTACATTTCTCTGCCTTATGCGTTTTCCAATTAAAGTACACTTTTTTATATGGACAGCCGGTCACACAAAACCGCCAACTCCGGCACGCATCATGATCAACGAGCACAATGCCGTCCTCATCTCGCTTATAAATCGCCCCTGATGGACAAGAAGAGACGCAAGGCGGGTTTAAACAATGTTCGCAAATGCGCGGCAAATACATCATAAATGTTTGTTCGAACTCAAATTTCACTTTCTCTTCGATGCCTTTGACGTTCGGGTCGCGTTTCCCTGTTTCATATACCCCCGCCAAGTCGTCTTCCCAGTTTGGTCCCCAAGCAATGTCCATGTATTCGCCAGTCAGCTGTGACTTCGGCCGGGCGACAGGCTGGTGCTCCCCTTCCGGGCGGTGGATCAGCTGTTCATAATCGTATGTCCAAGGCTCATAGTAATCGTCGATCACCGTCATATTCGGGTTGTAAAAAATGTTTAACAGTTTATTCACCCGACCGCCGGCGCGCAGCTCAAGCTTCCCGTCTTTGAGCACCCAGCCTCCTTTATGCGCATCTTGGTTTTCCCATTCTTTCGGGTAGCCGATGCCCGGTTTCGTTTCTACGTTGTTCCACCACATATATTCCGCCCCGGGACGATTCGTCCATGTATTGTTGCATGTAATGCTGCACGTGTGGCAACCGATGCACTTGTCCAAATTCATGACCATCCCAAACTGCGCTCTAACTCTCAAGCCAATCCACTTCCTTTTTTTCAAGTTTGCGGATCATCACTTGCTCGTCCCGCTGGTTTCCTGTCGGCCCATAATAATTGAAGCCGTAGCTTAATTGCGCATAGCCGCCGATCATTTGCGTTGGTTTAACATGGATGCGGGTCGGACTGTTAAACGTGCCACCGCGCAGTTTGCTGATTGGTGAACCGGGCACGTTAATATGGCGTTCTTGCACGTGATACATAAACGCGACCCCACGCGGCAGGCGATGGCTGACAACTGCCCGGGCGACGACCACCCCGTTGCGGTTGTACATTTCGATCCAGTCGTTGTCAGCAATGCCGGCTTCTGCGGCATCTTCTTTGTTCATCCAGACAGTCGGCCCGCCGCGGAACATCGTCAACATCGGCAGCGTATCCCCATATGTGCTGTGGTACGACCATTTAAAGTGCGGCGTCAAATAACGAAGGGTGATTTCTTTGCCGTTGACACGCGGACGCCGATCATGGTCGTAAAAAGCAAGCTTTCTGAGCGGCGCTTTAAACGTCGGCAATTCTTCCCCAAACTCAAACATAAGCTCATGATCCAAGTAGAAATGCTGCCTTCCTGTCAACGTCCGCCAAGGAATCAATCGTTCGACGTTCGTCGTAAACGGAGAGTAGCGACGATTTCCGGTTTCGCTTCCGCTAAAGACAGGGGTCGTCAACACTTGCCTCGGTTGGGCGGTGATGGACTGAAAGGTAATATGTTCCTCGGCTCGTTCAACGACTAAATCTTTTAACGGCTGCATCGTCTTTTTCTCCATTTCTCCCCACGCTTTGAGGGCCAAGGAACCGTTCGTTGTGCTTGAAAGCGCCAAAATGGCTTCTGCGGCATCCCGGTCTGTCAACAAACTCGGACAGTCTTGATACGGGCCTTCTAGCGCTGAAGAACCGAGCGTATCAAGCAGCCATTTGTATTCTTCCTTGGCATCCCAACTGAGCCCTTTCGCCCCGATTTGTTCACGAACCATCGGGCCAAGCGCCACAAACTTGTTGTACACTTCCTTATAATCCCGCACTACAATATGCAGGCGCGGAAAATTCACTCCCGGAACCGGCTCTGTCGTTCCATCTTTCCAATCGTTTACCACCCCAAACGGCTGCGCGATCTCATCGCGTGTATCATGCAACAGCGGGGTAGCGACGACATCTGACACCGGCTTCGAAAAATAGTGGGCTGCCAGCTCAGAAAATGTTTTGGCCAAGCCTTTAAAAAAGTCCCAATCCGATTTTGCTTCCCACGGTGGGGCAATGGCGGGATTGAACGGATGGACAAACGGGTGCATATCCGTGCTGCTGATATCATATTTCTCATACCATGTCGCCGCCGGAAGAACGATGTCCGAATATAGCCCGGTTCCGGCCATACGGAAATCAATGTTGACCATTAAATCCAGTTTGCCTTCCGGCGCGTTCTCATCCCAAACGATCTCGCTCGTTTTCAGGTCATCATTTTGTTCGCTTAAATTGGCATGATGGGTTCCGAGCAAATGTTTCAAAAAGTATTCGTGTCCTTTTGCTGAACTGCCGATGAGGTTTCCGCGCCAGACAAACATCACGCGTGGAAAATTGACCGGATCGGACGGATTTTCCATGGCAAACTTGATGTTCCCTTGTTTGATTTGCCGAACGACATACTGAACAGCTTCTTCATTCGTCTTCGCGTTTGCCTGTTCCACTAGCGCAATACTATTGGCATTAAACTGCGGATAAGATGGAAGCCAGCCTAGCCGGGCAGCCAAATAGTTGTAATCACCACCATGTTCGTAACGCGGCTTCGTGACGAGCGGGGAGACGTGTTCATCCATGCTTTGATCTTCATACTTCCACTGTTCAGTGACAAAGTAGAAAAACGACGTCCCGTTTTGCAGTCGCGGTGGGCCTCCCCAGTCGCGAGCCATGGCAATCGTCTGCCAACCCTCGAGCGGGCGTACTTTTTCTTGGCCGACATAATGAGCCCAACCGCCCCCGTTGACTCCTTGTGATCCGGTTAACAAGACAAGGTTTAAAATCGCCCGGTAGATGGTATCGGAGTGATACCAATGATTAATGCCGGATCCCATGACGATCATGGAACGGCCTTTTGAATCGAGAGCGTTTTGGGCAAACTCGCGGGCGATTTACGCCGCCGTCTTTCGATCAATGCCAGTAATCGCTTCCTGCCATGCCGGCGTGTATGGCTTCATGTCATCGTAGTCAGTCGGATAATCACCAGGCAGCCCACGGTTGACGCCCATTTTGGCAAGCAATAAGTCAAATACTGTCGTGACGTACACCGTCTCTCCGTTTTGCTCGATCGCTTTGACCGGCACCCCTCGTTCGAGCACTGTTTTGTTTCCTGCTTCAAAGTGTGGAAACTGCACGATGACCGTATCGTCTTGCTGGCCAAGGAACGTCAAAGCCGGCTGAATTCCCATTCGTTTATTGTCTATATCGTTTAGTTGCAAATTCCAGTTCCCATTGTTCTCCCAACGATGGCCAATCGTCCCATTAGGAACAGCAAACGTCTGTGATTGCTCATCCCAAACGATCGTTTTCCACTCTGCATACTGAAGCGGCATGCCAAGATCGCTCGCCCGTAAAAAGCGGCCGGCGGCATAACGATCCCCATGCTTTTTCAGCATGACTAAAAACGGTAAATCGGTGTACTTTTTGACATAGTCAGTAAAATAATCAGCCGATTGATTGACATAAAACTCTTTCAAAATCACATGGGTCATCGCCATCGCCAGCGCTCCGTCCATCCCCGGCTGCACCGGCAGCCAGTTATCGGCGAACTTCACAAATTCGGCATAGTCAGGGCTAATAGCGACGACTTTTGTCCCCCGGTAGCGCACCTCAACGTAAAAATGGGCATCGGGGGTGCGTGTTTGCGGCAAGTTGGATCCCCAGACAATCATGTAGCTCGAGTTAAACCAGTCCGAACTTTCCGGGACGTCCGTCTGTTCCCCCCATATTTGCGGAGAAGCCGGCGGCAAATCGGCATACCAGTCATAAAAACTGAGCAAGGCGCCGCCGATCAAATTCAAAAACCGCGCCCCGGCCGCGTAGCTGACCATCGACATCGCCGGAATCGGTGAAAACCCGAAAATGCGATCCGGCCCGTACGTTTGAATCGTATAAATAAGCGATGCGGCGATCATCGTATAAACGTCATCCCATTTCGCCCGTACGAATCCTCCTTTTCCGCGGGCGCGTTTGTACCGTTTCGCTTTTCCCGGATCTTCGACAATCGACTTCCACGCAGCTACAGGGTCTCCCTCTTGTTGCAGCGCTTCTTTCCAAAGCCGCAACAGCGCCCCGCGGACATACGGATAGCGGACGCGAAGCGGGCTGTATGTATACCAAGAAAAACTCGCTCCCCTCGGACAGCCGCGCGGCTCATATTCCGGCATATCGGGGCCTGTTGTCGGATAGTCGGTTTGCTGCGTTTCCCATGCGATAATGCCGTCTTTTACATGCACTTTCCAACTGCATGAGCCTGTGCAGTTGACCCCATGGGTTGTGCGAACCACTTTATCATGCTGCCAGCGGCGGCGGTATGTTTTCTCTGCGTCCCGTCCGTATGGCGACAACTCGGCATGGCTAGCGATTTTTTCCGACCGCCCGAAGTATTTCAGTTTGCGCAAAAGCGGGGCAGGTTTTTCGTTCATTTTGGTTTACCTCTCCTTTCTTTCCCTTGAACTAAAAGAGCAATGCCTCTTCATCAGCGCTATGGATGCGGTTAATGTGAAGCAATGCGTGAAAGCGGGTCAACACCTCGCGGTCAATCTGTTCTGACAACCGCTGCCTAATTTCAGCAATCAACGTTCTCATCATGTCATGGTCACGTTTGAGCTGCGCGATCGTTTCGGACAACTCCTTTCTCTCCTCTGCTTTTTCGCGGTAAAAGCCCTCTTCTTCCGATTCAGCGTGGGCGATGATCCGTTTCTCCCAATGCTCCGCAAGGGCATCAGCCACTTCAGCCGCATGCTCGTAACGCCCATCCGTATACAACGTTTCCAGCAATTCGGTCAGACGCTTCGCTTCGACAAAGGCGCCATGATGAATAGAACGGTGCGCTTCCAATTTCCGTAGTGACGGCCCACTCATTTCATCATCTCACTTCCTTATTTGCACCGATTTTCTCTTCTTACCTATATTTTCCAAACGCCTAATCACTTATGCAAAAACAGAAAAAGATATCCCTTATACCCTAATGTGATGATATTCACATACAGTGCTCACATCCGTTGTTTAAAATGTAAGAAAATTAAAAAAGGAAGTGGAAACATGGTTCATCTTCCCACACGTCTCGGGGCTGATGTACTTGTTGAATCGTTAGCCGTTCAAGGAATCGCCCATATGTTTGGCTGCTGCCATGAAAGCATGCTGCCTGTACGCCATGTGCTAAACCACCATCCAGGCCTGTCATATATCGAAATGAAACACGAACAGGCGGCTGTTCATGCCGCTGATGGCTATGCCCGCGCTTCAGGGAAGCTCGGCGTGGCAATCATCGGGGCAGGAGTCACAAACGGCATTACCGGAATCACCACCGCATTAAGCGATTCTATACCGCTGCTTGCCATTATTGGACGGCCTTCACCGGAAGAGCATTTATACGCTCCCGATCTCGACATGTTGAGTCTTTGTACGCCAGTGACGAAATACCATTTGCAAGTAAGCAAGATCAATGATATTCCATCCACTATTCAGCGCGCTTACGAAATCGCGCTCGATGGCAGGCCGGGACCGGTGACGGTGGAAATTCCCACCCATCTCCTCCACCAGGAAACGGCGGAGGCGTACCCGATGCAAAAAGCCGTACTTCCGAAGCCGAAAAACATTCGGAGAAAATCGCTCGAAGCGGCCATCACCGCCATTGAAAACGCCAAAAAGCCAGTCTTGTTTATCGGCGGTGGGGTCATTCATTCCGGCGCTTCGGAGTGGGTGCGCGAGGTGGCCACGCAAAGCCAAATCCCTGTCGTCAGTTCCCTGATGGGAATCGGTGCCTTCGATAAAACGAACCCGCTCTACTTAGGAATGGTGGGGATGCACGGAACATACGCGGCCAACAAGGCGGTTCATCAATGTGATGTATTGATTTGTGTCGGCGTGCGCTTCAGCGATCGGGTAACGGGGAAAATTAGCGGGTTTTCACCGAAGTCGAAAAAAATTCACGTCGATATTGACGCTGCGGAAATCAATAAAAATATCCATGTTGATGTTCCGATTGTCGGGGATGCAACACAATTTTTCCGCTCTTTAGCCGGTCGGCTTCGTTACCCGCTCGTTCGGGAACATACGAAAGACTGGGTGGCAGAGGTAACAAAATGGCAGCGGACAGTGCCCCGTTTCGATACATCGACGAGCCGCTTAAAGCCTCAAAACGTAATTCGCCTGCTCTCAGCTTTGACGGAAGAAGACGCCATTGTCGTTACCGATGTCGGGCAACACCAAATATGGACGGCCCACCACTATACATTTACAAAACCACGGACATTTTTAACGTCAGGTGGGCTCGGAACGATGGGGTATGGACTTCCGGCAGCCATTGGCGCCGCTGTCGCCTCTCCGGGCAAGAAGGTGATTTGTATCAGCGGGGATGGCAGCTTTCAAATGAATGTACAAGAGATGATGACCGCCGTCGCCTACAAACTTCCAATTAAAATCGCCGTTTTGAATAATGGCTACTTAGGAATGGTGCGTCAATGGCAGGAACTGTTTTACCAAAAGCGTTATTCAGCAGTGAAGATTACATCCCCCCATTTTGCTAAGCTTGCCGAAGCATACGGAGCCATAGGATATGCGGTCGATTCAGAAGAGGAAGCGGAAGATATCATAAAAAAAGCGTTAAAACATGATGGGCCAGTCTTGCTTGATTTCAATATTGCCGAGGAAGAAAACGTCTATTCGATCGTCCCTCCAGGGCAAAGCAACGAGCAAGCCATTTTGTCCCATTGACTCATCTGCATTGAAAAAGCGTCCGACAACTAGCTTGCGGACGCTTTTTTGACTGAAAGTGACGCATGTCACTTCATTTTCTCTTAACCATTTTATAATATAGGAAATATAAGGTTTTGGGCGGCATCCATCCTGTTTGGGAACGGGATCAATTAATGTCCGCTCGTTTCTGTGCCGTCGTCTTCGCCGGTTTCGGTTACCTTCAGCATGGCGACGGCTCCTTTTTGTGCATGATTAAACTGATGAGTAACGATCGGATACGTTCCCGGTCGAGTGACAGTAAATTCGACAACGGCACCGCCGCTCGCCGGAAGCATCACCGTCTGCATCCCTTGCAAATGATTGTTCGGGTTGCCATCAAGGTACACATCATCGAATACTGTACCAACAACATGGAATGAGCTCACTTCGTTCGGACCGACATTGTTGACATACAAGCGGATTTTCTCGCCAACTTTCGCCAATAATGGCTTTTCTTTTAGAGTAAATGTGTCTCCATTCGTATTCGGGTCGCCAGGTTTAAGCGCCTTCGTCGAGAAGACGACATAGCTTGGCACGCCGTTTTGGAAATCATTCATATCGTTGTATTTATACCATTCATTTTGGATGAGCACATATTCACGGTCTACTTCCTTGTCGGTCGGATAACCGTTTTTCGGCTTGACAATGATCACGCCGTGCATGCCGTTGGCGATATGCTGCAAGACTGGCTTCGTTCCGCAATGATACATGAAGACGCCTGGGTTGTTTGCTGGATAGGTGAACGTTCCTGATTTGTTCGGCATCACATCAATAAAGTCTTTTGACGGTGAGGCATGGACAGCGTGAAAATCCATGCTGTGAGGGATCGCTGGATCCATATTTTTCAGCGTAAAATGGATCGTATCCCCTTCATTGACAACGACGACCGGCCCTGGCGCCTGGCCGTTAAACGTCCATGCTTTGTACATTTTTCCTTTGTCAATTTCAATATCGGTGATTTGCGCGGTCATTTCGATTCGGACATCGTGGGGCCCGACCCGCTCCATTTTCAATGGCACTGGTGCTTGATTCACTCCTTGGTGCGCCGCTAAAACGTTCATCTCTGACTGTTGCGCAGCCGCCGTTTCACTTTTGCTTTCCGCCTTCGCCTGCTCTCCCCCGTTATTGCACGCTGCTAAAAATGAAGCCGCCAACACGGTCGACAACAACGCATATACATTTCGGTTCATCGTTCTTCCCTCCTCTAGCGTAATGGGTTTACACCTTCAGCGTACGCCATTTTCGCTTCCCCTCTAGTGATTTGTATCACCAGAGAACGCGCATATTTGAAGGGTTTGTGAAATAATGAACAATATGTTTATCGCTACTGTAAAAACGATAAAGGACGTGCTCACATTGGCTAACGGAAAACCGTTTTTCTTTTTCAGATCGCCATTTTCCCATTAGCCGCCCTTAAGTCCACCGTTCTAGACCGACAGCGAAGAATAGGGTGCCCCGCCAGCAACAGGACACCCTTTCCTTGTATTGCTATATAATTTCCTTATATTCCACGAATACGACGTTTCACTCGGGGACAGAGGGTCTATTGAGCCAGGCCCCCTTGAAGATCACGATGCAAACCGTTTTGCTGGTTCGCCTGCTTTTTTGCCAAAGACGATTCGATTCAATAAGAAGCAGATCAACGTAAACAGGCTGAGAAGCATAAACCCGAGCGCGTAAGAACCCGTGGCATCTTTGATGATGCCCATTAAAATCGGCGGGAAAAAGCCGCCCAGTCCACCCCAAGCGCCGACAAGTCCAGTCACAGCCCCCGTTTCCGCTGGGAACAGCTGCGGCACGAGTTTGAAGACCGCACCGTTTCCTAATCCAGACATCACCGCCAATAACAGGCAGGCGGCTGTCATCGCCCAAATGTTTTCCATTCCAAATGCGATCACCAAGGCGCCGATTGTCATACCGGCGTAGACGAACGTCAATACCCGCTCGGCGCCGATTTTATCGCCGAGGTTGCCGCCGACTGGCCGGGCAAGTGTGGCGAGTACGGTAAATCCAGCCGCGCGCATCCCGGCATCGACCGGTGTCAGCCCGTACAAATCAACGAGGAGCGACGGCAAGTAAATGCCAAAAGCGACAAATGCTCCGAATGTGACGAAGTAAAACAGCGACAATGTCCACGTATGTTTGTATTTCAATACCGAAAGCGATTCGCGCATCGTTTTTTGTTGTTTTGGTTTCGGCATATCCGGCGTGAAAAACCAAACAAGAATAAGCATGATGACGATCGGAATGATCATTCCCCAAAACGCCCATGAAACACCGAAAGCGGCAGCGATCGATGGAATGGAAAAGCTGGCGACCGCTGTGCCGAAGTTGCCCATCGCGTTAATCCCAAGCGCCGTCCCTTGCTTTTCCGGAGGAGTCAAGCGCGACACGAACGTTACCGAGATCGCGAACGACGTCCCCGCCATGCCGATGAAAAACGCCCAAAACATTAACATCGCGTACGAATCCGCAAACCCTGCGCCAATGAGCGGCACGATTAAAAACAACAGCAGCAGCGAAAACAGTCTCCGTCCGCCGATCCGATCCGTCCAAATGCCAAGCGGCAGGCGCATGACTGAACCGAGCAACACCGGAATCGCAACTAAAATGCTTTTTTGTGTCGATGTCAGGCCGTACATCTCTTGGAACGTGCTCGCCAGCGGCGAAAAGACGGCCCAAACCGCGAATGAAAACGTCATGGCTAATGTCGTGATCGGCAGCAATGCTTTTTGTTTATTCATGAAAAGCCCTCCTTTTTTCCTCCTCGACTCTACTCTCAAATACAAAGCATCGTTTGTAGTTTCATCATACGCAACCGAGGGAAGAATGTTTGTGAGGTTTATCACATTTTGTGTTGGTGTCATTGTTTTGTCAAAATTGGCTTCCTAGCTTTATTTTTGTGCCACACATACACTGTATGTATGAGAAAAACTAACAAAGAGGACGCTCTAGAAGACCGTTGATCCTTAAAAGGCCGGTGATTTAGTGCAAAATACTTCGGATCCCAGTTGTTTTTCAATTAGAGAAACTTTGCGGAATCACCTTTCTTTTTTGGCGGAATGCCGTTGATTTGCGCGTGACAGCGGTTTTTCACCGGCCTTTTAAAGATCGATACAAAAAATATTTTTGAATCAATGATTTTGCTTATGGCGTAAAAAAAGTGCCCCCATCCTTTGGGGGACACTTGCCTAGTAGGAGGATTTTTTGCATTGCTTCAAGGACATTCTTATCGCAGCGTAAATATCAAGTTGGCTATGAAATCGCCATCACCTTGGATTGCTCACCCGCTCGCCCGTATCTCTTGCCTCATAAACAGCCAATACGCGATCGCAAAGCAGATGAGAGTGGCGGCAATCAGCGCTGTCGCCTGCGGCCAAATGAGCAAGACACTTTGCGAGAACGGCAGCGGGGCGGCAACAGCGCCGGCCGTTTGTTCCACCGTGACGATCCCTAGCGTCCGAACGTCCGGCGAAAGCAAGGCGGTCGTGGATTCGTTGAACAAGTAGCTCGGCGACAATCTCATGAGACCAAGCACCAATTCTTGATGGCTGACCGCCTGTTCGACGGACGTAATCGCGTCAGGCTGCAAAAACGATTTCGCAAATACTTCCACGACCATCGCGTAAAAAAGATTGAAAAACAGCCAAACGGCCAGCGCTGACAACGCGGATGTCGCCGCCTGCCGGAAGAGGACGGAAAACAAAATGCCGAGATTCAGCCAAAAAGCGATATACACAAGGCATAACAACAAAAAGCAGACAATGCGGGAAAACTCTTCAAAAGTAGGCGGAATCCCCAAGACTAAAATGCCTAATGCCGTCACAAGCAGACCGAGCGAAAGAAACAAAACCGCATTCAACATCAAAGCGGCGACAAACTTGCCGTTGATCACGTAGTCTCGCGGGATCGGCTGCGCCATAAGCCGGCTTAGCGTCCCGCGATTCCGCTCAGAATTGATGGCATCAAACCCAAGCGCGATGCCGAGCAGCGGCCCGAGAAAACCGACAAACGTCACAAACGACGGCAGCGTTCCGTCCGAGACGGTGAATAATTTTAAAAACAAGTAGGCGCCTTTCGCGATTTCCTTGGCCTCGTCCGACGAATCCAACGCGTCCCGAATCGTCGTCATGGCCGTATACAGCGACCCGAAGCAAGTGAGCAAGATGAGAGCGATCAAAATGATCATGCGCCAACTCGTCAAATAGTCGGCCAGTTCTTTTTTGACAATGGCCGAAAAAGCGCTGCTTGCCCCTCTTGTCCGTTTCTTCTCATCAAGCCCCCCCGCCTTCAGCCGTTCACCCCATCTTTTGGCATACGAAAAACCATCGTTTTCCCATCGCCCCTCCTTACCGGCCTTCAACGTGCATCCCTCCCTTCAAAATAGCGGTGATAAATCTCATCGAGGCCGAAATGACGGCGGCTCAGATGGAACAAAGAAGCATGCGATTCGATGATCGTTTTGCTGATGGCGGCGCTCACATCCGTTTGGCAATACACATCCAATTCATTTTCCGTTTGCTCCACTTTGTTGACGCCTGGAATCGCCTCGATTTTAGCCCGTAAGGAAGCATCAAGCGGTGAAGCAGCCACATGGATGACATAAGAATCCTGCAAAAACAGCTGTTGCGCCAGACGTTCCATATTCCCTTCCGCCAGCAGTTTCCCATTAACGAACAAGCCAACCCGGTCGCAAATTTGCTGCACATGATGCAATTGGTGCGAGGACAGCAGCACCGTGATGCCTTCATTGCGGCTCAAATCGCGGATCAACCGCAGCAGCTCGCGCACTCCTTCCGGGTCGATGCCCAACGTCGGCTCATCCAAAATGATCACGTCCGGACGCTTCATCAACACATCGGCCAAACCGAGCCGCTGCCTCATTCCCCGCGAGTATTTCCCCGCTTTTTTATGGGCTGCCTCAGTCAAATTCACCTGCTCGAGCAGCTCCCATGCCCGCTTTTCCGCCTCAGCGCGAGGAATGCCGTTTAACGCCGCCGTATACAGCAAGTTCTCCAAGCCTGTCATGTGATGGTAAAACCCGACGTCATCCGGCAAGTATCCGACTTTCCGTTTGACGTCAATCGGATTTCGCACCGGATCGATGCCGCATACACGCACCGAACCGGACGTCGGCTCCGTGAGTCCAAGCATCATCAAAATCGTCGTCGTCTTTCCGGCCCCGTTCGGTCCAAGAAGGCCAAAAATTTCTCCCTTTAGAATGGAAAGCGACAAATGGTCAACCGCCCGATGGTCGCCATACGTTTTGCATAAGTTGTTCAACTCGATGACGGCGGGTGCTGCCATGCTTACCTCCTCCCGTATGTTTTGATCAAATAGTACAGCCCTCCGGCCACCCCGGCAATGATCAACACCGCCACCACGCCCCAAACGGTCGACGTTTTGACCGAGACGCGAAACGCCGCCTCCGCCGACGTTTCCGCGGTTTGCGCCTGGAAGTTGACGACATAATCCCCGGCAATCGCTTCATCCGGCGCTTTCACTTTCGCCTTGACGGTTTTGGAATCGCCCGGGTTCAGCTGGGCGATCGTGCTTTGGTCGAATTCCACTTCCCAATCAGGCGGAGCATCAGACGTCATGCTGATGTTCAAAAGCGGAGCGCTTCCGGTGTTTTTAACGACCAGGTCGATCACTCGTTCATTCCCCGCCGTCACATCGGTGCTCAAGTTTCCTGACGGCGTCGTCAGTTTGAGCGCATACGTGCCGGTAATGACCGCTTCTAACGTCAACTCAGCCGACGTATCGCTCGTCTGCGCTTTGATCGGGATTTTGTACGTACCCGCTTTCACATTTTCCGGCGGTTTGACCTCTACGGCAATGTCTTTCGATTCATTCGGCTCGAGTTTGACCGATGTAACGGAATTGCCTTCCGATTTGAACGTGACTTGCCACCCTTTTTCCACCGCCGAACTTAACGCGTAATTTTGCGTCTTGGCGGTTCGGTTTTTCAACGTGACATCATACGTGAAGCTCGAATCGGCGTGCCCCTCGAGGTTCGTTTGGTCCGACGTCAGTTCGGTTTTAAATGACCCTTGTTCCGTCACGCGGACCAGCAGCGGCAACTTTGCTGAACCGCTCTCCCCGTTGGCGACGAGCCAAAAGCGGTAATCCCCTTTGTCGACATTCAGCGGCACGGTCACTTCCAACGTGACCTCTTCTTCTTTCCCACCTCGGACGGACAGCTGTTCAATCGTTCGCCCCTCCGCGGTAATCGAAGTCGACCATCCTTTCGGCAGGCGGTTAAACGAGAAGGTGACAGTTTCGATGCTGGAACTATTGTTGATGACATTGACCGTATAATCGATCGTCTCCCCCGGCGTCACAGAAAGCCCGGTGTACGGTGTGAAAAGAACAACACCGCTTGCCGCCGAGGCTGGACGGATCGGAAGAAAAAGGGAAAAGAGAGTCAAGATCATGGCAACCATCGCAATCATCCTGCTTCGCACGACTTTCACTCCCTCCTTCTGGTTTCACTTCGTATACGCCAGAAATGGATCAATGGATTTGTTGTGCAGGAGAAAAATTCAGTTGTAGAATAGATGCAGAGCAACCATTCCAGGCAAGCATGTGTCGGGAGGTGGGCAGGATGGAAGATCGACGGGAAGACCTCGAACTGCTCAAGAAGATCGCCGAAGGATCGCGCACCGCCTTTGACCGTTTCTACGAAAAATACGCCCCGATGGTCTATCATATCGCCCTTCGGATCGTTGGCGACGAGGCGGAGGCGGAAGATGTCAGCCAAGATGTGTTTCTCGAAATCTTGCAAAAACCGCATCAATTCGACCCGAAGCGGGGAAGCGTTCAAGCCTTTCTTGCCGTCAAGGCGAAAAGCCGGTCGCTCGACCGCCTGCGCAAAAAACGGGATTTGTTAGTGAACCGCCTTGAAGAAGCGGCTTTAAAAGAAAACGGGGCGGAATTCTATTTTCTCCGCCAACTGGAACAACAAGTCCTCATCGATGCTTTGACCCATCTCCCTGAGGAACAGCGGCAGGCCATTATTCACTTTTATTTTCACGGGGAAACCCAGCGGGAAATTGCTGCCGCCATGAATAAGCCGCTTGGCTCCGTCAAGTCGCTCATCCGCTACGGATTGCGCAATTTGCGAAAACAAAAAGAGCTGTTCCGCTGGATGGAAGCAGGTCGAGGTGAAAAACAGCATGAAGCATAGCCATATTTCTGAAACCAAAATCGTGGACTGGCTGTTAGGCATGCTGCCAGAGCAAGAAAAAGAAGACGTATCCAACCATCTAAAACAGTGTCTGGAATGCCAACGCTTGCTTGAATCGTGGAAAGGCATCGGACTGAAGACGGAAGCGCAATATGAAGCGCCTCTTCTTTCCCTTCAAGAGCGAATTTGGGCCCAAGCGGAAGCGCAAAAACAAACGAAACGGATGCGGCGCGGTCTCCGCTTGGCAGGCGGTTTGATCGGCGCAGCTTTAGCCGTTTTTCTTTTCACCTTGCGCCTTTCCGCTCCCAACGACGGACCAGCCGCTTCCCATGACCGATCGGATAGGCCATATCGATACATGATTGTCGAACAAAAAGCCGACATGCCGATCGAGCGAATCATCCATAATCCAGAAACGAAACAAATTCCGATTGAGCCATCGGCGCTCTTTCAACAGCTGGACGGCACGATTTGGCTCAACGATGATACGAAGGAAATGCTGATGGAACTTGAAGGGTTGCCGCCGTTCGCGGCCCGCGATTATCAGTTGTGGATCATTTACACCAACAACGAAGTCAAAGGGGAACTGTTGACGGTCCGCCACGGAACAGCGCGCATTTTGATCACTGGCGAGGACATCAAACAGTTCAAGCAAATTAAAGCGAGCCTCGAACCAAAAGGGGGAAGCGCAACGCCGACCGGGCCGGAGACGTTTATGGTCGATTTGGGCCACGAATGATTTTTCAACAATAAAAGCGGGGAAGGTGCCCGTTCCTTCCCCTTGCGTCTAAGAAAAACGACCATTTTCCCAGATCGATAATCGCCCCAAAAAAGCTTTCACGAATGAAAAAACTGTTGTCGTTCCGCATCCCTTTTTCCCCATTGTTCAAACAAGCTGCAGACATTGCCTGAACAAAAGCCCGTCTGTCTACAACCGCCGTTGTACAAAAGCAGCCTCCCATGCTTAGCACTGAATTCGCTCTTTTGTCCGCCACGCTTTCGGAATGTAAACGCAGTACGGCTCGCTTTCCAAATAGTCGCCCGTTACGGCGTAAGCGCGTGAACGTGAGCCGCCGCACACGTGGCGGAATTCGCAGACGCCGCATTTTCCTTTGTATTTATCCGGGTTGCGCAAATCTTGGAAAATCGGAGAATGACGGTAAATGTCCGCAAGCGGCGTTTCCCGGACGTTCCCGGCTTTCACTGGCAGCAGCCCACTCGGATAGACGTCGCCAATATGGGAAATAAAGACGAAGCCGTTGCCGTCATTCACCCCTTTCGGTGCGCGGCCGAGTCCGTCAACTTGTCCGGTTGCTCCTTGTTTCAACACCTCTTCGTAGCGGATGCCGTCTTTTGACGTTTTTCCTTCGCGCATTTTCGCCTGCAGCACAACGCGGCGGTAATGCTGGCCGGCCGTCGTTTTAATGTCAAACGGAACGCGCTTGCTCGTTTCATACAACCAGCGGAACACCCGCTCATGCTCAACGGGGGAAATCATATCCGACTCTTTCCCTCTTCCTGTCGGCACAAGGAAAAAAACGCTCCAAAGAACGCATTTCAGCTTCTCAACCAATTCCACCATTTCATCAAGCACATGAACGTTGTACCGCGAAATGACGGTGTTGATTTGCACAGGAATATCGAGCTCATGCAAGTATTGAATCGCACGGATCGTCAAATCAAACGAGCCGCTCGTACCGCGGAAATGGTCGTGAATCTCGGCGTTCGGCCCGTCAAGGCTAAACGCCCAGCGCGCCAAGCCAACTTCTTTTGCCTTGCGGATCGCCTCTTTCGTCACGTTCGGCGTCGCGCTTGGCGTCATCGACACGCGCAGCCCTTTATCGATCGCATATTTCGCCAAATCGTACACATCCGGCCGCATGAGCGGATCGCCGCCCGTAAAAACGAGCATCGGCTGATCCATATCGTAAATCTCATCGATGAGCCTTTTCCCTTCTTCAAATGTCAACTCGCGCGGATCACGATGATATTGCGCCTCGGCACGGCAATGAAGACATTTTAATTGACACGCCCTTGTCAATTCCCAAATCACAATAAACGGATTTTCGTTGAAATCGCGCATACTATTCCCTCCTTGGCCTCCATTGTACCGCAACATTTAGGCGTGTTATGTGATATGGATCACATTTAGAGCTCAACGCTAATTCCATCTTATCTTTCGATTAGCTCAACTGGAACTCCGAAACTGTGGTCAGCCAAAATGGAGGAAACTGCATCCCGTTCCTCCTTTGTATGATAAACAATGCGGATGAGCGCTTCATCCGCTTGATCTCCGCACGGCGCCTCCACCTTCACGCTTACTCCCTTTCCTACGCGCTCCAAGCGAGCTGCGAGATCCCGATGCTGACTCAACGCCTCTCTCGCTTCCGATCGGCTCGGCAGTTTTCCGCATTCAGGTCGAGAGAATTCTTGTTTGCCTGGAAACGGGATAAGCGACAAACCTATCCCTCCTCCTGCCACCAAAAGCCCCCCGCCCAACACTATGGCAATGCCAATGGCCCACCATCTTTTTTTCGTCATCTTGATTTGCCTTCCCTCCTTAACCATGGCGAATCCCTTTTAGCGCGTGCACGGCATGAGCAGCTTGCATCATTTTCTCATCATGAGTGGCGACGATAACCGTTCTTCCTTGCTTCGCCATATAGTTGACGCGGATCCGGTTCTGCAGGCCACGTTCAGATACGAGTTTCTGTGTTTCCTCAAGTCCGACAAAACTCAACTCCGACGAAGAAGCGACTGAGATCAAAAAGTTGTCGTTGAATAATGCATGGACATGAGGTGCAACGAACAATAACACATCCTTCGGCCGGGCAAACTCAAGCTGACCGCCAAAGCGGACGAATGGAAAAGGGGACGATCCGGTCAAACGATACATTTTGATCTCACGCCAAATATTTCTTTCCTGCTGCTGTTTTCTTACATATAACGGAATGGAGAGTTCTAGAAATTGTTTTGCATCCTTTGGAATTTGCTCCAACGCTAGAGGAACGAGAGATAACCCTTTGTTCTTTCTGCGGACGATATCCAACCATTGTTCATTCACGATGATCATGTAACGGTATGGTGCAACAAAGCCGACATAAAGAGCGGCCAAGACGTCCAATATAGCGGCGGCCAAAATCATAGCCAGCAAAAAGTGGCTGAAATCCTCGCATTGGATGCGCGACGTCGGAACTCCCGCCAACACACGCAACGCGCGCCCTTTCGCTTTGACCGCCAGCCAGTATAAAACTAATGACACCATCAGCGCCGAAACAGCCAACAGTGCCACACCAAAATCGCTTTGCACAATCAAAAATTGGAGAATGGTCAACAGAGTCTCTTCGTTCCACTTCTGATCGACCCGATGCGACGCCAGCCAATGTTTCAACTCGTCTATATGATCGGTTTTGCCTGTCACCAAATAATCGCCATTGGCAAACGAATGGGCCAACGCGCGGCGATCGCGGATCTTGGCATCTGGCTCATGGCCAAAACGCTGAATTGTCTTTGGAAAATCCCCTTTCTGTCCCACTTGAACAAAGATCTGTCCTGACTGATTCCCCCGTAAATCTGGCGCGACTTTCATCAACCCCAATTCCCATTGATCGCTCATCACACCCAACTGTTGAAACACATCATCTTGACGCAAATCAGACTGGCTAAAATCCAATGTCACTTTCGCTTTCACATCCAGCTGTTCCGGAAAAAAGCGGTCATGGACATCCGAAACAACAATCGCTACGAAAGCTAAGAGCAGAAACTGCACAGCGGAAACAGCGACCACGATTTTTTTATGCATGAGCCTCATTCCTTCCCTAATCCATCATTCCTCGGAAGAGAAAGACCCCATCCCGCTCGGGAAGGGGTGAAAGAAAAACTCCCAGTCAAACAGATTCATTATTTGCAAATTCTATAGTAATAGGCGTCATCAGACCATGGGAAATTTAGAGCCCCTTTCTCAGCAGCAGAGGTCAATCCTGCAGGGGTATCGACACTTCTTAACATCTCACCATTGTATACAACTGTTGAACCGTGGCACGAAGTTGGATGATAGTAATAGGAGCGAACCATAGCATTCCAGAAGCCATATGTCCATTTTCCTCCCTCACTTGGATATTGGACAGTAGGACCTGGATGCAGCCACGCTCCAGCTTGATTTGGGTTTGCCAAGCCAAAAGCGATGATGGAAAGCACCAATACACCAGCCAATGCCATGACCTTTCGCAACAATACATGGACGGTTTTAGGCGAAGCAAGAATCCCAAACATCAGTAATCCCCCTTTTTATACTTCATGCTTTGATCCAAAATACATCACCAATGATTGAGAACACAGGAATTAGCCGGGCGGCTTCACCCTTACTGTACCAAAATAATATTGAAAAAACATCCGTATTTTCCGCAAATTTCATTGCGGAAAATACCTATTTTTTGAAATTTAGTTTACAGAGATAGACTGATATTGTAAAATTTTAACGAATGAATCAAAACAGCACATCACTTATCCCCTGTAAAACTCCATGTTTCACTGCAACGCGTGTTCCTGCTCAAGTCCATCGCTGCTTGCCACGTTTTACGGGGGGGGGGAGCCATGGTGAAGATCAAAATCCTGATCGCGGGGGATCATGACCTTGTCATGGATGGCATTCGTCAGCTTTTGGAGTTCGAACCCGACTTGGAAGTAGTGGGAGCCGTCTCCTCTCCAGCCGAACTAGAGAAGGAGATCGCTCAATGCCAACCTGATATTATTGTCATCGATGCTCCAAGCCAAAGGGAAAACAACCTCATTTGGGCAAAGAACATCCCATCACGATTCCCTGCAAGCAAAGTGGTCATGTTATCGGGGGATGCCAGCGCAGAATATGTACAGGCCGTCCATGAGGCAGGCGCCTATGCCTTTGTATCCAAATGCGACTCTGCCGAAACACTGATTCACGCCATTCGGGAAAGCTATCGCGGGGTGAAATCGTTCCCGGCCGATCTTGCTTTCCATGACGGCTCGCCCTTGACCGAAATGGAGTTGGCCGTTCTCGATCTCATTGCCAGAGACAAAACAAATCACGAAATCGGTGAACAACTGAACATCAGCAAACGAACCGTGGAACACCACGTGTCTTCCATTTTGCGAAAACTTCACGTCAAATCACGGGCGGGAGCGGTGGGAAAAGCGTTTATGCTCGGGTTGCTTAGGTAACCACGTTTTGTGGTGAAGAGCCGGGAAAAAGAACAATTCCGTGGTCAAGGAAGGCTCTTCTCATTGGAAAAAGGTGTATGCTGCGTCTGCTCCGGCCACAATCTCCCCTTCACTGGTACTCTTCCTCTTTATTGACATTGCGCCACACGTCTCTATCTGCGGCAAGCTGCTCAGCATCCACCCAGCGGACACGGGCGCGGTCAAGGAGCGCCGCCATCCGCCGTTCGCCGGCATTAAGGAGCTCGGCGGTCACGGAGCGAAGCCGCCGGTGATATAAAGCAACCAACGGTTCGGGGCGGCCGCCATGGAGCGGGACGATGGCATCAACCATCGGATCGATATGAGAAGCAAGCCGCTCCGTCACTTCCCGCCGCATGTACGGCATGTCGCACGGCAGAACAAATACCCAGTCGGCTCGGCTCTGTTCCATGACAGTGTAAATGCCGGCAAGCGGTCCACAGCCGCGGTAGCGTTCCACATCCAGCAGCACCGGGATGTCCGTTTGCCGGCGAAACTCGTCGACAAGCGCTGGATGGCTGATGAGATACAATTCGTCAACGATCGGAGCAAGCGCTGCGGCGGAGAAAGCGAAAAACGGCGCCCCTTGATGCAACGCGAACGCCTTTGGCCTCCCAAACCGGCGCGACTGGCCGCCGGCGAGCACCACTCCAGCAATTGTTCGTTTCATCACAATTCCCCTTCCGAATATCGTCTATTCCCACCGTATCATACGAACGGGAGAAAAAAAAAGATTTCCGCCTGCCGACGGAAATCCCAATGGAGTGGTTGATTTATTTTTTACCGATGGCCACCCGCCATACGTCCGGCCCTTCCTCTAAATACTCCCATGTAAACTGATCCGGACGCTCCATCATAAATTGGTATTGCAAAGGACGCGGATCATGGTCGTTGACAAGCTCCATCACTTCCCCCGGCTTCAAGCTGTCAAACAACCGGAAAATCGCCGGATGGCGATCGCGCGGCGGATAATCAGGAGCATGGATTTTTGCGGCAAATTGGTTCATAACATTGGCCTCCTTTGTAGTATAATGAATTATATACTTATCATAGCCGCTTGAACCTTAAGCGGTAGTGACGAGCGTCACAGCCCGAAGGTGAACATGCTCAATCCCCATGAAAGGAGAAATGGCGGTTGGAAGAACTTGTTGGCTTTTGCGCGCAATGCGGCAAGCCGATCCATTGTCTGCATGGGTTTTTAAACGGTGTCATCAGCCGAGAAACAGAAACGTTGTACTGCTTTCCATGTCATGAGAAGCAACAAGAAGCCGAACACGCTAAACCAGACAAATGCCACCAGTGATTGAAAACGTTCACAAATAAAAGGCACAGCGGCATTCCGCTGTGCCTATTTGTTATTCTTCTTCCGCTAAGTTTGCCACCGGCAGCTCTTCCCCTTCGCCGTGCGTTGGCTTGCGCAGATGGAACAACACTTTGATGGCAAAGACAAGCAATGCGACGACGCCGATCAAAAAGATCGTATCCGGAACAAAGCGGATAAGCAGCAAGTTTTGGACGATATCTTGTTGCAAGAACGACGGCGAACGCGACGCCCAATAGCCGTTGATAAATGATTCCTTAATTTGTAAAATCCCGACTGGAAGGAGCGTGACGACGATCATGCCTGCCAATCCGATGTTTAACATCCAGCACGAGAACTTCAGCCATTTGTCATTCCATGCTTCCGGTTTGACAATGTTGCGCAGTGAGTAAAGGAGCACAGCGATGGCAAACATGCCGTACACGCCCATCATCGCCCCGTGGCCGTGGGCCGGCGTTAAAAATTGCCCATGTTCAAAGTAGCTGACCGCCGGCAAGTTGATCAGGAAGCCGAGCACCCCTGCGCCGACCAAGTTCCAGATCGCTGTGGAAATCAAAAACCAGAATGTTGCTTTATACGGGAAGTTGACTCCGCCGTCGCGCATCATTTTATACTGCTCATACGCTTCCAAAATAAGGAGCGTGAGCGGAATCACTTCAAGCGCCGAGAACACCGCGCCAAGAGCGATCCATATTTCCGGAGACCCATTGTAATAATAGTGGTGTCCGATGCCGATGACACCGCTGCCTAGCAAAATCGTAAATTGGAAGTAAAGCGCCCGAACCGTCGATTTTTTCGTTACGAGTCGCAATTGGACGAGCAAGAATCCGATGACAACAACGGCGAACACTTCGAAAATGCCTTCCACCCATAAGTGGATGATCCACCAGCGCCAAAAGTCAGCCATCGTAAAGTTCGTATCCGGCTCGATAAAGAATGCGAAGATGTAAAAGAATGGAACAGCAATCGCCGAATAAAACAGCAAGTGGATGAGCCCACCTTTGTCGCTTTCCCGCTTCAGCCCGCGTTTGACGCCGCGGAAGACGATGAACAGCCAAAGAAGCATGCCGACCACCAAAATAATTTGCCAAATGCGGCCTAGCTCAATGTATTCCCAACCTTGATGGCCAAAGAGAAACCATTCGTTTCCTAAATAACCGTTGACGCCAAGCCATTGGCCGATCATGCTGCCGCCGACGAGAACGACAAGCGCCCAGAAGAGCAGATCGACAAGCAGCCCTTGCTTTTTCGGTTCTTGCCCGCCGACAAGCGGGGCGATGAAAATCCCCATGCCAAGCCATGCGGTGGCAATCCAGAAAATCGCCAGCTGCAAGTGATACCCTTTGGCAATGTTAAACGGCAATAGATCGTGAATCCATTTGATGCCAAAGAAGCTGTCCGGTTCCGTGTAATAGTGGGCGAGCAATGCCCCGAACATCGTTTGGACGAAAAAGAGCGCCGATACAACCACGAAGTATTTGCCCGCTTTTACTTGCGACGGGGTAAGCGGCTGCCCCCGCAAATCGATGACCGGAAACTTCCCTTCGGCATACGCTTCTTGCATGCTTAATTGATAGCGATAGAACAAGTACAAAATAATCCCGATAAATAAAATCAAAATCGTAACACTCGCGCCGCTCCACCATACCGCGGAAAATGACATCGTATTGCCGGCGTCCTCATAGTACGGCCAGTTGTTCGTATACGTAATCTCGTCGCCAATTCTTGGCGTGCTCGACAGCCAAGCCGTCCAGAAGAAAAAGTCAGCAATTTGTTGGATTTGATCGCCATCCGCCACCCAGGCGCGATCCGCTTTTGGCATGTCGCTTTCTTTGATCAATCCTTTTTTCAATCCCCAGCCGTCACCATTGGTGAAAACGTCGCGGTAATAGTCGCGCACTTTTTCCAACCCGTAGACTTGTGCATCTGTCAAGACAAGCACATCGGTCACCGGATTGTAGCGGTTTTTCCGCATCTCTTTAATCACTTGTTCACGGATGATCGACTTCTCATCGTCCGTTAAATCGGCAAACGGTTTGTGATACCGCGCTTTCGCTTTGTAATCTTGCATGCCTTCCGTGTACACTTTCAGCGCTTCCGCCGTATAGTCCGGACCCATATACGACCCGTGGCCAAGCACCGTGCCATAGTCCATCAATCCGTATTTTTGGAAAACAGCTTGCCCGCCGACGATCGTTTCTTTCGTCATCAACACTTGACCGTCTTCACTGCGCACTTCCTTCGGCCTTGGCGCCATTTCTTTAAAAATCCAATACCCGCCGACGAGCAGGACGGTGAAGCTAATCAAAATAGTAAAAATGAGAATGGATTTAAGAAAACTGTTGGTCGTTTGCCGCCCAGGCCGGATATTAGGGCGGACCGTTCGGTTCACTTCCATGTGAGGCAACCTCCTTCTCGTTTGTTCGCTCCCATTGTAGCGTGCAACAGAGCGGTCGTTTGTGAGCGGAGACAAATGTTAACTATGATTTATATCACAGCTTCAACGTGTGAGAATTTATACAATGAAGGCAGAAAAGGCCAAACAACGCCGATTTTCAAAAGCCATCGTTGTCTGTTCGAACAAACAGCTGTCACACATTTGCCATATTTCCTTAGTTGCCACATATTTGTCATTTTTTTAAAGGAGAGAACGCCATGGCGAACCATTGGATGAAAGATCGCTTAAAATCCGTTCCGTTGTTTCGCGAACTGTCTGATTACGAGCTCGAATCACTTGTCGCCATTTCCCATGTGCGCGTCTATAAGCCGCGGACGTTTGTTTTTATGCAAGGCGACCCGTTAGAACGCGTCTATTTCATTCATTCCGGAACAGTAAAAATTTACAAAACCGACCTTAGTGGAAAAGAACAAATCGTCTCGATTTTGCAGACAGGAGAAATGTTTCCGCACGCCGGCTTTTTTTTAAAAGGGGCCTACCCGGCTCACGCCGAAGTGGCGGAAGAAGCGACATTGATCGCCATTCCGATCCATGATTTCGAACAAGTACTAATGGCAAGCCCCGAATTATGCATGAAACTGTTTCGCGTCATGGGCGAAAAAATCGTTGACCTGCAAAACCGGCTCGAAGCGCAAGTGCTCCATAATACGTACGAACAAATCGTGCTGCTTTTGTTGCGGTTGACGCGGACAAATGCCGTCAAACAAGGGAAGTGGCACCGTCTCACTGCCCATGTGACAAACCGCGAGCTGGCCAACATGATCGGCACCGCCCGCGAAACAGTCAGCCGGACGTTGAGCCAGCTGAAACGGAAAGGGCTGATCAATGTCGACGAACACGGCTTTTATTTGATCGATCAGGAAGGGCTTGAGCAAGAAATCTTTTTCTAATCCCTTTTGTCTAAAATGCGGCTCATCGCGGAAATGGGGATGAATGCCGCTCTCGCCCCCTTGAGAGCCAGATGGCGAGGGAATGATGGGGAATCGCACGTTCAGAACAAACCTCCATCTTTTTCGAACCGGCGGCAGGAACATCGTTTTCCACCCGCATAGTTGTGAGCTATATCACAACATCCAACAGTGAAAATGATTATCATAATAACCAAAAAGGAGGGGATATGGATGGCCACAACGATTGAACTTGATGTACGCGAAGATTTGCGACAAAAGCGAGAACCGTTTGAAAAAATTATGAACGCCATTAAGCCGCTGCAGCCGGGCGATACGTTTATTTTGCACGCTCCGTTCAAGCCGTTGCCGTTGTTTCCAATTATGAAAGCGAAAGGATTTACGTATGAAGCGGAACAAATCGAAAAAAAACATTGGAAAGTAACGTTTGTGAAGCAGGGGGGAGAGCGATGATCCTCGATAACCGCGGACTCGAGCCGCCGCAGCCGATGATGCGGACGCTCGCTGCCCTAGCCAAGCTGAATCCTGGCGAGACGTTGACGATCATTAACGACCGTCGACCGATGTTTTTGTACGAGCAGCTTGATGAGCTTGGCTACCGACACGAGACGGCCGCACGTGAAGACGGCAGCTTTGAAATTCGGATTACGAAAGGATGAGCCCTATGTTTCCAACCCGCACCGGAACGGAAACGGACATCCGCCTTCCGTTTTCCTTCATCATTTTCGCCGTGTTGGTGTTCGCCGCATCGCAGCTTATGTTGCTGGCGGCCGTTCCCGCACTGAGCGGCGGCACGTTTCGGCTGCCGCTCGTGTGGGCGGCGGCCCATTTGGCCTTGCTTGGCTTCGCCTTAATGGCGGCGATGGGGGCGATGTACCAGCTCGTTCCGGTCGCCTTTTTGACACCGATTTGGAGCGAGAGGCTCGGTTTTTGGCAGTTTGCGATCACCGCTGTCGGTCTCATCACGTTTGCCGCCAGTTTAGCATTAGCGCCAAACCAAGCGTTTCTCCCTGGCCTGCTTCTTCTTTTGGGCATCGTGTTATTTGTCTGGCAAATGGCCATGACATTAAAACAACAAGAAAACAAAACGATCATGACGCTGTTTGTCGCGACTTCCTTGCTGTTTTTGCTGCTGACGGGCGTCGCCGGGACGTTGCTTGCCTTTCACTTTTTCGCTGCTACGGGCGCCAATCGTCATGAAACGGTGTTCGGGCTGCACGTGCTGTTTGGGCTGTGCGGGTGGTTTACACTGCTTATCATGGGTTTTTCGTATAAAATGGCGCCGATGTTTTCTCTCGCACACAGCTTTTCGATGCGACCGGCACGCTATGTGTATGCGTTGTATACGGGCGGGATCGCGGTGGCGCTGATCAGCCTCTTCCTGCCGGGTAAGGCATGGCCAGCCATCGGCGCCGCTTTGCTCGCGGCCGGATTCACCCTTTTCGCCTGGCACATTTATACGATTTTGCAAAAGCGGATGAAAAAGGCGCTCGATCGCCCGTTTCGGTTTTCGCTATTCGCCATCATCATCGGCCTTGGGCTGCACGTTTCTGCCTTTGCCGCCATCGTTGGCGGCAGCGGACGGCTGCTTGGCATCATCATTTATCTATCTATTTTTGGCTGGATCATCTTCAGCGTCATTGGCTATTTATTTAAAATCGTGCCGTTTTTATGGTGGACGCACCGTTATAGCGAAAAAGTCGGCCAAGAAAACGTGCCAACGTTAAAACAAATGATGAATGAACGAGCAATCACCATCCAGTGTCTTCTGTTCGCTGTCGCCTTGGTGCTCGCCGCGGTGGCGCTTTTGTTCGCCAACACTCCGCTGTTTGCCGCTAGCCAAGCGCTATTTGCTGGACTAAGCGTCTTGTTCGCCGGCACGATTTTAGCCGTCTTGCGCAAATAACGACATTCGCCAGCGGCCCGGCGCCTCGGTGATGGCACTTTGGCAGCCAATCGTTCCATTCACGAACCAATTCGGCAGCATGTCTTTTTCGTCAAGAACAGGCAATGGAAAACCTAGTCTTCCATTTTCCTAGCCTTTGGAATATGACAATATCAGGAGGGAATCAATATGGATATTCGTGAACTCGCCATTCAACAACTGAAAACGGTCATCGATCCGGAGCTCGGCGTTAACGTCGTCGACTTAGGACTGATTTACGATTTGCAAATTCAAGACGGCCAGATCGATGTGCTCATGACGCTCACCACCCCCGGTTGCCCGCTTCATGATTCGATTGCCGGCGGCGTCAAGCGGGCGTTAGAACAAATCGACGGTATCCGCGACGTGCGCGTCCAAGTGACGTGGAACCCACCGTGGACGCCGGAGCGGATGAGCGAAGAAGCGCTCCGGCAGCTTGGGCATTTTTCTTGAAACACTCCACTTTTTCCATCCCCTTTTCGCCGTTCGCCCGTGTTGGGCGGACGGTTTTTCGCTGTCCTGCAACTGCTGAACACTTCCCGCTTCCTTATTTTTGTATAATGAAAAAAACGAGAACTGTCACTTGACTATTCAAAGGAAAAACGAATCGAGGCCGCGAATCCTATAGCAAGAGGTGGAGCGATGTTTGCCAAAATCGACGAACTGAAACAACAGTTGGATGCGTTGCGCCCTTTGCCGCCGGGGTTGGTGAAAAACTTGCGAGAATCATTTCGGATCGAATGGACCGTACCATTCGAACGCCATCGAAGGCAATACGTTAACCTTGCTGGAAACAAAGCTGGTCGTAGAAGAAGGGATTACCATTGGCGGGAAACGGCTTAAGGAACATTTGGAAGCTATTAACCATGCGGAGGCGATTGACTTTATTGAAGAGTTAGTCGCAAACAAAGAACATTTGACCGAGCATGTGTTGAAAAAGATCCATTATTTAGTATTAAAGAGCATTGACAATGAAAATGCCGGGAAATAAGGAGGACAAATGCACTCCTTCTAAATAAGTTGGGAGAGGTGCAGAAAACGGACCGTTCTCCGCTTCCTGAATCCCCCTCATTCCTTCACCCGGAGCAGGCGCATGCTGTTAAACGTCACGAGCAGCGTCGCGCCCATGTCGGCGAATACCGCGAGCCAAAGGGTGAGCCAGCCCGGGACGGCGGCGACAAGCGCGAGCACCTTGAGCCCTAAAGCGACGGCAATGTTTTGTCGGATGACGGCAAGCGTTCGGCGGCTGAGGCGGACGGTGTACGGCAGCTGGCGCAAATCGTCGGCCATCAACACGACATCAGCGGTTTCCAAAGCGGTATCCGTCCCCGCCCCGCCCATTGCCACGCCGACATCGGCTGCAGCCAAGGCAGGGGCGTCATTCACTCCGTCGCCGACCATGGCCGTCATGCCGCAACGTTGTTTCAGTTCACGGATCGCTGTCAGCTTCTCTTTAGGAAGCAACCCAGCGTGAATATCGGATATCCCCGCTTGACGGCCGATGGCTTGAGCAGTTTGCTCGTGGTCGCCGGTAACCATCACCAATTCCCTAACTCCGAGGCGCTGCATGGCTTCGATCGTATCCGGCACAGACGAACGCAATTGATCAGCCGCAGCGATCAGCCCCAACAGCCGATCCGCTGCGCCTATCGCCATCACCGTTTTTCCTTCTTGGCGAAAGGCAGCGATTCGTTGTTCCGCCTCAGCCGGCAAACGGCCGAGCATGTCGGCGATCAAGTCTGGACGGCCGATGTAGTACGTTTCGTTTTCGACAACCGCCTTCACCCCTTGGCCGGTCAACGACTGAAAGTCATCCACCGGCACATCAAGAAACTGCACGCCTTCCTCTTCTGCCTGACTGACGACGGCGGAAGCAAGCGGGTGCTGCGATCGTTTTTCGATGGCCGCTGCCACCGCCAGCAGTTGTTCACGGCTCCCTTCATACACGACGACGTCGGTCACGGACGGTTTTCCTTCTGTTAACGTCCCAGTTTTATCAAAGGCGACGGCGTCCAGCCGCCCGATTTGTTCCAGATATATTCCGCCTTTGATGAGCACACCGCGCCGCGCCGCATGGCCGAGAGCGGTGACAATCGCCACCGGTGTCGAGATGACGAGCGCACACGGGCAACCGATGACAAGAACAGCGAGACCGCGGTACACCCAATCAAACCAATCGCCTCCCGCGACAAGCGGCGGAATGACCGCAATAAGCAGCGCCACAATCATAATCAATGGCGTATAATAGCGGGCAAACCGATCGATAAACAATTGCGACGGAGCCCGCTCCGCCTGCGCCTCTTCAACGAGATCGATCATTTTCGCCAACGTCGTTTCATTCGCCCGCTTCGTCACTTTCACTTCGAGGAAACCTTCCCCGTTTAATGTCCCGGCGAACACCGAATCGCCCACCGTTTTTTCCGACGGCATGCTTTCGCCGGTCATCGCCGCCTCATTGACCGTGGACGACCCATTGACGACAGTGCCGTCCAAAGGAATTTTCGCGCCTGGTTTCACGATCATGACCTCTCCGGGGCGAACGTCCTCGACCGGAACGGTCATCTCCCCCGCACCGCGCCGAATGGTTGCCTCAGCCGGCGCCATTTCCATCAGTGACGCAATCGACCGACGCGCTTGATCCATCGAGTAGCGTTCGAGCGCTTCGCTAATGGCAAACAAAATGACAACGACCGCTCCTTCTTGCCATTCGCCGATCATCGCCGCACCAAGAATGGCAATCGTCATTAACGTGTTCATGTCAAACTGCCAGCGGGCTAAATTCCGCAACCCCGTCTCAAACAGAGAATAGCCGCCGATCGCGATCGCCGCCAAATACATCCCAACCGCCAACATCCTCCAGTCCGCCGCATCCACCGCGATACCAAGCAAAAGCAACATAGCGGAGGCCAAGACGTTCCTGTTCTCTTTTTTCTTCCAAAACGGCTCCCGTCGGATGGTGCGCTCGCGTTCTTCACGGATTTTCAACCGCTCAAACGCTCCCGCTTGTTCAAGCTGTTCGATCGTCACTTCACCCCAAACTGTAAGCTTGGCGGCGCCGAAATTGACTCTCGCTTCTTTGACGCCGGGCAAAGCTTTGACGTTGCGCTCAAATTGAGCTGCGCAGTTTGTGCACGTTAGCCCTTGCACTCGGTACGTTTTTGTTTCAAATTGCTCCAACGCCTGTTCATTCGCCACAGTCATCCCCCTCTTTCTGATGGGCAAGCGCCACAAGCAAGAGCTCGCGAATATGTTCGTCATCAAGCGAGTAAAAGGCAAGTTTTCCCTCTTTCCGGTATTTCACGATTCCTTGTTTATACAAAATACGCAAATGATGCGATGTCGCCGCCGCCGTCGCCCCGATCACGTGCGCCAAGTCACAGACGCACAGCTCCTCTTCCTCACAAAGCACGCATACAATTTTCACCCGATTTTCATCGGCAAGCGCCTTGAAAAACGGTACAATATCATCCGTGTTTTTCCTCTTCAGCTGACGCTGAACCCGCTCCACGATCTCCCTGTTGTAGCAATAAATATCGCAAACATCATCACGCCCCATCATAGCTCCCCCTATTTTTATTCAAACATTCATTTGAATGTAGTATATCATCCATTGCTTCACTTATTCAAATATTCATTTGAACAAAAAAAGTTCTTCCTTATTGACGCCCCCCTTAAGAGATGGTGATTTAGTGCAAAATGCTGCTGATCTCACTCATTTTTCAATTAGAAAAATTTTGCGGAATCAATTTTCTTTTTTCGGCGGGATGCCGCTGATTGGCGCATCCCAGCCGTTTTTCACCGATCTTCTTAGGGTCGGTGAAAAATCATCCTCTCGCTCTTAGTCGCCGTCCACATCATAAAAATGGTGATATAAGTAAACGGCAAGCCGAATTTTTAAGTCATCCTCATAATTGTTAAAGTCAATTTTCAGCATATCCTCCATTTTTTTAATGCGGTGGTACAGTGTATTCGGATGAATATGGAGTTGTTTCGCCGTCAATGCCATAGAACGACTGTTTTCTACGTAACTGATAAGAGTTTTCCAAAGTTCTCTATATGTCTCCCGCTCCGTCCATAAAACAGAAAAAGTCTCAGATAAAAAGGATTCAATCTCGCTCGGATGGTGGTGTAAAAAAAGACGCCTGACCCCCATTTCATGAAAATGAAAGACCCCCTTCTTATTTTGCCTTTTCAAATAAAGCAACGCTTTTTCCGCTTTATTATGATTTTCTTCCGCATAACCAGGATAGTACATCCCTGTACTGACTCCGGCCCGGACGACGACCGTAAATCGTCGATTCCACTCATCGATGACGTCTTTCACCACCGCGATCAATCTAGCTTGTTCGCGCTCACTGCTGGTTGTAGAAAAAACGATAATTTTATCATTAACAAACATGACCAACCTGTTTTCTGCGGACAATCTGCTCTCAAGACGGGCTACTAAAGAACGGGCGTCGTTTGCTCGAGCGTACGGATCCAAATTCCCATACAACTCGATCAATATAGTCTGAATAAACTTTTTGATGCTCATTCCCAACTCTTTGATAATTGCTTCGGCTTGAAGCGGATTTTTGTTTTTTAAAAACTGGTGGTATTTCTCATACGTTTCCCGGTACAAAAGATCACTTCTTGATATCCTTTTCATCAGTTCTAGAGCAAGAATAGGGACGCCCTGTTCCACAACTAAACGTTCTTCAGGCGACAAAGGGTCGTTTCCCTCAACGATCAAACATCCTAAAAAAACCGATTCCGATCGTATAGGATGCACATAATACGATGAATGGGGGCAATCGGAAATCCATACATAGACAGGAGTTGTTTTCTTTTTCAGAAGCACAAAAAGATCAGCAACCGCCTTTGTAAAAGGAAACGGGCCGGACGGAGAAAAACTTCCATCGAGATAATCCGCAAAAACAACTGTTTTCCCCATCAGCGAATTCATCTCTGTTAGGATTGAATTTAAGCCCTTGTTTTCGATCGATAATCTTGTTAGATGGTTATGAATATCCATTCGTTTTTGCAGCAGTTTGTTCGCTGTCTCTAGTTTATTGAATAAATGGGTGACTTCGTTTAAGTTTTTCTGAACCTCCTCATGAAGTTGTGCGTTACGAATCGCTATGGCGATGTGCGAAGCAAAGCTTTGAAGAAGAAGAAGATCCCTTTCACTCGGCTGCTCTTCCTTTTCAAAACGGTGAAGCGTCATCACCCCGATTCGTTTTTCTCCGTATGCAATCGGCACAGACAAAAGGGACTGAACCATTTTTTTTGATTCGATCGCGGAATGTAAAATTTTAAAGTTTTCCTCACTTAAATCGGACATGTGGTCATAGATTTCTTTGGTTGTTCTCAACATGCGAACACATCCATCACGAAACACCTTTCCGACAATGGACTCCCCCATGTCGACACGGAACGACTGAATGCGATCATTAAATCCAACATAAGCTTTGACAATCAGTTTCTGTGACTTTTCGTCAAACAGCTGAATATACCCAGCATCCGTCGATCGAAAAATGGTAAAAGCGCAACGCATAATTTTTCTTAGCACCTCATCCAATTCAAGCGTTGAGGTGATCGTTCGGAAACTTTCTAGAAGAGTTTCAATATGCCGGTCTGTCTCCGAATCATTACCCTTTCGATATTGAGATGAAGCTTTTTCATTCATTTTTTCAACCCCTTTATGTTGAACTTCACAGCTTTTCGGCCAAAAAATTGTTGCTGCCCACATTCCTATTACTTTTCATATATTTTATAATATTTAGTAAATTACTGAAAGAACAAATAGCCTTTTCGATCTTGAAAAAGAGGAGGGACAAAATGCAGCGGAAGGCAGCCAAAAACCATATCGAAAAAATCGTCAAGTCATCGTGTGAAATGGCAAGAGCACAATATGGGATCAAATATAAATACGGCTATCCTTCCCTTTGGAACGATCCTAAAGAAACTAAACGGGTAAAACGTATGGCAGAGCTTGTCGCAGGAAAAGAAAATATAGTTGAACTGCCTTTGCAAATGGCAATGGAAGACTTCTCTTACTATATGCTTGAACGTCCGGGAGCCTTCTTTCTATATAGATGCAACGAAGAAGTTTAACATATCCTTGACGGAAAAGCGGTTTGTCCATTTTCGACTGTCGAAGGCAAGCCATAGGCTTGCCCCGTCACGCCAAGGCGTGACGGAAGACCGAACAACCGCCTGCTTCACAGACCCATATATGGGTCTGGAAGCGGCGTTGTTTGGTCGCCTGACAGTCGATAAAAGCTGCAAATGGTAAATCTTCAAATTGCATCTATATAGTAGGAGGAATAAATCCCGACATTCAAGCCGTTTACCTTCATCACCATCCGAAATTTGATGCTGACGAGCGAAGGATTCTTCAAATTGGAAAAATGTTCATTTCACTTGTCTTTGATTATTTGACCGATTCGATGTCATACTCTGGCCAAGACGGTACACATCTCGTCCCCCCTCTTTTGTTGCCAAAAAAATATAAGAGAAAGGAAGAGAGATTATGAGTGGAACAGAAAAAAAGAAAAACCCAAAATACACCATTCTGACATTGCTGTTTATCGGATGGTGCTTATCTTATCTTGACCGCATGGCGATGAACGTTTCCATTGTTGAAATAGCGAAGGAGTTTCATCTCAGCCCATCCGCCCTTGGCATCGTACTGAGCAGCTTTTTTGCCGGCTATGCGTTAATGCAATTTCCCGGTGGTTGGTTAGCGGATAAATACGGCTCGCGGAAGATTATTGCCATTGCTATTATTTTTTGGTCTATCTTTACGGTTTTCACAGGGTTTGCTTGGTCGCTGTTGTCCATGATCATGATCCGATTTCTATTCGGTCTTGGGGAAGGAGCATACCCGGCTGCAAGCTCCAAAGCCATAGCGGACACGTTCCCAAAACAAGAACGATCCATGGCGCAAACCGTCATGATGTCGTCCAACTCCCTCGGCGGAGTGATCGCTCCTTTAATCGCCACTCCTTTGCTCGTTTGGATTGGTTGGAGAAATGTCTTCCTGGTTATTGGGGCACTCGGAATCATCGTCGCATGGCTGTTATGGCATTATTTAAGACCTGAAAACTTAATTGAAAACGCTGCCAATGAAGAATCGACAAACAAAGTTCCCTTTCATGAGGTGGTGAAGAATGCTACGCTCTGGAAACTTGCCATTATGTGGTTTGGAATGTCTACACTCATTTGGGGATTGATTTCATGGATGCCTGTTTATTTAACACAAGTCCGCGGGCTCGATTTATTGTCTATGGGCATGCTGACTTCGATCCCGGCACTCACTGGAGCGATTGGCACGATCATCGGGGGACGGTTGTTTTTAAAATATTTCCACGGAAGGGAAAGAACGTATGGGACCTTATTTTCTCTCCTAGCGATTTTGTTCTTGTATTTACTGTTTAATGCGCCATCGGTGGTATTAGTGATCACCTATCAATCATTGTGTACTGCTTTCCATGGCCTTGTATTCGCCATTATTATGGCCATGCCGCACCAAGTGTTTGAAAAAACCGTCATCGGTTCTTCGATCGGATTCATCAACTTTTTCGGCATGATTGGGGCATTGCTAGCGCCGACCGTCATGGGCATGCTTATTGAGATGTTCCATGGATCTTATCCCGCCGCCTTCGGCTATTTAATCGCTTGTGCTTGTTTATCCGTTCTTGCCTCCATCACGCTAGTTGGCTCGATAAAAAACAATGCAAACATGCCAGCCCAAAGCGAAGGATAAACCGTTCACGTAGAAACAAAGACCGCGGCCCTTAGGCCGGGGCTTTGTTTTTTGTGAAAAAACCACATCGTTTGCCCTATTATACATGCTCGCGAAACCAGCGCACCGTCCCCAAAAACGCTTCACGTGTCACTTTATGGCCAGCATGCGGATCAGCAATGAATTGCAGCCGGTCTTCCTTCCCTTCATAAAGTGGTTTCATTTGCTTGTAAAACTCATATATATAAGCATAAGGGACAACCTGGTCGGCTTTCCCGTGCCAGATAAACAACGGTCGAGCCGCGAGTCTTTCCGGCTGCTTGGATAAATCGTAGCGGGCGAGCTTTTCTTTTTCAAGAGCCAGCAGCGTCGGTGGCATCGGGATATCGATCTGACGCCGCTTCGCTTCCTCCATCATCTCATCGAAAAAAGCGCTGTAGTTCGGACAGCCCATCAGCACCGCTGCGGCCTTCACCCATGGATAAACAGCGAGCGCGCCGAACGTGACGATTCCGCCCATCGATGTTCCAGCGAGTCCGATCCGTTTTGGGTCAGCCAAACCACGGCTCACAAGGTCGTTTTTCATCTCATCGATTTCCACAATCGTGCGCATGACAATGTCCCAAAACGACAGCTGCAATTTCCGTTCGCTCAAGCCTTCGTCCCGCTCGCCGTGAAACAGCGCGTCGGGAAGCACAACGCGGAAGCCCGCCTCGGCAAGCAAGTAGCCGAAATGCAAGTTATGCTCTTTCGCGCTTGTAAAACCGTGGATAAAGAAAATGAGCGGCAGCCGCTCGTCTCGTTTTTCCGGTTTGACAACGTGAAGCACCGGCACATCGGCCAGCTGTTCTTTCTCAATCATAACCATGGCAGTCCAAACCCCTTCTGTCTTTTTCCATCGCTGTATAAGTGTATCATATAGACAGCGATTTTGGAAAAGAGTTACACTAGGAAGCGAAAAAAAATAATAAAGCAAAGGAGTCGGGTATGAAACGATATTTAATCGCGTTGGATTTAGACGGAACATTGCTGAAAGAGGACAAAACGATTTCTCTGTTCACGAAAGACATCCTACGCCGCGCCATCGACGCCGGCCATCTCGTCGTCATCGCCACCGGCCGCCCGTACCGAGCGAGCCGCATGTATTATGAAGAGCTTGGGCTTACAACACCGATCATCAATTTCAACGGCGCGTTTGTCCATCATCCCCGCCAGCCATCGTGGGGCGTGCGCCATTCCCCGCTTCCGCTTTCCATCGTCAAAGACATTGTCGAACTCGGAGAAGCGTATCGAATCAAAAACATTTTAGCGGAAGTGATGGACGACGTCTATTTTCACGAACATGACGACGTCTTGCTCGACATCGTCCGCCTCGGCAACCCGACCGTGGAAATCGGCGATTTGCGCCGCTCGCTTGGCAAAGACCCAACAAGCGTGCTCGTTTATACAGATGGCGATCATATTGAACAAATTCGGTCCCATTTATCCAATGTATATGCTAATGTATTGCACCATCGGCGCTGGAATGAGCCTTGGCACGTCATTGAAATCGTCCGCCACGGCGTCCATAAAGCGGCCGGGTTGAAACAAGTGGCGGACTACCTCGGCATCCCGCGGGAGCGCGTCATCGCCTTTGGCGATGAAGACAACGATCTCGAGATGATCGACTGGGCTGGGCTTGGCGTCGCCATGGGCAACGCCATCGAACCATTGAAAACAGCTGCTGACGATGTGACGAAAGGCAACGAAGAAGATGGGATCGGCTTGTATTTACAAGACATTTTAGGCCTATAGCCATACGGACTCACCCCACGGGAGGCTTTACGCGCCTCCCCACCGTTTATTTTCAATTTTGCATTGACTTTTGTCCTCCTTGTTGTGTTAAGTAAATTTCCGTTTCACAGTGACTAGCGGAGCGGCGGTTTGTAATGAATTTCCTTACTACTGTTCCCTGTCGGCGGTTACACTATACGTGACGCAACGCGCGTCTTTACTTTAAAGGGGGAATCGGTCATGGGCAAACGAAACAAATCGAAGCGTTTCGTCCAGCAGAGCGTCGATGCGGTTGAACGGCATGACAAGCGAATCCCTTATCACTTGACGTACGCCGAAGCGGAAGCGCGCAAAGCGGAAAAAGCGGTGGAAACATCGCTTGGAGGCGCGTAACGATGGGCAATCGTCTGTTTCAAGAAGCGCGCAAAGCAGTTGCTCAAGCGAAACAAGCGGTCAACGGTGAAATCGACATGAACGGCGACCGCGCCATTGCCATCGCCAAAAACGCCCTGTCCTCCGCATACGCGCATTCCAACAAGGCGGAAAAAGTGCAGTTGCGTCAATTTCAAGCCGAGCTTGATAAGCTCACTCAATAACAGCTGCGGGAAGCCCGCAGCTGTTTTTTCTCCCTCCTTCGCTTCTCCATTGTATTCCGTCCGGAAAACCGCTACACTTAAATAAGGAAAGACATGAATCGCTGTTCATCGGTCCATTCTGCCGATGCGGCTATATACAGTCAGTTCGCAAACAAGAAAAGGGGGACGAACCATGTCCGTTCAAATCATCACCGACAGCGGAGCGGACTTGCCGCAATCGTACATCCGTGAGCATCAAATCGCTTTTTTGCCGCTTGTCGTCCATTGGAACGGCCAAGATTACGAAGACGGCATCACGATCGAACCGAAACAAGTGTATGACGCCATGCGCCAAGGACATGGGGTGAAAACGGCCCAACCGAGTCCGCTGGCGATGAAGGAGCTGTTTTTGCCATACGCCAAAGAAAACCGGTCATGCCTGTACATCGCCTTTTCTTCGAAATTATCCGGTACATACCAGACCGCCATGGCCGTCCGCAACGAACTGCTTGAGGAATACCCTAAGTTTCGCCTGACGATCATCGACTCAAAATGCGCCTCGCTTGGCCAAGGGCTTGCTGTCATAAAAGCGGTTGAGCTGGCCGAAAAAAACACCCCGTACGATTGGCTTTGCGAAACAATTGAGGCGTATTGCCGCCATATGGAACACATTTTCACCGTTGACAACTTGGACTACCTCGCGCGCGGCGGCCGCATCAGCAAAACCGCCGCGGCCTTCGGGGGCTTGCTCAACATCAAGCCGCTTCTCCATGTCGAAGACGGTGCCCTCGTTCCGCTTGAAAAGCTGCGCGGACGAAAAAAAGTGTTGAAACGCATGGTCGAGTTGATGGGAGAGCGCGGCGATGATCTGCAAAAACAAACGATCGGCATCAGCCACGCAGACGATGAAGAAACCGCGCTTGAACTGAAGCGGATGATCGAAGAAACGCACGGCTGCACGCGCTTTTTCCTCTCCGACATCGGCAGCGCCATCGGCGCCCACGCCGGGCCGGGGACGATTGCCCTCTTTTTTCTAAACAAATGTATTGAGACCTGACGCCTTTCCCGCTGGACGAAACAAAGGCGCCTGCCCAACACAGGCGCCTGTCCTCATCACCGAAGTTGATCAAGAAGGTTGTGTAGTAGTACGTTTTGGACCGCATCCGGCCATCCGAGAAAATGAGTTGCTGTTCCTCAAAACGATTCAAATAGCGCCGAACATTATACTCTGAAGCGAACCATTTGTTAAGAAAAATTCTCAATTTATCTTTCCACAAACTACCTTCCCCTATTTCCATATAGTTCATTCCCATTTGCCGCATACTAATGATGGACGATCGAAACAAGGGAGGGCTACCGATGCCAAACACGAGCGACAATGACAAAAAAGCGCGCGACAACCAAGCAAAGCGCCATGAGAAAAACATGATGCGCGAGAAAAACCGCGAAGCCGGGAAGTTCGCGTATTCGAAGAAGACGGATCATTTATGACGAGCGCAACGAAAGGCGGATCGAACCGCCTTTTTTGTTTTGCTTTCTTCATTTCCGCATAATCCTATATTCCCGGTCCAACGGCGAAACGGATCTTCTAGTCCTTTGCTTATGGTTGCCTTCCTCCCCACCATTTTCTATAATGAAAGTACATCACACGCTCGGGAGGTCGCCTATGTCGAAAGAAAGTTCGTTCGATATCGTATCGAAAGTCGACTTGGCGGAAGTGGCAAACGCCATCAACATCGCCATGAAAGAAATCAAGACGCGCTATGACTTCAAAGGAAGCAAAAGCGACATTTCGCTCGAGAAAGAAGAGCTTGTTCTCATCTCCGACGACGAGTTTAAGCTTGAGCAGTTGAAGGACGTTCTGATTGGCAAGCTCATTAAGCGCGGGGTGGCGACGAAAAACATCCAATACGGCAAAATCGAGCCGGCATCAGGCGGCACGGTGCGCCAACGCGCCAAGCTCGTCCAAGGGATCGACAAAGAGAACGCGAAAAAGATCAATACAATCATTAAAAACACGGGGCTGAAAGTGAAAAGCCAAGTGCAGGACGACCAAATCCGCGTCAGCGGCAAAAGCAAAGATGACTTGCAAAAGGTGATCGCCGCCATTCGCGAAGCGGATTTGCCGATTGAGGTGCAGTTTGTGAATTATCGATAAGCGGATGAGGCAAGCCTCCATCCGCTTTTTGTTTTACAAGCAGAACGATAGAAAATTTGAAGGAGAAGCCAGCTGGCAAGCTCCCTATAATTCTTATAGCAAGAAAAAAACAGCTCATCTTTTGGGAAAAGCGAGCGCATGATATCAGGTACTGAAGTAAGCAGGCAGCCTCTACATGCTAACCACCGCCCAACGAGCACACCAAACACAATGAAGGCGAGTGCCATGTCGACAATCGGCTCGGCGAGTCGCATCGCTTCTCCTTCCCCACCGGAGCGGCCAAGCGCCGCAGCAATTAAAGCAAGACGGATAAAATGGTCCTTAATCTGTTATCGATATTTCTGGATGGTGAATATCCACGATGTGCGTCTTCACTGTGCCCCCGAGATGACGGCGTATGGAGGAAGCCAATTCTTCCAGCGCTTGGTAAAGAACCTCATTCCTTGTTTCATCAATCGATTCGATGCAAAGGAACGCGCGCTTCGTCTGTTCGGTGAGCATCGTTCGTTGCGCTTCCCGCCAATTCCAACAGCGGCATATGGCTCCCACATCGTCTTTATATACGATTTCTCCTTCATACGGCGGGTCATTTTCCTCGCCTCCCAACGGGATGAACGGTTCATGACCATCCGCCAGCGCCAGCCGGATGTCGCCGACAAACGTGTCGATATCCTCCCCTCCGCATGGAAGCCCGTAACGCAATGAAACAGAATTATAAATATCCACAAGCGGGTTGATCGTTCGGATGTACTGACCGTTTTTCACTCGTTTCAGCAGCGCTTCAACCGAACAACGCGCCCCTTTTTTCGTTTTGAATCGCCGAAACGCCTCTCGCCAAACAACGATGACGGGGTTGCGGCTCAATTCTTCAAACTCCAGGAATTTCCGCGCCTCTTTCTCCGCCTCTCGCAGCATTTGTTCGTAAACGCTGGCATTCTTGATGCCGTTGTCAATCCCTTGGGCAACGACCACACCGATTTTGGCGTGGGGAAATATGGCCCAAACATCGTCTTCAACAACAAAACGTGTCATCATCCACTCCTCCATTCTCTTACGGTTTCGAAGGGCTCGCCAAGGCGGAGAATAGTCCTAACAAGATATAGCAACAGCCCGCCACCCGGTTCATCACCTTCATGCTTCCTTTCTTGGCAGCCAGCCGTTTGCGGATGCCCGCGGCCAACATGGCGTACAAGCTGTCATTTAGCAAGGCGAGAACAACAAATATCGCCCCTAAAAGCAAAAATTGACCAGCCACCAATCCAGCAGAAGGCGAGATAAATTGCGGAAAAAAGGCGAGAAAAAAGAGCGCTGTTTTTGGATTGGTCACTTCGACAAATAGAGATTCGTAAAACACTTGCGCCAATGTTTTCTCCTTGGCCTTCGTGTTCGGGATTTCCTCATCCTTGGTGGAAGCAAAAAATAACGTTTTGCCCCCCAAATAGATAAGATAAACGGCTCCTAAATATTTGATCATCGTAAAGGCAGCCGCCGATGTCATCAAAATCGCGGAAATGCCCACAGCTCCGAAGACGACGTGGACAGCGCCGCCCAATGCCACGCCAAGCACCGATACAACTCCTGCTTTCGTTCCTTGACCGATGCTTCTAGCCATAATGTACAATACCGCCGGTCCGGGGACGATGAGCAACGCCGCGGCCGCCACTATAAACACACCGATCGTCGAAAGATCCATCCTCACATCTCACTCCTTCATTTTCTATTTCACTGCTGTTGCTTTTTCATCAGGGAAGCGATTCGCTTTTCGTTTTCAAATGGCATTTGCTCGAGCTGCTTGATGATCCTCTCTTGCCGATGTACAGAATGGTTTTGACTTAATTTGGCTTTTCCCTCTATTCGCTCGATATGGATTTTAAAAGCTTGAATTCCGCTTCTCATCTTGGAAAGCAACTTAGCATCGACCTCTGACAGCTGGTAACGGCTGTCCGGCGCTTCGTACTTTTCTACCATATCGTGTAGCGACCGCATGATTTCCCCTTCATCATGGATAAGCTCCACATTGCCATACACATGGACGACCACATAATTCCATGTCGGCACTGCTTGGTTCGTTTCATACCAGGAAGGAGAAATGTAACAATGCGGACCGTGGAAAATCGCCAAGACCGTCTGATGTTGAATGTCGTTCCATTGCGGATTAGAACGGGCAAAATGGCCGTACAAACACGCTTTCTCCCGATCGAGCAGCAGCGGCAAATGGGTGGCAAACAACTCCCTTTGATGCACAGACACCAAGGTGGCAAAACTGTTCTCCTTAATTACTTGATAGGCGACATCCACATCGTTGATGGCAAAATCCTTCGGAATATACATTAAATCCCCCCTTCACTTTTTCCAACTTAACAATCGAATCTTTACGATGTATCATATAACTAAATTTGACATAGAAAAAGGGACAATAACAAAAAAATAAACATGTCAGAGGGATGGACATGAAAACGATCATTTTTGCTCTACATGACCGCTTGCCTAAATACAAACAAATCTACGAAAAGTTAAAATCGATGATTGAACAAGGCGACATCCAGGCGAATGAACCACTTCCCTCGATCCGTCAACTTGCTGAATCGTTGAATGTGAGCCGCAACACCACCTTAATGGCCTACGAACAGCTTGTTGCTGAAGGATATATTCGTGCGGAAAAACGAAAAGGGTATTTTGTCAATGAGGTGGAACCACTTTTCATTCCAAAAATCCAGGTTTCCTTGCGCCAATCGAAAAATAAACCGACATCGACTGTTGTTGTCGATTTTCGTGCTGATGCAGTCGATGCTGCTCATTTCCCTCTTAAAGCATGGAGACGAATTTCGAATCAAGTCTTTACTTCAGCACACTGCTTTCGCTATGGAGACCCGTTCGGGGAATTATGTTTGCGCGAACAAATCTCTGTCTACCTTTTGGAATCCCGTGGAGTAAATGCAGAGCCAAATGCCATTATCATCGGGAGCAGCACTCAACAAATGCTCCTCTCTCTCGGTCATATTCTTAAAGAGGAATTCCGGAGCATCATCGTCGAGGATCCCGGCTACGATGGTGCTAGGGAAGCGTTTCAGTTTCATCACTTCCGATTGGAGACAGTGCCCGTTTCCGAAACGAGCGTGGAACTTTCGTCACTGAGGGAGATGTCATCGCGGCTCATCTATGTGACCCCTTCACACCAAAGTCCCATGGGAGTCAGCATGCCGATCCAGCAGCGATTCCTGCTCATCCAATGGGCCAACGAGGTGAATGGCTATATTATTGAGGATGATTATGACAGCGAATTTCGCTATACGCAAAAACCGTTTCCGGCTCTTGCCTCCATTGATTCGTCAAGAGTCATTTATCTAGGCAATTTCTCAAAATCGTTTCTGCCTGGGATTCGCTTAAGCTACATGGTGTTGCCGCCGTCGCTTTTGGACCGTTATCAGCAGCGGTTTCGCCTTTTCGAGAGCACCGCGTCCATCCTTAGCCAATTGGCGATGGCCAAATTTATGGAAGAAGGGGAGTGGAGCCGCCACATTAAACGCATGCGTCTCGTGTACAAACGAAAAATGGAGCATTTAACATCACTACTGCGAAAAGCATTTGGGGATATGATCTCCATTATTGGCGAACAATCCGGTTTATACGTGTTAATCAAAGTTCATTCCGATCGTTCAGAAGAACAGCTGCTTCAGCGCGCCCTATCGTGCGGGGTGAAAGTGTACCCCACTTCGCGCTATTTTGTGAACCAACGGCCAGACCGACCCATGATCAAGCTCGGTTTTAGCGGCTTATCGCTCGAGGATATTGAACTTGGAGTGAAACTGCTCAAAAAAGCATGGTGTTGACGATGACTTCACGGAAAGCGGCCTTCCTTTCTTCCAAGAAACCGCCCCACTAAACGGGTGGCTGGCATTAGATGCCGGCCGCCGCCCTTCCGATCAGCACACCAAACACCTCGATCACCAGCGCCGCACCGACAATCGGCCCCACAAGGCGCGTCGCCTCTCCTTCCCCGCTGAGACGGCCGATGGCGGCTGCGACTAGGGCGAGCCGCGCTGGCGAGGCCATCGTCATGTTCGATGCGGCGACGTTTTGCGCCGCGGCACACCAAATGGTCGGCTCGTGCATCCCTCCCGGCCAACAATCGGAGGTGTTTCCGCCCCACCCGAAAGGCACGAAAGAATATATCGCCGTTGCCAACGGAACATTGCGCGTCGTGCTAGGGGACCATCACTATGACTTGCGCGAAGGGGACTCTCTTTATTTACAACGCCGCCTGCGAACATCAATTTATGAACACAGGCAACGAAGAGTGCCGCTATGATCTGATGATTCACTCGCCTGCTTCGAAAACATGATGCGTAATGATAGGCGTTCAAGGTGCTGCTGTTTTTGATTTTTTCGTCACACAACAAGAAATCACGGCATCAATGGCGAATCAAAGAGATGACATTTCTTTGCGGGGGTGTGCAAATGAGCATCGGTCAAGAATATTTGCGGGTGGTGTGCGCGCGCTTTCTCGACATGAAAAAACCGCCGAACGGGCTATGGACCAATGTTCGGAGGAACAGCTGTTCCATTGCTTTCATGAGGAGGCCAACAGCATCGCCATCATTGTCAAACATATGAGCGGAAATATGGTGTCGCGCTGGACAGACTTTTTGTCATCGGATGGGGAAAAACCGAACCGCAACCGCGATGATGAGTTTATCAACGACTTCCATACGCGCAAAGAAGTCATGGATTGCTGGGAAAAGGGGTGGTCCACTTTCTTTCAGACGCTCAGCGAACTGCAAGAAACGGATTTGTTGCGGACGGTCACGATCCGCGGTGAACCCCATTCTCTCATCGAAGCGATTGAGCGGCAAATGTACCATTATTCGTATCATATCGGACAAATCGTCTATGTCGCGAAACAGCTGAATGCAAACAACTGGAAAACACTGACCATACCAAGAAGTCGAAAAACAACATAGGCAACTCCTTATTCGAATCATCTTGCCAACGCCATCCGCCCCTCGGCGCCGTCAACCGATAAAGGCGGATGGCTTTTTTGCGGCTTGACATTCCTTCACAATCATACCGCCTTATCAGGGATCGTGGTCAGCGTCTAGAAAGTTTCACAATGCCGGCCAGCAAACAAACCATCCCCGCTCCCCATGCCATCCCCGCCTTGCCAAGAAGGAGGGAGATTTCTTCAGATGCCTGCACATGAGCAAGGTCAAAAGAAATCGCCTTCAGCGCAAAGAAAACAGCCAGAGCCTGCAACAAGAGATGGGCCAATATCCACACAAGCGCAAGGCGTTGCTCTCGATTCTTTCGCCAAAGAACAACGATTGTCGCAACCGCAATCAACATGACAATCGAAAAGCCGCCGATGAGCATATCCATCACATTTTCTTCCATAGGCAAATGCCTGAGCAACGTTTCCTCCTCCTTTTTTCATGTCTTTCGATTCTTCTTCCCTTCGTCCGATCCCTTTCTTTATATGAGGGAAAGAAGGCAAAAACGCCGCCGCATGGCCTTTTTCTTTCCCGCGGGCTAGGGAAGCGGCGCAACCCTTTTCTCCAATGAAAAGCAGGCGCCCATCCCCCTATTGCAGGGGACAGCGCCTGCTTAATTATTTTTGATGCATCTTAAACTCTAAAAACAGCTCGTTGTAGTAGGCGAGCATCCGTTTCCCCAAGTTTTCGTACACTTCCAAGCGCCCTGCCGAATCCCAATCAGGATGGATTCGAAAAGCATCAAACCCGGCCGCGGCCCGTCGATGCAGGGACTCTTCGGCAACATGGCCGCTGTATTGTTCGGCATCTTTTGGATGGTGATGGCGTTTTCCATCACTGCGGACTCGCCGTTTCCCGCCGCCCGCTTTTTTCCGTTTTTCGGCCTTGTGCTGATCGCCATCGGGGCCGTGCAAACGATTTTCCATTACAAAAACGCGACGGGAAAACAATGCATGTCCTTGTTGGACATTGTTGAGAGCGAGGAAGAATCCGACCCGCTGAACATCCGATTTGGAGGTGAAGCGAAAACAAACAAATATTGCCCTTATTGCGGCGGTCATGTACAGCGTGATTTCCAATTTTGTCCACAATACAAAAAAAAGAGCTTCTCCGCTGATCCGAGAAGCTCTTTTTTGAAATTTCCTTGCTTCACCGTATTGAATAATTTCGAAAAATACATTAAATTATATAGTAATAGTCAAAACCAAACGCAACAACTGCATACGGACATTCTTATCAAGAGAGGGGGAGGGACTGGCCCGGTGAACCCTCAGCAACCTGGCCGCGGCCAAGGTGCTAAATCCAGACAGGCAACAGCCTGGAAGATAAGAAGAAGCGAACAGAAAGTCTTCTTCTTAGAAGGCTTTTTTCTTTTACTTGCGGAGAAACGGGGGAATGGAACGTGGGATTGCTTGATGAGTTGAAGCAACGCGTGCTGATCGCCGATGGGGCGATGGGGACGCTTCTCTATTCGCATGGCGTTGACCGTTGTTTTGAAGAGTTGAATTTATCAAGACCGGAAGAAATCGCCCATATTCACGAAGCGTATATCGCCGCGGGCGCCGACGTCATTCAGACAAACACATACGGCGCCAACTACGTCAAGCTCGCCCGCTACGGCTTGCAAGATGAGGTGCCGGCCATCAACCGGGCAGCTGTAAGGCTCGCCAAACAAGCCGCCAACGGACGGGCGTACGTGCTCGGAACGATCGGCGGGCTGCGCACATTGAACAAAAGCGTTGTGCCGCTTGACGAGGTGAAGCGGACGTTTCGCGAGCAGCTGTTTGTCCTGCTCGCCGAAGGAGTGGATGGCGTGCTGCTGGAGACGTATTACGATTTAGAAGAGTTGGAGACGGTGCTTGCCATCGCCCGCAAAGAGACCGATTTGCCGGTCATCGCCCATGTGTCGCTCCATGAAGTCGGCGTCTTGCAAGACGGCACGCCGCTCGCGGACGCCCTCGCCCGCTTAGAAGCGCTTGGTGCTGATGTCGTCGGGCTCAACTGTCGACTCGGTCCGTATCATATGCTTCGGTCGCTCGAGGAAGTGCCGCTGCCAACGCGCGCTGTTTTATCGGCGTACCCAAACGCAAGCCTCCCCGACTACCGCGACGGCCGTCTTGTTTATGAGACGAACGAGGACTATTTCGAGAAAACGGCCAAAGCGTTCCGCGATCAAGGGGTGCGCTTGATCGGCGGATGCTGCGGTACGACGCCGAAACATATCGAAGCGATGGCTCGGGCGCTTCATGATCGGACCCCTGTCACGGAAAAAACAGTCAAACAACGCGCCGTGTCGGTGTCGATCCAATCCGACATTCCATCGGCAGCGACGCCGCTTCCGGAGTTAGCCCGCGCCCGCCGCTCGGTCATTGTGGAGCTGGATCCGCCGAAAAAATTGGGGATTGACAAGTTTCTTGCTGGAGCGAAAGCGCTCCATGACGCTGGCATCGATGCGTTGACGTTGGCCGACAACTCGCTTGCTACGCCGCGCATCAGCAACGTCGCCATCGGTTCGATCGTGAAAGAGCAGCTCGGCGTCCGCCCGCTCATCCATATTACGTGCCGCGATCGCAACTTGATCGGTCTGCAGTCGCACTTGATGGGTTTGCATACGCTCGGCATCACCGATGTGCTCGCCATTACCGGTGATCCGTCGAAAATCGGCGACTTTCCGGGAGCAACGTCAGTGTATGATTTATCATCGTTCGATTTAATCCGCTTAATCAGCCAGTTTAATGAAGGATTATCGTACTCAGGCAAACCGCTCGGGCAAAAAACAAACTTCTCGATCGGCGCGGCGTTCAATCCGAACGTTCGTCACTTGGATAAGGCCGTTGCACGGATGGAGAAAAAAATTCAGTGCGGCGCCCATTATTTCTTGACTCAACCGGTTTACTCGGAAGAGAAAATCGTCGACGTGTACGAAGCCACGAAACATTTGAATGCGCCGATTTATATCGGCATCATGCCGCTTGTGAGCGCGCGCAACGCCGATTTTTTGCATCATGAAGTGCCGGGCATTACGCTCTCTGACGAGATTCGCGCCCGCATGGCGGCGTGCGGCAACGACCCGGTGCAAGCGGCGCGCGAAGGAATCGCCATCGCCAAAGCGCTCATTGACGCGGCGTTCGACTTGTTTAACGGCATTTATTTAATTACGCCGTTTTTGCGTTACGACATGACGGTGGAGCTCATCCGCTATATTCACAAAAAAGAAGCGGCCGCGAAAGAAAGGAAGGTTGTCCATGGCTAATGTCACCTTAGAACAGCAGCTGCAGCGAAAAATTCTTGTTATCGACGGCGCGATGGGGACGATGATCCAAAGCGCCAACCTATCAGCTGCCGACTTTGGCGGTGAAGCGTATGAAGGGTGCAACGAGTATTTAACCCTCACCGCCCCTCACGTCATCCGCCATATTCATGAAGCGTACTTGGAGGCCGGTGCGGACATCATCGAAACGAACACGTTCGGAGCGACGCGCATCGTCCTTGACGAATACGGGCTTGGCCATTTGGCGTTTGAGCTGAACATCGAAGCAGCGAAGCTCGCCAAACAAGCAGCCGAGTCGTTCGCAACGCCCGACTGGCCGCGCTTTGTCGCCGGGTCGATGGGCCCGACGACGAAAACGTTGTCGGTCACGGGTGGAGCGACGTTTGACGAACTCGTTGCCGCTTATGAAGAGCAGGCGCGCGGACTGCTTTTGGGCGGCGTCGACCTTCTCCTTTTGGAAACATGCCAAGATACGTTGAACGTGAAAGCCGGATTTCTCGGCATTTCCAAGGCGTTTGAGGCGGTCGGCCGCCGCGTGCCGCTCATGATTTCCGGCACGATCGAGCCGATGGGCACGACGCTTGCTGGGCAGGCGATCGATTCGTTTTTCATCTCGATTCGCCATATGAAGCCGATCGCCGTCGGTTTAAACTGCGCGACCGGCCCGGAATTCATGACCGACCATTTGCGCACACTCGCCTCGCTCGCGGACACGGCGGTCAGCTGCTACCCGAACGCTGGGCTTCCAGACGAAGAAGGGCATTACCACGAAACGCCACACATGTTGGCAGAGAAAATCCGCCGCTTTGCTGAAAAGGGGTGGATCAACATCGTCGGCGGGTGCTGCGGTACGACGCCGGACCATATTCGCGCCATCGTCGAAGCGGTGCGCCACATCCCACCGCGGGCGATCCCGTCCTCGTTTGACACGCACGCCGTCTCCGGCATCGAGGCGCTCATCTACGATGAAACGATGCGCCCGCTTTTTGTCGGTGAGCGGACGAACGTCATCGGCTCGCGCAAATTTAAGCGCCTCATCGCCGAAGGCAAATACGAAGAAGCGGCGGAAATCGCCCGCGCCCAAGTGAAAAACGGCGCCCATGTCATCGACATTTGCCTCGCCGATCCGGACCGCGACGAGCTCCATGACATGGAACAGTTCGTCCGCGAAGTCGTGAAAAAAGTGAAAGTGCCGCTCGTCATCGACTCGACTGACGAACGCGTCATCAAGCGCGCCCTCACCTATTCGCAAGGGAAGGCGATCATTAACTCGATCAACCTCGAAGACGGCGAAGAACGCTTTGCCAAAGTCGCGCCGCTGTTGCATCAATACGGCGCCGCTGTCGTCGTCGGTACAATCGATGAACAAGGGATGGCCGTCACTGCGGAACGGAAGCTTGAGATCGCCTTGCGTTCGTATGACTTGCTTGTGAACCGCTATGGCGTGCCTGAACGCGACATCATTTTCGACCCGCTCGTCTTCCCGGTCGGCACCGGTGATGAGCAATACATCGGCGCGGCGAAAGAAACAATCGAAGGCATTCGCCTCATTAAAGAGCGGCTTCCTGAGTGTTTAACGATGCTTGGCATCAGCAACGTCTCGTTCGGCTTGCCGCCGGCCGGGCGCGAAGTGCTGAATTCCGTCTTTTTGTATCATTGCACGCAAGCTGGTTTGGATTATGCCATCGTCAACACCGAGAAGCTCGAGCGATTCGCCTCGATTCCAGAAAACGAAGTGCGGATGGCCGAAGCGCTTTTGTTTGACACGAGCGACGAAACGTTAAATGCCTTCATCGAATTTTACCGAAGCAAAATCACAACCGCCAAGCCGGCGCAGACGAACTTGAGCCTTGAGGAGCGGCTCGCCCGCTATGTCATTGAAGGGTCCAAAGACGGGCTTATTCCTGATTTGGAAAAGGCGCTTGAGACCTACTCCGATCCGCTGTCAATCATCAATGGCCCGCTCATGGCCGGCATGGACGAAGTCGGACGGCTGTTCAACAACAACCAGCTCATTGTCGCTGAAGTATTGCAAAGCGCAGAAGTGATGAAAGCAGCGGTCGCCTTTTTAGAGCCATATATGGAAAAGAAAGAAGGAAGCGCAAAAGGGAAAGTCATTCTCGCCACCGTCAAAGGCGATGTGCATGACATCGGCAAAAACTTGGTCGACATCATTTTAAGCAACAACGGCTACGAGGTGATCGACCTCGGCATCAAAGTTGCTCCGCAGCAGCTGATCGAAGCGGCGCGCGAACATCAACCGGACATCATCGGCCTCTCGGGTTTGCTTGTGAAATCGGCTCAACAGATGGTCGTCACCGCCCAAGATTTGCGCCAGGCGGGCATCTCGACCCCGATTTTAGTCGGCGGCGCCGCCTTAACGCGCAAGTTCACGGAAACGAAAATCGCGCCCGAATACGACGGCGTCGTCCTGTACGCCAAAGACGCCATGGACGGGCTTGCGCTCGCCAACCAAATCCAGCAAGGCGACATCGAATACACAAAAAAAGGAGCGGCCGAAAGCGAGTCAACGCGGCCAACAGCGGTGGTCACAGCGGTCAAATCGAACGTCTCGACCGACGTTCCCGTCTATGTCCCGGCTGACCTTGAGCGCCACGTGCTGCGAAACGTGCCGCTCGACCACGTGTTGCCGTACGTCAACTGGCAAATGGTGCTCGGCCATCATCTCGGTTTGAAAGGAAAAGTGAAGCGGCTGCTCGAGGAAAAAGACGAAAAAGCGGTGGCGTTAAAAGCGGCCGTCGATGAACTCGTCGCCGAAGCAAAAGAGCGCCGCTGGATTCAACCGGCCGGCGTCTACCGCTTCTTTCCGGCGCAAAGCGACGGCAATCGCGTGTACATTTACGATCCGACCGACCGGCAAACCGTGCTCGAGACGTTTGACTTTCCACGCCAGCCGCGGGCGCCGCACCTTTGTCTCGCCGATTATTTGAAATCAAAAGAAAGCGGGGCAATGGACTATGTCGGCTTCTTTGCCGTCACTGCCGGGGGCGGCATCCGCGAACTCGCCCAACAGTGGAAAGACGAAGGCGAATTTTTGAAAAGCCATGCCATCCAAGCGTTGGCGCTTGAGATCGCCGAGGGGTTCGCCGAACGCATCCATCAAATTATGCGCGACCGCTGGAGCTTCCCGGACGATCCGGATTTCACGATGGAAGAGCGCTTCGCCGCCAAATACCAAGGCCAGCGCTACTCGTTCGGCTACCCGGCCTGTCCGAATTTGGAAGATCAAGAGAAGCTGTTCCGCCTGCTTCATCCGGAAGATATCGGCATCCGTCTCACCGACGGCTACATGATGGAGCCGGAAGCATCCGTTTCGGCGATCGTCTTCGCCCATCCGGAAGCGAGGTATTTCAATGTGTTATAAACAGGAAACGAGCTGGCCGAATCGGCCGGCTCGTTTCCCTATTTTTACGACAAACAGATCATCGAACAGCGGACTCAACCATCTTTTTGGTTACAATTGTTATAAAATTAGTATGGGGAATCGATATGAGTACGTTGGTGGAACCAATGGAACGAAAAATAACGAATGTGGAGAACAGTCTAGGGATCACCCTTCCGCAAGAAGTGTTGGACCATTTGAAAAAGTGTCAGCCATCATGTATTCAAATGATGGACTCGGGCATATAGCATTCCCCGCCAAGTCGACGAAAATCTTTTTCGTTCCATCTTATGATTCCTTGAATGAATGAAGTGTGCTGTGTCAACGCCAAAAGATACGCATCAGCAAAATCGACGCTGCAATGGGCGTAATCGTCTAATGCCTTTCCAACAACTTCTTGATCTGTCGTCTTCACACAACAAGCCTCTATGATTTGTTTCAGCTTGCCTGCGATTTCTCCCTTCGTATACCCGTACCGTTTCGACTCCAACACCCAGCAGCATTCCGCAACGACAAGAGGAGACAATAGAAACCCAAATTCACCGTTGAGAGCCTTGTTAAATAACCGATAGGCAATAGAGATTGTTCCTCATCGTCATTTGCCAAAAAGCGAATGATTGTATTCGTATCTAAAATATACACGTTCCATCTACTTCTCCCTGTCATCTACTCCTTGTTCTTTTCCCGTTTGAACATCCGTTCCTCTCTCGCCTGTTTGCGAATATCCTCCCATGCCATCGGACGGCTGTCTCCCTTAGGGGGCATGGTGCCGAACAAAGATATCAGAAGAAAAGCTTAAAACTCCTTTCCATGTGAGTGATGATTCCTGATCCCTCATCACTCATTTTGATCACGAATCCCCATCCGACACATAATTCCCCTCCCTCGTTCCATACTAACGATGACAATAATCCGTCAAGGAGGAACCACGATGGTCACAAAGCAACAAACGACGCTGCCGCCGCAGCACCAGACGCGCCAGCCGGGCCTACAGTTGGAGATGAACCCGCAGCCGGTCACCATCAAAGACACCTATAAAGGAAGCGGCAAGCTCGAAAACAAAACCGCCATCATCAGCGGCGGCGACAGCGGCATCGGCCGGGCGGTCGCCGTCCATTTCGCGAAAGAAGGGGCCGATGTCGCCATTTTGTATTTGAACGAACATGAAGACGCCGAGGAAACGAAACGGCTTGTCGAGCAGGAAGGAAGACGGTGCCTGGCCATTGCGGGAGACATTGGGGATGAAGCGTTTTGCAAAGAGGCGGTCAAACAGACGATCGAAGCGCTCGGCAAGCTGGATATCGTCGTCAACAACGCCGCCGAACAGCACCCGCAGCCGAACTTTCTCAACATCACCGCCGCCCAGCTGGAAAAAACGTTCCGCACGAACGTATTCGGTTGCTTTTTCTTAACGAAAGCGGCGCTACCGCACTTAAAAAGCGGAAGCGCCATTATCAACACCGCTTCCATCACTGCCTACGAAGGAAACGAACAGCTCATCGACTACTCGGCGACAAAAGGCGCAATCGTCGCGTTCACCCGCTCGCTTGCCAAAGCGCTCATCGGCCAAGGCATCCGCGTCAACGGCGTCGCCCCAGGCCCGATTTGGACGCCGCTCATCCCGTCGACGTTCCAAAGCGACCAAGTCGCCACATTCGGCGCCAACACGCCGATGAAACGCCCCGGCCAGCCGAGCGAAGTCGCCCCGTGCTACGTCTTTTTGGCAAGCGACGAATCGTCGTACATGACCGGGCAAATGCTTCATGTCGACGGCGGAAAGTTCGTCAGCGGCTGACCATAACAGCCGCTGGCGCCAAACCTTTTTAACAAAATTGCGTCATCTTTCCTCACAAAAATATGGAATGATTGTAAAAAACCGTGTACGATAAAGCTACGATGTTCCTCTACTTCTTGACAAGGTTCCCCTCTTCTCTCACCCCACCCCGGAATGGGGGCGGGGTTTTTTATCACATAACAAGCAGCCAATCCGGTTCAGACAAGTACGTTTGACATTCATTTAAGGCGTGTTGAGCCATCATCCCATCAATAAGACGGTGATCGTAAGTAAGGGACAGCGGCATCACAGAAGTAATCTCAATCGAATCATCGACGACCACCGGTTTTTTCTCAACTTTCCCGATTCCTAAAAGACAAGACTGTGGATAATGAATAATCGGCGTGAACCACGAACCATTGGCCGAGCCGATGTTCGAAACCGTGCATGTCCCTCCGCTCATCTCCACCGCTTGAATCGTTCCCGCTCTCGCCTTCGCCGTCAATTCTTCGATTTCTTTCGCAATTTGGAACAACGATTTTTGGTCCGCATCACGAATCACCGGGACGAGCAATCCACGGTCAGTGTCAACCGCAAACCCAATATGAATGAATTCGTGAATGACGATTTCCTCTCGTTCCTCATCAAGCGAGGCGTTAAGCATTGGATACTTTTTCAACACCGCCGCCAGCGCTTTTACCACATAGGCTAAATAGGTCAGTTTCACCCCTTGTTGCTCGGCTAGCAGTTGGATCCGTCGGCGATGTTGAACAAGACGATTCGCATTGGCCTCGCCAAAATGGGTGACTTGTGGAATGGTCCGCATTGACCGCACCATCGCTTGGGCGATCGTCTTGCGGATGCCTGTCAGCGGCACTCGGCGCACTTTTTCCTGGCTTTCCTGCTTCTTGACAATCTCAACACTGGCAGCAACCTCATTGGTTGCTTTTTGCTGCCGAACCGACAATGCTGCTTCAATATCGCTTTTCAATATTCTTCCGTTCTTTCCGCTTGGAGTGATTTCCTCTAAAGACACGTTCTGCTCACGGGCAAACTTTCGCACTGACGGGGCAGCCACAATGTTTTTTTGTGGAATCTCTTGTCTTCTCGTGCTCGCCGCACGACGAATATCGTCTTCCGTGATTTTGCCGTTCACCCCCGTCGGTGTGACCGTACTCCAATCGACGCCAAGCTCCTTGGCCAGTTTTTTTACGCGTGGGGTGATCTTGATCTCTGTCTGCGGATCTCCGCCGTCCGGAGCAAACGTTTCGACGGCAATGACGGCCAGTACTTCGCCGACCTTGGCCGTATCCCCTCGTTTCTTTTTGATCTCTTTTACTGTTCCTGACTCGGGAGCGTGAATTTCTGAAACGGCCTTTTCTGTTTGCACTTCCACTAGCGTGGCTCCTTTTTCCACCGCATCTCCTTCAGAAACGTGCCAAAACGTAATGAAACTTTCATCGTGGGAATCGGATAGTTTGGGCAATGTCACTTCGACAACCATAAGCTGCCTCCCTTGGAACGAACTTTTCCTTATTCATTGACGAGTTGGATCGCCTCACGGAAAATTTTATCGGCATTTGGCAATACAAATTGTTCAAGCGGACGGCTATAAGGAATCGGCACATCCGGAACAGCAATCCGCTTCACCGGCGCCTCCAAATCATACAAACAATGTTCAGCAGCAATCGCGGCAATTTCCGCCGTCATCCCGTACGACAGATAATCTTCATCAACAACAAGCAAGCGGTGTGTCTTTTTAACCGATTGAATGATCGTCTCTTTGTCCAATGGGACAAGAGAGCGCAAATCGATCACTTCCGCTTGAATGCCTTGTTGTTCAAGTCTTTTGGCCGCTTCGAGCGCCTGATGCACTGTCATTTGAATACCGACAATGGTGATATCCGTTCCCTCGCGCACAATATTTGCTTTCCCAAGCGGCACAGTATACGCCTCTTCCGGTACATGCCCGATCGAAGCATCAAGCTGATCCATCCATCCGAGCCCTTGCAACGTTTTATGGAACATAAAGACAACAGGGTTATCATCGCGAATAGCGGAAATCATCATCCCTTTTAAATCATATGGCGTCGACGGAGCGACGACTTTCATCCCAGGAAGATGGGCAAAGGTGGCGTACAACGTTTGCGAGTGCTGGGCGGCATCGCTGTAACCGCCTCCCACCGCCGTCATCAATACCATTGGCAGTTTCACCCTGCCGCCGGACATGTACGGAATTTTCGCCATATGGTTGTAAATTTGGTCCATACAAACCCCAAAAAAGTCGACAAACATCAGCTCCACGATCGGCCGCATTCCTTCCGCAGCGGCGCCGATGGCAGCACCGATGAACGCGGTCTCAGAAATCGGCGTATCGATGACCCGTTCTGGTCCAAACTTTTGGAACAATCCCTCTGTCGCTCCAAAAATCCCACCGTATACTCCGACATCTTCTCCCATCACAAAGACGTTCGGATCTCTCTCCATCTCAAGGCGAATCGCTTCAGCCAGCGCCTTATTTCCCGTTAACAGCCGCTGTTTTGTTTGTTGCATATGGCCAAACTCCTTTCTCCTATGAAATTAGACAAACACATCTTCCAATGCCTCTTCCGGCTTGGGATAATCGCTTTCTCTCGCAAACGCGTACGCCTGATCGACCTCAGATGTCGCTTTGTTTTCCAGCTGTGCAATCGTCTCCTCTGTTACCCCACATTCATTCAATAAATAGTTGCGAAGGCGAATAATGGGGTCTTTTTGGCGAAGCAACGTCACTTCATTTTTATCCCGGTATACTTCCGGATCGCCTTGGAAATGTCCTAAATAACGGTATGTTTCAATCTCAATAATCGACGGGCCTTGTCCAGTTCTTGCACGTTCAACCGCTTCTTTCGATACGTTGTACATATCAATCGGGTCGTTGTCTTTGACATAGTATCCTTTAATGCCATAGGCGGCAGCCCGTACATCATTCGAGAGAACCGCTGTAGACGCCGTTTTCGGCACAGAAATTCCATATTGATTGTTTTCAATGACAACAATGAATGGCAGTTTCCATAATGCCGCCATATTTAACGATTCATGAAATGCCCCTTGATTGGCGGCTCCTTCGCCGATAAACGCAACCGCCACCCAATCCGTCCCCCTTTTCTTGGCCGCCAGCGCCGCGCCAAGGGCATGAGGAATCCCAGCCCCAACGATCCCTCCGCAGGAAAATTTGACGTCAGGATCAAACAAATGCATATGGCCGCCCTTTCCTTTTCCTAGTCCAGTGGCTTTTCCGAAAATCTCTGCTGTCATCCGGTTCAAATCCACCCCTTTGGCAATCGCATGGTGATGCGGACGGTGAGGGGCAGTCACCGTATCTTCCTTTTTCAAGTGAACACACATCCCAGCTGCAGCCGGTTCTTGTCCAGTGGCCAAATGCATTTCCCCTGGCACCGGCCCCGCGCCGATATTAAACACAGGAGATTTCCCTTCGGCATACGCCTCCGCCATTTTGTCTTCATAGCAGCGAATTTTGTACATCGTTTCGTACATCCAAAGAAGATGATCCTTGGAAATGGCCAACTTCCTCTCCTCCTTCACTTGATTGGTACCGCTTTCATCATTTCTATAAAGCAAAAATCGTTCCAACGCTTGTTTCCTTTTCTTCGTCCACCAAATTGTTTATCCAAAGCCGTCTTTTTGATCCAACCTAAACAAAAACAGCGACAAAGTGTTTCATTTCGTTTCATTTTGTCGCTACACTTTGATACAAAATAGGACAGTCAATATCGAATATTCCATTTGTCCATTTGCCGATAAAACGTACTTCTCGATATGCCTAAGTAACGAGCCGCTTTGGAGATGTTGCCGTTGCACCGCTTTAACGCCTCGATGATGGATTGCTTTTTTATCTCATTTCGGGAGATGTCTACATTCTCCCTAACTTGTGGCAAGCGAAGAGGTCGAAAGATTTCTTCCGGCAAATCCGCCGCTGTCAACATAGGTTTGGTGCACTGATTCAACACCCGCTCGATCATATTTTGCAGTTCACGAATATTCCCTGGCCAATCGTATTGCATCAGCACCTCTAAGAAATCGGATCTTATCTCAGGAAATGGTTGATTTCGTTTGTGAGCCAGTTTTTCAATAAAATGACGGACGAGAAGCGGAATATCTTCTTTTCTTTTCCGAAGCGGCGGGAGAACAATCGGCATAACATTCAACCGGAAAAACAAGTCTTCGCGAAAGCTTCCTTTTTGCACCTCTTGGCGAAGATCTTTGTTGGTCGCTGCGATAATTCTTACATCAACTGGAATCACTTTGTACCCGCCAATTCTCATCACTTCCTTTTCCTGAATGACGCGCAAAAGCAGCACTTGCATTTCCAAGGACATTTCGCCAATCTCATCTAAAAAAAGCGTTCCCCCATTGGCAAGCTCAAACTTTCCGGCGCTTCCCCCTTTTTTCGCTCCTGTGAATGCCCCATCCACATATCCGAACAACTCACTGCCAAGGAGGTCACGCGGTATGCCTCCACAGTTAATGGCAATAAACGGTTTGTTTCTCCGCTTGCTCTCATTATGAATTGCCTGAGCCACCATCTCTTTCCCCGTTCCGCTTTCCCCTAATATTAACACGTTGGAATCTGTCGCTGCGGCGAGCCTCGCTTCGTTCATTTTCTCAATGAAACACGGGTGTTGCCCGATCATATCCGCAAACGTGATTTTCGCTTGGTTTCCCGATAGGTAGTTGACAAACTGGCGTACCTTTTCAATTTCTTTTACAATGATCATCGATCCGATTCGTTCTTTTTTCTCGTAAATTGGAATCTTGTCAACTAACACATGGTGCACCGCGTTTGAAGGCTTGACGCTTAGATGCAGCTCTTGATTTTGCAAATGAAGCGGGTGGTTCGAACAGATAGAGGGATCATTGAAAAGATCGTCGAGCTTTTTCTCTTCCAGTTGCAGTTGTGGTATACGAAACAGCTTTTTTAACTGGTTGTTCGCCTTTACGATCTTCCCATCGCGATCGATGATTAAAATGCCTTCTTTCATATTGTTCGTTGTCGCTTCCAAAAACCGTTGCATCATCACGTTTTTTTCCGCATTCTCATGGGATTTTAACTGGTATTCAATCGCTTTGACGGCCGACACAACCATGCCTAGCGTATGAGAGTGCACTTTTTCATACGGTCCTGACATATTCAATACACCAATGATTCGGCCGTCGGGATCATGGATGGGGGCAGCGGAACACGTCCATGACTGGCATATTTTCGTGTAATGTTCCTCAGCAAACACTTGAATAGGACGATCAATGGCGATCGATGTGCCAATGGCGTTGGTCCCCATCACTTGCTCGCTCCAGTCCGCCCCCGCGATAAATCCGATTTCTTCCGCCCTCGCTAAAGGCTCGCGATCGCCAATCGACAAAAGCAACTGCCCGTTTTCATTGCACAGGATCACCAAAAATCCAGATCCTTTGACAATCGAATACAACCCCTCCATTAACGGCAATGACCAATCGATCAAGGAGCGGTATTTTTCATTGTCGATTTCTTTAATCCACCCGTACGGCCGAAACGGATCAACCATCGCTTTTTTCGACCGAAGCCAAGAGTCTCGAATCATGGGCGGCAAATCAGGATCGAGGTCGTTATGAAATACGAACTTTTCCCACATGGATTTCACCTGTTCGCGGGTCACGATCACCTTGTGTTCACCTCCGTGTTTGCCATTGTTTTTCTTTTTCTCTTCAATTTATTGATTTCCTTTTTCAACTTTATAAAAATAACAACCGAAAAAAGCAGCCATGATGGCTGCCTTGGAAACATCTATCGCCTCGCACACGACCCACGCTCAACGAGCCGGTGCGGAATGATGATTCGTTTGATCGGTTCGTTCGGGTTGGTGATTTTTTCAATTAAGCTTCTCGCCGCTTCGTAGCCAAGCTGGAAAATGCCGATGTCAACCGACGTGAGCGGCGGAAGCGACATTTCGGCGAGCAAGGTGTTATTGAAACTGATGATTGACACGTCCTTCGGGACACCGAGGCCGATTTCATCAAGCGTCTTCAGCATCCCGAGCGCCATGAGATCATCAGCGACAACAAGCCCCGTCGGCGGCTCTGCCAAGGAAAGAAGCTCCTTCATCGCCTCTTGGCCGCCTTCTTGCAAAAATTCTTCATGAATAACGTATTCCTCCCGATACGGCAGCCTAGCCTCCTGCAAGGCCGCGGCGTAGCCGTTCTGGCGGTCGATGGTCACCAAATATTGCGGATTGCCGCCGACAAAAGCGATGCGTTCATGACCATGAGTGATTAAATAGTTGGTGGCGTCTTTTCCCGCCTGCACGTTATCGTTATCAACATGCGTCACCTGCTCTGCTTTTTGGTGCGGCTTGCCGATGACGACGAACGGGAAGTCATGTTTTTGCAAGTATTTCATCAGCTTGTCGTTTTGTCGTGAATAAAGCAAAATAACGCCGTCGACGCGCCGCCCTTGCAGCATCTCCACCACCCGTTCGTAAATCTCACCTTCTTTTTCCCCGGTCGACATTTGCAAAGCATATCGCTTTTCGTGGGCGGCTTTGCTGATGCCGCGGATGACCTCAGGAAAAAATGGATTTTGCAACGCTTGGTCGGCGGAGCTTGGCATGACGATGCCGATCACTTGCGTCGCTTGGCTCGCGAGGCTGCGGGCAATAAAGTTTGGATGGTAACCGAGCTCTTTCATCGCTTCGCGCACCCGCTGCTTCGTTTTCTCGCTGATGCGCGGGCTGTCGGCGATGACGCGCGAGACGGTCGATGGCGCGACATTGGCTCTTTTCGCTACATCTTTAATCGTAACAGTCATACCTCCCCTCCTTTCCGTTTATTCATGAATCCGTTTGGCTCGTTTTTTGGCCAAATATAAAAACAAAAGAAACAGTACGTAAACCGATGCGATGGCGGCGATGAACGGAACATTGATCCCCGTTTTTTCCCGCAGCTTGTACACCTCGGCTGTTTCGCGATCCAATACGATATCATAGCCTTCGTCATCGCCGCGGACGAGGTCATCGAGCAAAAAGCCACGCAGCTCTTTGTTTTGCGGCAGCTGATCGTTCGTCAAATGAACGTGCTGCGTTTCGTCCGTATTGTTGATGGCGATGATCGTCGTTTCTTCCTTGTATTGACGCTTGAACACCGCCATGCCCTCTTTTTCATAAAGCATCGTAAAATCGCCGCGCCGCAAGGACGGCAGCTGCTGGCGGAGCGGTCCGATCTTTTTCAAGTAATCGATGATCTCTGGATCAGCGCGGAAATCCATCAACCGACGGTTATCGGGGTCTTCCCCACCATTCATGGCGATTTCCGTTCCATAATACATAATCGGGATGCCTGGGGCGGTGAACAAGTACGTCATGGCCAGTTTAATGCGCGAAATCGGATTGTTGCGATTGTCAATCGCGAGTTTCGTAAACCGGACAGTATCATGATTGTCCAAAAATGATCCGAGCCAATACGGCTGATCGTAAAACGTGTTGTTGTATTCCCAGACGCCATACAGCGGGCGCAGTGACGCATCGCGCCTAGCAAGCGACTGCTTCACCGCACCATACAGCGGATAATCAACAAAGCCGTCGATGCCGTATTTGCCATATTCCGCAATATAGCGCGGATCGTCGCTCCACACTTCGCCAAGAAGGAAAAAGTCTTTTTTCACCGTTTTCACTTCTTTGGCGAACTCTTGCCAAAATGATTTTGGCACGTGGCGCACCGTATCGAGCCGATAGCCGTCAATATCCGTTTCCTTGATCCACCATTTGGCCGCATCGATTAAATACTTCTTGACTTCTGGATTTTCCTGCGCTAAATCCGGCAACCCATACACCCAGCCGTTTTCTACTTGTTTTTGATTGTTCCAGTCAAAAATCTCTTTTTTCGGGTGGAACCAATCTTTTTTCGTTGGATCATGAAGCCACGGATGGTCATAACCGACATGGTTGGCGACAAAATCCAAAATGACTTTCATATCGCGCTTATGCGCCTCTTTCACAAGTGTTTTCAAGTCATCAAGCGTGCCAAAATGCGGGTCGACGCGATAAAAATCTTTGATCCAATAGCCATGATAGCCGCCCGGCATGTTTTCAAAAATCGGCGTCATCCAAATGGAAGTAAATCCCATCTCCTTGATGTAATCGAGCTTCGCCGTCACCCCTTTCAAGTCGCCGCCGAAATACCCTTTCGGATCGTTCACATTCACGTTCTGGTCGTTTGTCGGATCCATATTGTTAAACCGGTCGACCATAATGAAATAAATCGCTTCATCTTGCCACGTCCGTTCTTCTTTTTCCGCCGCCGCCACCGGCATGGCATAAAAAAGAAGGAACGGAAAGATGAACAGCACAACAAGACGGTTCCCCATTTCCGTTTCCCTCCTTTACTGTCTGTTTTTCTGTTTGGAAACGGGTAAGCCCACTATTATGATAGCGGTTCTTACCCTTTTGTGCCACCGGCAGTTAAACCGGAGATCAAATATCGCTGCAAGAACAAAAAGACGATGGCAATCGGCGCGGCGATCAAAATCGAGCCGGCGGCAAAGCGGGTAAAGTTGTTCGCAAACCGGTCGCTGATAAAGTTGAACAGTCCGACCGCCAGCGTAAATTTGTCCGGATCGCGCAAGACGATCGACGGCAGCAAAAAGTCCGTAAACGGCGCCATGAAGTTAAACAAGGCGACAACAGCTAAAATCGGTTTGGCTAGGGGCAGCATAATGCGGAAAAAGACGCCGAAATGGCCGGCTCCGTCGATGCGCGCTGCCTCGTCCAACTCGCGCGGGACCGTGTCAAAATAGCCTTTCACAAGCCAGGCGTTAAACGGGATTTGCCCGCCGACATAAATGAGAATAAGCCCCCAAAGCGAATCGAGCAAATGGAGCATGTTGAGCAAAATGTACAGCGCCACCATCGCCATGAGCGACGGGAACATTTGCAGCACTAAAAACAAGTACAATCCTGTTTTTCTCCCGACAAACTTATAGCGCGAGAACGCATAGGCGATGAGCGCGGTAAACAAAACGGACAACACCGCGTTGACCGCCGCAACAAACAAGCTGTTTTTATACCAAAGCAAATAATTGCTCTCTGGGCTTGTAAACAGCCATTTGTAATGCTCGAGCGTCCATCTTTCTGGAATGATCGATGCCGAGTACAAGCTTGTTCCCGGATTGAGCGACATGCTGATCGTCCAAAGGAGCGGATAGGCGATGACGACAAACATGAACGCGATAAACAAATAAATGAGCGTTACTTCAATATGTGATTTCCATTTGCGTTTCATTAAATGTTCCCCTCCTCTTTAAAGGAACGGGTGCGCCGGAACTGGTAAATGGCAAACCCGCTGACGATCAAGCCGATGATGAGTGAGATCGCCGCCGCCATATTGTAGTTGTTTGTCGTAAACGTCAAATCGTACACCCAAGAAATCAAAATGTCGGTGCCACCGGCGTTTTGTCCGCGCACGGCCGGACCGCCATCGTTGAACAAATAGATAATGTTAAAGTTATTGAAGTTCCCTGCGTATTGCATGATCAACAGAGGTGCAGTGGCGTACAGCACATGCGGCAAGGTGATCGATTTGAACTTTTGCCAGCGTGTTGCCCCGTCGATATCGGCCGCTTCGTACCAATCGCGGGAAATGCTTTGTAAGACGCCGGTAAACAGCGCAAAAACGAATGGGAAGCCCAGCCATGTTTGAATCAGAATGAGCGCCACTTTCGTCCAAAACGGGTCGGTCATCCAAGGAATGGACAACCCGAACAAGCTCAACACTTCACGGTTAATCGCCCCAAATTTATCGTTAAACATCGCCGCAAACACTAAAATCGTAACAAATGCCGGCACAGCCCACGGCAAAATCAACACCGTGCGGATGAACCGCTTAAACTTGATGCGTGGATCGTTGACAAGCAACGCCAAGAACAGGCCAAGGGCGATTTGCATCGTTGTCGCGACAACTGTCCAAACGATTGTCCACGCGAGGACGCTAAAAAACGTGCTTTTCCAAATCGGAATCGACACTAAGTTTTTGAAGTTTTCCAACCCAACCCAATTCAGCAAATGCCGCGGCGGCGAGTGGTACAAGTTGTAGTCGGTGAACGCGAGCGACACCATAAACAACAGCGGCAGCACAACGATAAACAACAGCATCACAAGCCCGGGCGTCACAAAGATGTACGGAAACCCCCGATCCCACGCATGACGGCACGATTCAATCAGCGATGGAACCGGCTCGCCGCGCTGCCGCCGATGGGCGTCATTGCGGGCGTCGATAATATTGGCGATATGCAATGCGGCGGCAAAAGCGATGATGATGACCGAAACCAATCCTTGAATCAAGAGAAAAATCGAATGATCAAGCATCGGGATTTCGCCAAGCGTGACGAGTCCCCACAGCCCGATGTTCAAAAAGTTATAAAACGTCATCAAAAAGGCCGCTTCAATGATGATAAACAAAATTCCTTTGACATACCGGCGGTTGTACAATTGCCCAAGACCGGCAAACAACAATGACAGTCCCATCGCCACCGCCGGCCGATGGCGGACGTTTGCTTCCGTCATCCGAACTCCCCCCTATTGTATGGATAAGAATGGTGGATAGGGCTGATCCTATCCACCACGATATCACGCGTTATTTTCCAGCGCCGCTGGCGGCGATTTTATCTTGAATCGTTTTGACCGCCTCACCGAGCACCGCTTTCGGGTTGTCGCCTTTCGCGATAAATTGCAAGACATTGCCCATCGGCTCCCACACTTGCGACATTTCCGGCACGTTCGGCATCGGCTCGCCGTATTGGATTTGCTCGGCAAAGCCGGCGATCAACGGATCATTCGTAATTTTCTCATTTGTCAACGCTTTTTCATTCGCCGGCATTTCTCCGGCCACTTCATAGTAGTGGAGCGAATTTTCTTCGTTCGTCACAAATTTCATGAAATCGACCGCCCATTCTTTGTTTTGCGAATAGGCTGATAACATCCATGTTTTCACGCCGACGAACGATTTCGGATGCTCGCCGTTGTCTAAGACCGGCAGCGGTGCGGTCGCTAATTTGTCGCCCAACGCTTCTTTATACGACGCGATGTTCCATGGTCCGGTGATGGCCACCGCCACATTCCCTTTCGTAAACAGCCCGTTCATAATATCGCCGGTGATTTCTTTCGGAATGTAGCCGTTTTTAAACCACGATTGGACGAGCTCGGCTCCTTTGACGGCTCCATCATTAGCCAGCCCGATGTCGCTTGTGTCATATTTGCCGTTTTCATTTTTAAACACATAGCCGCCGTAGCCAGCAAAGAACGGGTAAACAAAATAGAAGTTCGCTGCTTCCATCAAAAAGCCATACTCATCTTTTGCTGCATTCGTTTTTTCCTTGGCGATCTTCATCAAGTCATCCATCGTTTTCGGCGCCTCTGGCACTAAATTTTTATTGTAGAACACCCCGTACGTTTCAACGACCATCGGCACCCCATACGTTTGACCGTCATACGTTACCGCGTCAACCGCTGTCGGGCTGTACTCGCCTTTCGCATCACCGAGATCAACGGGATCAGCCAACCCTTGCAGCACAATGTCACCGATGCGGTCATGCGGCTGGTAGAACACATCTGGGCCTTTGCCAGCCGGGCCATCAAGCGCTAGTTTTTTCGTTTGATCGAGCATGTTGACTGCAACCATTTCGATGTTGATTCCGGTTTTTTCTGTGTACTTTTGGAAAATATCTTTTAAGGCTTGTTTTTGTTTTTCATCGTCGTTCACCCAAACGACAAGCTTTTCCGGTTTTTTCGTCTCTTCTGTCGTTCCTTGGCCGGTCTGTTTTGGCTGCTCAACGTCCCGCTTCGGCCCGCAAGCAGAAAGCACACCGACAAACAACACAGCCATGAGAAATAAAGACAACGCCCTTTTCATAATCCCCCTCCTATTCATTGCTTTTCCATAGTCCAATCGCTAGGAAATCGTTTGCACAAACAAATCATAAATTCTCTATTGGAAGCGATTGCACCATTCATCTCTATTATATCGCCTATTTTTCATTTTACAAGCTTTTTTTCTATCAAATTTGACTTTCTATTTCTCCTTTCGTACTCTTAAGTTATAGTGTGATGAAATGCAAACGATTGCCTTCACTATGAAAAAGGGGGAAAGACCAAATGAGAAAAGAAGCGATTCATCATCGTCCGACTGACAACTTCGCGTATGCCTATGATAGTGAAACACTTCACCTCCGGCTTAGGACAAAAAAAGATGATGTTGATCAAGTGGAATTGCTGTATGGCGATCCATATGAATGGGAAGATGGCGCTTGGCAGTTTCAAACGATGCCGATGCGAAAAACAGGGAGCGACGGGTTGTTTGATTATTGGTTCGCTGAAGTCAAACCGCCCTACCGTCGGCTGCGTTATGGATTTATGCTGCATTCAGGAGAAGAGAAACTCGTTTATACAGAAAAAGGATTTTACGTTGAAGCGCCAACTGATGATACGGCTTACTACTTTTGTTTTCCCTTCCTTCACCGGATCGACTTGTTCGAGCCGCCAGATTGGGTCAAAGACACGATCTGGTATCAGATTTTCCCTGAGCGGTTTGCCAATGGCAATCCGGCAATCAGTCCGGAGGGAGCACGGCCATGGGGAAGCGAGGAACCAACGCCGACCAGCTTTTTTGGAGGCGATTTGCAAGGGATCATCGATCACCTTGACTATTTGGCTGATCTCGGTATTACCGGCATTTACTTGACACCGATTTTCCGCGCGCCGTCCAACCATAAATACGACACCGCTGATTATTTCGAGATCGACCCGCACTTTGGGGATAAAAAAACGTTGAAAATGCTTGTGAAACACTGCCATGAAAAAGGCATCCGCGTCATGCTTGATGCCGTATTCAACCATTGCGGCTATGAGTTTGCCCCGTTTCAAGATGTGTTGAAAAACGGCGCGTCTTCAACATATAAGGATTGGTTTCACATTCATGAGTTTCCGCTGCAAACCAAGCCGCGTCCGAATTACGACACATTTGCGTTCGTGCCACAAATGCCAAAACTCAACACTGCACACCCGGAAGTGAAGCAATACTTGCTTGATGTTGCAACATATTGGATTCGCGAGTTTGATATTGACGGCTGGCGGCTCGATGTTGCCAACGAAATCGATCACGAGTTTTGGCGCGAGTTCCGCCGGGCAGTAAAGAAACTGAAACCAGACGTATACATCCTCGGGGAGATTTGGCATGATGCGATGCCGTGGCTGCGCGGCGACCAGTTTGATGCCGTCATGAACTACCCGTTTACGGACGGGGCGCTCCGCTTTTTCGCCAAGGAAGAGATGGGCGCACGCCAGTTTGCCGATCGAATGGTGCATATGCTTCATTCGTATCCGAACAACGTCAATGAGGCCGCGTTCAATTTGCTCGGCAGCCATGATACACCAAGAATCCTCACCATCTGCGGCGGCGATGTCCGCAAGGCAAAGCTATTGTTTTTATTTCAGCTGACGTTCACCGGTTCACCGTGCATTTATTATGGAGATGAGATCGGCATGACAGGCGGGAACGACCCAGAGTGCCGGAAATGCATGGTATGGGATCCGGAGCAACAAAACAACGAACTGCACCAACACGTCAGGCAGCTGATCACGCTCCGCAAACAGTATAGCGTGCTGCGGCGCGGGGAAATCATCTTTCATCATGCCGATGATGAAACGAACTCCCTTGTTTATGAAAAAACAGATGGGAACGAAGCGGTATTGGTCATCATTAATCGAAGCAGCGAAAAAACCAATATCTTAATCCCGCTTGACGTAAAAGGAAAATGGCTCGTCAACCTATTGACCGGGGAACGGTTGGCAACCGAGGCAGAAACGCTTTATGCCGCCTTGCCTCCATACGGATTTGTACTCTATGCATTAGAGCGCTGGTAAGCCGATTTCTCAGGAAAATATGACCGCGGCCAATACACATGAGCACTGGTGCAGCAGTCAGCCGCTGCACCGGTGCTACACACGCTGAGCTATACGCCGATACTCCGTCGGCGTCATCCCCTCCATTTTTTTAAATAAACGTGAAAAATACGCGCTGTCATCAATGCCTACCCGCTTGGCGATGGCTTCGACTGTCTCATTCGTTTCTGTCAGCCATTGTTTCGCCTTTGACAACCGATAGTACGCCAAATAATGGCTAAAGCCCATCCCAATCGTCTTTTGCATGCACCGGGTGATGTAATCTGGGTGAAAACGGAGCTCACGAGCGGCCTTCTCTAACGTCACCGGCTTGTGAAAATGCTTTTCAATATATGCGACCGCCGCGGCACTGACTTGTTCAGAAGCGTTCGGGACGGAAAGCTCTTGCTTTTGCAAATGCCAAAGAAACTCAACAAACAAAAGCAGCTGCCGAAGCGGCCGATCGAGATCCCGCTCCACATTCGGCTCAACGATTTGGTTGAGCAACTGTTCGGCCCGCTCCCGCTGCTTCAGCTCCCCATATTGACGAATCGAGAGCCGATATTGGATCGGTTCCGTATATGTCGCCTCTTTTTCCACCACCGTTTGTCGACTGACGATGTGATCAGTCGCCACTTCATAATCCGGTAACAAAAAGTGAAGCCAAACGAGCTCTGTTCGCTCACGACATGGACGATGCCCATAATGTTCTCTCCCCGGGATCAACAACAAATATTGACCGCTGCCAACGACAAACTCACATCCATTTTCTGTCATATATAAACAACCTTGTTTGACGTAAAGCAAATCAAAGACCGTAAATGTGCGGCGAAAATGGCGTTTTCCTATTGGGAACACACTTTTCGCCCCCTTAATGAATACAGGCAGCGGCGGCAACGAAAACGTAATATAGTCCATCATCGTCCCCCTCATTTCTTGTCGGAAAAATGCAAGTGAAATCGTTTCTTTCCCTTTCCATTATGCAACAAACTGGCTAAACTGGATATATCGTTCAAGTCGGAATAAGAAAAAGGAGTTGTTTCAATATGCGCCGTGAGGCCAAAACATGGTCACTGTTTTCTCTGACGTGGCCTATTTTTATTGAAACGATGTTGTATATGGTGATGGGCAACGCCGACACGCTCATGCTCAGCCAGTACTCGGACCATGCAGTCGCCGCCGTCGGGGTCGCGAATCAAATCATCGCCTTAACAATCGTACTGTTCAACTTTGTCGCCTTGGCGACAGCGGTTCTCGTCGCACAATATTTAGGGGCGCGTCGGGAACAAGCAGCGATCGAAGTATCGCTTGTTTCCATCGCCGCGAACTTGTTGTTCGGGCTGTTGTTGAGCATCGTTTTGGCTGTATTCAGCCGGTCGATTTTGCGAATGATGGATTTGCCGGCGGAGCTGCTTGATGAAGGAAATCGTTATTTAGCCATTGTCGGCGGGTTTTTATTCATCCAAGCGCTCATGATGACGATCGGCGCCATCTTGAAGAGCTATGGCTTCACGCGGGACACAATGTATGTCACGATGGGCATGAACATCTTAAATATTATCGGAAACTATTTCCTTATTTTTGGGGTATTGGGTCTCCCTCCTCTTGGGGCGGAAGGTGCAGCCATTTCCACGGCAGTGAGTCGGTTGATTGGCTTTGCGGTATTGGTTGCTTTATTGTACAGACGAACAGGTATTTCCCTTGCTCCATGGGCATTTCGCGCGCTGCCGTTTCATCATTTGCGCTCACTGCTGAAAATCGGTGTTCCGGCAGCCGGAGAACATCTTTCCTACAATACCGCACAAATGGCCATCACCTATTTCATTACATGGCTCGGCGCCGAGGCGCTGACCGTGAGGGTATATACGCAAAACATTATGATGTTTGTATTTTTATTTGGCATTGCAGTCAGCCAAGGGACGCAAATTCTTGTCGGCCATTTCGTCGGCGCCGGGCGGTACAAAGAAGCGTATGACCGCTGTTTAAAAAGTTTATACAGCGCGATCACTATATCGGTATTGCTGGCCGCCGCCACCTATTGGTTTGCCGAACCGCTGCTCTCGCTCTTTACGAATGACCAGTCGATGATTGAGCTTGGTCGCAAACTATTGTTGTTGACGATCATCCTAGAACCAGGGCGCTCCTTCAATTTAGTCATCATCAGCTCGCTCCGGGCGTCCGGGGATGTGCAATTCCCCGTCTATATAGGCATTTTGTCCATGTGGGGAGTCGGTGTGACGGTGGCATATGTATTGGGCATTGCCCTCGGATTCGGTCTGGTCGGTATTTGGTTGTCGTTCATCGCTGATGAATGGTTGCGCGGGCTATTGATGCTTTGGCGCTGGCGGTCACGAATCTGGATGAAAAAAGTGGCCGCGCCAGAGGCAAAAATGGCGTAATCCACTTCCCGCACCATCTAATCGAATAAGAGCTGCGCCTCCTGCGCAGCTCTTATTCTTTAATCTGAATACCGTAATGGTCAAACCAAACGTGCACTTGGCCAAGATATGCAAGCAGCTGTGGTCCGGTCATGAGTTGCCCAAACCATGGCACTTGGAACGACTTTCCCTCTGATTCGACGAGCGCCGTCAGTTTTTCTTCATCGAAAAACTCGTGCAAGATGGAAGAACGATCGCGAAGCAGCTGCTCGAGCCATTGCTTCACCAGCTTCGTATACAGCGGATGGTGTGTTTTCGGGTATGGGCTTTTCTTCCGATAGAGCACATCTTCCGGAAGCAGTCCTTCAAGTGCTTTGCGCAAAATGCCTTTTTCTCGTCCGCCGTACATTTTCATTTCCCACGGGATGTTCCAGACGTACTCAACGAGCCGGTGATCGGCAAAAGGCACACGCACCTCAAGGCTTGCTCCCATGCTCATTCGGTCTTTCCGATCAAGCAATGTCGTCATAAACCAAAGCATATTTAAGTAAAACAGCTCACGCCGCTTCGCCGCCTCAGCGCTTTCCCCTTCAAGGCGCGGCACTTCGGCAATCGTTTCTTCATAACGCATCTGCACATAGTCATCAAGACGCAGTTTTTGCTGCCATTCGTCTTTTAGCAAGCTGATGCGCGCTTCAATCGAACGCATCCATGGAAATCCTTTTCTGGCTAAGTCGTCTGGACGATGAAACCACGGATAGCCACCGAAAATTTCATCAGCGCATTCTCCAGATAAACTGACGACAAACTGCTCACGAATTTGTTTACAAAACCATAGGAGCGATGAATCGACATCAGCCATGCCCGGAACGTCACGGACGATCACCGCGTCACGCAAATGACGGAACAGCTCTTCTTGAGTAATGACACAACGATGGTGGATTGTTTGAAACTTGTTTGACACTTGTTCAATAAACGGCGCATCCGTATTTGGCTGAAAATCATTCGCCTGAAAATATTGATCGTTTCCTTCATAATCGATCGAGTACGTATGGAGCGGCCCTTTTCCGTCGGCGGCGAAAGCATTGGCGGCAATCGCTGTAATGGCGCTCGAATCAACGCCGCCCGACAAAAATGTGCATACCGGCACATCAGAGACAAGCTGGCGTGTAACAGCATCGGTCAATAAAAAGCGCAACTTTTCGATCGTTTCCTCGAGTGAATCGCGATGAACATCGCTTTCGACATTCCAATATCGCCAGATGCGAAGCCCGGTGCGGGAGAAGGTTAGTGCATGGGCCGGGCGCAGTTCTTGAATGCCGCAAAACACCCCGTGCCCCGGCGTGCGCGACGGCCCAAGCCCAAATACTTCTGCTAACCCTTCATAACCAACTTCCGTTTTTACGTCCGGATGGGCTAAAATAGCCTTGACTTCCGAGCCAAACAGCAATCCTTCAGCATGTTGGCGGTAAAACAATGGTTTCACCCCTAGACGATCGCGCGCCATAAATAACAGCTCCCGCTCATCATCCCAAACAGCAAAAGCAAAAATGCCGTTTAACCAGTCAACACATTGTTCTTTCCATTCTATATAAGCGGCGAGCAGCACTTCCGTGTCCGAATGTCCGTCAAACCGGTAGCCTTTGTGCAGCAGCTCTTTCCGGATGTCTTCCGTATTGTACAGCTCACCGTTGTAAACAATCGTGTAGCGGTGTCCGTTTTTGTTCCGAATCATCGGCTGTTTGCCGCCGGCCGGGTCAACAACGACAAGCCGCTTATGACCGAACGCTACATGATTGTCGAGCCATGTATTCGTATCATCTGGCCCGCGTTTGGCGAGCGTCTCCGTCATCCCGGTAATAATCGCTTGCTCCCGGCGCAAATCGCGCCCGAAATGCACCCAGCCAGTGATGCCACACATACGAACCAATCCTTTCTTTATCAAAAATGGCAGATAACGATTATTCGTCCGAACCATTCACATTGTTCTTTCGATCGCCCGTTCCTCTGTTTCCTTGCGGTTATCTCCAGCTACCGTTCTCTCTAGCACGGCGATAGCCCTCCCCGCATCGGCATGATTCCATTTTATGCACTACCGATGATTTCGATGAATTGTCCGAAGACAACAACTACATGAATAAACGAACAAAAAAGTGGAAAAAAAGAGAAATACAAGGAGGATGAAAGAAATTGGACATTGAAGAGCGTTTGCAGTGTATTGCCGAGCAATCCCGAGCTTACATGCAAGGAACTGTCGAGTTTGTGAACAATGAATGGATCTTTTTTGATGAGGAAGCGGAAGAAGCGGCTCTCGTCGAAGAAATGGCAGAGCAAGGCATCGAGCTGTTCCGTTATGGGCACTGGGTGACCGGACAATGGCAAGAAACTGGCACGATCGCTACCGATCTCGGCATCTTTCCCCTTACAAATGGCGACCGCATCCGCTTTCGCAAACAGCTGACATACGCGTATCGGCAATGGCTGGTCTCACTTCCTGATTCATCGTTTTTCCAGTTCGTTCAATGGCTGAACAGCCTCGGCTTTTCGCTGTACGATTGCCTGTACTGCTATAACGGGCTATTGTTTGCCAAATCGACCGGCGTCAATTTCATCATTTATGACAACACTGAGCAAATTGCCAGTGTTCACCATTACTATGAGCGCGGCCACGCGCCAAGCGACCGATTCGAAATCACATTAAACAGCGGGGAACGAGCAATTTGCGCGCAAATCGGCTGAAGGGGAAAACGGTCGGCAGCTGCAGCGTTTTGCTGCTGACCAGGCATCCCTTCAACCAAAAAAGAGAATGATCGCTTTATGAGAAACAGTGGCGCCTTTCCCCTTTAGTGGCCAACTTGGAAGAAAAACCATTATTGCCTCTCTTTTTGCCATTCCCTCACATACGCAATCACCTCTTCAGCCACAAGCGGCGGGCAAAGCGCATATCCTTGAGCATAACTGCATTGCAAATCACGGAGTCGTTCGAGCTGTTCCGGCGTCTCGACCCCTTCAGCGATCGTTTTCAGCCCTAGCCCGCGCCCCATTGTAATCATTGCGCTAACGATAGCTGCATCAGACGAGTTAGCATGCAAATGTTCGATAAACGCCCGGTCAATTTTCAAAATAGTCGCCGGCAGTTGCTTTAAGTAATGGAACGAGGAATACCCGCTGCCGAAATCATCCACAGCGATGCCAACGCCAAGCCGCTTTAACTCATCGAGCGTCCGCATTGTGCTCGATAGATGGCGGAGCATCGAATGTTCAGTCAGTTCAAGGTGCAAGCATGACGGCGGCAATGTTGACTGTTTGAGCGCCCGTTTCACATCATCTACGAATCGGTCATGCTGAAACTGTACGGCAGAAACGTTGACAAAAACAGCTAGCTTGTCATTGCCTGTCATCTCCTGCCACCGCTTCGTTTGTCGACAAGCGGTCTGCAGCACCCAACGTCCGATTTCATGAATCCATCCGGTCTCTTCAGCCAATGGGATAAACTCATCCGGCCGCACAAGTCCAAGCTCCGGATGCCGCCAACGAACGAGCGCCTCTGTGGCGATGACTGCGCCGGTATGTACATCAACAATCGGTTGGTAGCAGAGAAACAGTTCATTTTTTTCGACTGCCTTGCGCAAATAACTGCCCATTTCCAGTCGATGCATCGCTTCTTCATTCATTTGGACACGGTAGCGTTCCACCCGATTGCCTCCACTTTTTTTCGCATTGTTCACCGCGATGTCGGCATGGCGCAACAACGTATGTTCGTCCACTCCATCATCCGGAAATACAGCGAATCCGATGCTAGCCGTAATAAAAAATTCTTTTTGGCCGTACATCGTTGGTTTCGCCACTTCGCGCACGAGGTGAAGCGCCGTTTCGGCTGCCGCCTCAGCGCTCTTCTTTAACGGGAAAAGCAAACAAAACTTATCGCCATGAAACCGGCCGAGCTGCGCCCCGACCGGCAACACACGTTTCATGCGCTCAACAAGCTGCCGCAAAATATCATCGCCGGCATAATGGCCAACGCTGTCGTTAATCCATTTGAACCGGTCGAGATCAATGAAAGCGATCGCTACTTTCCGCTGTTTCCGTTTTGCTTTTTCCAGTTGATCAGAAAATAATTCCATCCATTTCGTCCGGTTCGGCAAGTTTGTATCCGGGTCGTAGTACGCTAAATAAGCGATTTTTTCCTCTGCTTTCTTCTGTTCTGTAATGTTGTGACCAATCCCGTAAATACCGACTTTTTTTCCGTCAACAATAATCGGGATGTTTTTCATTTGGAAAAGGAGCCTCTCTCCTGATTTTGTTGGGATTTCCAAATGGTACGTTTGCACGTTTCCGCGCAGCGCCCGGTAAAAATAGCGGGTGACGCGCGAAATATCGCTTGGGTGAACGTATTTGAGCGAATTGGTATATAAAATATCTTCTTTCCGATAGCCAAGCACTTGTTCAAAAGCAGGGTTGACGCTTGTAAAACGGCCGTGCAAATCAGTGGAATAGACAATGTCGGTATTATGTTCAAACAGTGATTTGTATCGCTGTTCAGACATTTGCAAGCGGGCGTAGAGTCGTTCCATATCGCGCGATGATGTCGACATCAGCTGAGCTAACGTCGTGATCCCTTCCGGCGGCATAGGAATTTCGAATGCCGGATCACTCTGCGCCGGCACCGTATCTTCCACTAACGAAAGAGCAGCAAATGCTCCGAACCGCACGGTTGTATACGCGTCTTTGACCATCACTTCCATAGCCGGAAATGAGGCGGCTTGTCCGAACGCTGAAACCACCCTTTCAAGCATTGGGCGCGTATATCCTCCTAGTGCCGCACTATAGTAAACGATCATTTCCCCGGCCGGCTGTTTGGCCGTTTGCGCCGCTAAATCATGCATGCTCCAATAAAACGACGGAGCATGAATGTAGGCAAATCTCACTTTTTCCCCTTCATTGACATGACCGTTGACCATGATGGCTCCGTTTTCACACACCGCTATGATCGGCAGGCAAACATAGTGCCCGTTTCGCTCGACAACAAACGGAAACTCTACACCAGAAAACGGTAAACGCTCCATAAATTCTTTTCCTAAATATCGTTCCAAACAAAGTGATGCCTTTTGCCCATTGAGCTCGCAGATCTGTTGGTCAGCGCATTTCGTTACTGAGAACGCCAAACCAACTGGTTCCCATAAAAAAGGAGCGAACCAGCGAACCCGAAGTGACGCACCGCTGAACGAGACAGCAACCACCCCTTTATCGAGCCGGCCGTCGTTCGAAAACAATGTGCATCCGTTCGGAAGAGTGCAACCGACAATGGCCATCCGCTCGTTCATAAGCGGCAAATGACGGAGAAGAGGCAGCAAAGCCGAACGGCAATCGGTGAATAACAAAAGCAATGCCGTTTCTTCATGAATGACCGCCTCTGTGATCTGCGCAGCCAGCTCTGCTGGATGGACAGAGTCAACTGCCGACAACGCCAGCGATGAAACACTTGATTCTGTCATGGACATCACGTCGGCTAGAAATTTCGTTTCACCGATGATCGGCAATGGCCCCGCCATCCCGACAAGATGGGCGCCCGGCCAACGGCGCGCCGCTAACTCAACCGTATGGCGCACCTCTTCTTCATCGTCAGCAACCACTTGGATCAGCAATGATCCGGGCGACATAGAACAAACTTCTTCCACTAGCCGGTGCAACTCCCCGGCATGGCGGCAGCGCAGCGAACGCATGAACAATGACGCTTCCCCCTTATAAATCGGACCGTTCTGAACATTCAAAAATGTCTATCGGTTTTAACATACCACATTTTTTGCGCAAGAAAAAGCAGCAACCCGCTGGTGGGTTGCCGCTTTGTTTAGAACACATCAAAGCCAAGCGGCAACAGCAAACCGAGGAATAACGTCACAACGAGCGCAATGACCCATTGCGTCCATCCTGCCACCGCACTTTTTCCTTTTTTTTCTGCCATAAGAACCATTTCCATCGCACTAATGACCCATAACCCGGCAAGCGCCTTCAACCAGTAAAGCCCAGAAATCGTCGCGATGCTGTGCAGCAAAAGCAAACCGGTAGCGATTGTCATAATATAAAACAACCGCAAAATCATTTGCACGATATTGGCTTTAGCCGCTCCTGAGCGTTGCATCGACACAGCGATGAAGAACAAAATGATCATCACGAGCCAACTTGTAATATGGGCATGCGTCAATGTCTATCCCCCCAATATTTCCATGTTCATCCTCATCATAGCATGGGCGGCAAGCTGTTGACAAACATTACGAAAAGCGCCACCGTTTTCGATGGCGCCTTTTTGTCTGAACACGTTTCTTTTTCATTTAGTTCATTCTCCGACTTTGTTGCGCAGCGTGCCGATTCCTTCAACGGTCACTTCGACCACATCGCCCGTTTGCAAAAAGCGTGGCGGACGCATTCCTTTGCCGACCCCAGCCGGTGTTCCCGTCGCGATAATATCGCCCGGCTCAAGCGTTATGCCTTTTGAGATTGTCTCAATGATCGATTCAATCGGAAAAATCAACTGTTTTGTGCTCGCCTGCTGACGCACTTCACCATTTACCCGCGTTTCGATGCGCAAATCGTTCGGATTGGGAACCAATTGGCTCGGCACGATCCATGGCCCCATCGGACAAAATGTATCCAAGCTTTTGCCGAGCAAATATTGTTGATGCCGTTCCTGCAAATCGCGGGCAGTCACATCGTTGATAATCGTGTACCCAAATACGTAACTGAGCGCTTCTTCGCGGCGAATCGCCCTCCCTTTTTTGCCGATGATCAACGCAAGCTCCCCTTCATAGTCTACTTCGTCGGTGACATCGGCATGACGCAAAATCGTTTCCTCATGGCCAATCACCGTCGTCGGCGTTTTCGAGAAGACGATGACATGTTTCGGCACATCGGTGGTATCTCCTAATTCAAGCGCATGGTCAACATAGTTTTTACCGATGCAAAAAATGTTTTTCGCCGGCCGTGGGATCGGGGCAAGAAGGCGAACATCGCCAAGCCGATAGACGTAGTCCGCCCCCGGATGGCGAAGCGCCCAATCAGCTACTTCCCGAACTCGGTCCAAAAAAGCATCCCCTTGGGCGATGGCCTCTAACATTGTCGCTGGAATCATCTCTTTCCCGCCCATCGCCCGTTCAGCACGGCGCAAGTGGATGACTGTCTCCTCTCCTTTCGACACCGCCCCGACAAATGTTTCTCCATTGTAAACAGCCGTAATGAATTTCACCGTCTTCCTCTCCCTCTCTGCCTAAGTCTTTCGCTGCACATAGGGACGGGCATATAATCCCCCTTCGCCCACCCTTCCCCATTGCGGCGCATCGACCATTCTATTCGCTACTCAAGCAGCAAAGTCCTGTTTTTGTAGAATTTTGTCTAAATTAGGGAATTTATCACTTATTTTCCCGAATCGCTTCCTTTTTCCGTCGTTATATGTATAATAATGTTTAGTTTCCACTAGGGCTGTCGGATGCGACTTTAGCCACGGGATAAAGGTCTTGCTTTGGTCGCTAACAGCGGCAAGCCTCAACCAACATTTCAATAGAATTGATGGTGAAGGAAATGGTTCTCCTGCTCATTGAAGAGAAACGGCAGCAAATGATCGAATTGGCGCTCACCCGTGGGTTTACAGCAAAAGAAACGATTCAATGCAGCCAAGAGCTTGACCAATTGATCAACCAATATTTGCGGCAAACCATGGCTTTTGAACCGCCTGCTCCATCCGTCCAATAAGCGGCGGATTTTTTATTGGCCTTGCTGGCTCCGAAACGGCGGGCGCATCCCGTACGTCCCCCATCTCCACAGCCACTCGACCGGACCAAAACGAAATTGGGCAAACCAGCAGCGGCTTATCCATAAACTAGCGGCATAGATCCCGATCGCCAATAGCGCCTCTTGCCATTCGTTCAATCGCCCATACCATCCGAGTCCATAGCTGTAAAAAAGCGACGTGCAGATGAGCGACTGAGCGAGATAGTGGGTGAGCGACATTCTTCCGGCCTCTTGCAGCCATCGCCACACCGGCCGCCAATTTGCCCTCCCGCAAACAAACGCGGCAGCGGCCGTGTAGAACATCGCCAAAGCAGCACCGCCAAAGTGATCTTGGATGTACATCGTCAATGTGTTGACCCCTGCCCAATACGGGATCGTTTTTAACGCCAAGCCAAGGCATAACGCTCCGCTCATAAAGAGACGCAACGTCGCGTCCGGATAGCGTCCGGCTTCGAGCCAACGCTCTTTGGCGGCATATGCGCCAAGGAGGCAAAACGGCAATACCGCCAAGAGCGTAAATAAAAGCCCGCCATCGCCATTGAGATACAACCAATCATGCCATCGCTGCCAACACACATCGCGGAACGTTCCGCTTTGATAATGGCGAAGGGCAGCGTCCGCCTCCGCCTCTCGTCCATTAGCTGTCTCCGTTCCCCCAGCCAGCATACTGATCCCCAGCAACACTGTCATGAGGCTATGAAAAAGGAAAAATCCAGTCAACGCGGCCGCCCGCCACCAACGCGGCGGAATGTTCATAAACCAAAGCAAAAGAAGGCCAGACAGCGCATATGGAATCAAAATATCGCCAAACCAAAGGCCAAACGCATGAACGGCGCCGATCACAAGCAAAAGAAGGAATCGGCGCAGCAAAATCGGAATCGGCCGCTTCCCACGCTGGCGCAATCGGTGGCAAAGGACAGCCGTACCAAATCCGAATAAAAAGGCAAACAGCGGATAGGCGCTCGCTTCAAACAAAAGATCGATGGCTGCGGCAACCGCACGGTTGAAGACGCTGTCGCCGACATTTTCCACATATAAGGCCGGCGACGAAAAATAGCGCATGTTCACAAGCAAAATGCCCAACAAGGCAAATCCGCGCAAGACGTCGACCGCCGCGATCCGCTCTGCCGACAAAGATGTCACAGAATCCCTTCTTTCCATCTTTTCGCTATGTCGAAGGGGACGGCTCACTCATCCGCCAACATCCACACATCATCTAGCATTTCATCCGTCCACTGAACGGTTGGCAGTAATGCACCGCTGGGTCGCATCTTTCCGTCATGTGCCGCAATCCGCCCCCTGCTGTTTTCGTTTTGTGTCTCTGCTGTTAGAAGGCGGGGGATTTAGTACAAAACACTGCTGTCCCCAGCCGTTTCTCAATTCGAGAAATCTTGCAGAACCCGCTTTCTTTTTTGGGAGAAATGCCGCTGATTTGCGCGTGGCAGCCGTTTTTCACCGCCCTTGCAGGTCAGCCGGAGCGTATATTAGTTCATCAGTTTACATAGCGGCCCGCTTTTCCGATTGAATCCCAATATTGGCGGCGCAAATGTACTTTTTGAATTTTGCCGGATGCGGTCTTTGGCAGTTCATCAACAAACGTGACACCCGTAATCGCTTTAAAGTGAGCCAACTTTTCCCGCGAAAAAGCGATCAACTCCTCTTCGCTCACCGCATGTCCGGGTCGAACGACAACGAACGCATGCGGTGTTTCGCCCCATTTTTCATGCGGCACGGCGATGACGGCCGCTTCCAGCACAGCCGGATGGTCATAAAGCGCCCCTTCGACTTCGATCGAGGAAATGTTTTCTCCACCACTAATAATAATATCCTTTTTCCGGTCGACAATATCAATATGCCCGTATTCATCAACGGTCGCCATATCGCCTGTATGCAGCCAACCATCACGAATCGTCGCAGCCGTCGCCTCATCGTTTTTCCAATACCCTTTCATAACGCCGTGGCTGCGGACGATCACCTCACCGATTGCTCGGCCATTCTTCGGCACTTCCTCTCCTTGATCGTCGACCACTTTCACCTCGCAACCGATCATCGGATAGCCGGCTTTCGCTTTCAACCGTTGCTTTTGTTCAGCAGGCAGCCCGTCAAGCTGCGGACGAATAAGCGAAATGGTGCTGAGCGGGGATGATTCGGTCATGCCGTATACTTGGATGAATTCCCAGCCGAGCTTTTCTTCGACGCGCGCAACAAACGCTGGCGGCGGTGCGGAACCGGCAATGACAACCCGCACATGTTCCGGAACGTCCGGTTTATGTTGCTCGGAATATTGCAACAGCATGTTAAGAACAGTCGGTGCCATATGCATCACAGTCACATGATGTTCCTTGACGAGGTCAAAAATGGTTTTCGGATCGACTTTGCGCAAACCGATTTGCGTCGCTCCATTGGCGGTGTAATAAAACGGCGAACCCCAGCCGTTGACATGGAACATCGGCAATACATGCAAGTACACATCACGATCGGATACACGCAGATGATGCATCGTCACGAGCGCATGCAAATAATTGTTTCGGTGCGTCAACATCACCCCTTTCGGATTGCCTGTCGTCCCGCTCGTATACAACAAACTGCATACATCGTTTTCATCGATCGATGGACGCGGAACGGGCGCGGCCGATTGGGCGGCGAGCCATTCGTCGTAAGCGGTTTCATTGATTTCCGCATCTGTTTTATGGTGAACGATAATCTTCTCAACCGTCTCAAGTTGGTCTTTGACGGGCTCAATCAACCCATACAGCTCTTCATCAACGAACAACACTTTGCTTTCGCTGTGATTCAAAATGAAAACGTAATCATCCGGCTTCAAGCGCGTGTTGAGCGGCACGATCACTCCGCCCACTTCAAATACGCCGTAGAACCCTTCGAGCATTTCGAGTGTGTTGGGAGCCAAGTATGCCACGCGATCTCCTTTGCGGACCCCAAGCCCCCGCAGCCCATTGGCAAGCCTTCGCACCCGTTCGCCAAGCTGTCGATACGTTACTGTCCGCCCTGAACAAATCATCGCCGGTTTGTCCCCATACAAAGCTACAGCGCGATCTAAAAAATGGGTAAGCACAAGCGGTACGTTCATCTTCCTCTCCCTCCGGCTGTATGTTTTAGAAAATTCACAATTATATTATATAGGAAGATGAATAAAAGAAAAAGACGGTCTTTTCTATGGTGACCGTCTAGTTGTTTCCTTTCAGCCCGGCATCAGATACATCCGGGTCCACCGTATTCGTGACACTGCAAAAGGTGTTCGTTTGTAGAAAATCGCCGGTATTGCCGCCGCCAGCACCGGAGTTCGTTTTTGATGTACTTTTTGGGGCGATTTGTAACACATCTCCCATATTTACGGTGCCATTGCCGCCCACGCTCGTAACCTTCACCCCGCCAATGACAATCGCTGGCATTGCTTTTCCCTTCCTTTCTGTCCATTCCCCCTTTTTTTATCGTATGCTGCCAAGCCGCCTCCCACCTAGACGCCTATCCCGCGTTGAACCGATTTTTCTCCGCTTTCATACAATACAATACCAATACAGGGGGAGGAGGAGTTTTTTATGCCTTCGTTTATTAGCGGCCCGATTAAAATTACGCATGTGAGCGGAGATGGAACTGTCAATTTCGGTGATGTATTGCAAATCGCACCAAAGAGCACAGCCAAGTCGCATGCCGGCTCAGGAGGCAGCAACAACGGGGACTTCTTGCAGACAAATACATTCGTCAGCTTTACCAACACCGGCGATCCGGATATTTTGGACTCGAACAACGCCGCGAACAATTAGAGCGAACGTTTTCCCGCTCGTGCCCATACATTAGTATTAACTACGAAGCTGGGAAAGGAGCATGCCCCCATGCCGGCTTTTGTCGGAATCGTGAAACTGAACAGCGTCGGGAGCAGCGGCGTGTTCCATATTGGTGATGTGTTTGCAATTTCCCCGCAAAGTGTGACGAAAACATTCGCAGGCGCCGGTTCGTTTAATACCGGCGACGGGCTTCATGTCTATAACTATTACAGCAACACGAATACGAATGATGCGGATGTCGCCGATGAAAATGTCGTCGGAAACGTATAGAAGAGGAGGGGAAGGAGGTTGAATGTTTATATCAGCCAAAGCATTTGCATTCACCAGTTGAGGATTGGTTCCGTGACAAACTCATCCGTTTTGCAAATCGGCAGCGCCGGCAGCATTCAGGCACTGTCGACGCTCGCCAACACCGGCGGCTTTACCGGCCCAGCCCCGCAAGCAACCGTACCGCTTGGTCCGCAGGCACAAACGGCCGCCCCTCTCGTCCCTCTCCATTCGGCCACCCGTTAAATTAAATTCAACAGAAAAGAGTGATGAGGGCAAGAGGCCGTCCATATATTGAAGTAAGAGGGCTCTTGGGAGAGGATGATGGTGCACGATGAGTTTATACGAGTATTTCATGAAGCTGCACCGCTATTTATCATGGCAAACTAAAAAAATACATGCGCTTGAACGTCACCTTCACGTTCTCGAAGCCCGGCTTCAAGAGATTGAAGCCCAGCCGCGCACATCGATCGAACGGATTGAATATAAATTCGATCAACTGAAAGTCGAAACGCTCGAAGGGACACTAAACATCGGAATCGCCCCACCGGGAGCCGGAGGGACGATTGAAGACTTGGCGGTCGAACCAGTTAAAACGGTAATTCCGAAACCGGAACCGGCACTGATGCGAGCGATTCAAGAAAAAATCGCCGCGTACCTCAAACAAGAAGCGCCGGAAACGTTAAAACAGCTTGAGCATCAATACGGCCGCCGCCTTGACGATACGTACCGACAATTTATTTTGCAAGACATTGCCCGACAAACGGACGAGCGCATTCGTTTTTATTTGCAGGAGAAAGCGAATCACGGTTACGTTCCGCCGGGCGATCGCGATGAAGCGGTCGAACATGAAATTTTTCAAAAAGTGAAGGCCGATATTGAACAATCACTTGACGCGTTTCTCAAACATTTGCCTACAGAGGGAGGAAAATCATGAATTATACGGTCATCAACCGCGATGTGCATGTTGGCGATATCCGTGTGACAGCTGTTGCCAGCGCAGCGTTGTTTTTAATCGGTGACGTCGATGCAGTCAACTTATCATCTGCGTTTGACACACCGCCGGAAGCGCTGATTATCGGTCCGTTCGTCCCCCTCGTGCCGGTTCGAGGGGAATAGCCATGAAACGAACGTCAATCGTTCAAGCGATCCATGTGGAAACCGTCATCATTAGCTCTATATTGCAAATCGGCGATTCTGAACAAATTTCCGCTCGTACACGCGCTTTAGCCGTTCAGCGGCAACATGAGTTGTTTTTTGGCGCGGAGGGAGAACGAATATTCCCTGTTTTTACAAAACCGATCCCACGCTGGTCTTCCCCTCCGCCCGTTGCTTCCCGGCAGACGCTCCATCAATCTCCGGTCATTTCGGTTCGATCCATTCGCGTGCTTGGGGTTTCTTCGTCAGCCGTCGTCCACGTCGGTTCAACCTCTACCGCAGAGGCGGAGGCACGAATCAAACATATCCGCCAGCTGGCCGACCCTGCACCAGGCTCGCAAACAAGAGGGAGGGGTTCGTGATGCCTTCATTCGTAGGCCCCGTTAAAATTAACAGCGTAGGAAGCGGCGCTGTCGTCCAAATGGGGGATTGCCTGTACATCGCGCCGAAAGTCGCCACGAAAACGCTGGCCGGATCCGGCGCTTTTAATACCGGCGACTTCATCATGACGAACAACGCCATTAGCTTTACCAACACGTTTGATCCGGATGCGCTTGATCAAAACGTTGCCGCGAACAACTGAACATGGCCGGAGGCAAAAAGGCTGTCTCAAAAGATCGTCTGTCTCTAAGGAGGATGCAATATATAGTGAGGTGTAAACAGAAGATTCGCATATATAGTAGTGAAAGAGGGTGTCCCAATCCTTGTGGGACACCTTCCTTTTCGTCGCTGAACATTCACTGAAAAGCCGCTCTCTACATCGTTTCCAGCCGGACGTGCGTGCCGCGGCCAGATGGCTCCGCCGGCTCAACAATGAGCCTCCGCGGCAGACGCGTGCGAATTTCTTGGACATGGCTAATGACGCCGACCGTCAGCTGCTGTGTATGCAGCTTTTCCAAAGCGGAAATGACCATATCGAGCAATTCGGCATCAAGCGTACCAAAGCCCTCGTCCAAAAAGAAAAACCGGAGCGGATATTCGCCGCGAAGCTGAATCTGCGCCGACAGCGCCAGCGCCAGTGACAGTGAGGTCAAAAACGTTTCCCCGCCCGATAGCGTCGCCACCGGCCGTCTGACGCCGCCGTTGGCATCATCGCGGATGAGAAATCCACCTTGTGAATCGAGTTCAAGCGAGTAACGATGCCTTGTCAACCGTTGCAACCGCTCGGCGGCTACGGCTGTCACTTGTTCAAGTTGCTCTTCCGCCATAAACTCAACAAAACTATTGCCGCGAAGCAGCGCCTGTAGTTGCTTATACCGCTCGATCTGCCGGCTGATCTGCACTTGCTTCGCCTCAAGTTCAACAAAACGGGCATGTTTTTTTCTCAATTCCGCCACTTTTGCTTGAATGGCCCCAAGTTGTTGCGTCATCGTTTCCATTTGTGCCCTTCGCTCGACGTATACGCGCTGCAGCATCTCCCATTGTTCAGCGCTCACCACCGCCTCACCGAGGGCGGCTGCAAGTTGAGCCCGACGGTGCTCCGCCTGTTCCACTTGGCGCCAAAAACGGCGGATGGCTTCGTTCCACTCGCCGCATTGCTCTTTTGTCGCCCTCGCCCGTTCAGCTTCTTCCGCATCGGCAAACGCTGTATCGGCAAGGGCGCGGCGCCAACGGGCGCGCGCCTCTTCTGTGCGGCGGACGCCTTCTTCATACGCCTGCTCGGCTGCCTTTGTCTCGCTTTCTAGCACTTGGTGCTGTTTTTGCGCATATTGCCATTCCTCATACGCCTGCTGTTCACCGCTTTGCAGCCGGCGCCATTCAGCTTCCGCTTCCCGAAGCTGCACAGCTGCTGGGCTAGGGCCGGCTTTCTCGCCCCGCTGCCGTGCATACTCTTCCGATAACTGCTGTTTGGCGCTAATCAGAGAATCAAGGCGCACCCGTTCCGTTTCGATCCGGCGCTGTTCTTCGGACGCTTCTTCTTTGGCCCGCTGTTTTTCTTCTAAAAACGGCACGCTATCTTCAAGTCGTTTTTGCACGTCGCGCCATCTTTTCTCTTGTTCACGCAGTTGCTCGTATACTATATCGATCGTCTCGAGTGAAAACGAAGGATAAGCATGTCGCCAATGATGCTCAAGCTGCTGCCGCTCGTCTTCGAGACGCCGTCTTTCAGCTCGCAACCCTTCGATGTCAGCGGCTGCCCACCGGCAGGCGTTTTCCGCTTCGCGCCGCGCCGTTTCTGCTTCGTTCCACTGGACGAGCGCCCGATAAACAGATTCTTTTTGCTCAATGACATCTTGTTCGAGCGCCCGCACTTCAACGGCGGCATCGTCCACCTCTTTGATCGGACAGCCGGCGGCAAAAACGAGGGGCGCCCCATGGCCGGCGGCCAGCCCCGCGAGCTGTTCAAGCTGCGCCTTTAACGAAAACAAGACCTGTAAATCTTGCTCACGCTGCCGACGCTCCTGCTCGAGGTCAGGCAATCGCCTGTGGCCGGAAGAATGCGGCATCGTGGACGGGTGCGGATGTTCGCGCGACCCGCACACCGGGCACGGCTCACCCGGGCGGAGCCGTTCGGCCAGCACAGCCGCCAGTTCTGCCGTTCTCGCCTCCTCCATCCGCTTCCGCTCCACCTCCATGTCTTGCTGCAGCACGTGCAGCCGTTTTTCGATGTCTTGCTGCCGCTCACAGACGGAATGATATGTTTTCTCTACGAGCCGAAACAGCTGTTGAAGCCGGTCTTTGGCAGCAGCCGCTTGGCGTTCCCTCTTTGTCCGTTCCTCTTCCGCCCGGCACAAAACCGCTTCCTTTTGCCGGAGCTGGGTATCAACACGGGTAATGGACGATGCCGCTTGCTCGATTTTCCTCTTTTCCTCATGCGCTCGCTCCACCTCGTCTTTGCCGGCTAGCGCCTCCACACATCGCTGCAACTCTTCTTTTAGCTCCTGCTGCCGCTTCATGCCGCGTTCATACCAGGCAGACGCTTCTTCGAACCGGCGTTGCGCCGCTTTTTCGCGAACCGCTAGCCGATTTCGTTCCTCATTGAGGGAAGCAATCTCATGCGTGAGCGCCTCCATTTGCCGCTCGAGCTGTTCTGCCTGGCGCAGCCGCTCCGTTTGCGCCAACAGCTCCGGTTCGCGTCTCGCTTTTTCCTGCCGCACCTGTTCGTAGCGGCGCACCGCCTCCTCATAGCCGTCCTTGGCCTCCTTGAGCTTTCGCGCCAGCTCTTCGTGGCGCTTGGACGCCTCTGCCTGCAAGCGCCGCGCCTGGTCGTATTGTTCCCAGTACGGCCAAATGCGCTCCGCCTGCTCAGCGCGCTCCTTTTTTTCTTCGAGCGCACGGATTTCTGGCTCACGCCGGCGCAGTGCGGCCAGCTCTCTCTCGACCGCTTCTTTTTCTTGCTGCCACGCCCAAAGCTGTTTCATCCGTTCAACATCCGCTTCGACGCCCTCAAGCTCTTTTTTTCGCTTAGCAAGCAGTGCGGCCAACTCCCGCTCCTCCGCCTCGGCTTGTTCGAGCGCGGCTTTTGACGCATCGCCAAGCCCGGCCTTCTCCGCTTTGACTGTTTCCTCTTCTTGCTCAGCGGCGGCAAGACGGTCTTTCAGCTTTCTGTTTAGTTGGTCGCCGTACCTCTCAAGATGGAACAAGCGCTGCAGCATTTGCCGCCGCTCCGCCCCTTTCAGCGATAAAAATTCGGCAAATTTGCCTTGCGGCAAGACGACCGCCCGTGTGAAGTCTTCCATCGTCAAACCGAGCAACTGTCCAATTGCCTTGTCCACATCAGACAGCTTGTCAGCGAGCACGACCGGCTCCGGCTGATGTTCAATCAACCGACAGGTAGCACTTCTCGTCCGCCACTCATCCACCTTTTTCAAGCTGCGCTCCACCGTATACCGTTTGGCCCCTGCTGCATTTTCAAGCTCAAACGTAAATGAGACGAACAACTCTTGTTCAGCATGATTGATGACCGCTTGGGTGCGGTTGGCAGCTCGCTCGACACTGCCGAACAATGCCAGCGTAATCGCATCTAAAATCGTTGACTTGCCGCTTCCTGTCGGGCCGAAAATGCCAAACACTCCACCATCGCACAGCATAGTAAAATCGATCGTCTGTTTTTCTCGAAAGCTATGAAGCCCGGCGATCGTCAGTGAAATCGGCTTCACTCCTCTCCCCCCTCTTCCTCCTCTTCCGCCGCCAGCTCTAAAAAGAGGCGAATGAGCTCTTCATCCGGGGTCTGTCCCCCAGTTTGCCGTTTGTAAAAACGGCAAAACATCTCTTCGAGCGAGAGCGTTTCACGGCTCATTTCGTCCGCCTCTTCCACCCGTTGAGGAAACACCGGACGGATATGGACAAAACCCGGATGAAGTTTGCGCAGCCGATAAATTTCTTCCATGGTTAGCGGCTCGGTCACATGAAGTTCCAAATCCACCCAGCATGACTGATCTTTTCCCTCTTCGCACCAGCGGTACACTTGGGCGAGCCCTTCTGTCGCTTTCCAGCGAACGAGCGGTTTGCCGGCGGCAAGCGGAATTTCCGTGACGCTGGCCATCCCCCCCGGATGGACGTCAATAACGGTGACCGATTTCGCATGTCCAACTTCGGAGAAACTATAGGCGAGCGGGGAGCCGGAATAGCGCGCTGCCGTCTCCGCCCGCTTAACATCCTGCGGCCGATGCAGATGGCCAAGCGCCACATATTGGGCGGCTTTCGGCAAACTTGTCGCCGCCACTGTATAGGCCCCCCCTACTTCAATCGGCCGCTCGGAATCAGACGTATGGCCGCCGGCGACGTAAAGATGACTCATTACGATATTGACCGTCTCTTTAGTGAATGAGGCGGCCATCGCCGTTAACAGCGCGCGAATGCGGTCATCATACCGATCGCGCAACGCTGTTTCCCGATGATCGGACGACAGCAGCTCGGCAAGGCGTGATTCGGACGGATAGGCTAACGGCGCAAGCATCATCGTTTCTCCGCATGATGGGACATCAATCTGGCAGACGGCGGTTCCCGGACGGCCGAAAAGAAAAATATGATAATCGGAAAGCAGCGACCGAGCCGCACTGATGCGGTCCGGATGGTCATGATTGCCGCTGATGACAGCGACCGGCCGACGTCCTTTGTCGGACAGGCGGGCTAAACTTTCGTAAAACAATTGTTCCGCCGCCGCCGGCGGATTGACGGAATCGAACACATCACCAGCCATTAAGATGACGTCAATTTGTTCGTTCCTAACGATTTCGACAAGCTCGTCGATAAACGCTTCCTGCTCAGCCAGCCGGCTTCGGCCCTCGAGCGTCCGCCCGAGATGCCAGTCGGCCGTATGCAAAATGCGCATCGTCTCCCCTCCTCCGCTTCACTCCACTGCGAGAAAATACTCACCGTCAAACGAGTATAAGTAACATTCTGCTACCGACACTCGCCAAATTTGCTCAATGGCCCGCCGGTAGAGGCGCATTTGCGCCCCGTAGCGGCCAAGCAAAAAGCGGGCGGCCGCCTCTTTTTGACCGGCAAAGCGGTCCGTCACCTCATCGGTCTTATAGTCAATCACTACATAGCCGTGTTCATCGGCAAATACGCAGTCGACCACCCCTTGCACGAGCAGGCGGCGGCCCTCCATCTCTTCGCTTCCGTACAGTTCCTCTGCCGGAAGCCCTAAGCTGAACGGCACTTCGCGATACACCTCACCGGCGGCACAGAGGCGGCGGCCGATGTCCGTTGCGAAAAAGGCGACGATCGCGGCGGCATCGACCGCTTCAGCTTGCTCGGCCGACAGCAATTCTTTTTCTACAAGTCGAATGATCTGGCTGCGGATCGACGATTCGTCCATTGGTGCGCGCAAATCGAGATGGCGCATGACGACATGAAGCGCGGTCCCTCTTTCGGCCGGTGTCAACGTTTTTTTCTGCATAAAACGTGGCCGGGTAAACAGCGGCGCCGTCCCTTTGCGCGGCAGCCATTCGTCTGCCTGTTCACCAAATAACGCCCGCTGTTCTTTCAGCTCTGAGACCGACTGTTTCGCGCGCACGGCCGTCTCTCTTTCGTAGCGATACCGCCATAACAGGCGGCGCCTTGCTTCCTCCTCCCATTCTCCGCCGATCGGAACGGAGCGGCCTTGTTCGAGCGCGGCAAGCGTGCCGCCATCCTCCTGGTCGGCTGACCTCTCACCGCCGCGCAACTTGGCTGCTGGCACAATCCCGAGACGCCACACCGACGGATGAGAGGCAATCTCCGATGGCGCTGATGCATCCGCTTCGATAAAGACACGCCCGTCTCGATGACGGATGAGCGCTCTGCCGATCCAATCTAAGTACGAGCGGGCCGACGCCCGCACATCATCAGGAAGAAGCCACTCGCTTGCAGCGGCAATGCTTTTCCATTTCTCAATCTCCTTTTTCGCATCTTTGACCGAAGCAAGCAAGTACAGCTTCTCTTTCGCCCTTGTAAGCGCGACGTACAAAATGCGCATTTCCTCGGCAAGCAGCTCAAGTCGCTTTTTCACTTGAATAGCCAGCAGCGGCAGCGTCGGATAGCTGATGCGCAGCCGCGGATGAACAAACCGGGCGGCAAAGCCAAGCTCTTTATCAAGCAAATATGGGGAATGCAAGTCGCGCGTATAAAACGGGCGGGCGAGCCCAGCAAGAAAAACGATCGGAAATTCGAGCCCTTTGCTGCTATGGATCGTCATCACGCGCACAACATCTTCCTGCTCGCCGAGCGGACGAGCCGCCCCTAAATCGTCGCCGCGCTCTTGCAGCCGCTCGATGAAACGAAGAAAGCGGAACAGACCGCGGAATGACGTCGATTCGTATTGCCGAGCGCGGTCATATAAGGCGCGCAAATTGGCTTGCCGCTGCTTTCCGCCCGGCAAAGCGCCAGCAAAATCATAAAATTGCGTATCGCGGTACAGCTGCCAAATAAGGTCCGCTAATGAACGGCGGCGCGCCATCGTACGCCATTCTTCCAACCGGGCGAGAAAGGCCATGGCTTTTTTCTTGGCATTCTCTTCCTCATCCGTTTCCGCCTGCTTTTGGCAAAACGCTTGCAGCGCCTCGAAAAACGCGCCTTTCGGTTCGCTGAGGCGGATCATTGCGAGCTCGTTTTCGTTAAACCGGAATAGCGGTGAACGGAGCACGGCTGCTAGCGGAATATCTTGATATGGGTTATCAATTGCTTTCAGCAGCGACAACATCACCGAAATTTCTGTCGCTTGGAAATAACCGGATGACAAATCAGCGGAAGCTGGAATGCCGTGCGCCTGCAGCTGTTCAATGAGTTGCGGTGCATTTGTCATCGAACGGACGAGCACGACGATATCGCGATACATGGCGCGCCGCGGTTGTCCGCTCGAACGGTCGTACACATAAAACGGGCGTGAAACGATCTCTTTTATTTTTTCCGCCATCAAGCGCGCCTCAAGCTCCGCTGCCTCAAGCTCCGCCGCTTCCGCTTCTTCATCCTCCTCCACCGTACACTGTCGGTCAATGATCATCACTTCCGGAACAGCATCCGTTCCATCCGGATAATCAGCGCCATACTTAAGCTGCGCCGCCTCATCGTAAGCCATTTCTCCGACCGCTTCCCCCATAATTTGCGCAAATAGAAAATTTGTCCCATCAAGCACCTCGGCGCGGCTGCGGAAGTTGCTCGCCAAATCGATTTTCATCCCCCCTGCTTCCCCATCGACGGTAAACCGCTTGTACTTATCGAGAAACAGCATCGGCTCGGCGAGACGAAACCGGTAAATCGATTGCTTGACATCGCCAACCATAAACAAGTTTCCCGTTTGCTCGCTTCCCTTTTTGACGAGCTGCAAAATTGTTTCCTGAACGAGGTTCGTATCTTGATACTCATCAACAAGCACCTCATCAAACTGCGCCTGGTACTCCAAAGCGGCGGATGACGGCCGCCATTCGCCTGTTTCTAGATCGCGCTGCCGCAAAACGCGCAAACAGTAATGCTCCAGGTCGGAAAAATCAACGACCCCTTTTTCCCGTTTCGCCGCTTCAAACATGGCGGAAAAGCGGTAGACGAGAGCGACGATCGTTTCGACAACCGGCTTCATCTCGCGCATGTGGCGAAGCCAAGTAGACGGGCGAAGCGAAAACACGTTGTCGCGCAGTGCCTCGATTTTCTTTTTCGCCTGATCGCGCAGCGATTTCGCTTCATCGATGAGCTGCGCCTCATATCCGTCGCCGCGGCAAGCTGGGAGCCGCCCGAACGACAGCGATTGAAGCGCTTGATGCAGCTCATCCCACGGCCCAGCCAGCCGTTTTTCCAAATCAGCGATCAAGTTCATATCTTCGTCCAATCGTTTCTTGTACGGCTTCGGTCCGCTTTCTTGCTCGGCAAGCTTCAAAGCCAAGCCGATAAGCCGCTTGGCCGCCGCCAGCTCCATCGCCGCGTGCTGAGCGATATAACGCGCCGGCGGCAGATTTTCAATAGGCGTCTGTTCATCGACATCATACATCGATACTAGATTGGCCAGCCATTCATTCGGCGCCGGATGGGAACGAGAGAATTCGTAGAGCGCCAAAATCATCTCTTGCAGCTCGGCGTCGCTTCGGTCACTGGTATAGGCATCGACAACAGCGAAGAAGCGCTCGTTATCCGCCTTCCCGTATTCCTCCTCAAGCAGTTCTTCAAGGACGTCCTCCTTCAATAGCTCGATTTCCGTCTCATCGGCAATGCGAAACGACGGATCTAAATCGAGCAAATAATAATACTTGCGGATCACATCCAAACAGAACGAATGGAGCGTCGAAATGGAGGCGCGGTTGAGCAAGCTGAGTTGACGCCGCAAATGGAGCGAATGCGGACGTTTGGCAAGCTCCCTTTCGAGCGCTTCGCCAATTCTCGCTTTCATCTCAGCCGCTGCCGCATTTGTAAACGTGACGACGAGCAGGCGGTCAATATCGACCGCTCCTTCTTCCGCCGTCACCTTTTGAATAATTCGCTCGACGAGAACGGCCGTTTTTCCGGATCCGGCCGCCGCCGCGACGAGAATGTCCCGGCCGCCGGCCGCAATCGCCTTCCATTGTTCATCCGTCCACCGGCTTTCAGCCGGTTTCGGGCGAATCGTAGCGTTCACTTTTCGTCCTCCCCTTCCGCTAATGCTGCGATCACCGCATCTTTCGCCTGTGGAGTGAGTTTCCGATATCCGTTGCCCGATAGCGCCTCATCAAATTGACATACCGGCTTAAAAGCGCAAAACTCGCACGCCGTTTTGTTTTTCAGCTTATATGGGGCGATGGAAACAACTCCGTCGGCGATTTGTTCACCGATGTCGGTAAACAAGCGGCGAACATGTTGACGGAGCGCAACAAAATCAGAGGCGCTGGCCACTGAAGAACGCGAGTGAATTGCCCCGTTTTTCGTTAGCTGCGCGGGCACAATGAGCGACCACTGCCCGTTTGCCGTTTGGCTGTCCATCAGCCGGATCGCCTCAGCATCGGCAAGCAGCAGCCCGCGCATCCGAAACGGCTCAAGCAGCTTTCTCTCCAGTTCCATTTCGTTATCAAGCCATTGCCGCGCTTGAATAATCGGGTTGTGGATATGGAAATAAAGCACCCCAGCTGGCAACGCTGGCTTTCCGACAAGCTGTTCAGCATACGTCAGCACAATATCCAAATAGGTGAACATTTGCAGCGCTAAACCGTAATATACTTCCGTCAAATCAAGCGTCTTGGCGCTCGATTTGTAATCGATGATGCGAAGGAGCACGCCTTGGCTGCCCTCCGCCTGATCAACACGATCGATCCGCCCGACGAGCTCCATCACAGTCCCATCGCGAAGCTGGAAGCGGAGCGGCGGCAAGTCGCCTCCCGGTCCGAACGCCAACTCGAATCCGACCGGGGCAAAGCCGCTTGCCCGCGCATGTTCGCTCAACACGTGCGCCGTGCGGGTGACAACATTTTTTAATTTCCGTTTCATATATTCATAGCGGCTAGAGCTTGATAACACTTGTTGCTGGATGAGCGGAGCGATCCGCTCGACCGCTTCATCCGACAGCCGCTCGCATTCCGATCTTGATAGTTTTTTCCAGTCAAGATGCTGTTCGCGCACCCGGTCGGCAATTTGTTTGATAGCAGCATGGAACAATTGTCCGACATCGGGCGCCTCAAGGCGAAAGACGTTCCGTTCTTTCAGGCGCAGCCCATGCGAGACGAAATGAGCGTACGGGCATTTTTGAAACTGCTCCATGCGCGAGACGCTCGCTTGAATTTTTTTTCCGTACAGCCGTCGGCTCCATTGTTTTTTGAGCGCCGCCGCCTGATTCGTATAAAACAGCGCTGACACCGCCTGCTCTACTCGCTCCTTCCATTCCGGATGGCTGATCAACACATTATAGACATCCCACCAAAGCGGAGCGATGGCGTAATTTCGCCTCCACGCCCGCAGCTGGCTGATGAGATACGTTTGTGTCGCCCGCGGCGCGGTGACAAACGCCTCCGGCTTCTCTTCCGGAGCATCGAACGGATCATTGCCGCATAAATGAACAGCTAGACGCGGAAATAATTGAACGAGCTGCTTGATGATCGGGGACGGCATAAGCGCTTTCCCCTCGCCATCAGCAAGCGGATACGTAACGTATAACCGCCGGCTTGGGCAGGCGAGAGCCAAGTAAATAAAAAATGGATCGTAAAACAGCTGCTCCCGCCCTCCCGGTGCAAGAGCCATCCCGAGTTCACGCAATTGCTCCCGCTCAACCTCAGCCATGAGTCCTTCTTCTTTCGCTTTGGCTGGGATGACACCGTCATTGACGCCGATGATAAAGGCATACTTGATATCAATCAAGCGCGAACGGTCAAGTTGGGCGACGATCACTTGATCAATCGCCGGTGGAACGAGGGCAAATTCAAGCCGGTCGAGCCCGGCTTCGATAATTTTGGCAAACTCGGCAAGCGGCAACGGTTCCGCTCCAAGCATTTCGACGTATTGGTCGAGCAAATCGATGACCGCGTTCCACGCTTGTTCGTGCTGGCGCGCTTCGACGAGGCGTCCATCCGCTTCCGCTTGCGCACTCATTTGTTCTAGCTTTTTTGGAATTTGCAATTCTTCTAAAAAGAGGTACAACGCCATGCAAAGACCACGTCCGTCGGCAGCCCGGCGCAGACGGCGCTCAAGCCGGCGGAGCGGGGCGGCCAGCGTCTCCCGCCATTCATTGAGCTTGTCCTCAAACTGCCGCTCTTCATCTGTCTGCGGCACATTCAGCCCATCAAGCGCCTGGTAACGGCGGTATGTCCAGCGTTCACCGCTTGTCCACTTTTCGCCTTTCACGCCATAGGCGAGCACGTAATTTTCGAGCTGATCGGCTGCCTCACGCCACACGGCTAGGTCACCGTCAACCGGAAAGAGCAAATCCGTTTTGACAGCACGAAAAACCGCCTCATAGCGCCAGCGCGTCACCACTGTCTCCAAAGCGGCACGCACGAGTTCAATGAGTGGGTGATGATGCATCGGCTCTTTTTCATCCATAAAATACGGGATGTCAAAGTCAAAAAACACGGTTTTCACCAGGTCGCGATATGCTTCCGTCTGACGAATGATGAGCGCAATGTCACGGTAGCGCGCCCCTTCGTCGCGGACGAGACGAATGATTTCCCGGGCGACCGCCTCGATTTCTGCACGGCGGTTGGCTGCCTCGTAAAGGCGAATCGCGTCAGTCTCCGTTTCGTAGGGGGACAGCGGACGGCAGTGAAACTGGGTTTCAAGATGGGCGAGCGCCTCATCTTGATGGCGACGATTTACAGAAAGCATAACCGGCGGTTCAATCACAATATCATTCACCAAAGCGATCTCACGCAACTGACGGTACGTCTGCGCCGGCAAGTAAAAAAGATCGAGCTCATCGGGCATGCTAACATCATGTGGGCGGTCAATCGTCAAGCAAACGGTGACGCGCCGACAGCGGTGAAGAAGCTGTTCGATGACCATATATTCCTGCGGGGAAAAATGATGAAACCCATCGATATAAATGTCGGCGTCGTGCAAGTAGCCAGAGCGGTGAATATGCTCAGCAAGCAAGCGCAAATAATCTTCCGAATCAAGATAATGGCCAAGAAGGCTTCGTTCCAATTCTTCATAAACAAGCGCTACATCGCTTAACTTATCGGCTAGCAGCCGGCGGCCCGGCTCTCCCGATCCGCTCAGCATGCCGGCATGGCGGCGGAGTTCATCCGGTGCCAGACAATACCGCTTGCACTCCGTAATCATCTCATGCATCTGTTCGACAAAACCGCTTTTGTCCGCCGCACGTCCAAACAGCTTCAGTTCTTGTTTGCGCTGTTCAATAATTTTACGAATCATCATCTGCACGCCAACATCGTGAACGTGGTAACGGTTCATGCCCCCTGTTTCTTGCAGCACGCGCCAAGCGAGACGGGGAAAGCTGAACACTTGGGCGCGGATCGTCCCTTCTATTTCGTCCGTATGTATTAGCGCGTATTCACATTGAAACGTCATTTGTTCCGGGACAAGATAGACGATTGTTCTTCCTTTTGGATTTTCTCGGAGCTGGCGGCGAATTTCTTCAAGGCAGGCAGCCGTTTTTCCACTTCCTGACCGACCAAGCAAAAACCGCAGCGACATCGCAATCACCACCATTCATTTCCTTTATTTATTTCATTTTAGCACACATGTTCGTATTTAGCGAGTTGTATCTATTCCATTTCATACACTGCAACCATGAACGAACAAAAAATCATTGTCTAAAGCCCTTCCATGAGGGAATCGCAAAGCACCGCTGCCTTCCCTCCCACGTTGCAAACCGCAAGCTTCGAATGGCAACGTTCTACTAAAGAAAAAAAGCTTTCCTCTCGCCGGCCTTTCAGTACGAAAATGCTTTCGTACCGAAGCAAGCCGCTGTCCTAAAAACGGAAAGCAAACTGTTCAAACGGCCAATAACGGAGATCGACCTTGCCGACGACCTGGCTGATTTTTACAAAGCCGAAATGGCGGCTGTCCCAGCTGCCAAGCCGGTTGTCGCCGAGAACGAAAATATAGCCAGCCGGCACCCGCTTTTCCCCGGTTACCTCTTCAAGGGTAAAATCACCCGTCAGCTTGCCGCTGATCAATTTTTTCTTATATGGCCGCAAATATGGCTCATTAACTTTTTGTCCATTGATATACAATATATCGTTTTTGTATTCAATCCGGTCTCCAGGCAGCCCGATCACCCGCTTCACATAGTCTTGCTTTTGATTAGCATGGAAAACGACAATGTCAAATCGATGGATCGACCCAATTTCATAGCGCAGCTTATTAACAATCAACAAGTTGCCGCTTTGCAGCGTCGGCATCATCGATTTTCCCTCAACCATATAGTTGCTGAACACGAACAAACGAAGGGCAGCGATGAAGCAAACGGCAACCCCCCATGGCCAACGGTATCTTCGTTTTTCCTTTTTCGTTTCTTCCATCATTCCCCTCCCCCCTCGCCGCTTTGTTTTTCTGTCAGTGAAAATCTTGCCTCTACTCGTTTTCCTGCATACCAAAGCAACAAAACGACCCCCGCAATTCCAACTGTGCGCAACGGTTGACGAACGAGCGCTACAATGTCATAGCCGATGAAACTAATCGTAAAAATCATGACCATTTTCCCAAGCAACACCGCGAGCACAAACTGCTGGCGGCTGATGCCCGACAGCCCGGCAACAATATTGACGAGCGCCGATGGGGTGAAAGGGAAACAATAAAGCAAAAAGAGCGGGCCAAATCCACGCCGTTCGATCCAGTGCATAAACCGACGCACTTTTTGATGGCGGCGGACAAAGCGAAAGAAACGCTGCTGGCCGATTCTCCGCGTCAACCAAAACACGATGAGCGAACCGAGCGAGGCGCCAAGCCACGAAATGAAAAAACCTTTCCACAACCCGAACGCGGCAGCATTCGCCATGACAAAAACGACCATCGGCAAAATCGGAAAAAACGACTCGAGCAGCGTCGCGGCAATGCCGGGAAGCACGCCAAATGAGCGGTAATGTTCGAGCAAGGAAAGCACGTGATCAAGCGTGAACCATTGTCTGAGCATTTCCATATTCATGCAATTTTCCCCATTCAAATGCTGTTTATACTTTTATTTTACACGCCCGGCCGTGCAATTTGAACTCATCTTTATGAAAACCCAGTTTTTATCATCAATGCTCTGTCACATCGTTTTCCTGTTGCATGCGGAATATGTACTGCAGTTTGCGTTCTCTTGCTTCCATTCGATCTGATAGTTTCGTCCGCAATTGGGCGGTTCGATATAATTGATTGATAAAGGACTTATAGGAAACATCGAGGAATACACTTTTTCCGTTGCGGAAATAAACGACGGTTCGCTCGTACTTGGCAGGCTCATACCGATAGACGTGCATATGAGACAGCCAAACGCAGCCGGAATCTCTCGGGGAAGAGGTCGGGAAGACGTAAATTCCATTGGACGGCTCGATGGCAATCGGCGCCTTGTGGGTGATGCCGATCAACGCCTTTGTTCCTTCTTTTCTGCCTTGGAAGCTGCAGCCATAATAATCGCAGCTGTGTTTAATGATGTCGGTTGGCGTTTTTTTGACAATATATTCACCATCTTCTTCAATCACTTTTGCATAAATGTCGCTATTCAACGGGTACGGGAGAATGGCCATTGTATAACGGCTCACGACGAAATGTTCCAGCACGATAAATTCATTTACTTTCATCGGTTCATCCCCTTTCCTATCAACTAAATTACTGCTCCTATCATACCATAAAAAGTTATATTTTTCTATATTTTGAAAAAAGTCAATAAGCTTTTTATCATAAAAAAATCCCATGACGATCGTCATGGGCGCTATTATGAATTTTCAAATGTTTGGCCAATCTCTTTGGCCGCTAAATATTCATTGGCCTGCTCAAGCGCGGTATGTTCACCGACCGAATCGCCCGCGTACGTTTCCTCATTCATCCACCACTGCTCAAAGTGGAGGTCTGTGCTGACACGAAATTCAGCGGGCATTAGTTCAGGCAGATCATCGTTTCTCTTTTCCATCCCATCGCCTCCCTATGCGTATAGGATGCGCCATCTTTTTCCTTTTATACATAAAAAAAGCCCGGGGAGACCGGGCTTTCATCTTCATCCCTTGTTGATCTACGTTAAGCGGTCGTGAACTGTTCCTCTTCGGTTGATCCTTTTAAAGCGACCGTGGACGATTGACCGCCGGAGATGACTTGAGCGACTTCATCGAAATAGCCAGTACCAACTTCACGCTGATGGCGCGTTGCTGTGTAACCATACTTTTCAGCAGCAAATTCAGCTTGCTGCAGTTCAGCGTACGCCGCCATGCCGCGCTCCTTATAGCCGCGCGCCAATTCAAACATACTGTAATTGAGCGCATGGAAGCCAGCGAGCGTGACGAATTGAAACTTGTATCCCATTTTTCCAAGTTCTTGTTGGAATTTGGCGATCGTTTCGTCGTCCAATTTTTTCTTCCAGTTAAACGATGGTGAGCAATTGTACGCGAGCAGCTTTCCTGGGAATTGTTCGTGAATCGCCTCTGCGAATCGGCGTGCTTCATCCAAATTCGGTTCGCTCGTTTCGCACCAAATAAGGTCAGCATACGGCGCGTAGGCAAGCCCACGGGCGATCGCTTGATCGAGGCCTGCCCGTGTGCGATAAAATCCTTCCGACGTCCGTTCACCGGTAATAAACTGTTGGTCGCGCGGGTCAATGTCGCTTGTGATCAAGTCGGCGGCATTCGCATCGGTGCGAGCGATGAGCACGGTCGGAACCCCCATGACGTCAGCGGCCAGCCGCGCGGCGATCAAGTTGCGTACGGCTGTTTGCGTCGGCAAGAGCACTTTGCCGCCTAAATGGCCGCATTTTTTCTCCGACGACAGCTGATCTTCAAAATGGACGCCAGCTGCTCCAGCTTCAATCATCGCTTTCATGAGCTCAAACACATTCAGCTGGCCGCCGAATCCAGCCTCCGCATCAGCAACGATCGGCACAAAATAGTCGACATCACCGCTGCCTTCTAAATACTGAATTTGATCTGCGCGTTGCAATGCTTGATTAATGCGTTTGACAACATGTGGAACACTGTTGGACGGATACAAACTTTGATCCGGATACATGTGCCCTGCGAGGTTGGCGTCGGCCGCCACCTGCCAGCCGCTTAAGTAAATGGCTTTCAGTCCAGCTTTCACTTGTTGCACCGCTTGATTTCCTGTCAGCGCGCCGAGTGCATGGACATAATCTTCTGTATTTAACAACCGCCATAACTTCTCAGCGCCCCGTCGAGCGAGCGTATGCTCAATATCGAGCGAGCCGCGCAGCTTAATGACATCTTCAGCGCTGTACGGACGGGTAACACCTTTCCAACGCTCTTCATTTTTCCAGCTTTCCTCTAATTGTCGGACACGTTCAGCAAATGACGCCATTTTTCCTTCCCCCATCTCTCTTTGTTATATTACATTATTTATTTTATGATTTTATTATATAACAGTTTTTAAAAAATGCAAGCCCTTTTTTGAAACTTTTCTCAATTAAGAAAATAGACGCATAACGTTCATAAAAATGGCCTTTTTTCTGCCCATCATTTTGATATGATCATATAGTAGAGGAGTGATGATGATGAAAAAATGGTATATGATCGCCGCATCGCTTGTGCTCGTTGGCATCGGTGCCGGCATCTTTTACTTTGCCGTCTACAAGCCGTCTGCCATGCGTCTGCCGGAAGGCGTGACGATGGAAACGGCGTGGGGGACCCCTTATTCTTTTGACGACTTGCCGCCAAAGGTTCGACTCGTCGAATTCATCTATACGAACTGCCCGGATATTTGCCCGAATACGACGATGCAAATGGCAAAGCTGCGCGACCGGCTGCAAAAAGCCGGGGTGTTCGGGCGCGATGTGGAATTCGTGACGATCACCATCGACCCCGCGCGCGACACGAAAGAAAAACTGCAAACATATGCGAATACATTCGGGGTGACTGGCGACGGGCAAGGGTGGGTGTTTTTGCGCGGCAGTGAAGCGGAGACAAAAACGACGGCAGACGCTTTCAGCTTCCAATACCGCGACCCGGGAAACGGCATGATTGTGCATACGTCGCTCGCCTACTTGCTCAATCGGGACGGGCGGGTCATCGAACAGATCGACATGGGGGGAGCGTCACGTTTTCGTGTTGATGAAGTGTACGAAGCGATTATGGATGAATTATCATAACGGTTCGATGTACGACGTATAGAAAGGAAAAAGGGAGCGTTTGTGTGCTCCCTTTTTCATTGAACGTCAAATATTTTAAGAGGCTGGTAATTTAAGGGGAAATACTGCGCTCCAACAATGTTTCTTAAATTGAAAACCTTGCAACGTCATCAATTCATTCCTTGTGATTTCCCATCAAATCGAGCAAACCAGTTGCTTTTCACCAGCCTTTTAAATAAGCATAGAATAACAACTAAGCACCGCAACTGCAGCAAGCACAACAATGATGACATTCGCACCAAACCAGGCGGTAATCACGGCCGCCGCAAAGCCGATCACTCCAAAGAAAATGTCATCTTGAATGAAAAAAATATCAGGGACAATGAGCGCGCCAAGTGCAGCGTACGGCACATTTTTCAACACCCCTTGCCAAAACGGCGGCAGCTCGACGCGCCCAAGCAGCACGAGCGGCAACATGCGGGGCAAGTAAGTGACGATCCCCATACCGATAATCATCCAAACGATCGCGTTATTCATCCTCATTTCCTCCCTCCTTCACCAACCATTCAACAACAACTGCCGAAAGAAGCGTTGCCAGCACGATCGACCAACCTTTCGACAAATGAAAGACAAGCGTGCCAAACGAGTTGAACACGGCGGCTAACCCTGCCAGCCATACCGTTTTCCGCTGCTTTTTCAGCGCCGGAACGAGCAGACCGATAAACATAGCGTACAAGGCGACCGACATGCTGTCTTGCAAGCTTTCCGGCAAGTTCGCCCCGACAGCATACCCGATGCCGGAATTGATGACCCAGCTGCCGTATGCCATCATGATCAACCCAAACATATACGAAGCGTTGACCGTCCCCTCTTTCATGGCTGCAACGGAAAACGTTTCATCCGTAATGCCGAACGCATACAACGCCTTTTTCCAAAGCACATCCGCCTCCGCTTTTTCGTTGAGGGAAGCGGACATTAAAAAATGGCGGATGTTTAAAATAAACGTTGTGAAAATGATCTCAAATATGCCCGTACCGACCGAAAGCAAGCTGAGCGCAATATATTGTGAGGCGCCTGCAAAAACGATAACGCTCATGAGCACCGTTTCCGCAAACGTCAGTCCGGTCGTCTTGGCGAGCAGGCCAAATGTCAGCGCGATCGGCATATAACCGATGGCGATCGCCACCCCAGCCTGCATCCCTTGGCGGAACGGCGCCATTTTACCAGCCGTCCATGTCGTTTCCATCCATCCATTCCCCCGTTTCACTTTTGATATGTTTATTGTCTAAAAATTGCCTTCATTTGGCAACCCGAACATAGGTCAATTCTTTTATCCTCTTAACTAGAAGGCCAGTGATTTAGTGCAAAATACTTCGGATCCCATTCTTTTTTAACTATATAAATTGAAACTTTGTTTTACATCCAGCAGAGCACCCGCCGTATTCTATCAAAGTGGACTTGTATGAAGGGAAAACAGAATCGAACAATCGGAAAATCTTTATTGCAACTTATATAGAGAAACTTTGCAGAATCAACTTTCTTTTTTAGCGGAATGCCGTTGGTTGGCACATTGCAGCGGTTTTTCACCGGCCTTCTAGAAGATGGGTGAAAAACCGCCGTTTCCCCTGATCGATAAATGAACGCGTGAAAAGAAGGGCTGATGCTACAAAGTTTTTCTATTTGAGAAACCATGTTGTGGAGCTATATTCTTCATTAAATCACCAGCCTTCTAGGAGGCTGGCGAAAACAATGGATTCGCTCAATTTGCGAGAGGTGGAAAAGGATAAGATAAAGTTGCGATGCTGCAAAATTTCTCAATTTGAAAACTGCTCCTTAAAAGAGATCTCTTCCCTTCAATCATCGACCTTCTAGGAAGCTCTTCGCTTTGGAACAAAGCGGGAGTAGGGGAGAAAGTCGATCTATGATATAATCGAATTAGTTCATTATTTGCGCAATGGAAAAGGAGTGCACGATTATGTCGGTAAAACCGTACGTATTGACCGAACGTGGCGTTCTCCGCTATGAACAAGCAACGTATCCGATAGAAGAGCGCGGCTTGCAGTTTGGCGATGGCGTCTATGAAGTGGTGCGCCTATACAGCGGAGCGTACGTTTGGCTTCAAGAACATCTCGATCGTCTATACCGTTCGGCGGCTGCTATTCGCCTGTCTGTCCCGTTCACCCCTAAAGAACTGTCCGAGCGGCTTGAGCAGCTTCGCCATATGAACGATGTGCATGAAGATGCGATTTTGTATTTGCAAGTGACGCGGGGCAGCTTTCCGCGCATCCATACGTTCCCAGCGGAAAACCGGCCGAACTTGTATGCTTACATCCAGCCGATGGCGCGGAAAACAGACGAAATGGCACACGGCGTGCGCGCTACGTTGACAAAAGACGTTCGTTGGGAGTACTGCTACATTAAAAGTTTGAATTTGTTGCCGAACGTGCTGGCGAAGCAAGAAGCGGCCGAGCGCGGGGCGTTTGAAGCCATTCTTCACCGTGATGGCGTCGTGACCGAGGGCAGCTCGTCGAATATGTTTCTTGTCAAAGACGAAACGGTGTACACCCATCCGGCGACGGAAAGGATTTTAAACGGCATTGTCCGCACAAAAGTGAAGCAGTTTTGTGAGGAACTCGGCATCCCATTCATTGAAAAAGCGTTTTCGGTTCACGACCTCGCCCAAGCGGATGAACTGTTTTTGACGAGCACAACCTCGGCTATTATTCCAATCATTCAAGTGGATGACATAACCATCGGCGACGGCCGTCCGGGAAAGGTGACGAAATCGCTGCAAGCCTCTTATCAAAAGGCGACACAACCAGCCGCAAGCAACGCTTAACCGGCTTCGCCGCACAAAAGAGGTGTCCCATTATTCTTCTTCGGGACACCTCGCTTCGTTTATGAGCTGAGCACAGCGCGGTCGCTGGCAAATTGACTGCCGCGAATGCGCTGAAATTCCTCAAGCAGCCGCTCAACCGTCAACTCCTCTTTTTCCTTTCCTTCGGCGGCAAAGATGATTTGCCCGCCATCCATCATAATGAGCCGATTGCCAAGGCGAATCGCCTGCTCCATATTATGCGTCACCATCAACGTCGTCAAGTTGTGCTGGGCGACGATTTGTTTCGTCAGTTCGGTCACAAGCTCAGCCCGCGCCGGGTCAAGAGCGGCGGTATGCTCGTCAAGCAAAAGAACATCCGGTTTGGTGAACGTCGCCATCAATAACGAGAGCGCCTGTCTCTCTCCGCCGGAAAGAAGCCCTACTTTGGCGGTTAGTCGATCTTCCAGCCCCAAATGGAGTGTTTGCAGCGTTTCCCGGAACCATTCGCGCTTTTGCCTCGTAACGCCGAGGCGGAGCGTACGCCGCTTCGTCCGATTGTAAGCAAGCACCAAGTTTTCTTCAATCGTCATATGCGGCGCGGTGCCGGCCATCGGGTCTTGAAAGACGCGGCCGATGTAGCGGGCGCGAACATGTTCCTTGAGCGAAGTCACGTTGCGGCCGTTGATCCATACTTCACCCGTGTCTGGAGACAGACGCCCGGCGATGATGTTCATCAACGTCGATTTTCCGGCGCCGTTGCTGCCGATGACGGTGACAAAATCGCCGGGAAAAAGCGTTAAATCGATGCCGTGCAAAGCGATTTTCTCATCAGCCGTCCCTTCGTTAAATACTTTTGTAATTCGTCTTAGCTCCAGCAACGGACTCCCCCCTCTCCAACTGCTGCGCTTTTCGCTTTTTCCGCCGCTTTTCCTTTTGCACCGCCCACACGTTCGGCACAATGAGCGCCGTCATGACAATGATTGCCGTAATCAACTTCACATCGCCCGTTTCCAAAAACTCAACGCGCAAGGCAAGCGCCAAAATGAGACGGTAAACGATAGCACCGCCGATGACCGCCCACGTCGCGCGCACAACCGAACGGGCGCCAAACAATGCCTCACCAATGATGACAGAGGCTAGACCGATGACAATCATCCCAACTCCCATGTTGACATCGCTGAATCCCCCATATTGAGCGATGAGCGCCCCGGAAAAGGCGATAAGCGCATTTGACAGTCCGAGCCCGAAGACGATGAGCCAGTCCGTATTGGCGGAAAAACTTGCCACCATCGGTTTGTTGTCCCCAGCCGCCCGAAGCGCAATTCCGAATTCGGTCTTCATCAGCCAATCGAGGACTCCTTTGATCGCTAACGTCAACACTGCCATCGAACATAAAATCGCCCACGTCCGCGGTGCAAAGCCGGCAAAGGAAAACAGCTGACTGAATACCGCATCCAATCCCGTTTGCTGCCAGACAGCTGTGATCTTTGTAATGACCGTCTCCTGCTGCAGCAGCGGCACGTTTGATTTCCCCATAACACGCAAATTGATTGAATACAAGGCAATCATCATTAAGATGCCAGATAAAAGCGGATTGATTTTCCCTTTCGCATGCAGCAGTCCAGTCGCCGCTCCCGCAGCAAAACCGGCCAACAGTGCTGCGCCCGAAGCAACAAATGGATTCGCTCCACCGACAATCATCACAGCGGCGACTGATGCACCGGTGACAAAGCTGCCGTCCACTGTTAAATCAGGAAAATCCAAAATGCGAAATGACAAGTAGACGCCAAGCGCCATGATGGCATAAATCAAGCCCGCTTCCACAGAGCTAAACATCGCTGTCCACACGATTCCCACCTGCCTTTTGGCGCCAAATCCCTCCTTCACTGAAGGAGGGATGGCCGTTTATTCGATATATTCGGCGATCGAATCCCATTCCGGGTTGAGCTCGATTCCCATTTCCTGTGCCGCTTTTTTGTTAATGACAAGCTTCAACTTCTGCGGGTATTGCACTGGCAACTCGGACGGCTTTTTGCCGTCTTGCAAAATTTGCGCCGCCATTTCCCCAGCTTCATACCCGATATCATAATAATCAAACCCGTACGCCGCAAACCCGCCGCGCTTCACCGAGTCAAGCTCACCGACGAAGAGGGGGATGTCATGTTCATTGGCCACTTGAATCACCGACTCGAGCGCTGACACGACCGTATTGTCGGTGATAATGTACAGACAGTCCACTTTGCCAATAAGCGATTCAGTTGCCTGCTTCACTTCAGCTGATGTGGATACTGATGCGGAAACGATTTTCAAATCGGTTCCTTCCATCGCTTTTTTCACTTGATCGACTTGAGCGACCGAGTTTTGTTCGCCGGCGTTATACACCATGCCGACACGGTTGCCTTTGATATACTTATCAATAAACTGCACCGTTTTCGGAATCGCCTCCGGATGTGTATCGGTCGTACCTGTCACGTTGCCGCCCGGCTGTTCCATTGATTGGACAAGCTGGGCGCCGACCGGGTCGGTCACTGATGTAAAAACGATGGGAATGTCTTTTGTTGCGTTCAGCGCCGCCTGCGCGCTTGGCGTCGAGTTAGCAAAAATCAAGTCAACGCCATCAGAGGCAAAGTTTGCGGCGATCGTTTGGTTGTTGCTTTGGTCGCCTTGGGCGATTTGTACATCGTACTCAACAGGCAAGCCTTGATCCTTTAGCGCCTGCTCAAATCCTTTGCGGGCTGCATCAAGCGACGGATGTTCGACAATTTGCGTCACTCCAATTTTATACGTCTTTTCTTTCGCTCCTTGTCCGCTGCTGTTTCCTTTGCCGCCTTCTGTTTCTTTCGCCGCACTGCAACCGCCAAGCAACAACAAGCTCACCGCGCATAACATGGCAAGCCTCTGCATATGTTTGCCCATCATCCGATTCCCCCTAGCAAGATAAGTTTAGCCCTTTTGAACTTTTATGCTTTTATGTGTCAAATTATATAAGTTTATCTCTTGATTTTCAATATACTATTCAAAAAAAAGAAAAGGTGCTGAATATTCAGCACCATCAAGTGTGAGAAGCGGCCAGCCGTTCTTTTAAGGCTCTTCGTAAAATTTTCCCTGTCGCATTTTTTGGCAGTTCCTCTAAAAAACTGATTTCATCCGGCACTTTATACTTTGCCAGCCGCTCGCGACAGTAAGCAAGCAACTGCTCCTCAGTCAGCTCCGGATTTTTTGCGACCACAAACGCTCGCACCGCCTCGCCGTAATCCGGATCTGGAACGCCGACCACAGCCGCTTCGACAACGTCGGGATGGCTGTACAGCACTTCCTCGACTTCACGCGGATACACGTTGTAGCCGCCGACGATAATCATCTCTTTTTTTCGGTCAACGATATAGAAATAACCATCCTCGTCCATGCGCGCCAAATCGCCGGTGTGCAGCCAGCCATCGCGCAAGGCGGCCGCTGTTTCTTCCGGCATTTTGTAATACCCTTTCATGACATTGGGGCCGCGGACGACAAGCTCGCCGACTTCCCCGACTGGCACTTCTTCCCCGTATTCATTGACGACCTTGTTTTCGACGTTTTTAATGCTCGTCCCGATCGAACCCGGTTTGCGCGGCCGGTCAAGCGGGTTGAAGCACGTAACCGGCGACGCCTCGGACAGCCCGTACCCTTCCGAAACGATCACATTGAATTTTTTCTCAAAGTTTTCAAGCAACGCGACCGGCATGGAAGCGCCGCCCGAGATGCAAAGCCGAAGCGTCTGTAGATCGTCCGCGCTTCCCCCTTCATGCTGATAAAGGAAGTTGTACATTGTTGGCACGCCGGCAAAAATCGTCGCTTTTTCTTCACGTGTTAAGGCAAACACAGCTGTCGGACTGAACTTCGGTACAATGAGCACCGTTCCTCCATTCATCAACGGGGCGTTTAACGCTACCGTCAGGCAAAAGACGTGAAACATCGGCAAAGCAGCAATGACGCGATCATTTTCATTAATGCCTAAATAATCGGCCGTGTCTTGCGCATTGCTGTACAAGTTTTTATGAGTAAGCATCGCTCCTTTTGGCTTGCCGGTCGTTCCAGATGTATACAAAATAACAGCGACATCATCATCATCCAGCTCTGGTCCTGTAAAATCCGGGCTGCCAGCAGCCAACACTTCTGCAAACGATTTCATCCCTGTTGACAATGGAATGCCTTTTTCTTTCCCTTGTGGAGTTTCGCAAACGATGGCGTGCTTTAAGAGCGGTAGACGCTTTGTTGCCTCGGCAAACAGCGGAGCGAGCAAATCAAGGCCGATCACCGCTTTGACATCGCCGTTATGCAAAATGTAGGCAATCTCCTCCGGCGTATAAATCGGGTTGATTGGAATAACGGTTGCCCCGAGCCGCAGCGCTCCGTACAAACCAATAACAAACTGAGGCGAATTGCCGAGCAACAGGGCGATATGATCGCCTTGGCGGACGCCAAGTTGCGCCAGCCCGTCGGCAAACTTCGATACGGCGGCATTCAGCTGTTGATACGTGCATCGTTCCCCCATAAACACATACGCATCTTTGTCCGGCAGTTGTTGCGCCACTTGTGCCAACCGCGCCGTTAAATTCATCATCATCCCCCCAAAAAATGAATGAATAACCATTCATTTTATAAGTAAAAAAATTCGAACTATACTTATTATAAAAAAAAGAACAGCAAAGGACAAGAGAAAGCGTTTCCTTTACTGTTCTTTTTCGTCGTTCCGCTTATCGCGCCCAGATAAGGCCTGTTTGAGCGAGACGAATGACACCGTGAAACGTCCGCCCCGCCTCCTCGACGAGCTGTCCATGGCGGCCAACGTGCGGCAAATGAGTCAACCATAGTTCGCCGACGCCTGCCCCTTCGGCGATGGCTGCCGCCTCTTCACTCGTCATATGCCCGGCTGGAGCCGCGTTTTGCCCAGCGTAAAAGTTGCATTCACAAATGAGCAAATCAGCCCCTTTAGCAAACGACACAAACTCCGGCATATAGCTTGAATCGGTCGTATACACGATGGTGTTGCCGCCAGCGGTAATGCGCATCGCATAGCACGGCACCGGATGAACAGTTTTTAGAAATGTAAGTGAAAACGGTCCAACAGCAAGCCTCCCTTTTGGATCATAGGCGATCCCTTCTGTAATGCCGTTATGCGTCAAGCGGGCAAACGCTTCCTCATCCTCCGCATGGCCATAAATCGGAAGCACCGGCAAATTAGCACCCAAATTTTTATGGATGAGGCGCGCATATTGAAGCGGCCCAATGTCAGCAATATGATCGTGATGGTAATGAGAAAGGATCACCGCATCCACATTTTCCACGGCTGTGTAGTTTTGCAGCTTGGCGAGCGCTCCACTGCCACAATCGACAAGCAGGCGAAACCCATCATGCTCGAACAAGTACGCTGATGTCGCTCCATTGGCAGCTGGAAATCCCCCCCAATAGCCAATGACCGTTACTTTCATTTCCTGTTCTCCCCTTTCATTTATTTTGTCTTCATCATACACAATCATGTCCATTTTTTCATCTTCTCATTTTTTGTTTTAAAACACATATTGACTTTTTCGCTTGTGTTATAATACAATAAAACTACCAAGACAACGGAGGGGATCGAAATGTTAGTGAAAGTGTTGGAATTTTTCAAAAACCTGCCGCCCAAAAAATGCATGCATTGCGGCAAAGAAATGGATGAGCAGCATGAATGTTATGGCAACACATGCACTGACTGCCTTGGCGCCGCTTACCGTCAATAGGTGAGCGGACGCTGTCCTTGCGTCACGTTCGCCGGCTGCCCCGCCGGCGGGAGGCTGTTCCCCGATGCAGCCTGCCTTTTTCCTTATTGCCTCCCCTAAGGGGGCTTTTTTTGTTTTGCCCTAAGCTTTCACGCAGTTAGCGCCTCTCACGCCCTTCGGGACGCCGGAGACACGTCGGCGGAAAAGAAATACATTGATGTTCTGAAATATCAAGGGAATTTCCCGCCAGAACTTTTTGCAATATCATATTGCTTTAATCATGATATTGACTATCTTTCCAGCTAAATAGCTCTTGTCCTTTGATTCGCGATGTGCACGATTCTCAACGTCTCCGTGCTGCCGCTTGGCACCGTTGCTGCAAAACAGAAAGAATCGGGACGAGCAGTTTCGGATGGAAGATGGTCCTCCATCATTTTTTAGTCTCTTCGCACTAATGACCAATTTATTTTTTTAGTCAAACCTGCAAAAAAAAAAAAAAAAAATGATGCGCACCGAAAGAAACACAGCTGTAACGCCGCCTGTATAAAGGAGGATTGCGCCATTTTTCAGCTCTCGGGCGAAGTTATCCGTCCGCTAGCCAAACCGCCGGCCGGCTAGCGGACGCTGCTGTACGCGGCTTCCTCCGGCCAGTTTGGCCTTCCTTGCCGCAGATAGTCAAGTACATCGCGGACCGCTTTTTCCCCTTGGTCAATGCAATCAGGCAGCCCCAACCCCTCATAAGAGCTACCGGCTAAAAACACCCCTGGCAACTCGAACGCCATATGCCGCTTAATTGCCGCCAGCCGTTCGTTATGCCCGACCGTATATTGCGGCATCGCCCGCTTCCAGCGGGAGATGACGGCAAATTCCGGATGGCCATCTATTTTCATCACTTTGTTTAAGTCATCGAGTACAATGCGGGTGATCTCATCGTCCGGCTGGTCAACGATGTCCTCATCACCCGGTCGTCCGACATAGCCGCGTAAAAGCGCTTTGCCGGGCGGCGACGTATGCGGCCATTTTTTATGCGTCCACGTGCACGCCGTCATCGTGTAATCGCTGCGGCGCGAGACGACAAACCCCGTACCATCGATATCTTGACGGATTGCTTGCTCCGGAAAGGCAAGCGCCACCGTTGCCACCGATGTCAGCGGCACCGAACGAAATGGGGCGAAAAACGGATAATCAGCGAGCATGTCCGGCACAATATGATGCGGTGCGGTGATGATCACGCTGTCCGCCTCCCACGTTTCGCCGGTGCTCAATTGCAGACGGTACGTCGAGCCGGTGCGTGAAATCCGCTCAACACGCACCCCTTTGATGACACTTCCCGGTCCGAGCCGTTTTTCCACTTCTTCCACAAGCGACTGCAAACCTGTTCTTAATGTCTGAAACGCACCTTTTCGCTCTTTCTGTTCTTTTGGCGTTGTCCGCTTCGCCCCTCGAACGAGACTTCCGTATTTTTGTTCAAGCTGAAAAAACTGCGGAAACGTCGCCATTAAACTCATTTCGTCAATGTCGCCGGCATAAATGCCAGACAGCAATGGCTCGATCAGATTGTCCACCACTTCATCGCCCAAACGGCGGCGAAAAAAGCGGCCAAGCGGCATGTCACCGTTTGTTTTTACCGGCGGCAGCACGAAGTCGAGCGCAGCCCGCAGCTTGCCGGCCGGAGAAAACAGCCCAGTCGTTAAAAACGGGGCAATGCGCGTCGGAATGCCCATCACCGCTCCACCTGGGATCGGATATAATTTACCGTTGACTAAAATGTATGACTTCCCAGTCGCATTATGGACGATTTCACGCTCAAGGCCGACTTCCTTTACGAGGCGAAACGCGCTCGTTTTCCGCGCCAAAAAAGAGTCCGGCCCGCGCTCAATAACATAGCCGTCGCGGACGACCGTCTGCACCTTTCCGCCGAGCCGGTGCGTTGCTTCGACAAGTTTACACGTCAGCGGCAAACGCTGCTCTTTGATCGCTTTTTGCAAGTAGTAGGCGGCAGTGAGACCCGTAATGCCGCCGCCGATAATGACAACCGTCTGCTGTCTTTCATTCATGCTTATCGCCTTCTTTTGCGAGCCGCTTTAATACGACCGTCGCCAATGCATCAATAAACAGTGGATCGGTGTTCGGCATTTTCGGCCGGTAATAGCGGGCGCCAATTTCTTCAGTCACTTGTTTACATTCAATGTCATTATCATATAACACTTCCAAATGATCAGCGACAAAACCGACTGGTGCATAAACAAACGACGTATAGCCGTGCTCATCGTGCAACTGGCGCGTCAAATCTTGCACATCCGGGCCCAACCAAGGTTCTGGTGTGTTTCCAGCACTTTGCCAACCAACAGCGTAATGGGCGACACCCGCTTGCTCGGCGATGCGCTTTGCCGTGTCTTCAAGTTGCATCGGATATGGATCGCCGGCCTGAATGATTTTTTCCGGCAGGCTATGGGCTGATACGATAAGCACGGACCGCTTCCGCTCATGCTCCGGCATGGCGGCAAAAGCCGCTTTCACTTTCTCCGACCAATATCGCAAAAACTTCGGCTCGTCATACCACTGATCAATTGTGTAAATAGTCGGGCCGCCAAGCTTTTCCGCCGTCGCTTTCGCCCGCTCGTTGTATGAGCGAATGCTGAATGTGGAATAATGCGGCGCCAAAACGATCGCCACCGCCTCTTTCACGCCATCGGCATGCATGCGCCCGACCGCATCCTCGATAAATGGCTCGATATGTTTCAGCCCTAAATACATGCGAAACTCGACCTCATCTTGCACTTCGTTCAGCCGTGTTTCGAGCTGTTTCGCCTGCGCTTCCGTAATTTTCGCGAGCGGTGACAGCCCGCCAATCGCCCGATAGCGCGCTTTTAAATCATCGATCTGTTCTTGCGGCGGCTTCCGTCCGTGACGGATATGCGTGTAGTACCGTTCAATATCGTCTTCTTTATAAGGGGTTCCATACGCCATGACCAGCAGTCCAACCGTTTTTTTCGCCATCATGTTGCACCTCTTTTAGTTCGTGGAAGTATAGTCGTGAATAAAGGCCGTCAACCGCTTCAATGTCGCCGGCTGGACGTCCGGGAAAATGCCATGACCTAAGTTGAAAATATAGCCTGGTTGCTCCATCCCCTCTTCCAAAATGCGCTTCACCCGCTCTTCGATCACATCCCATGGCGCGAGCAGCACCGCTGGATCCAAGTTGCCTTGAACAACTTTCGTAATGCCTTGGCGGCGCGCCTCGCGAATCGACAGCCGCCAGTCAAGGCCGATGACATCAAGCGGCAAATCGTTCCATTCGTGCGCCAAATGGCTCGCTCCAACGCCAAACATAATGAGCGGCGCTCCCTCCTCACGCAAGGCAGCAAAAATGCGCGTCATCGCCGGCTTAATAAATGTCCGATAATCGTCCGCATTCACCGCGCCGACCCAAGAATCAAAAATTTGCACCGCGCTTGCTCCTGCTTGAATTTGCGCTTTCACATAGCGAATCGTCATTTCGGCGAGCTTGTCCATTAAGGCAAACCATGCTTTCGGTTCAGCATACATAAACGCCTTTGTTTTATGATAGTTTTTCGACGGGCCGCCTTCAATCATGTAGCTGGCCAACGTAAACGGCGCACCGGCAAATCCGATGAGCGGCACATCAAGCTGTTCGTTGACAAGCAGCCGAATCGTCTCAAGCACGTACGGCACATCGTGTTCCGGATTGATCTCCCCAAGCCGCTCGACGTCATGGAGCGAGCGGATCGGATTAGCGATCACCGGCCCAACGCCGCCGCGAATTTCCACATCCACTCCGATCGCCGGCAGCGGCGTCATAATGTCTTTATATAAAATGGCAGCATCCACGCCATATTGCTCCACCGGAAGCTTCGTGACGTAAGCGCAAAGCTCCGGCTGATGCGTAATCTCAAATAATGAGTATTTTTCCTTCAATGCCCGGTATTCCGGCTGCGATCGGCCGGCTTGCCTCATGTACCATACCGGCACATAAGCCGTTTTTTCACCGCGGCAGGCGCGCAAAAATGTATCATTGATTCGTCTTGTCATCTCCATCCGCCTTTCTTTCATCCATCCCAGTCAACCGCTTCCTCATTTTTTTGCACATTCACATTGCTTATCTCTTTTTCACTATACAGCTTTCACTGCCCGATGTATAGAGAAGGAAACAAACTGTCAAAAAATCGCCCGATTTTTCAACCCATGCTTATTATAACAAAAAAGCCGCCCCGGCCGCACGGGACAGCGTTTTCTTTAGATGAGAAACATAGCGACAACGGTCGTGACCGCCAAGCCGACGGCGACCGGAATTAAGTTGCGGCGCGCCAATTCAAACGGGTCGACTCCACAAATCGCGGCCGCTGGAATGAGCGCCCATGGAACGAGCGTACCTCCGCCGACCCAAATAGCTGCAATTTGGCCAAGCGCCGTTAACGTGGCCGCTCCGCCGCCAATGGCGACCGCAAACAAATGGGCGACCGAACCGGCAAGCGAGATGCCGGAAAACCCAGAGCCGTCAAGACCAGTAATCGCCCCAACGATGGTGAGCGTCACCGCCCCGATTTCGTTGTTCAGCGGCACCGCATGGGCTAAGGCGACCCCTAGATCGTTGACAATGCCTTGGGATGCTTGCGGCAAATAGTCGCCGATAATTTTCACGAATCCGGCATCGCCGAGATAGAAAAAGGCGGCAATCGGAATGACGGGGCCGAATACTTTAAATCCAAACTGGAATCCTTCAATAAAGTAGTTGGTCACTTCCGCAAAGCTTTCTTGTCGGTGGGCTAAAACAGAAATGAGGATCAAGATAAAAATCGCAGTTCCGCCGACTAAGGCTGTCGCTTCGCCGCCTTGCAACTGCAAATAAAACATCGCAATGACATCAAGAGCAAATAGCACCGGAATCAAAAACGCCAGCCATTTTTTCGTCGATTCGGCCAGCAATCCTTCTGTTTTCTCGAGTGCTGAATCAGCGGCGGCGGCGATTTCTGCATCCCCGCTCGCTAAGCGCCCTTGCTTCATATCTCGGCGCAGCAAATAAAACGCGGTGACAGTCGTGACCACCCCCATGACAAATACGAGCGGCACACTAGCAGCAATCACTTCCCCAACCGGCAATCCGGCTGCATCAGCCGTCAGTTTTGGCGCCCCTTGAATGATAAAATCACCAGAAAGAGCGATGCCGTGCCCGAACAAGTTCATTGCCATCGCCACCCCGAGCGCCGGCAGCCCAACACGGACCGCCGCTGGCAATAACACCGCCCCCATAAGGGCAACAGCCGGAGACGGCCAGAAAAACCAGGAGATCACCATCATTAAAATCCCGATCGTCCAATATGCCCAAGCCGGCGTCCGAATAAAGCGGACAAACGGCGACACCATCACATCGTTGATCCCTGTCGCTGACAACACTTTGCTCATCGCCACAATAATCGAGATGACTAAAATCGTCGGCAGCAACTCGGTAATAGCGTAAATAAAGCTGTTAAACACCCCGCTGACGGCTGCGCTCAGTGAGTGGGTGGCGACCGCCGCCAACAAAAAAATACCGACAATGCAAACAAGCGATGTATCTTTGCGGGCAATCATAAACCCAATAATGAGCACGATAAACAGCAAGTAAATCCCGTGCAACGCTACAAGTTCTACACCCATAAGCAAATCCCCTTTCTCCCAACTTCCACCCCGGGGCGCCGGACATGCGCCTAGGTTGGTGTACTACAGCATATGAAGCGGGAGCAGAGGTGTGAGAACAAAGTGGCAGGCGACAGGATGAAGCACAATACAGGAACAAAGAGATGATCAAAAAGCAAAAACGGAAATATGATGGTCATGACATTGGTCGGGACATTTTCACCGAAAACGAAAAAATGCCGGCGCCAACGCCAAAACGGCGTTGACGCTCAGCTTTTTTGCCCGTGCTGCGGACGAACATACCGTCTCGCCGTCCAAACACCCCAAACAATTCCTCCCGCCCATGTGGCAAGCCAAAAAGGGCGTGGGGAAACGGCAGCCAACACAAGATGAAATACCGTATTTTGCCCGGCGAGCAAAATGGAGAACAACCGAACGGCAGCGTCAGCCGGCTGCGTCTGCGGCAACGGGTACAGCTGCGTCCATAGCGAATGGCGATGTCGATGAGGCAATGCCGCCAGCTGAACAACGGTCGCATAAAGGAGCAAAAACACAAGGGCTGCTTGTACATATTCATGATCGATCACAGCAAGCAGCACGCTTCCAATCACTGTAAGGCGGATGTACAGCCCGCCGTAGCCGCTGGCGCGGAGAAACGTGCGTGCGTACAAATGAAAAAAGACATTCCGCTGCCCATACGGGATCAGGCGAAGCAACGGGTCAAGCCAACGACGCCTCCTTGACTCCTCCCGCCATTCTGGAACATCGGTAAACAAATTCGCCAACCGGTAAAACGCCCGTGCTGCACGCTGCTCTTCGGCAATAAGCCGTTCCCACTTCCACGTCCTCCCTTTTGTAGCGCGTGACAAGTAAACCGAAAGGGCTGCCATCAGTGCAATGATCGTCACAAAAAACAGCCACGGCGCCGCCGCCAACCAAAAATAAACAGCTAATGCCGCCAACCCGAAGCGAGCGAGTGCGCTCTGGCGGTGAAAAGACGGATCAGCGATGTAATTTCCTTTCCAGGCGGCCCATAAATTCCAAAGCTTCAAGCCGACGAGACCGAGTAAAAAAAGCGGCCACGACACTGGGGAAAACCGGAGGTGGAGCGGTCCGGCCAACAATAGCAGCAAACAGAGGACGTATGTATGCCATATGGCCGAGAAAAGGAAGGCCCGGCGGACATACGGGTGCAGCTGTCCTTCAGCAGCCAGCAAAAACACCGTATCGGCCTCGCGAAACCATGTACGCACCGTCCCGGATGCAGCCGCCCAGCCAAATATCACCGCAGCAATGGCCGGGTACGGAAACGAGCCGGGAAGCGTCTCGACCCAACGCTCGTACATAACCGCGATGCCGCCAAGAACAATGATTAAGCCAACGAGCAAATGATCGTTCAGCATATAACGCAAATAGCGGATCCTCTTTTTCCCCTCGAATTGGAGGCGCTGCCGCCAAAGTTGACGAGCATCGATCATGGTGCATCGTCCTTTGTCAATTCAATATATACTTCATCGAGTGTCGCAGCTTTCAGGCTGAACTGACGCCGAATGTCGTCAAGCGTCCCTTTCGCTTTGACTCGGCCTTGATGCAAAATGATGAACGAATCGCAATACCGCTCCGCCGTCGCCAAAATATGGGTCGACAACAAAATTCCTGCTCCCTTCGTCTTTTGTTCATTCATCCGCTCAAGCAACGCATGAATGGCGAGCGGATCAAGGCCGAGAAACGGCTCATCGATAATATAAAGCGGCGGTTCAAGCAAAAAGGCGCATACGATCATCACTTTTTGTTTCATTCCTTTGGAAAAATGCGCTGGAAACGATGAGAGACGCCGCTCTAACCGAAACGCGCGAAGCAGCGGCGGAACGCGGCGCTCATATTCGTTCTCGCTTAGTCCGTACGCCATCGCCGCCAGACGCAAATGCTCCTCAAGCGTCAGTTCTTCGTATAATACAGGCGTTTCCGGGATAAAAGCAAACTGCTTCCGGTACGTTTCCGGCTCCGCCGCGAGCGTATGTCCGTTGACCGAAACCGCACCGCGGCGAGGCTCCATCAGACCGATAATATGTTTGATCGTCGTGCTTTTGCCAGCTCCATTTAAACCGATCAACGCAACCATTTTGCCGTGTTCAACTGAAAACGTCACATCTTCAAGCACGTTTTGTGCGGTATACCCCCCGTATAAGTGTTCGACTTGCAAAAGCGCCATCGTCCGCTTCCTTTCCGTTCTCAAAATACTTTTGTCCTCATTGTATCAAAAAATGGCTGCCTTTACCAAAAAAGTTCTTTTCGTCGTTTTGTATAAATGCGCGAATCCCGGGCATGATAAATAGCGAAGAGGGGATGGGGAATCACCAGACAAAGGCTGATGAACGATCCATCTGAAATGGGGTGTTCGTCAAAGACACCGTTGTGAGCTGCAAGTTGTTATAACTGTTCATGAACAAAGGCCATCTATCTGTTGCTGGGAAGCAACGAACCTGTTCAAAAGGGGATGGTCGCGTTGAACAAAGAAAGCGCTCACGTCTAAACGACTTTGTCGCAAATGGGGTGTTCATCAAACGCACATTTGATGTTGAATGATTCTCTCCCCTTTTCAGCAGCCGGGATGTAACCGTTTTACGGGATTACATCCCGGTTTTTTTATGGTAAAATGAAGAAAACGAAAGGAAAGGGTGACCGTTTCGGTGAGCGATTGCATTTTTTGCAAAATTATTCACGGCGAACTGCCGGCGGCAAAAGTATACGAAGACGAGCACGTACTCGCCTTTTTAGACATCAGCCAAGTGACGAAAGGACACACACTTGTCATCCCGAAAGTACATACGGAAAACGTTTTTACTCTCACGCCGGATGTGGCCAGCCAGCTTTTTCGCGTCGTGCCAACGATCGCCAATGCACTGAATAAAGCGTTCTCGCCAGCCGGGCTCAATCTGCTGAACAACAACGGCGAATCAGCCGGGCAAACGGTGTTCCATTACCACCTTCACCTCATTCCTCGCTACGGCAAAGGTGACGGGTTTGGCGCCGTTTGGAAATCGCATGCAAGCGACTACACCCCTGCCGACTTGCAGGCGATCGCCGCCACCATCCGCGAACAGCTCAACTAAAAACCGGAAGCAGGATTGCCTGCTTCCGGTTTTTACTGTTGCCCAAGCACATCTTGCAAATCTTTGTCCTTGATCTTGACATCAGCCTTTTTTACGAGCTCGTCCACTTTCGACTGCATCGCCGCCGGGTCGAGTTTGCTCCGTTTCACTTCAAACGTCATTTCGTCTTTCATTTCGTTAAACGATTTTTTCTTTTCCTTATCTGTCACTTTGATGATATGGTAACCGTAATCCGTCTTGATCGGATCGCTGACTTCACCGACTTTCAGCTTATAGGCGGCATCTTCAAACTCTTTGACCATTTTCCCCGGGCCGAACCAGCCTAAATCACCGCCGTTCGATGCCGAACCGGGATCTTGTGAATACTCTTTCGCTAGCTTGGCGAAGTCCTCACCTTTGTCGAGCTTCGCTTTCACTTCGTTTGCTGTTTTTTCATCCTTCACCAAAATATGGCTTGCACGAACTTTCGGCTTATAGTTGTCATAATACTCTTTCAACTCTTTATCCGTCACTTTAATGTCCTCAATCGCCGCTTTCGTCCGCAACAAGTCAAGCTTGATCATCTCGCGGATCACTTTTTCCCCGTTTTGTTGTACGGCCAAGTCGTACTGTGTGCCGTACGCCTCCTTAATCCGCTCGATTTCGCGGTCGATTTCTTCATCGGTCACCTTGTATTTTTTGCTTAGCACCTTTTCGTCGATTAAATCGCGCAGCACCGCCTTGCCGACGCGCTCTTTCATCTCATGGTAAAATTCATCTTTCGTAATATCACCACTTTTTGTCTCGACAATTGCTTCTGAATCGCTGTTATTGCAGGCTGACAAAGCCATCAGCGAAACAACGGCGGCAGCCATCATCCATTTTTTCATCCGTTTCACAACTCCTACCTGCATCTTTTTTATTTTCCCTTTCCAGCGCTGCCGGCCATTGATATTCCGGCATCAGGATTTTAGAGCCGTTCAACGCCAAGCGGCGCCTTTTCACATCTGCGGCGGCATCGCGCGAAACAAAACACCGAGCCGCCTAAACCACGACAATAACTATATCACATTTACGGCGAAAAAAAAACCTCTTTCCGTTTTAGTCATCCGCCCACCACATGTACACTTGCCATACATATGATGGGGATGAAGCACCGCAACGGGCTTCTCCTTGCCGAAAGGGGGTGTTACGATGAGCGCACCTTATGCCGGAGGCTTTGCGTTAATTGTCGTGCTGTTTATTTTGCTAATCATTGTTGGCTGTGCTTGCGTCATCTACTAAACGAAAGAGGGTGTTCCCGCGCCGGGAGCACCCTCTTCCTTCATCGCCCATCTTTGCCTGTGAGCGGTGCAGGCGGCTTATTATGTAAATAACACTTCGAAATAGGAAGAAATTAACAAAATTGTAATAAGTACATTGATTGTGCGAAAAACGGCTGGCTGTTGCTCCTCCGGAATATCGCGCTGTGCACAAAGCGAGTGGGTGAGCTGGTTCATCAAAAACAAAATCGCAACCGCCAGAGGGATAAAATAAAGCGCCAAAGCTGTTCCCCTCCTCCTCATCTTAGCCAAACGCCGCCCATGGCTTTAACTTTACATCGTTCACGGCCGGAAATCAATCTTTTTTTCTCTTTCGTGCATGGCGAACCAATTTTTCCTATTGGTGAATGTGCACAAATTCGGTAAAATATACGTAAAAGCGGTCACATTTGATGTCAGCCAAAGGAGCACGGTGTATGGAATCATTGGAAAAGCGAGTGGCCAAACTCGAATTTCACCAATCATTGCTGATGGAAATGGTGGATGAAGCGAAAAAGCCGTTTTATTCCCTCGTCATCCGCGCCGACTTAACAAAGGAAGAAGTCGACGCGTTTCTTTCGTTTTGCCAAGAGCTCGCCGAACAATATGAGCAGCAAAAAGCGGAAGGACTGACGATCTTTACTCCCTTGCTCATACAATTTGCCGGGATGCTTCATCCGAACCTTCCGCTTGAACAAACGGTTGACGCCCTGTTGGCTCAGCAAATGTTCGTGCCGCTCATGACCGAGCTAAAAATGCTCATTCGAACCGTCAGTTAGCCTGACCAGCCAGTTCTTTCTCGTGCTCTTCCGCCTTTGCCGCCCGCTTGACGAGTTTGCCGTCCTGCTCGACAAAATCGTCTTTAATGTTTTCGAACGCCCGCTCAAAAATCTCCATAAAATCGTCTCCGTAAATATTGCGGACGATGCACATCATTTCTAAAATTTCAGGAAACTTTCCATACAGATCGCGCAACGGCAGCGCCCCGTTAAAGACGGCATTTTTTGTCGGATCGTACGTCTCCATCAATTTCATCAGCACTTCTTCGCCCTTTTCAGTCAGTTCAATGTACGTATTGCGCTTGTCGTCCTGCTTTTTCGAAAACGAGAGCAACCCTTTTTCTTCCAATTTTTTCGAGAAGTTAAATGCCGTCGAAACGTGCATCACACCAAACTTAGCGATTTCCGAAATCGAGGCGCCTTTAAAATGGTAAGCAATCCATAAAATGTGGTGTTCGTTAATGTTCAAGTCAAACGGCTTAATCCATTGCTGCCAATCTTTTTCAATTGATTTCCACAGCGCTTTGCTCAACTGGGCGATCCGTTGGCTAAATAACATAGCCTCTTTGATGGAATAATGCTGTTCTGTCGCTTTCATCGTTCCACCCACTCTTCCCTCACCGTATTTTTTACTTCCTATTATATCAATAAAACAAAAAGGAATAAAGACAAAAACATTTATTTTTATAATTTTTTCTGCATATTCATAGTAGTAAGCATATAGCGATTGCTGCATATAGGAGGAGAACATAATGATGTATATACAATGGCTGCTTATCGCTTTCGGATTCTTATTTTTCTGTCTTTTTATAAACTCCTTTCTTTCCTTACGGAAAGCGCGGGCGTACCCGCCGAAAGCGTTGTTGAAAGAGCAGGTTGCGCGCTATATTGGAATAGCGTCCGTCTGTCTGCTCGCCGCCTGGCTTATTGGCTACATCTAGAATTTATTTGAATTTTCGCATAACAAAAGATAGGCAACTAGGCGGAGAAGGGCGTTTTTCGCCCATCCCTTTGATAGCAAAAAACCCGACCAGCCATGATCGGGTTTTTGCCGTTTACACGTGCGCTGTGACGTTCATCCGCCGGAAAATCGCAGACACGATCGGATAGACGATGACCATCGCCACTGTGTTCAGCGCCGCAGCCGGCAGCACAACAGTGACAAACAGCGCCGAAAACGCCGTTCCGCCCGGCAACCCGACGAACACGAGCGCCGCCGTCAAAAACACCGCGCCGGAGATGACAGTGCCGACAGCTGTCAACACCGCGGCCCCAACAACCGTTTGGCTATATTTTTTCAGCAAGGTCGCTAGGGCAAACACAACAAAGGCGGTAATGATTTTATCGATCACATTGGGCAGCTGTCCACCTGGGAACGTCGTCGTCATGGCGGAAATCAAACCGGTGGCGACACCGACAAGGCCGGCTGCTTTGGCGCTTGGAAACAGCAAAATCGCCAAAAACATCATCGCCAGCATCATGTCCGGCTTCATGCCGGCAAACAATCCGGGAATGACTGCGTGCAGTACCGTTCCGATTCCGACTAACAGCGCCATCGATACTAATGTTCTCACATTCATGCTCATCTCTCCTCATCTCTCCTCATCTCTCCTCATCTATTCTCTTGCTTAAGAATTTTCTATCATTATATCACTTTGCTGCGTAAAAGTGAAGAAGAATTTTTTAGGCAAAACGGCGACGGAAGTCGTTCATAAATGACGCAAGCGCCTCACACGCCTCAAACGGCACTGCGTTGTAAATCGATGCTCGGCAGCCGCCAACCGACCGATGTCCGCCGAGTCCAACGAACCCTCGTTCCTTCGCTTCTGCAAGGAATGTCTTCGTCAGTTCTTCACTCGGCAGCGTAAACGTGACGTTCATGAGCGAGCGGCTTCCTTTTTCCGCATGCGGTTGATAAAAGCCTCCACTTTGGTCAATGGCTTCATACAGCACGGCTGCTTTTTTCCGATTGTACGCTTCAATCGCCGCTACACCGCCTTGTTCTTCGACCCACTCGAGCACGAGCGAAAGCATATAAATTGCAAACGTCGGCGGCGTGTTGTATAACGAGTTGTTTTTTTGGTGCGTCCGGTAGTCGAGCATCGTCGGCAGCCCGTCCGGAATGCGTTCAAGCAAATCGTTGCGCATGATGACAACCGTAACTCCTGATGGGCCGAGATTTTTTTGCGCTCCGGCATAAATTAAGGCAAATTTGCTGACATCAAACGGCCGGCTCAAAATGTCGCTTGACATATCAGCCACAAGATCAGCCGGCACATCCGGGAACTCCTGCCATTGGGTGCCGAAAATCGTGTTGTTGGACGTAATATGAACGTAGGCAGCATCTTTTGGCCATTTCACGCCGTCCAACGGGGGAATATGCGTGTAGTTCGCCTCTTTACTTGAAGCGACGACCGTTGTCAAGCCGATTTTTTGTGCTTCTTTCAACGCTTTTTCCGACCATGCGCCAGTTAAAACGTAGCACCCGATTTTCCCTTCAGTAAGGAAATTCATCGGCACCATCGAAAATTGAAGGCTCGCCCCGCCTTGCAAAAATAAAACATCATAGCCATCCGGCACGTTGAGAAGCCGTTTGAGCCGATCTTGCGCCTCACAATGAACGGCATCGTATTCTTTACTCCGGTGGCTTAATTCCATCACCGACATGCCGGTGTCCTGAAAATTGAGCAGCTCCTTTTGCGCCCGCTCAAGCACCGGCAGCGGCAACGCCGACGGGCCAGCATTGAAATTGTACGCGCGTTTCATTGTCATCCCCCACTTTATCCTCTAGGTAGTCCATTTGATATTATTATCCTAACACGAATTCTTAAAAAAGAAAGGGAATTTTTCGAAAAAAGCGTTTTCAAATGATGCTTTACAAAAAAAGAAACCCTTGGTTTTTACAAGGGCTTCGCCTGTTTCCGCCGCTCGCGCTCTTGACGGATGCGCTCCATATAAATTTCTCCTTCTTTTTCAATGAACGCTTCATCGATTTCTCGCTCCCGCGCTGCTGTTTTCACGGTCATATAGCCGCTGAAAATAATGCCAGCAACGACTAAGTAAATCCACCACGGCAAGCTGAGCATCGCCATCCTCCTTTTTCATCTGCTTGTCTTATTAAACTATACGCGCAAGCAGACCGCCATATGCATAAAGAACGAGGCGGACATGCCGCCTCGTTCTTTGGGACAACGCTTATGCTTCGTTTGGCTTTTGTTTTTTCCTTTTTACTTTCCTCCACTGACGGCGCAGCTCAACCAACTTTTCTTTCGCCTGCTCGTGCTGGGCAGTTGGGACGATTTCAATGACCGGTTCGATCACATCTCATCCCTCCTTTGCATGACGCTATTTTTCATTACCCGCTTTCTTTGGCGCTGAAACAGCCAAAAACGTCGGCTTGTAAAAGGAACGGTTGTCAAGGGCAAAAATGCGCTCGGTGAATTCCCCCGGCTTCACCTTTTCCAGCGCGCGGTCGATCATATTCATTTTCGCATCCAAATTGTCAATATAATGAAGCACTTCTGCCTCTTTGACCAGCGGCGGCTTCGGGCTGCCCCACTCGGCCTTCCCATGGTGCGACAAGACGAGATGTTGCAAAATGACGACTTCTTCACCTTGAATGCCGAGCTGCTCGGCCGCCTTGCTGATTTCGCTGACCATGATCGAAATGTGACCGAGCAAATTGCCTTCAAGCGTATACGCCGCCGACACCGGACCGGACAGTTCCATCACTTTGCCAAGGTCATGCAAAATAATGCCGGCATATAGCAAATCTTTATTGAGCGACGGATACAAGCGAACGAGCGCCCCCGCAAGCTCAAGCATCGAAACAACGTGATACGCCAGTCCGGAAACGAATTCATGATGGTTTTTCGTCGCCGCTGGATACTCAAAAAACGGCTTTTCATATTTTTTCAGCAAATAGCGCGTAATGCGCTGAATGTTTGGATTTTCCATCGCAAATATGTATTCCATGACTTTTGCCTTCATTTCCTCGCGAGCAAGCGGAGCGGTCTCTAAAAAATCGGCGACACGCACCGCATCGCCTGGATGGGCGGGGCGAATCGAGCGGATGCGAAGCTGCAGTTTGCCGCGGTAATTATGAATGTCGCCAACCACTTTGACGATGCATTCCGGCGCGTACCGTTCCTCGTCGTCAGGAGACACGTCCCACAGTTTGGCTTCAATGTCGCCGCTTTTATCTTGCAAAATTAACGTTAAAAATGGCTTGCCGTTGCTGGCAATCCCTTTTGTCGCCGATTTAATGAGCAAAAATAAATCAACTGATTCCCCGACTTCATAATGAATAATCCCTTTCGCCACGTTCGTTCTCCTCCGTTTCTCTTTACGTATTCTCTAGTATACCATAACGGTGAAACCACAAAAAAGAAAGCCTTGCCCTCTAGGCAAGGAAACATCGGATTCCATCCCCTCTCACACCGCTTATTTTTTCGTCAGCTGAACCGCCTGTTTCATATCCTTGAAAATGTTCATTCGTCCATACATGAGCACACCGCCCCGATACACTTTCGCGCCAATATAAATGAGCAACACAATCGTCGCTGCTAACAAGATAAAACTGAGCACCACTTCCCACAGCGGCACCGAAACGAGGCCGACACGCAAAAACATGAGCATCGGGGTGAAAAAAGGAATGAACGAGGCGCCGATGACAAACGCCGATTCTGGCGTATTCAGTCCAAACATGGCGATCATAAATGCGGCGACAACCACCAACATCACCGGGGTAATCGCCGGCTGCACATCTTCAACCCGGCTGACGAGCGAACCAAGCACGGCAAATAACACTGCGTACAAAAAGTAACCGAGCATGAAAAAAATGAGCGCATACATCCATATCGACAACGGCACATGGTCAAGCCCAAGAAGACGCCATACTTCTTGACCGCTCGTTTTTAAAGCGGCAAATCCAACAGCGAAGAAAACGAAAAACTGCGTCAAGCTGACAAGCGCCACGCCAATGATTTTGCCAAACAGCTGTTGGACAGGAGAAACACTTGACACTAAAATTTCCATCACCCGCGACGATTTTTCTGTCGCGACTTCAGTGGCGATCATGCCCCCGTACATGAGAACAAACATATACATGGCGAACAGAAGGATGTAAACAAGCGAACGCGCTTGGTTCAATTCCTCTTCCGTTTTCGCGTTTTCTTCTAAAGCTATTTTTTGGAAGGAAGCCGGTCGGCCAAGCACGGCTATTTGTTCCTCAGTGAGGCCGATTTTCGCAGCGGAAATTGCCGTTTTCAGTTGGTTCACCACCCCTTTGAGCTCTTCCGCCGTCCGATTGTTCGCCAACGTATTGGTGTAATACACCGCTTCCGGCCAACCCTCAGCATTCATGGACAATACAAGCAATCCGTCCCATTCTCCTTCTTTGACAGCCTTTTTGGCTTCGTCTTCCATATCGATAATTTTGGTTAACGTGATTTCCTCACGGTTCACCTGCTTTTCGAGTGATTTGTACAAAGATCCCGTACGGTCAATGACCGCAACACGCTCCTTTTCATCGCTGGTGAAAAACTCGACGATCGTCTGAATGTTGGCCAATCCGATGATCAAAAGACAGGTCATGGCGGTTGTGATGAGAAACGCTTTCGCCTTCAGCTTTGTGATATACGTATGCCCTAATACAAGCCAAAATTTATTCATACGCCGCACCTACTTTTTCAATAAAAATGTCATTCAATGACGGCTCCTCAAGCGCAAACAAACGAACTGTCGCCTTTCCCGCAAGATGTGCGAAAATCGCCTGCGCCGTCTCCTCGTTGGCGATTTGCAGCCGCACCCCTTCGGCCGTTCGCTTGCACCGAAGGACGCCAGGAAAACGCTCCAACTCTTCAAGCGCCCCTTCACCGTGAACGAGAAGGTTTTTCCGGCCAAACGATCGTTTCAACTCGCGCAGCGCCCCGGATACGACCGCCTGGCCGCGGCGCAAAATGCAGACATGTTCGCACAGCTCTTCGACATGTTCCATCCGATGGCTTGAAAAAACAATGGTCGTGCCGTTTTGCCTTAAATCGAGCACCGCTTCTTTCAACAGTTCAACGTTCACCGGATCAAGACCGCTGAACGGTTCATCTAAGATTAATAGTTTCGGGCGATGGAGCACAGCGGCGATAAACTGGATTTTTTGTTGGTTGCCTTTCGACAGCTCCTCGACCCGCTTGTTGGCGTAATCGCGGATATGGAAACGCTCGAGCCAATGATTCATTTCCGAGAGAAGATCCGCCTTTTTCATTCCGCGCAACCGTCCTAAATACAAAAGCTGCTCTTGCACTTTCAATTTCGGATACAACCCGCGCTCTTCCGGCAAATAGCCGATCAGATGGCTTTTGGCGTAATCAATCGTTTCTCCTTGCCATCGAATCACGCCTTCAGTTGGCAACAGGAGTCCTAAAATCATACGGAACGTCGTTGTCTTTCCGGCTCCATTTGCTCCTAGCAATCCAAACATTCCCCCTTCTGGGACCGTCAACGTCAAACGATCCACAGCCGTTGTCTCACCAAATCGTTTTGTCACTTCAATGATCTCCAAACCCATCCACATTCCCCCAAAAGAAAACGAATTTTCCATTCCTAATTTATACAACGTCTGCCGCTGAAAAAAGTTTCAGCAACAAGCAGGAATTTTCCGTATGAACCGCTAATGAAAGAAGTGAATCATGATTCAGCGAAAGGGGATGTTCACATGCCGACGTATACGCTGACCGCTTTTGAACGCGATGGAGAAAAACTGCTTGATGAAACGTTTGAAGCGGCCAATGATGAAGAAGCAAAAAAAATCGGCGAACAAAAGCTGCGCGAACGCGGCTGTTTGGACAAAACACACCGTTGCGTCAATGCCAGCGGCAAGCTCATTTTATTTCACCGTTAATCCAGAGAAGATGACCCCCAAAGAGGGTGTCCCAAAAGGATCGGGACACCCTTTCTTATACCGTATATTATTAAACAATCATTAAGAAACAATATGCTGTGTTTTGTTAAGGGAATTTACCCTTTTTGGGTCAGTTCTTTTTTCGGAACATATTGACTATTATTATCTTAAGCATGGATCTCAATGCCAGCCAACTGAATTCAATTAACACTGTCATTGCCAATAGTGATGCTTGGTCTCTGACCAATAATTGCGCAAGTTTCGCTACAAAAGTTTGGAACACCGTTGCGTCAGTCAAATTAAGTGGAAGCACACCAACTTCACTAAGGGATGACATAAAAAAGAAATTCGGTTATGTAACCAATCTTTCTTTTTCTTCGAGCTACGCTGTATATTATGCTAATGGAACCGGCGCACCGATCAGAAGCAAAGTGTATTAATCATTATCTTTTAGGAACGAATGGAACCTCAACGTTTTAAAGCAAGATTATTTTGATTGTGGTTCTGTTCCTTGTTTGGAGGAAAATCATGAAGAAAAAAAGGGGTTTATTTACGGCCTTTATTTCTCTAATGATGATATTTGGAGTGGTTTTGATGTTTTTTTCAAAAGCATTAAGTCCAAATAGTATTGCGATCAGCGAAGCGAATGTGAGTGACAAAACGATTTCCATTAAAGGGAGTATCGCTGAAAGCGGAACGAAATATAAAGGATATTCTATAAGCGAGAAAAATGGAACCCTTTTTATTACTATTAAGGGCAGCTTATTTTCATTGGGAGGCAAAGGGAGTTCCTTTCATATCCAAATTGATAAAAATAAGTATGCCCATATCAATCAAATATTGTTGGATGATGGGTCTCATCATCGTCAAATCTGGCCCGAAAAGTAGTGTATCACCGATGATTATGAGGGAATGAGATGATCGAAAATCGAAATCAATTAGGTTTATCATCGAATTTTCCAATTATTTTATAACTAAAACAGCGCAAGCGAAGAGATGTGCATCTTTCCATTGCATTGATTTCTGTGCCCCAGAATGAAAAAAGGGGCTGACCCCAAAACCGCTTTTTGGGTCAGCCCCTTGTCATTTATCCAAATATCCCCTTTAATATATGGATTTTTTCTTCCGTATATTCGGCGAAATGCTCGTTGTACACTTTCGGCTCTTTTGGATTCGCCTGGCGGGTGATCTTCCTTGTTTTCAGGTCGACGAACTTGCTTGATGCCCCGCAACCGAGCCCGATAATCGACTGCTGTTCCTCCATGATCATAATGTTGTAAATGCTCTCTTGTCCCGGCAAGGCATAGCCGACATTTTCGAGATTGCCAAGAATATTTTTTTGCCGATACAAATAATACGGGACATAGCCATGCTTGCGCGTCCACTCCTCGGCCGCTTTCATCATCGCCTGCACTTCCTCGCGGCCGGCGACTTTGTACTTTTGTTTGTTCTTTGTCATTTCTGACGCCCGCTTAAACGACAGCGTATGAACGGTCAGCGACTCGGGCAGAAGCCGTTCCGTCTGTTCAAGCGTATACGCAAATTCCGAGAGCCCCTCGCCGGGCAGGCCGATGATTAAGTCCATGTTGATGTTGTTCATGCCCATCTGCCGCGCCAAGCGGAACTTCTCAATCGTTTCTTCAACGGTATGATGGCGCCCGATCGCTTTTAACGTCTCCTGAATATAGGATTGCGGGTTAATGCTGATGCGGTCGATCCGCCACTTTTTCAACACTTCGAGCTTCTCTGGCGTAATCGTATCCGGACGCCCGGCTTCGACCGTGATTTCGCGGACACGATCGACATCTGGAAAGACGTCATACATATGGGCGTACAGCCGATCCATCTCGTCGGCCGTAATGCTCGTCGGCGTCCCGCCGCCGTAGTAAATCGTTGTGATGTGGATGCCGCGCTCGCGCAAAAAGCGGCCGACTGCCTCCATTTCATAATGGAGGCCAGCCAAAAAGGCGTCAACCGACCCTTGGCGGCCGTTGATGGCGTATGCCGGAAACGTGCAATACGCGCACTTTGTCGGGCAAAACGGAATGCCGATATAGATGCTCACTTCGTGGGCCAAATCGTATAAATCCGGAACGACCGCGAGCTGACGATCCACGATCGCTTGCATCAATTCGATTTTTTCGTTTGTCACTAAATACTCTTCAGCCAGCTTCCGGTGCGCCTCTTCTTTCGAAAGGCCTGAGCGCAAAAGCTGATGAAGCAGCTTGACCGGACGGACGCCGGTCAACACGCCCCACGGCTGAATGAGGCCGGTAAATCGCTCAAACAACGTCAAATAGACATGCAAAACGGCGTTTTTCAGCTGCTTTTCGTACATTTTCCCGTCAGCGTCCGCCGGCGTGCTGCATTCATGACTCGCTTCCTCAACGCGCCCGGACGCCTTGTCGAGAAGCGTCCCCGAAACAGCGATGCCCCCGTCTTCCTTGACGGAAAACATAGCGGCCATATCGGCCTCGGGAAGCGGCGCCAACGACAGCTCCGGCGCTTCGAAAAACAGCTCGGTCATCACTTCGAGTGGGCGCTGAAACCGTTCCGGATGCGGCAGTCCTTGAATTTCAATCCGCACGTTCATCACCTTTTCTGTCAAACTTCTTTCAGTGTACTGAACGGCTGTTTCTTTCGTCAAGCGGAAGAATGCACCTTTCGGCGACTTTATGGAAATGACTCCTGCTTGGAGAACCTAGAAGGCCGGTGAAAAAGTACACGCCAAGGTATCTATTTATTGGAATTATTTTCCATAAAAAGTTTATTTTTTACAATTTGCAAAACAAAATTGTAAAAAGTGAGAAATGAGGGATGGGAAATGAAGAAAATGAAGTTTTTGAAATTCGGATTTGCCACAGCCTTGTCCACTTCTTTGATTTCTTTTTCTTCAGGAGGAGTTTTTGCAGAAGAGAATAAAGACAGTGTTTCAAAATTATGGGGAAATGCCATCCATTATAGCAATGAAGCAAACTTGAGAGCAGTAGTATATAGATGCACCTTGAAAAGTTAACTTTCCGATTACGCTGTACCCCCTAGAAAACTGGTGATTTATTGAAAAGCTGCGGAAAACTGGCTCTCTTCTCAACCTGTAACATCAACGCTTCTCTTTTAGCCGAAAACAACGGGTTCGGCGAAATCGGTCGTTTTTCACCATCCTGCTAGGAGTTGCAGCACTTCCTCCGGGCGCTCATGGATGTAGTCCACAAACCAGGCAATGGCTTGGGTGATATCGTTTCGATCTTTGTGATACGTGGACACGATGGCCGAACGTCGACACTTGCTTTTGACGGCCAACCTCTGACCATGTCGTACGCAACACATGATACGATCGGATATGCGTTTCATCGATGTACAACAGGATGGAATCCGGATCGATTACGTTTTTTTATTAGGTCCATTTGTTTTTCAAAGTTTTGTGCCGTTCCAGATCTCCTTTCGCCAACGTGTAGGTTGGGCGAGTCCAAGAAAGCCCTTTTCGATGCAAGAGTTTTCGCAAAGCTTCGCGGGACATGGAGATGCCATAACGGTGGTGCACATAGGATTGAAGGATCTTCGTATTCCACGTCGAAGCGATGTCCCAGCCCCGCGGGTGTCGTGGTCAACACGAGGTGCTTGATCTCTTCCTATTGTTCTTCGGTGGGAAACGGCTCCCGCCCAGGGACAAAATCTCGATGAAGCAGGAGTTCAAGGCCGCCTTCGTTAAACAGCGACACATAATGGGAAACGGTTTGGCGGCACACATTGACCATGAAGGCCGCCTCTTTACCCAAATATCCTTCCATGACCAAAGCGGGCCGCCATCACCCGTTGGCGAAGGAGGACATTTTTGATTTTCCGTTCCCGTTGGCGAAGCGTTCGTGGCGTCCATCCGTGATCATTGGTGATGCGCAGACGTTTTATGAATGATCCTGCTCCTTTTCCATTGGTTTCCTTCGAAACAGGATCACCGAAGTGGGCATCAGTTATAAGAAGGTTAATCTTTTCATGAACATGTATATGAAATGAACAAAGCCGGGCATTCGCTCCGGCCTCATTTTGCAACAGCAAACTCCCATGGACTGCTTACCGTTTTGTTTTTAGTTTCTGCAAAAACTCGATTCGCTGTTGTTTGCGGAAATGCTCTTTCACCATGTAAGCGACACCGAGCTGTTCATTTGAGCGCGTCACCCAATCGGCTGCCCGCTTCACCTCGGTCGGCGCATTGCCCATGGCGACGCCAAGACCAGCCGCCTCAATCACCGGCAAATCATCAATACCATCGCCAATCACCACGGTTTCTTTCAGCGATACACCGATATGCTGAGCAAGCCTTCGCAACCCAGCGAGTTTAGAGACGCCTTGCGGGACAATTTCCATTTTTCCGCCCGGTTGCATAATCAGATCAATGGACGGAACGGATTTCGCCAGCACGGCAGCAGCCTCATCCCGCTCCGCATCCCCGGCAAAATAAACATCGATTTTCGGCACTGCCACCGGTTCGTCGATCAACACATCACCGAGCGAATCGACAAATTGGGTCGGATAGAAAAACGGATCACTTGACGAGAGCACCGTCTGTACGACGAGATTTTTTTTCACTTTTTTCCGGTTGCCGAGTGAATACCGCTCATGCATCAGACGAATGTTGCAATTAAAATTCTCCAAAATTTGCACGATATTAAACGTCCGCTCTTCTGGAATTACCGCCTCAAACAGCTTGTCATCAAGCGTTTTGCCGATAATCGCCCCTTGGAAGGTAATGAGCAATCCATCAAGCCGCAGCGCTTTGGCCACTTTGCGAGCGGAGAGCAAATTGCGGCTTGTCATTAGTGTGACGTAAACTCCTTTTCGCTTCACATAGTCGACCGCCTCCTTCGTTTCGCGCGGCAGGCGGCCGTTGTTTTTCAAAATCGTTCCGTCAATGTTGAGTGCTAATAGTTTATACACAGCTGTCTCCCCCTTTTGTCCGTCCCTCGTTTTCCGCCGACTTTGTTCATGCCTCCTCTTCATTTGCTAGCAGCAGGTGTACATTCCTTATCATTCTCATGACTATGACGAAACGGACAAAAAAAGAACACCCGCCCGGGTGTTCTTCCTTATTTTTCTCCCATCAGCGAACGATGCAACTCTTCGAGCGGTTTCATGGCAATTTGTTGGACTTCAGCGATCGTCATGCTCATTTGTTGCTCAAGCGCCATCAGACGGGCTAGTTTGGCGTTTTGCTGGGCGAGCGCCATTGCCTTTTGCGCCTGCTCGATTTCATCCGACGAAATAGCCGCTCCGCGCATTTGTTTTTCGTGAAGCTGGAGCTGAATGTCGCGGAAGTTGGCAAACATGCGATAGGCGGTTTCATCGCAGCGGACATCTTCGTACGCCTGTTTCAGCTGCTGAAACGGCTGGCTCGCCCGAATCGCCTGCTCAAGCTGTCTAGCAAGCGCGTGAAGAGATTCAGACATAAAAAGAGCCTCCCACATCAATATCGTTCACGTTCTAACGTATGCACCGATGATCGGCAATATGCTTCCACCTACATCCATAAACCGATCGTGCCTTGAACGGCGCCGATCAGCGCGCCAAGAAAAGCGCCTAAATACGTAATCATTTTCAGCTCACGGCGGGCGATCGATAAAATGATAGATTCTAATCGCCTTAGTGAAAACGACTCAACTTGATCGCGGACAACGTCCGCCAATCCAAGCTGCGCCACGATTCCCTCGATCTTATCACCGAGCACACGAATCGCTGCATCTGTCGTCTGCGGAATAAAACGGTCAAACAGCTCTTTTTCATACGGGGCAACAAGTTCGGCGATGGGACGGTGCAGCCAGCCACCGCTTCGAACAAGGCGGTTGGCTGCCGCGCGCACCGCCTCATGAATGCGTTGACGGCCGATCATCCCTTCAACAACAGCCAGCGGATAGTCGATCCATTTGTTCCATTCCGTCCAAAGGAGGCGGGCCAGCATCGTTCTTGTACCGGCATGGCGTAAAAATTTACTGAGTTCCGATTGCACTTTATCAACGAGATTGACATTGCCGAGCAGCATGTGCAACATACCTCCAACCATCCCTCTCTCTTGGAAAAAGCGGTTGATCATGCTCGCCAGCTGCCGTTTTCCTTCTTCGCTGCTGAAATAATCGAGCACCCGATCAGCCAAGTAGTCGGCCAATGTTTCGATGCGCGCCTCCATCGCCCCCTTCAATTCCGGCGGCAATAGATCGCGAATGGGACGCGAGCGCCATGTTTCCCCCCACCGTTCATACGCCTGCTCCGCTTGTTCCGCCGCCAGCTCACTAAGCCGCTCATCAGGCGAATGGACGCCAAAACGTTCAAGCAGCTGTGTCAGCGTTTCCCGACGTAAAAGCCATTGTTTCAACCATTCTCGCCCCCAATCGGCCACCCCTGCCGCAAAAGCAGAATCAGCGAGTTTGCGCCGCAGCCCTTCCGGTGTCACTAAATGCTCAACAACCGTTTTCCCAAGCTGTTCGGCGAGTTCCCTCCTCCGTTTTGGGATTAAGCCAGGGGTGAGTGGGAGCCGTTTTCCAAATATGTATATCGGCTCATACGGGCGAAACAACATGACGATCGCAATAAAATTTGTCACCCCACCGATAAACGCCCCGACCGCCATCATAAACAATAAATAAACGAACGTGTCCATCGTCTTCCCCTTTCGTCCGTGCCGCTGTCACCAAACAGCCGCCCTTATCATACGATACGATATAAACGTTTGCCTAATTTTTCATTATAGATCTTGCCTGACGAATGCGCAAATGAGGGACTGCGATGAGCGAACAACGAACCGTTGCTGTGCTGACGGAAATAAAGGAAACAAATGAACAAATATCGTTTGGCTCTATTCATCGTTTTTGCGAGGAACTAGCGCAATACGGGAAAGAGCGGGGACTCTTTTTTTACGTCGCATCGCCGTCACTTTATTTGCAGCGCATCGGCTATCAATGGATTGACGGCGAGTGGGCGAAACGGGACGTGCCTCCGGCTGACGTGGTCTACAACCGGCTTCACTCGCGGCAATCGGAACATTCTCCTTTGTTCACTGAATTGCTCATCCGTCTTGCCGAGGAAGGCGGGGCGATGTTCAACCACCGTTTTTTGCATAAATGGGAAGTGCATCGCCATTTCGATCGTTATGAGTACTTGCATCCGTATTTACCAAAAACGGCGTTATGGAGCAGCGAAGATGTGCTTGAGTCATTTCTCGCCGCTTTTTCCTCCGTTTTTCTCAAACCAATCCACGGCAGTCAAGGACGGGGGATTTTTTGCCTTGAACGTTCAGAAGACGGAACTCGCCTTCGCCATTCCACTTCCGCGTCGACAGCCATATACAGCTCAACAGACACGTTAGTTTCTGCCTTGCAACAACGAACGAAGGCACCCATGATCCTTCAACAAGGACTTGAACTCCGCACGCTTGATGGCCGGCCAGTCGATTTCCGTCTCCTTTGCCATCGCGTCCACAACAATCATTGGCGCGTCACCTCAGCCGTTGCCCGCATAGCGCCGCCGGATCAGTTTGTCGCCAACCTCGCCCGCGGCGGGGAACTGATGGCGATCAATGCGGTATTGCGGAAATGGTATACGGCGCCGGATGCCTTCCATCAAAAACAGCTTCTCAAAGAGATTGCGGTTGAAGCAGCAACCGTGCTCGCGCTCGAGGCGGAAGGGCTGTACGGAGAGTTTGGCATCGATCTCGCCATCGATGTTCATGGCCAGCCATGGATTATTGAAGTGAATACAAAGCCGTCGAAGCAGACAGAAACAAACGCCGCCTCACCAATCGTTCGCCCGTCGGCGAAAGCGATTATTGACTATTGTTTTACATTGATAGAGGAAAAGGAGTGAACGACATTGATTTCACTCGGGTTTGTCACCCTTGACGAACAGCAAGAGCGCGGGTATTGCACCGAGGTGGCCAAACACGCCGGGCGCTACGGCATTTCGGTTTGCCGTTTTTCACCGCTAAATATCGATCCGCAGACGGAACTCGTTCACGGCTCTATCTTTGAGGTGGAGACGAACGGATGGACGGATGCCGTCTTTGCCATTCCGCCGTTTTTATACGATCGTTGCTTTTACAGCCATGACAATCGTTCGAAAAAAGCAAAACCAATTATGCATTGGCTGAAGCAGCGGCCGGATCTAGTCTTTTTAGGCTACGGCCTACCGGGTAAATGGGAGGTGTACGAGTCACTTTCCTCCAACCCGCTTCTGTCAGCGTATGTACCGCCGACCATCCGCCTCGAGCGCGCCGATGACATGCTCGAACTTCTCCGCCATGAACACGCCATCGTCGCCAAACCAGTGCACGGTTCCGGAGGGCGCGGCATTTACGTTATCCAAAAGCAAGGAAAAACGTTGTCCGTCCAGGACGGACTCGGCCAAGAACGGACGGTCATCGCCCGCCGGAGAGAGCTTGATCAGCTTGTTGCTTCTTTGAATCGCCGTGACAGCTATACGCTGCAACCGCTTCTTCCGTTGTCCACTGCGGCGCACGAACCGTTTGATCTCCGCCTTTTATTGCAAAAAGATGAAACCGGCCGTTGGATCGAACGGGTGCGGGCTGTGCGGATCGGACGCCCGGGAACATGGGTGGCCAACATCCGCGCTGGCGCCGATATTCGCCCGTTTGCCGATTGGCTTGATCACTTGCCTTCTCCAAAGCGCCTTCTGGTGCTTGACGGCATCGAAACGATCATTCGGACACTGCCAACTTATATCGACAGCGAATTCGGACCGCTGTTTGAGATCGGCTTAGACCTTGGCGTGGCTGACAACGGAGCGGTCTGGATTTTGGATGTAAATTCAAAGCCGGGAAGAAAAGTAATTAGTATTCTCCCACCGGAGCAACAAACCGACATCTATGAGGCACCGCTCCGCTACTGTTTGTTTCTAGCAAGCGAGGTGAATCACCGATGACATATACGTTACTCATTGATGACAAAGGAGAACAGACAGTCACCTTGCCGGCTTCGCTTGGAACATCCGGGCAAACAGCGGCCGCGTTTGGCAGCCTGCTTGTCCCGTGCCGAATCGTTTCCTCTTCCGCACTTACTGACTGCGTGATCGTAACAAGGGACATCGCCCGGCGTCTGTCCATTCCGTTTGCCGCTAACGTCCATCTCTTTTTGACAACGGAGGCCGTCCATTTCGGTCCGCTTGTCGGCATTTTGACCGCCGGGTTCACCAAGTCGCCCCATCGTCCGGTGGGAAGCCGGAGCTTCTTTTTCGCCAAGTTGCTAGCACAAGAGAAGCAAGTCGGCGGGTTTGCTTTTTTGTTCGGCGCTTCTCATATCGACTGGGAAAACGGCATGGTCAACGGCTATTTTTATACGGAACGAGGCTGGGAGCGCCATATGGTTCCGTTGCCGACTGTGATTTACAACCGTCTGCCAAACCGGCGCATCGAAAATGATGAAACGTTTCAAGCGATCACCGAGACATTGCAAACCTCCTATGGCATTCCAGTCTTTAACAGCCATTTTTTCAATAAATGGGAGATTTACCGCCGGCTTGCCTCCCATCCTGAAGCGCAACCATACTTGCCGACGACAGCCGCCCATATCACATGGCAGACGGTTGAACAGTTTCTTGCCCGCCACACAGAAGCATACGTAAAACCAGTCGACGGCAGCCTCGGCCGCGGTATCTACCATTTAGCGAAAAAAAACAATGTCTACGAATGCCGTTTTCGCAATGAACAAGGGGAAACGAAAACCGCTCTGTTTCCGACCGCTATGGCATTATGGCACCACTTGCTCGCCAATGCGCCGCTTCACCGCTATGTCATTCAGCAGGCTGTGCCGCTCATGACCGTCAATGGACGGCCGACGGATTTTCGTGTCCACACCAATAAAAACGAGTACGGTCAATGGCAAGTGAGCGCTATCGCCGCCAAAATCGCCGGAAAGCAAAGCATCACCACCCATATGAACAGCGGCGGAATCGTCAAAACGCTCGAGGAAATTTTTCCAGATTATTCTATACGCAAAGCCGTGTTAACCCGCCTGCATCATGCTGCTCTCACGCTTAGCCGTTGCCTTGACGAAACGTCAGAAACGCTGATCGGTGAAATTGGCTTTGATCTCGGAGTGGATAAACAAGGGGAAATTTGGATGTTCGAAGCCAACTCTAGACCCGGACGATCAATTTTTCAGCACCCAGGCCTTAAAGAAGCGGATGAGCGCACGGTGTTGCTGCCACTCGCTTATGCTGTCCATCTAAGCAAAACAGCCATCATCGAGCCAGGAGCGTTTTGGTCATGATCACGATCGGCTACCAGCGCGACACTGGCAAGTGGGTTTGCAAGGAAGAAAGCGGGCTTTACCGATTTGGCTGCGGCTCTCTCGCTTTCTCCTCTTCTCTTCCGGATCTCACTTTTGCTGTCCGCGCGCATAGCGGGCGGGCCGGACCGCTTGTCGGTATTTTAATAAGCGCCTCATCTATTCCAGCTTTGCTTAGCGGAAGAAAGCAGTGGCTTGAGTCCGTCATCCGCTCGCTCCATGCTTCTGGCGGCATCGCCATCGTCAGCACGGCTGCCGGCATCGGCGAGAAAACGGTCTCCGGCTATGTATTCGCCTCGTCGCTGGAGCGGTTTATTGAGGCATCCACTCCGTTGCCTGACGTCGTCTACAACCGGGTGAAAAGCCGGGAAGAAGAACAAAACGAGCCATTTCAAACAACGGCAGCCCGGCTTGCCGCCCATGGCATCCCGCTCATCAACCGTTCCTTTTTCCGCAAGTCGGACGTTTACAACGCATTGCGGACTGACCGGCGGCTTTGGCCGCATTTGTTGCCTACTGCGCTGATTGACACAGTAGACGATGTGCACGCTTGGCTTGCTCAATACGGCTGCATCTATGTAAAACAAAATAACGGCTCAAGCGGAAGAGGGGTATTCCGTCTCACCGCCCTGCCCGGAGCGGCAGCCATCTGCGAATCCCCCTTCAGCCAAACACGGCTCGAATCGCTCGATGAATTGGCGCTGCTTATCCAATCTTGCCGTTACATTGTCCAAGCAGCAGCCGACACCGATACATGGAACGGCTGCCGTTATGATTTACGTGTGCTCGCTCATTGGCAGCGCGGCCGCCATATGATCACCGGCATCGGTGTCCGCCTTGCCGGAACGCAGTCGGTAACCACCCATATCGCTTATGGTGGAACGGTGTTGCCCTACACGGAAATCAAAGAACGCATCGATGAGCAGGCGCTCGAGCAACTGATTGCGCTTAGCGGTGAGCGGCTTAACGAGCGATTCGGCCTTGTCGGCGAATTTTCCGCCGACATCGGCGTCGGCCGCGAGCGGCAGCTGTACATTTATGAGATCAATGCAAAACCGATGGTGTTTGATGAATCGGCCATTGAAGCGGAGCGGCTTAGACGGCTCAATCAACTGTTCGCCGAATTAGCTCATCTTGCGCCATAGCGAAAAACTCGCTGCTGTACCGAAGCGCTCGGTGAAACACCTCGTTGGCTGCCTGTTTGGCCGCGCCGTCCAATCTTCTGCTAATATCTTGGCATAACTTTGCTTTTTCCCATTCTGCTTCGGCAAGGGACTGCAACAAATCAAAGCGGCTGGCATACTCTTCTTTTTTCTCCTTTGTTTCACCGCATTCCATGTCAACGCCAGCCGCTAAATAGTGCACATATTGCCAGAGCCGCCGCTGCCGACGGGCCTCATCGAAGTAGCCAACCCATGTTGGCTCGTCCGTTTCGAGCCCGGCTAGCTGCCTTGCCTTTTTCTCGGCCGTGACGGTCGTTTCGAACAGCTTTTTAATTGGAATGATCACGCCTTGTCACTCCTTCAAGCTTGTTTCTCCTTTATCCATATGACAGTGGCGGATAACGTATGCCTATTTGGCGCAAACTAGGAAAAACAGCAAGGAAGGAGCAAAAAAATGGAACGAAAAGAAGCCGGACGCCAGGACGTTTTATATGAAGGGCGCGATGAATACTATATGGATATCGACCGTATGATGAATGAAGGAATGGCCGGCGGTGTCGTGCACGGCCGCGGCGATGAGGTCAATATCGAGGAAGCGCGCGATCTTGTCAAAGAGGAACCCCCTTATGAAGCAGGCAAGTGAGCGCCGAGCCGACTTTCCCGCCGACGGGACAGTCGGTTTTTTGTTATAATGAATGAAAAACGACAGAAAGGGTTGCGCCGCGATGTTAAAAGAGCTCGAATCGCTTTACGAAGGGGATATCGTCATCAACGGCCAGCCGGAACATCCAGAGTCATATGAATGGTTTTATACCGCTGACGGCGATGAAATCGGCATCGTCAAACAACGATTAACGAAGCGGGAACGGCAATTGTTGGCACTGTTTTTAACCCCGGCCGACCACCGTCGGGAGCGGGAAAGCGAGGAGGAGCGGGCATGGAAGCGCTGGATGGCGAGCGGCGACCCAGCGGCGCCCGCCATGTTGGCCGTTCCATACTGCCGCTTGATTCACTTTACCGCCAATCGGCCGATCACGAATAAAGTCGAGTTGGTCGAAACAATCCGCAGCTTGTTTGAGTCCCCGATCACGATCGTTTGGGACAAAGACAAGGCCGGATTGATCATCGAAGCTAGGCAAAAACGAACGGCTGAACTGCCTTTGTTGGCGGAGATGGCTGACGCGCTCGCCGCCGATTTTTATGCCGCGATCCATCTATTCATCGGTCCGGTCCGTCCGGTCGATGATCGGCTATATGAATCGTTTCTCCTTGAAAAAGAATGTTTTGCCGCTGCCCGCCGCTTTTGGCCGAAGCAGACGGTGTATGAGTGGGAAGATGTCATTCCCCTTCCTCTCCTCGGCGGTGGCATTGGTGATAAGGCCGACCACATCTTATCGTTTCTTGATGAATTTGATGAAGACGAAATACGAGCGATGGAGACGTTTTTGGAATGCAATTTAAACGTCTCGATGGCAGCGAAAAAGCTGTACATGCACCGCAACAGTTTGCAGTACCGGATCGATAAATGGACGGAGCAAACCGGTATCGACATCAAGCGATTTAAAGGGGCGACGGCGATCTATTTAGCTATTTTGCACCGCCGCCGCCCTTGATCTCCGATGCGCCATCTTGTCATGTCGCCGAAAACGGGCGACATTTTTTGTGCATCTTGTCCATTTACGAATGTTCGTATTTTTCTATACACTAGTACTAACAGAAAACGATTTCAATAACAGGGGGATTCACGATGGCAGAACTCGTTCTCGATCATATTTACAAAATTTATGACAACAATGTCACCGCCGTCAAAGATTTCAACTTACATATTCAAGATAAGGAATTCATTGTCTTTGTCGGTCCGTCCGGCTGCGGCAAATCGACGACATTGCGAATGGTTGCCGGACTTGAGGAAATTTCTAAAGGCGATCTCTATATTGATGGCAAGCGGATGAATGATGTGCCGCCGAAAGACCGTGACATCGCCATGGTGTTCCAAAACTATGCCCTTTACCCGCATATGAGCGTTTATGACAACATGGCATTTGGCTTAAAGTTGCGCAAGTTTCCGAAAGCGGAAATCGAGAAACGCGTCCGCGAGGCGGCTCGCATTCTTGGACTCGAACAATACTTAGATCGGAAACCGAAAGCGCTCTCCGGAGGACAGCGGCAGCGCGTGGCGTTAGGACGCGCCATCGTCCGCGACGCGAAAGTGTTTTTAATGGATGAACCGCTTTCGAACTTGGATGCGAAACTGCGCGTACAAATGCGCTCGGAGATCGCAAAGCTTCATCAGCGTTTGGAAACGACGACCATTTACGTCACCCACGATCAAACGGAAGCCATGACAATGGCCACCCGTCTTGTCGTCATGAAAGACGGCGTCATCCAGCAAGTCGGAACGCCGCGTGAAGTGTATGAAAGACCGGAAAACATTTTCGTCGGTGGCTTTATTGGTTCCCCGGCCATGAACTTTCTTCGCGGAACGCTCCAAGACGGCAAGTTTGTCGTCGGCCAAACATCATTTGGCATTCCCGAAGGAAAAATGAAAGTGTTGCGTGAGCAAGGGTATGTCGGCAAAGAAGTGATTTTAGGCATTCGTCCGGAAGACATTCACGACGAACCGCTCTTCCTTGAGGCATCTCCCGCAACGAAAGTCGCCGTTCTCGTCGAAGTCGCCGAACTGCTTGGTGCTGAATCGATGATTTACTCGAATATCGACGGTCAAGAGTTTGTCGCTCGCATTGATGCCCGCACCGAAATTAAACCGGGTCACCGTCTCGATCTCGCCCTCGATATGAACAAGGCGCATTTCTTTGACATTGAAACAGAACGGCGTATTCGAGCGGCCAACGAAAAATAAGCTTCCCCCCACTTGTTTGGATATAAATACATTGGGCTCTAGCGCCATGCTAGAGCCTATTCTTTAATAAAACGCACTTCCTCCTCCCGGCAGTGTGGGCAATAAAATAAATGAACGCACTCGTGGTTCGTATAGGTGCGCAAGTAACCGTCGACAAGCTTCATCATATCCGCATCCATATACGGACTGTAGTCATCGAAATAGTCAGTAATTTTCCCTTGGTCTTCCATTGGCTGCCGGCAGTAGCTGCAGTACACCGCCATCCGGCGCAGCCCGTTGCAAAGCGGGCATACATTCATGTTGCTTCCTCCTCTAAGATGCTCCTTACTTTACATATTCCCTAATGATGCCAGCGATAAAACGTAAAAAATTACCATATATTCACCATGAATAACCGGCTAAAAACGTCCCAAACTATGAGTACCGCCAGCGAAATAGGGCCACCCGCCTTAACGCCGATGCTGGCGAGGGCAAAAGCGGGTGGGCGTTGGGTTCAGCCAAGCTTGGCAGCGCGCCTTACAGCGCGCAACGCTGGTGCAAATCCAGCCAACCCAGCCATCAAAATTTACAAGAGGAGATGATCAACTATGGCACGCAACAATAACAATAACCAACTGTTAGTCGCTGGTGCCCAACAAGCCATCGACCAAATGAAATTCGAGATCGCTCAAGAGTTTGGCGTCAACCTTGGCGCAGATACGACTTCTCGTGCGAACGGTTCGGTCGGCGGCGAAATTACAAAACGTCTCGTAGCGATGGCTCAACAACAACTGGGCGGCCAATTCGGCAACGTTCAATAACTATTTCTGCAGACAACTTCATATAGATGGCAAAAGCCCCAGGCAGGCAGTCTGGGGCTTTTTTCTTATCGTCACATCCCTCCGGCTTGCTCGGTGAGCGGTTGACTCAGGGAGACGAGCACTTTGCGAATGCGACGGTTATCCACTTGTCGAACAGTCAGCGTCAATGGACCGTACTGCAGCGTTTCACCGGCTGCCGGGATGCGTTCGAACATTTCAAAAATCCAGCCACCTAACGTATGTGACTCGCTTTCCGGTACATTGATCTTCAGCACTTCACAGAACTCCTCAAGCGGCAGTTCGGCGCTGAATTCAAAGCTATGTTCATCGATTTGGCGGACCGTTTTCACTGCTTCGTCATGCTCATCCCATATTTCACCGACGATTTGCTCGATAATATCCTCAAGCGTAATCAAGCCGGCCGTACCGCCAAACTCATCGACAACAATCGCCATATGCACTTTGCTTTTTTGCAGTTCCGGCAGCAGGTCAGATATTTTCATCGATTCAACGACAAACAGCGGCTGGCGCAACAACTCACGGATGCGCACATCGCGTTTTTGGACAAGCTCACTGAAAAAGTCACTTTCTGACAAAATGCCGATGACATTGTCAATATCCCCTTCATACACCGGAATACGAGAATACCTTTCTTCCAAAAACACGTCGCGAATCTCTTCAATCGACTGATTCACCTCAACCGCCACCATGTCAGCGCGCGGCGTGAAAATTTCTTCGACTAAAATTTCATCAAAATCGAGCGAACGTTGAATTAGTTCTTTTTCCTTGTTGTCAATGACCCCTTCTTCTTCACTCAACTCGACCATCACTTTAATATCCTCTTCCGTGACGGCCGGCACGGCAGCTCCGTTGGCAAACCGTTGGGCGATTCGTTCCCTCATGGCTTGGAACAATGCCGTTATGGGCGCCAATAGTTTCATCAGCCCGTAGGCGAGGATGGCATACCGAATCGCGAGCGGCTCCGCCTGCTCTTTCGCCATCGATTTTGGCAAAATTTCACCGAAGACGACGGACAAGATCGTCATTACCGCAATCGCGACAAATAAACCGGTCTGTTCCCCAAACAGTGAAGCAGCGATATAAATAAACAGGGCAACCGCTGTGATGCTCGTCAGACGATTGGCAATGGCGAGCGCCAACAACGCGCGATCAAGCTGTTCAACCACCGCCTGAAGACGCTTATTGTGCAGGCGCTCTTCCGCATAATGCTTTAACCGCGGTTTGCTTGCTGATGAAAACGCCGCTTCGGCTGAAGCGAATAATGCGTTTATGAGCAGGAAAAGAAAAAACCAACCGAACAACCTTAACGGCCACTCTTCCAACGAATCTTCACACTCCTATAGGAACATGACTATGTTATTCATATCCATTTTTTCACGGAAACATGCCTGTGAATGCAAAGTTTGCTTCATCGGTCAGAAATGGCTGCCCATGCCACTCACAGTTGGTTTCCATCCCTTACTTTAAATATAACAAATTTTTTGCCAACTGACTATAGCCGATGGATTAGATTTCCAGATAAACCCAAATAAAAACCAAAAACGCGCCGGGACGCACCGGCGCGTTTTAGGACTCAAGCCAACATGCTCCGATAAAATACACGAGCACCAACAGTGAAGCGATATTCAACGTAATCGACCATTCAGCCATTCCCCTTTCCCTCCCATCTTCATCGTACCATATGGATGGGAGGAAGAAGCGAGAAAAGAAAGAACACTTTTTGACAGTTTAGTGACAGGTATAAAAGGGCGCATCTCTTATTGCCACTAGTTTCACCCTAAATAACGGTAATAAATCGTTTTCGCCTCGTGTACGTCTTTGGTGCCATGCACGAGCGCACGGCCGTCCCCAAAGACGACAAGCCGCTTGTCACCGAGCGAAACGGAGACGAGATACGGATTGGCTTCGACTTGAAGCCCTTGGCGGCGAAACAGCGCCGCAAGCTCATCTAAATCGTACTCGCGCCGGGCGGACGGGCGGATTTGCACGGAATCGCGTCCGCACAGCACGGCGGTCTTTGTCTGCTGTTCATAAGACAAGAACGGGTAGGACGGATGATGGCCACACGTCGGACAGTCCTCTCGTTTTACCGCATCAATGCGAATGGCTGCATATTCGTTTGTCCAAAGATCAAACGAAACAAGCTTGCCGCGCAACGCCCCCCAGTCTTCGATTAAAATTTTCAACGCTTCTGCCACTTGGTAGCTGACGACCATTTGCACCGTCGGACTAATAATACCGGCTGTGTCGCACGTCAAACCTCCTTGCGGCACCGCTTCAAGCAGACAGTGTAGACAAGGGGTGCGCCTAGGGATGAAGGCGCAGCTTAAGCCGTAGCTGCCGACGCAGGCACCGTAAATCCATGGAATGCCATACTTATAGGCAATGTCATTCATGACCATGCGCGTGTCAAAATTGTCGGTCGCATCAATCAATAAGTGGGGACGCTGTTCAGTCACCAGCGCCTCGAGCTCTTGTGCATCAGCATCCCCGACAACGGCCTCAATGTTGACCTCGCTATTGACTTGTTCGAGGCGTTGCTTGGCAGCGATAGCCTTGGGCAGCCGCTCTTTCGCGTCCGCTTCGCTGTACAGCTGCTGGCGCTGCAAATTGCTCCATTCGACGTAATCGCGGTCAATGATCGTCAATTTGCCGATCCCGGCGCGCACGAGCGCTTCGGCATTGCCCGTGCCGAGCGCCCCGGCGCCGATTAAGACAACATGCTTTTTTCGTATTTTCTTTTGTCCTTCTTCACCGATCGGGGCAAACAATTGCTGGCGGGAATATCGTTCGTTCAAACAACACTCATTCCTTCCGTTGGGCTGCTTGCTGATGCATATCGTTTTTTTGGAATGCGCCCGGCTTCGTAGCCAAGCCGGCCTGCTTCAATCGCCAGTTTCATCGCTTTCGCCATTTTCACTGGATCAGCTGCGCTAGAAACAGCGGTGTTCAGCAGCACCCCGTCCGCGCCAAGCTCCATCGCCAGCGCCGCATCCGCCGGACCTCCGATGCCAGCATCGACAATGACCGGTACGGTTGCTTGCTCGATGATGAAGCTCAAATTAAGCGGATTGATGATGCCTTGCCCTGATCCGATTGGCGATGCGCCTGGCATGATCGCATGGCAGCCGAGCTCCTCTAGCCGCCTTGCCAGCACAACGTCATCGGACGTATACGGCAACACGACAAACCCTTCCTCAAGGAGCATTTCTGCTGCCTTTAACGTTTCAATCGGATCTGGGAGCAACGTCTTGTCACAGCCGATCACTTCTACCTTAATCATATCACATAACCCGGACGCTTTCGCCAACCGAGCGATGCGCACTGCTTCTTCGGCTGTTTTCGCCCCAGCGGTGTTCGGAAGCAGCTTATATTTGCTTAAATCAAGCTGCTCTAAAAAGTTTGGCTGCTCCGGAGAAAAAATGTTCATCCGCCGGACCGCAAACGTCAAAATTTCTGCGCCGGATGCTTCCACCGCTTCTTTTTGCACATCCAAATTGGGATACTTGCCTGTGCCAAGCAACAACCGTGAAGAAAATTCATATGGACCGATTTTCAACATCTCAACCGCCTCCCACAAAATGAACAATTTCGACGCGATCGCCGTCCGCGAGCGTCGTTATTCCATACTCATGCTTTTGAATAATGCGGACGTTGACTTCCACAATGGCCAGTTTGTTGTCAAGTCGGAAGTGAGAAAGCAAATCGCTGACCGTTTTTACCTCATCGGGCACGGTGACGGACTCCCCGTTAATGATCAATGTCATTCGATCCCCACCTTTTCTTCTGTATGACGTGTCAACGAAAATGGCGACAAATCAACTTCCAGCTCTTTTCGCTCGACTAAGTCCGCCATTAGCCGTCCGGTGATTGCACTGAGTAAAATCCCGTTTCGGTAATGACCGGCAGCGACAAACAAGCCGCGCCGTTCTGGATGTTCACCGATGTATGGCAAGCCGTCTTTCGTCTGCGGACGAATGCCGCTCCACGCCCTTACCCATTCGGCCTGTTGAACGTCCGGAAGCAGGCGGGAAGCGCGGTGAAGCAAACTCATCACCCCGCCGGCGGACACACGCCGGTCGTATGTACCCGGGGTGGATGTCGCGCCAATCAGCAACTGGTTGCTCCGCTTCGGTACGATGTAGCAGCCGCTTTTCGCAAACACGGTCGTCTGCAGCAACGGAATTGGCGTACGCACCATAACGCACTCCCCTTTGACCGGGTATACGGAAAGAGAAAGCCCAAGCAGTGCACCAAGCCGCGACGCCCAAGCTCCCGTGGCGATGACGACTGCCCCAACGGCAAACGTTCCGCTCGTTGTCTCAACGAGATGGCTGCCAACGTTTGAACGAATGTTTAATACTTCTGTATGCTCATATAAGCGAGCGCCAGCTGATAAGGCAGCGTGAGCGAGAGCGCTGGCCAAATCTGGAGCGCTCACTTGTCCGTCTCCTTCAATATACATGGCACCAACAATCGATTCCGTTGAGAGGCGCGGCTCAATCTCAAGCGCTTCCTCTTTTGTCAGCCAGCGCACCGGTTGGTCAGTCGCACGCCAAAACGCATAATGGCGGCGAAGCTCATCCGCCTCTTCTTCCGTTGTCGCTATTTTGATCATCCCTTTTTCAATCAAACCGATGTCAATCCCCGTTCGCTCCCTCAACTCTTCCGTCAAGGCCGGCATGAGGCCCCTGCTTTTTAAGGCGAGCGGCACAAGTGGACTTGGCGCAGAAAATTCTGCTTGCGCCCCGAGCATGCCAGCGGCCGCGCCCGACGACTCACAAGCTGTTGTTCCTTTTTCTAAAATCGCGACGCGGTGCTGCCGTTTGGCAAGCTCGAAAGCGGCCGCCGCCCCGATCACCCCACCGCCAACAATCGCGACATCATAATGATGTATCGTCATCTGATCCTCTCCCCTTTAACCATTTCAGCAAGCCGTTTTGCCTCGCCGACCGGATCAGCCGCGAAAAAGACAGCCGACAACACCGCCACTCCTGCTGCCCCCGCCTCTAGCGCTTGGCAGGCATTGCCGGCATGGATGCCGCCGATGGCAATAACAGGGATATGTACAGCAGCGGCTATTTCTTTGAGCAAGTTCACGCCGCGCGGCGGCAACCCAGGCTTGCTGCTGCTTGGAAAAACATGGCCAAATAAACAAAAGTGGGCGCCGTCCTCTTCCGCCCGCTTTGCCTCCGACAGTCCATGCACCGAACAGCCGACGGCCAAACTAGGGAACGAACGGCGGACGGCGCGCACCGGCAGGCTATGATAGGCGAGTTGCACGCCATGAACACCGTATACAGCGGCGACGTCAACCCGATCATTAACGATGATTTTTTGCGGCGGCACTCCAACGCGAAGCAGCGCGGTAACAAAAGCGGCAACCTCGCGCGCCGTTTTCTCTTTTTCACGAATATGAATGGCATCGGCGTACGGATGGATGTGCTGACAAACAGCAGCAAACTCGTCAGCCGTCTGTCGGCCGGTCGAAACGAAATGAAGCATTCCCATCGCGATCCCTTTCTTTCTACCGTACATCGTTGATCGAAATATACGGATAATGAATGCCAGCATAATAGGCAGCAAACGACAACAGGGCAAATAAAGCAACAAACCATACATCATATTTGCTAAACCCGATTTCATAGTAAAACGTGCGCGGACCGCTGCCGGAAAACTGTTTTGCCTCCATCGCCACCGCGATGCGCTGGGCGCGGCGGATGCTTTGCGACAAAAGCGGAATGGCATAGCGCTTCACTTTGCTAAGTCCGCCGCGGTTGGGGACGCCGCGCACCTTCAAAGCATAGTGCACGGTTTGAAACTCCTCCATCATCATCGGCAGCAAACGGACGGCTGCTAAAAAGCTGTACGCATATTTCGGCTTGAGCTTCAGCTGCTGCATAAGTGAATAAAACAGGTGCACCGGCCGGGTCGTCAAGGAAAAAATCAACCCCAACAGCCCGAGTGCCAACGCGCGAAATCCAAGATGCACGCCGCGCCAAAAACTCTCTTCCGTAACATGGATGAGCCCCCAGCGAAACCATGTCGTCGTTCCTTCGCCAAACATCATCATCGATGAAGCGGTGGAAACAAAGATGAGAAAGAACGGCAAAAACAGCCAAACAAGTGCGTTCCCCGAATAGCCGGTTCCAAAGCAAAACAACACAAAAAGGGCGAGCGAGAAATTGATGAGCACGTTCGGATTATGCACAAACAAAACGGCAAAAAAGAGAACAACGAGCACGACTAGCTTTAAGCTTGGGTTCGTCTCATGAAGCCATGTCTCCCGGCGATGAATCTCCCATTTCATCGTCCCGCACTCCCTTCGGCAAACGCCAGCCACCGACTGTCTAACCGCTCGTCTCGGACAAGCGCTCCACCTTCAATCACCCACCGTCTTGTCGCAAAATGGCGGACGATTTGCTCGTCATGCGTAACCATCACAATCGCCGCCCCTTGTTCACGGTATGATTCGAGCATCTCGAGCAAAGCGAACGTACTTTTCGCATCTTGCCCAAATGTCGGTTCATCAAGCAAAAAGAGGCGTTGGCCGGCAACGATTGAGGCAGCCACGCTCAAACGCCGCTTTTGGCCGATTGACAGCTGGTACGGATGCATATCTTGGTGCTTGGCAAGGTCAAATTCGCGCAAAAGACGGGCGACCGTTTCCTCCGTTTCCTCGGGTGAACGCCCCTCGAGCCGAAGCGAATAGGCGAGCTCATCGCGCACAGAATGGGTGACAAATTGGAACTCCGGATTTTGAAACACAAAAGCGATGTACCGGTGCAACGGCTGCCGCTGCTTGACATCATCCCCTAACAGCCGATAGTCCCCTTCTGTGCGAAGAAGCTGCATAAGGGCGTGTAAGAACGTGCTCTTGCCGGCGCCGTTCCGTCCAGTGACAGCAATCCATTCGCCTGCTCGCACCACCGCTTCAGGGACGGTGATTTTCACTTCCCGGTTGCGAAAGCCGCAAAAATCGCGAAGGCAAAGGAGCTCCTCTCCTTCCCACCACTTCCGCCAATGCATCTTCCGGTCATATTCCTCCCAAACGCCCGGATGCCAAATGCCTTCAGCGCTCATGACATCTTTATACTCAGAAAATATTTCCCCCGCCTTGCCGTCAGCCATGACTTGCCCATCGCGGCCAAGCAGAATAATGCGATCGACAAAATCAAGGACATGATCGATTTTATGTTCGACAATGACGACCGTTTTATCGCAGCCCACCTTCTTGACCGTTTGCCATACCGCCTTCGTTCCTTCCTCATCAAGCAGTGCGGTCGGCTCATCCAAAAACAGGACGTCCGGCTCAAGTGCAAGTACAGATGCAAGCGCTAGCCGCTGTTTCATCCCTCCGGAGAGGGTATGAATATCCGTATGCGGTGCGATCGCCAAGCCGACTTGATCCAGAAGAGAACGAATGCGGGCAGGCATCTCCTCGCGCGGCACCCCTCTATTTTCCAGAGCGAACGCGATTTCCTCATCCGCGTACGGCATGCAAAATTGTGCATCCGGATCTTGAAAGACGCAGCCCCATCGTTTGGGCAGCTCGAGACGTTCCGCCTTCATCGGCACATCGACGGAGTGAGGGATGATGCCAGCCATCACGTGCAACAGCGTTGACTTGCCGCATCCAGACGGACCAAGAAGAAGCACTTTTTCCCCCTCATCAACCGACAACGAAAAATCGCGAAACAGCAGCTCATGATGGCCAGGAAATTTGAGGCGCAGTCGATCGATCGCAATAACATGTCCCATCGTTTATCAGCCGCCTCATCGGTTCAACGCATCATAATCTTCTTTTGAAGCCGAGCGCCACATTTGCGTCACCCCAGTTTTCTCAAGCGCCTTGGCCAACGAGACAGCAAACACGCCGGCAATGAGGATGGCGCCGACAAAGCGCGCCAGCAAAAAAAGCGCCATATTCCAGGGAGCCAGCGCCTCAATATAGCCTTTGTAAAAGTCCATGATGAGCGAACCAATCGTCGCGCTGACCGCGCTCAGCGATACAACGAACACATCAAACCGCCGATAGCGGAACGCCGCAAACACAAGCTCAGCAAACAGTCCTTGAACAACTCCATAAATGAGCACCTCAAGCCCCCATTGCGACCCCATGATCAGTTCGCCAGACGAAGCTGCCATTTCGGCAAGCAGCGCCACTCCCGGCTTGCGGATAAGCAAATAGGCGAACGAGGAAGCGATGAACCACATGCCGTAAATTAATTGATCGGCGTGAAAACCGAACACTTTCACCACTTCATATACCGGGCCCCATACTTTGTAAACGACGCCAAATACGATCGCAATCACAATCGTCGTCAAAATATCAGCCAACTTCAATCCTTTAGATGTCTTTTCCATCGCATGCCTCTCCTTCCATGATTGAACCGTACATCACTCGTTCACCGCCAGCCTGACGGACCACCATCGTTCGAGCCGGTACGCCATATCCCAAAACTCATACTCATATTCGCTGCTGATCAAGAAATGCTGCTCCATCCGCCGCCGATCCTCTTCCGTGACAGCGGCAGCGATGACATCAAGCCTAGCGATCTGCTCTTCCACAAGCGAACGGAACCAATCAGAACTGTATGCACCGATCCATTTTTCGTAAATCGGGTCATTCGGTTGGCACGTTTTCAATCGTTCGCCAATTTCGTAGTACAGCCAATAGCAAGGCAAAATGGCAGCGATGACGTCCCCTAAGTGTCCTTCGTACGCAGCACGGTACATATGAGAAGTATAGGCGTACGCCGTCGGTGCGGGAACGAACGCTGCCCGCTCCTCTTCTGTAATGTTGAGCAGCTCGGCGAACGTTTCATGCAGCGACAACTCCGCCTCGCATGTGCTTTGCGCATGATGCGCTAACCGAGCGGTCGAGGCCAAATCCGGCGCCTTTGCTGCCCCGATCGCCTGCACGCGGGCGAAATGGCGCAAGTAATACGCATCTTGCATCACATAATAGCGAAATTTTTCGCGCTCGAGCGTTCCTTGGCCGAGTTCTTGAACGAACGGATGACGAAAACTCGCCTGCCAGATCGGGTCGGCGGCTTCGCGCACTCGCTTAGCAAAGGACATCCTTCCTCCCCCCTTTTCACAAAATAAAAACGCCGCTTCCTTTACCGATTAGCGTAAAGAAAGCGGCGTGAGCCTACAATTCGCAAGGCAAAGCTATCAGCGCCCTATGCATAGCTCCTCTCCACTTCCCTACGCTGGTATTACCCAGATCAGGTGCTAAGGGTCTCAAAGGTACACTTTGATCTCAGCCTTTCTAAAGGCCCCCCTAGTGGATGTCCCATCATGATGCCATTTTCTGTTTACCTTTATCATATCACAGCAACGGCGGTTGTCAATCTTTTTTTCATCCAGCGTTGCACCGCCCGCTTCGATTCGTTATGATGAAAACGCGACGACTGACTATCGAATGGGAGTGGAACTGATGGCAAAAGTTATTTTAAAACGACAGCGAAAAAAACGGCTCGAACAAGGTCACCCTTGGGTTTTCCAAAACGAAGTCGACCGCATCGAAGGCGACATCACGCCAGGCGACTTCGTTGACGTTTATAATCACCAAGGTTATTGGCTGGCGAAAGGATACATCAACCCATCCTCGCAAATCATTGTGCGCGTGCTGACGCAAAACCCCGATGACGAACTGAATGAACAGTTTTTTATCGAGCGCATCCGCCAAGCGTGGGCGTACCGCGAACGGCTGATCCCCGGCGTCCGCTCTTGCCGCGCCATCTATGGAGAGGCCGATTTTCTGCCGGGTCTTATCGTCGATAAATACGAGGACGTTCTCGTTGTGCAAATTTTGGCGTTGGGGATGGAAATGCACAAAAACTGGATTTTGCGCGGTTTGCTTGACGTGTTCGCGCCAAGAGCCATTTACTTGCGCAACGATGTGTACGTTCGGGAGCTTGAGGGGCTCGAACAAGAAAAAGGCTTTTGGTACGGAGAAGCGGAAACGGAAGTCGAAATCGAAGAAAACGGCGTCAAATATATTGTCGATATTGCAGATGGCCAAAAAACCGGCTTTTTCTTCGACCAACGGCAAAACCGCGCCGCCCTCCGTCCGCTCATCGGCCCGGAGACAACGGTGCTTGACTGCTTCACCCATACCGGTTCATTTATGTTAAACGCTTGCCTATACGGGGCAAAACACGTCACCGCCGTTGACATTTCCGAACATGCGGTAGAAACAGCGAAACGAAACGCAGCCTTAAACGGCTTTACAAATGTCGACTTTGTCGTCGCCAACGCCTTTGACTATTTGCGTGAATCAGTGCGCGCCGGCAAACAGTGGGATGTCGTCATCATCGACCCGCCGGCGTTTGCCAAGTCAGCCCACGCGGTTTCGAAAGCACTGCGCGGCTATAAAGACATCAACTTAAACGGGCTGAAGCTCGTCAAAGACGGCGGTTTTTTCGTCACTTCGAGCTGCTCATACCACGTCCGTCCGCACATGTTCCAAGAGATGGTCGCTGATGCGGCGTTCGACGCTAAAAAAGTGCTGCGCCAAGTATACTGGAACGGCGCCGGCTATGACCATCCGAAATTGCTCGCTGCCGATGAAGGCGATTATTTAAAATTTGCCATTTATGAAGTGCATTCCCGCCGTTAAAGAAAAACGCTTAAGGACCAACCTTAAGCGTTTCTTTCTTGTCCCGGACGGAGCGGCTGTTCTTTGCGCAGCACACTCAAATAAACAAGCATCGAAACAAGCACCGAACCGGCGGCGGCTAAATAAATGCTCGGATAGCCAAACCAATGGCTCACTTGGCCAAAGACGATCGCTCCGATGCCGACGCCTAAATCAAAAAACGAGAAAAACGTCGCGTTCGCCATCCCTTTTCGGTGAACAGGCGCCCGCTCAACCGACCATGCCTGCAATCCAGGCTGCACCATGCCAAAACCAAACCCGTACAGCACCGCTGCGGTCAATAACGCCCATTCCCCTGGCAGCCAAGCAAGCATCAGCATCGCCAGCAAAATAAGCCCCGCTCCGGGAAGAAAGACAGCCCGATGCCCCTTCCGGTCATACAGCTGGCCTGCGAACGTCCGTGTGACCATTAAGGCGAGCGCGTAAAGCAAAAAGTAAAGCTGCAAACCTTCGATCTGTTTTTGTGCTGTATATAAAGGCAAAAACGAGGCGATACCGCCAAATGTCACTGTTAAAAAGAATAACAACACCGATGGAATCAAGGCTGTCTTTTCGTAAAGATCCCATTTGTTCGCCCCTTTGCCATGTCCCCTTTCTGCTTTTTTATACGTAATGGCTGCAGCAAACAACAAGGAGGCCACACCGAGCGCTGCACAAATCATAAATAAGTGGTTGAACGAAATGGAGGCCGCTAATACAAGTCCGAGCGAAGGTCCAAAGGCCAGAGCAATATTTCCTGACAGCCCATAATACCCCATCCCTTCCCCGCGGCGGTTTGCTGGGATGATATCTGTCGCCACCGTGCCGGATGCTGTTGTCGAAAACCCCCAGCCTACCCCTTGAACAACTCGCATCAAAAAGAGAAGGAAAATGCTGGAGATGAAGCTGTACGAGCCGACCGAAATGACGAAAATCAACAAACCGAGCAAAAACACAAACCGACGCCCTTGCGTTTCAAGCGCATGGCCAGCGAACGGCCGGACAATGAGCGCTGAAAACGTAAACACTCCGACAACAAGGCCAATTAACTGGTCGTTGCCGCCTAACTGTTCGACAAACAGCGGCAATGTCGGCAGCGTCATTTGAAACCCAAGAAAAATGAAAAAGTTGGCTAAGCAAATTAAAACGAAATCGCGCGTCCAAATTTTTTCTTTTTGTTCCGCAACAACTTGCTTTTGTTGCGCATTCATGCCGATCCCCCTTATGAAATATGTATTTCGTGTCCCTTAATATTTGTCAGTATAACATAACTGTATGCTTCTGTTTAAACAAAATGTTTTCTATCCATATTTTTTACGCAAAGTAAAAAGCCGCCGAATTGGCAGCTCTTTACCATCCTTTCCGTTCGCGCAATGACGTAATTTGTGCAGTATGGTGCTTCCCGTGCCATGTATACAATGCGGTCAATACGTATAGCGGCATCGTTTGTTTCGCTCCTTCAGGGCGAACAAGGCGGTGAAAATCCGCTTCCGTCATGGACTCAAGCAACATCGCCCACCGCACGTGCAGTCCGTCAATCAGCATTAATGACGGCTCGATCGGCAATGTACGGGCGTCGGCCGTTTGTGCCCATTCGCTTTCTTCAAACGGCTTAATCGCTGGCGCATTCTCAGTCAAGCCCCATTTTGTGCGCAAAAACGCGTTCATGCTCGCGTCAGCCAAATGGTGGACAACTTGGGCCACGGTCCACCCGCCGTCGCGATACGGCGTGTTCAATTGTTCATCATTCAAGCCTGCAACGGCGGCCCGCAATGCGCTAGGCAGCCCGCGAACAGCTGCCAACCATTCGTTTACCTCCTCGGCGCGAAACTGTGCCGGCGCTTGAAACGTTCCGATCGGATAACGGACCGGATCGATCGTTGACATCGTTGATCATCCCCTTTCCGTCTTTATTTATTCAACGCAAAGGGGTAAACTCCTTCTTATTCTTCCAGACGTAGACCCGAGCTTCATACGGTTTGAGCTGAAAGCGAGTCGCGTTTTTATGCGGGCGAACCGGATAGTTGCTAAGCACTAAATCGTCCGAATGAAGGCGAAGACGGTCATGGCGATAAAGCGAAGGCCGATGAGATAAATTGACGATGATCAGCGCCCGTTCGTTCCCGAGCGTTCTCGTGTACGCATAAATGGACGGATGATTTTCCAAAAGCAAATCATACGTTCCGTAAACAAACAGTTCGTTCGTCTTCCGCAACTGAATCATTCGCTTATAAAACGACCATATCGAATTTGGATCACGCCGCTGAGCCTCTACGTTAATGGTGCGATAATTTTGGTTCACTCTGATCCACGGCGTACCGCTAGTAAACCCGGCATTCAAAGCGTCAGACCATTGCATCGGCGTGCGCGAATTGTCGCGGCCTGTTTGCCAAATGGTGCGCATAATGTCATCATGCGTTCGGCCTTTCGCCCGTTCAAGTTCATATAATCGCAAAATGGCGACATCACGATAATCGTCAATATTTGAAAACTGAACATTTGTCATCCCGATCTCTTGGCCTTGGTAAATAAACGGCGTCCCTTGCATAAAAAAGTAAAGCGCACCAAGCGCCTTCGCGCTCTCCGCCCAATAATCGCGGTCATCCCCCCATGTTGAGACGGAGCGGGGCAAGTCATGGTTTTCCAAAAAGAGGGCGTTCCAGCCTCGGTTTTCCAGCCCTTTTTGCCATTTCGTCAACGTCCGCTTCAGCCGGCGAACATCGATCAAACCATCCGTCCGCCGTTGCCATAACCCTAAATGCTCAAATTGGAAAATCATATTAAAAATGCCTTCCTCTTCGCCCACCCATTGTTCCGCGTCGTCAACGGTCACCCCGTTCGCTTCGCCGACCGTCATAATATCATAATGCGCAAACGTTTGCTCTTTCAACTCTTTTAAGTAGTTCATAATCCCCGGCTGATTCATATGTCCGGCAAACGACGGTACATATTTCAGCCCTTTCGGATTCGGCAAATCGGGCAGCCCTGGCTTCTTCTTAATATGAGAAATCGCATCAACACGGAACCCGTCAATTCCTTTGTCGAGCCACCAGTTGATCATCGCATACAGGGCTTGGCGCACTTCATCGTTTTCCCAGTTCAAATCGGGCTGTTTCACATCGAAAATATGCAAATAGTATTGTCCTGTCTGCTTGTCGTATTGCCAAGCTGAGCCGCCGAAAATGCTTTCCCAGTTGTTCGGCTCGCGCCCGTCTTTGCCGTCGCGCCAAATATACCAGTCGCGCTTCGGGTTGTCCCGCGATGAGCGTGATTCAATAAACCATGGATGTTCATCGCTCGTATGATTGATCACTAAATCTAAAATGACTTTCAACCCACGCTGATGGGCTTCAACGAGCAGTTCATCAAAATCGTCCATCGTTCCAAACTCATCCATAATGGCGTGATAATCGCTAATATCATATCCGTTATCGGCGTTTGGCGATCGGTAAATCGGACAAATCCAAATGATATCCACTCCAAGTTCCACTAAGTAATCGAGCTTTTCCATTATCCCACGAAGATCGCCGATGCCATCGCCATTTGCATCCATAAAGCTGCGCGGATAAATTTGATAGGCGACGCCCTCTTTCCACCATGTCTTTTTCAAGGATGCCTCCCCCTTTTTGTGCACACGTTTTCACTAATAACTGTACACTACATTTTTGTAGGAAACAACTCTCTTTTTTTTCAAAAAAAGCGGCCGTTTGGCAAAGAGCTGTCAAGCTCCCGCCAAACAGCCAGCATCGACGAATGGATCATTCACCGGCCGTACGGCTCGCTTCATAAATTTTTAAGTTATGATACACCGTTTCAAGCAGCGGTGCTTGAATGCCATACCGCTTGGCAAGCAGCAGCAAATATCCTTGCAAATGGTCGGCTTCGATGAGCTGCCCTTTTTCCATGTCGCGCTGCATCGATGATTTCATCGTCGGGGCGATTTGTTCGAGCTGAACACGCTGCCGTTCGGCCATCTCATCGGTGATCGGCGCACCATGTGCCTGCATAATCGTCTTAATTTCCCCAAGCAACCGATCGATGATCACATGCCCATATTCACCCGAACGAATTGGCCCAATCGGGGCGCGGAACAGCGTTGTCACGCCTGACATCGTCGCAATGAACAAGTATTTATTCCACATATCGGCGGCAATCCGTTCGCTCAGACGAAAGCGGGCATTAGCGCCAACAAACAGTGATTCAAGCGCTTTCGTTCGCTCCGTCCGTCCACCTGTCCATTCGCCGAAACGGACGTCATGCGAAGAGCTCGTCTGCACGATTTCCCCTTTTTCATTCAGCGTCGTTTCAATAAAACAAAGGCCGCCGAGGACGTTCCCGCGTCCAAACGCCTCCCATAAGGCGTCCATATGGGCTATGCCGTTTAACAGGGGCAAAATCATTGTCGTTTCGCCAATGTACGGTGCAGCATCGGCGATGGCGCCCGCTAGGTGATACGCTTTGCTGGAAAAGATGACAACATCAAACGGCTCGGCTCGCTCCCCAGCCACCATCAAGTTTGGCTTCAGCACCGCATCGCCGTGAACGCTGCGAATGACGAGTCCGCGCTCTTCAAGTTCTCGCTTTCTCCTCTCACGGACAAGGAACGTCACATCGATCCCTTTTTCAAGCAGCCGACCGCCAAAATAACCGCCGACCGCCCCTGCTCCAACAACAAGAATGCGCATATGTATGTCTCCTTTCGGTTTGTTTTCACTAAAAAAACTTGCCCATGAATCTACTCTGTGAAAAAAAGCATCCCGAAGCCTCTGTTTCTATGACCGGACGGCGTACGAAGCGCTCATCGGCGTTTTCTGTTAAGAAAAAAGGGAAGAAAGGGAACTCCCCCTCCTTCCCTCCCACCTCTAGCAACAGCGCGACACTTTGCCACCTTTGGCGTTATAGCGTGCCTCTTGCGCTTCGCAGAAAAATTCTTTCCGCGATTTGATCGGTTCGCCTGGATGATGGGTTTTCATATGCTCGACATATTTTTCATAATTCGGCACACCGACAAGCAAATCAAGAAACTGCCGGCGGTAAGCCAACACGGTTTGCAGCCATTTAGGCATAGTTCTTCGCTCCTTCTCCTCCGTCGCGCGGCACATACGGCGCTTCTTTGAGCGGCACATGTTTGTTTTGCAGCACTTTCACCCATATGTTCAGCGCCGAAATGAGCATGGCGATGACAACTAACATAAAGATCGCCGTCAACGTTGCGTCAATATAGTCATTTGTAATAATTTGACGCATTTGCGCCTCGTTCGTTGCCGGCGCTAATATTTTTCCTTGGTTCAAATGATCTTTGAACAATTTCGCATGCGACAAGAAACCAATTTTGACGTTTTCGTGGAACAGCTTTTGATACCCCGCTGTTAAGGTGACAACGAGCAACCATGTCGTCGGCACGAGCGTCACCCAAACATATGCCTTTTTGCCCATTTTAAACAGAATAGTCGTAGCGAACAATAAGGCGATGCCAGCAAGCATTTGGTTGGCGATACCAAACAGCGGCCAGAGCGTGTTAATGCCGCCAAGCGGATCGACGACACCTTGGTACAGGAAGTAGCCCCACGCCAAGACGCAAAGAGTCGTCGCAATTAAGTTCGAAACGAGCGAATCTGTTTTGCCGAGCGGTTTGTAGAACGTCCCCATAATATCTTGGATCATAAAACGTCCAACACGCGTACCGGCGTCAATCGTCGTTAAAATAAAGAGCGCCTCAAACAAGATGGCAAAGTGGTACCAAAACGCCATAAGAGCCTTGCCGCCGATGACGTTCGATAAAATAACCGCCATACCGATCGCTAACGTCGGCGCCCCTCCGGTGCGCGACAACACGGTTTGCTCGCCGACGTCTTTCGCCAGCTCTGACAACATGTCAGGGGTGATTGTGAACCCCCACGACGATACGACTTTGGCCGCCTGCACGACATCCGTGCCGATCACCGCCGCCGGGCTGTTAATCGCAAAATATGCTCCCGGCGTCAAGACGCAAGCGGCAACCATCGCCATGATGGCGACGAACGATTCCATTAACATCGCACCGTAACCGATCGGCCGCGAATGACTCTCCAACTCGATCATCTTCGGCGTCGTGCCGGACGAAACGAGCGCATGGAACCCGGACACCGCACCGCAGGCAATCGTAATGAACAAAAACGGGAACAAGTTGCCGGCGAAGACCGGTCCTGTACCGTCGATAAACTTCGTCACTGCCGGCATTTGCAAATCGGGCGTGACGACTAAAATGCCAAGCGCAAGGCCAACGATCGTCCCAATTTTCAAAAATGTGCTTAAATAATCGCGCGGCGCCAACAAAAGCCATACCGGCAGCGCTGAAGCGACAAATCCGTAAATGATCATTAAGATCGCGATCGTTTCACCTTTTAATGTAAACATGGCCGAAAGCGTCGGATGTTCCGCCACATATTGTCCAGCCACAATGGATAAAATCAACAGAACAAATCCTCCAAGCGACGCCTCTGCGATGCGTCCTGGGCGGATAAAGCGCATGTAAATGCCCATTAAAATCGCAATTGGAATCGTCGCCGCAATCGTAAACATTCCCCACGGGCTCCCGACAAGCGCTTTTACAACAACGAGGGCCAACACAGCCAATAAAATAATCATAATGCCTAAAATACCGAGCGCTGCGATAAAGCCCGTCACCGGTCCCATCTCTTCTTTGATCATCTCGCCAAGCGATTTCCCGTTGCGGCGCATTGAAGCAAACAAAATGACAAAATCCTGGACCGCTCCGCCGAGGACGACACCGATGATGATCCAAAGCGTTCCCGGCAAATACCCCATTTGTGCCGCCAAAATCGGCCCAACAAGCGGCCCGGCGCCGGCAATAGCGGCAAAATGATGGCCGAACAGCACCCATTTGTTCGTCGGGACATAGTCTTTCCCGTCGTTGAATACCTCAGCTGGCGTTTTCCGGTTATCGTCAAGCCCAAACACTTTGCGGGCGATAAACCGGCTGTAAAAACGATAAGCGACTGCATACGTGCAGACAGCAGCGACAATGAGCCAAATCGCGTTGACTGACTCGCCGCGGCTTAGCGCCAAAACGGCAAATCCTGCAGCCCCAAGGACAGAAATGAGGCCCCATAGCAATACAGATTTTAGCCCTTTCACACAGTCTCCCCCTTTGTTGTTCGTCAAAATTCTTTACACGACTATTATATTCATTATTCTGAAAAATTTAAAGACATTTTTTGCGTTCTATTGACATGTTATTTGATTTTATAGGAGAATCGCCTCGTTTCACTATTCCAAAAAAGTATAAAATAGGGATTTAGCGCGAAAAATGTAATTGTGCACCACCGTTTTGACCATTGAATACTCACCTTCTGTTCTTCGCTCCGCTTCACGGTGAAACAGACGAGGCAGCGCTCAATCAACATTATTTCAGTAAAGGGTCGAGAAAGTGAAAGCGATTGAAACATTATTGTGGAGCATTGCGTTGCCCGGATTCGGGCAACTGTTAAACAAAAAGTATGTAAAAGGAATGGCGTTTATTTTTTTGGAACTGCTCATTAACACGCAATCGCAATTTAATGAAGCCATCCGGCTCAGCTTTTTAGGCCGTACATATGAAGCGGCGGCCATCGTGGAAGTCGATTGGCTAATGTTTTATCCGTGTTTATACTTTTTCGCCATGTGGGACGCCTTCAAAGACGCCGGCGGCGGGCAGACGCCATACTCATTTCTGCCATTTATCTTCTCCGCCTACTTTGTGACGGTCGGATTAATGTACTCGTTCGACGTCACGATCGCCGGCATCTTTTTCGGACCGATTTGGCTGCCGATTTTATCGGTCATTCCTGGACTGGCCATCGGTTGGTTGTTACAAATCCTTTTGTTGAAATGGAAGGGTTCTTCTATTCCATAACCGCTTCATCGAAAAAGCCGCCAATTATTCATTGGCGGCTTTCGGCTGTGGTTCTTTGGCGGCTTTTCTTTTTTTCATCGTTCCGATCATAATAACAGCGGCGACAACAAGCAACTCAAATCCGTATTTAACTACAGGATTGGCAAAATATTCTTTCAAAAACGGCTCGCCGACGATCATTTTGGACGCTGTCCAAGCGAGAACGCCAGCGCCGATCGTAATGATCACCGGGAAGCGTTCGATCCATTTTAAAATGAGCGTGCTGCCCCACACCATAATCGGAACAGAAATGAGCAGCCCAAGAATCACGAGGAGAAAGCTTCCATGCGCGGCACCGGCAACCGCCAACACGTTGTCAAGTCCCATCAATGCATCGGCAATAATAATCGTACGCATCGCTTCCCATAAACTTCCCCCCGCCTCGATATCATCGTGCCCCTTTTCCTCAACGAGCAGCTTATAAGCGATCCAGACAAGTAAGAGACCACCGACAATCAAGAGGCCTGGGATTTTAAGGAGCCATACAACGAAAATCGTCGCGAGCGCTCGGACAACGACTGCACCTGCCGTTCCCCAAATGATCGCCCTTTTCTGTTGGTGCTTTGGCAAGTTGCGGGCCGCGAGTCCGATGACAATCGCATTATCCCCCGCCAAGACAAGGTCAATGATGATAATCGACAGCAACGCTGTCCAAAACTCCGGAGAAAAGAAATCCACAACATCATCCCCTTTTATAAGTTATATTTTTCCTTTAATGAAACTGGAGCGATCTTAAAGATTTGTTGCAAAATAAGCATGAAAACGGCAAGATCATCGATAAAACCAAATAAGGCAAACCAATCGGGAATGAGATCAAACGGCAACACCATATACAACAACAATAGGCCGACAGAGAGCGCCTTTTTCTTCACCGGCACCTCACGCGAAACAAAAAATTCAACTAAAAATGGTAAAAAACGCCGAACATGGACAACCAGGCGAAGTCGACTCCACCACTTGCGCATGACAATTTCCCTCCATCTTTTTCACTATTTTTCCTATGAAGTCGAGCCCGTGTTTTTTTACGATTATCTTCCCCCTTTCGTTTCATAAAATAAGAAAAGACCTTTACCATATTTGGCAAAGGTCTTTTCACAAAAGAGACCTTTACCACAAACAGGCAAAGGTCTCGCTAACAACGTTGCCGTTGCCAGCAAAGCCGAGGGCATGCACCCTGAATTGACGACTTTGCTGTTAAAGCTACTCCCCTTTAACAAAAGGATATTTACTTTTACATTTCCATGATATTCAATATTTATGCGTCCTGTCAATACAATTTTTTTCATTCACATGAAAAATCGAGCATTTTCCACGCCAAGCGAAAATGGAAATGGCTGTTTGCCTGTGAAATCAGCAGGCAGCCTCTTGATCCTTTCACTTTTACTACTGCCCAGACGTAAACTTTAAACCGATAATCCCGACGAGAATAAACAATAAAAAGATGATCCGCGGCGCGTTGACGGGTTCATTTAAAAACATCATGCCAATGATGACCGCCCCAAGCGCCCCGATTCCTGTCCATACCGCATAGGCGGTGCCGATCGGCAAAGTTTTTGTCGCAATCGATAAAAAATAAAAGCTGGCGATCATCCCAGCAACGGTCACGGCAGATGGCCACAGGCGGGTGAACCCAGCCGTATATTTCAGCGAAATGGCCCAGACGATCTCGAATACCCCAGCGACAAATAAGTATACCCACGCCATGTTTTATTCCCCCTTTCGAGAAATAAAAAAGCCGTGAGAAATATCAAAATGATACTCCTCCCGGGCTTTTGTCCCTCCGTGTACGCGAACATACCGCGCGTTTTCTCTCGGTCGCAGGCCAGCCGCAAAGCAGCTGCGGAACCCTAGAAAACCTTTTCCTCTTATCTGCTGCTATTGTACCATGTTCGTTGCCCATCGGCTACTGATTTGATCTATCGCATTATCGTCATAGAAGAAAGCAGATGGGACATCCCCACCTGCCTTATACCGGATCGTTATCCACATCGCTGTACGATTCAATCGCTTGATCGAGCGCACGATAGGCCTCAGCGAAAGCGTTTGTCGCTGATTCATCTCCAGCCTCAGCAAGTTCCTTTCGTGCATTGCGCGCGTGAGTCACCGCGCGGACGACATCTTCGATCATTTGCCGTTTGTCTCCGGCGCCTGCTTTTAACCGTTCAAGCTCATGAATTGCCTCATCAAGACTCGTCGAGCGCGGTTCGGCAAATGATTGTTCCAATTGTTCTTTCACCCGCTCCAATATTTCTTTCATCATCGCCCATCCTTTCCTTATTTGTCGTCATCCGCTAGTGTGGGCGATTGACGGCAAACTATGCATCACCAAGACGATGAAATTGATTACTCATTCACATGTACATCTTTCAAACCAGCCCAAAACGCGGCGATGATGGACAGGGCGACGACGATCAACGGCGCATACATGACCAAAAACGTTTGCATTATCCTTTTCCTCCTTCCCATTTTCCTTTGATGTATGCCTTGTCAAACAAAAAGAGGCGCATAAGCAAATAAAGGGATGGGATTAATAACAGGAAACCGGCAATAAACGCGACGATCAACGCCATAGCCATCGTCTCATTCGTAAACCCGTCATAAATCGTCAAATACGAGTACAGCAAATACGGATAATGCGAAATCCCATAGGCGTAAAAGGCGAACGCATATTGAAACAAAAGCGCAATAAACGCCCAGCCAAACCGCCGTTGCCGCCAAAGCAGCCAAACGGTAATGACAAAAAACAAAAAGGAAATGACCAGCATCCACGCTACATTCCAGAGGTTGGCATAATGCTCAGGATTATGATGGCGGAGCTGATACATAATAAGCAGCGCGGACAACATCGTCGGCCCGCTCCAAAGGAGAGCGTAACGGCGCAGCAGCGCCCGCGCCCGTCCATCCTTGGCCTCGTTTGCATAGTACGTTAAGAAAACGGCAGAAATGTAAAGAACGCTTGTCACACTTAACAGCACAATGCTCCATGATAACGGGCTCGCAAACAGCTTTCCATAGTCAAGCGAAACGCCCGCGGCGCCCACTTCCACAAACCCGCCTTCGGAAATCGTCAACACGATGGACAGCGAGGCTGGAATAAACAACCCCGTTAGTCCATAAGCGAGCAAATACCAGTTCCGTTCCGTCCCCCCATACGTATGAAACGCGTAGTACGAGCCGCGGATGGCTAACAAAACAATGGAAATGCTCGCTGGAACGAGCAAAATCGATCCATAGTAATACGCCGTTTTCGGAAAAAAGCCGACAATGCCGACGAAGAAAAAGACAAGAAAGACGTTCGTCACTTCCCATACAGGGGAAAGATAGCGCTGAATGATGCGGTGCAAAATATGCTGTTTGTTTGCCCAATGGCTATAGGCGCTGAAAAACCCGGCCCCGAAATCAATCGAGGCAACGATAATGTACCCGAACAAAAACAGCCATAACACCGAGATACCAATGACTTCGAGCGTCATGGCGCCACCTCCCCGTTATTGGCCCGCTCTGCCAGCTCCCGTTCAACCGGGTTGCGGCGAAACATACGAACAAGCACTGTTGCGCTCGCAATGACTAACACTATATACAAAAAGCAAAACAAAACAAGCATCGCGTCAACATGGGCGGATGACGTCGCCCCTTCCGCCGTTTTCATATAGCCACGCAAAATCCACGGCTGCCGCCCGACTTCCGCTAAGTACCATCCCGCCTCGATCGCAACCATCGCCAACGGCCCCCCCGCCACTAGCAGTCCAAAAAACCACTTTTTCGCCGTCCACTTCCAGCGAAAAATCGATCCGAGCCAATATGCAGCCGCGACAACCATTAAAAACACACCAATCACAACCATCCCATCGAATAAATAATGAATGTAAAGCGGCGGGCGCTCACCTTCCGGAACTTCATTCAATCCGGTCACAACCGCAGCGGGATGGTTATGGGCCAAAATGCTAAGGGCATATGGTATTTCCAAGGCATATTTCACTTCCCCATCTTCTCCAAGCGTGCCGAACAGGATCAACGGTGCATGGGAGCTCGTTTCAAAATGCCATTCGGCGGCCGCCAGCTTTTCTGGCTGGTACTGGGCTAGAAATTTGCCCGACAAGTCACCCACAAGCGCACTGGCCACCGAAAAGATCAAAGCCGTTTTCATCATTAAATGAAGGGCTTTACGATGATAAATATGGCGGTTGCCTTTCCACAAATGCCAGGCGGCAATTGAAGCGAGCACGAATGCCGATGTCATATACGCCGTCGCCAACACATGGGCGACTTTCGTTGGCATCGCTGGGTTGAACATCGCCGCGATTGGATCAATGTTGACAAGCTCGCCGTTTTTTAACTCAAATCCTTGCGGCGTATTCATAAACGCGTTCACCATCGTAATAAACATAGCCGATGCCGAAGAGCCAATCGCCACCGGAATAAGCAAAAGCAAATGTTTTTTCTGATTTTCGAACCGATCCCATGTGTACAAATAGATGCCGAGAAAAATCGCCTCAAAAAAGAATGCGAACGTCTCCATGAACAAAGGCAGGCTGATCACCTGGCCGGCCAGCTGCATAAAGTTCGGCCATAATAGTGACAACTGCAAGCCGATTGCCGTTCCGGTCACCACACCGACCGCTACAGTGATGACAAAACCGCGCGTCCAACGGCGGGCGAGCAAAATATAATGCATATCGTTTTTGCGGATACCGACCCACTGGGCAATGGCGATCATCAACGGAACCCCGACACCGATCGTGGCATAAACAATATGAACAGTCAGCGTCAATCCCGTCAAAATGCGACTGAGCAACACCGGATCGTAGCCGTTCATGTTTCATCCCCCCTTATGAAAACAAGCGGCCAATTAAAGAAAGCAAGACAACTGCCGCGACCGCAAAACTAACGAGCACCAACATTTTCTCGTGCCGCTTCCACATATCCACCCCCCCCAAATGAGCAGGCAATGATAAAGAATTTGTGACAACCATCACAAATTATCCACCTTTATTATTTCATAAAATCGAGAGCGTTATCCGGTACGATTTCGAATAATTTGTGTCATTTTTCACATATTCATAGTGGCAAACAAAAAAGCAGGACAAACCTGCCTTTAATTACAAGTACTTTCTGTGAACAGCCTTTCCATCATACGTAAACAACATCGGTTTTTCCTCGACGACCGTCTCCATATGGACGGAACGACCCCACAACTGATAAATGTATGGCAACACTTTTTCCAAATATTTCAAATCTAATTCAATTCCCTCGTACCAATGCTTTAAATACAACTCCCCATTGCGCATATAGTCGCCGTCATTCACGGTAATATACGGGAATCCTCCATTGACCCTCATACTGACAAGTTGGTCGCGGATGTGCTCCCAATGTTTGTCAACGATTTTGTAATCTTTCCCTTGCTTTTGGAATAAATACATATCTTCGCGCATGACAATCTCTTTCGTCAAATAGTTGCGCAAAAATGAAATATCGGATTCCAGCTCCCGCACTTCAAATAGCTTCGCCCGTCCCGATCCCGGTTTGACGCCATATTTTTTCATCTCCTCTGTCGGGTTGTTCCATCGCTCTTCGATGTCTTCAAAAATTTTCAAGCCTAAATAGTACGGATTGATACCGGTGCGCGACGGCTGAACGACATTGGCGTTCAACTTGGCAAACTCGATCGCCTCGTCACTCGTCAAATCCATCTCCCGCAAAATGCGCTGATGCCAGTACGTCGCCCAGCCTTCGTTCATGATTTTCGTCTCGAGCTGTGGCCAAAAATAGAGCATTTCTTCGCGCATCATCGTCAAAATGTCACGCTGCCAGTCCTCAAGCTCGCGGCTATATTCTTCAATGAACAATAGCACATCTTTTTCCGGCTGCGGCGGAAACTTGCGCCGTTTTTTCCGTGGCGGGGTTTTTAATTTGTTCCGCTCATCAAGTGACCATAGGTCATCATATGGCGTTGATGTTTTTGGCTGTTCTTCTTCCTCGTACACCTCCGTATCTTCCCATGTCCATGACAATTTCGGCCGCAACAGCGACGGGTCGATATGCTCTTGAATCGCCAAGACAGCATCTAAAAATTTTTCCACTTCCAATTTTCCGTACTGGTGTTCGTAATGTTTGATCCGTTCAGCTGTCGCCGCCATGCTTTCGACCATATCACGCTTCGTGTTACTGAAGCGAATATTGTTTTTGAAAAAGTCGCTATGCGCCAACACGTGGGCAACGATCAGCTTATTTTGAATGAGCGTATTCGTATCGAGCAAAAACGCATAACAAGGATCCGAATTGATAACGAGTTCGTAAATTTTGCTCAACCCTAAGTCATAATGCAGCTTCATTTTGTAAAACTGCTTTCCAAAACTCCAATGGGAAAAACGCGTCGGCATTCCGTAGGCTCCAAACGTGTAAATAATGTCGGCCGGGCAAATTTCATAACGCATCGGATAAAAGTCAAGGCCAAACCCTTCGGCAATTTCGGTAATTTCGGCGATCGCCCGCTCCAGCTCTTTCAGCTCATCGTGCCGCATCCCAATCCCCCCTTTTCCCCTTATCACAATGTATGAGGAAAAAGGCGTTTTGATACGTTCAATCATTTGTCCAACCTCTTTGGGTGCGCGACATTCCAATTTCGTCTTGGATTTATTATAATGAGGATATAGAACATCGTGGCAAAGCGTGGTGGTCATTTGCAGCATTACTTGTATGGCCTCATTGAGCACTTTGACTATATCGGCATTATGTTTGCGCTCATGCTTGGCATTATCGGCCTGCCCATTCCTGATGAGCTTCTGTTGGCGTATGCAGGCTACCGCGTCTCTACTGGCGCCTTTTCGTACCCGCTTGCCTTTCTCGCCTGCTGGATCGGAGCCATCGTGGGCATTTCTCTTAGCTATGTTCTCGGGATTACACTTGGGTTGCCGTTTTTGCATAAATTCGGTCCCAAACTCCGCCTGACAACAAAGCGGCTCGAACAAACCAAAGCGCTTTTTTCAAAACTTGGCCCAGTTGTTTTGTTCGTTTGTTACTTCATTCCCGGGGTACGGCACATCGCCGCCTTTTGGGCCGGCATGAATGCCTACAGCCGGAAAAAGTTCGCCGTGTTCGCCTATAGCGGAGCAGCCGTATGGGTTGCTTCCTTTTTAACAGCTGGAGTGTACTTTGAAAATGGGTGGCTGACCATCAAACAATATGTCCACGCATATCGCCCGTTTCTTTTCCTTGCCTTCCTTCTGGTGCTCACGTTTACAGCGATATATCGGTACAATCAGCAAAAACGAAAAACACCGGAATAACAGCCGGTGTTTTTTTATTCAGCGCGCCTGCTCTACATGTTTTCTTTCGGACCGCGGCGGTATGCTTCTGTCAGCAGCCCCATAAACAAGCCAAATCCGAACATAAACATCGAAGCTCCTATGATCCCTAAACTGATGATCGTCAGGAAAAAGTCTCTGTTGTAAGCGCTTGCGATAAAACTGAGCAAAAAGAGCGCAACTCCGACAATTAAGCCAGCGGAGGCCATCCATTTGCACGCATTTGTAATTTCTTGCCCTTCATTCCGTTTGTCCATTCTCATCATCCCCTTACTTCGAGGATACTATTATTGTCACAAAATTGCAACATTTACTTTTCCGTTTTCATCTCCATTTCGGCTATAATTTATATTTTACCTTATCCCGCAACATTTACAGGGCAACAAAATGACGCGCCGTCATACACTAACAATGACTCCTTCTTGATAAAGGAGGCATGCCGCTTGAACACCGTCGACTATGATAAGGCGCTGTATTATACACATCGCTCCGAGTGGGACAATTTGCTTATTTTAATGGTGCGCACGCCTGATGACATGCTGTCAAAAAAAATCGAAAAGTTTCTCCACGCCTATAACTTCGAACACGACTATTCCGTCATTCAGGAAAGGCTCACGGCCTTGTTGCGCTACATCGACCACGCGCTCGAAGTGAGCGAACAAAAAATGGGAGTCGAGCAGTACGCCTATTTTTACTCGTAAATCGAGCGGGGAATTGGTTTGATCCAATTCCCCGCCATTGTTTTGTTCCCCCATTATTGAGCGTAAGAAGGCGAAACGGTGCGCAACACATCATGTACCCGCTGCATAACAGCATCCGTAAGATTGGCCAACTTTTCTTCACTATCTTGCAGCGATGTTCCTTTGACGCCAAAGTACGCTTTCATTTTCGGCTCCGTTCCTGATGGGCGCAGACAAAACCACGAACCATCCTCCAATACATATTTCAAGACGTTCGAAGTTGGGAGCGTAATGGCCGTTTTCTGCCCGGTTAGCGTATTCGTCCGCTCTTTCGTTTTATAATCCTCGATCACTGTCACTTTTTTCCCCGCAACCTCTACCGGCGGCTGCTGGCGGAATGACGCTAAAATGGCGGCGATCGTTTCCGCTCCTTCTTTGCCCTTTAACGTAAGCGACCGTTGCCCTTCGCGGTAGTACCCATATTTAGAAAACAATTGAAGAAGTGCTTCATACAACGATAGCCCTTGCCGTTTGTAAAACGCGCACACTTCTGCTGCAAGGACAGCCACCTGCACTGCATCTTTGTCGCGGGCGAAATCTCCGATCAAATAGCCATAGCTTTCTTCATAACCAAACTGGAATGCATATTGCCCGGTCTGCTCATACTCCTTGATTTTTTCGCCAATAAACTTAAATCCTGTCAGCGTATCGATGGTCTCAAGCCCAAATGACGCAGCAATTGCCCGTCCAAACTCTGAGGTCACGATGGTTTTTAAAACAACTCCATTTTCCGGCAAAAGCCCCTTTTCTTTTCGCTGCGACAGCAAATAATGGAGCAACAGCCCCCCTGTTTGGTTGCCGGTTAAAACGACATATTCCCCTTTTTCATTTTTCACAGCAATGCCAAGCCGATCCGCGTCCGGGTCGGTGGCGATGAGCAAGTCAGCATTGACTTGCTTGCCGAGTTCAATCGCCAAAGCAAAGGCTGCGTGCTCTTCCGGATTCGGTGAAGCAACGGTTGAAAAATTCGGATCCGGCTGCTCCTGCTCCTTGACGACAAAGACGTTTTGGTAACCAAGTTCATCCAGCGCACGGCGCACCGGCTTACTCGATGTGCCGTGAAGCGGCGTAAACACGATATTCATACTTGTTTCCTTCGCCAACTCCGGATGAAGCGAAATTGTCTTGACAGCGTCTATGTACGCATCGTCGATTTCTTTTCCGATGATACGAATGAGCCCTTTTTGCTTTAACGTTTCTTCGTCCTCGACACGAACGGCAAGCTCATTCTCAACTTCATTAACATAGCGGATTACCTCATCAGCAGTGTCCGGCGGCAGCTGCCCACCGTCTTCACCATATACTTTGTATCCGTTATATTCCGGCGGGTTATGGCTGGCGGTAATGACAATGCCGGAAAACGCCCGCAGATGGCGAACGGCAAACGACAGCTCCGGCGTCGGCCGCAATTCGTCAAATACGTATGTTTGAATGCCGTTTGTAGCCAATGTTTTCGCCGCTTCCATGGCAAATTCCGGCGATTTATGCCGCGAGTCGTAGGCGATGACAACGCCGCGCTGTTTCGCCACATCGCCAAATGATTGTATGTATCGTGCCAAGCCTTCTGATGCTTTGCGGACGGTATACACATTCATTCGATTCGTCCCCGGCCCGATTTCGCCGCGCATACCACCAGTGCCAAATTCCAAGTTTTTGTAGAAGCAATCTTCGAGCCACCGCTCATCGTTGTGGTGCTGCTCCAAGATGGCTCTCAGTTCCGGATCTAGCTTAGGCTCATGAAGCCATTGTTCATATTTTTGTCTCCATTCCATCCATTTTACCCCCCATCTTTATTTCCCCTGTTTATGTATTCGTTCCCATCATACAATATACCTGCTAAAAGAAAAAGGATGTCCTGGAAAATCAGGACATCCTTTTCTTCCATTACCCTTGCGGCTGCGACGGTTCAGAAATGTTCGTCAATGCTTGTTCAGCCGCTTCATTCGATGCACTGTTTGTCGCGATATCCCCTAAAGCGACGATGCCTTGAAGCTGGTTGTTGTCTACAATCGGCAAACGGCGAACTTGATGCTGCGCCATGACATTAGCCGCATCTTGGACGCTCATGTTTGGCGTGCCAGTGACGACTTGGTTGGTCATGACGTCCGCTACTTTTACGGTCGCCGGGTCTTTTCCTTGGGATGAGACGCGCAGCGTAATATCACGGTCTGTAATCATCCCTTTGACTTGCCCGTTTTCCACAACCGGAAGCGCACCAATATTTTTTTGGCTCATGATTTGCGCTGCTTCTTGCACCGTTTGGTTCGGCGAAATGGTCGCGACATTTTTCGTCATAATGTCCTGCACTTTGTTTCCGCTGTTGTTGGTCAATGTGATCCTCCCCTTTCATCGATTAGTATGGCTCGTTTGCCAGGTGATATAGATAGAAAATATGTCCTTTGCCGGTTGAGAATGGACGCGCCATTTTTCATTTCTTATAATGGAGTTAAGTTTAGTGAAGACGATTAGGGACCGAAAGCTAAAAAAGTCGATTTTCTCGCTCATTTTCTCGCCAAGACTACACTGCTGGCATAGCACTCCATAAGAAAGAAGGTGAATGGATGGGGAAAGAAAATTTGCTTTTGGCCGCTTGGTTGACGGCGCTTGTTGCCACCCTTGGGAGTTTATACTTTTCCGAAGTGCTCCGTTTTATTCCTTGCGACTTGTGTTGGTTTCAACGCATTTTTATGTATCCACAAGTCATCATTTTAGGGATCGCCATTGCCCGCAAAGATTTTGCAGCCACTCGTTACAGCTTGGCGCTATCTCTTGTCGGCGGCATGATTTCCCTATATCACTATATCTTGCAAAAGGTACCATTTTTCCAAGATTACGCTATCAGTTGCGGCCGCGTCCCATGTACAGGACAATACATTAACTGGTTCGGCTTTATTACCATTCCATTTTTGGCGTTGACGGCCTTTACCATAATTATTTTCTTAAGCCTTGCTGTCATACGGCAGCTAAAGGAGGAGAACAAGCGTTGAAAAAACTGCTGATATTTGGCGGCATCATTGTCATTTTATTTGCTGCCATTGCATTTGTCACGTTGTATGAGCAAAAAGAGGCCGCTAAAAATAATCCTTATCGGAAAAGTGAACTGCATCCGGCCACCATCGATCAACTCAATGACCCGAATTACCAAAACATTATTTTGCCCGATGAGTTAAAACAACAGCTAGCCGATGGAAAGTCTCTTACCATCTATTTTTACAGTCCAACATGTCCGCATTGTCAGCGGACAACGCCCATTGTCGTTCCGTTAACGAAAAAGCTTGGCATCGATTTAAAACTGTTTAACTTGCTTGAATTTGAAGATGGCTGGGATGCGTATAGGATTGAAGCTACCCCAACGATCGTCCATTACGAAAACGGAAAAGAGACAAAACGCATAGAAGGATATCACGATGAACAAACATTCCGCCAATGGTTTGCCTCATTGCCGGAACAAAAAAAATAAGGAGCTGCGCCCGAAGGCGGCTTAGCTCCTTTTTTCTTACATCATCCACTGGCTCGTTGCAGGAAAATAGATGCTACACGGCATGGACCGCTTACAGGTAAACTGCCTTGCCTCAAATGGAAAAGCGATTCCATGACGAGCTAAAATGGTTTGGTTGCGCGCGAACAACCATTCATATTGTTCACACTCTCCTTGTTCCCCAATATGTTCGATGACCGTGATCAATGATTGTAGCGCCGAGATGATTTGGAAAGCCTCTTTCATTGTTCCGTTATATGTAACATGCTCATGGTCCAGCGAAAGAATGCCAAGTTCCTCGAATTCTTGAATTTGCCCATCATCGAAATAGTATGGGAAAATATCTGTGTAGAAATAATTCAACAAATAATGCATGTAATTTTCTTGCTCTGGAGTCACCGCGTACATAATTTTCAATGTTCCTACCACCTTTTCTTGCCGCAATGCTTGCGTTCTCCATCGCTAAAACGATACTATGAGTGTATCATATTCAATGCGCTAATAGGGGTAGAAAGTGTTTCCACGACTACTGGGAACTGGGAGGTATGACAACGTTTTGTGGACGAGAAAAGGCAATTGGCTTGAATGCACCATCCCTAGCCTATGGGACGGACTGACCATTGAGCAACTGCTGAAAGAAGTATGGGCCGCCTCAAAAAAACTCGCCCACCGTTGGCGAATGGAACAAGGGGTCAAATTGAACGGCCAAGCCGTCTCCTGGCAGACGGCGCTTCGCGAACAAGATCGGCTTCAGTTCTATGCATATGAACCGGAGCCGTCACCAATCATTCCGGAATATCGGGATTTCTCCATCTTATGGGAAGATGATCATTTGCTTATCCTGAATAAAGAAGCCGGCATCGATATCCACCCATCCGAGCCGGAGCAGATCGGCACGCTTGCCAATGCGGTCGCCTTTTACTTGCAGGCGCAGGCGATTTTAACGAAAGTCCGCCATATTCATCGGCTCGACCGTGATACGTCAGGTGCGATTTTATTTGCCAAACATCCGCTCGCCGGGGCAACGCTTGACCGAATGCTTGTCCACCGTGCTATTAAACGGACATACGTCGCCCTCGTCCATGGCCGCCTGTCGCCGAAATCCGGTACGATTTCCGCGCCAATCGGCCGTGACCGCCACCACCCGACGCGCCGGCGCGTATCGAAAACAGGGGCAAAGGCAGTGACCCACTATCGTGTACTCGAAACGTTCCCGTCCACATCGCTTGTTGAGCTTAGCCTTGACACCGGACGGACACACCAAATTCGTGTCCATCTAGCTCATCTTGGCCATCCGCTCGTCGGCGACGTGCTTTATGGCGGCAAACCGGCGTTTCATCGCCATGCACTCCATGCCGCGAAACTGACATTCCGTCATCCGTTTACAAATGAAGAAGTCGTTTGCCTCGCGCCAACGAATGACTTCCCGGTTGATCTCTCACGCCTTTCCCGTTGATCTCCCCCCTGATTTCGCTTAAGTTTAGAGAGCTTCTTGGTGAAGGACGATAAAAGAGGGTGTCCCAAAAGGATCAGGACACCCTCTTTTTTTGCTATATATACGCACTGGTTGTTTGCGTCACACTATATATTATGTCTATGCTGAAAACAGGCAACCTTTTGGGTCAGCCCCTTACAAGCGCAGCTGCTCCTCTTCTTGCGCATCCGCCGGTTCGCCTTCCTGTTCATCCGGCTCCAGCTCTTTTTTCACCACTTCTAGCGTTTTCACATGATGACCGTCCATCTCTTTCACGGTAAAGAGATAGTCGTCAATTTCCACCTTGTCGCCTGTCTGAATGTCGTAATGCTTCGTTAAAATCCAACCGCCGATCGTATCGACATCGTCATCATCAATTTCCAGGCCTAACAAATCGTTCACTTCACTAATGAGCACTTTGCCGTCCAAAATGAACCGCTCGTCAATTTTTTGAATCAATGGCGTCTCATCGATGTCAAACTCATCCTGAATTTCCCCAACAATCTCTTCCAAAATGTCCTCGACTGTCACAAGACCGGACGTACCGCCATACTCGTCCACTAAAATCGCCATATGGATGCGTTCTTTTTGCATTTTGACCAATAAATCATGAATGGCGATTGATTCAATGACTTGAATGATCGGACGGATGTAATCATTCATTTGTTTTTCGTTTGACGGGTTGGCGATTAAGTCCGTAAATACTTCCTTCACGTTAATGAGTCCGAGTACATGATCCTTGTCTCCATCAATCACTGGGTAGCGCGTATATTTTTCTTCTTGAATGATCTCCAAGTTTTCCTTGACGCTTTTGTTAATATCCAATGCCACGATCTCTTTGCGCGGCACCATAATTTCTTTGGCCACACGGTCGTCAAAACGGAAAATGTTGTTGACGTAGCGGTATTCCGATTGGTTGATTTCCCCGCTTTTATAGCTCTCCGATAAAATGAGGCGCAACTCTTCTTCCGAGTGAGCGATTTCATGCTCCGCCACCGGTCGGAGTCCGAAGAGGCGCGTCACAAGCCGCGCAGAATTGTTGAGCGTCCAAATGACCGGGTACATGATTTTATAAAACCAAATGAGCGGCTTGGCCGTCCATAACGTAATCGCTTCCGCCTTATGAATAGCAAATGTTTTCGGCGCCAACTCACCGACAACAACGTGCAAGAACGTAATGAGCGAAAATGAAATAATAAACGCTAAAAAGTGGGAGACAGATTTCGATAAATGGAGGCGTTCAAACAGCGGCAGCAACATCCGCGCCACCGTTGGCTCCCCAAGCCAACCAAGGCCAAGCGAAGTGAGGGTAATGCCAAGCTGATTCGCCGACAAATAACCATCCAAATTCGAAATCACTCTTTTCGCTGCAACCGCTCGTTTATTGCCCTCATTGACAAGCTGGTCAATGCGCGAACTGCGCACTTTGACGATCGCGAATTCCGAAGCGACAAAAAAAGCGGTGCAAGCGATCAGCAGTGCCACTAGCAGCAAACTGGCTATGTCCAATTTGTCTCTGAGCGCGGATGAAGCGCCCAGTTTACACCTCCTGCACATAAAAATTTCAACAGCTACCTATAAACAGCGACGCCGCCAAGCGGCCGCCAACGGCAGGCGGTCCGAAGCGGCGGCTAACGTTTTACGATTCCTCGTTATTGTTCCCCTGGGTAAAAATGAGCACATATTTCAGCAGTTCAAATACGGCAATGAGCGTCGCAGCAACATACGTCAACGCCGCCGCGCCGAGCACTTTGTTCACACCGCGTGTTTCGTCTGGAGCGATGATCCCTTCAGCGAGCATGAATCGTTTTGCCCGCGCACTCGCATTAAACTCGACCGGCAACGTAATGACTTGGAACGCTACGGCCAGTGAGAAAAACAAAATGCCAAGACCAATCAACGAAAACTGATGGAGCAAAAACCCAACCAGCAGCAAAAACGGAGCCACACCGGAAGCCAAGTTCACAACAGGAAACATCCGGTGGCGAAGAACAAGCGCCGCATACCCTTGCTGATGCTGAACGGCATGGCCGACCTCATGAGCGGCAACGGAAATGGAAGCGATCGAGCGCCCGTAAAAGACCGGTTCAGACAAACGAACAGTGCGCGAGATCGGGTCGTAATGGTCGGAAAGCCGCCCTGGTACAACCTCAACCGGCACATGGTGCAAACCGTGGCGATCCAAAATCATGCGCGCCACTTCCGCCCCCGTCAAGCCTGATGAAGCCGGGACTTCAGACCAGGCATTAAAGTTGCTCGACACTTTCCATTGCGCCCAAAGCGAAACCAAAAAGGCAATAAAAATGAAAATATCCATCGGATGGAATAGCATCGCAACACCCTCCGTTTTTTCAATGATCATCCAATGTGTATACTATTATTTATTGTACTTGTTCATCATTTCATACGTCAAACGTGCCGCCTTGGTTTCATTTCTCTATAAAAAAACAGCGCCGACGACGGACGCTGTTTGGACCGGTCCCGTTCATCAAAAGTTAAAGTTGTCCGGGTCGGCGCCAATCCGTTTATTCAAGTTTAATGCATCAATTTGTTTCATTTCCTCGTCTGTCAGCGAAAAATCAAAAAGGTCGGCATTTTCTTTAATGCGTGTCGGCGTCACCGATTTTGGAATCGTCACGACGCCGTTTTGCAAATCCCAGCGCAACACGACTTGCGCTGGCGTTTTTCCGTATTTTTTTCCAATTTCAACGATCGTTGGCTCGTTTAAAATTTCCCCGCGCATCAGCGGTGACCATGCCTCAAGCTGGATGCCATTTTCCCGGCAAAACGCATGCAACTCTTTTTGCGTCAGACGCGGATGATACTCAACTTGGTTGACCATTGGTTTGATTTCACAATCGGCCAGTACATCTTGCAGATGGTGGATTTGAAAGTTGCTTACACCAATCGCGCGCACATACCCGTCTTTATACAGCTTTTCAAGCGCCTTGTACGTCTCTTTGTATTTCCCTTTCACCGGCCAATGAACCAAGTACAAATCAACGTAGTCGAAGCCGAGCTTTTTCAAGCTTGTATCAAACGCTTTCAGCGTCGTTTCGTACCCTTGGTCGGTGTTCCATACTTTCGTCGTTACAAACACTTGCTCGCGCGGAATGCCAGATTCCCGAATCGCTTGTCCGACTCCTTCTTCGTTTTCGTAAAAAGCGGCCGTGTCAATATGGCGATAACCAATTTCCAACGCGGTGCGCACCGCGTTTTTGACTTCCTCTCCCTCTTTTACTTTGTAGACGCCAAGGCCGACCCATGGCATTTGCACACCGTTATGTAATACAGCGCAGTCTTGCAAACGGTTCACTCTTCTTCCCCCTCCAACATCGGTATAGCTTTATTATGGAAAAACGGCCAACAAAAAGCAAAATATATGCACAAAAAATGAGGGAAACCATAATTCGTGTTTCATCCTTTTTGATATAAAGAGGGAAGACGATGAAAAACCAAGAAACGAACTTGATCGGTCATTTGGATGAACTGCGCAAACGCCTCATCATTACACTTGGCGCTTTGACGTTTTAATTTTAGTTGCGGTGTTTATCACTCCTCCAGATTTGCTTTCAGATATTCTTGTCCTCATCCCCCTGCTGTTTCTATATGAGTGCAGTGTTTTATCGTTTACCGCCGGAAATGCAAAACGAACGAAAAATGGCGAAAAAACGAGGCCCGCTCCATCCCTTGAAAAATAAAAAAGACTGCTCCAAAGGCTAACCACTGTAGCCTTTTGGAGCAGCCCCTTGTTTCTTACTTCGCGATTGTCATATTCCCTTCCGCCAGTTTTTGTTCAGCAGAAGGATGAAACTCATTTTCCATTTTCGAAACGACAACCGTGGCCACTGCGTTGCCGATAATGTTTGTAATCGCCCGCGCCTCAGACATAAAGCGGTCGACCCCGAGCAGCAAGGCGATACCTTCGACCGGAATCATCGGAAACGCCGCTAATGTGGCCGCCAAAGTGATAAATCCAGAACCAGTAACCCCAGCTGCCCCTTTCGAGGTGAGCATTAACACTCCGAGTAATGTCAACTCTTGCCAAATGCTTAAATCAATGCCGTATGCTTGAGCGATGAAAATGGCCGCCATCGATAAATAAATCGATGTGCCGTCCAAGTTAAACGAGTACCCCGTCGGAACGACAAGGCCAACAACCGACTTCGAGCAGCCGTATTTTTCAAGCCGCTCCATCAGACGCGGCAGAGCCGATTCAGATGAAGATGTGCCAAGAACGAGCAGCAACTCCTCTTTAATATAGGCGAGAAACTTAAAGATGTTAAATCCGTAAAACTTGGCGATCACGCCGAGCACACCGAAAATAAAGAGCGCCATCGTAATGTATACCGATCCCATCAGCTTGCCAAGCGACACGAGCGAGCCGAGGCCGAATGTGCCGATCGTATACGCCATCGCGCCAAATGCGGCAATCGGGGACACTTTCATGACCATGTTAACGACGCTAAAGAATACTTCCGCAATCCGTTCGAACAAAGAAAGCACTGGCTTGGCTTTTTCCCCTAAACCGGCTGCTGCCAAGCCAAACAGAACAGCGAAGAAGAGAACCGGAAGCAGCTCCCCGCTCGCCATCGCTGCGACGACGTTATCCGGGATAATACTGAGTATGAACTCGACAAACCCGTGGCTCGTCTCTTCCGCTTGCTTCGTATATTGCGAAATGTCTCCGCCTTTGACCGCATCGGTATTGAAACCCAGACCTGGTTTAACGAAGTTAACAACGACAATCCCAATCGCTAAAGCAAATGTCGTGACGATTTCGAAATAAAGGAGCGCCTTCCCGCCGATGCGCCCGACTTTTTTCAAGTCACCCATATTGCCGATCCCGATCACAACCGTAAAGAAAATGATCGGGGCGATCACCATTTTGATCAACTTAATAAACCCATCAGCTAACACTTTTAACTTTGCACCGAATTCCGGGAATAAAAACCCGACGATAATCCCTAAAAGAATACCGATAATGACTTGCACGGTTAAATTTTTAAATTTCCCCCGCATTTCTCCCTCTCCTTTCATCTCCTTGACAACGCTTTCAACCCTATCATAAAGAAAAATCGGTCAAATAAAAATATTATGGTGATAATGGTCGTTTTGGTCGTTTTGGTCTCAAACGTTTACAGAGACTGCATTGATCGCCATAAAAGAGGGTGTCCCAAAAGGATCGGGACACCCTCTTTCACCACTATATATCCGAATCTTCCGTTTGCATCTCATTTATTGTACCTTTCTTAGAGATAGACGGCCTTTTGAGTCATCCTCATTCATGGGACTCCTTGATTTCATTCAAAAGTCTAGAACCGAACTGCCTCGTAAATTCCTTATACAGCGGGGCCAATTTCCGTTCCCATCTCCGCTTTTCTGCATCTGACAGCAAATAAAGATGGACATCCTCACTCCTCTTCAGCTGCTGCAATTCCCGCTCATTTTGCGCCTTTGATTGCCGCAAATTCCATCGGGTCGCCTCGGTCATCGCCTCGGTGATTTTTTGTTGGATCTCTTTCGGCAAACTGTCCCAAAACGACTGGTTCATCATAACCGCATAGCCGAGATAGCCATGGTTGCTGACCGTAATATACGGCTGAAACTTATAAAATCCTTTCGAATAAATGTTAGAAATCGTGTTCTCCTGCCCGTCAAACTCATGCCTCTCAAGCGCCCGGTATACATGGTCAAACGAAACGGCAATCGGTTCACCGCCAAGCAGGCGAAACTGCTTGGCGATCACTTCGCTCGGCATAATGCGAAAACGCAGCCCACGGAAATCATCGGGCTCGACAAGCGGGCGAGTGGTGCCCATCATTTGCTTAAATCCGTTGCTCCAAAGCGCCAGCCCTTTGATTCCTTTTTCCTCGAGCATTCCGAGCAGTTTAGCTCCCGCTTTTCCGGTGAATACACGGCGCACATCGTTGTCGTCGCGAAACAAAAACGGCAAATCGAGCACTTGCCACTCCGGGATGAGTTCTGTCACCTTCGAGAACGACGGGGCGATCATTTGTACATCGCCGCGCAGCAGCGCATCAAGCTCCTCTCCGTCCGAATAAAGCGAGCCGTTAGCGAACACTTCAACTTTGACGCGGCCGTTGGTCTTTTGTTCGACTAGTTCGGCAAACTTTTGCGCTGCCAGCCCTTTCGGCGTATTTTCCGCAACGACGTGACTAAAATAGATGACAATTTGTTTTTGCAATCCTTTTTGTTCATCGTCGTACACAATCCGCTCCTGATCGGCTTGGCGGCTGACGGCCCATGCGACAAGGACGGCGCCAATAACAAGAAAGAGCACCCATAATTTCCATCTTCTTCCCATTGTTCACACCATTTTCATCCTTCGTTTTCTTCCTTTTTATCATATCACCAGAATCGTGTTAGAATAAATAATAATGAATTTTCCGCATAAAAAGAGGAGTTCATCGATGAATCGACTGCCGATCCGTTGGAAAATCACGATTTTAATTTTTGTCATCGTCGGCTTTTCGATGCTGTTGAGCGGTGTGTTTATCATTAGCGACTTTTTCCATACGAAGGAAGAAGAATTACGCCAACGCGCCCTATTGACAGCGCGCACCGTATCCGAACTGCCGGAAGTCAAGCAGCACATTGTCGGGTCAAAGCAAAGCCGGGCGCTCGTGAACCCGATCGTCGAACGTGTGCGTGTCATCCATAGCGCTGATTATATTGTGGTGCTCGATATGAACAGAATTCGCCTCTCCCATCCGCTTCCATCGATGATTGGCACCATCTCCCGCGGGGCTGATGAAGGGCCAGCGTTCGCGGAACATACGTATACGTCGAAAGCGCGCGGAGAAATCGGGGCAGTGGTCCGCGCCTTCGTTCCCATCATGAATGGCAATCATGAACAAATTGGCGTCACTATCGCCGCTTACCGATTGCCGACGTTTTGGGAAGCGATTGATACATTAAAAGAAGAAGTCGCCATGGCGGTCGTTCTGTCGCTAGCCGCCGGTGGAAGCGGCGCTTGGCTGCTCGCCTCTCATATTAAGCGGCAAATGTTTGAGCTTGAACCGCATGAAATTGCCAAACTGCTCGTTGAACGAACAGAAGCGTTTAACGCCATGCACGAGGGCGTCATCGCCATTGACAGCAATGAAAACATCACCATTTTTAATGACCGGGCAAAGCAAATGCTTGGCATCGAAGGGGATGTGGTCGGACGCCCAATTCGTTCTGTAATTCCGGATACGTATCTTCCGGAGATCCTGGAAGTGAACAAACCGATTTACAATAAAGAACTGCAGCTCGGCAACTTAACGATTTGGAGCAACCGCATCCCGATTAAAGTCAATGGGAAAACAGTTGGAGCGATTGCCATCTTCCAAGATCGGACAGAGGTCAAACGACTAGCTGAGGAACTAACAGGGGTAAAAGCGTTTGTCCACGCCTTGCGCGTGCAAAACCATGAATACATGAATAAGCTTCATACGATTGCCGGCCTCATCCAGCTCGGCCATATTGACAAGGCGCTTGAATACGTCTTTCAAGTGACGGAGGAGCAAGCGGAGCTCACACAGTTTTTAAGACGCAACATCAAGGACGAAAGCATTTCCGGACTCCTGTTAAGCAAAATCCGCCGCGGCAAGGAGCTCGGCATTCGTGTGACGATCGACCGACACAGCCGGCTGCACCGCTTCCCGCCGCGCCTCGACCATCATGATTTCGTCGTTCTCCTTGGCAACCTGATTGAAAATGCCTTCGATGCGTTCCAAGGAGTCGCCGATCGGGAGAAAGAAATTTACATCAGTATTGAACAAAATGAAGAGATTTGCTCCCTCGCGGTTGAGGACAACGGCCAAGGCATCGCCCGCGAGCATATCGATCACATTTTTAATGAAGGGTTTTCAACAAAAGGAAAGAACGGACGCGGCATCGGCCTATATTTGGTGAAGCAAATTGTGGAAAAGGGAAACGGCCACATCAGCGTTCAGTCCGAGGAAGGGAAAGGAACCGTATTTACCATTACGTTTGATATGCAACTTCATTGATTCATGCAGCGGCGGCCGCATTTGATGCGCCCGCGCATAACGCGAAGGAGGAAAAGCCTATGTACCGCGTGTTGCTGATCGAAGATGACCCAATGGTTCAGGAAGTAAACCGGCAAATGATTGAACAAGTGAACGGGTTCACTGTCGTCGGCCTTGCTGGAAACGGAGAGGAAGGTCTGCGGTTGATCGAGGAACTCCACCCTGATGTAGCGGTCATTGACATTTACATGCCGCAATTAGACGGCCTTGAAACGTTAAAGGGAATTCGCGCCCGTGGGCATGAAGTGGATATTCTAGCCATCACCGCTGCAAGCGACATCGAAACCGTGCGCCGCGTCCTGCAAAACGGCGCGTTTGACTACATTGTCAAACCGTTCAAATTCGAACGGCTCAAGCAGGCACTCGAAAACTATCGAGCCTTCCGCCAGTCGCTCGCGGAAAAGGAATCGCTCACCCAAGCCGAACTTGATGCATTGCGGCAAACGGCGGAACAGCCTGCCGACCCGCTCCCTGAACTTCCGAAAGGATTAAACGAAGTGACGCTGGAAAAAGTCGTCGCCTACTTGCGCCAACACCGCTTCCCTGTCTCTGCCGAAGAAGTAGCCGAAGGAGTCGGCATCGCCCGCGTCACCGCCCGCCGCTACTTAGAGCATCTCGAGAAAAGCGGAAAAGTCGTGCTTGATGTGCAATACGGCGGCGTTGGCCGCCCCGTCAACCGCTATCAACTGAAACGGCTATAGCTTACCCGGTAACCCGCACGATCAACCGGGTAGGCAACTCTTCTTGTTTTCGCGGGACACTTCCTGTCTCCAGCCAATGATGAAGAAGGCGGAACGCTTTTTCCCCAAGTGTAAAATGAGGAAGCGCCACCGTTGTAATACCCAGCATTTCAGCCAGCGGATCATTATCAAACCCGATGATGGCAAGCTCCTCTGGAATGCACACCCCGACGCGCTGCGCATGCAGCACGATGCCGGCCGCCACTTGATCGCTCGTCACAAGCAAAGCGCTCGGCCGCTCCCCCATTGCCCTCCATTGCTCGATCACGCGCTTTCCATCTTCAAGAAATAGACAACCGTCAAAAATCCACTGGCGCTGGGGAGTGACGCCGACGTCACGCAACACCTCTTCATATGCCGCCGCCCGCGCTTGGCTGTTCGGACCTGTCCGTCTTCCAATGCAATAGCCGATCCGCCGGTGCCCTTTGTCCAGCAAATAGCGAAGCGCTTTAGCAAACGCTTGGTAGTGGTCGATGTAAACCGTGAAAAAGTCATACTCTGTCACTTGCTCGCATAAAACAATCGGCCCCTCTTTTTGGTATTCCGCAAAAACCTCCCCGTCCGCTTCATGAGAGCAGACAATCAACCCATCCATTTGCCTCATCCGCAATCGCTCTAGCGCCTCGAGCTCTCGCTCAACGTCATAATTCGTCTGAAACAAAAGCAGCTGGTAACCGCAACGAAGCGCCTCCTTGGAAATCCCTTCGATAACTGCGGAAAAAAAAGGGTGATGAATGTACGGAAGCATAACCCCGACGATCATTGTCCTTCCTTTCGCCAAATGAACAGCTTGAATGTTTTTCGTATAATTAAGCCTCTCAACTGCTTGCCAAACAGCCTTTTGTTTTTCCTCGCTCACATATGGATATCCGTTCAATACCCTTGATACAGTAGCCACCGATACGCCTGCCTCTTTCGCCAAATCGCGAATGTTCGCCACGTTCCCACCCTTTCCTAAAAAATGCTTGACTTGAAACGCGTTTCATCCATTAAGTTGATTTCGCCATCAATATACTGAAGGAGGAGATGAGATGTTTTACGGATTTGCCTTGCTCGCTTTGCTCATTGCCATCATTTGGGGAGGAGCACATACCGCCTTGAGCGCCAAAAATAAAAGGGAGGAAAACAAGCAGAAAAAATAAGGAAATGAGTCTGTTTGTTTCCACCGTTTCAACTGCTATAATGAATGGTATATGGAAAGCAAGGAGGAATCAAGATGCTTCGAAATTGGAATTTGCTTTGCTCCATCGCTGTCACCGCCGCCTTGCTTGCCGGTTGCGGTACAGAGGCGTCTACATCACAAGAGACGGGAGCGAAATCGAAACAAACGGTAAGTTCCAACGAGAATTCTACGAACACGCAAACAACAGAGCCAACAGGCCAAGAAACCCCGCCTGTTAACGAACAACATCAAGCCGGAGGTGGACAAGATGGGGCGACAGGGGATGAAGCCTCTTCTTCCCGCCCAACAACTTCCTTGTCTTACCAAATGGGGAACCAAACCGTCACAGGGACAGCAACGTTGACCACAAGCGACAACCAGCATTTCTCGCTCTACGTCCTAGACGAGTGGACGCTTGACGCTGAAGAACCACATGCTGATGTATTGCTCCATGGGGACACGTTCGCCCGCATCCGCTTGCTTTCTGAGGGGGAAACAAACTACGAGCAGCTGGCGAAAGAACATGCCCAAGCGATCGACGCCAACGCCGTCCGCCAACAAACAAACAAGTTGCCCAAACCGTTCGCTGATGCTGTTTGGTACACTGCCCAAGCCGATGGCGTCACCGTCCACGTCATCGCCAGCGCCCAACCAGCGCCGATACTCTTGACGGTGCACGCTCCTAACGAGCAAGATATACTTGGCGCTGTACTCGCCATGGTGGCGACACTGCAAAAGCAATAAATTATTGGAGGGAGGGGCCATCGCCCTCCCCCTTTCCAAAAGAAAAACCCCCTTTTTTTCAGCTGTAAGAGGGTCAGACGAGCTGTTTGCTTTCTTCTTTGCGGAAAAACGTTCTCATAGCATGAAATACGTCCGATTTTTGCTTTAGGATATAATAGCGGAATTTCTCATCTTTAATATTGCGATACGCCGACATGAGTGTGGAATGGCGGTTGTACTGGTTGACTTCCCCATATCCAAACATGTTTGATACTTTCATCAACTCTTGAACAAGCTTGACGCAACGGGCATTGTCGGACGTCAAGTTGTCGCCATCAGAAAAGTGGAATGGATAAATGTTGTAGCGCGACGGAGAATATTTTGTTTCAATCAGTTCAAGGGCTTTGCGGTAGGCCGACGAACAGATCGTTCCACCGCTTTCCCCTTTGGTGAAAAATTCTTCCTCACTGACAACTTTCGCTTCCGTATGATGGGCAATAAAGGCGATATCGACCGTCTCGTACTTCGTGCGCAAAAAGCGCGTCATCCAGAAGAAGAAACTGCGTGCCATATATTTTTCCCACATGCCCATCGACCCGCTTGTGTCCATCATCGCCAAGACGACTGCTTTCGATTCTGGTTTGACAACTTCATTCCATGTTTTAAACTTCAAATCCTCGCGGTAAATCGGATAAAAGCTCGGTTTGCCACTCATGGCGTTGCGCTTGAACGCAGCGAGCATCGTCCGTTTTTTATCAATGTTCCCCATCAGTCCGGTGCGTCGGATATCATTAAACTCAATATGCTGGACAACGTTTTGGTCAAGCTCTTTTCTCTTCAAATTCGGAAGCTCCAATTGGCTGAAGAGAGCCTCTTCAATTTCCATTAGCGATACTTCAGCTTCGTAATAGTCTTGGCCTGGCAAGTCACCGGCCCCTTGGCCTTTTCCTGGTCCCTGCCCCTCCCCACCTCCGTCTCTGGCTACCACGTCACCGACTTGGCTGTCTCCGTTCCCTTGGCCGACGTGCTTGTTTTTCTCATAGTTGTAGCGGATTTTATACTCATCAAGCGAGCGGATGGGAATTTTAATGACATCGCGCCCGTTGGACATGATAATGCTTTCTTCTGTAATTAAATCCGGCAAGTTATTTTTAATCGCTTCCTTTACTTTTTCTTGATGGCGCTTTTGATCGTCATGCCCTTTGCGGTGGAGGGACCAGTCTTCTTTCGATACAACGAAATTCCCCTTCATTTTTTCCCCTCCTTTGTTAAAATGGTTTTCACACTTTTTGCTTTCCCGCATATACTTATGTTGGCGTCATTAAAACGGACCATCACTATGCCAAGTTGTTTATTTTATCCTATGCAAAAATTCAAAATAATTGACAGGTGAATGTGGAAAATGGAAAAATGGACAAGCCCGATTGTCGATGTAAAAAAGCATGCCCCAGCGCTCGAGGCATGCCTAGCGGTTCAACAAACTGCCGACATAGCGGAGCAATTCATTGGCTGATGTGGAATTGTACCCGTACTCATCGATCAAACGGGCGACGACTTCGTTGATTTTTTTCAATTGCTGCTCATCGGGAGTTTTCGTTGACGTCGTAATTTTCACGATGTCTTTCAAATCAGCGAACAACTTTTTCTGGATTGCTTCGCGCAACCGCTCATGTGAGTTGTAATCAAACTTTTGCCCTTTGCGCGCATAGGCAGAGATGCGGATTAAAATTTCTTCACGAAACGCTTTTTTCGCATTTTCGGAAATGCCGATTTGTTCCTCGATCGAGCGCATCAGCTTCTCATCCGGGTTCATTTCCTCACCGGTGAGCGGGTCGCGCAATTTCGTTTTGTTGCAATATGCTTCAACGTTGTCTAAATAGTTATCCATCAATGTTTTGGCCGATTCTTCATACGAATAGACAAACGCCTTTTGCACCTCTTGCTTGGCAATCTCATCATACTCTTTGCGTACAAGCGAGATGAAATTCAAATATCGTTCACGGTCTTCTTTGGAGATGGACGGGTGCTGATCCAACCCTTCTTTCAGAGAACGAAGCACATCGAGCGCGTTGATCGACGGCACTTCTTTCCGAATAATGCAGGCCGAAATACGGTTGATGACATAGCGCGGGTCGATGCCGCTCATTCCTTCGTCCGGATGCTCTTTTTTCAGCTCTTCAACATCGACTTCGTTGAACCCTTCGATCATCTCGCCGTCATACAGGCGCATTTTCTTCAATAAATCTACATCCGGCCGTTTCGATTCTTTGAGCCTTGTCAAAATCGTAAACATAGCGGCAATGCGCAGTGTGTGCGGGGCAATATGCACGTCAGCGACATCGCTTTCACGAATCATTTTTTCATAAATACGCTCTTCCTCTGAGACACGCAAATTGTACGGAATCGGCATCACGATAATACGTGAGTGGAGTGCTTCGTTCTTTTTATTGGCAATAAACGACCGGTATTCCGTTTCATTCGTATGAGCGACGATCAACTCATCAGCACTGATGAGCGCAAACCGCCCAGCTTTGAAATTTCCTTCTTGCGTCAGCGACAGCAAATGCCAAAGAAATTTTTCATCACACTTTAACATTTCTTGAAATTCCATAATACCGCGGTTCGCTTTGTTCAGCTCGCCGTCAAACCGATACGCCCGCGGGTCAGACTCCGAACCGTATTCGGCAATGGTCGAGAAATCGATGCTTCCCGTCAAATCAGCGATATCTTGCGATTTCGGATCGGACGGGCTGAACGTCCCGATGCCGACACGCCGATTTTCCGAGAAGAAAATGCGTTCGATCATTACATCTTCAATTCGGCCGCCGTATTCTTTCTCAAGACGCATCATATTGAGCGGCGACAGCTCCCCTTCAACGCGAATGCCATATTCACGGTAAAAATCGTCACGTAAATGGTGAGGAATGAGGTGGAGTGGGTCTTCATGCATGGGGCACCCTTTAATCGCATAAACGGCGCCGCGCTCTGTTTTTGAATACTCTTCAAGCCCGCGCTTCAGGAGCGTTACTAACGTCGACTTCCCGCCGCCGACCGGCCCCATCAGCAGCAAAATCCGTTTGCGCACATCCAACCGTTTCGCCGCCGGGTGAAAATATTCTTCAACCAATCGTTCGAGCGCCTCCTCTAGCCCGAACAAGTGCCGGCTGAAAAACTTGTACCGTCTTCGCCCATTCACCTCTTCTACTCCGGCATCTTTAATCATATTATAAACGCGCGAATGAGCCGACTGGGCCACCCACGGCTTTTCTTTTAAAATCTCTAAATACTCAGCGAACGTCCCTTCCCATCTCAACCGTTCTTCCTCTTCCCGATACCGTGCGATTTTTCTTAAAATATCCATAAAGGACCTCCTCACCCTTGGATGTCTAACAGCAAGATTATTACAATTTATGCGAGGATGTCCCGTATCATTCGCCGCAAAAAAAATTTTGTCTCCGAACAGCCGCCGGCAGTCATTCACATGCTTGGCCATATTCGTTATAATAATGGGGAAATGCTTGACACTTTCATTGCAAGGGAGGAAAAAACGGTGCGCACATTGCTTGTGCTAGGAGTGATCGTTGCCTTTTTAACGGCCATTTTCACGGCTGGCTACGAAGACAAACCGGGCGTCAGACAATAACGCCCCAAAAAAACGACCTCCGTAGCGAAGGTCGTTTTTTTGTTTACGACAACCCACGAAATCGTTGCTGACGCAGCGCCTCATACACTAAAATAGCCGCTGTATTGGATAAGTTCAACGAACGAACCTTGTCGTTCATGGGAATGCGCAGGCAGCGCTCCATGTTGGCCTCGAGCAGCTCCTTCGGCAACCCAGTCGTTTCGCGGCCAAATACAAAAAAAATGTCTTTTTCTGTATCACTGAAGTCAAACGAGTCGTAATATTGCCGGCCAAATTTTGTAATAAAATAAAACTCGCCCCCCGGAAACTGGCCAAACAACTCGTCAAGCGAATCGTAATATGAAATGTTGACATGCGGCCAATAGTCAAGTCCAGCACGCTTTAACATTTTATCGTCCGTCGAAAATCCAAGCGGACGGATCAAATGAAGCGCTGTATCCGTCGCCGCACATGTGCGGGCGATGTTCCCGGTGTTGGCTGGAATTTCTGGTTGATATAGTACTACATGAAGCGGCATTTCATTCACCTCAACAACATCGTTTATTTGCGTTCAATGATGTGAAAAAATTTATACCGAATGTTCGGAGTATAGGCGCTCGAATCTTCGTATGACCAATAACGCATCCGGCTGTTCGTCGTATGGGCGTTCACCAGCGGCATCCCGTCTCGATCTTTGGCCACTACGATCGTGGAATGATCGAAGCGCCCATCCCCTTGAAAATCATAACAAATGACATCGCCTGCCATCAATTGTTCCGGTTCCGAGACTTCCACGGCCTGCAAACCGATGCGTGACCCGCTCAAATACCAGCGCAGCGAGTGGGCGACCGCCCAACTGTAACTCCAGCTCCCATTTTGGCACCACCAGCCCCGCGCCCGGTTTGGATAACCGGTCATCGGCGCTCCACCCGCATGCAAGCATTGAGAAACAAAGTTCGTGCAATCAACAGGAAAAGACGGAAACGCCGGGTTATGCCGATTCCACCACATTTCTGCATAACGCACCGCTTGAGCGCGGTCATATTGGTAAGAAAGGCGCTCACCCGTCCATTGCTCACGCTCGACACGCGGCGCTTCCACATATTCCCCTATTCGGCTGAGTCGTTGATCGTCCACCAGCTCGCCGCCAAAAAAGCGGGCGCATCGCTCCTCGACTTGCTCCTCCATATAGAGAGTTGCCCCGTGCTTCATTAAAAATTGATGATGAGCAATATAGATCATCTTGGTCTCCCGCTCGACCGTCTGCTTGCCGACAATTTGTCCACGAATCGTGCATCGAACGATTTCCGCGCCGCGCCTTTGGCAAAGTTGCTGCTTTCTAGCTATTTCCTCATCCTCTCGAACACCACTTTCCGAGACAAACGAGCGCGCCCGCGCATCGAGCCAATCACGCAACTGCTTTTTCATGGCGCTCCCCACTTTCGTTTTTGTTACTACCTTATGTGAGGAAGCTGAAGTTTTTTCCCTATTCCTTGACCTCCGTCAACAGTTTCAGCCCTTTTTCAATTTCGGCGGCCACATTCCGGTCTGTTTCCGTTTGTCTTGCCTCTTCAAGATATGGCTTGGCGCTGACATCCCCAATTTTCCCAAGCGCCCACGCCGCCGTTCCGCGGATGACCGGCCGGCTATCTTCTTTCAATAACTGCAATAAATATGGCACTGCCGTCCGGTCTTTGTAATGGGCAAGCGCCAAAATCGCATTGCGCTGGATCGGTTTTTTCCCACGCCATGAGCCAGCCATCGCTCCAAACTTCTCTTTAAACTCGCGATTACTGATCTGAAGAAGCGGGATAAGCTTCGGTTTCGCTGCCTCTGGATCCGGCTCAAACTCCGGATGCAAGTGAAAATCCTTCCCTTTATTTTCTGGACAGACCAACTGGCACGTATCGCAGCCGTACAACCGGTTGCCAATTTTCTCGCGGAATTCATCGGCCAAAAAACCTTTCGTTTGTGTTAAAAACGAGAGGCACCGTTGTGCGTTTAGCTGTCCCCCTTGCACGAGCGCCCCGGTCGGGCACGCATCGATGCATTTCGTACACGTGCCGCACCGGTTTTCAATCGGCTCATCAGGCGGAAACGGAATCGTTGTAATCATCTCTCCCAAATACACGTACGAACCAAACTCCGGTGTAATAATGGAACAATTTTTCCCGCTCCAACCGATCCCCGCTCGCTCTGCCACCGCCCGGTCAGCGAGTTCTCCCGTATCCACCATCGAACGGACGCGAGCGCGCGGCACCTTAGCAAGCAAAAATTCTTCTAGCTGCTGCAAACGTTCCCGCAACACATCATGATAGTCTTTTCCCCACGATGCACGACAAAAAAGGCCGCGCCGATCTGTTTTTGTCCCGCGCGGAGCGTCTTTCATTTTTGACGGATAGGCAAGCGCAATAGCAATGATCGACTTTGCCTCGGACAAAAGAAGCGACGGATTTGTCCGCTTTTCAATATCCGGCTCTTCAAACCCAGACTGATAGCCAAGCTCCTGTTGTCGGCGGAGCCGATCCTTCAGCTCCTCAAACGGATCAGCGCTTGCAAACCCAATCTTATCGATGCCGATCGACCGGCTGTATTCAATCACTTCCTGCTTCAATGCTGCAACATCCATTGTTTCCCCTCCTTTCGATGCATATGATATAATAAAACGAGAGGTGATTCGTATGAGATGCATCATATCGGAAGAACTAAAACAACGCCTTCCTACAGGCAAATTTGGCGTCATCTACTACCGCCATATCGAAGTCAGCGACTCGCCGCAAATGTTAAAAGGGCGGCTTGAACTGTTTCAAGAGTCGATTTACGTTGAGCTGCAGGAGAAGGCTATCGCCGACATTCCTGAACTCGCTGAATGGCGGCAGGCATTTAAACAAATTGGCACGGATCCAGGGCGTTACCGGCCATCAAGTGAAAGCTTATACCGACGTATCCAGAAAAGAAACTTTATTCCGTCAATCCATTCAGCAGCCGATGTGAACAACTTCTTTTCGCTCTATTATAAAATTCCACTCGGCATTTATGATCTTGATCGCATCGAAGGATCGGTGTCCATCACCGTAGGCACAGAACAGGACGAATACATAGCCCTAAATGGCCGCTCCGTGAACTTTGCCAATAAACTCATCAGCAAAGATGAACGCGGTCCGTTTGGCAGTCCCATCGTCGATTCCGAGCGCACAGCGGTGACGAGAAAAACGAAAAATGCCTTGCAAATCGTTTATTTTCTTCCATCGATGGCCGAAAACACCGCCAACCGCCTGCTTCAAGCCATCCAAACAATGTTTACGCAAATCCATGGCGGCAAGGCCGATGTGCAATTGCTAGTATAATAAAAAAACGCAATGCCCCGTTCTTTGACGAAACGAAACACTGCGTTGTCCCCAATGTTTTAGTTAAAACTAACGTTAATCATTATAACAAAACAATACACACATCGCAAGAAAAAACACAAAAAATCGACAAAATTCGTTGCATAAAAGAGCACCAGATGCTCTGGTGCCAACAACGAATGACCCGTACGGGATTCGAACCCGTGTTACCGCCGTGAAAGGGCGGTGTCTTAACCACTTGACCAACGGGCCAATCATGGCGGAGAAGGCGGGATTTGAACCCGCGCGCCGCAAAACTGCGACCTAACGGTTTAGCAAACCGTCCCCTTCAGCCACTTGGGTACTTCTCCATAAAATGGCTCCGCAAGTAGGATTCGAACCTACGACCTACCGGTTAACAGCCGGTTGCTCTACCACTGAGCTATTGCGGAATAAACAAGATATGCTACTTGCTTAGCATTATAACGAATCATCTGACAATATGCAATGGAAAATGGTGGGCCTAAGTGGACTTGAACCACCGACCTCACGCTTATCAGGCGTGCGCTCTGACCAGCTGAGCTATAGGCCCATCAAAGCGGGTGATGGGAATCGAACCCACGACATCAGCTTGGAAGGCTGAGGTTTTACCACTAAACTACACCCGCATAATTTTTGACGAAACACCCTTCACAATCTTTCATGCCCCTTCCTCTGCCAGCCGATTCAAAGAAGCTGGATGCGTCGGGGCAACTCGTAGCCGACTCGATGAAGTTAGGGCTCGTGGCTGAGGTTTTACCACTAAACTACACCCGCATAATTTTTGATGAAACACCCTTCACAATCTTTCATGCCCCTTCCTCTGCCAGTCGATTCAAAGAAGCTGGATGCGTCGGGGCAACTCGTAGCCTACTCGATGAAGTTAGGGCTCGTGGCTGAGGTTTTACCACTAAACTACACCCGCATAATTTTTGACGAAACACCCTTCACAATCTTTCATGCCCCTTCCTCTGCCAGCCGATTCAAAGAAGCTGGATGCGTCGGGGCAACTCGTAGCCGACTCGATGAAGTTAGGGCTCGTGGCTGAGGTTTTACCACTAAACTACACCCGCAAAAAATATAAATTAAGAAAAGAAAGGGCGACTAGTGGGAATCGAACCCACGCATGCCAGAGCCACAATCTGGTGCGTTAACCACTTCGCCATAGCCGCCGTATTGAGGATGCCGGCTGCAGGACTTGAACCCGCAACCTACTGATTACAAGTCAGTTGCTCTACCAATTGAGCTAAGCCGGCATGTTGAAACATATTAGTAAATAAACAATGGCGGAGGAGGAGGGATTCGAACCCCCGCGCGCCTTGCGACGCCTCTCGGTTTTCAAGACCGACCCCTTCAACCACTTGGGTACTCCTCCAAAAAGCAACAGGATAATGGTGGACCTTGTAGGACTCGAACCTACGACCGGACGGTTATGAGCCGTCTGCTCTAACCAGCTGAGCTAAAGGTCCAATAATAGTGGCGGTGGAGGGGATCGAACCCCCGACCTCACGGGTATGAACCGTACGCTCTAGCCAGCTGAGCTACACCGCCAAAATGGTCTCTTGTTACATGGTGGAGCCTATCGGGATCGAACCGATGACCTCCTGCGTGCAAAGCAGGCGCTCTCCCAGCTGAGCTAAGGCCCCATTGAAAAAATCGGGAAGACAGGATTTGAACCTGCGACCTCACGGACCCGAACCGTGTGCTCTACCAAGCTGAGCTACTTCCCGATGAACGCGCTCGAGAGGATTCGAACCCCTAACCTTCTGATCCGTAGTCAGATGCTCTATCCAATTGAGCTACGAGCGCAAGTGCCGAGGGCCGGACTCGAACCGGCACGGTAGTTACCTACCCCAGGATTTTAAGTCCTGTGCGTCTGCCAATTCCGCCACCCCGGCGGGGTAAGTGGAGCGGAAGACGGGGTTCGAACCCGCGACCCCCACCTTGGCAAGGTGGTGTTCTACCGCTGAACTACTTCCGCCAAATGATGAGCCATGGAGGACTCGAACCTCCGACCCTCTGATTAAAAGTCAGATGCTCTACCTACTGAGCTAATGGCTCATGATTATCATCACACTCTAAGCACTGATGAGCTCTACCTGCCTCTTCCTCTGCCAGCTGTTTCAAAGCAGCTTAATGCGTCGAGGCTACTCGCAACAAACTCGAAGATGTAGCGCTCGTTACTGAGCTAATGGCTCATGATTATCATCACACTCTAAGTACGGATGGGCTCTATGGGCTAATGGGTCATATAAGAGATGCCGGCTGCAGGACTTGAACCCGCAACCTACTGATTACAAGTCAGTTGCTCTACCAATTGAGCTAAGCCGGCATGTTGAAAAAGAACCTTGGCTTCTATTTATTCTTCTTCCTCCATCAGCCGATTCGAGAAACCAAAGTGCGTCGAAGCAACTCGCTGCCAATTGGATGGCCCCATTGAGTTAAGCCGATGTCCTCACAACAATGAATGGTGGCTCGGGACGGAATCGAACCGCCGACACAAGGATTTTCAGTCCTTTGCTCTACCGACTGAGCTACCGAGCCATATATGATTTTTTATCTCACTCGTTGAATTGTCTTTTGCCTCTTCCTCTGCTAGCTTATTCAAGGAAGCCGGATGCGTCGAGGCTACTCGCAGCAAACTCGATGATGCGGATGCTCGTCTCTACCGACTGAGCTGCCGAGCCGTATGTGACTTTTACTTTTCACATTTTGAAATGATGGCGGTCCCGACGGGACTCGAACCCGCGATCTCCTGCGTGACAGGCAGGCATGTTAACCACTACACTACGGGACCATTTTGGTTGCGGGGGCAGGATTTGAACCTGCGACCTTCGGGTTATGAGCCCGACGAGCTACCGGACTGCTCCACCCCGCGACGATAGAAAATCGACTCATTTTGATAATGCTCTAAGTTTTGTTTATCCATTGCCCCTTCCTCTACCAGCTGATTCGAGGAAGTGAGGTGCGTCGGGGCTACTCGCAGCGTATTCGATGAAGCAAACGCTCGTTGCTCCACCCCGCGACGATAGAAAATAAACTTACTTCGATAATGCACTGAGCTTTTGTTTCGTATGATCATCGCCCCTTCCTCTACCAGCTGATTCGAGGAAGTGGGGTGCGTCGGGGCTACTCGCAGCACGTTCGAAGAGGCTGTGCTCGTTGCTCCACCCCGCGACGATAGAGTGGTTGAAAGTGGTGGAGGATGACGGGATCGAACCGCCGACCCCTTGCTTGTAAGGCAAGTGCTCTCCCAGCTGAGCTAATCCTCCATTGGTCATGCCTAGCAGTGACCTACTCTTGCAGGGGCGCTGGCCCCAACTACCATCGGCGCTGGAGAGCTTAACTTCCGTGTTCGGGATGGGAACGGGTGTTTCCTCTCCGCTATCACCACTAGGCAACGATGGACAAGTTTTATTATAAGGAAAGTTGGTTTGTTGTCAAGTTTTTTTCATTCCTTCAAAACTAGATAACCGGTTGGGGGGAAGAAGCCTAAGCTTTCATACTGTCTGGCTCCAGCCGCCGCTTTTCTATTGTCCAGTTCCAGCGCCTAGCTCTCTTCTGCCAAATAACCTTCCCCCTCGGGGCGCCAGCGCCCCTGCCGGTGAAGAACATTTGGCTTCGAGAGCTAAACGCGGCGCTTCCACTTTTCTAGGTTAAGCCCTCGATCGATTAGTATCCGTCAGCTCCACGTGTCGCCACGCTTCCACCTCGGACCTATC
>Ga0207827_100025_pt1 | contig 201381 bp, 182 predicted proteins | sample CeladaPassaB1F02_FD_187479 | JGI IMG/M metagenome (GOLD analysis project Ga0207827, IMG submission 187479) | Cellulose-adapted microbial communities from the Joint BioEnergy Institute, USA - Passage B1F02 (SPAdes) (version 2) | ecosystem: Engineered > Bioreactor > Continuous culture >...
CTCCAAAGATTCTAGGCATTCACCCTCGCACCTAGATACACGCCCGAAGTGTGCCCAAATGCCTCCGATCCCTTTTGTATCAAGGGGCGAGAGGCATTTTGTTTGCCTAGTGACTGTCGAACTCGGGCAAATATTTATTTGAATTAAAAACAAAAAAAGAATGGAATTTAAAAAAATCAACCCAATATTTACCGTGCGATTCATTTAATTAGCTACATCAAAAAATTCTATTAGATAAAAACAATAAACCTCATTATCCGCAAAAAGATAATGAGGTTTATTATTCCTTAACCAAAGAATGTTTGGAACAATAAATATGCGTTTAAGCTGATAATCACAACCGCTACCATCCAAGCAAGAACTTTCAACCATAATGGATTTGCGAACTCACCCATTTTCTTTTTATCGCTAGTGAATTGAACGAGAGGCACTACCGCAAAAGAGAGCTGTAAAGAAAGAATCACTTGGCTCAAAATAAGTAATTGAGCCGTTCCGCTTTCGCCATAAAGAGCAGTTACAACAACGGCTGGGACAATGGCAATCAATCGAGTTATCAGTCTTCTTAACCAAGCAGGAAGGCGAATATTTAGAAAACCTTCCATCACAATTTGACCAGCTAAGGTTCCCGTTAATGTGGAGTTTTGACCAGAAGCCAACAAAGCAACTCCAAATAAAATACTTCCAAGTGTTGTTCCAAGCAGTGGAGAGAGCAAGTGATAAGCATCTTCAATCTCCGCAACATCTTTCATTCCTGCTTTATGGAACGTAGCAGAAGAAACAATAAGGATCGCTGCATTAATAAATAAAGCGAAGAATAGGGCAATCGTTGAATCCCAAGTAGCATATTTGATCGCTTGTCGTTTACCCGAGCTGGTTTGTTCGTATTGACGTGTCTGCACAATGGAAGAATGCAGATAAAGATTATGAGGCATTACGGTTGCACCTAAAATCCCGATTGCAATATAGAGCATGGATGGATTGTTAATAATCTCTTTGCTTGGAACAAATCCCTTCAATATGCCACCTACATCTGGTTTAGAAAGAAAGATTTCAGTCGCAAAGCAAGCACCAATGGTTAGAATTAAAACAATCACCAACGTTTCAATATAACGAAAACCTTTATTCTGCAGTAGCAATACGACCAGTACATCCAGAGCTGTAATAATCACTCCATATATTAACGGAATGCCAAACAACAATTTCAAAGCGATTGCCGAACCGATCACTTCGGCTAGATCACAAGCTGCTATCATTAATTCACATAAAATCCATAAGAATATCGCCACTGGTTTGCTGTAATGATCTCGACAGGCTTGTGCTAAATCCCTTCCCGTTACAATTCCCAACTTGCCAGCCAATGCTTGAAGCAATATTGCCATTAAATTGGAAAGCAAAATAACGGAAAGTAACGTGTATCCGAACTGGGAACCTCCCGCGATATCAGGTTGGTTGTGTCCGTTTATTTCTCCAACCTTCTTTATCTGCTAACGACAGCTTTTTTATATTTTCACTCATGATGCTCACCTCATGATTGGTTTTCACTAAATATTTTGCATTAAGGAAACTTTTAGGCTAAAAAAATTGCTCCTACATTTAGAATTAGATATATGTAAGAGCAAAGAAAATGTTGCCTAAATAAATTGTACATCAGAAAATTTTTTAGTCAAGGAAAACTTTTATCGTTTATTAGTTTAAGTTTGCTAAAATATGAACAATGACTGATCTTGCTCTATATTGATTAATACTTTTCGTTAGATTTTCATGTCCTCGTGATGAATTTGAGAAGTCTCAATTTGAATGGTTGTATGCTGAATTTTAAAGTGTTCCTCAATAAAATGGATCGCTTCTTGTAAAACCTTTTGGCTGTCTTGATGATCTTCAATTAAAATATGGCAACTTAATGAATCCAGCCCTGATGTAATCGTCCAAATATGGAGGTCGTGAACATTAATAACTCCGTCAATACTTTCTAAGACTTTTTTCACTTCATTTAGGTCAATGGTAATGGGCGTTCCTTCCATCAAAATGTGAACCGTATGTTTAACAACTCCCCAAGCGCCTTTCAAGATTAATAAAGCAACCAAAACGGAAATAATGGGATCTGCCACATACCAACCAAAGATCCACATGACAAGCCCAGCAACGATAGCGCCTACGGAACCCAGAGCATCACCGATCACATGAAGATAGGCACTACGAAGATTGACATTATTTTTCACATCCCCTTTTTTCATTAACGCCCAAGCACTTAAAAGATTGGCAAAAAGACCAATGGACGCAATCAGCATCATAGAGCCGCTAGCTACCGTTGGTGGGTTGTAAAAACGTTCAATTGCTTCCCAAATAATAAATCCAGCGATTACAAACAAGGTAACTCCATTAAATAAAGCGGCTAAAATTTCAAAACGATAAAAGCCATACGTTTTATTGGGGGAAGCTGGTTTGGTGGCAAACCAAATAGCAACTAGACTAAGAACAAGTGAACTGGCATCACTAAGCATATGACCAGAGTCAGAAAGAAGAGCTAGACTGTTTGTGATTAAACCTCCAAAAAACTCCAATAACATAATTCCAGTGGTAATGAGAAGTGCAATCGTAAGCCCTTTTTTATTCCCTTCTCTACTGTGACCATGATGGTGTCCGTGGTGATGGTGATGACCATGGTGGTCGTGAGAATGATGGTGGTGATGATGCATGATAAAACGCCTCCTTAATGATGTTCAGCATGGTCAATGGCTTGTTTTAATAATGAAATAACGTGTTCGTCATCGCAGGAGTAAAACAGTGTTTTTCCTTCACGGCGATACTTAACCAGTCTCAGATTTCGCAACATACTAAGTTGGTGGGAAACGGCTGATTGTGACATTTCCAACACTTCTGCAATGTGATTGACATTGCACTCTTCTTGCGATAACAAATAAAGAATTTTGATTCGTGTTGGATCGGCTAATACTTTAAATATGCGCGATACATTTTCAATGGTTTCAGATTTTAGGAAAGAATGGTCTTCGGTCTTCATGATGATTTCCCTCACTTTATTTATTATATATGAGCATATATTCATATGTATGTATCATATTTTACATTCAGTTTTTTGTCAAGTTTAGGAAATGTTTTTTCATGAAAATGAGGGATTTAGATAATAAATGAGGGGGGATGATGACAACCGTTCAGGTGGAAAAATCAGACTTGCAACATGCCGATTTAAGGGTATAAAAAGGACAGCAGTGAGCTGTCCTTTAAAATATCAGCACATCTTTTGTAAATTCTTCTTCAAGTTCCCGTATGACGTTATCCTCATTACTTGTTTGTTGTGTTTGTTCCTCTTTTTTCTCAGTTTCTTTCTTGTCTTTATCCCTGTTCATTAGAAACCTCCGTATGAATGCAGTTTATCGATCGATTCAAAATGACCACTTTTTATTGCTCGTTTTCGATTTCATTTTTAGCATCCTTCTTGTTACGTTCTGTATACCATATCATCTTCACATTTTAATTGTGTCACATCCGCTTTCATACTTTTAGCGATGTCTTGAGTTCTGATGAAATAACATCGTTTTTGATAAAAAACTCCCGAAAGAACCATTTTTTGGATTATTTTCTCTACACATCCGCTAGATTATTCTTTGGGATAACATACAAAAAGGCACAATTTAACATAACGGGTTCGGTTGTTGAGTATAAAATTGAAAAAAGTAATACAAAAAGGAGTTCAATTCGCATATGAATTGGACTCCTTTTATTTGTTGATATATCAATGTTTTATTGAATTTATCACCATTAATCGCATTATAATTAGCAAGTGACTGCTGACCAACAGACAGTATTCCAAATATGTGTTAAAATTGATGCTAATTGGACATAAATTCATTGATGACTTCCCTTTATCGTGTATTTGCCAAAGAAATTCACTTATCTAATGCCCACCATTTTCTTTGTCAAACGGATAAAACAAAATCTCGGAAACAAGCTCGTGAGGAATTTATTCAAGCAGGAGTGGATTTAATCAACTGGGGAATTAACTTTGGTTATGATTACAAGTTCTTTGCAGAAATTGGCTTTTCTGAAACTGGAAGAATTATTTCATACACACCAATTTCATAAGAAAGTCATTTCAGGTGGCAGCAGTCATTATGAATACGCTGATAATTCGATTGAACATCCACTTGCGACAATTGACAGAAGATTTCGATGAATTGATTGTACAACCAATCTTTCATCATTCGAACCAAAGGACATTGCTAATCGTGAATGACAACGCCACAAATACCTTTATCCAGCACATTCGAAGACGGCTATCTATTTTAGAAAGACCATTGATAACAGCTCGTGGTGACGGAAAAAGCTATATCTATTCAAACTTTAACTCAAAGTATGCTCAAATGGCTCTTACCATACTTCGGACTTACTACAATTTTTGTTTAGCATACAAAACAAAGGAGACAGTAGGAACACCTGCTCAACGATTAGGCATTGCAAAAAAACAATTTGATTTAAAAGAAATAATCTATATGCAATAACCTTAAGGGATTTGATATTTTATAGGACCAAATCAGTATACGATTTGTTTTTTATTTTTTGCTGAAATATCAATATTTTTTGACTAAATCCTTTTTAATGATTTTGGTATTTTATGTTAAACCGAATATATAGATTACTCAGAAAATTAGCAAAGGGAAAATTAACCCATGAGGGGGAAGTGTATGAAAAAGTTTTTAATTACATTATTAGTATTAATTGCGTTAGGCATTGGGGGGGATTTTGTTACTGAACTATTTAGTGCTAAACCACCTTTACCAACCATAACTGTTGGAGAAAAAAAGGTAGAAGTGGCACAAGGTTCGTATTGTTGGAATGGATTACTTAGTTCTGTTTGTGCCGATACAAGTTCTCCGCCAGAACTCATTAAAAATCAAGAACTAAAACCTGTGGTTGTACCACCAGATTCCCAATTGAAAATAGAATTCAAAGATGAGCCTAAAGAAAATACATTAGTAGTAAATAGATGGCTTACAAATGAAAAAACAGAAAATGTTCCAATAAATGATAATGTGATACTATTACCAAAAGAAAAAGGTGTATATGTGTATGATGTTTCAGCGAGATGGGAAAAGGGAGATTCAAGTTATGCCTTTGTAATTGAAGTACGGTAGTAACATTTTAGTAACAGTCTTAATTTAACAAGTCAATATAATTTTAGTTTAAAACGCTTGGAATAAACCCAAGTGTTTTAATGTGCTTTTTACTTTGTTAAATTTGGTTCGAATTTTGTGCTAATTACGCTGTTATTTGTACTGTTTTTCTTGATTTTGTACTTCTGAACCGAACCCGTTAACTTAACATGCACCTTTTTAGTAAAGTCTTTTATAGAAAAAACAAGTAAAATGAAACCAATACAAAACCGATTACAGCCATGATAACGCAGTATATTTTGGTAGATGTGCGTAAAGCTGTTCCAAAAATTTCTTTTCCCGTCACGGAAAGCATTACCCCCATCGCCAATGCGATAATCATTGCTACTAGCCAAGGGACACCCATCCCATAATTACTTCCGATGAAGGCTCCAACTCCTATGGGGGCGGAGGCTATGGTTGCCCCAAGTATGATGCTGAAAATTCCAAACCCAGCCATCAGCAAGGGAGTAAAAACAGCAATCCCTTCTGGAATATTGTGAAGCATGATCGCAGTCATCATTGGTTTAGTCAATGAATCGTGAGTATTGGCTCCAAGTGCGATGCCTGTTGGAAAATTGTGCAGGGCAATACTGAATGTTAAAAATAGACCAGAATGTACAAATAAGTCTTTTTTAGCGTCATTGGTAATAATGATCACATGATGGGAAACCTTTTCTAGATGCTTATAAATAAAATAACCAAAAATCAATCCGACAATAGCAATAAACCAACCTCCAATTTCTATGCTTTCAGGCAAAATTTCCATCGTGACCAGTCCAAATATCATACCACTACATACTGAAAAAATGGTTGGCGTTCCTTTTTGCCAGCCTTTAAACAACCAAGCAATCACTCCGCCAGATAACATTCCAATAGCAGAAGCAGAAAACCCTAAAAGCCAAAGTGAGTTCATCCATCATCCCCCTTGTACTAAGTTGTCTTTACTTTTATATCTGCCAAACTTATAAAATATGCCTTAAGAAAACAAAAAATCCTCCACCGTGGGAGGATTGTAAAGCCTTCGTTTTCGGAAAAGTGAGGTTTGTTTATTATAAAGGCATTGGAGTTTTAGTTGGTTTTGCGTAACCTTCTTTGTACTTTTCGTCAATGTAGTGGCGAATTTCCTTTATAGACATACCTTCTTGTTTCATTTTAATGGATTCCGCGGCGATTTGTAAGCAAACGCCACAACGAGTACCGTGGTCATTCCAGACAACAGAACCATCTTCATTGATTTTTTTGACAAAGCAATTCATACTACTTTTATGTCCTGCACTCTTCTTTTGTTTGGTTATATTGATTATTTAGCACATAGTTCTATTTTTATAATTCTAAAATAAAAAAAACAGTGATTGCTTAACCTTGACTTAACACAATCAATAAATTTTTTGACGGCTGAAGAGATGTTTTTCAGAGATATTACCGCAATCCCTATGGTACGATAAATGATCTCTTTCTAAATGAATAAAATACAATGTGTGATACACGAAACAAAAGCATTTCAGGAAGTATACTGATTCCAAGATCAGCTTGATTTTCAGCTACTTCATATTTCGATCTTTGGTGGCACTTGATTTTCCTTTAAAATCCGCCTTACATTGTTATCGCTCCCCCACTCTGGCATAATAAACGCTTCTTCTTCCAGTTAGGGAAAGGAAATCATCTGTTGTTCGTGTTCGTGAAAGTGGGTTCATCCGCCAACAATGCAAACTATTATGTCTTTTTTAAAAAGGATGATGTCAAACGATTTAGATGTAGGTAAAGACACAAACACGAAATCTACTGCACCATTCCATTGATCAATATCATTGTAATCCCCTTCTAATAGTCTAATTAGAAGGATGCTGCATCTGGAATTGTTTTATAATTCTGGACAAACTGCTGTGATCAACTAGACAAATAAGAACGAATATGCTATTATCTTAGTAATCTTATCCAATTTTTTGGCGGTAATTATCATTTTTTTATACGATTTATCAAAGATTATACGCTATTATTTAAGTTAACTTACTGTTTTATCATTTTTTTATCGTTTCACTTTATATTATGTAAACTTAATAGAAACTAAAGCGTACCAATAAGTTGATCCCTCAAGTACCGATAAGATTTTATATCGTGCACTTCTTCCCCTCAAGTTGACGATAATTATGCGTCCTCATAACTAAATTTTAAGGAGGTCGTTCCGTATGAACTTTACACAGGCAGCTGACGATTTTTTGATGTGCTTGACATGGCTACTTGAACCAGATCGGCGTCGTACTTAAGTTTGTCTAGCGGTGTGAAATAAACATAACCGATATTCCTTGGTTGTTTCGTTCCACCGATAAATTAAACAGCCAATAGAAAATAAAAACAGCTTAGAGATTATCTAAGCTGTTTAATTCAGAATTTGAAGCCATTGGATAAATCCCCATTTCGTCTAATTTCTCCCATAACGAAGACATAGCTTTTTCAGGATCTAAATAGAATTGGCTTCCTCTTACCCGCCAGAAGGTCCAGCCTACACGTTCTAATACTCGTTGACGTTCAATATCGTCTTCCCATTTATCAAGTCCATGCCATTGATCCCCGTCACATTCAACTGCCAAGCGGCTTCTCATTCCTTCTACAACGAGATCAATTCTTTTTCCAACTGATCCTACTTTGACCTGTGGTATTACGCAGTAACCTCTTGCAACAATCATACGATACACATCTTCTTCAAATTTTGAATCAAATACTTCTTTTACCTTATTTACCTCCAATTGTACCCGATGGGGCTCAAGACAATATTGCAATAGTCTATATCTTACACATTCGGGATTTAAATGTTTTAAGTCAACAGAGTGATATAAAAACATTTGATCTCTTGCACGGCTTGCAGCGACATTAAATCGCTGATAATCTGAACGTTTTGTCATTGGTCCAATCCTCATATTCGGAGCAACAACCATGGATAGGAAAATAACATCGCGTTCATCACCTTGGAAGGAGTATGAGTCACCGCAAATAATTTTTCGATTGATCATTTCTTCTTCGCCAATTTTTTCACGAAGGAGATTTTCAATTAACTTCGCTTGATCATGTCCCTGGAGAGAAATAACCCCAATAGTTTTACCTTTGTACTTTTCATCCTGACAGCATTCAGCAATATGGTTCACAATTACCTCTGCTTCCGGTTCATTGATGACTTTTCGAGTATCTTCCCTACGATAGCCGTCCTCTACTCGTATTGCTTTTACAGGCGGCTCAAATAATTCACTTCCTAAAGGCAGTCTTAAAGGATCAATCATGCCGCCATACATTAAATCATTACTGAACTGGATGATTTCAGGCACACAACGGAAGTGCTCTTTCAAAATAATCTTGCTGTCAAATACCCGACTTGCCGTATCGTATAGACTCGTTTTCATTTCAAATTGTAATTTGTTCTGAATATTGTAAAGATATCTTTCGATTAAGTCATGAACCTCGCTGATATCAGTTCCAACACTTTCAGGGCTAATTTGATTATCATCACCTACAATTACTGCTTTCTTTCCTCGTAATAACACACTTAAAGAAAATAAATTACTCTGACTGCTTTCATCTACAATAACAACATCAAAAAGCTCATCTGTTAATTCAATGTTTTCGATGACTCTTTGGATCGGCATAATCCAAACTGGAATGGCGCTCTTTGCGACTTTCATTTCTTTACTTGCTTCTTTGCGATAAACATTTACATACTTCCCAGTTCCTTTTCCGATTCGTTGAATCACCTTTAACCATGCAAAAAGGCTTCTTTTTTGCTCTTTTGTCGTTCGTTCAACTTGTGATTTCCAAGTTGATTCAGCTACAAGTTCCTTAATTAATCTTGACTCTTTTTCCTTCTCCCGCTGAAGTTCTTGTTCTAAATCCTCCATTTTCGGTTTAGAATGAATTTCTTTTAACCATGTATTGACTTGACTCCACATCCAAGCCTTATCTATATCATCAGGTGGGAATAATGGTTCTCCTTTTCCTCCTAGTGATAAGAGCGACTCACACCAGTGAGGAGCTGCTTCCTCTAATTTTTTCTTTAAGAAGTTAAATTGTTTGTATGGTTCTTCTAATGCCTCTAAACGTAACAGCTCGTTATAGACTTCTTTCCACAATGGAACATCTCTTGTTTTGCATGCCTCATACAGTTTTTCGACAGATCCATGTACATTGAATATGGATTGTTGTTTTTGTAAAAATGTTAAAACCTTATCGAAAAACTCGTGTTCCTTTTCCCAGCAAATTTTATCATTTAAAGCAGAAAATCCGTTTTGTAGTTTTGTGAACCAATCAATGCTATTCCACTTTGGTTCTTCGTTAATTTTTATTTCTTTTAGAACTTCATTAAACTTCTCTACCACATTTTTATCCCAATTTAAAAGCATTTCCAGCTGATTCAATAGCTCACCAACTTCAGATGTAAGCCTTTTTTGATCAGCACTTATCTTTGGTCCATCGTTTTCGTCCATTATCCGATTCCATTTCAATACTAACTTTTTAATCAGGTCTTCTCGTTCGAGATATTTTAAAAGCTTTGTTACATCGTCTGAATTACGAACAGGCAGTCCATTTATTTTGCATTGTTCAAAAATGTAAGCATATTTTCTGCCAGCAATTTTTTGGAAAAACCATCCTATGCTTTTGTTATTTTTCATTCTCTCCTGAATAAAATGTAAATCTTCTTTCAGGAGAGAGTGATTGGCATTAGAAGGAATGACGATTTCATCTTCAATTAAATCATTTGTTAATCGGTTAACATTGTTTATTCTTTCTTTACATTCGCTCGCAAACTCTTCCCAAAACTGCTTTTTGTCAGGTTGGGTAATGATCTCTTTTAATATGATTTCCAGCCACTTTTCTTTACTAATTTCTTCTAAATGATTTAAAGTTGTTTTCGTTAAGTGAAGAATGTCATCTAAATGAAACGTTAATTCATTGGTAACATTCCATCCTTTTAGGTATTTCTCTGTTTCAACCATTTTACTTTCTATCGATTGAATAACTTGAACATGTTTTTCAAATGTTACGGGATCAACTAGTTCTTCTGTTTTTACACGATGTTGTGATAACGAAATGTGATCTTCCGTTTGGATTTCGCCAAGCAGTTGGAAAAATTGCATGGTTTCTGTAGTTGTTAAAGGATACGGAATCGATGGATCTATATTATCAGGCAGCCAGCTGTAATCTTCATTTTCTTTTAGCCATCTTGCTGCTTCAAGAGGTGTAAATTCTACACCATTTATATTTTTCTTTTCGTTTTCGATTTCCTCTGCTTTGTTTATCATGGTATTAATTTTGGCAATGTTTCGTTTTGTTTGGTGCAACTCTTCCTTTAATCTTTCAATATTTTTATTTAAAACCTCAATTTGTTTTGTATCTAAGTTTTCAGCAATACTTTTTATTGAATCCTCAATTTCTTTTACTGATCTGGAGTCTCCTCCTAATACACTGACGCATAATGAACGTATCTCTTCAGGAATTTTGTCCCTCAATACTTGGAGTGCTCTTTCCTTTTCACTCGTTACAAGAACCCGTTTTCCATGCGCAAGGAGATGGCAAATGAGATTTGCGATCGTATGGCTTTTACCTGTTCCTGGTGGACCTTGAACAACTACACCTTCATTTAATGCAAGTTTTCTTGCAATTAATTTTTGTTCATTATTAGCGGGTAATGGAAATAACAAATCCTCCCCAACACTTTTCCATGCACTGTTATTGAAACTTTCATGTCTTTGCTCTTTTTTCTCTTCAGATGTCGAAGTAAGAGTCGTAATCGTCTCAGGAACGGGATAACCATTCTTTATTTTTTCAATTGCCGTGGATAACTCCTTCTGCCACAATCTCCCTCCAATTTTTCTTAGGAAGAAAGCCGGCATATAAAAAACAACAGGATTGTGTGGCTTTTCTTGCATTTTTTCCGGAGTTAATCCTTTTTTGTATGATCCTTCCGGACTGATTGTATGGGCAATTTCGCGGAAAACAGGCTCAATTAATTCCTCATCCCATGGCGACAAATCTAAATCACTAATTTCTGACTCCATTTCCTGCAGTCTTGAAGCATTCGGGATGTTAATATTTGTAAGCATATCCGTTTCTAATTGAGTCCCTTTACTAGTTGGAATAAGATAGAAAACGCCTTTTTTAGCATTGAATTGTAATTCCATTTTAGTGACCAACAAATGTCTATAAACCAATTCATCGTTTATTTTCCAAACAAGTAGTCCATGCCCACACCCAATTTCTAAATCATCACCTTCTCTTTGCAAACGCTGATGAAGTTCAAACAATTCCATATACAATTTTTGTATCTGAAATTTTGGCAAAGCTTCATTTGCCCAAGGTTTCCATTTGTTCTCATACCATTCGTTGTATGTATTTACTCTTTCTTCATCATCTTCAAATTTTTCAAGGACTTCTTCACTCTTCTCTTTGTCATACCCTTTTAAAATCTGTACAACTTTTTCAGGCTCTTTAGCAGGATTATCCCACTTTCTTATCCATTTGCTTAATCCTTGAGGTAAAGCAGGGGCTGATGGAATATCCTGTTTGCGAACTTCGAGCCATGCGTCAATATTTTCTCCACTTCCATTTAAATAACAACCTTCAAAATGAGGAAGTTCGTTAATCCACCAAACTCTTTCGTATTCATTAATATTCCGGATGATTTTTTCGTTTAAGTTTTTTACTGCCAATAAATACTCAAAGATTTGAATCACTTTGGATCTTTCTAAATCACTAGTCATCAAACCCCTCCTGTATTACTAAATACCTAATACCTATAATATCATATATTTCCACCCGTGTTGCTAGATAAAACTCAGACAGGCATAAAAATAGCCCTTGCTGAAGGAGAGATCCCCCATGCAAGAGCACTTTCATTTTACTACAGATGAAGCCAAACAGCAAAAACAATATGCCGCCATTTTCCGTTTTGTTTCGGTCCAACTGCCGTTGATCCACATGTATCTTCATCGCCGCAACCGTCACTCGGTCAAGCAAGAAGACGAAGTGGTCATGGCGGTTCACCTTTTGGGGAAGCTGCTGGGCTTTTCTTCCGAGTTTGTGGCAATGGCGTTTCTGTAGGCATAGTGCTAATCATGCAATCCTTTGCCGTCAAGAATGCGCTGGATATACTTTTCAATTCTTGCTTCGCGCGTTTTCGATTGTTTCGCTCCGGAAAAATAAAGGATGTACGCTCTTTGTCGTCCCGGTGTCAGCGATTCAAACGCTGTTTTTAAGGCCGGCATTTCGGCGAATTTTTTTTGAAGCTCTTCAGGAATTGGCTCTGGACTCTTTTTGAACTCCACTTTTAAGCCCGCTTTTTCAATTTCAATGGCTTCGTTAATAGATGCTTTCAACACAGGTTCAAGCTCGATGATTTGTTGGACATTTGTAAACCGAATGCGTCGTGCAGCTTGCGTATTCTCCCCAGGCTTTTCTAGAATGTGATGGTCATCTTTTAACAAGGCGCCTTTGAAAAAACTAAGTGCACAATATTCATTGAACGCACTGATTGTTACGACATTCCTCTTTTGGAAGGTGTAACACGGAATTCCCCATTTCACTTCTTCTGTCAATCCGCATTCAAGAACGATTGTTCGTAATGCTCTTAATTCTGCCGGCCTTTTGTTTACTTTACAATCGGGAGTACTCGCTAGCGGACAGCGCCCACAGCCTTCGGCTAAATATTGATCAACGTTGGGATTCATTTGACTGTTTTTCATCATTATTCTCCCTCATAAAAGTATGAAGTCAAAATAGAACGCGCTATCGATCGCCGATCTTGCAGTATAGCCGTTTCCATTGTTCCAGCTTATCCTGTTTTTGCGTGTGTTCGGGCGGGATACAACCGAAAGCGATAGGCTTTGTGCACGACCTTCTTCCCTTTATACAGAACATTTGTTCCCTTTCTATTTTACACCTTCTGGCCATTGAAGGCAAGAGAGAGGGAGGGCAAATAACGATTCATCCCCCACTTCTACACGTAAACGTAAGTGGGGGACGATCCAACGAATTCGAGTTGATGCAACGGCAAAAGCCTTCCTTCTCCTGTTTAGGATGTCATAGGGTCACAGTCATCCTAGCCCAAAAAGCCCGAAAAACGGGGCAAACTAACTCTCTAATAGTTGAAAAATATTTTTTATGGTTCACCAATCCCTATTGCCAATCGCAAAAGAAAAGCAACGACCAAAACCGCCCCATTTCCGATCAAGCTGATCATGAGCAGAAAGAAGCGTTTAGTCATCAAACATGAGAACACTGCAAATAAAATACCAACCATGGATAAGCCCAAATAAATGGTGACCACGAAATCAATATCAGCATTTGGACCTCTTTCGATATAGAAAATAATGATACTTATGATTATAGGCAACAAAGACACGACACCCAATATATTTCCTGCTTTTTTCTTATCTAACACTATAATCCCCCTTTGTTGATCATAACTTTTTAATTATCACTATCCGTTCATTCAGCCAAAAATCACCTCCACTTTCCAACATTATACATCATGTAAGGACCGAAACAATCCACTTTTTTATTTTTTTGTCTCTCCCTCTTCCTTTTTTCCTAGTTGTCGCTTGATTTTTTTATCAAAGGATCGATGCTTCATCAACTGCGAATGCATCGACCATAGGCTCATTTTACACCGTTGATGGTTATGCATATGGCGCTGCTTTGTTAGTGGAAGCGGCATTTTGTTTTACTTGATCACCAAGGAGATAGAAGAGGCCGGATTGTTTTATAATATAAATACAAAACCTTACCATAACGAAGGTGATGTCAGATGGACGATATCAAGGCTTTATATTTGGCCATTAAAGAAAAAAAACGATGCAGTGGCCGCTTTTTTGCTGCAAGAGATTCGCCATATGCTCGGCGCTGAGTATCAAGACTTAACCCAAAAGCAAATGATGTTGCTGGAGATATTGAGGCATCAAACGATGACGATCAACGAAATCGCTGAGTTTTTTTCAATGACCCCGAGCGCTGCCAGCCAGCTCGTCCGAAAGATGGAGGAAAAAGCCTATGTTCGCCGGGACATCAATCCAACCGACCGTCGTGAAATTATCGTTCGCCTAGACCAAGCCGGTCAAGCGTACCATGAGAAAATGGATGAAGTGGAATTGCGTTTAATGGAGAAATATTATGGGAAACTTCCTCGAGAGGACTTAGAGAAGTTGAAGGAAATCAACGATAAACTGTATGCTCTCATCATGAAAGAACATCAGTCGTAACCCCCTTCTTCTTTCAGGAAGGGATCCGCAAAATATTTAAGTAAATTTAATAATTAATATCGATTAATTATTAAGGAGGAACGTCTTATGAACCGAACTCAGAGCGTTCATTATATGCGGTTTATCGCTGTTTCTATATCGGCTGTGTTCATTCTTTATGTAACGGTGCGAAAACATGTTCATGTTTTCGAAAATTCATCTGTGCTATGGTTGCTTGTCACCGTTTTCCCACTCTATTTAGCCGTTGTTTACCGAATGACCATTGGGCGGGTGAAGTATTCATGGAAAGTGTGCGTAAGCGTGGCTGCATCTGGGCTTGGTATCTTATATTGGATCATTCCCACTTCGCTTCGCGAGCAATACAAGGTGCTCAAATATGTTTTTTTCACAATGGAAGGTGTGATCATTCTCATAGAGTTATGGATCGCTTGGTATATCGTCCGAAACCTCGGGACGCTCATTCGCACCTTTCGAGCTGAAAAAACGAAACATCTTTATTTTTTAAGCACCTATATCCATACCATTGAAGCTGTGTTCAGGCGCCCAGTCTTTTTGTTGCGCATCTTCATAACAGAAGCCGCTGCTTTGTATTACTTGACATATCGCAAAAAAACGCGCCAATGGTCATTGCCGTATCCCACTTATTCTTATCATGAGAAAACGGAATATTTTGGTTTCTTTTTAATGCTCGTGCATGCGATGCTGATTGAAATTATTGCTGTTCATATTTTGGTGATGAGATGGAGCGAAATGGCTGCTTGGGTGGTAACATTTTTTGATGTGTATTTCCTGCTCCTTCTTATTGCCGATTATCGAGCGATTACTCTGTCCCCGATCGTGTTGGCGCCTGATAAACTCCATATTCAATTGGGCATCCGCAGTTTTATCGAAGTTGAATACACCAATATTGAACAGATCACAAGGGAAGTGACCGCGAAACAAGAACGAAAAAAAGAAACTGATGCTTATTCGGTTACGTTGCCTAGTTTTTCTGAAGAAGAACCAAAACTGGAAATCCGCTTGAAGCAGCCGGTGGAAGTGATGGGGCTGCTTGGACGAAAAAAAACGGTGCGAAAGCTATATGTCACAGTCGATAACATCTATGGCTTTTATGACAACTTGTTGGAAAACACCAAGCGGTTGCTTCACATGAATAAACAAATCGGCTCAGCGAACCCGCAATGAGCCGATTTTTTTCTACTCGACTAATCCTTAAGTGATCGACTAATCCTTAAGTGATCGCTTCTTCGAATTATATGTAGTTGAATAGTTCACGCGGAGCAAAATGATCGATATTCTGCAATTCTTCCTTACTCCACCATTTTACCTGTTGCCACGCATCCTTTTCGTCCTCCGTCATATTTTCGAACGATAATCTAGTGCTCGATGGAATCACGATTTTGTAATAAATCTCACGACTAATAAAAGGACCTTGTTTTCCTTCGATCCATACATCAAGTTGAAATAGGGGTTCGCCGACAAGGTCGACAACAATGCCTAGTTCTTCGTATAACTCCCTTTTTAACGCTTCCGCCGGGGTCTCATTTTCTTCAATCCCTCCCCCCGGAGTCACCCATAACCCGTTGTTTCCTACCACATCACGAAATTCAAATCGCTGAAGAAGAATTTCATTCCGTTCATTGATGATCACGGCTCTAGAACATTTGCGTATCTTCATGAAAGGCTGCCCCCCTATATCGGTGATCATTTTGATCGACTCATTGGTATCATTTTACCATATATGAGGCAGGGGGAATCCTCTCCCCCTGCCTTGTTTTTTCCCTTTTATCGAGCGCTGACTGATTCTCTGGATTTTTTTGCTAGATCAAATCGGTCGGCGTTCATGACTTTCACCCACGCGTTGATAAAATCGCGGACGAATTTTTCTTGGTGGTCGTCTTGAGCATAAAATTCGGCGTAAGAGCGGAGGATGGAATTGGATCCGAAAATGAGATCGACCCGGGTCGCTGTCCACCGCACTTGGCCGGTTTTCCGGTCGCGGATTTCATAAATGCCGCCGTCGGTCGGCACCCATTCATAGTCCATGTCCAATAGGTTGACGAAGAAGTCGTTGGTCAACACTCCGATGCGGTCGGTAAACACGCCGTGAGGCAAATCGCGATAGTTCGCGCCCAACACGCGCAAGCCGCCAATTAAGACCGTCATTTCTGGAGCGGTCAGTCCAAGGAGCTGCGCTTTGTCAACGAGCAATTCTTCCGGCGGGACGCTGTACTCTTTCTTTTGATAGTTGCGGAAGCCGTCCGCAAACGGTTCTAATACGGCAAAGCTTTCGACATCCGTTTGTTCTTGCGTCGCATCGCCGCGGCCAGGGAAGAATGGCACTTTGATGTCAAAGCCAGCGTCGCGGGCCGCTTTTTCGACCGCTGCGCTGCCGCCAAGGACGATCAAGTCGGCGATGCTCACTTTTTTCGGCAGTTCTCGTTGGATGTCCTCATAGACGGACAGCACTTTGGCGAGCCGCTCCGGTTCGTTCACTTCCCAATCTTTTTGCGGTGCGAGACGGATGCGGGCGCCGTTGGCTCCGCCGCGCTTGTCGGAATGGCGGAACGTGCTGGCTGAGGCCCAAGCCGTTTTGACCAGCTCACTGACCGTCAACCCGGAGTTTAAAATTTTTGCTTTGATTTCTTCGATTTCCGCTTCCGTCAGCTCATAATCGGCTTCTGGAATCGGGTCTTGCCAAATGAAATCTTCCTCTGGAACTTCCGGACCGAGATATCTCGTTTTCGGCCCCATATCTCTATGGGTGAGCTTGAACCACGCCCGGGCGAATGCCTCAGCAAATTCTTCCGGGTTTTGGTGGAACCGGCGGGCGATTTTTTCGTATTCCGGGTCAAAGCGCAACGCCAAGTCGGTCGTCATCATCATCGTCGGCACTTTTTTCGACGGGTTTTCGGCATCCGGTGCCAAGTCTTTTTCGTCCGGGTCGACCGCCATCCATTGCCATGCCCCGGCCGGACTCTTCGTCAGCCACCAGTCATAGCCAAAGAGCATGTCGAAATACGACAGATCCCACTGGGTTGGCGTCGGCGTCCAAGCGCCTTCAATGCCGCTTGTGATTGTATCGCTCCCTTTTCCTTTACCATAAGAGCTCATCCACCCTAATCCTTGCGCTTCAATCGGGGCGGCTTCCGGCTCAGGGCCGACGTGCGTGGCAGGTCCGGCGCCGTGCGCTTTCCCGAATGTGTGACCGCCGGCGATCAAGGCGACCGTTTCTTCATCGTTCATCCCCATGCGGCGGAATGTCTCGCGAATATCGCGCGCCGCTGCTTTTGGATCCGGCTTGCCGTCCGGCCCTTCTGGATTGACGTAGATTAACCCCATTTGCACTGCAGCGAGTGGGTTTTCAAGCTCGCGATCGCCGGAATAACGTTCAGAAGCGAGCCACTCTTTTTCCGCCCCCCAATAAACGTCTTCTTCCGGATGCCAGACGTCAACGCGTCCGCCGCCAAACCCGATCGTTTTTCCGCCCATCGATTCGATGGCGACATTGCCTGCCAAGATGAACAAGTCGGCCCATGAGATTTTGTCTCCGTATTTCTTTTTAATCGGCCATAACAGCCGCCGTGCTTTATCCAAGTTGGCGTTGTCCGGCCAGCTGTTTAACGGGGCAAAACGCTGCGTACCGGTCGACGCGCCGCCGCGGCCGTCGCCGATGCGATACGTCCCTGCCGAATGCCAAGCCATGCGGATCAACAGCGGCCCGTAATGGCCATAATCGGCCGGCCACCAGTCTTGGCTTTCGGTCATGAGTTTCCGCAAATCTTCTTTTAGTGCCCAGTAGTCAAGTTTTTGAAACTCCTCGGCATAGTTGAATTCTTCATCATGGGGATTCGTTTTCCGGTCATGTTGATGGAGAATGCTTAAATTCAGCTGATTCGGCCACCAGTCTTTGTTGGTTGTTCGATTGGAAGATTGATTGGTTATACTGCCATGATACGGACATTTGGAAGCATGTTGTTGATTTTTCATTCCCTCTTCCCCTTTCTCTTCCTAAAGTTGAAAACAGCAATTGAATCATCATCATTTATAGTTGCTTTCTTTACAAAACTATAAATGATAATGATTAGCACATTAAAATTATAATAAATTTATATTTAATAGTAAATAATAAATTATGCTTTTTAATATATTTTCTTCTATACTTTTTTCCCAAGGCTCATCACCACAACGTGTACTTGACAAGTGAGGCTTTTTCTTCATGTCAAAAACGTTGATTCACTTATTTTTCCTTCCAGAAGAAAAGTATGGCATGTTTTGAAATAGTCAAGTACAACTTTTGGTGAAGATCCTTCCTCAATAAAAGACATGCCATCATTAACTTATGCTAGAGAGTAGGCTGAAGATTCAACCATATGGATAGATTGATGAAAAATAAAGTGTGACAAAATGCTGGAAAACAGCTGTTATGCGCAAACCAGCAGCGTTTCGCCAAAAAAAGAAAGTGGGTTCTGTAAGTTTTTTGCGGGAAACAGCTGGGATCAGCGGCCCTTTACCTTAAATCATCAGCCCTTTAATGAGGAAAAAACATGATTATTCGAGGGTAGTCAATAAAAGAAGCTCCCACTGCAAGCAAGGTGAAGTGGGAGTAGTTGATTTCTGCTTTTTCTCGCAGACAACATGATTTCGTGGACGAAACGTTCTGTTATACAACCAAACGCTCCTTTTATTTTTCAAATGAACACCATTAAGAAGGAAAATAGAGCTCCACCGCCCGATGTTGGCTATAAAACCGATAATGCCTCGGAAAATCGTGGACGGTCCTATGGCGTGGATAGTCATCGAGCCGAATAGACAAGCGAATGTGCCCATCTTTGATGAAAGATAACATACTGCCTGATCGTTCAATGCCATCAAAGAAAAATCCATCGCGCGCCACCAGCTCGTCTTCTTCATAAAAGTTGACAACAACTTGGCGATGGCGGTATTCCGTCAGCAAAGAAAGCAAGTCGCTCACGTTTTCTCTCTCCCTTTACACGTATTAAACCAACCAAAATAGATGAAGGAGAAACAAACAGGCGAACAGCATGGCAGAGGCAAGATGAAACTTTCTTCTCCAACCGGACGCTTTTTGCCGGCGGAGGACGCCGGCAAACAAGGTGATGGCTAGCATCCCGACGCTTGCATAACCGGTCACCAGTTTCCCATGGCCCAGACCGATCACTGCGCCGAGTTTCCATGCCATCATGGCTCCATGAAGAACAATCAAGCTCGTTCCGGCGACCGCGAGCGGGATGTGAGCTTTCATCATGCTTCTTGACATCCGAGCTAACGCGACTTTGACCTTCCGGACTTTCGTTTTGCGGATGACAAGGAAAATAAAATACATATTGACATTGATCAAAAACAGCAGCACCGCCACTTGCGCCAACCATTTTCCTGCCAACACCGCAGCCGAGTCGTTCGGGCGAAACAGCCATATATAGATCGCAGTGACAATCACCAACAACACGTTGATGGTGATCCAAACATAATGGGGCATACCATTTTCCTTTCCATGGATGATTTCTTATTGTAACTTAAAACCAACCATTTTGTAGTGAGCTTCATCACAGAGATGACTATAGGAGCTCATGACTGTTTTGGTTTATGTAAGCGGGCAGAGGCAAATAGCTGTCTTTCGATGCCCGATCAAGCGTTTGGCATGATCGCTCAAGCATGTCCCCTCTGTCTACAGCGAATACAGCCAGCATAAAACCTCGGTGAAAAACCGCTGTCACGCGCCGATTGACGGCATTTCGCCAAAAAAGAAAGTTGATTCTGCAAAGTCGATCCCATTAAAAAACGGCTGGGATCGGCAGCATTTTGCATTAAATCATCAGGCCTTTGCTAAACAGAGCGTAAGCAAGAAGATGGTTCAAAACGCAATGTATACCCCGATTCCCGCCGCTAGGACGATTGCCAACCCGACATAAATCAAGACTAAGCGGATGAGATTGCCTTTTGTTGCTGATGTGTACTGTTCATCCCCCTTCCCTGACAGCGCGAGCGTGCCGATTAAACCTGCAAGCATCACGACAGCCGCAGCAATCATTAATATGGTCAACGTTCTCCCCTCTCTTTCTTCTTTTTCTTTTGCCTATCGGAAAGCAGCTCTGCGCCCGTTTGCAAGGCATGAGCGCCAAACTTCGCCCGCAGTTGTTCGACCGTTTTCCAAAGCGTTTCCGTTTTCGCATCCTCTTCATAGTGAAACAAATCAAGCTGTTTCACTGCTCCATCCCGATCAAACACGTGGAGCGCGGCGACGCCAAGCAGCCGAACCGGGCGGCCGTCCCAATGTTTGTGGAACAACTGCGCCGCATAGGAAAAGATCTCCTCGGCATTCGATAACGGCTCCATTCCAGTTTGGCTGCGAGTGATCGTGTGAAAATCATGGTAGCGAATGGTCAGTTGAATGGTCCGCGAGACAACCCGCTTGTCGTTCATTCGTGTGCAGACCGATTCGGCCAGCTGGCGCAAGGTCATGAGCAGCTTCTGTTCTTCATCCATATCGTACGGCAACGTTGTCGAGTGTCCGATCGATTTTCGTTTTTCTGCCGCTGCCGGATCCACCGGACGCAGATCGATGCCGTTCGCCCGCTCTTGAAGGCGCGGGCCATAGATGCCAAACGTCTGGCGAAGACGGTCGCAGTCGGCTCTTGCGATATCGCCAATCGTATGAAGGCCAAGCTCCCGCAGCTTCTTCGCCGTTTTGTCGCCAACGCCATGCATATGTTCGACCGGAAGCGGCCATAACATAGACGGAACATCGCGTTTGCGCAACACGGTGATGCCAAGTGGCTTTTTCATGCCGCTTGCCATTTTCGCCAAAAACTTATTCGGGGCAATACCGATGCTTACCGGGATCGACAACCGCGCGAGCAGCTCCTGTTGGATATGGCGCGCCAACGCGAGCGGGTGAACCATTGGCGCTCGTCTAGTTATATCCAAATAGCCTTCGTCAATCGAGGCCCGCTCCAAAATAGGTGAAAAGCGCTGCAAGCATTGAAACAGGCGTTGGCTCATTGTACGGTATAACGCGAAATCCGGCGGTCGTACGACGAGCGATGGGCAGCGCTTTTTTGCTTCCCAAAGCGGCATCGTCGTATAGATGCCAAACTGTTGTTTCGCCACATAACTAGCGGCCAGTACGATTCCTTTCCGTTCTTTCGGGTCACCTGCCACCACGACCGGTTTTTCCCGAAGGGACGGGTCGCGGGCAGACTCACAGCTGGCAAAAAACGAATTGGCGTCCACATGAAAAATGATCCGTACATGCGATTCGCGCTCCGTTTGCATCCGTCTCCCCTTCTTTTCTTTCGTTGCTTCCTATTTTAGCAGACCATCCATTCGTTGGAAACAACTCGATTTGCTTCAGGATACGGTTTCATTGCACTCATGCCAGGTGCACGTCATCCCTTCCGACATCTTAGGGCAGCCGATCGCGAAGCAACTCAACGAGCATATAGCCAGCCACTCCACAAATGATGAGCAACAGAAACTCGGTTCATGGTTCGCAATCCCTTCCCGCTGCCATCGAGGCGGCCAAGCGGCAAAATCAGTCCCACCCCCACGATGAACCTATGAACATACACATTTATGACGTTTCATCTTTTCTTTCCGCTTGCAGCCAACGGTATACCGCAGCTGCATCTTGCCCATCCACATCAACGACGCGAGCGCGAGTGCCAAGCGGCATAACAGCGGCGGAAATAGTTGCTAATCGTTTTCGCTTTTGCCACCATGTTGCTGACACCTCCACCGATTGCAAGCGGTGTTTCAGCATGTATGTCGTCGTTCGGCGGAACCAACCGCTGCGAAGAGACAACTGCTTGGAAGAAAGCTCCCAGCCGGCTGCCCGATAGCGCCGCGCCCCGATCCATGCGGCAAGCGGCAGCACAAGCAAAAGTCCCAATCCCCACGGACGCTCGATGTAAGCGGCTAATGCCAGCGGAACCGTCAGCCAATAGAGCGGCCGAAGCATATAGCGCATTTTGGCCCGCTCCGGCAACGGGTGGAACGAGACATCGAGATCGTACCCCGGCAAGCACGAGTGAACAATCGAGGAGACGCGTTCTTTGTGCACAAGTGGGCAAAGAACCACATCCCCCGGTGGGCCGCCATCAAGCGCTCCACCGGCATGAATGAGCGACACCGTCGCATAGCCGAATAAGCGGCGCATCCAGCTTTCATGGATGATCACCCCTTGGACGCGGTTCAAGGGAACGGATACCGTTTTGCGTTCGAGCCAGCCACGAGTGATGACAATCGCATCTTCTTGCCTGCGCACAGTAAACGAAGCGAAGCGGATCATATTTTGCGCGATCGCCACCCCATAAGCAGCCAACAGTGCAACCAGACCAGCCGCTCCGATGTACCATCGTCCATGTCCGTTCCATGTCGCCTGTACATTGCGAAAGAGCGCTTCATATGGGATAAGATCCCCCAGCTGGGACAGAAAGGCCCAGACGGCCGCCATCACCCCAAACACTCCCCCGCTTGTCACAGCGGCAAGCCATACTTCCTTTATGGAAAGCGTAAATAAGGGGGAAGGAAGCGGCTGATTCTCGTGCCCGTTTTGGAGAGGAGACGGCCCTGCCTGCTCTTTTGCCTGCTCAATATCGCGCTGTAAGCGGCGAACTTCTTCTCTCGATACGGCCGCGAGCATTACTTCTGCTTCTCCGGGCAAGCTTCCAGCGGTTTCAATATGAACTTTTACGACTCCAGCCAGCCGTTGCCATATTCCTTCCGTTGTGGAAATGCCTTGAATGCGCTCAAACGGGATCGTTCGTTTTTTGCGGACAAACACCCCTTCTTCCACTTGCAACGTTTGGCCGTCCCAGCTATAAGTAAAACGAATCCAGGAAAGAACGCCGGCGATGATCGTGTAAGCAAGGACAAAAGTCGGTATGACGAGATCTCGCCAAGAAAAATCACCACGGCTGCCAGCCACAACGACCACTACAAGGGGGAACAGCACGTTTTTCAGCTCTCTCCCCACTCCGGTTGCCATCGCGATCGGGTGAAGTCGGCGCTTAGTCATCATCCCGATCCGCCACCTTCGCCCACTCAGCGATCAGCCGACAGAGCCGTTCTGCCTCCGATTCAGATAGCGCAGGGATTTCATGGACAGTGGCGGCCGTGAAAATTACGACCGAAGCCAACCGGTACCGTTTGAGCAAAGGACCTTGCCGCACATCAACATGTTGGATACGATTCATTGGAATTAGCGTCCATGTCGTTGACCAAACACCGTGCTGAATTTCTATTTCTTCCGCGCGAATCTCATAATGCCATCGTTTCTGGCGCAAAGGAGGCAACCATCCAATCCATACGATCGCCTCTGCTGCCCAGATGCCCACCAACACTGCTACCCACCACCCAGGGACATGAAAGCGTGACAGAAACCATGCGATTCCGCCGATGGCTCCCCCAGAAGCTAACGTTATCAACACTCCGGTTAAACGCCATACGGTGATGGCTTTTTCCGAAATTGGTTTGCCGCTGTTGCGCAACATTCTACCAATCTCCTTTTGGCAAGTTCAAAGCCTGTTTCCAGTATAACAAAACGTTTCCATATTGACGATGTGTTTTTTCACGAATTATTGAATAGAAAAACATAACTAATGATATTCTAAAAGCGTCATTCTTCTGAAACTCAATTCAACATATGGTATATAATTCAATGTTTTGCTTTGATATATGGAAAGAAAATGAGAAAGAGGCTGACTTAAACGGTCGTCTGTCTCTAAGGAATATACGATATATAGCGAGATAAAAATAGAAGATTCGTATATATAGCAACGAAAAAGGGTGCCCCGATCCTTTTGGGGCACCCTCTTGCTGCACATGTGAGACAAATGTCGCTTATCATTCGTTATTTCACGGGTGACAATTCGTCTTCGGTCACCCATTTGTGGTTTGTCACCTGTTCGCCAGTTTTTGTATCGACGTAATCAACCATATACACTGTTGTTTGTTGGGCTGAATCGATGGTGGCTTTTGCGCCTTTCATCCCTTTCATATGGTCAGCGTTCAAGACGACTTCATCCCCTGGCTGAAACGGCTCATCCCCGGCGTTTTCGATCTCCTCATGGATGACCCATTTATGGTTTTTCACCGGGTTTCCGCCAGTCGTCGGGGTGTACGTCACTGTATAGACAGTTGTGTCAAACGCGCCGGAAACAGTCGCTTCCGCTCCGTTCATCCCCGGCATGTGGTCAGCGTGAATGATGACTTTGCTTCCGATCGGGTAGGTGGGGTGCTGCGCTTCCTCCAATCCTGCCGGAACATCGCCTGAGCTAGAGTGGTTCATTTCCCCATGGTCGGTACCATGGGGGGGGTCTTCTTGGCTGGCGTTTTCTTTTGACGCTGTTTCATCATTTCCAGTACCGGCGCAGGCGGACAACAACAAAGCCGCCATCAAAGAAACAGCCCCAAATACGATTCTCCAGTTTTTCACTTTTTCCGCCTCCTTGTATTGTTTATCATACCCATCATTTGTGCAGATTTTATGGAGATGGACTCAGCCAAGAAAAAAAATCATTTCCTTGATTTTTATTGCCAAAAAGCCCTTTGAGCGTCGGGAGCACTTCATAATGCGGAATAAGTATATAAACCATAATTATATTATGTAAACATTATGAGAAGAAAAACAGGGGCGCCCCTAGCTGTAGTTGTCCTCAATGGCTTTGCGGATGAGCGCCGCGCATCGGTCCAGTTCTGCCTTTAACTGGCGTTTGTACAGCTTCGCTTTTTCTTGCCCTCCTTCGGCGAATCGGTAATACACGACTTCTTGGTACTTCATTCCTTCTTTTTTCTGCTTCACTTGCTTTAAAACGCCATCTTCGATCAAATCGTGAAGCGCCTTGTACACCTCTGAATGGTTTGGCCGGTAGCCGAACGGCTTAAACTCTTGGCGCAATACATCAAGCAGCTTCAATCCGTACAACCGCTCCTGCTCCGTTAGGGTGATCAAATACAGTTTTAAAAACGCACGCTGTTTTAACAGAAAACCGCTGGGCGTTCGTTTTTCTCCCATGAGCCTGCCCTCCTTTCTGATGTTCCATTCGCTTAATTGCGAGCGAATTCCTGCTTGATTTCGCGTTTTTTCCATTATACCATGCGGGAAAGGAAAAATCCTCCCCCGCTTGTCGGTCAATAAAAAACGATCGTTTTGTTGCCGTGAATAATGACGCGGTCTTCTAGATGCCATCTCAGCGCTCGTGCGAGCACCGTTTTTTCGATTAGACGGCCGATCCGTTTTAAATCGTCAGGATGATGGCGGTGATCAACGCGGGCAACGTCTTGCTCAATGATCGGTCCTTCGTCTAAATCATCGGTGACATAATGGGACGTGGCGCCGATCAGCTTGACGCCGCGCTCATATGCCCGCTCGTACGGCCGCGCGCCGATAAACGCCGGCAAAAACGAATGATGAATGTTAATGATTCGACCCGGAAATTCAGCGACAAACGCCGGCGATAAAATTTGCATGTAGCGGGCGAGCACAATTGTATCGATCCGATAGTCGCGAAGCAGGCGGATTTGTTCGGCCTCTGCTTCACCTTTCGTTTCCTTTGACACTGGAATATGTACATACGGGATTCCAAGCGGCTCGACCGCGTCGCGCAGGTCGGGGTGATTGCTGATGACAAGGGGGATATCAGCAATCAGTTCGCCCGCTTGCCATTGCCAAAGCAGCTCAAGCAAGCAATGTTCCGCTTTTGAAACAAAAATGGCGATCCGGCGGATGTCGTTATGCAGCCGAAGCCGCCAAGTCATGCCAAATTTCTCGGCGATTGGGGCAAACGCTGCTTCGATCTCTTCCTTCTGGCCGCCAATGTTCGGGCAGTCAAACTCCAAGCGGAGAAAAAACATCCCCCCTTCCGGATCGGTCGAGTATTGGCTTGATTCGACGATATTCGCCCCGTGTTCATAAAGAAATGAAGTGACCGCTGCAACGATGCCGGGACGGTCGGGACAAGAAATGAGCAGACGGGCGCGCTGCTCGTATCCTTGCAAAAACGATTGCCAGCGATGTTGGCGAAAAGTGCTCATCCGTTGTCTCTCCCTTTTCTTGCCGTTATTTAGTTTCCATCATACAAAAAATTGGCGAACTTGCCAACAGGGAAATGTGAATGAACACCATAACAAAAGAGTCTGACTCAAAAGGGCGTCTGTCTTCAAGGGAGGTGCGCTATATAGTGAGATACAAACAGAAGATTCGTATACATAGTAGTGAAAGAGGGTGTCTCGATTCTTTTGGGACACCCTCTCTTCGATGAGCAGTCGTTCATTAGTCTTTGGTTAAATCGCCGGCTGGGCCGAAAAATTCGTAATGGATGCGCTCCTCCGGCACGCCCCATTGTTTCAGGGCGCGATAGATCGTTTTCATAAACGGAACTGGACCACAGAAGTAAAAGTCAGCATCTTTGGATGGAATAACCGTTTGCATCCATTCCAAATCGATCCGCCCTTCTTTGCTGAAATGCGGGTGTTTCCGGTCTTCATCGGACGGGAACTCGTAACAAATGTGATACGAAAATGCCGGATTTTCCGCTAAAGCTTGCAACGCTTGGCCGAACGCTTGCACGCGGCCGTTGAGAGCCGCTTGAAGGAAAGTCGCTTGTCGGTTTGGCTGCCGGATGGCCAGCGCACTTGCCATGCTCAACAGCGGGGTGATGCCAACGCCGCCGCTCATAAAGACAACCGGCGTTTCTTTTGTGAGATCAAGCGTAAAGTCACCGGCTGGGGCGCTTAATTCAAGCACATCTCCTTCTTGGATATGGTCATGCAAGTAGTTTGACACAATGCCAGCCGGTTTTTCAGCTGTCGCTCCTTCCCGTTTGACGCTGATGCGGTAATAGCTTTTTCCAGGTGCATCCGATAAGCTGTACTGACGGATGTGCGTGTATGTTTCGCCTGGAATGGACAGTTTGACGCTGATGTATTGACCCGGCAAATAGTCGCTAATGGCGCCCCCGTCTTCCGGTTCGAAATAAAACGACGTAATGACGTCGCTTTCCTTCACTTTTTTGGCGACGACAAAGCGGCGGAAGCCACGCCAGCCGCCGCGTTTGGCCGCTGCCTCGTCATAGAGCCCTTTCTCGACTTGGATGAAAACGGCAGCAATGGCCTCATACGCTTCCGCCCACGCGGCAATTACTTCGTCAGTGGCGGCGTCGCCAAGCACGTCTTTGATCGCCAGCAACAAATGTTTTCCAACAATCGGATACTGTTCCGGTTGGATGCCCAAACTCCGGTGTTTATGGCCGATTTGCTGCACGACCGGCAAAATGGCGTCGAGCTGATCGATATAACGTGCCGCTGCGTATACTGCTGCAGCCAAAGCGCGTTGCTGCCGCCCTTGTTTTTGGTTGGCATGGTTAAATACGTTCAGCAACTCTGGATGATTGGAAAACATGAGCTCATAAAACCGTTTCGTAATCTGTTCTCCATGCTTCTCTAATACCGGCACGGTTGATTGGACGATTTCGATCGTTTTCGGATGTAAAGTTGTGATCGTAGCCATAGTTCCATCCCCTCACAAAACATGTATTTAAAATACATCTTTTATTCAAACACGGACGGCGACAAAAAGCAATATTTCAAATACACCTTTAACAAATTGTTCACAATTCCCCGCGCGAAGCGGGTATGGTACAATAAAATGGACCATGTTGCATAAAAGGTTGTGGACAGATATGCAGTTGACCAACTATACCGAATACGCATTGCGCGTCCTCTTGTTTTTAGGGACGCTTGATGAAGGCGAAAAAACGAGCATTAAGGAAATTTCCACTGTGTTTTCGCTGTCCGAGCACCATTTAAGCAAAATTGTCCATGAGCTCGGCAAGCTTGGCTACATCGAAACGATCCGAGGGCGCAACGGCGGAATCCGCCTAGCAAAACGGCCTGAGGAGATCGTCGTTGGTGCGGTCGTTCGCGAGACGGAAGACAATTTGTCGCTGGTCGAGTGCTTCGCCGCTCACGGCAATGACTGCGTCTTGACGCCTGCATGCCGGCTTCGTTTCGCCCTTGGCGAAGCGCTGGAGGCGTTTTTACGCGTGCTCGATGCGTATACGCTTGCCGACTTGCTGGAAAACCGGACGTCGCTCCGCACTTTGCTCGGGGAGCGGCGCCATCGATAAACACTCTCCGACCGAATGGCGGGGAGTGTTATTTTGTCTGTTGACAGGCACACTATAAGCAAGCATTGCTGTAGAGAATGAAGACAGAACAATGCATACTTTGTGATGATGGAAGGGGTGGTTTTGTCCCAACAGCGAGCGGCAGCAATCGTCGCCTGCCGCTTCGGCGGGTGATGAAAAACGAAAGGAGGAGGAAAAGATGCGAAAACGATGGATGTCGCTGGCCGCCATTGGTGCGTTGGCGATCAGCCTTTGCGCCGGCTGCGGCGGCAACGACGAGCGACCGGAAAAACGCAACCAGTCGTCCAATATGGGCGGCGGGATGAATACATCCGGCACCGGTCGCTAATCCCCTTTGTTTGCCACATTTCGCATAATATATTAAGATTAGAAAGGTGTGAGAAAATCCGCAAGACTAAAGGAGGTAACAATGAAACACCAAGGAAACGCCTTACCACCTTATTTACATTGGGACAACGGGGAGCTCTGGCTCACCGAAGATGACCGCGATAATTTAAAAATCAGCTACCGCATCAAAGAGGTGATCTTTGCTGAGCCGTCTGAGTACCAGCATGTCATGATTTTGGATTCGCATGATTTCGGCCGCATGCTTGTTCTTGACGGCGTCGTGCAAACGACCTCGATCGATGGTCATATTTATAATGAAATGATCACACACGTGCCGTTGCAGTTCCACCCAGATGCAAAACAGGCGCTCATCATCGGCGGCGGTGACTGTGGAGCAGCCCGTGAAGCGGCCAAGTACGCCCGCTTGGAAACAATCGACATGGTTGAAATTGACGAAAAGGTCGTCCGGGCGTGCAAAGAACATTTGCCGGCCGTCTCCGGCAACTTGTCTGATCCGCGGGTGCAGTTTATTTACGGCGACGGCGTGGCGTTTGTACAAGGGAAAGAAGGCGTGTACGACGTCGTGATGATCGACTCATCCGATCCGGTCGGCCCCGCTGAAGCGCTATTTTCGCCAGAGTTTTACACTAACGTGCACCGCGCGTTAAAAGAGGACGGGCTCATGGTGTGCCAAAGCCAATCCCCGATTTTCCATTTGGATATTTTAACACGCACATACCGCAACATTCGTGAACTGTTTCCGCACGTGCTCGTGTACACGGCGGTCGTGCCGACGTACCCGGGCGGTCTGTGGAGCTTTACGATCGGCTCAAAACGGCCGCTCGATTTCCCGGCGCAAACGGCGATTCCTAACGACACGAAATACGTTAATGACGCCGTCTTCCGCCAATGTTTTGCCTTGCCGGAATTTTTGCGTTCGGCGCTTGAGGCGAAGTAATTCGATAAGAAAGCTGTCCTTCACACATGAGGACAGCTTTTTTGTTTCTTGCATAGAGAAGCCTTTTTTTATTGTTTGCTATCAGACAGCGCTCGTTTGGCCAGCCATGCGAGCGTCAAGTCATCGGCAGGCGGATTGTGCAGCCCGGCGCGGACATCGCGGTAATAACGACCGAGCGGATTGTCAGCGAACAAGCTTTGTCCGCCAACGATGCGCATCGCCCCATCGACGACTTCAAGCGCGGTATTCGTGGCGACCAGCTTGGCGGCGGCAAGCTCCTCTTTCATCTCAGTTCGTTTTTCTGGATAGCGATCCCATAGGTCCGCGATCGCATATAGAAAATGACGGGCGTGAGTGAGACGCCATTCCATTTCGGCAATTTTTCGCTGCACTTCAGGCGTTGTGGCAATTGGACGGGATAATGTATTCGGCTGGTACGTTTGCGCGAAACGGAGCGCTTCATTGCGTGCAGCAATGGCAATGCCTAAGTAACAAGCCGGGACGTGCAGCAGCCATCCTTGGGCCGGTGCGGCTTCATTTGACTTCCCGAGCGTTTCCACGAGCGCATCGGTTTCCACTTCCACGTCCTCAAGGACGAGGTCGTCGCTGCGCGTCGCCCGCATGCCGAGCGTATTCCATGTCGGCTCAATGCGGACGCCCGCGGCGGCCATCGGCACAAGGAATTCGCCGACTTCGCCGCTGTCTTCGATGGTAGCTGAAATCAGCACGTAATCTAACGCTGGGGCTAACGAGGCAAACGCTTTACGTCCGCGGAGCATAAAGCGGCCATCACGGAGAACGGCTTTTGTTTCCGGTTTTCCGCCGCGCGCTGGGCTGCCAGTCGCCCGTTCGGAGTGGGCGCTGTTAATGAGCACGTGGTGTTGGACGACTTCTTCAGCCAATCGGGCGAGCGTTGATTCCGGCCAGCGGCGGAGCAAAAACAGACGCATCAGAATGCTCGCATGCCATCCGAACGACAAGGCGGTGGCGCCGCTGCCTTGGGCGAGCACTTCTTGCACAAGCACCAATTCGTAAAGCGACGCTCCTTGGCCTCCATATTCAGTGGGCACTGTGAGTGAAAGAAGCCCGGCTTCTTTTAAATCAGCAAAATCTGCAAACGGAAATTCCGCCCGTTTGTCATAATCTGCCGCCCGCGATGCCAACCGCTCAGCAAGATGCCGCGCTTGTTCATACAGTTCCCGTTCTCGTTCGTTTCGCACAAGCAAATGGTACAATTCGTTCATCGTTCTCCCCTTCTTTTGTTGTTGAGATGATTTCATTGTACCGGTTTTGGCCAAGAGGGAAAACAAAAACGCTTAAACGTCTGCCACCCGATGCCTGCATCATTCTTGATTCAAGGCAATAAAAAATAACCGCCTTGGCTTTCAGACGGCCAGTGAAGGGACCAAAAACATTAAAAGAAGAAAAAATGCCGAATATACCGATCATCGCCACGATGGATAAACTCGTTTTTGGCCGCATCATATTTGTATTCGTCTTGCCAACGGCGGCCATGGCGGGCGATTTGGCGGACGGCGTGAAGGATCATGTACACTTCTTCATTCGTCATCGTCGGATGGAGCGATAAACGCACCCATCCTGGTTTGGCGAGGGCGTTGCCGCTTTTGACTTCCTCAAGCAAGGCAGCTGACTGTTCTTTGTCAATGCCCAGCAAATAATGGCCGTACGGGCCGGCGCATGAGCAGCCGCCGCGCGCTTGAATGCCGAAGCGGTCGTTCAGCAGTTTGACGACAAGATTATAATGAAGTCCTTCGATCACAAATGAAACAATGCCGAGCCTGTCGCTCCGATGCCCTTCGAGCACATGAACACTGGGGATGTCCTGCAGTGCCGGCAGGAGGAGCGAAATGAGCTCTTTTTCCCGCGCACGCATCTTCGCGATATTCATTTTCTCTTTCAGCTGAATGGCAAGCGCGGCTTTAATCGTTTGCCAAAATGGCGGCGTGCCTCCATCCTCCCGTTCTTCAATCGTCTCCACGTACTCATAATGCCCCCATGGATCGGTCCAATACACCGTACCACCGCCCGGATGGTCCGGCGCATGTTGGCGGTAAAGGCGCCCATCAAATACAAGCACACCAGCGCTTCCCGGACCGCCGAGAAACTTATGTGGAGAAAAATAAATCCCGTCAAGCTTTTCCATTGGATCGTCTGGATGCATATCGATGCGGACGTACGGGGCGGAGGCGGCGAAATCGACGAAACAAAGCCCACCGTATTCATGCATGAGCTTGGCTAATTCGTAGTATGGCGTCTCTAGACCAGTGACGTTCGAGCAGGCAGTGAATGCCCCGATCTTTTGCGGTCGGTGGCGGTAGCGTTCAAGCAATTCGCGCAAATGGGCAAGGTCAACATCGCCGCTTGCCGTTGGCTGAACCATTACGACTTCAGCAATCGTTTCGACCCATGACAATAAATTCGAATGGTGTTCCATATGGGTGACAAAAACGATCGGCCGTTCGTCATTGGCAAGCGCTAGGTTTGATTTCCATCGTTCCGGCACACGCAAGCCAAGCAGGCGCTGCAGTTTATTGACGGCGCTCGTCATGCCCGCTCCTTGCATGATCAACACATCGTCTCTTCCTGCATGAACGTGCTGTTTAATGACTTCTTTCGCATATTGATACGCAAGCGTCATTTTCGTTCCGGTCACATTCGACTCCGTATGCGTGTTGCCAACAAACGGGCCAAGCTCGTGCACCATTTTTTCTTCAATCGGTCGGTACAGACGTCCGCTCGCCGTCCAGTCGGCGTAAATGAGCCGCTGTTCGCCAAACGGCGTAGAAAATGGGTGAAAACGGCCGATGGTTCCGTCGCGAAACGGCCGGAAATATGCCTCGAGCTCGCCGCCGCATGTATATGTTGCGCTTCCAATCGTCGCACGAATCGTCATGATCGTTCCTCCTTTTCCGAGTCAACCTACTCATACAATATGTGGCCATTGGGCGGTTCGATCCGGAGAAAACGAACGAAGACGAAAAAATCCGCCTTGCCCGGCGGATAAGACAATTCAAACGCTGTCATGGTTTTTGGCACCGAAGAGACGAATCCGCCTCCTCAGCAGCGGAGACGAGGTATTGCGCGAGCAACGCCCGCAAGCCGTCAGGCAGTGGCTCGCTTGCTTGCGTATGGAAATTGAAGTAGACGACGGCGGCTTCTCCGATCGCAATCAGCTTGCCGGTTTCTTCTTCAATGATGCGATGAATACATTGAAAGCTTTTATGGCCGATGCGGGAAACGTTCGTCTCTACGCGAAGCCGCCGGCCAAAAAAACCTTGGTTGACAAAATCGCATTTGGCAGACGCTAAAATAAAGTGCCAATCACCGGTTCGCCCCCCACAGCTCAACTCGTCGAATAATCGGGTGCGCGCCTCTTCTAAATAAATAAAATAGCTAATATTGCTTAAATGGCCGAGCGCGTCCGTTTCACAAAAACGCGGGTTGATTGTGATCGTATGTGTTTTCATGCTTCTATCTCTCCCCTTCTTTTTTGTTTCCGTCGCCCTTGACATCTTTTTCACACCTTTCGGAGAAGCCATCAAGAGCGGATTCAGCTCTAGGAATGCTTAACGATGTTCATGGACACTCCACACGCCTAAAGGACGTGGGATTATTGGGTCGCTCACGTCCTCATCCATTTCTGGTTCGGACAACGCAAAAGCTTCGGGGTGTGCCATCACTCCGTCCCATCGGGTTAAGATATACCCCGATGGGCGGCGCCCCTGTGACCAGTGCACTAGGTTCGACGGCGTGTTGATCGCGCCATTCAAGTCAGCGTGGAGAGTGTATCCGCACTTTTGACATCGGAAGCGGATGCCGTTTCGGTTTGCTTTCTCGCGATGCCCGCATCGGCATGTCTGATGCTGAAGCATTGCCTAGCGCTTCACTACCGACTAGTCAGTATGTTGTTTTTATCATAGCTTGATTTCTTTAAGGATGCAACTGTTTTATTTTTATTGATTATTTAGAACATAGTTTTATATTGTAATTAGAAACGAAAAGGCCGGATTGAAAAGCGCCTCTTTTAACCGGCCCAAAGCGGAAAAAATAGGTATCCAGCAAGCGACACCCCCGCGCAAATAAGAGAGATGCGCAGTTTGTATTTGGCATAGCCCATCAAATCCATATCCATAATCGCGGCGGTCGTAATCGTTGTATCGCCAAGCGGCGAAGCGAACGCGCCGAACGTTCCGCTTGCAAACACGGCGCCGATGGTCATCTCAAGCGGCGCTCCGGTCGCATGGGCAAGCGTGACGCCAAGCGGCATAAAAATCCCCCATGTCCCCCATGATGATCCGATAAAATAGGACAGAAACGCCCCGGCTAAAAACACCGCTGCCGGCACGAACGGCCCTGGGATCCATGTGCCGAACGTCGATGCTACGTACGTTGTAAACCCGAGCTCGCCCGCCACCGCTGATACAGCCCAAACGAGAATGAGCATGCCGATCGGCGCCATGAGTTCATTGCCCCCGGCAAAAAAATGATAAATCAACTCCGGGAGCGACTGCTTGCGCCACAAATAAAACCCCATCGACAAAAGGATCGCCACAAACAGCGCCAAAAGCATCGCCCATGTCGCATCGGCTTCGGAAAACGCCTCGAGCCAATCGCCCGCCCCGCGTTGCCGGCCGTCATAGACAAAAAAGAAAAACGTCAGTCCAAGCAGCAGCGCCAACGGAACGAAAAGGTGAAGCGGCTCTCCGGCGATCAGCGCCAGTTCTTTGCGCAGTCCGAGACCGTGCAGTTCATTCGTTTCCCCTTCCCCTTTTTTCGCCCGCGATTTGCCAATCCGAATGTTCAACATTGTCGTCAACAGCCCCACAATAAGGGTGACAATGGCAAATAAGTTGTACGGCAGGCTGCGCAAAAAGATGTCATATGCCGATTCATGAATATTGTTTTGCGCCAGCGCTGCCGCCACGACTGAAGTCATAAAACCGACAAACGCCGTCGCCGCCGGCAACAGCACGATGATCGGCTCGGTTGAAACATCGATGATGTACGCCATGCGGCGGCGGTCGATGCGAAACTGGCGGAGCACCGCTTTCATCACCGGCCCAAGCAGCATAATGCGGAACATCGGCATGAAAAACGTCACCGGCACCGTCAGCCAAACAAATAAAAGCAGCCCGCGCTTCGTGCGAATGCGCCCGGAAAGCCTCTCGACAAACCCTTTGATCCCGCCGGTGATTTGCATCATACCAACGAGCGAGCCGAACAAATATAAAAACGCTGCTACTTTTATATGTTCAAGATCACTAAGAGAATGAACAATGGCGGAAACGGCCCGCTCGATCGCGCCAATCACCGACTGTTCAAGACAAAGTGCTCCGACAAGCAGACCGACTACTAAACCGGGCAAAATTTCTTTCAACCAAATTGCGAGTGGAATGATGAGAAGAAACGGCAATAGCGACCACCATGTTCCTTCCATGTCGGCGTCTCCCCTTTCTGATGCCGTTGTTAACAAGGATAGCCATAATGTTGATTGTTTATGATTTTAATTGATTATTTAGAACATAGTTCATTTATTTAATAAAAACAACTGCGACACGCCTATCAGCGGCACTTCGCCGAAAAAGAAAGAGGGGGTCGCAAGGTCTCTCTAATTGAAAAAATGGTGGATCAGCATTGTTTTGCATGAAATCACCAGCCCCATGAGGAAGCAAAAAAAATGCCGCGCCGCAAGACGCAGCGTGGCATCAAAAAGTGCCGGTCACCACCTAGTGTGATCACGCACGGCCCCGCTTGTCATTTCCGGCGCGCAAAATCAACAAAACGGAACTTGTCAAGCCGGTGCCGCGATTCCGTGTATTGGAACAAGGTGGCATCGTTTAAATAGACGTAGTTTTTGACGACGACGACACGGTCGTCGCCATTGAGATCTAAATAGCGGCGGTCTTCCTCCGTCGCCTCATCGACCGACATTTCTTTTTTTGCAAAGCTGATCGGCAAATGCCGTTTCGTTTCCAAATATTCATAAATCGAGTCTTCGCAAATTTCTTTCGTTAACAGCGGCACATGCTTTTTTAAGAAAAAGTCTTTATCCAAAATGATTCGCTCCCCGCCGATTTCGCGGACGCGCACGACTTTCCACACCTCGTCCTTGCTTGCCGCGCGCAGCTGCTGCCGAAGCTCGGCATCCGGCTTGATGACTCCCAGTTCATGGACAATCGTCCGCACCGGCTGTTTCATCGTCTGCGCCAGCTCTTTAAAACTGACCAATCCGGAGACCGGAAAATCGTATTTGCCGACATCAAGCACGATCGATCCTTTTCCTTTCATTTTTTGGATATACCCATGCTCAGACAATAAATTGAGCGCTTTGCGAATCGTCTCGCGCGATGTTCTATACCGGACGGCAAGTTCGTTTTCTGACGGCAGCTTGTCGTACGCCTTCCATTCCCCGCGGCGGATGCGGGAAACGAGATCATGATAAATGGCTAAATATTTGTTTTCATGCATTGTCATCACCGTCTGTATTGTATCATGGACGGCGGAGAAGATAAACGACCGATTCATACGGACGCAGCACCATGCGGTGGAAATCGGCCGGTGCGTCCGGGTAATTGGCGAGCAGCAATTCACCCGTATAGCCATTTGCTTCCGTTTCCTCTGGCAGCGTAAACGTCGTTTCCACCGGATAAAAGTTGTTGACGACAAGCAGCTTCTCTTGATCACCGTGACGCATATAGGCGAAAAGATGCGGATCATCGGCAAGGAGCAGTTCATAGCGGCCGGTTGTAATGATGTCATACTGCTTGCGCAGCTCAATGAGCCGTTTATAGTGATAAAAAATCGAATCGTGATCAGCCAGCGCCTGTTTCACGTTAATGAGCCGATAGTTGTCGGCAATGCGAATCCACGGTGTTCCGGATGTAAAACCAGCGTGCGGGCTGTCGTCCCATTGCATCGGCGTGCGCGAATTGTCACGCGATTTCCGTTGCAAAATCTCGAGCACTTCTTGCTCGCTTTTTCCTTGTTCTTGCAAGATCCGATACATGTTGAGCGACTCAACGTCTCGGTAGTCGCGAATATCGGTGAATTTCGGGTCGGTCATGCCGATTTCTTCGCCTTGGTAAATGTATGGCGTCCCTTGCATGAGATGAATCGTCGTCGCCAGCATTTTCGCCGACTCTTTCCAATACATCCCATCATCACCGTAACGCGACACGACGCGCGGTTGGTCATGGTTGCACCAAAACAGCGCATTCCATCCCCCGCCTTCATGCATCCGTACTTGCCACTCTGACAAAATGCGTTTTAAAGCAAGAAAATCAAACGGAGCGACCGCCCATTTTTCCCCGTTCGGATAATCCACTTTCAAGTGATGAAAATGAAACGTCATATTCAGCTCGCGGTTTTCCGGATTCGTGTAGCGGATGCAATGATCGATCGTCGTCGACGACATCTCCCCGACCGTCATGACGTCATATTTGGAAAACACTTCCCGATTCATCTCTTGCAAAAATTCATGAATGCGCGGTCCATCCGTATAGAAACGGCGGCCGTCCCCTGGCGGAATCGAGCCGTCATCATCCGGGAAACGCTGGTCTTTGGACAACAAGTTGATGACATCCAACCGGAAGCCGTCCACCCCTTTTTGCAACCAAAAATGCATCATATCATAAATGCGGCGGCGCAGCTCTTCGTTTTCCCAGTTCAAGTCGGCTTGTGTCACATCGAACAAATGCAAATAGTATTGTCCAGTTTGTTCATCGTATTGCCACGCCGAGCCGCCGAATTTCGACTGCCAGTTGTTCGGAGCGCTGCCGTCCGGCTTCGGGTCGCGCCAAATGTAAAAATGGCGGTACGGGTTCGTTTTTGATGCACTCGCCTGCTTGAACCATTCGTGGTCGGTTGACGTATGGTTGACGACCATATCCATGACAAGCTTCATGCCGCGCGCATGCACTTCCTCAAGCAAACGATCAAAATCGGCCATCGTTCCGTAGGCGGGATGAATAGCGAAATAATCACTGATGTCATAGCCGTTGTCGCGCTGCGGTGAAGCGTAAATCGGCGTCAGCCAAATAACATCGACGCCCAGTTCTTTCAAGTAATCAAGCTTTTCGATGATGCCCGGCAAATCACCGATGCCATCCCCATTCGTATCGCGGAAGCTCTTCGGATAAATTTGATAAACAACCGCCTTTTTCCACCACGATGTTGTTGACACGTCTCTTCACCTCGTTCGTTGACTTCCATACTGAATGAAAAACATACCATTGGCGTTAGCGGCCAATGGTATGCGTGCGAATGAACCGTTCCTCTTCCTTAATGAATGCGAGCCATTAGCGTGCTGCTTTGCGCACTTTGCCAAAAATGAACGTCAGCACAAACGGCACCACAATAGCAATCGCCATCCCGATAAAGAACGGGATCCATTTTTGCGGCACGATTGACAAGAAGCCCGGCAGACCGCCAACGCCGATCGACGGAGCGATGACTTTATTGATCGTGATGAACATGCCTGCGATCGCCGCCCCTGTCATAGCGGAAATAAATGGGAAGCGGAAACGCAAGTTGACCCCGAACATCGCCGGCTCCGTAATGCCGAGATACGCCGAAACGGCTGAAGTAAACGACAATCCGCGCAGCTTTTCATCTTTCGCAACGAACATCATCGCTAATGCCGCAGAGCCTTGAGCGATGTTCGACATGACTAAAATCGGCCATAGGAACGTGCCGCCTGTGCTGGCAATCAGCTGCAAGTCAACCGGCAAGAACGTATGGTGCATCCCGGTGACGACAAGCGGCGCATACAACGCTCCATACAACAAGCCGCCAATGGCCGGAACGTTGTCAAAAATGCCGACAAACAAGTTCGTAATCGCGTTCCCGATCGTAAACGTGATCGGTCCGATAGCGATAAACGCCAGAAAGCCTGTAATGAGCAGCGCGAGCGGCGCGACAAGCAACAGTTGGAACGCATCCGGGATGCGCTTGCGCAAAAACAGCTCGATCTTCGCCAATACATACGAAGCTACTAACACGGGCAACACTTGCCCTTGGTAGCCGACTTTTTGCACGTCAAGCCCGAATAAATTCCAAACCGGGATTTCTCCCTCTTGTTTCGCTGCACCCCAGCCCCAAGCGTTCAGCAAATCCGGGTGGACGAGCATCAAGCCAAGAACAATCCCCAACAACGGACTGCCGCCGAATTTCGTGACCGCTGACCAGCCGATCAAACCAGGCAGAAAAACGAACGCCGTATTGGCGATCAAGTTGATCATGCTTGCCAAATCAGCCCACTCTTGATGCACGTCGACAAACGATTTTCCTTCATAAAAAATGCCCGGACCGGTCAAAACATTGTTGATCCCCATTAACAAACCGGCTGTAACGATCGCTGGCAAAATTGGGATAAAAATGTCAGCGAGCGTCTTAATGGCGCGTTGCAGCGGATTAAGCTTCGCTTCCGCCGCATCTTTAATTTCCTGTTTTGTCGCCCGGCCGATGCCCGTCAGCTCGACAAGCTCGTTATACACTTTATCAACGAGCCCTTGGCCGATGACGACTTGAAATTGGCCGTTAGCTGAAAACGACCCTTTCACCACATCGATGCGTTCAAGCGCGGTTTTATCAACTTTTCCTTCATCTTTGAGCGCAAACCGCAGCCGTGTCACACAATGGGTAGCGGCGACGATGTTCTCTTTGCCGCCGACGGCCTCAACGATTTGCGCAGCTGCTTGTGTATATGCCCCCATTATAAATACCTCCTTTTCTTTCTCCCTCTTCCGACTGCATTAAATCGCTTTCAACAATCGGTTGCAAAAAAACTTGTATATACAACCTGAACTCATTTTATCCTGTATATACAAGTTTGTCAATGTCTCCCGATAAATATTTACACCATTCGACAAAGATTGTTTGTTTTTTGCTAACTTCCACTTCTTTTGTTATGTTTTGTCAAACAGCAGGAAAATAACCGACTGAGTGGGAAAATAAAACATAGCCATCAGAAAAGGAAAAAGAAAGGATGAGGGGAACACCATGAAAACATATACGCTCCGCGAAGCAGCGAAAAAAATTGGGGTCACGGCCCGTGATTTGAAACAGTGGGAAAAGCAATTTGCCGAATGGATTACCATCCCGCGCACCTCCCAAGGAGCGCGCATTTACACTGAAGAGCTCATCAACCAGTTCCGTCATATCCGGACGCTGCTCGCTAGCGGCCGCCGTCCGCATGAGATCGCTGAAGAATTGAAACAGGAGAATGAGCCGTCCGCTCCCCCGGAAGCGGCGGTCATGGAAGGAGAAATTATCGATGTTCCCCGCTTGCTGCGCCATGGCGCCCCATACATAGCCGAACAACTGGCGGCCCGCATGAAAGACGACATCGTCGACGCCTTGAAGCAGGAAACAGTTGCTGTCGTGCGGCAAGCGATGGATGAGGTGAAAGGGAAACTTAACGATATTGGGGAGCAAACAACGGCTGCCGCTGAGACCGTGCATCGCTCACTCCACGATTACAAAGAAGCTTGGCAGCAAAAAACCGAGCAGCTGCATGAGCATTTGGAAACGGTTGTCGCGTTTTGCCGCGAGGAAAAGACAAGGCAGGAGGAAGAACGAAAACAGCTGGAACAGCGCATTTTAGAGCGGGAGAAAGCGTTTCGCGAGCTCGTTCTTTCCTTCCGCCAAACAGCGGCAGGCGCCGGCGCCGCCCGCTCTCGGACAAACAAATGGTGGAAGTTTTGGTGAAAAAGCGAGTAGAATAGGTGCTCCTCCCTTTTGAAAGGGAGGAGGGACACGATAATGATCAACGAACGGGGCTGATCCCAAAATGCGCTCGTGTTCTAGGATCAGCCCCCTTCTGCCAAATGGATGTGACTAATTGTATGCTGTCTCCCTGTTAGGGGCAAATCGCTTTTTGCGCGCTCTTTTTTTGTCTTCACCCCCAGTGGTATTTCATTCCTTGCCGGGGTGGAATGACTCGATTTGACACGCCTCTTTTGTTCATTGCATCCGCCGGCTCTCGGCCGCATGCCGTTTAATGGCTTCGATTAAGTTCTCTTCTTCTTGCTTGGTTACATGGAGACGGACACCATAATAGTGGATATGGGCAAACGGCCTTTCCCATACAAGCCGGCCGCCAATTTTCAAGGAAACCCCGCCTATCGCAAACGATATTTCCACGGAAGAGCCTTCGCGAGAAAACGGAAGGCGGCTTTTCGCTTCCAACTTCATGCCATGCGGACTGATGTCATGAATCAAAACGCTATGCTGTCCATCAGAAGCCATCAGTTCAGCTGACAGCGGCTGTCCTAACTGATAACGGAACGGCTCTTGACGTTTAAACCTCATTCCTCTTCCCCTTTTCCGAACAGCTTTGCCGGCTCTTTCCAAACGTCGACCACCAATCCAGCCTCGTCGGTATCAATGAGGAAGGAACCGGTGCTGTAGCGGTCAGTCAAGCGGAGCGAAGCAACATCGACGGTCTCGACGATCCCTTTTTCCGTCCGCAGCCCGATCGTTTCTTCGCCGTCACTCACCTTCACTGCCCCGACGATGCGATGCGGATTGGATTTCACTTCACGCACGATCATCGTGCCGCGTTTAGCACGCGATGTTGGCTCGAATTCGCTAACGGCCATTTTTTTCACCGCTCCGCGCTGCGTCACGACAACGAGAGAATCACGATCTTCGGGACGAATCGGGCAGGCGGCGGCGACAAAATCGCCTTGTTTGAGTTGAATGCCTTTCACCCCAGCGGCGCGCACGCCGACCAAACTGACTTCCTCCTCGGCGAACAAGAGCGCATAACCATCATGCGTCGCCAGCCAAATGAGGCTGCGGCCGTCGGTCGCGTAGACGGCGATCACATGATCCTCTTCCTTCAGATTGACCGCCACAAGCGGGCGTGTATAGCGCTGCACTTGGTATTGGGAAAGCTCCGTCCGTTTCGCCATCCCATGCTTTGTCACAAAGACAAGCTGCTCATTCGTTTCAAAAGAGGAAACAGGAACGGCCGCCACAAGTTCATCATCGCGCTCGACCGGAATGAGGCTCGAAATATGCTGGCCAACGTCTTTCCAGCGAATGTCCGGCAACGTGTGCACCGGGCAATATAAATAATACCCCCGGCGGGTAAACAACAAGAGCACATCGGTCGTATTCATCTCCAACTGGGCGATCAATCGATCGGTCTCTTTCATGCCGATGTCCTGGCCGTTGGACGCGTTGTAAGAACGATAGCTTGTCCGTTTCACATACCCTTCTTTCGTCACTGTCACGATGACATCTTCCGCCGGAATGAGCGCTTCGACGTTGACTTTCAACTCCTCGATTTCCTCTTCAATGACCGTTCGCCGTTCATCGGCGTATTGTTTTTTCATCGCCTTCAACTCTTTTTTAATAACCGCAAGAAGCTTTTTCTCATCGGCGAGAATCGCGGTCAGCTCGGCGATCGTTTTGTCGAGCCCTTCCGCCTCTTGTCGGAGTGCAGTAATGTCCGTGTTCGTCAGCCGGTACAGCTGAAGTGTCACGATCGCCTCAGCCTGCGCCTCGGTAAATCCATAGTTGGCGATGAGCCGGTCTTTGGCGTCGCGCTTGTCGCTTGAGGAGCGAATCGTTGCGATGACTTCGTCTAAAATAGAAAGCGCCTTAATTAAGCCGTCAACGATATGTTTCCGCTCATTTGCTTTTTTCAGCTCAAAATGCGAGCGGTTCGTGACTACATCTTTCCGGTGGGCGATGTACGCATCAAGCAGCTCCGGCAAGCTCATCAGCTTCGGCCGGCGCTCGTGAATCGCCACCATATTGAAGCTGTACGGCACTTGCAAGTCGGTGTTTTTGTATAAATAGTTAAGAATCGCTTCGGAATCGGCATCTTTTTTCAATTCAATCACAATCGACAGCCCGTTCCGATCCGTTTCGTCCCGCACGTCGGCGATGCCGTCCAGTTTTTTGTCCAGGCGAAGCTCATCGATTTTTTTCACTAAGTTGGCTTTGTTCACCTCATACGGCAACTCAGTAATCACGATGTGCTGTTTTCCACCTTTCGCCTGCTTGATGGCCGCCTTGGCGCGGATGATGATTTTTCCGCGACCGGTCTCGTACGCCTTGCGAATGCCATCTTTCCCTTGGATGATGCCGCCGGTCGGAAAATCAGGGCCGGGAAGAACGGTCATCAAGTCCTCCACGGTGCAGTCAGGCCGGTCGATCCGCATCAGGACAGCGTCGATCACCTCGTCGAGCGCATGTGGCGGAATGTCTGTCGCATAGCCGGCCGAAATGCCGGTTGAACCGTTGACAAGCAAGTTTGGAAACATCGCCGGCAGGACAGTCGGCTCGTTCGTCGTGTCATCAAAGTTCGGCACAAAGGAGACCGTTTCTTTGTCAATGTCGCGAAGCAGCTCGGCGGCAATCGCCGACAGGCGCGCCTCCGTGTAACGCATCGCCGCCGGCGGGTCGCCGTCCAAGCTCCCGTTGTTGCCGTGCATTTCGATAAGCACGTTGCGCAGCTTCCAGTCTTGGCTCATCCGCACCATCGCTTCATACACAGACGAATCGCCATGCGGGTGGAAGTTGCCGATCACGTTCCCGACCGTTTTCGCCGCTTTGCGAAACGGCTTATCGGCCGTATTGCCGTCGACATACATGGCATATAAAATGCGGCGCTGCACCGGCTTTAACCCGTCGCGTGCATCAGGCAGCGCCCGGTCTTGGATGATGTATTTGCTGTAGCGGCCAAAGCGGTCGCCAAGCACATCTTCTAAAGGCAATTCCAACAATCTCTCTGCCATCGTCATTCTCCTTTCCTAACGAACCTCAGCGTCAAAAAGGCGGCTTGCCTCAAGCCGCCATCAGCCGATCCAACTTGGCTCCTCTTCGAGCCCGAAGGCGACGTGCGTTTCAATCCATTTGCGGCGCGGTTCAACTTTATCGCCCATGAGCGTCGTCACCCGCCGCTCGGCGCGGGCGGCGTCTTCGATGCGCACGCGGATTAACGTGCGCGTCTCTGGGTTCATCGTCGTTTCCCACAGTTGATCGGCGTTCATTTCGCCAAGCCCTTTGTAACGCTGAATCGTATAACCGCGTCCCATTTTTTTCGTGATCTCCCGAAGCTGTTCATCCGTCCACGCGTACTCCACTATTTCCTTTTTGCCGCTTCCTTTGCTGATTTTATAAAGCGGAGGCAAGGCGATGTACACTTTTCCCGCTTCAATGAGCGGGCGCATGTAGCGGTAAAAGAACGTGAGCAGCAACACTTGAATATGGGCGCCGTCCGTGTCAGCGTCCGTCATAATGATGACTTTGTCGTAGTGAATGTCCTCAAGGGAAAAGTCGGCTCCAACACCGCCGCCAATGGCATGGATGATCGTATTGATTTCTTCATTTTTCAAAATATCGCCAAGCTTCGCTTTTTCGGTGTTAATGACTTTCCCGCGCAGCGGCAGCACCGCCTGGAAGCGCCGATCACGCCCTTGCTTTGCCGAGCCTCCCGCCGAGTCGCCTTCAACCAAATACAGCTCGTTTTTTTGCGGATTGCGCCCTTGTGCCGGCGTCAGTTTGCCGCTTAACAGCGCCTCTTTTCCTTTCCTCTTCTTTCCGCTCCGCGCTTCTTCGCGCGCTTTGCGAGCCGCCTCGCGCGCTTGGTATGCCCGTATCGCCTTTTTAATGAGCATCGCGCTCACGTCCGGATTTTCCTGCAAAAAGTAGGTCAGCTGTTCAGACACGACCGCATCGACGGCCGAACGCGCCTCGCTCGTTCCAAGCTTGCTTTTTGTCTGTCCTTCAAACTGCAATAAATGCTCCGGAATGCGCACGGAGACGATGGCTGACAGCCCTTCGCGAATATCGGTTCCCTCAAGGTTTTTATCCTTTTCTTTCAATAAACCGACGCGGCGGGCGTATTCGTTAAAGACGCGCGTCATCGCCGTTTTCGCCCCAGCTTCGTGCGCGCCTCCGTCTTTCGTGCGCACATTGTTGACAAACGACAAGACGTTTTCCGAGTAGCCGTCATGAAATTGAAAGGCAAACTCGACTTCAATGCCGTTTTGCTCGCCGGCAAAATAGGCGACTGGATGGAGCACGTCTTTTTCTTCATTCAAATAGGCGACAAACGCTTCGATCCCGTTTTCATAATGAAACACCTCGCGCATGCCTGTTCGTTCGTCAACGAGCTCAATTTTCAGCCCCTTTAATAAAAATGCCGACTCACGCAGGCGTTCGCTCAACGTCTCATAATCGAACACCGTCGTGCTGAAAATCGCCGGGTCAGGCTTAAACTGGATTATCGTTCCGGTTTGATTTGTCACACCTATTTTTTCAAGCGTCGTCACCGGCTTGCCGCCACGCTCAAACCGTTGCCGATAGATAAAGCCGTCGCGATGGATGGTGACGACGAGCCATTCGGACAAAGCGTTGACGACCGACGCCCCGACCCCGTGCAAACCGCCGCTCGTTTTATACCCACCTTGGCCGAACTTGCCGCCGGCGTGCAGCACGGTCAAAATCACTTCCGGTGTCGGCTTGCCGAGCTTATGCATCCCAACCGGCATGCCGCGCCCTTCATCCAAGACGGTGACGCTGTTGTCTTTATGTATTTGGACAAGAATGTAGTTTCCGTATCCAGCTAATGCTTCATCAACCGAATTGTCGACAATTTCATAGACGAGATGATGCAAGCCGCGGCTATCGGTGCTGCCGATGTACATTCCCGGTCGCTTCCTCACCGCCTCAAGCCCTTCTAATACTTGAATCGCATCTTCGTTATAGTCGTATACTGTTCGTTTTGCCACAAGGCCACCCCTTCCTGCCAAAACAAGAACATCTGTTTCTGTTTTATTGTACCATAAAATGCCCGTGTGTCCATTGTCTTTTGACAACACCTGACAAAATCCGACCCATGCACTAAAAAAACGAAAGGACCATCTTAGAGAAGATGGCCGTTTCGCTCGTTACGCACGCTTCGTGAGCGCATGTTCCACTTTAATGCAGCGGTCCATAATAACCATATAACCTTGTTCTTTTAAAAAACGGTACGCTTCTTCATTGACGACGCCAAGTTGCGCCCAAAACACGTCAGCGTCGATTTGCACAAACTCACGGGCGAGCTCCGGCAAATGTTCCGAACGACGAAACACATCGACAATATCGACATGCCCTTCGATATCCGTCAATTTGTCGACCGCCGGAATGCCTTCCCATTCATCAATCATCGGATTGACGGGAATGATTTCATATCCAGCGTCTTTCATTGCTTTCGCCACCATATACGACTCACGCTCCGGGTTGTTCGACAAACCAACCACCGCAATCCGCTTCGCCTTCCGCAAAAGGTCGCCGATCTCTTCCCGGCTTGGGTTGACAATGGACATCAGGGTCTCTCCTTCCTCGTTCCTCTTTTCGTTGTACTAGTTTCGCCTCCCGAGGGGGAAAATCCTGCCCGGCTCATGGAAAATACGGAAAAATCATCTGCCGTTCGTACACACCATCTATGCACGGCACCGGCAAGCCGACAGAAAATATAGTTTATCCTTTATCTTTTCCGAAACTACAGCGTCTGAAACAACTTTTCCTCGCTTGACACTCCACATGCCTAAAGGGCGTGGGATTCTTGGATCGCTCACGTCCTTATCCATTTCTGGTTCGGACAACGCAAAAGCTTCGTGGGGTGCCATCACCCCGTCCCATCGGGTTAAGATGTACCCCGATGGGCGGCGCACTTGTGACTAGTGCACTAGGTTCGGCGGTGAAGCCCGAAATCGCTTTGGCGATGTTGATCGCGCCATTCAAGTCAACGTGGAGAGTGCATCCGCACTTTTGGCATCGGAAGCGGATGACGTTTCGGTTCGCTTTCCCGCGATGCCCGCATCGGCATGTTTGGCTTGTATAGGTCGGCTTCACCCACTCCACCCGAATGCCCGCCATTTCCGCTTTATAGGCAATCATCGTTTGCAGTTGACGAAACGCCCAAGAGTGAAGGCTTCGTCCTGCCTCTTTGGCCGATGCTGCCCGTTTCCGAATCCCTGTCAACTCTTCCATCTGAATCACGCCAACACCGTTGGCGAGGGCAAAACAGACGACTTGACGGCTGATTTTATGATTCATCTCCTTCATCCAGCGGGACTCTTTACGGCCGATTTTGCGAATCATAATGACCCGAAATCACGTTCAGGAAGACGAAAGGATGCTTTCGCCGCGGAACAGAAAAGCTCCCACTTCAAGCGTGCGCGAAGTGGGAGCAGTTCACATCACACGAGCTATTTATCCTAAAGTTTTCCTGAACGAAAGATGGAATAAAGCAGCCAGCTGAACATGATCGCCACTATACCAAACCCGATTTCAATGACCGGAATTTTCCATAGCAGCAGCGACTGCCGTCCTAACGATGAAGCGATCATCATGCCGGCCATGACGATGCTTAGCGAAAGAAGAACGATGCTAATTGACAGTCGGTTGCTAATTTGATCAAGTTTGCGCAAAAGCGCCTCAAGGTCTGAGGCTGTCATCTCGAGCTGAAGTTTGCCGCGCCGCATGACCTTCGTCAGTTCCTTTACACTGTCCGGCAACCGAAGCAGCAACTCGCCATAATCGACCACGCGCTTCCACGCCGTTTCCGCCACGCGGTCAGGCCGAAGCCGCTCTTTCAGCAATTTTCTTCCGAACGGTTCGGCAACATCCATCACACGAAATTGCGGATCCAGCGTCTCCACCACTCCTTCGACCGTCAGCAGCGCTTTTCCTAACAACGTCAAGTCGCTCGGAATGCGAATGCCATGACGAAACGCCACCGTGAGAAGATCCCCGACCGCTTCGCCAAGGCTCACCCCGCCGAGCGGAACGCGGTAATACTTCTCCCGCAACTCATCCATATCATCGCGCAGCTTCCCTTCATCCACCTCATCCGGAACGAGCCCGAGGCCATAAATCGCACTCAACACTCCGTCGGTGTTTTGCCGCATCAAGGCAATGACAAGCGAGGAAAGGTGATGCTTGACATGCGGCCGAAGTCGTCCCATTAATCCGAAATCAATAAAAGCCAGCATTCCGCCGGGGAGAATGAATACATTGCCAGGATGGGGGTCGCCATGAAAAAAACCATGTTCAAACATTTGCTTCAACATCGAGACGGTCAAGCGCTCTGCCAGTTCCTTTAACGAATAGCCACTCTTTTTCAATCGCTCGATTTCGCCGAGCTTAATCCCTTCGACATATTCCATCGTCAGTACGATTTTCGTCGTATATTCCCAAAAAACGCTCGGCACATACACGAACGGATCATCGGCAAATTGATTCGCAAACGTTTCCGCGTGGCGCGCCTCAACCGTATAATCGAGCTCCTGCCGCAGCGATTTCGCCAACTCATCAATGATCTCAGATAGCCGATAAGACGCCGCCCAATCTAAGCGCCGTTCCGCAAGCATCGCCAAGTCCTGCAAAATGTCCAAATCCGCCTCAATCCGCGCTGCAATATGCGGGCGCTGCACTTTCACCACAACGGCTTGTCCGGAAGGAAGAACGGCTTGATGCACTTGCCCGAGCGAAGCGGCCGCTAGCGGGGATTCGTCAAATGACCGAAAAAGCTCCTCAAGCGAACCACCCAACTCCGCTTCCACAATCCGGCGGACCTCGGGAAACGGAAACGGCGGAACTTGGTCTTGCAGCTTTTCGAGCTCACGGATGATAGACTGAGGAATCAAATCCGGCCGCGTGCTGGCAATTTGCCCGAGCTTAATAAACGTCGGGCCGAGCTCCTCAAGCACAAGGCGGAGGCGTTCTCCGACCGTCTTTCCTTCCCGCCTCCCCTGTTCTGTCCGCCCGCGCGGCGGCAAAGAAAGAAAGGACGAAAAACCGAGCTCGTCAACAATCATCCCAAATCCGTGCCGAAGCAAGGCGACAGCAATTTCATGATATCGGCCAATATGGCGCATCCGCTTCCCGATCATCCGATTCTCTCCCTTACAGCGGCAAAAAACAAGCGGACAGCCAGTAATCGTTTACTGCCCGCTTTGTTCCTTTTCTTCAAGGCGGCGGAGCCGCTCCTCGAGCTGCCGCACGTCTTCCTTCGTTGCTAAATCCAGCTTGTCAACCACTTGTTTGATTTGCTCGCGCACAAGCCGCTGCACTTCCGCTTTCCGCGCTTCGGTTTGCTGCTTCCATTGATCGATCACTTCTTTCGATTCATCGAGCGACAGCTCCCCTTTTTTGACCAACTCATCGATCAATTTTTCCGCTTGCTCTTTGCTGGCGATGGCTAATCCAAGCCCAAATGCCAGCCCTTTTTTCAAAATGCTCATCCACTTTACCCTCCTTTGTGCATCCTTTTTTCCTTATCGTACCATTCTTTGCTGATCCTTGTCGAGCGAGACAGTGGATTTCCTTGATGGAACTGGCGCTGTTTTGTATACAACGTGCTTGGGTGCGGCATGCTATCGTTGGACGATCATTCATAGGAGGGATCTCGATGACTGATGAACAGCTGCATTACGGCGAAGACTACCGTTTCATTCCCGCGACATCAGCAGCAAGCGGAGTCGGCGTCAGCGTGCTGCCTGATTTGTACTGCCATACGATCCAAATTGTAAACATTTGTCTTGTCGGCCGCCCGAACGACCGCGCGTTTGTATTGATCGACGCTGGCATGCCGGGATCGGCTGATGACATTATTTCCGTTGTGGAACAACGGTTTGGAGAGGGCAGCCGTCCGCAAGCCATTATTTTAACCCACGGCCATTTCGACCACGTCGGGGCGATTGTCGAGCTCGTCGAACATTGGAGCGTCCCGGTGTATGCCCACCCAGCCGAACTCCCGTATTTGACTGGAAAAACCCGCTATCCTGAGCCAGACGCTTCCGTTGAAGGCGGCTTCATCGCCAAAATCTCACCGTTTTTCCCGAATGAGCCGATTCAGTTAGGCGACCGCGTCCAGCCGCTCCCTGCGGACGGCACCGTCCCGCACTTGCCGGAGTTCCGCTGGATCCACACACCGGGACACACCCCAGGCCATATTTCCTTATTCCGTCCGCGCGATGCCGCCTTAATCGCCGGCGATGCGTTCGTCACCGTCCGTCAAGACTCGCTGTATAAAGTATTGACCCAGCAGACAGAAATTAGCGGTCCGCCGCGCTATTATACAACCGACTGGCACGCCGCCCGCGAGTCCGTACGCAAATTAGCGGCGCTCCTTCCGTCAGTTGCCATCACGGGGCACGGCGTCCCTGTCTCCGGCGAAGAGCTGCGCGAAGGATTGACAAAACTCGCCCGTGATTTTGACCGCATCGCTGTCCCGGACTATGGGAAGTATGTTCAGTAGGCAAACGAACGACCGTTCCACGAACGGCTTCCGCTTCGCTTCTCTTGAAGCGGGAGCTTCTCCGTTCCATGTCAAAGGCAACGTTCGAAATGATGTTCCAACAAGAAAAGAGGCTGACTCAAAGAGTTGTCTGCCTCCAAGGAAGGCAAAGAAACAAACTGAAGATTCGTATATATAGCAGCGAAAGAGAGCGTCCCAATCCTTTTGGGACTCCCTCCTTACGTCGCCGTATAGAGGGCAGAAACGATGTCTTGTTGCTTAAAAGTGAAAGCTGGCGACTCGCATGTGGAAACGAAGAACTTCTCCGTTTAGGATGAGAAACGGAACACATTGCACCGCCAGCGATCATACAAAAAAACGGCAAGAATCGTTCTTGCCGTCCATCATAAAAGATGGGCCTAAGTGGACTTGAACCACCGACCTCACGCTTATCAGGCGTGCGCTCTGACCAGCTGAGCTATAGGCCCGCTTTATGAGAAATACAAATGGAGGGGGACGGATTCGAACCGCCGAACCCAAAGGGAGCGGATTTACAGTCCGCCGCGTTTAGCCACTTCGCTACCCCTCCGTGATCAATGATGCCGACTGCAGGACTTGAACCCGCAACCTACTGATTACGATTCAGTTGCTCTACCAATTGAGCTAAGTCGGCATAATGCAGATTTAAGAAACTGGCTCATTGTTGGGCTCTGTGCCTCTTCCTCTGCCAGTTTATTCAAGGAAGCCGGATGCGTCGAGGCAACTCGCCGCAAATTCGATGAAGCGGATGCTCGTCTCTACCAATTGAGCTAAGTCGGCATAATGCAGATTTAAGAAACTGGCTCATTGTTGGGCTCTGTGCCTCTTCCTCTGCCAGTTTATTCAAGGAAGCCGGATGCGTCGAGGCAACTCGCCGCAAATTCGATGAAGCGGATGCTCGTCTCTACCAATTGAGCTAAGTCGGCATAATGCAGATTTAAGAAACTGGCTCATTGTTGGGCTCTAGTTTTATGGCGGAGGAGGAGGGATTCGAACCCCCGCGGGCTGTGACACCCCTATCGGTTTTCGAAACCGACCCCTTCAGCCAGACTTGGGTACTCCTCCACAACTGTTTGGAGCGATGCGGTCGAGAGGACTTGAACCTCCACGGGGTCGCCCCCACTAGGCCCTCAACCTAGCGCGTCTGCCATTCCGCCACGACCGCATGATCAATGGAGCGTAGGGGATTTGAACCCCTGACCTCTTCGCTGCCAGCGAAGCGTTCTCCCCCTGAACTAACGCCCCATGATGGTGGAGTATACTGGGATCGAACCAGTGACCCCCACGCTGTCAACGTGGTGCTCTCCCGCTGAGCTAATACTCCACGATATCGCCTAGCAGCGACCTACTCTTGCAGGGGCGCTGGCCCCAACTACCATCGGCGCTGGAGAGCTTAACTTCCGTGTTCGGGATGGGAACGGGTGTTTCCTCCCCGCTATCACCACTAGGCAATGGCGACGATATTTATTATAAAACAATAAAATAATTTGTCAAGGATTTTTTATTTTTGCTCCTTCAGAATTGGAACGACAATGTAAAATTTACTATAAAAAAACGAAAGAGTCAACCCTCTTTTTCATTTTTTTCGATCTTCCCAGTTCCTTTCTCTAAAGTTCTTGTCATCCCCTTCCTTATGCACGTATAATAAAGGAAGAAGGAACGTACAATAAAGCAGGGCATTGGCGGCTACCAATGCCCTGTCCATACACAGCCGCTGCAAGAAGCGCAGTGGCCCAAGCCTTGGGCATTGCAACCTACCCTCGCCTTGGCCTAGCAGGGTGGGTTACTTTTTGTCTTTTGCTACGGCGATCACCGCAACGATGAGTGACGCAAACGCAATCATGAGCGTCAGCGCGTCGGCCATCGACATCATCAGCACCACCCCCTTTCGTTCAGGGAGTGGCCACTGCCCACCCTGCATTTGGCTGTGCATGTTTCATTATACCATCAAATCCAAAAGATGCGAATATACATTCGCATCTTCGTTGAAAATTAGGAATGTTTCCCTACTTAGGGAGGACAAACGCCGCTTTCCCGTTGCTTCCACAGTGCCTCCTATAACTGCTGAAACTCCGGTGTTTTCATCAGGCATTCGAAAAACCGTTGTTTCGCTTGTCGCTATTCTTCCATGTTTTTCCCTCCGTATTTCCTTCTTATTTTTTCAACATAAACCCGTTCCGCCCCTTGCCCCATAAAATTAATTAGCATAAAATCCGCGTTTTTCCGAATAATGACGATAGACGAATCTCGCTGTTCCGAGGAGGAAAAAAGGTGGAACAAGCAAAGCAAACTCGCGTTCATGGGCTGTTGTTGTTGATCGTCGCCGCCGTGTTCGTTTGGTCGGCCATCCGTCCAACCAGCTATGCGGTATGGGTGCTTGAGGTCACTCCGGCGCTTATTGGGCTTGTGATCGTGATCGCCCTTTACCCACGCTTTCGGCTGACAACGATGTCGTATGTCATCATCGCCATGCTGGCGATTCTTATGTTGATCGGCGGCCATTATATTTACTCTAAAGTTCCCTTTTTCAACTGGATCAAAGATGCCTTCCATTTCGAGCGCAACCATTACGACCGGTTCGGCCATTTCCTCAAAGGGGCGTTCGCTGTCGTCCTTCGGGAAATTTTATTAAGGAAAACACCGTTGCCGCGCGGCCCTTGGCTTTTTACAATCGTCACAAGCATGTCGCTCGCTATTGCCGCCCTGTATGAGATCATCGAATGGCTTGTCTCCATCATCTCTAAAGGGGGGAAGCCATCAAAAGACTTTCTAGGCACGCAAGGAGATATTTGGGATACACAATGGGACATGGTATGTACATTGACCGGGACATTGATTGCCCTATGGCTGTTCTCAAGGTGGCACGACCGGCAGCTTGCGCGGTTGGATCAGTCTCGCAGCTAAGCTTGTCATCTAGCGGCTTCCACTGCCAATGAGGAAGCCGCTGTTTTTATTGCACTTTATACAAATAAATTGTCCATGCCGATTCATCAGAGGTGAATACGCGTTCAAGCGCCAGGCTGTTCTCAGCGGCGTTGTCAATCGGAACGGCCGAAAAAATATAGCGGCCGCCCATGTTTTTCAACTGTTCCGTATTCAGCTGCAAGTTCTTCAGCCGCTTTTTTGAGTGTTTCGTGAACATGTACCGTTTTCCAAGTTCCGCCGTAAAGACGTAGCAGCGCCCGCCCCATTCATCAAAATACGTGCGGATCGTTTTGCTTTTTTTGAGTTCACGTTCAATGATTTGGCGGAACTCATATTTGTATGACAACGGGTAAAAGTTGTTGTATGTATCAAGCGTGTAAAACCCGTTGTATTGGGCGATAGCGGGGTGAAGACCGATGCTCACGACGCGGTACTCGGACACCGGAAGCCCGATGTATTCTTTGATTTCTTGGAATTGTTTTTCCGCATAAAATTGTTTCACCGTCGGTTCATAGCGAAAGACGAGTTCCTCGTTAATCAAAAACACGAGGATGATTTGCGCCGCCAGCAGCCGCTTCGCCCACGCTTTCCCCTTTTCTCTGTATTGCCATATGATTTTCAGCGCCAGCGCAAACTGCACATAAATGATCATTGGGCGCAAAAAATGGAAACGGGCGAAGTTAAACGTGTCTAAAAAGTGAAACTGCTCGGTCAGCGGCAGCCACCCTTGATAAAACCAAAAGGCGTACCATGCCGACAGCGCGAAGTTGAGGACGAACAAGAAAAGAAACAACCGTTCTTCTTTCCATCGTTGGTTCGCGAAAATGAGAAACAACGCGATGAACCAAGCTGGTAAAATAAACAACGTGTGCTCGGTCATAACGTGGTGATGGCCGAGAAGAAAGTTTTTCCATGTTAAACGGACACAATGCCAAAACGTCAAGCGTGCGTGAAAGTACTCATCCCGGCTTGTCGGCTCGTCTTCCCATAAAAACGAGTACACAAGCCGGTACTCGACAAGCAAATAAAGCAGCGTCATGTAAACGATGGAAGCCAAAAAGCGGATGTTCCATCCCTTTCCGCGCAGCACATCCCGAAGCCAAAGAGCACCCATCGCGGCAAGAAAGAAAAAGAAACCAAGCACAAAACTTGAATAAAACGGAAGAAGCGTGAGGGCGGCGTAATGTTTCCACTCCCCTTCGCCTTTTCGAATGCTCAAAAACGCCCAAAGCGCGAGCGGCATCCCCAGCGTGCTTAACATCCCTGACGGCCAAAACAGCGTCAGCGCGAAAGCGAGCGCTATGCCGATGCGAACAGCCGTCCAACGCGGCTCAGGCAGGAAATGTGTTTTCAACAACAAATACATGCCCAAAAACGCCACTACCCTTGTAATCGTTTGGCTGAGCGCATAGGCAGCCATCGTTGGAAGCAGGGCGTGCAGCCAGACGATGGCAGTCAACTCCGAGCCAAGGGCGTTTCTTGACAGCTGGCCGTTGGCGATTTGCGGAATGTTCGCATCAAGCGGCCCGGTCATTTGCCCGCTTTCGGCGAGCACTTTATACCAGGCGATATTGGAATCCAAATTATCATGGACGCGAATATGCGCATTCTCACCAAGAATAAACAACGGGGACACATAAAGGGCGATGACGCCAAGCGCCAAAAGAAAAAACCGTCGTTCGCTTTGTACGGCCATTGGCATCACGCTCCTGTCTCCTCTATTTTGGGGCATGAAAGTTCTATTGGATACGGTGTGCATGAAAGGAAAAAATTATTCTCGCGGGCGAATGAAAAATCGTTTGATAACATAAGGATGTTGTTTCGAGTTTTATTTTTCTCCTTTCTCTCGTTGCATCCTCTTTCTTTCCTTTCGTATCATGAAATACAAGAAAACATTCATTCGAAAGGAGTGCGTATGATGGCAAAACAACTCCCTCCCGGCCAATTTGAAACGGAAAAATGGCCGATTTTGCATGAAGGAGACGTATACCAATTCAATGAAGCGACGTGGAATTTTCGGCTGTTCGGGGAAGTGAAAGAGGAGGTGGCGCTGTCGTATCCAGAGGTGATGCGGCTGCCGAAGACGATTTCGACCGTGGATATGCACTGCGTAACGACGTGGTCGAAATTCGATACAACGTTTGAAGGCATCGCTTTTCGTGAGTTTTTGCGCTTTGTGGAGCTGCATCCTGATGTCAAATACGTGAAAATTTATGGATATTTAAACGGCGATCGGTTTGGCTATTCGGCCAACTTGCCGCTTGACGCGTTGATGGGCGACGATGCGCTGTTTGTCTATCGGTGGAAAGACAAGCATCATGATTGGCAAGACATCTCGCCGAAACATGGCTATCCGCTCCGCTTCATCCCGCCAGCGACGTTTTACTTATGGAAAGGGGCAAAATGGGCGTCCGGCATCCGCTTTATGAGGAAAGATGAGCCGGGCTACTGGGAAGAACGCGGCTATTCGATGACCGCCAATCCGTTTAAAGAAGAGCGGTTTGCCGAATCGGTGTCAAGGTTTCGGCTTTGGTGAGGGAGCCGGATCAAACCGCACATCCATAATCGAAATAAAAAAACGAGGGTTTTACGCAGAACCCCTCGTTTTTTATTTTTGTGTTATGCCGCCCGGCGAGCGACAGCTTGTTTTTGCAGCCACGGGCGGAGGCGCAAAAAGAGAAGCATAAACACAACAGCCATGAGCCCTCCTTTTGCCGCGTTAAACGGCAAAATGGCCGAAATGACCAATGCTTTTGTTTCCGGCGCACTCATGGCCGGAGCGCCAAGGAAGAGAGTGTACGCCGGCAAAAAGACATAGTAGTTGAGCACGCTCATGACGAGAGCCATTGCCGCTGTTCCCGCCGCCAGTCCAAGGAACATGCCTTTTTTTGACGCAGCTTTTCGGTAAATATAGGAAACCGGCAAAAGAAACGCCACCCCCGCAGTGAAGTTGGCGAGCTGTCCAATTGGAACGCCGGTAGCGCTGCCGACGAGAAAATAGTTCAGTACGTTTTTCAACAGTTCCACAGACACGCCGGCAAGCGGGCCGTACAAAAGCGCGGCGACCAGCGCCGGGATGTCGCTGAAATCCACTAGCAAAAAGTGCGGAAACGGCGGAAGCGGAAAATTGAGCATCATGAGCAAGTACGCACCAGCGCTAAAGACACTGACAGCCACAAAGGTGCGGATGTTGAGTGATTTCATGCTTGTTCTCCTCTCCTTCTCGTGATCCATCCTCACAAGAAGAAGGCTGCCGAGCGGACGCCAACAAAAAACTCCCTTAAACCGACCGAGGCTTAAGGGAGAAAAAGGGTATGCGCAACTAGACGTTCGTATGCGCTAAAACGAACGCCGGCAAACCTTCATCTTCTCCCATCCAGACTATACTGTCGGCTCCGGACTCGCACCGGATCCTGCCTTGCGGCTCGCGGGCTGAGGGGCGTACACCCCATCACCGCCGGTCGGGAATTTCACCCTGCCCCGAAGATGAATCGTTTCTCATTTTTAAATTATTCCAATGATTTTAGTATACAATTTCGTTTTTGATTTGTCTATGATTTTTGCTCTCTGCCTGATGATCACCGGTTCGGAAGCAGATCCCTCGGCTCGAACACCGGCAGGGCGATTTGAACCAAATCGGCGTATTTCCATCCCGTCCCCGTGTTGAGTACGACGACCGTCTCCCTATCGCGAATCCAGACGCTCCCGCATTGTCGTTGGTCGGCATCACGAGCTGTTTAACGCCCAGTTCTTTCGCTTTGGAAACCCTAACCGTCGCCCCGCGGGCTTTCGTCCCCTTTTCTAGCCAACATTGCTCCTTCTTTTTTACCGTTTAGGCTGCGTATGATAGAATGGAAAACGAAACCTGCGTTTCCTCTTAGGAGGAGTGGTTGACCTGTCATTCAAATTTGTACATAAAAGGGGGATTTACCTTGAAACAAGAACTCATCGAACGCTTCATCCGCTATGCGAAAGTGAACACCCAGTCCAACCCCGAAAGCGACACATGCCCCTCGACCTCGGAACAATGGGATCTAGCGAACATGTTAGTCGAGGAGCTGAAAGCGATCGGGATGGAAGAAGTGACGGTCGATGAAAACGGCTATGTGATGGCGACGTTGCCGGCTAATACTGATAAACATGTGCCCGTCATCGGCTTTTTAGCTCATATGGACACCGCGCCGGAGTTTACGGGAGCCAACGTTAACCCGCAAATCATTGAACAATACAACGGCGGAGACATCACCTTAAACAAAGAGCAAGGCATCATCTTGTCACCGAACGATTTCCCGGAGCTTGTCCGCTATAAAGGGCATACGCTCATCACGACCGATGGGACAACGCTACTTGGCGCCGACGATAAAGCGGGAATCGCAGAAATAATGACGGCGATGAACTATCTCATGCAACACCCGGAGATCAAACACGGCAAAGTGCGTGTCGCCTTTACGCCGGATGAAGAAATCGGCCGCGGGCCGCACAAGTTTGACGTCGCCAAATTCGGCGCCCAATTTGCCTACACGGTCGACGGCGGGCCGCTCGGTGAATTGGAATATGAAAGCTTCAACGCGGCGGAAGCGAAAATCACGATCAAAGGAAAAAACGTACACCCGGGTACGGCGAAAGGAAAAATGATCAACTCGATCAAAATCGCCTTGGAATTTCAGCAACACTTGCCCGCGAACGAAGCGCCTGAGCATACAGAAGGATATGAAGGGTTTTACCATTTGCTTTCCTTCCAAGGCAACGTGGAGGAAACGAAGCTTTATTACATTATCCGTGATTTCGACCGCGAACAGTTCGAGGCTCGCAAAGCGAAAATGAAAGAGATCGCGGCTTCGCTTGCGCAAAAATATGGAAACGACCGAATCACGCTCGAAATCAACGACCAATATTACAACATGCGCGAAAAAATCGAGCCGGTACGTCACATTGTTGACATCGCCCACGAAGCGATGACAAACTTGGGCATTGAACCGAAGGTGAAACCGATCCGCGGCGGCACGGACGGGTCGCAGCTGTCCTATATGGGGCTGCCGACGCCAAACATTTTCGCCGGCGGCGAAAACTTCCACGGCCGCTACGAGTACATTTCCGCCGACAATATGGTGAAAGCGGCCGAAGTGATCGTCGAGATCATCAAGCTGTTCGAGCAAAAAGCATCTTAAGCTACGGAAACACTCGCTTGAACGAACTTTTTTATCGTCCGAGCACAAACGGCAGCAAGCCCGCCATTCGAAGCGAAGAAAAGGTGTCCGCGAGCCTTTTGGGGGGACACCTTCTTCATTCGATCGGCGACCTTCCGTCCTTTTCCCTCGATCAACACCTGTTATGGAAGCCGGTTGATCCGCCCCTCAATCCGTGCCGAGAACGGTTGCTCAAGGCCGCGAATGTACGAGACAAGGGCATCCAAATCGACCGGCCCTACTTCACGGTTTGTCCCTTGGGTCAGCACCGTGAACCCATCGCCGCCGTCAGCGAGAAAGCTGTTGACGGTCACCGTGTACTCAGTGTCCGGGTTCAGCGGTGTGCCATCAAGAAGCTGAATGTCGACGACTTTGTTCCCTGTTGGTTTGCTTTCACTCCATGTATAGCGGAGGCCGGAGATTTGCAGCATGCGCGTTTGCCCTTGCTGCCATTGCTGGTTCAAAAGCTCGCGGATTTGCGCGCCGGTGAGCGTCATTTTCACGAGCTGGTTGTTGAACGGCTGAACGTTGTACAGCTCTCCCCACGTTACCTCGCCTTGTTCAATATCTGCGCGAATGCCCCCTGGGTTCATAAAGGCAAAATCGGTTTTCATCGCCGCCCGCTGGGCGTCGGCGATCAAATTGCCCAAGGCGGACTCGCCGCTTGCGTTTGGCTCGTCGGTGATCGTTTCAGCCGCCGTGCCGACAACCTGGTTGACAAGCGGCGCAACTTTTGCTTCATATTTTTCAATGAGCGCACGGATTTCCGGATCCGGCGTGATGCCGTCATGATACGTCGTGACGATTTCCGCTTTTTTCGCCACGACATCTTTGGTGCGCGGGTCGATTTTTAAATCGACATCGGAGAAGGCCGTGCCGTACGAATACGATTGAACGAGTAGTTTGCCGTCAACGACCGCATTCAAATACGCATGGTTATGGCCAGCAAATATGACGTCGACTTCATCGTCGATGTTGTTGGCGATATCGACGATTTCGCCGCTTGCGTTCGTTCCGTCCAGCCTGGATGTGCCCGGATTATGGGCGAGAACGACGATCGTTTTCACCCCTTTTTTCTTCAACTCGCCAACCGCTTTGTTAATTGCCGTCGCTTCGTCGATGAATTCCAACCCAGCGACGCCGCTCGGTGTAACGATCGATGGCGTATCTGTCAATGTCACCCCGACGAACCCGATTGGCATGCCGTTGACCCGCTTAATGACATACGGCGGAAGAATCGGTTTTTTCGTTTCCTTGTCAACGACATTGGCGCTCACATACGGAAAATCCGCCCCAGCGAAATCGCCGGTTGCCGGGTGGTATCCGCCATGAATTAGGCGCAGCATTTCCGCTGTCCCTTCATCAAACTCATGGTTGCCAAGCGTGCCGACGTCAAAGCCGAGCTTATTGAGCACCTCGATCGTCGGCTCGTCCTGCAGCAGCGCCGATACCGGCGGGCTGGCGCCGACCGCATCGCCGGCGTGGACGAGCAGCGTGTTTTTGTTTTCTGCTTCCCGCTGTTTCAAATAAGCAGCCAAATAATCCGCTCGCCCGACTTCCCGCCCGCCGATTTTTCTTGTCACATTGAGCTGGCCGTGAAAGTCGTTAATACCGAGAAGCTGCACATCGATATAACGGTTTGCCGAAGCAGACTCTACAGCGCTCTTTTCTGCTCCTTTCGCCCCCATCGGCGTTGCGGCCAATACAGCAGCTGCCGCCAATGCCGACAACATTCGTTTTCCCCATCGTTCGAAATGCTTCATCCCTTTGTCCCCTTTCTGTATATATTTCCTTCATCTACCGATTATATCTTTTGAATATATAGAATAATAGGGACAAAAGGATTCCTTTTTGTAAAACTTTTGTAAATGAGAAACTTAAAGACAAACTTTTCGCCTTCTATATTATTTAAAAATATTTGGTGGTCAGTGAGTTTACGATAACCAAACGGTTGTCGACCCAAATCGTCTACCGCCGTTATCCGTTCTAACAAGAAAAGGTGCTTCGCCCAGCTTGGCGAAACACCTTTTTTTCAAACCCACGGGGATGAGTCACCCAACCCCTTTCGCCGTGCAAACCGAGGCGCCGGGCCAAACTGCCTTCGCGCGAATGGGCAACACGGCAACACTGCCCCCGGTTAGATCGTCTCCTTCCCACGAACGCCGTTGATCGAATAGCTCGCCGTAATGGCCGCATTTAACGAATGGGAGACGGAGCAATACTTTTCTTTTGACAGCCGAATGGCGCGGACGACTTTTTCTTCCGGCAAATTGCCTTCAAGCGCGTAATGAATATGAATGTTCGTGAACCGCTTCGGGTGGTCATCGGCGCGCGCTCCTTCCACTTCCATCGAAAACGTGCGGACATCAAGGCGCATTTTGCGCAAGATCAATATGATATCAATGCCGGTGCAGCCCGCCAACGCATGAAGCAAAAGCTCCATCGGCCGGGCTCCTGAATCGTTGCCGCCGACGTCCTTCGCAGCGTCAATTGGGATCGTCACACCGGAAGCGCTTTGGCCACTGAATGACATGTTTCCATTCCACGTGACGGTCGTTTTCACTATGATCGCCCCTCTCTTTTTTCATCGCTTATCCTTGTGAGTGAACAGCCGTCAGCTGTTCGTTTCCATCCGTTTTTCAGTTTACCGGTTACCGCTTCGAAATGCAAAATTCCTGTCTACCGTTTTTGTTCGTGCATGATAAAATAGAAACATGCACAAACTTGTTCAGTAAAGGGTGTTTAATCAAATGATCGCACTGATTTTGCTTATGGCTTATCTTCTCGGCTCGATCCCGTTTGCCCTCCTCGTCGGGAAAATCGGCTACGGGATCGACATTCGCGAACACGGGAGCGGCAATCTCGGGGGAACGAACACGTTCCGTGTGCTTGGGGCGAAAGCGGGAACGATCGTCATTTTGGGTGATATGTTGAAAGGGACGCTGGCGGCGAGCTTGCCAATGTTTTTTTCTGTCCCCGTTCACCCGCTCTTGGCTGGAGCGGTCGCTGTTGTCGGCCATATGTATCCGGTATTTGCGAAATTTCGCGGCGGCAAAGCGGTGGCGACATCAGCTGGAGTGATGCTGTTTTATTCGCCGCTATTCTTTTTGACACTCATCGCCGTATTTCTCGCCGTATTAGTGATTTCGCGCTACGTCTCCCTGTCATCGATGGCTGCCGCGCTGTATGCGGTCGTGTACACCATCTTTTTCACAGATGACATTCCATTGACCGTGGCGGTGTTATTGCTCGCTTCGTTTATTTTTTACCGCCATCGCTCCAATATCAAACGGATTTGGAACAAAACGGAGCCGAAAATCAAATGGCTGGGCGGCCGCTCCTAGCGCCGTCGAGCCGCGCGGGGATCTATGCAGAAAGGAGCCAGCAGTATCCATGTTGCCGGAACGATTTTTGAAAAAAATGAAACTGTTGCTGCAAGACGAGGCGGACGAGTTTTTTGCCGTCTATAAAGAAGAAAAAACAAACGGCCTGCGCGCCAATCCGTTGAAAATCAGCCCGGATTCATGGGCGAAAACGGCACCATTTTCCCTCACCCCGGTGCCGTTTTGCCCGACCGGGTTTTATTATGAGCCGGACGAACAGCCGGGAAAGCATCCGCACCATGCCGCCGGCCTGTATTACATTCAAGAGCCGAGCGCCATGGCGGTCGCTGAAGCGCTCGGTCCCGCTCCCGGGGAGGCGGTGCTTGATTTGTGCGCCGCTCCCGGCGGGAAAACGACCCAGCTTGGCGCCATGATGGAAAACAAGGGGCTCCTTGTCGCCAACGAAATTCACCCGAAACGGGTCAAAGCGCTCGCAGAAAACGTTGAGCGGCTCGGCTTGACCAACATCGTGGTCGTCAACGAAACACCCGAAGCGCTCGCGGAGCGGTTTCCTGGCTTTTTTGACAAAATTTTAGTTGATGCCCCGTGCTCGGGCGAAGGAATGTTTCGCAAAGAGAAAGAGGCAGCTTCGTTTTGGAGTCAGGCGTACGTAGAAGAGTGCGCGGCCCGTCAGCGGCGCATTTTGCAAAGCGCCTATGCGATGCTGAAGGAAGGGGGAATTCTCGTCTATTCGACGTGCACGTTCTCTCCGGAAGAAAACGAACAGACCATCGAATGGCTGCTTGAGACGTATGACGACTTACGGATGGTGCCGATTGAAAAAACCGGCGGCATGGAATCCGGGCGGCCTGAATGGACGAAAACGAACCGGGCTGAGCTTGAACATGCCGCCCGCCTTTGGCCGCACCGCGTCAAAGGAGAAGGGCATTTTATCGCCAAACTGCAAAAACAGCGGCCGACCTCGCTATGGAACGGGCGATGGGCGAAGGCAAACGCACCGAAAGCCGCCGTCCGACTGTACCGCCAATTTGAACAAGAGGCATTGCGGACAGAGCGAGATGGCACGTTCGTATCATTTGGCGCCCATTTGACTATGTTGCCCGAACGCTGCCCGGACTTGTCCGGTTTGAAAACTGTCCGCGCCGGGTTGCACTTAGGGGAAGTGAAAAAAGCGCGGTTCGAGCCGAACCACTCCCTCGCTTTGGCGCTGCGGACGGAAGAAGCACGATATGTGCTGGATCTGGCAAGCACAAGCGGGGAAATCGTCCGCTATTGGCGCGGGGAGACGCTTTCAACCGACGGCGATCGCGGCTGGCTGCTTGTTGCCGTCGATGGTTATCCGTTCGCTTGGGGAAAAGAAGTGAAAGGAACGGTGAAAAATTTTTACCCGAAAGGACTGCGTCTTTTATAAACCGCTTCGCTTCACCTGAAACGGAAGGCTTCTTTTTCTTTCACAGGGATGTGAAACCCGCTTCGGAACGACAAAGAGGCTGTGTCAAAAGGTGGGTGCCGCCTTTTGACACAGCCTTTCGTTTACATTATCGCTGTCGAGTCGGAATCGTTAACGTAAACACGATTTCATCGGCGGCTAGATCGATTTTTTTCGCCGCCACTTGATAGCCGTTGCCAAAGCGCACGTCCTTCAGCGCTACATACACGCGAGCCTGATCCGGATCAATGATGACTTCATCCGGCAGCGAGGCGTGTTTTTGCAAGTAGCGAAGCACGTACGTCACCGGCAGTTTCCATTCGCCAAGCGAAATTGCCGGTTCTGTAAGCTCCACATTCCCGCCTTTGACTACTTTGGGCACAAACGAGACGACCAGCTCAACATCGCGGCCGAACATCGGGATTTCGCTCGATACGTAGACGCGATCGGCCAGCCAAACATCGTATTGCAACGGGTGGTCTTTCGTTTTTTCCGCCAAGTAATCGTTAATGACGGCGTTTAAATGCTCCTTCTTCGAATATACCGTAAACGAAGCCCCTTCCACCCCCGGACGCTCCGGCCGTTTCACCAGTGAAGTTGGCTCGAACAGCCAAGCGACAGCCCAAACAAGAACTGCGGCGTTAACGGACGCCAATATCCAAAACGCTCGTTTCCAATTCATTGCAACAAGCTCCCTATCCACCATTCTTTTCGTTCCTTTAACGCTTCATACACCCGCATGGCCATCTGTTCGTATCCCGCGGCATTCGGATGAAATTCGTCGCGGTAAAGCAGTTCATCACGATCGACAAAAATGTCTTGAATATCAACAAAGATCGTTCGGTCGTAACGGGAGAGCACCGCCTCGCTTGCCTTATTCCACTCAGTAATGACGTCATCGATTTCCGGGATATTCGGCAGCGTCGTTGAAAACGGGTTGTATAAACCGACAAGCACGATGACCGCATCCGGATTGGCAAGGCGCAGTGAAATCAACAGATGGTCGAGGCGGCCGGCAAACGCCTTGCTTTCTTTAGCAAACCGCTCATATGACAAGTCAAAAAAATGCGAACGGACGACATTCATCACATCGTTGCCGCCGATCGTCAACAAAATTAGATCCGCCCGCTCCACCTCTCTTCGGTGGGCCTCAACGACGGGCTCCAGTTCAGCGATGCGCCGGCCGCGCTTGCCGAAGTTTTCCACCGTCACCGTCCGCACCCCGTCTTCCGCCGCAAGGAGCGAGACAAGGCGGCCGACATACCCACCTTTTCCTTCACCGTCCCCAACCCCTTCCGTCAACGAGTCACCGAAGGCGACGAGATGAATATCTTTTGGCAGCGGCTTTGCCTCTGTTGGTTTGACGGCGGCTTCATGCGGACGCTCCGGCTTCCCGCCGGTTGAAAAGGCGGTGCAGCCGGCGAGAAACAAACTTACCATGATGAGCCATCCCCATCGTTTCATGTTTGACACCTGCCTTTTGACGCAACAGGGGAAAAGACGAAAAGAAGGCAAAACGGTTGCAGCCGTTTTTGCCTTATCGCGATGATTGCAAAATTTCAATATGCTCTAAAATCGTGTCGTACGGCACATCTTGCACACCGTTGTACGTTTGGACTACATTGCCATCCGGGCCGACTAGATAAAAGCTTGTGCCATGGATGACTTGATCATCGTTGGCCGGCTTTTGCACGATCGTTTTAAAGCTGTTTTGCGCCAGCTCACTAATTTCAGCCGGGCTGTACCCGGTGAGCAAATGCCAGTTTGCTAGGTCGTCCGCAAACTGTTTCGCATAGGCGGCCAGTTTTTCCGGCGTGTCGACTTCCGGGTCGACGCTGAACGAAACAAATTCGACGTCCAGCCCCTTTTCTTCCGCTTTCTTCTTCAGTTTGGCCATATGAGCGGTCATCGGCGGACAAACCGTTTCACAGTTCGTAAAAATAAAGTCGGCCACCCATACTTTTCCCTTCAAATCGCGAAGCCCGAACGGTTGACCGGATTGATCGACGAACGTAAAATCGGCGACCGGCCAATTTTTTGCATCCGGGATCGTTTTTCCGCACGCGGCGAGCAAACAAACCGCGATGATCATCATGATCCGTTTCCACATTGATCGCTCATCCTTCTTCTTCATTGTTTGGGGGTTGCATTCGAACTGTCTTTGCTTCCGTTCGGTTGTTTTTCACTCATTCACTCCGATGCTCGGCGCCATCTCGTTTCCATTATATAATGAAACCGGCTAAAATCCCACCAAAAAAAAGTTGTTTTGCCGCGAGCGGCAAAACAACCGCAGTTATGCGTTATGTTCCAACACCGTTTCTTTAAAGATTTGTTCATATATCGGCCATTTCAACACTTTCTTCAAGTGTTCCCGAAACGAGTAAACAGAACGGTCTGCTCTTGATCGGTACACTTTGGCAATAAACGTCTCCAAGCGAAGTTGGATCATAAATCGGTATGTGTTATCTTCCTCCAATACAGGAATTTCGATAATCTTTACTTTCCGCCCATACGCGTTTTTGAACTCGAGGCTTTTGAATAGCAAAATATCAATCCTCTTTTTCACCGATTTATTTATATTATACACCAATCCGGTGAAAAAGCATGTCGGAATACAACGAAATCTTTCCGACTTTTTTCGCGTTTTTTCGTTCAAATCAACAAATGGAATAAGTTCGGATCTTTATTCACTTCCTGGAACGGAAACCCTTTTTTCTTCATCCGTTCAATGAGCGGCATGTAGTCTTCGCGCCGTTTTAGCTCGATGCCGACGAGCGCCGGTCCGCTTTCTTTATTGTTTTTCTTTGTATATTCAAACCGGGTGATGTCATCGGTCGGGCCGAGCACTTCATCTAAAAACTCGCGCAGCGCTCCGGCCCGCTGAGGGAAGTTGACGATGAAATAGTGCTGCAACCCTTCATAAATCATCGAGCGCTCTTTAATTTCCTGCATCCGATCGATGTCATTGTTGCCGCCGCTCACAACGCAAACAACCGTTTTGCCGCGGATTTGCTCTTTGTAAAACTCAAGAGCGGCGATCGGCAGCGCTCCCGCCGGTTCGGCGACGATGGCGTTTTCGTTGTACAGCTCTAAAATCGTTGTGCATACTTTTCCTTCCGGAACAACAACGATATCATCAAGCACTTCGCCGCATAGGGCAAATGTTTTTTCCCCGACCGTTTTGACTGCGGCGCCGTCGACGAACTTGTCGATCTCTCTAAGCGTCACGACATGCCCTTGTTCCAGCGCCGCTTTCATTGACGGAGCGCCGGCCGGCTCGACGCCGATCACCTTGGTCGCTGGCGAGATGCTTTTCACATATGTCCCCAATCCGGCCATCAGTCCTCCGCCGCCGATGCTGGCGAACAAAAAATCGATCGGCTCGTCACAGTCGTTCAACACCTCGACGCCAATCGTCCCTTGCCCGGCGATGACATACTCGTCATCAAACGGGTGGATAAATGTGCGTCCTTCCGCTTCCGCGCATTTCACTGCTTCGTTGTACGAGTCATCAAACGTGTCGCCGATAAGCACAATCTCGACCATATCTTTGCCGAACAGTTGTACTTGCGACACTTTTTGCCGAGGCGTTGTCGCCGGCATATAAATTTTCCCGTGCACCCCGAGCGCTCGGCACGAATAGGCGACCCCTTGGGCATGATTGCCGGCGCTGGCGCATACCACCCCGTTGCTTCGCTCCTCATCGGTCAAATGCTTCATCCGATTATACGCTCCGCGCAGCTTAAATGAACGTACGACTTGCAAGTCTTCACGCTTCAGGTAGACGTTGCACTCGTAGCGCTCAGACAAAAGCGGGTTTTTTTGCAGCGGCGTATGGAAAACAACGTCTTTCAGCGTATGATACGCGATCAAAATGTCCTCGACGTATACCGCCCCTTGTTTTCGTTTTAGTTGTTGTTCCATGTTCTCGTTCCCTTTCTTTTCTAAGTTGTCTTTGATTTGTAGATTATATCACAAATTCGTAAAAAGAAAAGGGAATTTTCGAAAAGTTTTTTTCTTTATAAGAAAACGACCGGTGCTACGTTCGGTCGTCTTCTTTGCTGAATTCTTGCTCTTCGGCGAATTCCGTTGCCCATCTTCCTTCGTCATACCAGCGTTGCGCCTCTTCCCGCCTCGCCTCTTCGAGCACATGGTTTTCCATATACAAATGGAAAAATGCTTCAACCGCGCCGATGGCGAGCGAACTGAAAAAGGCGGCATACGCCATATTGACGGTCGGGGCAAACAGCGCAAGGCTCACAGGCCATACAAGCAAAAAGGAGAGCGGCACATCAAGAGCGGCGGCGACAAAATTTCCAACGCGCGGCAACACAAACAAATCGCCGACGACATAGGAAACAAGCGTCGTCATGAGTGTCATGAGCGAAATCAAGGAAAGCGGGGCATTAAAAATCGTAAACATCGAAAATAAAACGACGCTCCAAGCGGCAAGTTTAACAATAAACGGAACGATATGCCTCATCGTCTTCCTCCATTTCCAACGTTGTTGTATATGGTTATCGTTCCTCTTTCGCCCCGCTTCTATGCAAAAAGGCGCGCTTTGCTGTTTGGCAACGCGCGCCCTGTTTTCCCGCTCGCCGGCCCCTGCACTCATTCCGCTATTTTCGTTCATAAATGAGAAAGGCATGCTCATACGGATTTTTTTGATCTTTTACTCCTGGCGTATAGGAGACGATTTTCCACTCCTTTTCGGAAATGGGGGGATAAAACGCATCGCCGGGGAACGAAGCGAAAATATTCGTCACATACAGCCGATTGGCGATCGACATCGTCGCTTCAAACAGCTCGGCTCCGCCGATGATAAACACTTCGCCGCCGCGCGCAGCGATCCACTGCTTGATTTCCTCAAGCGAATGGAGCACAAGGCAGCCTTCCGGGCGAAACCGGGGGTTGCGTGTCACGACAACGTTTTCTCGGCCGGGAAGCGGACGGCCGATCGCTTCAAACGTTTTGCGTCCCATCACGATGGCATGCCCCATCGTTACCCGTTTAAAATACGCTAAATCGGCCGGCAAATGCCACGGCAGCCGGTTGTCTTTGCCGATCACCCGATTTTCATCCATCGCCACAATGTGCGAAATCATCGTCTTCGCTCCTTTACACCGCCACCGGCGCTTTAATCGCCGGATGCGGATCATAGCCGATGATGTCAAAATCATCGTATTCGTATTCGAAAATGGACGGCGGCTTTCGTTTAATCATGAGCTTTGGCAGTGGGCGCGGCTCGCGCGTCAGCTGCAGTTTGGCCTGCTCAACATGGTTTTTATACAAGTGGACATCTCCACCGGTGAAAATAAGTTCTCCGACATCCAGCCCGCACTGCTCGGCGATCATATGGGTCAACAGCGCATAGCTGGCGATGTTAAACGGCAGCCCTAAAAACGTATCAACGGAACGTTGCTGCCACATGCATGACAATCGGCCGTTGGCGACGTAAAATTGAAACGCATAATGGCACGGCGGCAGCTTCATCTCGTCTAACTCTGCCACATTCCAGGCGCTCACAAGCAGCCGGCGGGAGTTCGGATTTCTCTTGATCTCCTCAACAACCCAGGCAATTTGGTCGATCGTTTTCCCGTTTGCCCCTTTCCATGACCGCCATTGCGCCCCGTACACAGGCCCGAGGTCGCCGTTTTCATCCGCCCACTCATCCCAGATCGTCACGCCATTCTCCTGCAAATAGCGGACATTGGTGTCTCCTTTTAAAAACCAAAGAAGCTCATAAATGATGGAGCGGATATGTAACTTTTTCGTTGTCACAAGCGGGAATCCGTCTTGTAAATTAAACCGCAGCTGGCGGCCGAACACCGACAGCGTCCCGACGCCGGTCCGGTCCTCCTTTTCGACGCCGTTTTCCAAAATATCCTCCAGTAACTGCAAATATTGCCGCAATGTCCTCACCTCACGCTTTATCATATCATAAAGCGCGGCTTTGTGCCGCTCTCATCACAAAAAAAGAGCCTTCTTATAAGGCTCGCTCCGCCAGCTGGCGGATGAACGTGTATGTGTCCGGCGCCGCCGTCCGCAGCGTTTTCCGCGTCTCGTCACTTGCATAGTAATAAGCGAACGATTCAGCAAAATACTCTTCCGGATACGTTAAAAAATAAGATTCGCCCGGAAACAGCTGCGGCGCTTCTTTCCGCCAAATCGCCTGAAATTCGTCCGTTTCGTGAATGCGCTCAAAAACGATGTAATCCAGCGAATGGGCAAATTCATGCAGCTCTAAGTTGACCGAGCCATGCCCTTTTCCTTTTTCGCTATGACCGAGGCGGACGAGCACTAAATGCGACCCGCCAAGCCCCGGCACTTCATCCCACGTCTTGGATCCCGGCGCATAGCCGCGCGGCGTTTTTCCGCGCAAATGGCGGGCAGCCGGTTCATCGGTAATGGGACCTGTCAACAGTTGAATATAAATATGGTGATTCGCCGCCTGCTCTAAAATGCGGCGATCCATACGGGCGAGCGTCCGAATCGCCCCATTGGCTTCATCAGGCGAAAAGTCCGCTTCCGGCACGATGACGATGCGGCCAAGCACATCGTGCGACGGGACCGTCTGAACATCAAGGCCGCTTTCTTCAAGCAGCACACCGTGCGCGGCGGGATACGGCGAAAGCGACAGAAGCGGAACGGCGAACAGCGCCGCCAGCAAACTAATAAGGAACCGTTTCATCGTTGTCCCCCGCTTCTTTCAATCTCGTATTCTACTAAATGATAACATACGAAGAAGCGGGGAAAAACGCGCAAAATAAGGAAAGAACCGCAGCTCGCTACGTTCGCCAGTTCGGCGGCGTATTTTTCGACCAATAAATTTTTCCTAATTCATAGTGGGCTTGAAATCCGTCATCACGCATATGGTAATGAAATTGGAACCAATACCCATCCTGTGGCGGATGTTCGCGGCGGACGTGGAAGCGAATGACATCTTCTCCCGTATCGGCGCGATAAATATGGAAAATGCGTTCTCCTTGCCCGCCGGACGGATTTTCTGATACAGCTAAATAGCGAAGCTCCTCTTCCGAATAACGCCCAGCGAGCTCGGCAATCACTTCCTCGATGCGCGGCAAAATAACGGCGCGAAACTCATCCTCAATGACAGGGGCAATTTTGCGGCCAAACTTTTCATGCGACTGAGTCATCGCCTTTTCCACCGCCTGCTCGATAAATTGGGTGCGGGTGAGCGAAGCCGCCTCTGCTGTCAGACCCGCGACATGATGTTGCCAATCGGAAGATGGCGCATCATCGGCTGACGGCTCTTCGGCCGCAAGAAGCGACGCAGGCGGTGTCACAAGACCAAACGTGCAGACGGTGATCACGGCAACGAGCGTTTTCCGAAGCCATGTCGGCAGCTTCATCGCATTCCACCTCCGTTATCGTCAGTCAACAGCCAACCGCTCGAACAAACCGCTTGCTTGCAGTTTTTCGACGGCGCGGCGCAACTTCTCTTCCGGCTGGACGAGGGCGATGCGCACGTAGCCTTCGCCGCTCGGCCCGAACGCGTGTCCGGGCGTCACGACGATGCCAGCCCGGTCAATCAGCGCCTTCGTAAACGAGAGCGATGTCCAACCGTCCGGGACTTTCGCCCAAATAAACATGCCAGCCTGCGGACGATCCACTTCCCAGCCGATCTCCGCCAATCCGTTAATGAACACATCGCGGCGCGTTTGATAGATGGCGCGGCTTTCCGCACAAAAATCAGCACCATAACGAAGCACTTCCACGGCCGCTTTTTGAATCGGCCAAAAAATGCCGTAGTCCAAATTGGACTTAAACTCGGCAAACGCACGAATCACGTCGGCGTTGCCGCATAAATAGCCGATTCGGCATCCGGCCATATGATAGCTTTTGGACAACGAGTTGATTTCCACCCCGACGTCTTTCGCCCCAGAGACGGAAAGAAAGCTCACTGGTTTGTTTCCGTCGTAATACAGCTCGCCATAGGCAAAATCAGAGACGACAAGCACGTTGTACCGCTTTGCAAACTCGACCACTTCACGATAAAACGATTCAGGCGCAATGGCAGGCACCGGATTGCCCGGAAAGTTCAGAAACATGATCGCCGCCCGTTTGGCAATCTTCTCCGGAATCGCATGCAAATCAGGCAAAAATCCGTTTTCTTTCTTCAATGGCATAAAGTACGGCTCCGCCTCGGCCATCGCTACACCGGCGGCGTACGCTGGGTATCCGGGATCCGGCACGAGAATGACATCACCCGGATCAGCAAAGACCATCGGCAAATGGACAAGGCCGTCTTGCGACCCGATGGCATACGTCACTTCCGTCTCCGGATGCAACACGACGCCGTACGCCGTCCGGTAGTAATCGGCGACCGCCTCGTGAAATTCGCGAATTCCTTTTAATGTATATCCATAAGCGTTCGGTTCCCCAGCGTAGCGAGCGATCGCCTCACGCACAAACGGAGCCGGCGGCAAATCCGGACTGCCGACGCTTAAATCGATCCATTCGTCATGAAGATAACGCCGCTGTTGGCGGTATGCGGCCAATTCGGCGAAAATGGACGCGGAAAATGCGTTCATCCGTTTCGCTTTTTTCATTGTCCTTCCTCTCCCTTGCCAAGGCAAAAACCGCTTTCCCTTTTTGCTTTTATTGGTATATACTATGGTTATATGAATAGTGTACCATATGTTCAAGGGGAAAATATAGACAGAAAGGCGGGAAAACAAACATGACGACGATCTTTTTTGCGGCCAGCCTCATTACGCTGCTTTATTTTATTTACAGCTGCATCGCCAACGCCTAACGGTGATGAAGGAAAAGGAGCCCCGCGCCGGGAGCTCCTTTATTAATCGATTTTCGTTTTTTTGCGGGCGGAATCAAGCGCGAACGCATCGGTCTCCGTTTCCGTCGTCCCTTGCCCTCTCACATTCGGGGCGCTGACGCCCGTTTTCGAACGATCCTTTTTCCGCTTCGACACGCCGATCACCTCCGCCTTTATCGTTCCCGCCGGCGCGCTGTTGTATGCGAACTCATCCAGAAGGCCGGTAAAAAACGGCGGCTGCACGCAAATCAGCAGCATCTCTCTAAAAGGGAAAGCGGGTTCCGCAAGAGTTTTCGAATTAAGAAACAGCTGGGATTAGCAGTGTTTTGCACTAAATTACTAGTCTTCCAGACGTCTCTAAGCGACACCCTCCCTTTCCCACCGAAACAGAAAAAGCAACGATGCCAAGCCGCCGGACGGACAGCCCGCGATGACAGCGTCCGCCCTCAATCAACCGCAATGTTTGTCAAATGCGGCCAAAACGTTTTCCATGACCTCTTCCATCGAATGAAACTCGATGTCTTCGCGTGGAATGAAGTGAACGACTTCTTTCCCCTTCAAAAGCGCCATTGACGGCGAGGATGGCGGATAGCCGACAAAGTACTCGCGCATTTTTGCCGTCGCCTCTTTATCTTGGCCGGCAAACACCGTCACCAAATGATCCGGCTTTTTCTCACTCCGCAACACCGCCTGCGTCGCTGCGGGGCGCGCCAATCCGGCAGCGCAGCCGCACACCGAGTTGACAAAGACAAATATCGTTCCTTCCGCTTGCTCTATAAACTGCTCGACTTCCTCGCTCGTGCGCAGTTCGCGGAAGCCAGCGCGGACAAGCTCATCGCGCATCGGTTGCACGAGCTGGCGCATATATTCTTCGTACGCCATCGACATGACCATCATCCCTCCATCTCATCATGGTTGTGCTATCAGCATACTATACTTCAAGCAAAAAAATCAATGAAGACGGCGACCGACGACAGCGAAAATACTGTTTTTTATCTTTGTTGCCGGCAGCGACGCAAAGCTTCCACCCGCCTGCTATCTAAAAATGGTGATTCCATCACCAATGGAAAAGCTTGATTTTTGCACTTTCAAACATACCCGATGAAAGGAAGCCGAAGGGGTTCACCGCCTTTTCTACATCCGCCGATTGATTTCTTTCCATCTCCCCTAGCAGCCGCCGCGGCCGCCGGCCGCCGCCGAACATAGAATAAATAACCAAACGGAGAGGGAAACGAAAGGAGCGCAGCGGATGGGATACATTGAAGAACTGCGAAAAATCGTCGGAACCCGGCCGGTTATTTTAGTCGGCGTCGGCGTCGCTGTCATCGATGATGGTGGACGGATTTTGCTGCAAAAGCGCCGCGACGGACGGTGGGGAGTCCCCGGCGGCTTGTTGGAGCTCGGCGAATCGACAGAGGAAGCAGGACGGCGGGAAGTGTTGGAAGAAACAGGCCTTGAAATCGGTGAACTTGAATTGATCGATGTGTTTTCTGGCAAAAAATATTTTGCTCAGCTGCCGAACGGCGACCAATATTATTCGGTGACCGTGGTGTATCGCACCTATGATATCCGTGGCGGCGAGCTAAAAGAAGACGGAGAAGAATCGCTTGAGGTAAAATTTTTCCCTCTTCATGAATTGCCAAACGAACTCTCTCCGCTCTTTCAAGACCTTGTCGAGCATTATTTCGCCCGTTGACAAACAAAGCCTTGGAAAATCGACTCCAAGGCTTTGTTGCGATCACGTGGGATTTTGCGGCCGCAACATAGAACCGTTAAAAGCCCATTTTGATAGTAATAAATTGGAGAATGATCGGCGCCCCTTTCGGCGGCGGATCCGTAGTTTTTAACGTCAATTTGCCTTTCTCGACGTCATATAGTTTTTCCGGCTGCAACACTCCGTTAATAAACAAGTTGACCCATGATACGTTTTTAGGGTCTAAAATGCCGCGGTCGCCATACTCCTTCAATTCATCGTCATTCGTATAGACCGTTTTAGTCCCATCTGATATTGCGTTGTACTGGTACGTTTCCGCCGACAAAATGCAGGGAGGGAAGTGAAGCGCCATATGAAGGGGAACGGTTAGTACCGCATGGGTCCAATCGTATACTTTTGGAACGGCAATCACATGTTTTCCTGATGAAGAGGCTCGTTTCATTAGTTTGCTCACCCAAACGCACAAGATTGTTTCGTGATCATCTAAATCAGCAAAGGATTCAGCATTATCATATTCATCCCTGTCTACAAAGTGAATGGCAAACAAGACAACAGAGCAACAGAAGGCAGCCCGAAACACTATATTCCTTTCCGTTCCAATGATTACAATAGATCACAAAACAAAATAGTTCAAATAACCTACTTTATATTCAAATTCATCGGTGAAACAGACCGATATATAGTACAAAACTATCATTTTCCCCTCATTACGACAATCGTCGAGTCGACCGTTCTAGCCAATCCATACAATACAAATGAATGTATGACACCGACCAATGACCAATGAGCCCTAAATACGAGAGAAACAGGCGGTCATTCACTTGGCTTCGGGTTATCAATAAGAAGAAAGGGAGATTGTCATGGCCTTACAACTAATTAAGCTGTTTGTCGCCGCCACTACCACAACAGAAGCGGCACCGAGCAACACAAGATTTTTCTATATTACGACAGCTGAAACAGCAGAAGGGGCAACATTGACCATCGATGCGGCCAGCTTTTTGCAGGATAATGGCAGCCAAGCGACGGAATTGCCGGTGCTAGCGACCAACAACAGCTACTTTAATGTGTATGTTAACGGCGTTTTGCAAATGGAGGATATTTCTGCATACACCCCGGGAGCGACCGGCGTTGGGTCGCTAGCCATTACCGTTCCGACTGGAAGCGGCTCCATTCCAGCGAATACCCCTATTGTGCTTGAAATTGTCCAATTCGCCCCAACCTCCAACACAACTGTGACAACCTAACAAAACGCGGCGATATTTAAACAAGCGCGCGGATTCGCGCGCTTGTTTTTATTCTTCCGGCTTTGTTTCTTTTTTCCGGATTTCAGTCATTTGCTTCCAAACCGAGCCTTTGGCCTCTTCACCGCCTTCGATCCGCTCGATGGCCATTTTCACTTGCAAGCTGACCTCAAATTCCATATCGTTTTCCGCCGCTTTTAACGCCGGGAGCGCTGATTCATCGCCGACTTCATACAAAAACATCGCCGCGCGCCAGCGGACGAGCTTGCTTTCGTCCTTTAGCGCTTCTATCATCGCCGGAATCGCTTCCGGGTCGCCGATGTCGGACAAACAGTCGCCGGCCGTGCGGCGAACCGCAACTGCCGGGTCTTTCAACGCCTCATACAAATATGGCAGCACCTGTCTGCCGCCAATCATGCCTAAATACGCGGTTGCTAAGCGGCGAATGGCCATTTTTTCATCTTTCAACGCTTTGGCCAGCACCGGAATGTCATCTTCCGTCGGCTCGGCCATTTGCTCGAGAGCGGCGTACCGTTTGCGCCAATCCGGATCGTCGAGCATCTCGCTTGTCACTTTGATTCCAGGCCGCTTCTGCACCGTTTTTTCCTGTTCCCCACGGCGGAACATATTGACGATCCGCTCGAGCCGTTCCGGTGGATAGGCAGCCGACAGCTCATCAACGACTTCACGGCCAATTTCTTCGAACGTGCCATAGCGCACCCCTTTTTCCACCCATTTGCGCTCAAGGACAATGTTGCCGGCATACTTTTGCGCTTCGATGACCGCATCGATAAACGGCTGCGGCAACCCGACACGATGTTCGTGCTCGCCGTCGATGAGTTTCACTTGCATCGGCAGGCCGTACAACATTTGCACGAACACTTTCACTTCGCCGTAATGTTCATTCACCTTCGGCTTTTCCTCGGCTCCATCACCTGCTTCTTCGCCGAATACTTCACGCACGTTCGCTAAAATGCCGCGCCAATCGTATTTCGGATGGCGCTCAATGGCCAAAAAGTCAGCAACATGGTAAATGCCTTTTACTCCGTCAATGCGCATCAACGCTTGTATGAGCGGCGGCGCTTCACTGATGTTGTCCGGTTTGTAGTTATGGCGCATGCCGGCAGGCAATTCTTCATCAAGCAATATTTTCATCGTGTTTGGGCTTGGCGTCGGTTCAATCGCTTGAATGCGCAACCGTCATCCCCTCCTTTTTCTTTCCTGCTGACTCACAACAGCTTTTCAATTTCTTCCTTCAGATCGCTCGGCTTCGTTTGCGGGGCGAAACGGGCGACGACTTGACCGCTGCGGTCAACGAGAAATTTCGTAAAATTCCATTTGATCGCCTTCGTGCCGAGCGCCCCTGGCGCTTGTTCTTTCAAATATTGAAACAGCGGATGGGCATTGTCGCCGTTGACATCCACTTTGGCAAACAGCGGGAATGTCACACCGTAATTCAACTGGCAAAACTGTTCGATTTCCTCTTCCGTTCCCGGCTCTTGGCCGCCGAATTGGTTGCACGGAAACCCTAACACGACAAACCCGCGGTTTCGGTATTCGTCATACAGTTGCTGCAGTTCTTGATACTGCGGAGTGAACCCGCAGCGGCTGGCGGTGTTGACAATAAGAAGAACGCCCCCTCGATAGGCGGACAGCGGCTGTTCTTCCCCACGAATCGTCCTGGCGCTGAATTCATATACGCTCATCGCTCTCACCTCATCCTCATCATAGCCGATTTTTCGCTCGGTTTCCACTTTTTGCACTGTTATTGACCAGATAACGGCTGCAGCTGCTCGAGTGAAAAAATCATATATGGCACCATCTCCGGCAAGTCGGCAGCGTTTTCCTCGTAAATGAGGCGGGCAAATTCGACCATCGCTTCATTTTTGTATGGACCGCGTTCATGTGGAAACTGCCAGCTGAGCGTCTGTCGAATGATCCGCTCTTCCCCCCAAATCGTCCGCAGTGTTCCTTCAACAAGAGCGCAAACGGACGAACGGCGGATCGGCATTGTGAACACGACAGTGAGCCGACACCCGGCCCGATCATGATGGAGCCGTTCATTGACGAGCTCGGCAAAGTCGATCGAAAGCTGAGCCGTACAAGTAACTGGCGGATCAGGTGCATCATTCATCTGGAATGAAATGGAATACTCCCGCGAGAGGCGGGCCAAATCGGCGAGATCGCGGCGGTCAACGACAACAAGGCGCCCTTGCAAATCAGCATCATATACCGCTCCTTCCAACACCGTTTTCAAATTGTCGAATGCCGTCGGATCCATGCGTTTTCCTCCTTTTTCGTTGCAAACACTGAACTTCCTTGCACGAAAAAAATGAATTGAAGAAAGTCGATAAAGTTTTTATAATGGAATTATTTAAAAAATAGAGAACGAAACGGAGGGGACATCGTTGCCAATCAACATCCCAAAAGACTTGCCTGCGAAAGAAATACTCGAACAAGAAAACATCTTCGTCATGGACGAAGAACGGGCGTATTCGCAAGACATTCGTCCGCTCAATATCGTCATTTTAAACTTAATGCCCGAAAAAGAAAAAGCGGAGACGCAGCTGTTGCGCCTGCTCGGCAACTCGCCGCTGCAAGTAAACGTCACCTTTTTGCGCCCGGCGACCTATGAGCCGAAAACGACGAGCAAACATCATTTGGATCAATTTTACACGATTTTCCCTCACATCCGCCATCGGAAATTTGACGGGATGATCATCACCGGAGCGCCGGTCGAGCAAATGCCGTTTGAAGAAGTGACATACTGGAGCGAGTTGACCGACATTATGGAGTGGACGAAAACAAACGTCACATCGACGCTCCATATTTGCTGGGGAGCGCAAGCCGGCTTGTATTACCATTACGGCATTCCGAAATACCCGTTACCGGAAAAATGTTTCGGCGTGTTCAACCATACACTCGAAGTCAAAAATGTGAAGCTTTTGCGCGGCTTTGACGATGTGTTCCGCATGCCGCACTCCCGCCATACAGACGTCAAGCGGGAAGACATTGAAAAAGTGCCGGAGCTCATGATTTTATCGGTCGCCGACAAAGCCGGCGTTTGCCTTGTCGCTTCGAACGACGGCCGCCACATTTTCTTGACCGGGCATCCGGAGTATGATGCCACCACATTAAAAGACGAGTATGAGCGCGACTTGGCCAAAGGGTTGCCGATCCAGCCTCCCGAATCGTATTTCCCGAATGACGATCCGAGCCAGCCGCCGCTCAACACGTGGCGCTCACATGCCAATTTGCTGTTTGTCAATTGGCTCAATTATTACGTCTATCAAGAAACGCCTTATGTTTGGGAATAAAAAGAAATCACTGCTCGACAAAAACGCCGTTGCTTTTCCTAGCAAGGCGTTTTTCTTATTTTGTCATTCTTCGACAATTATCCCGTTCCCTTGCACGCCGAGCGGCATACCATATAGTAGATTTTTCAGGGAGGTGAACGGGATGGGCGCGTGGCATGGCAATGGCTTTGCCTTAATTGTCGTCTTGTTTATTTTGTTAATTATCGTGGGAACAGCGTTCGTTTATTAATCACTGACTCCCGCCGTCCTCCGGCCGCCATGTTTGCCAGCATCCGGCCGTATAGCAAAACGGGAAGCGCGTTTGCGTCGCTTCCCGTTTTGCCTCTTTTTCATTGTCACCGAATAAAAATGACTCGGCAGCTTATGCTAATGATATGGTCATCGCGCCTAAAGGAGGTGTAGTCTGTGACGAAACGGCCGAACAACGGAAGCCGAAATCAAAATGCGCCAACGCAAGACCCGATAGCCTTGCTTCATGGTCCGGTATCCGGCGACAACAGCAAAGGACGCCGGCAACATAAGGAACAAAACGACAAAACGGACACCGGCGCATAGAAAAACCGTCATGAACATTCTCCCCCTCCCCCCTAGGAACAACGGCACTGCTCATCGAAGCAGAATTCGACACAAAAAAAGCGGCCTAATCCGGCCGCTTTTTCTATAATCGCATAAGATGCTGGCAGACTAGCAGGAAAGACTTCTCCGCCAACCGTTTCTACTCAATATTCAATGCCTTTCATAGCCGTCGTCCCTTGTTCATAGTCATGCTTAACAAGCGCCATCTCAGTGGCAATATCAGCGGCGGCAATCAGTTCCGGACGGGCGGCGCGCCCGGTGATGACAAGATGGAGTGACGGTGGACGCGTGCGGATCAGTTCGAGCACATCTTCAATCGATAGGATGTCATCGACCGGGAATCGATCGATGGCTAAGGCGTTGTTCAATTCATCCAACACGACCATATCATACTGCCCGGAATGAACATACTGTTTCGCCAATGTCCATGCTCGTTTTAACGCTTGGCGATGAACATCGGGCGTTTTCGTCCATGTAAAGCCGGCGCCGAGCGGATGCACCTCGATGTCGAGACGGCGAAGAGCAAGCTGCTCGCCATACGTGCGCTCTGGCGATTTAATAAACTGCAAAACAGCGACTTTCATGCCGCGGCCAACGGCGCGCAACACAAGCCCAAAGGCAGCTGTCGTTTTTCCTTTGCCGTCGCCCGTGTAGACGATCACTCGTCCATTACGATTCCGTATAGACAACCGACTCGCCTCCTTGATATTCTGGAAACCATTGCAGCATCTCGCGAAGGCGGACAACGTCGCCGATCACAATGATAGCAGGATGGGAAATACCGGCCTTTTCCGCTTCTTCCGGCAACGCGGCAAGCGGCGCCGCCACGGTGCGCTGCCGCTCGGTCGTTCCCCTCTCAATGACAGCGGCCGGTGTATCATATGGCTTCCCGGCCGCAACTAGCCGGCGGCAAATATCCGGCAAGTTGGCGGCTCCCATGTACACGATGATCGTGTCGCATCCTTCGGCTAACGCCTTCCAGTTGACCCGCTCACTCCGATGCCCAGTGACGACCGCCAACGAAGCGGCATAATCGCGGTGGGTGACCGGAATGCCGGCATATGCTGGAACAGCGATGCCGGCGGTGACCCCCGGAACAATCGTAAATGGGACGCCGGCACGGGCGAGTGTTTCCGCTTCCTCGCCGGCGCGGCCAAAGACGCACGGATCGCCGCCTTTTAAACGGACGACCGTTTTGCCTCGACGCGCATGTTCGACCAACAATTCGTGGATTTGTTGTTGAACGGTGTCATGTTTTCCCGGTTCCTTGCCGCAATAAAGAAGCTCGGCATCCGGCTTCGCATACCGGAGCAGCTTCCGATTGACGAGCCGGTCGTAAATGACGACATCAGCACGTTCGAGACATTCGCGGCCGTAAACGGTGATCAGCTTTTCATCGCCCGGACCGGCGCCGACTAAGTACACTTTGCCGACCGTCATTGTTCTTTCTCCCCTTTCGCTTCTGCGGTGGAAACGCCCGCTGAAGAAAATGTCGCCATTTCACTCATCATCGCTGCCGCCGCTGCCAAAAGCGGAAACGCCACTGCGGCCCCGCTTCCTTCACCAAGGCGCATGCGCAAATCGATCAGCGGTTCTTTCCCTAGCAAGCCGAGGGCAATGCTGTGCCCCGGCTCTTCGGAACGATGGCCGGCGATCATATAGTGTGTGACGTTCGGGGCAAATTGGCAGGCGACAAGGGCAGCGACGGCGCCAATAAAGCCATCGAGCAAAATCGGCGTGCGCCGCTCGGCCGCCGCGATCATGGCGCCGGCCATCGCAGCGATCTCGAGTCCGCCGATTTTTGCCAGCCACTCAAGCGGCTTCGCCGGGTCGGGCTGGTGAAGCGAGAGCGCCTGACGGATGACTTCCTGTTTATGGACGAGCCTTTCGGCGGCGATGCCGGTTCCTTTGCCGACGATGCGTTCGAGCGGTTCGTCGGTCAAGGTGGCCAATAAGGCGCTGGCTGCCGTCGTATTGCCGATTCCCATCTCACCGGCAATCAGCGTGCGAGCGCCCTGTCCAATAATCGATACCGCCTGCTCATAGCCAACGTGAAGCGCTTGTTCGGCTTCCGCTGTCGTCATCGCTTCCGTTTTGGCAAAATTGCCCGTTCCGTGACGCACCTTTTTCACAATAACCCGTTCATCATCAATCGAAACGGCTACACCGACGTCGACGATCTCGAGCAGCGCGCCAATCCGACGGCTGAAAACGTTGATCGCTGCCCCGCCGCGGGCAAAGTTATATACCATTTGCGCCGTCACTTCGGCTGGATAGGCAGACACCCCTTCTTCCGCGATGCCGTGATCAGCCGCAAACACTAGCACGCCGGGCGGCGTGATGCGCGGGTGCAGCTCCCCCGTCATGCCTGCGAGCTCAACCGCCACTTCTTCCAATCGCCCTAGGCTGCCGGGCGGCTTCGTCAATTGATCAAGATAAGCGTGCGCTTCTTCGGACATTTCGCGGCAAAATGGTGGAATCGAACAGTTCATCACGGATGCACCATATTCCTCATCTAACAGGAATAGGTGCTTTCCCCCTTTCCATCTAGGATCTATCTCCCACGATTGTGAACAAGCTGTTTACTTGCATCAGAACTCAAGCAGCGAACCTGCCCTTTCACCATCCGCCGATTAAAAATGGTGAATAGGAAATGGGTCCGCTCATCGTTGCAGAAATTGACGCATCATCTGCTCGATGCGTTCGATCGCAACGTGCCGCCGGATGTGGGCGGCAAGCCGGTCAAACGCCGCCTCTTTGAGCGAATGAAACGGCCTGACGCCGGAAACGGCGAGCCCTTTTTCACGGCGAATGGCGTTGAAAAAGGCGGTGCGGAACGCATCGTTATGAAACAAATCGTGCACGTACGTGCCCAACACCCGCTCATCGCCGCGCTTCGCCCCTTCTCCGCGGCCGCCGATCTCAATGAGCGGCGCATAGCCGGGAAGCGGCGTCGAGCGGCCCATATGAATTTCGTACCCTCGCACGGCAAACCGTTCCCCAGCCCAGGTGAGCACGCCTTCAGAGCGGACCGTTGTTTTCGTCTGCTCGAGCGTCGTCTCAATCGGCAACAGCCCGAGCCCCTTCATTTCCGGAAACGGCGTTTCAACTCCATGTGGATCACAGATGACAGCGCCAAGCATTTGGTAGCCGCCGCACAAACCGACAACCGTCGTTTTTCCATCGTTGACAAGTGACACAATGCCAGAGGCGAGCCCCCGTTGTTTCATATACATTAAATCTTCGATCGTATTTTTGCTTCCCGGCAGCACGATCACATCCGGTTCACCGAGTTCACCCGCGTGCGTCACTAAGCGGACGCGGCAGTCCGGTTCGGCGAGCAGCGGATCGATATCGGTAAAATTGGCGATTTTCGGGCAGCGAATGACGGCGATGTCAATCGCTCGCTCGTCATCGGACGACGCGGCAAACCGTTCAAGCGACAGCGAATCTTCGGCATCGATCGCCAAATCGGGCAAATACGGGACAACGCCGAGCACCGGCACGCCCGTATATTGTTCAAACCAGTCGAGCCCCGGTTTAAGCAATGCCGCATCACCGTGAAATTTGTTAATGATGACGCCGATGACCCGCTTTCGATCTTTAGGTTCTAAAAGCGCCAGCGTCCCGACGAGGCTCGCGAACACGCCGCCCCGCTCAATATCGCCGATTAAAACGACCGGGGCGTTGGCGAGGCGGGCGATGCGCATATTGACGAGTTCGCGGTCGTTTAAGTTCACTTCGGCCGGACTTCCCGCCCCTTCGATGACGAGGCGATCGTATTCGTTCATTAACGTTTCAAGCGACTGTTGAATGACAGCCAGCCCTTGATGAAAAAACTCGTTCCGGTAGGCGAACGCCTGCATAGTGGCATACGGTTTGCCTAACACGACAATTTGCGACTCATGCTCGCGGTTTGGCTTAATTAAAATCGGGTTCATCTCAGCGCGAGCCGCCACCCCGGCCGCTTCGGCCTGAATGCCTTGCGCCCGCCCGATCTCTTTTCCGTCCGGTGTCACATACGAGTTTAACGACATGTTTTGTGACTTAAACGGCGCCGTCTTCCAGCCATCTTGGGCAAAAATGCGGCAAAACGCCGTCGCAATGACGCTTTTTCCAGCGTCGGAATGAGTGCCTTGAAACATGATTGGCAGCGCGTCAGCCATCATGTTTCACCTTCTCGCATTCCGAAAGCCACCGTTCGACCATCGCCGGGGCGGACGCAAAATGGAAATGGACGTAGCCAGCGACAAGCCGATGCGCTAGGTAGCCGTCCGGCTTCGCTCCGAGCCGCCCGCTCGTTTCATAGGCAAACGGCACGTCACCGCGCGGTTCGTACGTCGAGTAATGAAACTCATGCCCGCGCGCCCGCTCCCCTTCCGGCAATAGAAAGTTTCCTTTCCTTCCGTGCACTTCACGGTACCCAAGCGCGGCCAGCTTCCGCTGCATAACGACCCGACCCGGAATGACGCCTGCCATTTCGTATTCTGTTCCATCGGCTGTCATCAGCCGCTCGGTCAAAAACATAAACCCCCCGCATTCCGCCAATGTCGGCAACCCGCGTTCAATGGCGGTGCGAATCGACTGCTTGACCGCGGTTTGGCGCGCCAATTCAGCGGCAAATTCTTCCGGAAAGCCGCCGCCGATATACAAGCCGTCCACCTCGTCGGGAAGCGGTTCACCGGCGAGCGGGGAAAAATAAACAAGCTCGGCGCCGCAAGCGGAAAGGATTTCGAGGTTTTCCGGATAGTAAAAGTGAAAAGCGGCGTCCTTGGCCACCGCCACGCGCGCGCGATACAGCCGCGAAGGGCGAATGAGCGGGGCGGACGGCGCCAGGGCAGGCGCCTCAGCGATCGAAAGCAGCGTCTCCCAATCAACCGCGGCCGCGATTTTTCTCCCCAATTCAGCAAAAAACGAATCCAGCTCTCCGCGCTCCACGGACGGCACCAACCCTAAATGGCGCTCCGGCAGCGACAGCGCATCGTCTTTCGGCAAAAACCCGACGACCGGCAGTCCGCACATTTGCTCGACCGCCGCTTGGATGAGCCGGAAATGCCCCTCGCCGCCGACGCGGTTGGCAAATACGCCAGCGATGTGCACATCAGGGTGAAACGTTTGAAAACCGCGGACGATGGCAGCGGCGCTGCGGGCCATGCCAGAACAATCAACGACAAGGAGAACCGGGCTTTTCGTAATAGCGGCAATCTCCGCCGTCGACCCGTCATCGGACAACGGCTGCTTCCCATCAAACAGCCCCATTACCCCTTCGATGATAGCAATATCCGCTCCCTCGCAACCGTTCGCCAACACCGTCCGCACCATTTCCGTTCCGGTCATCCAGCTGTCCAAATTGCGCGACGGCCGGCCGGTGACCGCCGTATGATACGTCGGGTCAATGTAATCCGGCCCGCATTTAAATCCTTGCACGATGCAGCCTTTTTGCTTGAACGCCGCCATCAACCCGAGCGTCACCGTTGTTTTGCCGGCGCCGCTGCCGGTTGCAGCGATGACCAATCGTCGCATGTCTCTTTCTCCTTTCTTCGCATCCTCGCCTTTGCTTGATGATCGATGAGCGCGACGGAAATCGTCACATTGCCGGACTTCTTTTTGACGAGCGTCATCGCCTCGGCGCCGCTATACAATTTCGCCGCCGGCTCGCTCACCGCGTAGGCGCCGGTGTAGCGGTACACCGTCTCCGACGGTGCTTCGATCGGCACTTCGTTTAATTGTTCCGGCGTGTACGTCACAAATTCCCAGCCGTATTTGCCGACAATTTCCCGAAGCCCGGGCTCATCTTTTTTCAGGTCGATCGTGCATACCGCCTTAACGCTTTTGATCGAAAAACGGAGCTCAGCCAGCGTCTCGCAGATGACCGTTTCAATTTCCTCAGCCGGTGTCCCCCGGTTGCAGCCGATACCAAGCACGATCACTTTTGGGCGATACAACACACCGTTTTGCAAAATCGCCTCTTCTTCCGGCTCAAGCAGCCGATGGGTGACTACAAGCGCCGCTGCCGGGTGAGCGGCCATCGCTGAAGCGATAGAGTCATATACTGTCATGTTTTTCGGCAACGGACGTCCTTCCGGCCACCAGCCGGTTTCGCCCGATTCTTGCACGACGGCGACCGGCTCTTCGTTGACGACCGCTGCACTGACCGGCGTCAACTTGTCCGCCGATTCCCACTCCCAGCCGTACGCGCGGCCAAATAAGTCAACGGCGATCGTTTGCTGTACATCCGAAGCAGTCGTAATGACCGGTCGGGCGTCAAGGATCGCAGCCACGCGCCGCGTCAATTCGTTCGCCCCGCCAAGATGGCCGGAAAGAACGCTGATCGCATGTTCCGCCTGATCATCGATGACAACGACCGCCGGATCAATCTTTTTGTCTTTTAACAATGGGGCAATCATGCGGACGACCGCACCAAGTGAAATGATGCAAATGAGTCCGTCGTAACGGGCGAACAGTTCCGGCAGCAACGCCTTTACATTGCCGGAAAACAGGCGGATGCCGCATCGATCTTCATCTCCGTGGGCGAATTTATCCGTATAATAGACGTCCGCCCCGTCCAGCTCACGGCCGAGCCGGCGGGCAATTTCGACCCCGTGTTTCGTAATGGCGACAACGGCATATGCGGTCTGTTTCCTCTTTTTAGCAACCATATCATCCACGCTCACTATTCCCCCTTTCGGTATCCGTGCGTAAACGTACGGTCGTACAGTTTTGAGCGGTAGCCGCGCTCATGGATGTGCGGATCAAGCGCCCAGCCGGCAAAAATGATGGCATGCTTCGTCACCCTATGACGCCGCATATCATCGGCCAGCGTCGCCACCGTCGAGCGGATGATGATTTCATCCGGCCATGTCGCCTTATACACGGCAACGGCCGGGGTGTCACCGCTCCAGCCGGCATCAAGCAAGGCGGCAGCCACTTTTTTGGCCAATGTGGCGCTTAAAAAGAGAACAAGGGTGCAATGATGTTTTGCCAGTTCTTGTAATCTCTCATGCGGCGGGACCGGCGTCCGCCCTGCGGCGCGCGTGAAAATGACTGTCTGCGTCAGCTCCGGAACGGTAAGTTCGGCCTGCACGGCGGCGGCAGCGGCAAAGGCCGAGCTGACGCCGGGCACGATCTCGACCTCAACTCCTTCTTGTTTCAACAAGGCGATTTGTTCGAGCGTCGCTCCATAAATCGATGGATCGCCGGTATGAACGCGCACAACGAGCCGTCCTTGTTTCACTTGTTCAATCATCGCCGCCACCAGTTGCTCCAAATGCATGCCAGCTGTATGGAAGACATCCGCTTCCGGCTTCCGGTAGCGCTCAATCAGTTCCTCACTCACTAATGAGTCAGTGTAAAAAATGGCATCTGCCGAGGCAAGGAGCTCGGCGCCGCGGACGGTGATCAAATCCGGCGCTCCCGGTCCCGCTCCTATGATATACAGCTTCACTTTCTCACCACCAGCAATGTCAAATATTCTAGTTCTGCCCCCTCAATCTGCTCCACATCCCAAATGACTTCTTCTTCTGACGTTACTTTCGTCACGACCGCAGCGCGCTGAAGCAAATCGAGTTCGCGAAGCAGCTGAATCATAAAATCGATCACTTTCGCTACTTTGAAAAAGACAACGCAATCGTGCCCAAGGAGCACCGCTTTCATCGCTTCATAGTCGGCGCGCGCCGGCACAATGGCCACTTGCTCGTCGCCGTCGGCCAACGGAAGGCGGAGACGGGCGGCAGCGGCGTTCGCCGAGCTGATGCCAGGGATGACTTCGATCAGCGCCTCTGGATAACGGCGTTCCATCACGTTCATAAGATGAATAAACGTGCTGTACAATAACGGATCGCCTTCCGTGACAAAGGCGACATCACGCCCGGTTGCTAATTCTGCCCAAATGGCATCCGTGGCTTCGTTCCATTTCGGCTCGAGCACGCTTATGTCTTTCGTCATCGGAAAATGAAGCCCGAGCCGCCGTTTTTCATCCGGGGCAAAATAAGCATCAATAATTTGTTCGGCATAGCTTTGGCTTTGCCGCCCTTTTTTTGGATAGGCAATCACATCCGCCTCTTTGAGACGGCGATACGCCTTCACGGTCATCAGCTCCGGGTCGCCCGGGCCGACGCCAATGCCGTACAACGTGCCGGTCATTCGTCTCCCTCCCGTTTCGCAGCAATGATGTATACCGGATTAAGCGCCTCAAAACGCGTCAATTCTAAAATCGGCTTGCTTCTTGCGACCTGCGCCAGCGCAATGTCGACATGAAATCCGCGCGCCCGCAGCTCGCGGCACGCTTCGGCGAGCGTTTCGACCGTTGCCGCGTTGATGACAATGCGCCCGTTTTTTTTCAGCCGTTTCGTACAGACGTCCAATAGCGGCGCCATCGCGCCGGATGTGCCGCCGATAAAAATGGCGTCCGGGTCAGCAAACTCGTCGAGCCGATCGGGCGCTTTGCCGTGGACGAGCGTCAGGTCGACGCGGAATTTGCGCAAGTTTTGCCGGCAAATGTCGATATCGTGTTCATTTTTTTCAATGGCAAACACCGCCCCATCACGGGCGATTTTCGCCGCTTCAATCGCCACTGAACCGGTGCATGTGCCGATGTCCCACACGACGCTGTCCGGGCGGAGGCGCAAAGCGCTTAAGCCGAGCACGCGAATTTCTTTTTTCGTAATCAATCCTTTATCCGGCTTGCGCTGAAAAAATTCATCATCCTCAATGCCAAGCGGCCAGGTGGGGCTTGGCATCGTCTGGCGCAACACGACTATATTTAATGGAAGAAACTCGGTTTCGGCCATTTCTTCGAGCTTGAAAAACCGGCATCGTTCATTCGGCCCGCCGAGCTCCTCGCCGACAAACGCCTCGTACTCGGTCATGCCATACTCCAGCAAATAGCGGGCGATCGCCGCCGGGGAGTTCGTTTCATCGGTCAAAATGGCGACTTTGCGCCGTCCGTCAATGCGTTGGGCAAGCCCGGTCAACGGCCGGCCGTGGACGCTGATGAACGTCGCATCTTGCCATGACTCCCCCATTTTCGCAAACGCCCATTGCACCGAGCTGACCGCCGGATATACCTCAATTGGCAACTTGTTCGCCAAATAGCTGCCCATCCCGTAAAAGAGAGGGTCGCCAGAAGCCAATATGATCGTCATTCGCGTCTCATTTTGGAGCTGCTCGACCAATTCCGTCAGCTTGCTGCGGATGACGATCGTTTCACCTTTGTAGTCCGGAAACATCGCCAATTGCCGCCTGCCGCCGACAAGCAGCTCGCTCTCCTCAATCCAACGCTTGTACAGAGCAGGCAAGCCCGCCGGACCGTCGGCGCCGATGCCGATCAGCTTAATCGTTCCCATTCGTCTCCACCGCCTTTCCTAATCGTTGTCCGTTCATCGTGTAAATGGATGTCTCGACCGTCATGCCGCCGCCGACTTCGTTAAACGCCGCCCGGCAGCACGCTTCGCACAATAGCTGAAAAAATGTTGTGCAGCCCGCTTCCTGCATCATGTCGCCGACTTGCGCCGCCGTATTCGCCTCGCGGACGGCGGCAACGAGCGATGCCGGAGCACCGGCTTGTTCCGCCAACCGAGCCAAAAAGCCGAAATCGACCGGCGCGCTTTTAGCGTGAACCATCATGACTCCTTGGGCGACTTTTGAAAACTTCCCCATCATCCCGACCATCGACACCGTTTCGATGCCGAGCCGCTTGCATTGTTTCAGCGTAAAGCCAACAAAATCGCCCATTTCAATAAACGCCTCTTCCGGTAAACCCGGATATTCCTGCATGGCGTATTTCTCGCTCCGCCCCCCAGTCGTAATGACGACATGACGGCAGCCATTCGCTTTCGCCACTTGAATGGCTTGCACGATGCTCGCTCGGTAGGCCGCAGTCGAAAACGGGACGACGATGCCGCGCGTCCCTAAAATCGAAATGCCGCCGATGATGCCAAGCCTCGCATTTAACGTTTTTTTAGCGATCTCTTCGCCGCCCGGCACGGAAATGACGATGTTCACCCCGCGGGCGATGCCGTATTGCTCGAGCACTTCCTTTGCGGTTTCACGAATCATCTTCCGCGGCACGGGATTGATCGCCGCCTCGCCGACCGGCACCGGCAAGCCCGGCTTCGTCACGCGCCCGACCCCTTCGCCGCCGTCAAGATGCACACCCGGGGATGATGCCCACGAGACGGTCGAAACAATCAACGCTCCATGCGTCGCGTCCGGGTCGTCGCCGCCGTCTTTCACGACAGCAGCTGTCGCCGTTGACCCATCATATGTACACGACTGTACAGAAAATGTCACAGACCGTCCGATCGGCAACCGAATCGTCGCTTCCGTCTGCACCCGGCCGGTAATGAGCGCCGTGAGTGCTGCTTTCGTCGCCGCCGTCGCGCATGACCCGGTCGTATATCCTTCCCGCAGCGTTTTTTTCGCTTCCATCGCCCATCACACTCGTTCCGCCAAGAGTGATAAAGCGTTCAAAGCGGCGACCGTCACTGTGCTTCCCCCTTTGCGGCCGCGATTCGTAATAAACGGCACATCGAGCTTGGCCAGCTCTTCTTTCGATTCCGCCGCAGACACAAACCCGACCGGCAGGCCGATCACCAGCCCCGGCCGCGCTTCTCCTTCCTTAATTAGGCGAATGAGCTCAAGCAGCGCAGTCGGCGCGTTGCCGATGGCGAAAATGCCGCCTTCTGCTTCTTTCACCGCCTTGCGCATGGCGACGATCGCCCTTGTCATGTTCAGCCGCTTCGCTTCGGCGATGACGTCTTCATCGGAAATATAGACGCGCACCGCTCCGCCAAATTTCTCGAGGCGTGCTTTATTGACGCCGACTTGCACCATTTGTACATCGGCGACGACGAGCTTGCCGCGGCGAATGGCGTCGATGCCGGCGCAGACAGCGTCGGGATGAAAGAGAAGGCTTTTTCCAAGCTCAAAATCGGCTGAAGCGTGAATAACGCGCTGAACGATCGGATATTGCTCAGCTGTAAACGAATGCTCGCCGATTTCTTCATCAATGATTTGAAAGCTGCGCGCTTCAATTTGCTCCGGCTGGACGGTCGCCGGACGAAACGTCGTATGGAAATCCATTTGTTTCTCTCCTTTCATCATTCATTAGAACAGCGGGGGAGCGGCATAAACTAGTCGTCTTGTTTCCATGTTGAATGGGCATCTTAATCAGATGTTCCCGCCTTTTCCATTGGCAGCGACAAACGGGCAGAAACCGACGCTTGTTGTTTCAACGCCTCAAGGACGCCGGCAAAGTCGGTATACACTGTGCCGTATGCTAGGCGCGGGCGGCGAATGACGATCGTTTCAATGCCAAGCTCCTCGGCAGCAGCGAGCTTTTCATCAACAAATCCGACTTTGCCGCTCTCTTTCGTGATAACTAAGGTGACACCAAAATGGCGGAACAAGGCAAGATCCAGTTCCTTCGTAAACGGCCCTTGCATGGCAATGATCTGTTCTTGCGAAAAACCGAGCCGCTCACATTTTTCCAAATTGTCTTTGCGCGGCAGCATCCGAGCAATCACCCGCACGTCAGGCCGGCCAAGCAGCTTGGCGGCGAAAATATCGAGCGTTTTGCTGCCAGTCGTCAGCATGACGACACCGCCTTTTTCGGCCGCCAGCTCCGCCGCTTCTTCATAGCTGTCGACAAACGTGACCGTGCCGGACACAAGCGAAGACGCTTGCCGCTCATAGCGGATGTACGGAAGGCCCGCTTCGGTCGCTGCTTGCATAGCGTTTTTCGATGCCTCTTCAGCAAATGGATGACTGGCGTCCACGATCGCTTTCGCTCCGTTCGCTTTGGCAAGCCGGGCGAGCTGGGCGGCATCCAAGCGGCCGACATGGGCGCGGACGCCGGCAGCTTCTAGCTGTTCGGCCGCATGGTCGGTGACGACCGTTGCTAACACCGCATATCCTTCGTTTTGCACCGCAATCGCCAGTTTGCGGGCGTCGCTCGTACCAGCGAGCAGCAAAATCATTGGCATTTCCCCCTTAATGATGATGGTGGTGATGATGGGCGGCGTGCAGCCGGTATTGGCAAACATCGCAGTTCATCGCCACAGTTTGACCGAGCGCTTCGTTCAGCCGGTCAAGCACGATCGTTTCTAGTTGTGGATGAAATCCGAAATAGCCGGCCAAGGCGAATGAAACGCCGGCATGGTCGGCGCGGTACTGCTCGACTTGCCGCTCGAGCCGTTTGATGAGCACACCGGTGAATAGAAAATACGGCAGCACAACAATACGCCGCGCCCCAAGCGCGATACAGCGGCGGACGGCGTCATCAAGCGACGGTGTCGTCACACCCATGAACGCCGGCTCAACAAGCGCATAGCTCGTTTGTTCCCAAAACAGGCGGGCGATTTTATACAAGTCGCTGTTGGCATCCGGGTCGCTCCCGCCGCGCCCAAGCAATATGACCGCCGTCTCGCGGCCGGGGGCTTCCGGCTGCTCGCCGATTTCTTGCAACCGTTCATGCAAAATCGCCAATGTCTGCTCATGAATCCCAATCGGCCGTCCATACCGGAATATCAGATGTGGGTAACTCTGCTTCGCCTCATCGATTTCCGCCGGAATATGAAGCTTTGAATGCCCGGCCGGCAATAAAATGAGCGGGAGGATGATCACTTCCTTCGCTCCAGCTTCTGCGCAAAGACGGATGCCTTCGCTGATCGATGGACGCCCAAACTCTAAAAAACTTGTTTCGATATAAAACGTGTCAGCAATACGCTGCCGCAGTCCGGCGACAAACTGCTGCACTTGCTCATTCCCTTCCGGGTCTCGACTTCCATGGCCGACAAACAAAATGGCTCTCATTCTCGTTCCTCTCTCCTTCTCCTTTTAGTCGCCGCACGCCGGCACTTCCACCATTGTCGCCGGTGTCGCTTCTTGATGCGAAAAACGGCCGAGCTGTTTCACCCGATCGAAAAACTTATGAAACCGCTCGTTCGGATAGGCGTGTTCTTTATATTGCTCAATCACCTCAGTGACGATGGCTACAATCTCCTCGGGCGGCAATCCTTCGGCGACAAGCTGGCCGGGATGAGCGTTGCGGCCGACCGTTTTCCCCCCCAAAAACAAATCAAATTTCCCTTTTCGGTACACAAGCCCGATGTCTTCACGCACCGCACCGTAACACGCCATGCCGCAACCGTTGATGCCGAGTTTCAGCTCCTTCGGCAGCGCCATGCCGCCTAATCTCCGCGCCAATTCTTCAGCGTACGGAATGGCATCTTTTTTCTCTCCATCGCAAAAATCACACGCTTTGACTGTCAACACGTTACCGATCGGCATGACCATCAAGCCAGCAGCGGCCAGTTTAGCCACAAGGCCATCCGGGTCATCAGTCACCCGTTCCATTTTGATGTAATGATCCGGCGTGTAGGTCAGTTTTCCGTCGGGGCCTGCTGTCTCCGCTAGGACAAGCAACTGTTCTGCGGTAAACAACTTGTTGGCCACCCCAGGACTTACGGCTGCTTCAAACAGGACGTTTTCCGCTTTTCGCCGTTTCCGGTTTTCAAGCGCCGCAAGCGCATCTTCAGCGGCTTCTCTCGCTTGCTGTCGCGATAATATATCTGTCGGCCGCGGCTGCTTGTCCACTGCCTGTCTAGCGACAGCAGTCGAACCGACCATACTCGCCGGCCGAGCTCCCGTTTGCCGCGTTTCACCTGAAAATGGCGGGATGCCGGCGGATGCCAAGGAAGTGCGATTGTTCAAAGCGGCGGCCCGCTTCACTTCAACATCACCGGTTGCCTGCGGCTCCATCTGTTCTAACGCCCATGGCTCAGCTTCTTTGCGCAGCCGCTCGTGCGGCTTGAGCGGCTGGACGGCCGCGGTCAAATGGTATTTGCGTTGATAGCCGCGCGGCGTAATCATCAATCCGTCATGCACAAATGTCGTCGAATTGCCAATGATCACAGTCGTCAACATGCCAATTTCATGGTCAAGCATATGCGCCAAATCGGTGAGGACGATCTGCTGCCGTTCGCGGTACGCGCTTTTCACAAGTCCAACCGGTGTCGTCGGCGCCCGGTGGCGGAGCAGAATGCGCTGCGCTTCGACAATCTGCCTAGTGCGCCGCCCGCTTTTCGGGTTGTAAAGCGCGATGACAAAATCGGCCTCCGCCGCGGCTTCGAGCCGCTTTTCAATCAGCTCCCACGGCGTCAAATGGTCGCTCAAGCTGATCGTGCACGCATCGTGCATAATCGGCGCCCCAAGCAAAGCGGCGCATGAGTGAATGGCAGAAATGCCTGGGATGACTTCCACTTCAATCGGATCGTCTTTCGTCCATCCTTTTTCAATCAGCACTTCGTAGACGAGCCCCGCCATGCCGTACAACCCGGCGTCGCCGCTTGAAATGACGGCGACCGTTTTGCCGCGCTCGGCCCATTTCACAGCTGCTTGGGCGCGGCTCACTTCTTCGGTCATACCGGTGCTGATGATTTCCTTTCCGGCGATCAAATCGCGCACAAGCTCAATGTAGGTTTTATAGCCAATGATGACGTCGCTTTCTTCAATCGCTGCCCGGGCCCGTTTCGTCATATGCTCGACACTGCCCGGGCCGAAGCCGATAATGAGCAGTTTGCCGCTCATCATGATTCCCTCCTTTGCCAGTTGAGGTAGAACGCTAATAGCCCCCCCATTTTCCAGCGCCGAACTCTTTCCGCAACGATTTCAGTGCCAGTCGTTCTTCATGCAACACAGCTGCCACCTGTTGTTTCTTTGGCCGCCACGCTCGCCAAAGCCGCACAAACAGCGGAACATCTAAGCGAATGTCCAAAAGCCGATGGCGGTCGGCGAATACGTCCTCCGGCGCTCCTTGCATCACGATCCGCCCTTCGTGCATGACCGCGACGACATCCGCCCACTGCCAGACAAAATCCATATCGTGGGTGGCAATCAATACAGTCGTCCCCGCCTGGTGGATCGCCTCGATTTGCTCAAGGAACTGCTTTGTCTGGTGCTGATCCAAGTAGGCGGTCGGCTCGTCAAGCACGAGCAAAGCCGGTTTAGCCGCCATCGCACAACAGAGCGTCAACCATTTTTTCTGCCCGAGACTGAACTGGTGGGTCGGACGGTCCAACCAATTCTGGAGCTCGTATTCTTCTGCGATCTCGGCGAGCGCCTCCCCCATTTTTTTTCTATCGATTCCGGCATGGGCGAGGCTGATGGCCAATTCATCGCGCACAAGCGGAGCGAGGATTTGATGCTCCGGATTTTGAAAGACGATGCCAACTTCACGCCGCCACTTCGCCCAATCAGCGCCGCGTTCATACATGTTGTCTCCTTTCCAGTACACCGCTCCTTCCTGCGCCCGCAACAACCCGTTCAAATGGAGAAACAGCGTCGTTTTGCCGCATCCGTTCGGCCCGATCAAGGCGCATTTTTTCCGCTCCGGAATCTCCCAGTCAATTCCATTGAGCACATAGCGTTCTGAATGGTAGGCGTATTTCACTCGTTCCATTCGCAGCAGCAACATGTTTCACCCTTTCCACCATTCCAGGCCAAGCAGCAACGCCATCATGACGCCGGCCGCAATATCTGCAAGAGGCACATCCGTCTTTTCCCGCTGATGCGTATACACAGCCGACGCGATTCCTCCGCGCGCCGCAAGCGAACGGCTGAACGCTTCATATGATTGCCACGTTTTCATCCACAGTTGATACATAAGCATCCCGCCATGGCGCCAATGCGTTCCGCCGTTGCGGGCGCGCAACGCCAGCCACAGCTCAACCGCCGCCTGCTCAAGCAAAAAGATGAAGCGGTACATCAGAAAACAAAGCTCGATGACTGCCGCCGGAAGACGGCAACGCCGCAGGACGGCAAATAATTCCGGCGCCGGCGTGGTGATCAGGAGGAAAAACAAACAAGACCACGCCGCCAAAGAGCGAACGGTGAGTTCAGCGGCTGGCCGCAGCTGGCTATAGGCAATGGATAACCGAAGAGGAAAAGAAATAGAAACGACCATTGCCAATAAGCTGACTCCTAAAAAAACTGAAGCGGCGGCCATTGCTTTTCCATACAGCGAAAGCGGGACACCTGCCCGGCCAATGATCCAATATGTCATCCCCGCCATAATGAGCAGCTGTTCGCGCCAGCTGCTTATCATCCCAAGCACCAACAAGACCACCGCCATCGCCAGCTTCCATTCCGCTCGCCACGTCCGCAGCCGATTGTCGTAGGCGAACCGATCAAACTCGCGAATCATGCCCATTCTTCCGTTCCGATCGCCCTTTATACAAGCCGATGACGTAGCCGATGACGCCGGCGCCAAGGGCGGCTTGCAGCGAGAACAGCAGCGTTTCCACTTCGCCGCCCGGCGGGGTGAAAATCGATTCAAACCACGGCCGATAATGCGGAGCGAGTATTTGAATCGCCCGCTCCGCCTGGTCGTCGGTGCCGCCAAATTCCGAGCCCCGCGCCCACCAAAGCGGAAGGATGATCAACAGCAGGACGAAAGCGAACAGCCACCGGTTTTTTTTCATCGAATCACGCCCCCTTTTCTCGTTGGAATAGCGGAGAGGCTTGGTATGAAGCAAGCCAGTTCCAGACCATCACCGTCAAAATGCCTTCCGTCACCGCCAACGGCACTTGAGTGATGGCAAAAATGCCGGCAAATTTCAAAAACGAAGCGAGCACGCCGCCCTCTAGGGCCGGAAATGCCAAAGCCAGCTGGACGGATGTGGTCACATACGTGGCCAAATCGGACAAACAAGCGGCCAAAAACAGCGCCATCCGCTGCGATACGAAACGGCGGCGATGCAGCTGATACACACTAAACGCAACCAATGGCCCAACGACCGCCATCGACAAAGCGTTTGCCCCCAATGTCGTCAATCCACCATGAGCAAGCAGCAAAGCTTGGAACAGAAGAACCATCGTGCCGATGACAACCATCACCCATGGCCCAAACAAAGCTGCTCCGAAGCCGATGCCGGTCGGATGGGAGCTGCTGCCGGTGACGGACGGAATTTTCAGCGCTGACAGCACGAACGTAAACGCCCCAGCCAATGCCATGAGCAACTTTTGCTCCGGATGCTCTTTCAGCGTGTGGACAAGACGACGTAAACCAAACAAGAAAAAAGGAAGAAACAATCCCCACCAAAACAGCGCCCATTTCGCTGGCAAAAACCCTTCCATAATGTGCATGGCGTACGTTTCTTGTTCATTCGTCAAGAAGAAATAACCGGCCAATAACACCGTGATTGCAAGCCAACGTCTTGTTCGCATCGTTTATCGATTCGCCCCCTTCTGTTGATTTGCTGTTTTCCGCTTCCCAATCGGCGCCTCGCTTTCCCCTGCTGGCGCCCATATGCACCCTGCCTCCTCATCAAACTCATACGTCGCCCATTCGCGAAGCGGCGCCCCTTCACAAAGATGGAGGTGCACAATCTCCCTCGCCTTTTCCGGCGTCATCCGCCGGTACCAGACGCCATCCGGGTAAACGATCATCACGCACGCGTCTTGACAACGACCGTTGCAGCGCGTCCGTGTCGTATGAACAATGTCATCCAGCCCGAGTCTGGCAATCTCTTCACGGACCGCCAGCGTGACGTCATCCCCACCATGGCGCAGACACGTTCCCCCGTTGCAAATCAGCACATGATGCCTCACTCCTCGCAAATCCCACGTCGCCATCCAATTCCCCCTTTTGCAAGATTGATAGAAATGAAAACCATTCAGCTTCGCTCAAAGAAAAATAAAAAAGCACCTCTATCGCAGAGGTGCAGAAAAATGCATGCGAAGCCATAAATAAGCCAAAAAGCCTCATTCAGCCATCATTCTCCCGCACGTCTGCCTATAGTCCCGTAGGCATCCGTCCGATCCAAACAAGGCAGGTCTCCTGACTTAGGATCATCGCTTTGCGGCGCCTTCCCGAAGAATCCTTCAGTGACTTGTTGCCGCAAAACTCCCCATCACAGTGGCGGGTACCGTGACGGATTTTCACCGTACTTCCCTTTTCACTCAAGCCCTAAGCGGGCTGAGCACCTTGCTTGTCTTTCGCCAATATATACGCTGTCATGGAACAAGCATCCTTTTTCATCGTAGTACAACGATGGCTCCATCGTCAACCGTTTTTTTCCGACAAACTCGCTTGCGCGATGACGATGCCGTCCGCATCCGCATACACATATGCGCCTGGTTCCCAACGGACGCCGCCAAATTCAAGCACGGCATCACGGGCGCCTTTTCCCTCTTTTTTGCTTTTCACCGGGCAGGTGCCAATAGCCATCACACCAATCGGCATCGCGCCGATTTCTGCGGAATCGCGAATGCAGCCGTGGATAATGACGCCAGCGAGCCCCCTCTCGCAGGCGATTTGCGCCAGTCGATCGCCTAATAGCGCGACGCGGCGCGATCCTTTTCCGTCCACAACAAGCACTGTGCCCGGCGGCACCGTCTCGAGCGCTTCGCGGACAAGAACATTGTCTTCAAGCACGTCAACGGTGGCAATCGGGCCGGAAAACGTCCGTTTTCCACCGTACGACTGAAAGGCAAGATCGCACACTTGCAGTTCGTCAAGAAATTGATCACATAAATCAGCCGTTTTCACCATTATTCCTCTCCTTTCGTTTTTTTCATTCGCTGCCATTCGTCAAAATCCTGCCGCCGCGGCGATTTTTTAGCGGCGTCCTTTCTTTGATTTCGAATCGCGAACAACAATCAGTCCTTTTCTCCGGTGCGCAAGTGCCTTCTTACAAAAAAAAACGGCCTCGTGCCGAAGTGGCAGAAGACCGTTTTTGCCAGCCAAAGACCGATGCTCCCTAGCCGGCTTATTCAGCTGGGCTAGCTGGATTCGAACCAGCGCATCACGGAGTCAAAGTCCGTTGCCTTACCGCTTGGCTATAGCCCAACGTGTTTGTTGTCATTCACAGTATGCAGCACGACGCCTCCCTTTATACGTAAAAACGAATATCGTTTTGCAACAGACGGCAAAATACGCATAAGCATTCACACTGCGCACGTTTTACCACATCTTCATCCTCTCTTTACAACCGTTTCATGCCAATGAGGTATGATGCAAACAGAAAGGGGGAAACGACGTTGTGCCGAATATGGATTTATGTCGGGTTCTTGCTATGGCTGCCACTAGGCTTAGACTCTTTGGCTGCTCTACAGCCGTCTGTCGCCCGTGAGCCGATCATTATCGCCCATCGCGGCGCTTCCGGGCATGCGCCAGAGCATACGCTTGCCTCCTATCGGCTTGCCGCCCGCATGCATGCTGATTATATGGAGGCCGACGTACGGATGACGAAAGACGGAAAGCTCATCGCCATGCATGATGCAACGCTCACCCGAACGACCAATGTCGAAACCGTCTATCCTCGCCGTTCCCCGTGGCGGGTTGGCGATTTTTCGCTCGCCGAGCTGAAGCGGCTTGATGCCGGCTCCTGGTTTGGCAGGCGCTTTGCCGGCGAACCGATCCCGACACTTGAGGACATCATACACACGCTGAAATCAGAACAAATCGAAGCCCCTTTGTATATTGAACTAAAGCAGCCCGGCCTTGAAAAAGCCGTCGTACAGCTATTGCAAAAACACCATTATTTACAGCGCGGCCGCATCATGTTTCAATCGTTTCACCCCGAGAGCTTACAGGCGTTAAGGCCGCTCATCCCGCGCGGCATTCCGCTCATCCAGCTGCTTGGAGAAAGCGCAGCGGCAAATAGCAATCGTAACGAACTGTTGCAGCGAATCGCCGTCTATGCCGATGGCATCGGCTTGCCGCTTTCACTCGCCAATCAAGAATGGGTGGATGCCGCTCATAGCCGTGGGCTCATCGTGCATGTCTACACGGTTAACGACACCCGCGACCTTGCGCGCCTATGCTCTATCGGCGTTGACGGATTATTTACCGACTACCCGGACCGCCCCATCCGCATTGCTGCTTGCCGCCAGCCGCCCCGTGGCTAACCGATGTTTGGGCGGCTTCTTATTTGTCAACATAATATAATTACAGTTTATTTCATCAAAAACATGATCCTGGTCTATTATAGAAAAAAGACGGATCGATTCGATTATTGATGACACAAACCGTCTGTTCACAGCCACAATAGCCCCGCCGTCCGCAAGGAAATGCTTGCACATGGGCTACATAAACCGTTCGGCTTTGCCGCCCCCCCTCTACTGGTTGATCAAGCAGATTCAAGAATGAAAAAAGCGGACCGTTCACGGACCTCTTTTTGTGAAACACTTTTTCACAAGCAACCATATTTTGCATCCGTCTTCCGTCACCGTTTTGGAAACTGAAAGGACAGCTTCTTGTCGTTTTCATCCCACACAAGGACAGCGTCAAACGTTTTTCCACCTTTGTTGAATCCTTTAATGACATTCGTTTTTCCTTGTGCAAGCAGCTTTTTCATATTCACCGCCGAAATCGACTTGCCGAGAATGCGTTTTGAGACCGTAAACGAGCAGCTCGTTTTCGCATATTGGTCACAGCCGTACAACGTTCCTTTGTCAACGACGGTTCCGCCGCAAAGCGGACAGCGCCCAAGCGGTTCACCGACCGTTTTTTTCATTTTCGTCCGCTGGATCGAAGCGGTGTCAAGCCCGCTGAAATTCCAGCTCGGCGCAGCAGCGATGGCATCAGCCACCACTTTTTGCGCCAGTTTTTTCGCCTGTTCCATAAACGCAGCGGAGGAGGCCGCTCCTTCGCCAATTTCACTTAAACGCTGTTCCCATTTTGCTGTCATTTCCGGCGAGGCAAGGATCGTGCCGCCGAGCGCCTCGACCAATACTTTGGCCTTGTCCGTCGCATACACAAGGTTGTTTTTCACTTCGATATACTTCCGCTCTTTCAGCACGGTAATGATCGCCGCCCTTGTCGCTTCTGTGCCAAGCCCTTCCGTTTTGGCGAGCACTTTTTCAAGCGCTTCATCGTCTAAAAATTTTCCGGCTGTTTTCATCAGCGTAATGAGCTGCCCTTCTGTATACCGTTTCGGCGGTTCTGTTTTTCCTTCTTTTACTTGGATGTCCGCCACTTTGCCCGCTTCACCTTGACGAAGCAACGGAAGCACCGTTTCCTCTTCCTCCTCATGCGGGCGAATGACCGCGCGCCACCCTTCTTCGATGACTTGTCTTCCTTTCGTGACGAAGCGAGCCCGTCCATCGACCAATGTCGCAACAGTCGTATAGTCGATGATCGCCGCTTGGCAGTGGGCGGCAATTAAGCGGCGGACGATCAGGTCATACACTTTCCGCTCATCGGTCGACAGCTTTTCTGGGTCAACGACTTGTTCGGTCGGAATGATGGCATAATGATCAGTCACTTTCTTTTCGTTTACATAACGTTTGTTATGTAAAACCAAAGGATGGGGCAACGGAAAATACGAAGCGTACGCCGGAAATGACGACAACTTTTGTAAAATGACTGGGAACGTTTCCGCCTCTCCTTTCGTTACATGCATCGAATCAGAGCGCGGATACGAGACGATTCCTTTTTGATAGAGCGACTGCAGCACATCAAGCGTTTTTTTGGGGGAAAAGCGGTACAGTTTGTTCGCCGTCGCCTGCAGCGTTGACAGGTTGAACAACAGCGGCGGTTGGAACGTTTTTCGCTCCGTACGGACGTCGGCGACTGCCGCCTGCTTCCCACGGCAAAAGGCTGCGATCTGTTTCGCCATCGCTTCGTCCTTGAGGCGCGTTTGCCCGTTTTCATCCACCCATTTTCCTTCGTAGCGCTTGTTGCCAATGGCAAACGCGGCGATGACTTCCCAAAACAGCTCAGGGCGAAACTGTTCAATTTCCCGCTCACGTCGGACAATTAAGGCCAATGTCGGCGTTTGCACGCGCCCGACGGAGAACACATCGTTCATCCCACGCTCCTTCAGCAACAGGCTGTAGGCGCGTGAGGCGTTCATGCCGACGAGCCAATCCGCGCAGGCGCGGGCGTACGCTTCCTCATACAATGGACGCGTCATCCGCTCGTCGAGCAGGCGGCGAAACCCTTCCTCAATCGCCTTCGGGGTCAATGACGACAGCCAAAGACGCTTCATCGGTTTGTGGACACCGCTTAGACGGATGATGTTGCGCACAATGAGCTCCCCTTCACGCCCGGCGTCGCCGGCGTGAATGATTTCCGTCACTTCCGGCTTGCGCAACAGTTCTTTCACGACATTGAACTGCTTTGCTTTCGCTTTTTCCACCTCGTATTCAAATCGTTCGGGAATGATCGGCAGCGCCTTCAACGTCCACCGCTTCCATTCCGGCCGATACCGCTCAGGCGGGGCAAGCTGGAATAAGTGTCCGATCGCCCATGTCACGTACGCCCCATCCGGAAACAAGTCGTTTGGGAAAATTTCGATATAACCTTGTCGTTTTTTCGTCTGAAAAATGGAGGCGAGCGTTGCCCCTTGATCCGGCTTTTCCGCGATAATGACTTTCATCGGCTTCTCCCCTTACGGCACATCATGCCCCATCGAACTTTGCAAAACGGCGAACCATTGCTCGCGGGAAAGCGACAACGTCAACGCCCGCACTGCAAGATCGATGCGTTCTCGTTTTCCGGAGCCGACAATCGGCATCATCCGTGCCGGATGAACGAGCAACCACGCATACAGCACTTCATCGATCGTCTTGGCGCCAAGTTCCTGCCGCACTTGTTCCAAGGCGGCGCGCAACCGCACCGCCCGGTCATCTTCAGCGGAAAAGACCGCTCCGCCGGCGAGCGGCGACCAGACCATTGGCGGCATTCGCTTTTCCAAGCAAAGATCCACCGTTCCGTCCCCGATATTTTCCAGACGATATGCCGATACTTCGATTTGATTGGTAACAAGCGGAAACGGCAAATACGACTCAAGCATCGAAAGCTGTGAACGTTTAAAGTTCGAGACGCCGAAATAGCGCACCTTTCCGTCCTGTCTCAGCTTCAAAAACGCTTCGGCCACCTCCTCCGGGTTCATGAATGGATCCGGGCGATGAATGAGCAAGACATCGATATAATCCGTGCGAAAATTCCGCAGCGACTGCTCGACCGAGGCGATGATATGATCTTTGCTTGTATCGTACAATTTCATCCCGTACTTCGATGGCAGCTTAATGCCGCATTTTGTCACGATCTCGATTTGACCGCGCAAGCTTGGTTTTAACGCCAGCGCATCGCCAAAGCGCGCTTCGCACGTGTAGTTGCCATAAATATCGGCATGATCAAACGTGGTGATGCCGCGCTCAAAGCAAAATTCAATCAGTGAAAGCAGCTGCTCGGCCGAATAGCCCCAGTCGGCGAGCCGCCAGCAGCCGTGAATAACGCGGGAAAAAGACAAATCATCCGTCAACTGAACTCGTTCCATCATCCTCTTCCTTTCTTCTTTTTTGGCTAAAACGTTCCGATTTGCACATACTACAGACGAGAGGAAAAAAACGGAAAGGATGTGATTGTATGAAGCGCCGGCTCGTTTCGCTGTTCGCGATGTTTCTTTTTGTCATTCCGTGGCCGACGTCAGCCGCTGAAACGGCCTACGAATGGAACTTGGCCGACATTTATCCGTCCGAAGCGGAATGGATGCGCGACTATCAGGCGGTGAGCAGCGCCTTGCCGAAACTGGCAGCCTTTGAAGGCAAACTCGACGAGGCGAAAACGATCGCCAAGCTGTTCGCCCTAAACGAACAAACGGCCCGCAAGCTTGAAAAACTGTCGCTTTATGTCCGTTTAAAACGCGATCTGAACATTGAAGACAAAACAGCTGCCCGGCTTGGGGCGAAAGTGGAAGCGCTCGCCGCCCAATATGCAGAAAAGACCGCATTTATCGAACCGGAGCTGCTCGCCCTTCCGGAGCGGACGCTCAAAAAACTCCAAAACAGCGAACCGCTCAAGCCATATCGCTATTACTTCACCGAACTGCGCGAACAAAAGCCGCATACGCTCACAAAACGCGAGGAACGGCTGCTCGCCAAACTATCACCGACTCTTAGCGAAGCGGAAAACATTTACGACCATGCTTCCCGCGGCGATTACGAGCCGCCGTCTGTCCGCATGCCGGACGGAAAAACAGTGACACTGACGGACCATAAGTATGCCGCCCTCCTTCAACATCGCGACCGTCGTTACCGGAAAGCTGCGTTTGAAGCAAAAGCCAAAAGCTATGAGACGCTCGAACAGACGGCAGCGGCGACGCTGTATGCATCCGTTAAAGCGGACGAGCTGTATGCTGACGTTCGCCGTTATCCGTCCGGCCTAGATGCCGCACTCGCTGCCGACGATGTGCCAAAGAAAGTGTTTGACAACTTGATTGCCGCCGTCCATCGCCACCTGCCGGCGCTTCATCGCTACATTGAATTGCGAAAACAAGCGCTCGGTCTCGACCGTGTCCATAGCTACGATTTATACGTGCCGCTCGTTGGCGAAACGGCGGAATCCATCCCGGTGGAGACGGCAAAAACACTCTTATTGCAAGGGCTTCGACCGCTTGGCGACGACTATATCGAACAGGTGCGCCAAGCGTTTGCCGAACGGTGGCTTGATGTTTACCCACGCCCGAAAAAATATACCGGCGGCTACCATACGGGAGCATATGACACCCATCCGTTCATCTTGCTCAATTACAACGGTTCGCTTGACAGCGTATTGACAATGGCGCATGAGATCGGACACGCCATGCATTCCGTGTACACGAACCGCACGCAGCCATACCATTATTCCGGCCATTCGATTTTCACCGCAGAAGTAGCCTCCACAGCCAATGAATGGCTGATGCTTGATTATTTGTACAAACAGGCGAAAACAAAAGAGGAAAAACTCCGTCTGCTCATCGAACAAATCGAACAAATTCGCGGCACGTTGTACACGCAAGTGATGTATTCCGAATTTGAGCAACAAATCCATGATAAAGTGCGCCAAGGCGGCAGCTTGACGGCGGATGAGCTTAACCATCTTTGGCTTGAGTTGCTGAAAACGTATTATGGCCCGGCATATGCCGCCGATCCGGAAGCCGCGCGCGGCTGGCTGCGCATCCCCCATTTTTATGACGCATTTTATGTATACAAATACGCGACCTCCCTCGCCGCCTCGTACGCCATCGTCAACGGCATTCAAACCGACAAAAGCGGCGAGGCATTGAAGCGGTATAAACAGTTTTTGCGCTCCGGCACGTCGGACGACCCAATCCGCCTGCTCAAGCGAGCCGGCGTTGATATGGCGCGCCCCGAACCAATCGAGCGCGTTTTGCGCCATTTTGCCAAACTCGTTGCCGAACTCGACAAGCAGCTGCAAGGTTAAAAACACACCCATGATACGGAAAAGTGCCCCGCTTCGCCGCGGGACACTTTTTTTCGTGGCAGCGCATTTCCCTCACCTGTTCTCCGGCGGACGCTTGTCACTTGCGACGATAAAACGCCTTATTCATGGAACATTCCGCTTTTGACCCGATGTGAGCAGACTCCCCCGCTCCGTTTTCACAGCTTTGAAACAAGTCGACTGTTACTCGTTTGCAAATGAGCGCTCGAGCTTTTCTTTCACTTTGCGAATGTTTTCCATCTTGTTGTCCCAGCACGCCTGGCTCAAGTCGACAGGATATTGCTCCGGATTGAGCGTCCGTTTGTACTCCTCCCAAAATAAGCCCAAACTCTTCTTCGCATATGCCTGAATATCCGAAAGCGGGGGCGATGTGTAGACGAGTTTGCCGTTGTCAAAAATCGTTTCGTGTAGATCGCGCGCCTCAAAATTTGTGACGAATTTGCTGATGAACGTGTACACCGGATGGAACATTTTCAACCGCTCTTCTTGCTGCGGATTTTCACTTTCTAAGGCGATGTAGTCGCCCTCTGCTTTATGATTGATTTTATTGACGATGCGATACACCCGCTTCAGCCCCGGCGTTGTCACTTTCTCCGGATTGCCGCTGATTTTGATCGTATCGGCCATCAGACCGGCTTCGTTTTCAATCGCGACGAGTTTATACACCGCGCCTAACGCCGGCTGATCGTACGCCGTGATCAGCTTCGTGCCGATCCCCCACACATCGATTTTCGCCCCTTGCGATTTCAAGTTTAAAATCGTATCTTCGTCCAAATCGTTCGAAGCAAAAATTTTCGCGTTTGGGAATCCGGCCTCATCAAGCATTTTCCGCGCTTCTTTTGACAAATAGGCCAAATCGCCGCTGTCAATGCGAATGCCAATGAAATTGATTGCATCACCGAGCTCTTTGGCAACGCGAATGGCGTTCGGCACCCCCGATTTCAACGTATCGTACGTGTCAACAAGAAATACGCAGTCTTTATGGCGGCGTGCATATTTATGAAACGCTACGTATTCGTCCTGATACGCTTGAATCATGGAATGAGCGTGCGTCCCGGCGACCGGAATGCCAAACAGCTTTCCGGCCCGCACGTTCGATGTCGCTTCAATTCCGCCGATATACGCCGCGCGCGCGCCCCACAGCGCGGCATCCATCTCCTGCGCTCGGCGGCTGCCAAACTCCAAGGCCGGTTCGTCCCCGAGAATATGTTTAATGCGCGACGCTTTCGTGGCAATGAGCGTCTGGAAATTGATGATGTTTAAAATAGCCGTTTCGATGAGTTGCGCCTCTGCAAGCGGCGCCTCAATACGCATAATCGGCTCGTTAGCAAAAACGATTTCCCCTTCCCGCATCGAACGAACCGTACCGGTAAAGCGAAGCATCCGCAAATAATCCAAAAAGTCATCGCGATAGCCAAGTTCATTGCGCAAATAGTCGATATCGCTGTCAGAAAAACGGAATCGTTGCAAAAACTGTATCACGCGCTCAAGCCCAGCAAAGACGGCATAGCCGTTGCCAAACGGCAGCTTGCGAAAAAACACCTCAAACACGGCACGGCGCTCATGCATTCCGTCTTCCCAATAGGTTTCGACCATGTTGATTTGATATAAGTCCGTATGGAGCATCAAACTGTCATCGGCATATTTTTCGCTCATGAATGCAGAACCTCCAACACACAAATGACTGCGCCGCCAAATTTCAACTATTTTCATCGTCTATTCTATCACGTTTTCTCCATTATTCCACTATTTCTGCGCCTAACGTATGGCGAAAACGACAAAGTCGCATGGGCAATAAACTGTTTCATCACCCGCACCAGTTCCGCTTCAATCACCTGCCCCGGTTTGCCGCATGTGAGCGCGCCGTCATGGGCGATGACATCAACGGTGTAGTCGATGTTAATCTATTCTAGAATCGCCGTGGCTCGATCGATGAACCTGTCCCAAACAGAATTAATTAAAAACAATCCCCCGTTCCTTTTCATTCGAAAAGCGAAACGGAGGATCGTTCCCGTTCGTTGCCCTTAGCTGTTTTCCGCTGCCTTTGCCGCTTTCAGCTGGCTGCGCAAAATGAGCGATTGAATGATCGAGAAGCAGCCGCCGACGACCCAATAGAGCGACAGCGCCGACGGAACGGAGCTGGCGCCGATAAAAATCATCACCGGCATGATGTACGACATCATCGCCATTTGCGGCATTTGTTCTTGTGTCATCGACGGTGACAAGCGGAGCGAGATAAATGTCGTCAATGCCGCCAAAACCGGCAAAATGAAATACGGGTCGCGATGGCCGAGTTCCACCCATAAGAATGAATGGGTTTTGATTTCTTGCGTCCGCGAAATCGCATAATAGAGCGCCATAAAAATCGGCATTTGGATCAACACCGGCAGACAACCGCTCGCTGGATTGACGCCATGCTTTTGGTACAGCTGCATCATCTCTTGTTGGAGCTTGCGTTGTGTTTCCGGATCTTTGTTTTTATATTTTTCTTGCAGCTTCAACAGTTCTGGACGCAGCTTTTGCATAGCCATCGAAGTGCGGAACTGCTTCAAAATGAGTGGCAGCAAGCAAAACCGGACGATCAGCGTCAACACGATAATGGCAATGCCGTAGTTGTCACCAAACCAATGGCCAAGCGTCAACAATAGCTTGGACATCGGATAGACAAAATAATGATTCCAAACGCCTTGACTATGCTCATCGATCGGCTCATTGCGGCTGCAACCTGAAAGAAGCAAAGCCGCACTAAACAGAGCAACGATCCATTTTTTCATAAAAAGCCCCTCCTTGATCATGTCTGAAAATCATGTTGTTTCATCAAGGGAAGAGCCTTCCATCCTCATCTGTTCGGTTCGTCTGCTCCCGAACCGGAATTTTCCGCCGCTGCGGCAAAAATAGCGGGCGCGATGGAAGCGCAATGAAGTCCGTAGACGCTTCCGCCTGATGCTCGCGAACCGCGGTCAATGACGACTCGTAAGACAACGATTTTGCCACCCGGTGTATGCCCATGTAGCCTTTAACGATGACAAATAATACACCGACAAGCGACATGTACGAAAGCAGTTCGATCGGCGCTTCCATGCGTCCCCCCCTTTCCGCCTGATGATTTTTCTCTTTTCATAACGATAACAAACTTTCTATAAAAAGAAAAGTGATCGTCCTCATATGCGTTTCATTCGACAAAACGCTGGATCTTCAGCTGCCAGCACAGCCAACTCTCCGCTCTCATCAGCCGCCAGCGCGCAATCAAGCTCTTGCTTCGCCTCATCAAAACGCCCGAGGAGCGAAAGATAGCGGGCGCGCTCGTACCGAAGGCGGACGTCTCCCTTATCAACACACCGGTCAACGGCCGCGAGCGCCTTGTCGAGACGCCCCATTTCTTCGTACATCGCGGCTAGGTGCAGATGCCATTCTCCGTCTTCGGAATACCAGTGGGCGCATCGTTCCCAAAGCGCTGTCGCTTCTTGCAAACGCCCCGTTTTCCGGTATTGTTCCCCAAGCAAGAAGAGCGCGCCGCGGGCGAGCGGCTCTTCCTCCACGACCGCCCGCAGCTGCCGTTCGCCTTTTTCATGGCGTCCATCCTGGAGCCAAATGACCGCCTGCAGAACGCGCAGTTCGACATCATCGGGATCATCGGCAAGCAGCCGATCAAGCCACGTTTGCGCTTCTTGACGTTGTTTAGCATCGTCAGCCATCACCAAATGTTTGACGAATTCACGCGCCAATGCCGGCTCCCCACTGTTTTCCAGCGCCTTGCGCCACATTTTTGCGGCGTCGTCCTCCAGTTCAACCGCCGCATAAAAGCGAGCCAGCTCGGCATAGGCTTCCGCATTTTCGCGGTCAAAACCGAGCGCCTCTTCATACAAATCAATGACAGCAGAAAACAAAGAAAACTTCCCGGCCCATGCTTTCATTTTCGCCCACCACCGCTCCGGCATTTCATCAGTCCGGTTTCGCTCTTCTTCCCAATGTGGAAGAAGAGCCGCAGCGGTATGCACATATATCATACTTTTTCTCTTGCGGTCGGTCTGCAAACGCTCCAGCCGGCGGCGCAGCCGCGCCAAGCCGCGTCCATTTTTCGAAAACATGGCGATGTAAGTGACATAAAGCGATTCATCTCCCGGATACTCGACCATCAATTGTTCGAGCATCTCCATCGCTTCTTTCTCTCTTCCTTCCCTTATCATCAATTTGGCGTAATGATGAAGCGCCTCGCTATGGTGTGGGGCTAGAGAGAGCGCCTTTTCCACCGCTTCTTTCTCCCGGCTACTCTGTCCGAGCACTCCATAGACATACCCGAGGCTATCATAATACCATATATCCCCGGCCAGCCGGCGAGCGTCAGCCAACGCTGAAAGGAGCGCAGAAGGCTTGATGAGCGCCGCCATCGATTCGATATCGGCACGCAGCGGAGCAAGGCGGATCGCCTCAAGCAAATGTGCGTGCTGCCGCTCTTCGCTTCCCTCTGCCTCATAGAGGGCAGCTAAGCGAAAATGGCAGAGAGCAAACGACGGATCAGCTTTGAGACAAGCTTCATAATGTTGTTTCGCCTCTTCGTAGCGGCCAAGCGAGGCGCACAGCTCCGCGAGCCGGAAGAGCGAAAGCGGATGGCCCGTGGCAGCGGCCTCTCGGTATACGGCCATGGCTTTAGACGGCCGGCTTTGCTGCTCGTAAACAACACCAAGGGCCGAATGAGCCGGGGCTAGGCGGGGACGGGCAGCGACGAGCTGCTCCAAAAACGCCCGGCCGCGCTCCCGAAGAGCTGGCGTTGTCAGCTGGTCGACGTAAAACTCGTACGCCTCTTCCGCATCAAACTCGGCAAGGCGCAGCCCGTTCTCAAGCCATGAGAGAGCCAGCTGTTTTCCTTCCTCTTCATCGGCAAACGGATGGGTCAACAGCCATTTGCCTGCATTCAACCAATATTCGCTATTATCGGCGAAACGAGCGCACTGTCCGAGCACGTGCCGCTTCGCCGCCTCAGCATCCCCGCGCTCCGCAAGTGCGGATGCCAAGCCGAGGTGAGCGAATATGTCGGCGCCATCGTGACGAATGGCTTCTTCATAGCATGAGACCGCCTGTTCCGTCTTTCCTTCCTCCATATAAGCGTCGCCGAGACGAACGTAAAGCGGCGCCAACCGTTCCACGGCGGCAAGCCCCTCGGTGAGCACTGCTTTCACCTGTTCCCGGTTGCCATCGTCATCATACAAATCAGCAAGCATGACATACGAATACGGCTCCCGCGGATCAAGCGCCTTGGCAACACGGAAACCGCGCTCGGCCTTGCGCCGGCGGCCAAGCTCCAAATCGCAGCGGGCCCGCTCATACCAAAGATAGGCATCGCGCCGCTCGCGGCGCACGAGACGGTCAAACCACTCACGCGCTTCAACAAATCGCTTTGCGTGGAACAACAACACGCCATGATTCGTTTCAATAAACAGGTCGCCCGGATACAAGTGGATCGCCACCTGCGAGCAAACGAACCCTCGCTTCACACGGCCGGCATACGTCGAAGCGAGTGCCAGGTAACTCCACACTTCCGGCTGATCCGGGTCAAGCTGGAGCGAGGAGCGAAAATAGCGAGCCGCTTCTTCGTAGCGGTTCATAAAAAAGGCAATGCGGCCGCGCAGATAATGGTACAGCGGGCTTTGCATCTTTCCTCTTGCCTGTTTCAGCACCTGTTCCGCCCGCTCCATTTCTTGTGTATAAACATAGGCTTTCGCCGCGACGAGCAACAAATCGTTATGTTCGGGATACTGCTTCAAGACGCGCTCGGTATAATCCAACACAAGCGGTTTCGCCTCGTCGCTGCCGAAATGTTTGACCGTGTATAACCATGTGTACGGAATGTGATCATGCTTGCGTAAAAAGGCGACAAACGCGGCGAAATGCGCCTGTTCATCTTCATCCATCTTTTCCGCAAAGGCATGAAGTTCACGGAAATAACGATCTTCCTCCTCGGGAAGCTCGGCAGCGAGTGCCGCTTTTTCCCGGGGAAGCGCAACAATCGACAAATAATGCGTCCCGGCGTACCACTTTTCAAGCTCTTCTTCCGGAACGACAAACGGATCAAATACGTTCGGGTCTTGCACGTAAAACGCGGCGATCCGTTCATCATAGCCAAACAGTACTTGCACATGTGACGACTGTTCGTAATCAACGCTTAAAAGCACCGGCACCCCTTCATCAATGAACCGCTTCCAGCGCGGTGGCGAGCCGATGAAAAAGCGGCAAACAAACCCGAGCTTTTCCAAATAATGAACGGTCGTTGACAATTTGGAACCACGAACATCAAAAATATGTTCGGCCACTTCATCCTGCGTCCGAGAAGAACCGAGCAAGCGGAGCATCATTTCGACGCTTGCCGGCACGCAATAGTTATGCTTTTGCACAACCGGGACAAGCGGCAGCACGACTGTTCGCTCTCCTCTCCTCGCAATCGCGCGGACGTACGGCGTTTTATCAAGCTGCGGCTCGACTCTCACCAACAACTCAAGCTTCTCCCATTCCTCAAGCTGATAATACAGTTCAGCGCGCAAATGGGTGAAATAGCGGCGATGCATATGAAGTGGATTCAAGCGATCAAGCTCTTCCATCGCCGCGAGCGCCTCACGGTAAGCGCGAACATCACGCAAGCGGCGCGCGCGTTCTGCATAAAACGACAACACTTGTGGGAAACGCCGCCTTCCTTCCTCAAGAACGTTCAGCGCCTCGTAATGGCGCCCATCAAGCGCATACAAGTCAGCGAGAAGCAAATAGCACATATCGCCGCGCTCCGGATCGTCCAACCCAGCCCGGATCACTTGTTCCGCTCGCTTCCGATCGCCGATTTCGATATAAAAATAGCCCCATTTGTCATGAATCGGCACCGTCTCATAACGGGCGACTACATCCATCCATTCTCGCGCCTCATCGGCCCGCTGCATGTCAAGCAGCGCACGCACTAACGCAAACGCTGCCCGGGCGATCGCTTCGTCGGGCTCGTCCGTTTTACCTTCAAGCGCTTTGGCAAGACGCGGCGTGAGCGCTTCTTCCACATCGAGCGGGCGACGGTTCTCAAGCCATTCGTCGCACACCCACGCCAGCGTCTGCAACGTGTTCAACTTGCGGTGGGCGTAGCGGGCGACAAGCCCGCTATGGCGGTACATGAGCGCATAATCAAACAGCCGGATGAACGTCCGAAACGGCTCGATGCTGTTCCATGACACCAACAGCGGCCGCCACCCAAACGGCCCGACCTTTTCCAACTGCGGCCGCACCTCAGCGAGGGCGTCCACAATTCGTTTTTCCTCAATGAGCGATGCGATGTGTTCCATATAGTTCATGCAAACAAAGCTCCTTTATCATTTTCCGACAGAAAGCTGCCGCCTTAGGAGGCTGGTGATTTAGTGCAAAACACTGCTACTTCCAGATTATTTCTCAATTAGAAAAACATTGCGGAATAAGCTTTCTTTTTTGGTGAAATGCTCTGATTTGCGCGTGACAGCCGTTTTTCACCGACCTTTTAGGAAATATGTAGGTGGCGAGCGGTACAAGATGAATGTCGGCCGATCCCATCAAAACTGATGATGTTTCGGACCAATACCGCAATCCTACTTGTGCGCATTGTTCTTCCAAGCAAGAAAGAAGACGCAATCTAGTTTTCTCTCTTCCTCCTCCAGTAATAAGTTTAGAACAAGCCTCCAAAAACAGCTATATATTTTTTGAGGAAAATAACGATAAAAAAACAAGAAATGACCCACCCTGTTTTCGACAGAATGGGCCGCAAGCAGGCACATGGATCATCCCAAACCGAGCCCCCACTTCTCAGCGTGAGCGCAGGTGGGAGCGTTCAGTCGACACGTTTTGCCAAAAACTGAAGTGACCGTTCAATAATCACCTGCTGGTCATAATCCAATGTTGCCACATGATAACTGTTGCGAAGGCGGACGATCTCTTTGTCCGGCGATTGGATGCCTTGAAAAATGATATCACCATTCCCGGGTGGTACGACATGGTCTTCGTCGGAAACGAAAATCAATGCCGGGCATGCAATGCGTCCAAGCTCTTTTTTCACACGTTCCATCAATTGAGCCAGCTGAAAGAGCGACGCCGTCGGTGTTTTTTCATACGACAGCTCTTTTACATCAGGTTTTTTTAAATCCGAACCGATCGAATCAAGATACCTCGGCACCTCGCCCCCACCCGCCATCCCAGCAGTGATGGCCGGGATATCGACAGCGGCGTTAATCGGCACAATGCCTCGAATTTCCGGGTGTTGTTCCGCCAAATAAAGCGTGAGCGTCCCGCCCATCGACAGCCCAGTGACAAAAATGGTTTCGCATCGTTGTTTCAGCCATTCATATCCTTCCTCGACCGAGGCAATCCAATCGTGGAACGTCGTCCGTTCCATGTCTTCATAGTGCGTTCCGTGCCCTTTTAAACGCGGCAGACAGACTGTATAGCCGGCTTGGGCATACGCTTCCGCAAGCGGACGCATGCTGTGGGGCGTGCCCGTAAATCCGTGCACGAGCAGCACCCCGACTGGCCCATTTTCAGCATAAAACGGCTCCGCGCCGCGCAATACAGGATATTGTTCGTTCATTTTCTCCTCTCCCCCTGTCCATTTGTAAATATGTATTCGCCGCCCCGCCCTTTTTCCCTCTTTTTTCACCCCACTCACCAAATAGCCAAAAGCGACCGCCACCACTCATGAAACAATCCGCTGACACCGAAATAAACGAAGCCGACCCAAGCAGCGGCAACGAACACCTTTTCCATCCCTTTTCCTGTCCGATAGAGCGGCACTTTCCACCGTTTTGAAGAAAGCGGCCAAAATAAAGGCACCCCTTGGACAGAAAAAAAGTCTTCGATAATATGAAACAAGTAGCCAAGCACAAACCCGACAACCAATGGCGATGCCGATTGGCGCCAGACGAGGGCGACCATTACTCCCCAAACGACGAGCGAATGTGTCATGCCGCGATGGCCGAACGCTTCTTTTACTTTCGCCGCAACGCCAAACGAACGGCGGCCGACATACGACGACGGCTCGTCAATGTCAGGAAGAAGGCTGCCGATGACAAGACCCGACGTATAAGCGGCGGTAAACGGAAGCTCTGTATGCGCCGCCGCCGCCGCCCCCAGGCATAATGAAACAATCACATGACTCGAATAGCGCAACAAACATCCCCTCAAACTTCCATCGTTTTCCCCATTATATCACAACAAAGAATATTTGTTCGTTTCTTTGACGAATTTGTGACAATGATGTCAAGTGTGACAAAGTTAACATCGCGTTATTGACATCATGGCTATAGTTAAAAGTACAAAACGCGAATAAGGAGTGAATTAAATGAAACGAAAACGATCTCCGCTCACCAACCGTTTCAAATATATTCGGCCGATCGAGCGCCAAGCCGACGGCCATAGCGAAACAACCTACGGCGACCGCGCTTGGGAAGACGCGTACCGCCGCCGCTGGCAGCACGACAAAGTCGTCCGTTCCACCCACGGCGTCAACTGCACCGGATCGTGCAGCTGGAACATTTACGTCAAAAACGGCATCGTCACCTGGGAAGGACAGCAGCTCGACTATCCGTCGACCGGACCGGATATGCCGGACTTTGAACCGCGCGGCTGTCCGCGCGGCGCAAGCTTCTCGTGGTATATGTACAGCCCGTTGCGCGTCAAATATCCGTATGTTCGCGGCGTCTTGCTTGATATGTGGCGCGAAGCGCTCTCCCAACATCCAAACAATCCACTTGAGGCGTGGAAAAGCATCGTTGAAGACCGAGAAAAAGCGAAACGCTACAAACAGGCGCGCGGGAAAGGCGGATTCGTGCGCGTCAACTGGGATGAAGCATTGACGATTGTCGCCGCTTCCTTATTGTATACGGTCATCAAATACGGTCCGGACCGCAACGTCGGCTTCTCTCCGATCCCGGCGATGTCGATGGTCAGCCATGCCGCCGGGTCGCGGTTTATGCAGCTGATGGGTGGACCGATGTTAAGCTTCTATGATTGGTACGCCGACTTGCCGCCGGCATCGCCGCAAATTTGGGGCGATCAAACAGATGTTCCAGAGTCAAGCGATTGGTACAACGCCGGCTACATCATCACATGGGGCTCAAACGTCCCGCTCACCCGGACGCCGGACGCTCACTTTTTAGCGGAAGTGCGCTACCGCGGTACGAAAGTTGTGTCCGTCAGCCCGGATTACGCTGAGTCAACGAAGTTTGCCGACGATTGGCTGTCGGTGAAGCAAGGAACAGACGGCGCTTTGGCGATGGCAATAGGGCACGTCATTTTAAACGAATATTATGTCAAACGGACTATTCCATATTTTGAACAATATGCCAAAACGTACACCGACTTTCCGTTTGTCGTCACTTTAAAACAAGAGGGAGACACATGGACAGCCGGCCGCTTCTTGTTGGCGAAAGACCTTGGCAAACAAACGGGAAACCCCGAGTGGAAGCCGGTCATCTACGATGATAACACCGACTCGTTTGCCGTGCCGAATGGAACAATCGGTACGCGCTGGGAAGATAAAGGAAAATGGAACTTACGCCTTGTGAATGAAGAAACGGAACAGCCGCTTGAGCCGCGCCTGTCATTTTTAGGGAGCGAAGATGAGGTCATTTCGATTCAGCTTCCGTACTTCACCGCTGACGGCGGAAAAACAATCGAACGCGCAGTTCCAGTGAAAAAAGTGCAAACTGAAACGGGTGAAGTTTACGTCACGACCGTCTATGACTTAATTTTGGCCAACTACGGCATCGACCGCGGCATCGGCGGCACAGTCGCCCGCTCGTACGATGACCATGTGCCGTTCACCCCAGCGTGGCAAGAAGCGATCACCGGCGTCAACCGCGAACTCGTTATAAAAATCGCCCGCGAGTTTGCCGATAACGCGATCGACACGAACGGCCGGTCGATGATCATCGTCGGCGCCGGCATCAACCATTGGTTTAACTCGGATACGATTTATCGCGCTGTGCTGAACCTTGTCTTGTTCGTCGGCGCTCAGGGCGTCAACGGCGGCGGCTGGGCCCATTACGTCGGGCAAGAAAAACTGCGTCCGGCGGAAGGATGGCAGACGATCGCCACCGCACGCGACTGGGTCGGACCGGCGAAACTGCAAAACGGTACATCGTTCTTTTACTTTGCGACTGATCAGTGGCGCTATGAACAACGGCCGATCGATGAACTCGTCTCGCCATTGGCCAAAAAAGCGCGCTATTCACACCCTGGCGATTACAACGTTTTGGCCGCCCGGCTCGGATGGCTGCCATCATATCCGACGTTTAACAAAAATGGCATCGATCTGTATAACGAAGCGATTCATCACGGAGCCCGCACACCGGAAGAGATCGGCGCCTATGTCGCGAAGCAGCTGAAAACGAAAGAATTGCAATTTGCAATCGAAGACCCGGACAACGAGGCGAACTTCCCGCGCAACTTGATCGTTTGGCGCGCCAACTTAATCTCAAGCTCAGGCAAAGGGCATGAATATTTCTTAAAACATTTGCTTGGTGCGACGAACGGCTTGTTAAATGATGACCGTGACAGCCTGCGCCCAGAGGAAATCCGCTGGCGCGACGAAGCGCCGGAAGGCAAGCTCGATCTGCTTGTCAACCTGGACTTCCGCATGGCCGGCACCGCGCTCTACTCCGATGTCGTCCTGCCGGCAGCGACATGGTATGAAAAACATGACTTAAGCAGCACGGATATGCATCCGTTTGTCCATCCGTTCAATCCGGCCGTGCCTCCGCTCTGGGAAGCGCGCTCGGACTGGGATATTTTCAAATCGCTCGCAAAAGCCGTATCCAATGTCGCCAAACAAGCTGGCTTGAAGCCGATGAAAGAAGTCGTCGCCACCCCGCTTTTGCACGATACGGCGCAAGAGCTGGCGCAGCCGTTTGGGGAAGTGAAAGACTGGAGCAAAGGTGAAATCGAACCGATCCCAGGCAAAACGATGCCAAACATTCATGTGATCGAACGCGACTATACACTTCTTTACGACCAAATGACCGCCCTAGGCCCGAATGTCGCCCGCCAGCCGATCGGCACGAAAGGGATCGCCTGGACGGCGAAAGACGAATACGAACAGCTCAAACGCCGGCTTGGCACTGTCCGACGCGCATCGGTTGCCGATGGCTGCCCGGACATCAGCGAAGCGAAAAAAGCGGCCGAGGCGATTTTGACGCTGTCATCGACCACAAACGGAAAAATGGCCGTCAAGGCGTGGGAAGCGCTCGAGAAAAAGACGAACTTGGAGCTGGCCGACTTAGCAAAAGAACGAGAGGAAGAATGCTTCACGTTTGAACAAATCACCGCCCAGCCGAAAACGGTCATCACGTCGCCGGCATTCAGCGGCTCGGAAAAAGGAGGACGTCGCTACTCGCCATTTACGACGAACGTCGAACGGCTCATCCCGTGGCGGACGCTGACCGGCCGGCAGTCGTTTTATCTCGACCATGAACTGATGCGCGAGTTCGGCGAAGCGATGGCCACGTTCAAACCGGTCTTGCCGCACCGTCCGTTCTCGAACAAACGGCCGGCGGAAAACGGAAAAGAAGTCGTGTTAAACTATTTGACGCCGCATAACAAATGGTCGATTCACAGCATGTATTTCGATTCGCTGCCGATGTTGACGTTGTTCCGCGGCGGGCCGACCGTCTGGATGAACAAAGACGACGCGGCCGAAGCCGGCATTACGGACAATGACTGGATCGAATGTTTCAACGAAAACGGCGTCGTCGTCGCCCGCGCCGTCGTCTCGCACCGGCTGCCGCGCGGCATGGCGTTTATGCACCACGCGCAAGACCGCCACATTAACGTTCCGGGCACGAAGCTGACGAACAACCGCGGCGGCACGCACAACAGCCCGACGCGCATCCATGTGAAACCGACGCATATGATCGGTGGATATGCGCAATTAAGCTACGGATTCAACTATTACGGACCGACGGGCAACCAACGCGACTTGTTCGTTGTCATCCGCAAATTAGAGGAGGTTGATTGGCTTGAAGATTAAAGCGCAAGTCGGCATGGTCATGAACTTGGATAAATGCATCGGCTGCCACACATGCAGCGTCACATGCAAAAACACGTGGACGAACCGCCCCGGCGCAGAATATATGTACTTTAACAACGTCGAAACAAAGCCGGGGATCGGCTATCCGAAACAGTGGGAAGACCAAGAGAAATATAGAGGCGGCTGGGAGTTAAAAGACGGCGAATTGCGGCTTAAATCTGGTTCGAAAGCGATGCGGCTCGTCAATTTGTTCTACAACCCGTACCAGCCGACGATCGATGATTATTATGAACCGTGGAACTACGACTACGAAACATTGACGAACAGTCCGCAAAAACGGCATCAGCCGGTCGCTCGGCCGAAATCGTCCATCACCGGTGAATGGATGGAAGTATCGTGGGGACCGAACTGGGAAGACGACCTGGCCGGCGCCCATATCACCGGCTTAGCCGACCCGAACGTTGTCAAAATGGAGCAGGCGATCCAAGCGGAATTTGAGGATGTCTTTATGATGTATTTGCCGCGCATTTGCGAACATTGCCTCAATCCGTCATGCGTATCAAGCTGCCCGTCGGGCGCCATGTACAAACGCGACGAGGACGGCATCGTCCTCGTCGACCAAAACGCCTGCCGCGCTTGGCGGTATTGCGTCACGAGCTGTCCGTACAAAAAAGTATATTTCAACTGGCAAACGAACAAAGCGGAAAAATGCACGCTCTGTTTCCCGCGCATCGAAGCCGGCCTGCCGACCATTTGCTCGGAAACGTGCGTCGGCCGCATCCGTTACATCGGCGTGATGCTGTATGACGCGGATAAAGTAAAAGAAGCGGCGAGCATCGCTGATGAAAAACAGCTATACCACGCCCAACTGGATATTTTCCTTGATCCGAACGATCCGACTGTCATCGCCGAGGCGCAAAAAGCCGGCATTCCGGATGAATGGATTGCCGCGGCGCAGCGCTCGCCGATTTACAAAATGATCGTCGATTGGAAAATCGCTTTGCCGCTGCACCCAGAATATCGGACGCTGCCAATGGTATGGTACATTCCGCCGCTAAGCCCGATCATGAATACGATCGAAGGAAAAGGGAGCAATGCGAGCGCCGATGATATCTTCCCGGCCATTGATGAAATGCGCATTCCGATCGAATATTTGGCGAATTTGCTGACGGCGGGCGATACAGCGCACATCCGCACGACATTGAAAAAAATGGCGGCGATGCGTTCGTATATGCGGGCGAAACAAACGAACAAACAGCCGGACATCCGTCTTATTGAGTCACTCGGCTTGAGCCGTGAAGACATTGAAGAAATGTACCGTTTGCTCGCAATTGCCAAATACGAAGACCGCTTCGTCATCCCGGCATCGCATCGCGAGGAAGTCGCTGACCTCTACGCCGAACAAGGCAGCTGCGGGCTTGCCTTTGCCGGCGGTCCGGGAGCCTGCGGCACGCTTTCATGAAGGCGGGGCCGTGCCCCCCCTTCCCCCTTAAACAACAAAAATGGAGGATGCATGATGAACAGAGAGCAACGGCAAATTGTCTTTTTATGTGTGTCCCATTTGCTGTCCTACCCAGACGAACAGTGGGCTGAATCGCTTCCCGACTGCCTCGAGGCCATCCGTTCGCTTGAGGATGAAACCGTCCGCACGCCGCTTTTGGCAGCGGCCGAACAGCTTGCGTCCACCCCGGCTCGAGAGCGGACGGAGCAATATGTCGAAACATTTGATTTCGGCAAAAAAACGAATTTGTATCTTACGTATATGACAAATGGTGAACAGCGGGAGCGCGGAATCGAACTTGTCACCTTAAAGGCGCGCTATGAGGCGGCCGGATTCGCCGTCTCCGACCACGAGCTGCCCGACTACTTGCCGCTCATCCTTGAATTTCTCGCCTATGCGGAGGATCCCCATGCCATCTCCTTGCTTGCCGATTATGCCGGCCATATCCGTGAAATCGGCGAGCGGTTGGCAGCCGCGGGCAGCCTGTACGCACAGCTATTTGAAACGCTCGGCTTTACCTTTACTCAACTCGGCGTCACGCCGATCCCGAAAGGAAGTGCAACGGCATGGTTAGCCAATTTCTCTGGGTGATCGTTCCTTATTTGGCGCTTGTGCTCTTTGTCGCCGGCCATATTTGGCGCTACCAACGCGACCAATTCGGCTGGACATCCAAATCAAGCGAACTACTCGAAAAACAGCAATTACGCCTTGGAAGTCTTCTCTTTCACTGGGGCATTTTGTTTGTCTTCGTCGGCCACGTGATGGGCATTCTCATTCCTGAACCGTTTTATACAGCATTGGGCATTACGGAGGAGATGTACCACGTCATCGCCTTAGCAGGCGGCATTCCGGCTGGCTTGGCGGCCTTCGTTGGTTTAGTGATCCTTTTCCGTCGCCGCCTCACAGTAAAACGCGTGCGGGCGACAAGCAGCACCGGAGATTGGATCGCTCTTGGATTTTTGCTTGCTGTCATCGCCAGCGGACTGTCGTCGACGTTTCTAAACGTCGATTCGCACGGGTTTGACTACCGGACGACAATCGGCCCGTGGTTTCGCGGCCTCCTTACGTTCCGTCCGAACCCGGCCTATATGGAAACGGTGCCGCTTTGGTTTCAAATTCATATTCTCGCTGCGTTCGGCTTGTTTGCTGTCTGGCCGTTCACCCGCCTCGTTCACGTGTTCAGCTTTCCGCTCCGCTACTTGCAGCGCAGCTACGTCATCTATCGAAAACGACTGCCAAAACAAACGGAACCGTTCAACCGCGCCCAATAAGCAAGCAGTGTGTGTCACATTAGGAATCTTAAAAAAGGCGACCATTGAACAGGCGGGGGCAACTTGCCCCCGCCTCTTATATAGCCTAGCAGTCGGCCTGTCAACTTTGACGGCGGCGGAAACAAAAAAACGTGCGCTTCCGCATATCCTAACAATCATGCATAACCACCTGCCAACAAGACCACATCGCTGCATAACCAAATAATAAAAAAAAGATGCCCGTCGTTTGGGACATCCTGTTTTCCATTCGTTACGCATGGATGCGCGCAAACAGCTCCTCTTTCTCCGCATCCGACAACAGCCGCTCGGCCATTGGAAAGAGCACGTTTTCTTCTTTCATAAAATGCTCATCCAAAATATGATGCGCCTCAATCACCGCGCCGGCGAGCGTCAACGCCTGCCCGCTGTCGATGTTCTCCGGCAGCTGGGCAGTTTTTTCTAAAAATAGGGCAAGGCGCGCTTTCGCCTGTTCATGTTCGTATTCCATGACGGCGATGGGGCCAGTCGTCCGCCCGATGTACTCGGCCATCATCGGGAACAATACGCCTTCTTCCCGCTCCGAATGAGGATCTAAAACGGCGACGAACGATTCGACTTTTTCCCTCAAATCAGCGAGCGGCTCACGCCAGTTGCGGCCATCTTCCCCTCGGCCGATCGCCTCCGCTGCGGCGAACACCTGCTCCATTTGAGCGCGCAGCGGACCGTGTTCTTGTTTTAATTGCGCCAAGCCAGCGCATAGTTTCACCCCTTCAGGGCCACCCATATGGCAAAATGAATGCATCATCGATTCCTCCTTTTATGATCCGTCCGTTGTCTCTATTATACCGTGAGCAGGGTTTTCACCGTTGTGAGCCATATCACACCACCCGCGAGAAAACGTAAAAAACAGCACGCGCACAGCGTGCTAGCGTGCTGCAATCATCCTTATAGATACGGATGTTCATGCTTCGCTTTTAAGATCGTCCATCTCCGTTCAATTTCCTCTTCCAATTCGCGCAGCAAGTCTGCGTTTTCTTCCCGAAGCAAATGTTTCGTTTTCCCCATATATTTCAGCCATTCGCTTAACGGGACGCGGCGTCCTTTCGCTTCCGGATCGTACGTGATCGTCGTTTTCCCCCGTTCGACTTCGTACAGCGGGAAAAAGCACGAATTCACCGCCGCCTGCAAAATGGTTTCCCCATACCGCTCCTCCGACTTCCAGTTGAGTGGGCAAGTAATGAGCAGCTTGCCGTACACCGTTCCTTCGTGCTGCGCGTACCATTGCGCTTTCGCCGCTTTTTTCACCAAATCTTGCGGAAACGCTTCGGTCCCGGTGAAAACGTACGGAATGTTCGTCGCTGCCATCACTTGCGGCGTATCTTTATGGTGAAATGATTTTCCGCGTTGTCCTTTCCCGATGCCGGTCGTTGTCGTCATATGTCCCATCGGGGTCGAGTATGACATTTGCGCTCCGGTGTTCATATAGCCTTCGTTATCATATTCAATGATGATCAGTTTATGGTTGCGCAACGCCGCTCCGATGGCCGACCCCATGCCGATGTCCATCCCGCCGTCGCCGGTGACCATGACAAACGTGACATCATCCGAGACGTCAAGCTCGCCGCGCCGCTTCAATTCGAAGAACGCTTCAACCATGCCGGAGAGCGTCGCCGCCCCGTTTTGAAACAAATTGTGCACCATCGTTTGCTTATGCGAGCTGTACGGATACGCGGCGGAAACAACGTATGCGCACCCGGTTTGAAACAAGACGACGATATCGCCTTCAATTCCTTTAAAAAACAGTTCGAGCCCTGGGAAAATGCCGCATCCCGGACACGCCCCGTGCCCTGGGGCGAGACGCTTCGGCTTGGCGGTCAGCGCCCGCAACGGCGGAATTTTGACGTTCAGCCGTTTTGTCGTCTCATCCATTGCTACATGGATCAGTCCCGTGCGGAACGCATCGCCATGGATCGGTTCAAGCAGCCGTTTCGGTTGCCGCTCAAGCTGTCCAGGCACGTGGCCGAAATAGTCGAATGGTTTTTCAGCTTTTCCTTTTTCCATCGCATCGATGGCCATCCGGAACAATGCTTCAGCGTCCTCGGCGTAAAAATCTTTGCCGCCAAGGCCGTAAACCCGGCTTAATACGATCGTCTGATTGTCTGGGTCTTCCTGCAGCGCTGCTTTCACTTCATGCGTCATGTTCGCCCCGTGCGATCCGTACGAATCAGCCCGCTCGCCGATCAACAGCGCTTTCACCTGTTTCAGCGCTTGGCGGATCTCCTCGGCCGGGAACGGACGAATGATGTTCGGGCTGATGACGCCCGCTTTCACCCCTTGCTTGCGCAATCGGTCAGCTACGTCCTTCGCCGTCTCCGCCGCTGAGTTGAGCAAAAACAGCGCCACTTCAGCATCGTCCATCCGATATAAATCGAGCGGCTCGTAGCGGCGTCCCGACCATGCTTCAAATTCCGCAGCCACTTGACAGAACACGTCGCCCGCCCGGTACAAGGCGACAGACTGTTGATAATGGTTGTTGATCAAATCATCGCCGCCCATATGCGCCCCGATCGTCACGGGACGTTTCGGATCAGCCGCTGTCGGGAACCCCTCTTTGCGTGGGCCGATGAATGCCTGCACCGTTTCACGATCGCGGAAATAATGCACTTTCCGTTTTTGGTGTGAGGTGAAAAACCCGTCATAAGCGATGATGACCGGCAGGCGGACGTCCTCGTGTTCGGCGATTTTGAGCGCCATGACGTTCATATCGTAAACAGCTTGCGGGGTGCGGGCTAACAGCACGACCCAGCCGGTGTTGAGCGTAAAATACAAATCGGAATGGTCGCCGTGAATATCGAGCGGGCCGCTGACTGAGCGGGTGACGAGATTCAGCACCATCGGAAAGCGGGTGCCCGATTGCACCGGCAGCTGTTCAAGCATGTACATCAGCCCGTTGGCGCTCGTGGCGTTCAGCACGCGTGCTCCCATGAGCGACGCGCCGTAGCAAATCCCCGCCGAACCGTGCTCGCCATCGGCTGGGATGAGCTTCGTTTCATGCTCGCCCCGCCCTTTCATTTGGTCGAGCAGCTGGGCGATTTCCGTTGACGGCGTGATCGGGAAGTAGCCCATAATGTGATAGTTAATTTGACTCGCCGCTAATGCCGCCATTTCATTGCCGGAGGCAAACGTCGTCTCTTGCACCGCCCGATTGGCCATCTCAATATCTTTTTCAATCATTGCCATGCTTCCATTCCCCCTTTCATAAACGAAAACGAATGTTTCAACGAATGCGCTTCAGCAAACCCCGGCGTTTCCCGTTCAGCCGCAAGCGCAGCAGTCGGACACGCTTCAACACATTTTAAACAGCCTTTGCAATATTGATAGTCAATGCCGGCTAAAAACATCTGTTTGCGTCCTTTTTTATCCAATCGCTCTTCCCAAACGAAGCAAAGGTCAGGACAGACGTTGTCACAGGCAACGCAATGAATGCATTTGTCGGCTTCCCAACGCGGTAAAAACCCTTGCCGGGAACCGCTTACATTTTTTAACAAACTATTTCCACCTGCAACCATAACCCCGCCGATCAGCTGTGTTTCATACCCAAATCGTGGAGCCGGACGGACGAACGTTCTTTCCTCCGCCGCGGCGGGAGCTGTTTGAATGCGCACTTCCTCATACCCGCGACGAAAAGCGCGAAGATTCGCTTCGACAAGGTGTGATGCTTTTGTGGCGAACGTCCGTCGAATGACCGCCTCCATCGCTTCCGGTTGGATAAAGGAACAAACGCGCAGCAGCGCTCCTATCATCGGCGTATTGATTTTCACCCGTTCCTCAACGGCGATGCCGAGCGCGTCAACCGTCACTAACGTCCCGTAAGACAATCGCAAGTCGCGGCGAATGTCATCGAACTCGCGCGTTGAGTTTACGACTACCGTCCCGTCAGCGATAAGGCCACTCGTCACATCGACCATTTGGGCGAGCGCCTCGTGAAATACACCAATGACATGCGGCGTGGCAATCGGGCTATGGTCACGAATTTCAATATGCGGCTCGCAAAAGCGGATAAAGCTTTTAACCGGTGTTCCTTTTTTCTCGGAACCGTACGAGGAAAAGCTCGACCCGTTCAGTCCCGCCCACAGCACCCCCGCCTCAGCGAGCATTTTTCCCGCCAAATTCGCCCCCAGCCCGCCAATCGATTCGAGGCGAATCTCAAAAAAGCCTTGTTCATTCTTCTTTGGCAGCATCGTCATCCCCTCCCATACGAAAAATGCATCCCCAGTTTTATTATAAGCGAAAAATGTTCGAAAAACTGTGACAAAAATTAAACAGTTTAACTTTTTTTGCGAAACACATAATATAAAACAGTTAATAACAAGACAAATTCTTATATAACAGATTAAACAATTGATATAAAACAAAAAGCCCCAATGGGGCTTATGGTTGAAAATAACGGGCCAGCGTCACGATCATCGCTCCCATCCGCTCGTGTTCCGGAGCGATGACGCGGCTGACCCCTTCCTCTTCGAGCGCTTCTTGCGTCACCTTACCGACGGCGCAGGCGACGACATCGGTGCGGAACGCGTCAAGCAGCGGAGCGATGTCTTGTTTTTCCCGGGCAAACGAAAAGAAAAAACGGACTTGCATCGCCGACGTAAAACAGACGGCGTCAATTTCGCGCCCGACGACTTCGTTGTATAGCGTCTCTAGCGTTTCCTGATCCGGTGCGACATGCTGGTACGGGAATAGTTCTGTATAGGACGCACCGGATGCAAGGAAAAATTGTCTCAAGGCCGGCGCGGTGTCGCCATACAGCTGCGCGGCGACCTTCTTGCCAGCGAAGTTGTGTGCGCCAAGGGCGCTGATCAGTCCTTTCGTCGTCCCGTCTTCGCTCGCCGCCACTGGAATGACACCGATAGTTTTCAGCGCCGCCGCTGTTTTATAGCCGCGGGCGGCAACACGGGCGTTCTCGATCATTCGTTTCCATTCAGCCGCAATCCCTTCTCTTTCGGCCGTTTCTGAGAGTGCCTCGACCCCAATGCCCGTCGTAAACACGATCCAGTCCGGCCGCATTGCAATGATCGCCCGCATCTCTTCGCCGAGTTCGCTTCCTTTAGCAAAAACCGTCCCTTGCGCCGGGCGGATGACAGCTGTTCCCCCTTGCTTTTCAATGAGCGTTGTCATCTCGTCCAACTTGCGCGAAGCGCATAAGGCAATCCGTTTGCCGCGCATCCATTTCCCTCCCGTCGTCCATCATTTGTCTTTTCCATTCTAAAAGATCGCTCCCGTCTGTGCAATAAAAAACACGCACCTAAAAAAGTGCGTGCTACCGTCTTTGTCTTAACGAATATGTACAGCGGCTTCCTCTCCCCGACGATCAAACGAGCCGGTGATGCGCGTCGGCTGCACGGAGATGATTCCATCTAGCGGAATGTTCATCAACCGCATTTGCCGATTGTAAACGAACAGTTTCCGCGCTTCCTGATACAACTTGACCGGCAAGACGACTGCTTCCCCTTGCGCTGTTTGCACGCGCACTGGCTGCTTCTGGGCAATCCACACCGAAAGCTGCTGGCACAATTCCTTCATTCATTCGCTCTCCCTTCTCATCCATTCCTACTTATGATTATAAAAGGAAAAGACGGAAAAAGGAGTGAAGAAAAATCAACAAATTCGACGAATGAATGACAAATGGTGTCGACAAATAGTTAGAGGCTGTCCCAAAAGCGTCATTCCTCTGAACCGAATCCAGCATATGGTATATGGTTCAATATTTAGTATAGGAGATAAGGAAGAGGGGGCCCAAAAGGATCGGGACACCCTCTTTCATTACTACATATATGAATCTTCTGTTTGTATCTCACTATATAGTGTACTCTCCTTGGAGACAGACGCCCTTTTGAGTCAGCCTCTCTCCTCGAGTTAGCGGTAAATCAACACGCGCGCCGCTGTGCGGTCGGTGCTTTCTCCGACAACACGAATTTTTAAGCCGTATCCTGGCACGTTCCGGCCGGCATCAACGGCTCCTTTATTGTGATACGACCGGCTGTCATCAAAAACGGTTAGCGGTGATGCATCATTGTCAATCAATTGCGAGCCGCCAATTTTAACGCGGAACGGCGCACCTTTTTGCAAACTGAACGCTGCGTCATGCACTTGATAGCGCGTCGAGGCCGCCATGTTGCCCGACCATTTTAATGTATGCTGATCTGCATCGACGACACCAAGAAACCCTTCCCCCGGATGAATGCCCGTCCAGTTGTTGTCATAGGATTCATCGACATACCAAACTACAAGGCCCGGATCGTACGACAGCAATTGATCGCCGCGCAAAATATGGGCCAGTCCTTCATCGACGCCTCGATGGTTGCGCCATTCAAGCAAATAGTAATGTTTCGAGCGCATCATGCCATCGCTTTTTGTAAAACCGTCCATCGCGAAAGCGCTTTCTCCTTCTGCGTCGTCTGTGAGCAAGACTGTCTGATCTGCTGTCACTTGAATATTATCGATATACCAGCCGGCTTCTGACACAGCGACATCCGTCACGTAATGGAAACGAAGATCCACCGTTTTGCCCGCATAGGCTGACAAGTCAAATTCTGCCTTCACCCAGCCGTTCGATGTGCCGGTGATGCCGTTGCCCGGGTTTTGGCCGTATGGATTGTCGGTCGTCGTCACGTTTCCTTTCACAGTCGCCCATTTGTCAGATCCGTGCTCCTTCACCTCAACCGAGGCGTAATCCCAATCCTCCTCGATCGCATACCATGTGTCAAACGTCAATACAGCTTGCGACGCACTTGTTAAATCCACGGTTGCAGACATAGAAACGTCCAAATTGTTTCCTTTGCCAGAGAAATACGCATAGGCACCGCTTGCTGGGGTGGTCACTACCGTTTCTTTATCCGGCAAGTTGATGCGCACCGCATCGTTGTTCGTCCCTTTCGTGTTCGCTTCATCGAGCACAACTTCAACGCCGTTTGGCGTCACCTCGTTCCACTCAACAGTTGTTCCGCTCAGCCAATTGCTTCCCGGCATGGTCGACTGCAAAAACTGCTTCGCCCAGGCGCTGAAACCAGTCGGCTCGGTGCCCGGAATGCGCCCCGCCCAGCTGCCGCTTGACATGATGGACCAATACGCAATCGGTTCGCCCAATCCGGAGTAAATCGTATCGTATTCATCCGGCAGCCCCAAATCATGGCCATATTCGTGGGCAAACACTCCTGCAGCCCCATCAGCCGGCTCGACCGTATAGTCATAAGCCGCCAGTTGGCCGCGCCAATACGGCACGTCCGTTGTCGTGTTCGGAATGCGGTATACCGATCCTAAATTCCAGCGATGCGACCAAATGGCATCGCCGCCAAGCGAACCGCCACCCGCCTCTTCACCGACGCTCGAGTGGATGATCATTAAATGGTCGATCAAACCATCCGGCTCGCGGTAGTTGCCGTCGCCGTCCAAATCATACCGATCCTCTTGGTCAAACTCGCGCAAGTCAATAGTCGGATCGTTGGCTGCCGCCGCCAGCGCTTCGCGCACAAGCGCACGGGGATTTGCGTCGTTCCCATCCGGCGCCGGCACATTGCCACCGTAATATTTGGCAGGATGCTGGGCTTTATACCATCCGGCGACCTTTCCTTCGATCGAGTAGCTGCCGCCCGATTGTTCTTCGTAATACTTTTTCACCGAAATAAGTTTTTCACCGTTCGGTCCCTCATAATAGCCGTCATCGCCGCCAAAAATCATGTCTTCATAATGCTCGCGTGTATAATCTTTATAATACATGTCTGTTTCATGTGGTTGGATGCTGTTGTGCGGAAAATCCGGATATTCAATGAGTAAGACGAGCACCCGGTCGACTCGCTTGCCTCCGTTCCACGGCTCCGGTTGAACGGACGGCACGGAAGCGGATTTCGACTGGCCTAGTTTTTTTCCTTTTCCATTCAGCACGCCGTTTGTCTGCTGATGATCCTGCAACGCTTCGGCCCGCTTCTTCTCGTTTTCGTACAGTTCCCCCTTTTCTCGCGGCGTGTGAGCCGCCTTTTGCCGCAAATAGTCACGCACCGCTTGTTCCGCCTCAGCCGGAGTCGCATTGGCGCGGAGCGTTCCGTTGCGTTGTAACATCTCCGCCAGCTTTTCTTCGTTGACAATAGCGAAATCAACCGGCCCTCCTTGCTTCACCGCCGGAATCGCTGCCGCATTGGCCGCTTGCGGCGCTTTGGCCGGCGCTGCCCACAGCCCGATTCCGAGCGACAGCGCCGCTGTCAATGAAAGAATCGATCGTTTTTTCAAAAAAAATCCTCCCCCAATCAAAAAATTAGTAGAATTCTATATAATTAAAATATTATACAATAATTAGCAAAATGAAAGAGAACTTTTTCACAGAAACAAAATAGTTCTTTTTACCTACCTTTGTCGAAAAAACGAGATTTATATCAAAAAAAGGCTATGAATTCCGCCTTAACATCCCGGGCACTTTCCGGTTACAATGTAATATATTCGCAGTTTTTGTAGAAATTCGTGCTATGCAGCTGACGATGGGAAAGAAGGTGTCGCGATGCTTAGTATTTTCAAAGATTTTTTGCTCAACGTATTTTTTATTCTCTTGCCCGTGTTTCTCGTTCCGTTCTGTATGGAGCAAGAAAAGGGATTAAAGCACCTCCGACTTTATTTGCCGACCGTCTGCTACGCGATCGTGATCGTCTTATGCATCACTCTCCCCGTCGGCGCAGGACACAGCTTCATTTTTGATTTGCGGCAGATTCCACTTTGGCTTGGCAGCTTGTATGGCGGGATGGGAGCGGCAATATGCTTGGGGATCGTTACAATCGCCTATCGCTCTTTTTTTGGAGGAATCGGCATCCTCATCACCGCTGTCGTTGTCATCGCCATCGTTGCTATAAGCCTTTTATTGACAAAAAAGTTTGTACGGCTGCCGTCTAAACAACGCTCGTTGCTGGCGACAGCGCTCAGCTTCGGCTCCGGGCTGTTGACGGTCGCCATGGCGGGATGGCTGGCTCCCGCTGATCATCCCCCGCTTTCCGTCTCGCTCATTTTTTTGCTTGTGCAACCGGCAAGCATGTTCATCGTTTGCACTTTTCGCGAGATGGTGCAACATAATATTATGTTGCGCAAACAGATCATTCGCGCCGAAAAGATGGAAGCCGTCACCCATTTGGCAGCCTCCATCTCTCATGAAATCCGCAATCCGCTCACCGCGGCGCGCGGGTTTATCCAACTGATTGAAGAGCAGCCGCTCACCGCTGATAAACGGCGCCAATATGCACGCATCGCCATGGAAGAGCTCGACCGGGCTGAGGCGATCATTACCGATTATTTGACCTTCGCAAAACCCGCTCTGGAAACAGCGGAAAAACTGAACGTCAAACTAGAGGTCGAACGGGTCATCGACGTCCTCCGTCCGCTGGCCAATATGAGCTGCGTCGACATTCAGACGACGCTTGCCCCTTTTTCTGTCATCGGCGAGCGGGAAAAATTCCGCCAGTGTCTGCTCAACGTCATGAAAAACGCCATTGAAGCGATGCCAAGCGGCGGGACGTTGCAAGTATACGTCTCGATCGACAATGGACGCGTGCTTATCCGCATTGGTGATACTGGCGTTGGCATGACGAAAGAACAGCTCGAACGGCTGGGCGAACCGTATTTTACGACGAAAGGGACCAAAGGCACCGGGCTTGGAATGATGGTGGTGTACCGCATCATTGAATCGATGAATGGCACGATTCGAGTCGAAAGCGAAATACATAGGGGGACGACGGTATCGATTTATTTGCCGCTCGCTCCGTCCCCATCCTCCTCTCCGATTTCCGATAAGGAAAAACAGCTGTTTGCCGCGCTTTAAACATGGTTGAAAGCAGCCGTAAAGACTTCCCACTTTCGTTGAAAGTGAAACAGCAAAACGATGACGGCAGTCGTCATGGTCCAGAAAGGATGCTCCTATTGTTTCGGGCATCCTTTTCATCCGCCCATCCCTTCGTTTCACCGTGGTTTATCACCGCCGCTGTTTTTGTTACAATACTATAGGAGTTGGAAACACATCGAGAGAAAAGGAGACGTTGGCATGATTCACGTCAAAACAGAGCGGGAAATTCAATTGATGCGTGAGGCAGGAAAGCTGCTCGCTGCCTGCCATCAAGAAATCGCCAAGCGCATTGGACCAGGTGTAACTACCATGGAGATTGACCGGTTCGTGGAAACGTTTTTGGCCAAATACGGCGCTAAGCCAGAACAAAAAGGATACCGCGGTTATCCGTATGCGACATGCGCTTCGGTAAACGATGAAATTTGCCACGGATTTCCGCGCAATGAACCGCTCAAGGAAGGCGACATCGTCACCATCGACTTTGTCGTCAATTGGCGCGGGGCGCTCGCTGATTCCGCTTGGACGTACGCTATCGGTGATGTCGGCAAAGACGTGCAAAAACTGTTGGAAGTCACGGAAGAGTCGCTGTATAAAGGAATTGAACAGGCCGTCCTCGGCAACCGGATCGGCGATATCGGCCACGCTATTCAAACGTACGTCGAAGCGAACGGCTTTTCTGTCGTCCGCGATTTCACGGGACATGGGATCGGCCCCACCATTCACGAAGAACCGTACGTCCCCCATTTTGGCGAAAAAGGAAAAGGGATGCGTTTAAAAGAAGGAATGGTCATTACGATCGAACCGATGGTCAACATGGGGGCGTGGCAAAGCAAAATGGATCAAAACGGCTGGACGGCGCGGACGGTCGATGGCTCGTACTCAGCGCAATATGAACATACGATCGCCATTACGAAAAACGGGCCGCTCATTTTAACAACGACGGCGTAATGAATTCGCTCTTGTTTCCGAGCGGCCGATTTTAAAATAGGGTGTCTCGACATAGCGGGACACCCTGTTTGATCAGAGATCCAAATAAAACAACGACCAGAAGCTGATAATGTAGCGAAAGCTCACACTCCTTAACGGTGTTTCCTAAATGGCGAAACCTAGCTACATAAGCTTCCCACTTCATGCATCCCGCGCTAACCAGCGACGGATCAACGTTTTTCACCAACTTGAAATATAGACGCTTCTTTCTGTTTACATAACAAAATTATCGTTATCCTTTAATCACTTTCACATAAAACGTCCGTTGACGCGGGCCGTCATATTCACAAAAATAGACACCTTGCCAGCGCCCAAGCAGCAGACGGCCTTCGTGAATAATAACGTGCTGCGACGCGCCAACCGTGCTCGCTTTCATATGAGCGGCCGTGTTCCCCTCCATATGGCGGTCAAGCGGGTTCTCCCACGGATACGTTTCATCAAAACGGCGCATCATGTCTCGCTTGACATCGGGATCGGCGTTTTCATTAATCGTGATTCCTGCTGTCGTGTGCGGACAATAAACAACAACCACTCCTTCTTCGATTTTTGACTCGCGCACCGTTTCCTTGACAAATGGCGTAATATCCACCATCTCATCCCGCTCCGCCGTGCGGATCGTAAAGGAACGAAGCATTGAATCCCCCCTGAACAAAGGTTTTGTATCGGAAAGAAATGTTTGCTACTCTAATTATAGCGCAAAAAAACAAGGGGAGAAAACGATGTCGAAACGGTACAAAAATTTAGACAACGTATCGACGCAAAAAACATGGGCCGATTTCCGCCGTTGGCAGCAGGAACGGAAACAAAAGCAAAAAGACATGTCCTACGTCGTACCGCACGCCGTGCCGCCGCAATGGAATCGGCTGCATCATCCGAACGGACAGCCGCAGCTTTGTTGGATCGGCCATTCGACGTTCGTCGTGCAAATGAACGGCATCACGATCGTCACTGATCCTGTCTGGGCGAAGCGGATGGGAACGGCCAAACGCCTGTCAGCCCCAGGTGTACCGCTTGAAGAGATGCCACCCGTTGACGCCGTTTTGATCTCCCACGGCCATTATGACCATTTGCATTTCGGCAGCCTCCGCCGCTTGCCTGGTGATCCGCATGTATTCGTTCCGGTCGGCCTTGGCCGCCTGCTCCGCCGCCGCGGCTACCATCGTGTCACGGAATTGTCGTGGTGGGAGACGGCTTCCTTTCGCGGTGTATCACTCACGTTTGTCCCCGCCCAACATTGGACGCGGCGAACGCTTTGGGATACAAATACGTCACACTGGGGCGGGTGGGTCATGGAAGCAGACGGCGCACCGACGGTGTATTTCGCTGGCGACAGCGGCTATTTCCGCGGTTTTCGCGACATCGGCGAGCGATTTTCAATCGACTGTGCCCTCCTGCCGATCGGTGCGTATGAGCCGGAATGGTTTATGGGGCCGCAGCACACGACGCCGGAAGAGGCGGTGCAGGCATTTTTCGATTGCCGCGCCCGCCTGTTTGTCCCGATGCATTATGGCGCCTTCCGCCTCGCCGACGATACGCCAAAAGAAGCGCTCGACCGCCTATGGGCCGAGTGGCGGCGGCGCGGGTTGGAAGATGACCGCCTGCTTTGTCTGAAGCTTGGTGAGGTGGTGGACATTGCTGCTCAACTAGCCGCTAGCAAGCGGAGATTCGGACATGCCGAATCGATCCGAAACAGGCGATGAACGCCTCCATAGCGAAAAAAAGCGCTCCGTTGCCCGCGGAACGCTTTTTCTCTTATTCTTTTACTTCTTTTTTCCACACCCCGACCATCAGTGCTGTCACGACGGAGCCGATCAAAATAGCGAGGATGTATAGCCATGCGCTCCCTTTGACGATTGGGATGACGAAAATGCCGCCGTGCGGCGCCGGGAGGCCGATGCCAAACAACATCGTCAGCGCCCCGGCTACAGCCGAGCCGACGATGATCGATGGAATGACCCGCACCGGATCGGCTGCTGCAAATGGGATCGCTCCTTCCGTAATGAACGAAGCGCCCATAATATAGCACGTTTTGCCGGCCTCGCGTTCTGCTTTTGTAAATTTCTTCTTAAAAAACGTCGTCGCCAGCGCCAACCCGAGCGGCGGCACCATCCCGCCAGCCATAATGGCCGCATGCGGTGCATAGTTGCCAGCATCGATCATGGCGATTCCAAACGTAAACGCAGCTTTGTTAATCGGACCGCCCATGTCCACTGCCATCATGCCGCCTAACACTGCACCAAGCAGCACTAAGTTCGCCGTCCCCATCCCGGAAAGCCAATGTTTCAACCCTTCATTCAGCGCTTTCACTGGATCGATGACAATATACATCATAATGATGCCGGTCAAGAAAATGCCGAACAATGGATACAATAACACCGGTTTAATGCCTTCTAGCGATTGCGGCAAGCGGCTGAACCATTTCCGCAGCCCGATGACCAAATATCCGGCCAAAAAGCCAGCGATCAACCCACCAAGGAAACCTGCGCCGCCGTTGGCCGCCATAAAACCGCCGACCATCCCCGGCGCAAACCCCGGCCGGTCAGCGATGCTCATCGCGATAAACGCGGCAAGCACAGGAACCATTAAGGCAAACGCATTGCCGCCGCCGATGTCCATCAACGCTTTCGCAAACGGATGGTACGATGGGTCGTTCGGGTCAAACGCTTTAATGCCGAAGGTGAAGGAAAGTGCGATCAAAATCCCGCCGCCGACGACAAACGGCAACATATTTGAAACGCCGTTCATCAAATGTTTGTAAAAGCCGGTGCGCGGTTTTGCCGCTCCCCCGCCCCGTGGGGCGCTGCTCGCCCGATAAATCGGCGCATCTTGGCGCAGCGCTTGCTCAATGAGCATTTCCGGCTGGCGGATCGCCTGGGCGACCGGCACTTGGATTACATGTTTGCCATCGAAGCGATCCATTTCGACTTGTTTATCAGCGGCGACAATAATCGCCGCAGCATCTTTAATTTCCTGTGCGGTGAGCGCATTTTTCACCCCATCAGATCCATTGGTTTCCACTTTGATCGTCACGCCCATTTCTGCTGCTTTCGCTTTCAGCGCATCAGCAGCCATATACGTATGGGCAATTCCCGTCGGGCAAGCGGTAACAGCGAGCACTTTCCGCTCGTCGCCAGCCCGCGTAGCCTGCGGCGACGGTGCTTCCTCTTCGCTTTCTTTTGCCGCCAGCAAACGGACGACTTCCTCTTCGCTTGAAGCGTTTTCAAGTTGAGTGCGGAACGATGCATCCATCAGCATCGAAGACAGTCGGGCCAACGCCTGCAAATGCGTCTGCTCCCCGCCTTCTGGCGCGGCGATCATGAAAAACAAATGACTCGGCTTGCCATCGAGCGACTCATAGTCAATGCCTTTTGCTGAACGGCCGAATGCCACGGCCGGGCGCTTGACCGCCGCCGTTTTGGCGTGCGGAATGGCGATGCCCTCCCCGATGCCGGTCGTGCTTTGCTTTTCACGCTCCCAAATGGCTTGCTTGAACGTCTCAACATCGCCGACCGCTCCCGCCTCGGCGAGTTTTTCCGCCAATTCATCAATGACTTCGCTCTTTGTCTTCGCCCGAAGTGTGAGAATCATTGTTTCTTTTGTCAACAAATCGGTGATGTTCATTTGCGATCCCCCCCTTTATTATAAACGCACAATACGAACTTGACCGATAAGCGTTTCCACTTTTTCTTTCGTGCATAAATCGTCGGAAAATGCCGTCGCACTTCCAGCCGCCACGCTATAGGCGAACGTTTCTTCGATCGATTTCCCACTCTCTTGGGCGGCCAAAAAGCCCGCAACCATCGAATCGCCCGCCCCGACCGAATTTCTTACTGCTCCCTTGGGCGCCTCGGCAAACAGCACGGCTTCCTTGCCGAAATAAAACGCTCCATCACCGCCCATCGATACGATGACATGACAAATGCCCATCTCGGTCAACCGGCGGCCGTACGTTGCGATGTCTTTTTTCGTAAGTACAGAGACGCCAAACAGCTCAGCGAGCTCACGGTCGTTCGGCTTGATAAAAAACGGCCGGCAGGCAAGCAGCGCTCGGAGCGCTGAACCGCTCGTATCGACGACAAGACGTGCTTGCCGCTTTGCCGCCATCGCTGCCAACCGCTCATATACATCCGCCGGCAGCGATAGCGGCATGCTTCCCGCAAACACTAGAACGTCATTAGCCGAAAGCGGCTCGATTTTCGCCACAAGCTGCGCGGCGTCCTCGCTAGTGACGACCGGCCCTTGGCCGTTAATTTCCGTCTCCTGCCCAGCTTTCAGCTTCACATTAATGCGAGTCTGGCCGGAGACGTGGACAAAATCACAGCGAATGCCTTCCTTTTGCAATTCCTGTTCGATGAACTGCCCAGTAAACCCACCGGCGAACCCGAGCGCCGTGCTGTCAACACCGAGACGTTTGAGCACGCGCGACACGTTAATTCCTTTCCCGCCCGGAAATGTCGATGTTTTCAGCGCACGGTTCAGTTCGCCGACACGCAATTCATCAACATGAACGACATAGTCAACAGATGGATTAAATGTACACGTGTAAATCATAGGTGAACAACCTCGACGATCGTTTTTGCTTTGTATCGTTCTTGCCATTCTTCATCTAACTCATCGGTAATCAACACGGCCTCGTGTAAATCGGCGATTTTGGCGAACGCGCTTTCATTTAACTTCGAATGATCCGCGAGCACATACACACGCTGCGCCAGCTGCATGGCTGTATATTTGACGAGCGCCTCTTCCGGATCCGGCGTCGTGTACCCATGTTCGTCATGAACACCGTTGGCGCCGATAAAACATTGGTCAAAGCGGTACTGCCGCAGCGACTCGATAGCCCCGCGCCCGATCAACGCTTTCGTCCTTGGCTTAATCATGCCGCCGACTAAATACGTCGTGACGTTATGTTCAAGCAACCGCTCTACATGCATCACGCCATTCGTGACAACGGTGACTTCTTTGTCGGCCAAGTGCGGAATCATTTCCCATGTTGTCGTTCCTGCATCCAAATAAATGCAGTTTCCTTTTTGCACCAAGCTGGCTGCATAGGCGGCGATCCGCCGCTTCTCTTCTATATGCTTCAGCGATTTTTCCGACACGCTCAACTCTTCGCGTTTTTGCTGCAACAAGGCCGCTCCGCCGTGCACGCGGCGCAGCTTTTTTTCTTTTTCAAGCTGCGTCAAATCGCGGCGAATCGTCGACTCGGATGAACCGGTCGCCTCCACGAGCTCTTGCAGTTTGACAACTCCCTTTTGCGCCAAAAGATCCAAAATGAGGCGGTGGCGCTCTTCGGTCAACACGTTCCCACCTCCCATGATGAGCAATATTGCTTGTACCATTATCATAAGTGAAAACAGAGAAAAAATCAATCAAAACCATTCATTATCAATCAATATTAATCAAAAATATTATTTAAACGGTCATAATCATTCATCGTCAACAACAAAAAAACATTGCCTTTCATTCCGATCAGGCAATGTTTCTGAACTATAGCCCGGAAAGATATAGCTGAATGTCCAAGGAATCGATTTGGGAAACAAGCAATTCATCGTACTTCTTTTGCGCGAAAAAACGCACCTCTGTCTCCGCCATATTCGGATATTCGTTTTTGGCTTGCTTCACCATGTCGTTCCACACATTTTGTGTCAATAAAGCGAGCCGGACATACCGCCGTTCTTGCTTCCAAAATGCCGCTTCGCCGTATTGGCGGATGAGCGTTTGCGCTGTTTTGCTGCCCTCGTATTGCCGCTTTCGCTTTTCCACTTCGCGATCGACGGCCGGTTCGTCCACCGAATAGCCTTTTTCTTCAGCAAGCAGCGCCATCGAATGCAGTTCAATGAGGCGGGTAACAGCGGAGCGAGGCTCAGTCGTCTCATTCAGCTGCCGTTCCCAATAATTGAGCCGCTCATTGAGTTGTTTGCCGTGATACTGCTTTTTAACCGCCTCCGTAGCTATAGAAATCTCAATTTGCCGACGCGTTTGATAAAACTTAACTTCTGCCGCCGTAATCGCCGCACCATTGATCATCGCCGCCACGTCTTGCCGCTTCACCTGTAGGGTAACGAGCTTTTCGATCGTCTCATTGCCGTCTTTCATTTGCAACAAAACGTCCCATTCTCCTTCCATCGGCAGCTGCACGTTCCCTTCGTAAAGGCCGGGCTCCTTCTCGGCCAATTGGACAACTGTTTGTCCGTGATCCATATTCGTCATCTCAAAGATCGCCGTCACTTCAAGCCCGCTGGCTGGTTTCCCATCCTTTTGAATGGCGGCCGCAAACAAAGAGGCCGTCCCTTCCTTATAAAAGGGGGTCGTTTTCACCGACACGGTCCAATCGTTTCCTTGGCATCCAGCAAGCAAGAAGAGAAGCGCGGCTATAACGATCATCCATGGTTGCCTCACCTTATTCTCCCCCCATCATTGTGTTAAGTTCAAAGTCTTCGATCCGGTATTTGGTGATTTTCCCCTTTTCCAAATAGGCGACATGGGTGCAAAGCTGCCTTACTTCGTCAATATGATGAGACGACAGCAACACCGTTTTGTTCGGCAAAGAGCGCAAAATCGCCAACACCTCCGCCCGCCCTAACGGATCGAGCCCGCTTGTCGGCTCATCTAAAATCAACAGGTCAGCATCGTAGTAAAGCATAATGGCAAGCCCGAGCCGCTGCAGCATCCCTTTCGAATACTGTTTGCTTTTCATCTGGCGCGCTTCCCATAATCGGACGGTGTGCAAGACGTCTTCGATCCGCCGTTCATCGACCGCATTGTGCAACGAAGCAAAAAAGCGGACATTTTCCTCCCCCGTCAACTGAGGATACAGCTGAAACTTTTCCGGCAAATAGGCGACTTTCTTTTTCCACTCATGCCGCCGATGATCAATGCCATCAATATATACCGTTCCGCTCGCTGCCGGAAGCAAGTTCAACAAGCTATGAATCAATGTCGACTTGCCGGCGCCGTTTCGCCCGACTAAGGCGCACCGCTCCCCTTTATGAATGACAAGATGAACGTCATCAAGCACTTTGTTGTTCCGGTAGGAAACCGTCAATCCCGTCACTTCAATCATCGTTCTTCCCCCTTTCTACTCCATACCATCGATGCCGCCAACGACCCCATCCCCCAAACGAACATATTCAACACAACAAGAGCGCCGGGAGGAAAGGAGAAAAATTTTTTCATCGTCCGCGATAAATAATCAAGCGAGAACATCCCGAGAGACGTCTCTAAGTAAAAACGGAGCGCATGAAGCGGCTGCAGAAAATAGGCGAAGGAAAACACGTGCACATTGTCATACGTCACCGACGGCAAAACAGAAAGCAGCATAAAGTCGTACAAATAAATGAAAAAGAACGCTGCAAACAAATTGGCGCCGATCAACTGAATTTTCGTCTTGCACACGAAACCGAGCCCAATTCCAATTTGGTTAAAAATGAACACGAGCACGATCGTACAGAGCAAAAAGTAGAGAAAATATGGTAAATGGAAGACAAATAAAAACTTGGCTGGAATGATCAAAACGAAGGACCAAACGACAAACACCGCCATCGTAATCAGCTGGATCGCCGCGCTTTTTTTCCATAAAAATGACCAAGATGAACCGCTTTTGGCGACAATCATCACCATCGTCCGCTGCTCTTTCTCCTGCATGACGGAAAAAGAAGCAAAAAACAAACAAAGAAGCGGCATGATGTACGCATTCATATCAAACAGCATTTGCAAAAAAATGGTCAATCCATGCTCAGCCGGCAATGATTTCGCGCTCATCAATACAGAAAGCGATGCGGCAACAATGAGCAGAAAAAACAACCAAAAGGCTTTGCCCCGCGATAGCTCAAGCCATTCTTTCCAAATGTAGCTCATCTCCGACTCCTCCTTTGCGGCATGATCACCGCGATGGCTCCAAACCCGATCAATCCCCACCACCAACCGGACGGTGCAGTCTTTTTTACAAGCGGCGCATGATCGACCGCCATCACTTCGTCTGCATGCCGCCATTCGTTGATGGCCTCATAAACGCCTAAGCTCGGCGACGACAAAAACAAGTACGCCAATTCATTTTCTTCCGCTAATTTATAAAACGAAGATGCATAGCGAAACGGAGAGTCCCCTTTCCCATCTTCATTCAAATCAAGCAATGCCGCTTCATCGCCCCAGTCATTGCCAATCCCGCGAAAATCCCATCTGTTATTGTCCTCGCCGCCAAGGCGCGTAACGGCAATCGTATTTTTCCAAAGCCGGTTTTCCGTAAACGTTTGGCGCTGCGAGCTCGACCAAAGCTCAATGCCGATCTCATTTTGCAAAAAGACGTTTCGCTGCAAAAAATTATCGTTCGACTGATCGACATACAGCCCCCGCTCGTTTTGGTAAAACGTATTGCCGATGATCCGGTTATCGTTCGCCATCTGCAGCAACAGCCCAAACGAGCGCATTCCTTTGTTAAATAAAAAGCGGTTGTTTTTCAGGACAATCCGGTTTGAGTTCATGATCGCCGCCCCGCCGTTATTAAGCATGAACGTATTGTCGTAAAAGGCGTTGTCATCCGAATACATGTAGTGAAGCCCGTAGCGGGTGTGCGACACTTCGTTTCCCTTGACAACGTTATGATTGGCGTAGTCAAAAAAGATGCCGTCCCTCGTTCCGACAATGATGTTATTTTCGAGCTCATTAAAATTAGAATAATAAATATGCAGCCCATTTCCTTGCCCGGCGATTTCCCCGTCTTGTTCGCCGATCACCCGCACGTTGGCGATTCGGTTATGGTGTGACTGGCTCAAGTAAATGCCATGAAACGATTGTTTTATTGTTATGTGTTCGAGCGTATTGTCATTGGAGTACACTTTGATGCCAGCATATTCTTCCTGCGTGCTCCGGCTTTTTCCGCTGTTCGTAACGGTCATATGCTTAATGACCACATGCGGCGCCTTGATCGAAATCACGTTGCCGCGCCCGCTTCCTTGAATGACCGTGCCTTTTGTGCCAATGATCGTCAGCGGTTTGTCAATCACAATATCGCCAATGTATGTTTTATCTTCTAGGTGAATCGTGCCACGGGCCGGTGCGGAGTCAATCAGCTGCTGCAGCGCCCGGCCGGCAGCCGCTTCTTTCGGAGCATCGAAATAAAGAAAAATGAACAAGGAAATGAGCAGCCATCGTTTCATGGTTTCCTCTCCCTCCATAACGGAACGAGCAAGCAAACGAACGCAGCGCCGACGATATACGCACCAGAAGCAAAATAGCTGAACGTCGTAAAATTGGCGATCCGGTTTTCCCCGAAAATCGGCGGTACAAACGGATCAATATCGATCGGGGCATTATCGTTTAAATTCGTCCCAAAGTCAACGAGCCAGCGATGAATATCGTAAAGGCCGAGCGCCCCACCGATGAGAAACACAGCGATCAGTACGTACAGCCCTCGTTTGCTTCTGGTTAGCGCTGCGATAAATGCCGCGATGGCCATGGCAATCACGAGATAAGACAAATAGCCAAGTTCCGGAAAGCTTTCTTCACTAAACGGCTTCATGCCGATATAGTGGTTGAGCCCGTTAATAATCTCGATATCCCCTTCAAGCTTATTCGGGTAAACGATAATCTCCAATCCTTCCGGATATTGCGGAGCGATGAAATGCATCCCCCACCACGGAAACGCCAAAGCCAAAAGCAGCAACCCCCCGGCCGCGCCGACAAAGACGGCAGACAGAACAGACAGTTTTGCGGTGGCCATTTTCTTCACACCTCTTTTGTTAGTCAGGGGGACGCGTCCGCCCCCCTTGGCTTATTGTTTCGGCTTCACCAACAAATACCCGGTCATTTCTTGATGCAGTGCCGAGCAGAAGTTTGTACAATACAGCGGATATGTTCCCGGCTTATCAGCGGTAAACTCAATCGTATTCGTTTGTCCTGGTTGAATTTCCATATTCAAGTTATACTGATTGATGGCAAAGCCATGGGTAATGTCCTCATCAAAATCGAGGTTCGTCAGGTGGATGATCACTTTATCCCCTTCATTCACTTCAATGACATCCGGCCGTTTTGCGTTGGCGTCAAAAATAAACTTCGAACGCATCGCGATGCCATAGACGTGCACTTCATTTCCTTTTCGGACGATGTGCGCGTCTTTTTGGTTGTACACAGCGTCTGGATTGTTGTTGTCTTTCGGGTACACTTCAATCGTTTTAATTTTATCGGCTTTAATCATTTGCCCATAGTGCGGTTCCGGATCGACCGGCGACGATTGGATCACTTTCATTTTGTCGCCGCTAATATCGATGAGCTGCATCGATTCCGGATGGGACGGCCCAACCGATAAATAGCTGTCTTTCGCCAACTTGTTGAGAGACACTAAATATTTGCCGTCTGGAGACACCGTATCCCCTTCCGCCGCGACGGCATGCCCTGGCGAATATTGAACCGGAACGCGGTCAAGCACTTCACCTGTTTCTGGATTCCATTTCACAATTTCAGACGAAATAAACATCGTCGTATACGCCATACCTTTGTCGTCAAACTGCGTATGCAGCGGCCCAAGCGCATTTTCCGGATTGACTTCCCGCTCCATCACCGATTCATATTTCAAAATCGGGATGCCGTTCCGCTCGCCGGCAAACTCTTTCTTCTCAATCGCTTGAAACGCCTTTTCAAACGAGAACACGGTCAACAGCGGAGCGAGCTTCCCAGAGGCGATAAAATATTTCCCATCCGGAGTAACATCGACGCCGTGCGGCGACTTAGCGACTGGCACTAAATAAATGCCCCCTTTATGCTTTTCCGGAAAGATCATTTTTTGGCCGCCGATGTTGTCATATTGCCCTTCTTTAACCATTTTTTCAAGCTCTTTCCAGTTGAACAATACAATAAAATCGCGGTCTTCTTGAGATGCGTTGATTTCTAAGTTCGTTGTCGCTTCTTCGGTGTTGTACGTTGTCAGCACGGCCCAATCTTTTGAAATTTTTTTCCCGGCATCGGACAAATCATACGACCACGGCGGCAATGCAACTTGATAGGCAATATTCAGCTTTTGCGCCTTTTCATCGAACGTGACTGCACTCATCACACCGCGGTATTTTTCACTATACTCATCAAGCGAAGCATACTGATGGCCAAGCGGAACGGAAAACCGAGTCGGCAAAAACAAATACTCGGTGTTTTCCGTCACAAATGCGGCACAGTGCGGACCGCTCGTGTTGGGAACTTCGATAATGTCTTTGACCGTAAACGTTTTTAAATCCATCACCGCCGCCCGACTGTTCGCTACATCGGTCGCAAACATATACTTGCCGTCATATTCGCCATTCGTTTCTGAGAAAGCCGGGTGATGCAAATCACCCCACGTGTAGCCGCCCAGCATCTTTTTCGAATGGGTGTCCCAGCCGTAGCCAGTCGCCGAGTCAGGTGAAAAGACAGGAACCGTGCGAATGCGTCGCATCGACGGCACCCCGTAAATAAACATTTGCCCCGAATGGCCGCCAGAGGCGAACAAATAGTATTCATCTTTTTCGCCAAACGGAACGTACACTTTTTCCGCATCGGTTTTGGCCGATGCTGTGGAGACAGTATCGGGGGTGGAAAAATTCCCGAAAAAGACCGTCGACGCCAACACCCCAACCGCCAGCCCTGACAACGCGGAAATCACTTTTTTCTTCACTCTTGTCCCTCCCAGCATTGCTTATTTTTCAGATGCCTGTTTTAAGAGAGCGATAATTTCCGCCCGCTCCTGGTCCGTCAGCGGATTCGATTTGATCACACCAGACATCACCGCAGACGTCGGCGCTTTTAAAAACTCTTCAATCGGCTTGCCGTGTTTGCCCTCGACTTCCCGATAAGCGTTGGATAAATCCGGACCCGTCGTCCCTCCTTGCAAGTTGAGTTTGGAAACAGAGTGGCAAGAGAGACAGCCTTTTTGCTGCAACATATTCCCGTCCTGCGCGCTGGCGTTAGCTGTCTTGCCCGTGCCATTCCCATCCTTTGTCGAAGCCGATGGTTGGGACGATTGAGCCGTCTCTTGCTTTCCCTCCTGCGCCGCATTGGTCTCTCCTTTTGTTCCTCCCAACTGAAAATACGAATAGCCGCCAACCAAACCGATCAAAGCGCTAATGAGAAAAATGACGACCGTCTGTTTCATGCCCCTCCTCCTTTTGCTGTAAGAAATTCGTTATCATTATAGCCACCCGGCCTCGGCCTCCCCTGTGCAAAAAGTCACTTCACTTCCAAAATCAGTGAACGTTGTTTGGCAAAAATGTGGCAAAACGATGAAAAATAAAAAACACTTGCCCTAGGCAAGTGCCCTTCCCATCTAGTTCAGTTGTTGCATCTCCACAAACGGCAAATAACGTTCCTGCACAAATTGAATAAACTTCACCGCATAAGCCGGGTCAAACTGCGTTCCTGAGCAGCGTTCAATTTCTTTCAGCGCCTCGTCAAACGTTTTCGTCGGTTGATACGGCCGCTCCGTCGTCATGGCGTCAAACGAGTCGATAATACACAAAATGCGGGCTAGTTTCGGGATTTCTTCCCCTTTCAGCCCGTACGGATACCCTTTCCCATCATACCGTTCATGATGCAGTTCAATGAGCGGAAGCAAATCGTCAAACCGCTTCTCCGCCGCAATGATCTCCCGTCCCCATGTGACATGCTTCTTGACGATTTCCCATTCGTGTTTTTCCAATTTTCCTTGCTTATTCAAAATATCACGCGGCACTTCGATTTTTCCAATATCATGAATGAGCGCTCCTAAAATAAGCGTCTGCCGCTCATGTTCGGTCAACTCGTCGAGACGGCTGCCAAACTCGACCGCATATTTAAACACTCGTTTGCTATGGCGATATGTATAAACGTCTTTGGAAAGAAAAAATTTCACTTGTTGCTCGAGCGCTTCCAAATCTTGTTTAAACTTAATTTCATCCAAGCACATATTGTGCTTATCATACAACTGCACGTTGTTTTTCCCTTGCGCCTTCGCATAATACAGCGCCTGATCCGCCCTATGGATGAGCTCATCGCTTTCATACATATCTTTTTCCATCTCGGCAATGCCGCACGAAAACGACAGGCAACGGTACGGAATATGCTCGACGCCGTCAAAATATGTATCATTCACTTGTTTCCGCAACCCGTTTAAAAACGCATACGCGTCTTCTTTCGCCGTGTTGGGCATTAAAATAGCAAACTCCTCTCCGCCATAGCGGGCGGCAGTAAAGTTCGTCCCTTCGACCGCTTTTTGCAGCAGCTTCCCAAAAAACGTCAACAACCGATCCCCTTGCAAATGGCCGTTGCGGTCGTTGTATTTTTTAAAATCGTCCAAGTCAAGAAACGCCAGCGTGAGCGGCTGCTTGAGCATCTTGCAGTCGGAAAACTGCTCCTTGAGCGCTTCTTTGAAAAAACCGTGATTGTATAGGCCGGTGAGGTGGTCTTTGTTGGCGCTATCCGAAACCAACTGATACAATTGTAGAAACTTTTTAAAGACAAAAGACAGTATTGTGATCAAAATAGTGAATAAAAATAAACCAAAATATCTTTCTTCCTTTAACAAGATCGATAACACTAGAGAGAGCAATAAAGTGATCGAATAGCCCACACAAGCTTCTTTCAAAACACCTAAATCAAGTGCTCCTCTAAACACTCCGCCTTGAAAATAGAAAAACAGACCTATGAGTGCTACGTTAATACTAAAGTATACTATCAAACCAATCACATATGGTGACAAATTATGAACATTTAATTGTCCAATCCTTCCATCAAATAACAAAAATGCATAATATGCGCCACATAACATTAAACAGTACATCGAAAAATTAAAAAGATGCCTCCATAGAGACATTTTACGCTTATAAAATAACTCTACTATGCTATAAACAAATAACACTTGCAATGAAAAGTTGATCCCATACAAAAATAAAATGGCTAAATAAACAGCTGAGTCCATTGAAAAAGCGTTAGACCTCGGAGGAAGCATAATTTGAAAAAGATTTAATAAGGTAATGCTCCCGACTAACATATAAGCCAAAACCCAGTCCATAAGGGACTGAGCCTCAAAATTAATATTCAAAAAAAATAATGATACACCCGAAATGGAAACAATTAAAATATAAAACTGCTCTCGTTTTTTTACATTTAACAAAAGAGAGAGAAACATGTTGAATCACTCACAAACAAAAAAGTTTAGGAGAAGCAATAACAATCGCCTTTTTTTATAGATAGCGCTGCAAAACTAGAGTAAAAACTCGAAGTTATGCATAAGATGCAACATAACACATGCAGTAAATATCGATGAAATCCATACCATCGGGGTTGCTCCACCCCATCACTCTTTTACTCGTTAAATACCCGTTCAATCTCGGGGCGAAGCCCAAACAGCCACTGACCGAATCTCGTTTTCAAAAAGACAGGAAGAACCCGGCCATAGGCATCTTTTCGTTCCTTGCTATTGCGGCGGTTGATGGGGGAAGTGAATAAGACCCCTTGCTTGTTCGGCTGAGTCAATATATCGAAATAACGATGTGAAAAGTGGATCCATTTCATAAGACCATGCATGTTCTTTGTTTAAATTGGAAATCATGATAGTATCCACCCCTTGGTAGTTGGTTTTGGTCACTGTATATGATTTCCAAGGCGGTGGATTTTTATGTGCATCTATGCATTCGTTATGCTTTTTGCAACACGTTCTTATATAGAAAATCAAGGGGTTTGATCACATTACCTACTCACCAAGTTTAAACCCCGACGTCAACGCTACAATCACCGAACCAAGGATAAACAGGTTGATCAACACTTGTTTCACTTTGACTTTCATTTCCTTGTCCTCCCTTTTATAAAGTTATTGATTGGCAGAAGCAGCTGCTTCCTCTTCTCCAGCATTGTCTTTCCCATGCCGCGGCGCGCTGAGCATGAGATGCTGGATAAACAAAAACGCCCCTACGTTCATCACAACGTCGCCGATGCTGATGACTTGTTGGCGAGGATACGGCGGAGACAGCGGGATGATATCGCCGAGAAACGGCAGAAGTGTATCCGATGTGATCGCCTGATGTTTGGCATATAAACCGGCTTTTAACGCTTCAATGTATTCGCGGCCGAGAAATTGAGCAGCTTCGACGGAGACAGGCATTCGTCCGCCGTTGGCCGCCATGACAATAAAGTTGAGCAGCACGCCGGCGAAAATGACGGAAAATCCTGGCTGATGGCGGTTGAGCCATAAAAACACAAGCCCGGTGATGTAGACGAGCAGGAAAATCACATTGCTCATTTTCGCGATCCATGCCACCTTTTCCTGAAGGAAAAAGATGACAACCTGCACCGCCAACAAGAGCGGAAACAACCAGCCGCCGCGCAGTTTCATAGCAGCAAGCCCCTTTAAGCTGCCGCCGCGAAACCAGCCGATCAACAGCGACAAAACGATCCCATCGTAAACCATGGTGCTGTCTCCTTATGAACAGAATTTTCTTTTTTTTCTAAACTGCCGTCCTCACTTCTATTTTTACCGTTTTTTTCATTCTATGTAAATAGTCCATTCGCCCTAACTATAAACAAATTTTGATGAATATCGTTTCCTTCTTTTTGTTTTCGTCATTTTTCGAAACAAAAAACGACAAAAACAGCACGATGTGTATCTAGCGAACGGTGAAAAAAGAACCTTATCTTTACGAAGCGTTCCCCACCTGCACAAGCGCTGAAAAAAATATTTCAGCTTATTTTCGGTGAGAAACCTTCTGTCGGAAAATGAAAAAACGGATTCCGATCTATCAGGAATCCGTTTCCCCGCCAAGATTACCGTTCTGGCCCGCAGCTGCCAGCGCAGCGGTCGGCCGCATGGCAAGCCGCGCATGTCCCTTTGGCGCTTTTTTTCACATGACGAACCAGCGCCCACCCGGCATAGGCGAAAATCGCCCCGCCAATAACGATATTCGCAATCATCCCATTCTCCCCTTTCATTGAAAGCCTAGTATCATGCCTGCTTGATAAACAAGGAATGAAATCATATAAGCCACCGTTAAGGCGATGCCGATTGATAACAACGTCCATCTCCGCGATCCTGTTTCTTTGCGGATCGTCGCTACCGTCGCCAAGCATGGCGTATATAGAAGAACAAACACCATAAAGCTAAATGCCGACAACGGAGTAAAATGGGTGGCAATCATCTGCTCGAGACCGCTTGCCTCGCGGACGTGGTAAATAATATTCATCGTTGATACAACGACTTCTTTCGCTAAAAAGCCGGTAATTAAGGCCGCTCCCGCCTGCCAGGAACCGAAACCGAGCGGCGCTAACAGCGGCGCGACCCAGCCGCCGATTACCGCCAGCAGGCTGTCATCCATTGAAACGCCAACCTCGCGCGGTCCGACATATGTCAACAGCCAAATGGCGACCGAGCCGCCGAAAATAAATGTTCCGGCTTTGCGAATAAACCCTTTCCCCTTCTCCCATGTGCTGCGCCATAATGTGAGCGCCTGCGGCACGCGGTATGGAGGCAATTCAATGACAAAGAGCGAACTTTCGTTTTTGAATACCGTCGACGAAAACAACTTGGCAAGCCCTAAGGCCACCGCGATGCCAAGCACGTAAAGCGAAAAGACGACAAGCGCCTGTTCGCGAACAAAAAACGTTCCGGCAAACAGCGCGTACACCGGCAGGCGGGCGGAGCACGACATAAACGGCAACAGCAACATCGTCAATAGCCGTTCTTTCGGCTGCTCGATCGTGCGCGCCGCCATCACTCCAGGAACGTTGCAGCCAAAGCCGATGATCATCGGGATAAACGCTTTGCCGTTTAACCCAATCGCTTCCATCAGCCGATCCATCACCATCGCCACGCGCGCCATATACCCGGAGTCTTCAAGCAAAGAAATGAAAAAGAACAAAATGAAGATTTGCGGCACAAACACGAGTACACCGCCGACCCCAGCGACAATGCCATCTAGCACAAGCGCTTCGATAAACGGCGATGCTCCCGCCCAATCAAGCAAGCGAGACAACCCATCGGTGAGCGGCCCGGAGAAAAAGGCGTCAAGCCGATCGGCGAGCGGCGTGCCAAGCCAGTTGAACGTCAACATAAACACGATATACATCAGCGCCAAAAAGATCGGCAAACCCGCGTAGCGATTCGTCACCACCGCGTCGATTTTTTCCGTTAGTGTCAGCGGTTTTTGCTCAAACTCGATGGCCGTCGCAGCAATCGTTTCGCTGATCCAACGGTCACGCGTTTCATAAATATGCTTGGCGGCCTGATAGCCGAGCGCCTGTTCCGTCTCCTCACGGACCGCCAACAGCGGTGACAAATCGAAACGGCCGTGCAAATAGGCGGCGATGCGCTCGTTTCCTTCTAGAAATTGAAGCGCCATCCAGCGCTTATCCCCCGGCACATCATCCGGCAGTTGCTCGGCAATGCGGCGGATCGCGCATTCCACTTCGACGCCATAATCAATCAAAATGCGGGAATGACATCCATCATTTGCCGACAAAATGGTGCGCACTAACTCCTTTGTCCCTTTCCCTGTTCGGGCGATGACCGGGACAACCGGGACGCCGAGATGATGCGACAGCTTGGCGGCATCGATTTTGACGCCGCGTTTTTCGGCCACATCCACCATGTTCAAAGCGATGATAAGCGGCCGGCCAAATTCCAATAGCTGAACTGTCAAATGCAAGTTGCGCTTAAGCTGCGACGCATCAACAATATTGACGATCGCCGAACATGGCTCGGTCAATAAAAAATCGGTCGCCACTCCTTCATCACGAGACAGCGGCTGGAGCGAGTAAATGCCGGGCAAATCGACGACCGGCACACCGTGCTGGCGGAGCACTCCTACTTTCTTCTCAACCGTCACCCCGCTCCAGTTGCCGACATATTCATAGGAGCCGGTTAAACAATTAAACAATGACGTTTTTCCGGTATTCGGGTTGCCAAACAGCGCTACGTACGACATATTTATTTCACCTCAATCGACGACGCCTCTTTGCGCCGCAAGCCGATCGCCTGTCCATCGACTTCGACCATCACCGGTCCGCCAAACGGCATTGCGGCTTTCAACCGCACCCTTTTCCCTTCTTTAACTCCCAGATGAAGAAGGCGCTGTTTCAGTGTCTCCTGCTCAACGGCCAAACGGACAACGACCGCTGTTTCCCCTTTATGCAAATCAGTCAGCACCATGATCATTTCCTCCTGTTTTTCCCATCCGTCTCTCCTACGGGTCAATAATGATTCTTCTTCTCAATTTCAATCATAACATAAGCAAAGAAAAAAGGAGTGACTTTTTTCACAATCATTGCTCATTGTCAACATTTCTTCAAAATTCTCCACCTCATCAGTTGAATTTTTCTGAAAAGTGTATATAATTTTTTGTATATCTTTCCCATCTTTGCTCAAGGAGGAAACTCAATGAACACACTAGGAAAAATCAGCAACTTTGTCGGCAACACGTTTGCGGTCTGGGTGCTTTTATTCGGGGTGCTCGCCTTTTTCGTTCCAAGCGCGTTTGCGTGGATCGCTCCGTATATTGTGCCTCTTCTAGGCATTGTGATGTTTGGCATGGGGTTGACGCTGTCGGCGAACGATTTCAAAGAAGTATTCAAGCGACCGCTTGAAGTGCTCATCGGCGTCATTGCCCAGTTTCTGATCATGCCGCTCATTGCATTTTTGCTCGCTTACTTTCTTCCAGTTTCGCGCGAAGTCGCGCTTGGCATTATTTTAGTCGGCTGCTGCCCGGGCGGAACGGCATCCAACGTCATGACGTATTTGGCGAAAGGGGATACGGCGCTGTCGGTCGCCGTCACTTCTGTTTCGACGATTTTAGCGCCGATTTTGACGCCTTCGCTCATTTTGCTTTTCGCCGGAAAATGGCTGTCGGTGTCCGCTGCCGCTTTGTTTTGGTCGATTGTCAAAGTCGTACTCATTCCGATTCTTTTAGGGCTCATCGCCCAAGCGCTGTTCCAAAAGCAAGTCAAAGCGTGCATCCCGGCGCTGCCGCTCGTTTCTGTCATCGCCATCGTTGCCATCGTGGCCGCCGTTGTCGGGCAAAACCAAGCGGCCATTGCCAAAAGCGGACTTCTTATTTTCCTGATTGTCGTTGTTCATAACGGATTGGGCTTGCTGCTTGGGTATTGGTTTGCCAAACTGTTTCGCCTGTCGCCGCCAAAACAAAAGGCGATTTCCATTGAAGTGGGCATGCAAAACTCTGGGCTTGGCGCGGCCTTGGCGACCGCCCATTTTTCGCCTGTCGCCGCCGTTCCAAGCGCCATTTTCAGCGTCTGGCACAATATTTCCGGTCCGATCGTCGCAACATACTTCCGCAAACAGGCAGACCGCCAGGGAGCGGGTGAACAAACAATTTCCGCTTGACCTCTCTCACGCTTTGTGTAACCGCAAAAAAGCTGTCTCCCGAAATGAAACGACCGTTTTTCGGAGACAGCTTTTCTGCTTATTCTCACGCTGTTTTTCCGCTCTCCGACGATCAAAAACAAAAAGCAGACATCCGCCTTCAATCTCCTTTCACAGCGCCCCTTCAAACGGAAACACCATCCGCCTAGCCAGCTCAGGAAGATCAATGAACGGGTTGCGATTGCCTTGGATGAAAAAAATGGCGCTGTTGCGATGGTATTCGTACACCGTCGGCGGAAATTGCTCATGCCAGCGAACAAGAAGCGGAATATCGATTTTGCGCCGAAACGATTTTGCGATTGCCTTCGGATAGCGAAGCAAAAAATACAACATCGCCCGCGCAGCGGTCCCTTTGCCGTACTCCGGCTCGAAATAGCCGTTATGGGCGACGCCGCATCGGTTTTGGATCTGTTCGTTTGGATCTTCCGGATTGTAAAATGGAAAGTCGGCGTACGGGAAGTTCGACCGAAGCGTGTTGCACTCCGGCTGACAGACGAACAAGTGGTGCAAATCGCCTTTCATCGGTTCACGAGCGCCGAACCATGACTGGGGCACGACATGTTCAGCATTGAATTTCCATTGCTTCTCGATCATTTTCATTCGCTCGCGCATATCGCCTGGCCTCTGTTTCGCTTTTTTTAATAGCTGGCGAAACTCATCGTAACGCCGTTTCATCGTTTCAACATCTTGGACGATCAACGTTTTCGGATCTTTTCGTTCGCCGGAATACAAACTGCGCACCGTACCGTCCGGCTGCAAATCAACCCATGTGTACAAATACTCGTCTTTGCCGAAAAAATACGGCAGCCGTCGCTTGTGGGTGCGCGCCACCAACTCGTGGCAGCGGACAAACAACAGCAATCCGTCTCCATCAAATGGCACATAACGGTAATACCGTTCACGCGCTTGCCGATCTTCTTCGGCGCGGTAATATACGTCCTCTTCAGCAAGCCGCTCGCTCAGCTGCTGAAGCTGTGCGGCGGCATCGTCTGTTCGCCATTGGCTGAGCTCCTCAAACTGCCGTTCCGCCTCCTCCATTCAGCCTTCCCCTCTCTTCTTTTTCCTTTAAGTTTACCATGGAACGGGGGGAAGGCGGCAACGATGCTAATGAAAAAGAAATGAGGCAGCACCGAACAAAAGCGCGGCGATGCCGGCGGCGATGAACGACGGAATCAACTTCGTGCGCGCGTATTCCATCACCGGCAAATCCAAAATGGTGCATAGCGTCACTGTATTATCGCTAAGCGGGGAAGCAAACGCTCCGAACGTCCCACTTGCAAACACAGCGCCAATAACTGGCAAAATGTTCGCTCCGGACTGGCTCGCCAACGTCACGCCAAGCGGCATCAACATCCCCCACGTCCCCCATGACGAACCGATGAAATAAGAAATGACAGCACCAAGTAAAAACAATATCGGTGCGACAAAAAACGGCGGAATCCATCCTTGCACATGGCTTGTAATATATTGTGAAAACCCTAAGTCTTCGGCCACAGCCGACAGCGCCCAAATAAGCGCCAACATTAAAACGACCGAAATCAATTCGTTGCCGCCTTTGACAAAGTGGGTCAACAAATCATTCAGTTGAAATTTTTGCCAAAGGAAAAAGACGACCGTCACTATAACGGTTAACAACAGCGCCTCCAACATCGCCCCAAGCGCATCACTTTGCAAAAAGGCGTCCCAAAACGTTTGCGCCCCGCGATGGCCGTCCCACCAACTTAAAAACAACGTCAAAGTCAGTACGATGGAAAGCGGAATGATCAAATTCCATGGCTTGATGGGTGTTTCTTTTTGATAGGCGCGCGGGCACGTTTGCATCGCCTCTCCTTCTTCCCCTTGCGCTTCGTTCGGTTCGCTGTCACCCAGCCGCTGTTCTCCGGCCATCTCCAATGCCAGCCGCTCGTTCCAGCGCTGAAGCGATTCAATCCTTCGCACTTCTTCCGCTGCCGTCTGCACTTTGCGCGAATAAACAAAAAAACTATAATATAGCCCAACCGCAATAATGGCGTACGAGAAGAAGTTAAACGGGATGCTCCGAACGTAGACGATATATGGCTCAGCCCCGATGCCGGCCGTATCAAGCGCTTTATCGATGACGGACACCATATAGCCGACAAAGGCGGTGGCGATCGGAATGAGCGCGACGACCGGATTGGACGTCACCTCAATGGCGAAGCCGATTTGCTGGGACGACAGCCCAAGCCGTTTGCGCAACGCCTTCATGACCGGGGCTACGGTGACGATGCGAAAATCAGGATCGCTAAACGTGACCATCGTCGAAATCCAAGTCAACAGCATGGCCGTTTTGGCTGATTTCACTTTTTTGCTGACGAGATGGACGAACCCTTTAATCCCGCCGGTATATTTGATCATGCTGACAAGACCGGCGAACACATATAAGAAAATAATAATGCGAATGTTGTTTGTCTGCATCAAGTTGTCAACCACGTAATGAAGCATCGTCCGCAGGCCGCCAAGCAGCGATGGCGTCAGCAAATAACTCCCGACTAAAAGCCCGACAAACAGCCCGGGGATCACTTGCCTCGTCCAAATCGAAACCGGGATGACAACTAAAAATGGCAACAGCGCCTTCCATGACGGTTCCATTGACCATTCCCCCTTTTTTAAAAGTATGGTGGTTGTTTTTCTTTTCTATGCAAGCTGTCTCCGCCTTCTCCTTTCTGTTCGTGATACAAAGCAGGCAAAAAGAACCGGCCCGCCATACCACATGCACAGGAAACCGTTTTCAAACAAAAAAGAACAAAAATAAAAAGCTGCCCCTTAGACAGCTTTGACGGTGTCACTTTGCGCAACAGACGGCAACGACAACAAGTGAAGCGTCACTTCCGGCTTCGAGCCGATCCGGATGTTCACTCCCGTTTGCCCGAGCCCTTCGTTAATATAAAACGGCTTTCCGTCCCATTCATGATAACCTTTGATCATGTTTCTCTCCGTGAGCGTTTTGCTCATTTTCGCCAAATGGTACGGCTTCGGCCAATGAATTTGCCCGCCATGGAAGTGGCCGGACAACAAATAATCAAAGTGATAGTCTCCCATATGCGGCACGATGTCCGGATCGTGCGTCAACACCAAATTGATGCCGTCTTTCACATCACCATATGCTTTTTTAATGTCGCTGCGTCCTGTGTAAAAATCGTCAATGCCAATAATATTGATCGTTTGGCCGTGAACTACGATCGTTTTCGCTTCGTTTTGCAGGACGATGCAGCCATGCTCCTCGAGCGTCGCTTTCAAGCGCGCAAACGGCTCGCCTTGAAGCACGTAGTCATGGTTGCCAAACACCGCATACATGCCATAAGCCGGCCGCAACTTCTTCAGAGCCGCCAAATACGGGCCGAGTTTAGCAATGCTCGCTTCACGATCTAGGAAATCACCAGTCAAAGCAATCAAGTCAATCGGTTCCTCTCTCAACTTTTCGTATAAATCGTTTGGGGAAATAGACAGCTTTTCTAAGTGAAGGTCAGAAAGCTGCAAAATGCGGATGGCGCCGTTCCCATCTTCCAGGTTGCCGACATGCACTCTATGCAAAACCGCTTCATACGTGTTGCGGTGCGCTTTTCGAAGACCAAAAGCGAACAACAAAAAGAATGATAGAATGATGAAAAAAAACGTCATTGTCTTCTCTCCTCCCTCGATAACCATTATAGTGAAAAGGAGGAGAGAAGAAAGAGGGAGTTAGTGGATGAGATGGTAACCATATAAGGAAAACAGCTTTTCTTTTGACATCAACAAATACTTCGGCGGCCGGCTAAACGGCGATAGACCAGGTCGGGCCACCGCCATCATCGGCGCGAGCGCCATAGTTTTAAACCAACGATACAACGGATTGGCAATATCCACCGTTTCAAATCCGAGCCGTTCACATCCTTTATTTAACATCGTAATGCCGATAATCCCTTTCATCCGCTCCGACTGTTCGTGGTGATAAAGATGGTAGGCGACATACGGCAAGCCGGCTTTGACTTGTTCAAGAATATAACGTCCCTTTTTGATGTCGCTGTCATAACGAAACAGTTCGCGCACGAGCCGGGCGTTATGAAGATGGATTTTCAACAGCCAATCGTTCGCCACAATCGTCGTTCCGTCCGAAAGGCAGATGGTTTCCCCTTTGTACTGAAGCGGGCGGACGCGGAAAATGGAACGTCGTCCATCTTGCGCCTCGCCGGCGTATTCGAGCCGCGAACAGGCGTAATAAATCGGATCCATGACTCCCCACATCGCCAACAAACATTGGACCGCTTTTTCCTTCATGCCTGCATCCTTCCTTACCTTGTATCTTATCTTACTGCATTAACATTGTAGGACATTTGCCGCTACATTATAAATGGGGAAAAAAGGAGCATAGCGCCGTCGCATAACCGATCGCAGGCCGCGCATACTGAAATCAAGCATCAAATTTTCGCCTAGGTTGTGATCATCATGACAACAGTGCTTTTTCTCCCCCTTCTTCAGCTTCCATCCGGTCATCATCGAGCCGCAGAGGCGCTGGCAGAAGGGCTGCGGTCGATCGATCGCGCCGTGAAGTGCGAAAAAATTGAATTGCTTTCCTCGCGGCTCGGCGCCAAGGAGCAGTGGATTTCCCGCCTTTATTTGCGCTGCATCCGCCATGCGCCGAAAGCGTACAGCGCCGCCTACCGCCGCTCTGTTTTGCATCCTGCATCCGAACCGCCGTCATTCCCGCCTTATGAGTGGCTGTTTGGCGGCCATTTGAAACAACTGCTTCGCCGCCTACAGCCGGCGCTGATTGTCTGTACGCATGCATTTCCGTCGTATTTGCTTGACCTTCTTAAGCAGCGCGGCGAAATCGACGTTCCTGTCGTCAACGTGTATACCGATTATTTTGTCCATAACTTATGGGGGAAAATAGCCATCGATGGCCATTTTGTCGGCCATCCGACCATGAAGGAAACGCTGGCAGAAAAAGGGGTCGCCATCAAGCGGATCGCCGTCACCGGCATTCCCGTTCACCCGGCATTTGCCGCTCGACCGCCGATGCGGCCCACCACACGCTCTCGCTACATCGGACTCATTAGCGGCGGCAGCCTAGGCCTTGGCGATTGGGAGCGGCTCTTCAGCAAAATCGCCCCGGACGACCCTGTTATCTATTATGTGTTATGCGGCACAAATGAGCAGCTGTATGAGCGGTTGAGAAAGAAAAATCACCCGCGCCTTCTCCCGCTCCGTTATATTTCGTCGCCTGCAGCCATGAGCGCCCTTTATGACAAGGTCGATTTTGTGCTCACGAAGCCAGGAGGCGTTACCTTAAGCGAATGCCTCCGCAAGCGAAAGCCAACGTTCATTTATGCCATGCTGCCAGGACAAGAGGAAATCAACTTCCGTCTCCTGTGCGATGATGGACTCGTTTTCGATTTCCGCCATTGGCGCCGGCTTCCGTCGCTGTCAGACGCGATCGTCTCCACCCTCCACTCGCCGGAGCTGGCCCGCTGCCTCGCCAAGATCGACGACTATCACCGCACCCTCTCCCCAGCCGACCCGGCGTTTGTTATGTACGAGCGGTTTTTAGCAGCTCCCGCGGTCAACAAAGGACGCAGCCGGTTTGACAACAGGAAACTTCACCGCCCTTTTCCCATATAGAAAGGCGCCTGCCCCAAACCGGCTGGGCAGACGCCTTTTAACGACGGGTGCTGACGGTGACAAATACGAATTTATCATACCGATGGCGCGAAAACGAATACTCAAACGGCTCTCCATTGTTTAGAAAACTAACCTGCTCTAATTCCAACACAGGATCGTCGGGTGCACATTGCAAGTATTGACGATCAAGCTCGTTCGGTTTATCAGCTCGGATCTTCCGGTGCGATCCGGCAATGGTTAACCCGAGATCATGAGTCATGTAATGATAAATCGAACCATGGAGCACTGTTTCATTCAACCCCGGAATTAAATGGACGGGCATATACGTGCGCTCAATGACGTACGGTTCCCCATCGACATTCCGTAACCGGATTAAGTGGTACACTGGTGTGTTCGCATTAATACATAAATGAGAAGCTACTTCATCAGAAGGAAACAGCACTTCAAAAGTGATCACATGACTTGTCACCTTTCGCCCTTCTAATAACCTCGTCAAACCAAGAGTTTCGTTGCTCACTACATTCACCAGTCCGTTAAGCATCGCCGACTTCACAATAAATGTGCCATGACCGCGCTTTCGATACAACAGCCCCTCCGACACGAGCACATCAAGCGCCCGCTTTACCGTCATCCGGCTGCAGCCAAACTCTTCAGCGAGTGAGATTTCATCAGGAATCGGCTCGTCTAGGGAATATAGCCCCTCTTTAATTCGTCTACGTATTTCGTTTGAAATTTTCTCATATTTTGGCATTGTTTTCATCCCTCACTATGATCCTGTTTTCATTGTACGAACAATTGTCTGCTTGCACAATAGCCAATGTGGTCTCCTTCCCTTCCTGTTCATTCCCGGTTAGAAAAAGCGCCCCGCTGTCCGGGACGCTTTTTTCTTTATTTAAAATCCGTTGTTTTCCACGACCGTCTTAAACCAATAGCCGCTTTTTTTGATCGTCCGTTTCAATCCGTTGTCCAAATCCACGGCGACGAGCCCGTACCGGTTTTTATAGGCGTTAGTCCACGACCAGTTATCCATAAATGTCCAAAGATGATAACCCTTCACATTGACTCCTTCTTCAAGTGCACGATGCACCCATTTTAAATGTTCACGGATGAATGCAATCCGATAATCATCACAAATCATGCCGCTTTCATCCCGAAACCGTTCTTCCCCTTCGACGCCCATCCCATTTTCGGAAATAAAACATTCAATGTTTCCATAGTTTTCTTTGATATTGATTAAAATATCATAAATGCCTTTTTCATAAACTTCCCAACCACGATACGGGTTCATTTTCCGACCGGGCATAGCATAATAATCGAAAAATCGCTCCGGTAAAAACGGGGCATCCGGATTGGGCAGATGCTCTTTTGCCTTGACGCGCCGCGGTTGATAATAATTGATGCCAAGCAAATCGACCGTATTTTCTTGGATCAGCTCACGATCACTGGCTTCCGTCACAGGTAAAAATCCATGTTCATCCAACAGCTCAATCAAATCTCGCGGGTATTCTCCTTTTACCACAGGGTCTAAGAAACTGCGATTAAATAACAAATCAGCAATATGTGCGGCTTTTACATCAGCTGGATGCTGGCTGCGCGGATAGGACGGCGTCAAATTCAAAATGATCCCAATCTGTCCTCCAGGGACGGCTGCCTTGCGGAAGACGGCAACCGCTTTGGCATGGGCAATGACCGTGTGGTACGCCACTTGTACAGCGCGGCGGAAGTCCACGACGTTCGGGTAATGAAAATCATATAAATACCCGCCTTCTACTGGAACAATCGGTTCATTGTGAGTAAACCATTTTTTTACCCGATCTCCAAACAACCCAAAGCAAATGTTTGCATAGTGGGCATAGGCATCCACAACTTCTCGGCTTTCCCAGCCCCCGATATTTTGTAGTGCTAACGGCATGTCAAAATGATACAAATTGATAAACGGCTCAATGCCGTTTATCAGCAGTTCATCGATGACCGCATTATAAAAGCGTACAGCCTCTGGATTGACCTCACCAACTCCATCCGGAATCAAGCGTGACCATGAAATCGAAAAACGGAATGAATTATGTCCGATCTCCTTCATTAAAGCAATATCCTCTTTGTAGCGGTGATAAAAATCTGATGTAGTTGCCGGGCCAACACCGTTAAAAAAACGGTGCGGCTCCTTCTCATACCAATAATCCCAAATATTTTTCCCCTTACCGCCCTCGTTAGCAGCTCCTTCCATTTGCGTCGCGGACGCTGCGCTCCCCCACCAAAACCCAGCAGGGAAGCGGTACGTGATTGACTGCTTCGATTGTTGTTCCATCGTGGTTCACCTCGTTTACTGCATAGTTATGATACGTTTTTTGCAGCAGCTTGTTCTTCTTCTCTCTCCTTTTGCAAATTCATCCTGTCAATAAATTTCAAGAACGGAAACCAAATGACAAGTACAATGAGAAAATTAACCACTTGCAACAGCCCGCCGGCTAGCGAGTTTGTCGCCATAATCCCGTTAATCAGAATTGGTACAGTCCATGGCACCGCCACACCATTTGGAGGCGGCACAAGTCCTGAAGACATCGCCAAATAGGTTACCAACGTAACAACCATTGGCGCTAAAATCCACGGGACGATGACGAGCGGATTCATCACTACTGGCAAACCGAAAATGATCGGTTCATTAACATTGAAGATTCCGGGCCCAAGCCCAAGCTTAGCTACCTGCTTCATTTGTTTGCTCTTCATAAAGAGCAATATGGCGAAAATCACCGCGAGCGTCATCCCCGTTCCGCCCATGCCGACGGTGTAAATTTCAATAAACTGTTTGCTGACGATATGCGGAACTTCCCCTGTTTGCGTGTACGCATTTAAGTTTTCGAGCGACAGTGTGTTCCAAATCGGGTCCATCACGGAATTAATGATGATTTGCCCATGCAATCCGAAAAACCATAAAATTTGTGCGACAAAAACGGCGATCAACGTTGGGATAATGCCGCTTCCCAGACCGACAAGCGGGGCTTGCAAGGCGTTGTAAATGACATCATGCATGTTTGTTTTAAACATTTGTGTTACAATAATATTGACGACAAGAAAAAAGGTCAGGGTGACTACCGCCGGAATTAATGCTGCAAACGACTTCGCAACCGCCGGTGGCACCCCGGCTGGCATTTTAATCGTAATATTTTTCTGCACAACTTTTCGGTAAATTTCCCCAGCAACAAATGCGGTAATCATGCCAAGGAACATCCCTTTGGCTCCGAGACGATCAAGCGGAATGACGCCTTGTACAGCTTCTTTTCCTTCTATTTGGACAACAAACGGCGTCAGCAGGAGAAATGATGCTAAAGCAATCGCACCGCCAAAAATCCCTTCAACTTCATAACTTTTCGATAAATAATAGCCAATGCCAAACACAACGAAAATCGTCATAACACCCATTGTTGCATTCGGGGCGACACCAAGCATATCTTTTAACATATTTAGGCTACTTTCGCTCATGACCTTATCTAAAAATGGCAAATTGGCGATGACGACCGCGATGGAACCGAAAATCGTTAGCGGAAACGCCAACATAAACGCATCACGCAACACTTGCAAATACCGGCTGTTGTTCAATTTCCCAGCAATTGGAACGAGCACTTTGCTCAATTTCTCAAATAATGCTCCATTCATCTGACAGCCCCCCCTTTTTATATATTCCGCTCCTTCAACAAAGCAAGCATCTCTTTCACAATCTCTTTCATCGCCAATGTCGACATGACATGATCTTCTGCATGCATGAGAAGCAAAGTAATCGTCGTTGAATTTCCGTCCGCTTCTTTTTGAATAAGCTGAAAATGGACATCGTGCGCGACACCTAATTCTTGTTCCGCTTCCTGGATGAGTTGTTCTGCTTTCTCAATTTGACCTGATCGATATTCCCGAATGGCTTGAACAATGTTACTGCGAGCATTGCCGCTATGCAAAATAATATGAAAAGCAATTTGTTCGCTCGTAAGTTGATTTATGTCCACTTTTTCCATTTCATTTTTCCCCCATTAATTTCAACGCTTGTTCATACACTTTTTTTCCATCAGCCATCCCATAGGCCACCATATCAATCACATCCACTTGAATACCATATTTTTGCGCCTCTTTTTGCAACTCTCCTTTTAAAAAGCTCATTTGCGGGCCAATCAACACAACATCCGCTTTTTCCATTTCCTTCTTTGCCTGATCTTGACCGACAGCCCAAATCTCTGCTTCTTCACCAATCGATTTGACGTATTCCTGCATTTTCGTCACCAATAAGCTCGTTGACATTCCGGCGCTGCACGCTAATAAAATTCGTTTCACTGTTTATTCCTCCCTTTGCATTGAATGAAAAAATGTTATCGTTTTCAATATAAATTATATACATTTTAATTAATTTGTCTAGTCATTTATTAAAAAAGATTAGTATTTTTATCAACTCCCCTTTGTACCCGCAAAAAAACAGCGCGCACAGATCCTTCTGTACGCGCTAAACACGAGATGTTCTTATCGTTAGGCTTATGGTTTGGGTGACATGACTAAATGATCCTTCCTCTATCTTCTCTAATACTAAGCAAGGGAATAACCATTTGAAGCTTTCCTTAGGAACGCAGCCGAAAATGGGCATTCATTTGCCCCTTTAGCATCCGCTCACGCAATTCTTTGGTCATCTCTTGACGAATTTCATAGGTGGATACCCCTTCCTCACGCTGGTCGGCGATTCTCATCAACTGCTCAACATCAGCGAACGAATATTTGCGAATCCCTTTCGAGCGATCAGGAAACACGAGTTTCCGCTCCTCATAATAGCGGATTTGTCGCTGCGACAATCCAGTCAATTCACTGACCACGCCGATCGAAATGACTTTTTTATATTTATAACTATCTTCATGCGAATTCATCACCATTCCCCCTACACCTTATGTTACTTTTTATAACATGATTATACAAAAAATGAATGCCATCCGTTAATCTTTGTAAATAAAATTAACATAATTTTTAAATTCCCTGTAAATGAGCTTAACATCTTCGCTGTACACTGAAGAAAACGATGGTATCGTAAAGGTAAAAACAAGGGGGAAAGCGGATGGGAAAACGGATGCGAAGCGCCATACAGCGGCAAAAACAGTTTTATATTCAACAACTCATGCAGTCCGGCTTAGTTGGCGACCACGAACGGCTCGAGCAATGGACGATGGCCGAACTGCGCCGCGAATATGAACGATTCCACCCAACCTGCGCCACGGAAGGAGGACACCAGTATGGACAAACAAGCTCTCGAGCTGGCGAAGCGCATCATTGAATTGGACTTACAGCGCGATGCCATGTTTGAACAGCTGATTTCACTTATTGGCAGCCAAGCCGATGAACTGCTTCGCTTTTTGCAAAACCGCTAGCCGCACATTCTGCGGCAACCGGCCGCAACAAGGAATCGATCGCTTCAAGAGAAATACAACATATAAAATTGCACAACCGTTCATCGTGTATATATTAATGATAAAAATAGGGATGACTTAAAAGGTCGTCTGTCTCTAAGGAGTGCACAATATATAGTGAGATATAAACAAAATATTCGGATATATAGCGGTGAAAGAGGGTGTCCCAATCCTTTTGGGACACCCTCCTCTTCTTTTTTCTCATCCAGATTGTTCGGTCGCTTTTTGCGGGAGACAGACAGCTGCCGTTGCCCGCATGTTCAGACGGCGGGCCAACACGACCGCCATGCCAAGCGCAAAGGCAAGCAACCCAAATCCGTAAATGTACGAATTCGTCCATTGCTTCATCAGCCCGAGCACGTTCGGCAGCAAAAATCCACCCAGCCCGCCGGCCGCGCCAACGATGCCGGTCAACAGTCCGATCTCTTTCGGAAATGCGGTGGGAATCACTTGAAACAAAGCGCCGTTTGCTGCCCCAAAACAAACAAACAGAGCGGCCATTAGCCCAAACATCACATAAAGGGGCGGGAGCGTGCTGATGGCAACAAGCAAAACTGCACCAGCGGCAAACAAAAAGATCAGAAGCTTCATCCCGCCGATCCGGTCGGCCAAGTAGCCGCCAAATGGGCGGACGAAACTGCCGACGAAGACGAGCGCCGTGACAAAGTCGCCGGCTCTGACTTTGCTGACGCCGTATTCATCAAAGAAGAAAATGCCGAGATAGCTCGTTAACCCGACAAATCCTCCAAACGACAAACTGTAAAAAAAGCAAAACACCCATGATTCTTTCCGGCGAAGCACCGCTTTATACTCACTTATAGCCGTCGGTTTGACCGCTGTCGGGCAGTCGCGCGCCAGCCAGGCGAACAGGAAGAAGACGACAACAAGCGGCAGCAGCGCCCAACCAAACACCGCATTCCAGCCGTACTCTTCGGCAAGACGCGGGCCAAACAACGTCGCCAGCACCGTCCCGCTGTTGCCCGCCCCAGCGATCCCCATGACCAATCCTTGATATTCTTTCGGATACCAACGGCTCGCCAACGGCAAGGCGACCGCAAAACTGGCGCCGCCTACCCCCAATAAAAAGCCGAGCGCATACACATCCACCATCCGATCCGCAAACTGCCACCCCCATACGAGTGGGACAGCTGTTATGACCATGCCGAGCAGACCAGCCCGCTTTCCACCCCAACGGTCAGCGAGCATTCCCATCGGAATGCGCAACAGCGCTCCACCCAATACCGGGATGGCGACCATCAGCCCTTTTTCCGCGGGAGTAAGCGCAAACTGCTCGGCGGCAAATACCCCAAGCGCCCCAAGCAAATTCCAGATCATAAAGCTAATATCGAAATAAAGAAACGACGATAGGAGCGTCGGGATATGCCCTGCCCGCCAAAACAGCTTCATCTTCATCTTTTTCGTTCCCCCTTGGCCCGGAAGTTTACCTATGGTAAAATACGTATTGGAAACGTTTTTTCAGTTGCTCTCCGTCGGATATGACGGAGAGTTTTTTACGCCATAAATGCCCGCACGGCGTTCTTCTGTCTTTTGTTCTGTCTAACAGCCGAAAAACGGCCGCTCCCTTTCTTGCCGCCATTCGGCTAGTTTTTTCCTAAGTCGACGATCGGCCTCACCCGGGCCGCACACCGCTTAAATGCAGGCATCCGGCAATAAGGGTCAAGCTCATCGGCCGTTACGTTGTTAATTTGCTGCAAACCGCTCCAATGGAACGGCACAAAAATCGTATCCTCGCGCATTTGGTCGTTATAGCGGCTGCGGACAACCGCCGTGCCGCGCCGCGTTTCAATGCGCACAAGCATCCCCGGGCCGATTCGGCGCCGCTTCGCCGTCTCGGGATGAATGTCCATCACCGCCTCCGGCTGCCGAGCCGAAAGCGCCGGACTGCGCCGCGTCTGCGTCCCGCTTAAATAATGGGCAAGCACCCTTCCTGTCGTTAAATAAAGCGGATACCATTCATCCGTCTCCTCTTTGTCCGGCCGAAACGGCAAAACCGCAAATCGCGCCTTGCCGTCCGGATGGGCAAACCGTTCGGCAAACAGGCGTGCTGTCCCAGGATGGCCAGGGTCCGGGCAAGGCCAATACACCCGTTCGCGCCGCAGCCGCTTATACGTTATCCCGTAATAGTCCGCCTTGCCGCCGCGACTGGCGAGCCGAAGTTCGTTAAAAATGTCTTCAGCCGAGGCGAAGGAGAAGTACTGGCCTTTGCCAAGCTTGTGAGCGAGTGCGCATAAAATTTCCCAATCGTGCTTCACTTCCCCAGGACGTTTCCGCGCCGCCGGCCGCCAGCACACCCGCCCTTCGACATTCGTCACTGTCCCTTCGTCTTCCAAATACGATGAAACAGGCAACACAAGATCGGCCAGCTCGGCCGTTTCTGACAAAAACAAGTCAGCGACGACAAGAAACTTCAGTTTTTGCAGCGCCTCGGCGACAAATGCGGCGTTCGGGCTCGAGACAACCGGGTTCGACCCCATGACAAACAGCCCGGTAATCTCGCCCGCATCGATTTTTTTCATCATTTCATACGCCGACACCCCTTTTCCCGGCAGCTCATCCGGCGAAACGCCCCATACACTCGCGATATATTGGCGATGTTCTGGATGTTCAATGCTCCGGTAGCCAGGCAGTTGGTCGGCTTTTTGCCCATGCTCGCGTCCGCCTTGTCCGTTTCCTTGCCCGGTGATGGAGCCAAATCCCGAACCAGGCCGGCCGATCTTCCCCGTGGCCAACACAACATTAATCCAGCTTCTTACAGCCACATATCCATCCGCCTGCTGTTCAAGGCCGCGGGCGGTGAGCACGATCGCTTCGGCCGCCTCCCCGTACTTCCTTGCCGCCAAGCAGATCTTCTCGGCCGATACATCGGTCACGCGAGCGACCTCGGCAATATCTACCGCTGCGATATGCCGGTTCCATTCGGCAAACCCGGCTGTCCGTTCGCGCACGAACGTTTCATTGACATATCCTTCCTCAAGCAGCACTTTTGCCAATCCGTCGACCAACGCTGCGTCCGTTCCCGGTTTCAGCTGCAAATGCAAATCTGCCATCTCCGCCGTTTTCGTTTCCCGCGGGTCTACAACGATCATAAAGGCACCGTTTTTCTTCGCCTCGTAAAAATATGGCATCAATGTCGGCTGACATTCGGCGATATTGGTCCCAACCAAAATGATCGTCTGAGCCAGCGGAATATCAGACAGAGGGTTTGTCAACCCCCGATCAAGCCCAAACGCATCGTTCATCGCCGCGGCAGCCGTCGACATACAAAAGCGGCCGTTGTAGTCAATATGCCTCGTCCCGAGTGCCACGCGGGCGAATTTCCCAAGCAAATATGCCTCTTCATTCGTCAGCGACCCGCCGCCGTAGACGGCAAATGCATCCGCCCCGTTTTCGTTTTGAATGGAAACGATTCGCTCTGCGATCATGGCAAGCGCCTCGTCCCAGCTCACCCGCACAAACCGGCCGTTCACCTTGGCAAGCGGAAACAGAAGCCGCTCCGGGTGGAGAGCATGCTGATGGGCGTGCATCCCTTTTAGGCAAAGGCGGCCGTGCGATGTTGGGTTATCGGTCGGGATTGCCTTGTAGCGGCGCCGTTCCACAATCCGCTCTTCAACAAGCTGAAGCGTGCATTGGACGCTGCAAAACGGGCATTGCGTAGCCGCGGCCGTTTCCGATACTCTCTCTTTTTCCTTCGCCCGAAAATAGCGCAACAACTCATTCGTCATCAACACTCACCCATTTCCTATAACTCGACATACAAGCGACCATCCTCGACGGTAACGCGATACGTTTTGACACATCCTTCATCCGGCGCCTGCGCTTGGCCGTCTTTTAAGCAAATTTTCCAATCGTGAAGCGGGCAAAACACGAACTCTCCGCTGACGATGCCTTGCGACAAGTCGCCCCCTTTATGCGGACAGCGGTTTTCAACCGCATACACCCGGTCTTCACCCGTACGGAATAGAGCAAGTTCAAGCGCTCCGATGCGCGCACATTTTCCAAGCCGTTTTGACAGCTGATCGATTCGCCCAATTTCTACTTTTGCCATCGTTTCTTCCTCCTCAAAATAACGTTGATGCATCACCAAAAATGGACAGGGCCGACAACCGTTTTTCGCCGACAACCGCCGCATCGGCTTTCTAATCTCACACGGACTAGAAAGACGGTGAAAAACGGCTGTCACGAGCAAATCAGCGGCATTTCGTCAAAAAAGAAGGCTGATTTCGCAAGGTTTTTCTCATTGAGAAACAGTTGGAACTAGCAGTATTTTGTACGAAATCACCAGTCTCCTAGATACTGGCGGCGAAACTTTCCCATCTAGCTCCGCCTTTTCCTGCCGTTTAACATCCGGCCAAACCCCACTCATCAACCAACGTCTTTATTCCACCGGAATCGGTTCTTTCTTCGCGATGTCACGGAACAACGTTTGTTGAAGCTTCTCGCTTTCGACGATTTCCCGCCACGGATCTTTCGTCGTTGCCAGAACGTGATGGAGACGCTCGAGCAACCCGCGGCGCATTTCAACGTCAAACAGCACCTCGCGGATATGCTCAAGCCCGACGCGCTCAACCCATTTCGACGTCCGCTCTAAATAGTGGGCCGACTCGCGGTAATATTGCAAAAAAGCACCGGTCATCTCGAGCACTTCTTCTTCCGTCTTGACCGTGCAAAGCAGATCCGCTGCACGCAAGTGGGTGCCGCCGTTGCCGCCGACGTAAATTTCCCAGCCGCCCTCAACGCCGACGACCCCGACGTCTTTAATGCCGGATTCTGCGCAGTTGCGCGGACAGGCGGAAACAGCCATTTTCACTTTGTGCGGTGTTTTCAACCGTTCAAACGTTTGCTCCATCCGAATGCCGAGCCCGGTCGAGTCTTGTGTGCCGAAGCGGCAGAACTGTTTGCCGACACACGTTTTCACCGTCCGCAGCGCCTTGGCGTAGGCATAGCCCGACGGCATGCCGAGCTCGGCCCAAACGTGCGGCAAATCTTCTTTTTTCACTCCGAGCAAATCAATGCGCTGCCCTCCTGTCAATTTGATCATCGGCACGTTGTACTTTTCGGCGACGTCTGCAATTTTCCGCAGCTGCTCTACGGTAGTTATCCCGCCGTACATGCGCGGCACGACAGAGTACGTGCCATCCGCCTGAATGTTGGCGTGCAACCGTTCGTTGACAAACAGTGATTCCGCTTCTTCGTCGTACTCACCCGGATAAAGCATACCAAGGTAATAGTTGAGCGCCGGGCGACACTTTGAACAGCCTTCCTTGCTTTTCCATCCCAGTACGTACATCACTTCTCTCACGGTCATCAACTTCTTCTCCTTGATCGCTTCGATCACTTCATCACGGCTTAAGTCCGTGCAGCTGCATACCGTTTCTTTCGTCGCATACCGGCTTGCTTCTGCGCCAAGCATATATTCGAGCAGCTCGGCGACAAGCCCTTTGCAGCCGCCGCACGAACGGGAAGCGTTCGTGCAGTCGCGCACCTCAGCAACCGTTTTTAATCCATGTTCGGCAATCGCCTGACAAATCGCTCCTTTCGTTACCCCGTTGCAGCCGCAAACGACATCAGTGTCAGCCATCGCCGCCACAAAGCTTCTTTTTCCTTCCGTCGAAATCGGCGCAAATAACGAAAGCGAGAGCGACTCGAGCGAAGCGCCGCGGTGAATCAGATCGAACAATTTTCTTCCTTCGCTCGTATCGCCAAACAGCACCGCACCGACGATTTTCCCTTCGCGGACGACGACTTTTTTATACATGCCGCGCGCTTCATCGTACAGTTTGATCGACTCCGTTCCTTCACCATCCATAAACTCACCAGCCGAGAACACATCGACGCCCGACACTTTGAGCTGAGTCGAAACGACAGACCCTTCGTACGGCCGCCCTTTCCGGCCGCAAATCGCTTGTGCCAGCACTTTCCCTTGTTCATAAAGCGGAGCGACCAACCCATAGACGACACCGCGATGTTCGGCACACTCGCCAACCGCGTAAATATGCGGCACGCTCGTTTCTAAATAGTCGTTAACGACGATCCCTCGATTTACCGCGATTCCGCTTTTCCGCGCTAAATCAACGTTCGGACGGATGCCGACCGCCATGACGACTAAGTCAGCAGCGATTTCAGTTCCGTCTTTGAACCGCACCCCTTCGACACGGCCGTTGCCGAACAGTTCAGTCGTCTCTTTGCCAAGCAAAAAGTTCATTCCTTGTTTCTCGAGTTCCCGTTGCAGCAGCTTCGAAGCAGTCGGATCAAGCTGCCGCTCCATTAAATAATCGAAAATGTGGATGACATCGACTTCCATCCCTAAGTTGAGCAGCCCGCGCGCCGCTTCCAGCCCAAGCAAACCGCCGCCGATGACCGCCGCTTTTTTATACGTTTTCGCATATTCGATCATCCGCTCGCAATCTTTAATATCGCGAAACGCCGTGACCCCTGGCAAATCGGCCCCCGGTATCGGCAAAATAAACGGATTTGAGCCGGTCGCCAAAATCAATTCATCATATTCGACTACCCGCCCGCGGTCAGTCCGAACGAGCCGTCGCTCATGATCAATGTCCGTCACCGTTTCGCCAGCAAACAGCCGAATGCCGTTTTGCTTGTACCATTCCCAACTGTTGAGCATAATCTCCTCAATGGACGTATTTCCTTGCAGCACCGTAGACAATAAAATCCGGTTGTAGTTCGGATGCGGCTCGCTGCCGAAAATGGTCATTTCAAATGCCTCGCGGTCTAATTTTAAAATCTCTTCGACGCAGCGGACCCCCGCCATGCCGTTGCCGATCAACACTAATTTTCGTTTCATGTCATCATCCCTCCACCTTCGTTCGATGTTCAGCTATTTCGCTGTCAATGATGCAGCCATAGTCGGATCGTCATCACCAGCAGCTCCCACAACCCAATCGTTCTTGTTCTCATCACCTTCGCCTTCCCCCTTTGCCTTGGTTGTGCACATCATATCATGTAAAAATGAAGTTTGCATTTATTGTGTCATTTTATATTACATGGATTTAACATAAAAATGATAAAAAGCAGATCAATGTACATTTTTTCTATATAAACGTAATTTTTTGTAACATAGGAATATACACAAAAATAGCCTTCGCACAATCGGGCGAAGGCTCACTCTTCTCTGAAGATGGCTCATCAGGGGATCATCAGTGGATCGGGCGGGACGCGAGCAGCTCATCAATGATGCGCGCGTAATGGTCAATACGCTGCTCTAGCTCCTCCATCTGCCGCTCAAGGCGGGTAATATATTGACGGAAGGTCATCGGGGCGCCGTATCGCTGTTCAAGTTGTTCCTCCATTTTTTTTCTTTCGCCGTGAACCGAGACGAAGATGCGCATATCGCGGCCGAACACTTCACGTACAACTTGACTCACCAATTCGCCATATGTAGCTTGGATCCACTGCATTTGAAACTCGCTCGTACATTCAATGATGAGCCAGTCGTCTTCGACCGTCGCCGACGTCGGCCGAAACCATACCTCAAACGATGAATCTGTCAATTTTTGTGCCAATTTGGCTTTCACTTGCCTCCATAAGCTTTGTTCCACCGTCCTCACCTCCTTCTTCTTATTCACTTGGTCTCCATATATGATCGTGCAATTTCACCCGAATGCCATCCGGAATCGGCTCAGGCCGCCCGGTGTCAAAATTGAAATTGACATACACCGCCCGCCCTTTGGCGCAAACCACCCCATTTTGGTGGATTTCTTCATAAATCGTAAGGCTCGTATTGCCGATGCGTTCAATGCCGGTGTACACCGTCACATCCTGTCCGTAATACATTTGGTTGACATAGTCGACTTCCATGCGGATGATGACCATCCGCCAGCGCCGAAACGACAAATCCGGCGTAAATAGTTTGAAAATTTCATGCCGTCCCGCTTCAAACCAGACTGGAACGGTGGTGTTATTAATATGGCCGACACCGTCCGTTTCCGACACGCGCGGCGTAATCACTGTTGTAAACATCGCCTGCCATCTCCCTTCATCGTTTCTTTCCATTTGATTCGCGCTCCGCCGCGGGGATTCCTGCCTGAGAGAACGTTGTTTTGGCGGATCATGCAGAGCGAAGACTGGAATGTGGAAGCCATATATCATCCCAACAACAAACAGGCGCCGTTTGCAGCGCCTGTTTCCTAACGGTTTACGCCTTGTCCGGCTCGACGATCGTCCCGGCAAACGCGGCTTCGTAAATCGCGCGGATGTCGGCTTCCAACAGCGGCAACGGGCTGCGGGCGAGCAGCCGTTTCTGTTGGACGGCATCTTTCGTCAAGCTTTCTAGCGCGCTTTCCGGGATGCCAAATCCGCCCAGCGTCTTCGGAATGCCAACGTCGGCGACAAGCCGTTCCAATTCCTCGACGCACCGATACGACGCTTCCACTTCCGACAAAAAGCTCGAGTTGCCGCCGAGTGCGTTTAAAATATCAGCCATTCGTTTCGTGCAGCTTTGACGGATGTAACCCATCACATACGGCAAGAGCACGGCGTTCGATTCGCCATGGGCGATATGAAACTGCCCGCCGAGCGGATACGCGAGCGCATGCACGCCAGCCACCCCGGCGTTGAAAAACGCCAAACCGGCCAGGTAACTGCCGTTCGCCATATCCGTGCGCGCCTGTTTGTCCGTTCCATTTTCCACCGCTTTGCGCAATGAGCGAGAAATGAGGCGCATGGCCGCGATCGCCAACCCATCCGATGTCGGGCTCGCGTTGACCGACACATACGCTTCAACCGCATGGGTAAGCGCATCAATCCCGGTTGCAGCCGTCACCCGCGGCGGAACGGAAACGGTCAGCTGCGGATCGACGATGGCCACATCGGCCAACAAGTAATCGTGCGTCACGACATCTTTCGTCGTTGCCAAGGACAAGACAGAGATGTTCGTCACTTCCGACCCAGTGCCCGATGTCGTTGGAATCAAAATTTTCGGCAGCCCTTTTTTCTCAAGTGTCCTCGTTCCCGTCAAGTTTAGGTAGTCGGCGACCGAACCTTCATGCACAGCCAACACCGCCGCCAGTTTCGCCAAATCCAACGCGCTGCCGCCACCGACACCGATGACAAGATCGAACTCCCCATCGCGGGCAAACGCCACCGCCTTCTCCCCCGTCTCAAGCGGCGGCTCAGGCACAACGTCCGTATATACGTGCACGCTGTACCCTTCTTGCCGGAGCGGAGACGTCACTTGCTCGACCAGGCCGATTTTCGCCAATGTCGGATCCGTGATGACTAGAATATGTTTCGCTCCCAACCGCTTCACTTCCGGAACCAAATGCTTAAGCGCCCCCCAGCCTACATGGCTGAGCGGCGGAAAAACAATGCGAGCTGCGGTCATGGTTCTCCCCATCCTTTCTATTTCTGTTCGTTGATCAAACAGCACCATTTAGAAACTCGCTCAAAACGACGCGACCCGCTTTTTCCATCAGACAAATGCAGGGGCTAATTTAGCGGCCCTGCACCTTCTCCAGCTCCCGCTTCAGCTCCTCGACAAGCTCCGCCGCCGGAAGTTCCCGCGCCATTCGGTATCCTTCTCCAGCCCAAAGCGACATCCGTTCCGGATCGCCCGCCTTGGCGGACGCAGCGCGGAGCGGCTTCGTCATATGGTGCACTTGCGGATACGCCGCCGGCGCTAGATCGCTATATTCGGCCATAAAGCGATTCGCCAGCCCGCGCGCCGGCCGGCCGGTAAACGCCCTCGTCACAGCCGTTTCGGTAAACCGCGGATCGGCAAGCGCCTGTTTATGGAGCGGATGCGCCCCGCTTTCCGGGCAGCGCAAAAACGCCGTCCCGAGCTGCACCGCGCTCGCCCCTGCTTTGAGCGCCGCCGCGATGCCGCGCCCGTCCATGATCCCGCCCGCTGCCACAAGCGGAAGCCGAACCGCCGCGCGCACGTCGGCCAGCAACGGGAACAACGCGATGGCCTCATCCTGTTCCGGATCGTTGCGAAACGACGCGCGATGCCCGCCCGCTTCCGCCCCTTGCACACAAAGAGCGTCCGCGCCGACTTCAGATGCAATGTGGGCCTCTTCCACCGATGTCACCGTCACGATCACAAACGCCCCAGCTTTCTGCAAGGCCGCAATCACCGCTTTGTCCGGGCAGCCAAACGTAAAGCTCGCGACCGACACCTGCTCCTGAAGCAGCACATCCAGTTTCGCTTCCCAATCATCGTCATCCCATTTCGGCTCGCCGACCACCGCCCCAAGCTGCTCGGCCTCGTCATCCAGCACAGCGCGGTAGCGCTCAAGCGCCTTTTCATCCACCGTTTTGTCCCCCGGCACAAACACATTCACCCCAAACGGCTGGTCCGCCAACGTCCGCAGTTTGTGAATCTCCTTTCTCATCGCCTCCGCCGTCTTGTACCCGCCGGCCAAAAACCCGAGCCCCCCGGCGTTGGACACTGCCGCAGCTAATTCAGGCGTCGATGCCCCGCCGGCCATCGGGGCTTGAATGATGGGGACGGGAAGTGTAGAAAACATGGCTGATCTCCCCTCTCATATCCGTAACTGCCGTATCTTCGTTGACTTCCCTTTACTCTTTCGCGCTCGGCGCAGGGAATTCCTGCCTCTTAGTGAATCAATATGTCTAGAAGGCCGGTGAAAAACGGCTGTCACAAGCAAATCAGCGGCATTTCGCCAAAAAAGAAGGCTGATTTCGCAATGTTTTTCTAATTGAGAAACAGCTGGAACTAGCAGTATTTTGTACGAAATCACCAGCCTCCTAGAAGCCCGGTGAAAAACCTTCGCTTTCCCATCAAACCGTGACTGTGGAAAGAAGCAAAAATCAAGTTTTGTGCGGTTTATTGATTTGAGAAGATGCATTCCCTCATCAATCACCATCCTTCTAGTTGTCATCCGAGTCAAAGAAGCAGGGAAGGTTTTTAAACTTTTTTTGAATGTTTAGGTTTCCCTCTCGCCTTTCCCTTCTCCTTTCGACAAGCCTAGCGGGTCATCTTTCCTGATTGCCTGAACAAACAAAAAACTCCCCAAACCGCCAATAGGTTTGGGGAAGTTTTGCCGTCACGGGCGAAACGCCTTTAATCTTTTCGATAGTTCCTTTGTCTGAGGGTAAACAGCGCGGTAAATGGCAAACAGCTCTTTGTATTTCGCCACGGCATCCGGTCGCGGTTCGACGACCGATTCGACTTGTTTGAACGCATCGGCGCATTGGTTGAGCGAATCAAACCAGCCGACACCGCACGCGGCAATCATGGCAGCGCCGAGCCCCGGCCCTTGTTCATTTTTCAGCTTTTCCACCGGGAGACCGAAAATATCCGCTTGGATTTGCAGCCACTCGGCGCTTTTCGCGCCGCCGCCGATCGAGACGATCGAGTCGATCGTTTTGCCGCTCGCTTTGATGATCTCCACCGATTCGTTGAGCGAAAACGTAATTCCTTCGATGACCGCGCGGGCGAAATCCCATTTCGTCTGCGCCGAATCAACGCCGACAAACGACCCGCGAATATCAGCGTCGGCATAAGGCGTCCGCTCGCCGACTAAATATGGCGCAAACAACAAGCCATTGGCGCCGATCGGCGACTCGGCGGCGCGCTTGACGATCTCGGCAAACGGCACATTCTCGGCAAACGTCCGCTTCCACCAGTCGAAGCTGTACCCCGCCGCCAGCGTCACCCCCATAATATAGTAGGCGTTCGGCTCGGCATGGTTGAAGTAGTGCACTTTGCCAGCGAAATCTTTTCCCCCGCTTTGTTCATACGCCAAGACAACGCCCGATGTGCCGATGCTTGACATCATGCGGTCTTCTGCCAAAATGCCGGCGCCAACCGCGCCGCAGGCGTTGTCCGCCCCGCCCGCAAACACGTTCACCGATGACGGCAGCCCGGTCTGTTCCGCCACCTCCGGGCGCAGCGTCCCGACGAACGCCGTCGCCTCGACAAGCGGCGGGCAAAGCGCAAGGTCGACATCAACCGCCCGGGCAATCTCCTTGCTCCATGTTTTCTTTTCGATATCCAACAACAGCGTTCCCGCCGCATCAGATACATCCATCGCGATCTGCCCGGTCAAGCGGAAACGGACATAGTCTTTGGGCAATAAAAACGTCCGCGCCCGCTCATACAGCTCGGGTTCATGGTTTTTCACCCACAACAGTTTCGGCAGCGTAAACCCTTCAAGCGCCTCGTTTTTTGCGATCGAAAGCAACGCCTCTCGACCGACTTTCGCCTCAATTTCCCGACACTCGGCTGTCGTTCTCGTGTCATTCCATAAAATCGCGTTGCGCACGACGTTCCCATCTCCGTCAAGCAGCACAAGCCCGTGCATTTGTCCGGAGAAACTAAGGCCCACGATCGAGTCCGGGGAAACGCCTGCCGTCTCCCAAACGCGGCGCAGCGCTACAATCGTCTTCTCCACCCAATCATCCGGGCACTGTTCACTATAGCCGGAATGCGGCTGGTAAAGGGGATAGGACTCGGTCCATTCCCCTCTCACCTGCCCACTTCGGTCAACAAGCAAGACTTTGACTGCGCTTGTTCCTAAATCGACGCCAATGACGTATTCCAACGCTCATCCCTCTTTCACAAACGAGATCCGCTCGGGACGCTGACTTCCAACAAGTATTGATTCAGCAGCGTTTTCAAGCGCTCGAGGCGTCCGGACGTATTGCGAATTTCGCCGAGCTGCAATGCGTACTGCTCCAGCTTATGGAAGTCCGCCGTTCCTTCGACAATTTCGCGGCCAATGCCCTCCGTGTAGCTTTTGTACCGCTCTTCGATGAACTGTTCAAATACGCGGTCTTCCAGCAAGCGATGAGCAACTTTCAAGCCAATCGCAAAGCTGTCCATCCCGGCAATATGAGCATAGAACAAGTCTTCCGGTTCAAACGAGCCTCTCCGCACTTTCGCGTCAAAGTTCAAGCCGCCGCGCCCAAGACCGCCGTTTTGCAAAATTTCATACATCGCCAACGTCGTCGTATACAAATCGGTCGGGAATTCATCCGTATCCCAGCCAAGCAGCATATCGCCTTGGTTCGCATCGACCGAACCGAGCATGCCGTGAATGCGGGCGACGCGCAGCTCGTGTTCAAACGTATGGCCAGCCAATGTCGCATGGTTCGCTTCAATGTTGAATTTGAAATGATCCTTGAGCCCGTATGTTTGCAAGAATGCCAACGCCGTGGCCACATCAAAATCGTACTGATGCTTCGTCGGCTCCTTCGGCTTCGGCTCGATCAAAAACTGGCCATCAAAGCCGATTTCTTTCGCATAGTCGACCGCCATATGGAAGAAGCGGGCCAAATTGTCGAGCTCTAGCTTCATGTCCGTATTCAAGAGCGTCTCATATCCTTCCCTTCCGCCCCAGAACACGTAGTTTTCCGCCCCGAGCCGTTTGGCGATCTCCAACCCTTTTTTCACTTTTGCCGCCGCATAGGCGAATACATCAGCATTGCACGATGTCGCCGCTCCGTGAACAAAGCGCGGGTGGCTGAACAAGTTCGCCGTATTCCAAAGCAACTTCGTTTTGCTTGTTTTCATGTACTGTTCAATCATGTCGACAATTTCATCCAAATTTTTGTACGTCTCGCTGAGCGTCTCTCCTTCTGGAGCGATATCGACATCATGGAAGCAGAAAAATGGAACGTTCAACTTTTCAAACAACTCAAACGCCGCCTCGACGCGCGCCTTTGCTAGATCCATGCCACTGTATTTATCCCACGGGCGAATCATATTGCCGACGCCAAACGGATCCGATCCATCCCCCGTAAACGTATGCCAATACGCCACCGAAAAGCGCAAATGCTCCTCCATTGTTTTGTCTCCGACTTTTTCTTCCGGATTGTAAAACTTAAATGCGAACGGATTGCTTGACTCCGGTCCTTCATATGGAATAGTTCCGATATTCGGGAAGTACGCCATTTCAAGTCCCCCTTCTGAAATAAGCAAGAATGATTGGCTTCAGTTTCATTATAACGCTTTCATGTTTGTTTGTCTATCATATAAACAAAGTTGAATTAAAACGAAATTTCTTAAAGATTTTTAGACGTGCGAAGAGGAGTGCAGCTGCTCCCGAAGTTCTTCGGGATTCCCCCATTCCTCTTCGTAATGCTTAATGAGATGTCTCTCTAACTCTTTTTGTATACGAAAAAGATCCATCATCCAATATCGAACCGATACCTTGTCATAGATATCCGCTCTTTCCCTCCTGGCAATATCCAAGACGGAAACAGTGGATGGTGAACTGCATCCGGAAGTCCTTGCGTTTCTAAGCAAATGCCAAGATATTTCCGCGACGGCACGCCGCCTAAATCCAATCCTTCCGGCAAGTGATTCGACGTATACACGACGACGCCGACTTCATCCGTCTCGACGGTCAATATCCGTCCGCTCTCCGGGTCGGAAAGCACAATCTCTTTGTCATGATGCCGATCGAGCCAAAACGGATGGTCATAGCCCCCGCCTACCAGCTCGATTTGCGGATGCCCGGATTCGACCGCCTCCCGGATCGTCTTTCCTTGCCGCAAGTCAAACGGCGTGCCAGTGACATCCAAGATGCGGCCCGTCGGAATTAGCTCCTCATTCAACTCCAGCACACGCGAGCTTTGGATCATCAGTGTGTGATCCAATATATCGCGCTTGCTGTTGCCGCTCAGGTTAAAATACGTATGGTTCGTCAAATTGACAAGCGTCGTTTTGTCCGAACAAACCCGATCCATCACTGTCCATTCGTTGTCATTGTTCAGCCAGTACGTCACTTGCACGTCCAATGTTCCCGGATATCCTTCCTCCCCGTCCGGGCTTGTGTACGAAAAAACGACGCCGACCGCATCATCACGATGGATCGGTTCTGCCTGCCAAAGCACTCGGTGGAAGCCGTTCGGGCCGCCATGCAGATGGTTGTTGTTTTCGTTTTTCGCCAATTGATGCGTCATTCCGTCGAGTTCGAAGCTCGCCTCGCGAATGCGCCCCGCCACCCGCCCGATTACCGCGCCAAAGTAAGGAGCATTTTCGACATACGGCTCAAACTGGTCAAACCCAAGCGCGACATTTTCCACCTTTCCATTCCGGTCAGGAACCAGCAGTTTTGTCACAATGCATCCGTAGTTTGTTGCCGACAGCTTTATGCCGCGATCGTTTGTCAAGGTGAATAAGAAAACGTCGTTTCCGTTTAATTCGGACCACTTTTCGTATGTAATGTTCATCTCTGTTCTCCTTCCTTCATAATCGTACAATCGCTCCCGTTTTCATCGATGTGCGACAGGCATCGAGCGCCCGCGCCTGTTTGATCATTCGCTCCGACGAATACAACAACGGTGTACCTTCAAGAATGCTGCGCGAAAAGTGTTCGATCTGCAACGCGTATTGATCGCCCGACGCTGTTTCTTCTCTTACATTTCCGTCATCGGTCATAACGGTGATTCTCCCCTCACCGCCATCGACATCCGGACGGTACGCCCGCGGGACAACGATTTTACCCTTCGTACCTACTACTTCGTATCCGTTCTGAAAAAACATGTCAAAACTGCACGTGAACTGGGCGAGAACACCGTTTTCCATCTTCATCCATCCATTCGACGTCAAATCAACTGAACGGTGCGGGTCAAAATGGGATTGAACAAACAGCTCCACAGGCTCGGCGTCAAGGATGTGTCTTGTCGAGTGCACGCAATAGCAACCGACATCAAACAAGCTTCCCCCGCCAAGCTCATGGTTCATGCGGATATTCGTTTCCCGGTCTTGCAAATAAAAAGAGAAATGAGTACGCATGTACTTGATGTCACCGATCGCCCCATCGGCTAAAAGCTGCTTCACCCGCTCATGCTGCGGATGGAACTGGTACATGAACGCTTCCATGAATAAAACGCCGTTTTCTTCACACGTCTCGATCATGCATCGGACATCTTTTTCACATAGAGAGGCTGGCTTTTCACAAAGCACATGTTTTTTCTTCTGTGCCGCTCTGATCGTCCATTCGGCGTGCAGACTGTTCGGAAGTGGAATGTACACCGCATCGATGTCTGGGTCATCCAGCAGCTGTTCGTAATTATCATACGCCTTCGGAATGCCGAGCTCCCGCGCTGCTTGACTGGCTTTCCCGCTTTCACTGGCGATCGCCACAACCTCCGCACCTTGCGCCCGGCGAATGGCGGGAATCATAACATCTTTGGCAATGGCGGCTGCGCTGATGATACCAAAGCGGACGTTGCGTTTCATTTTTCGTCTCTCCTTTCGATTTTTCAAAGAGAATAGGCTAGCATTAAAATGAGCTAGCCTATTCCCGTTTTCTACATCTTGAACTCAACTTGCCTTACCTTTACTTGAGATATCTGCCCAAACGGCAACAATTAAAATTAATCCCTTCACAATGTATTGCCAAAAGGTCTCAATATTCATCATGCTCATACCGTTATCAATACTAGCCATAATCAGTGCGCCAATAATCGCCCCAACGATATTTCCTCTTCCTCCCATTAAACTCGTGCCACCAATAACACAAGCAGCAATAGCATCGAGCTCATACATCTCTCCAGCACTAACTGTTGCTGCATTGAGCCGGCTTGTCAAAATGATACCCGCCACCGCCGAAAGTGCCCCCATTAAGATAAAGACAGCTAATACAACACGCTTAATGTTGATCCCAGACAGGGCGGCCGCCTCAATATTCCCGCCAATCGCATAAATATATCGTCCAAACGGGGTCTTAACGGCAATAAATACAAAGACAATCGCCAATAAAACAACGATCAGCATCGGAATAGGAACACCGTAATAACGATTTAACATATACACCAATACTAAAATGCATAGCGAGTAGACTGCTGTTTTGCCATAATCATTTATTTTGGAATTGAGCGTTAAGCCTAACTGTTTTCGTTTCTTTCTATTTCGTCCTAAAGAAAAAAACAATAAAATGATACTGATGGCAACTAAAATATATCCGATTGCATAAGGGAGATAACTGTTTCCTATCGCTTCAAAACTATTGTCCAACGGCGCTACAGTCTCTCCATTGCTAATCCCAATCAAAATTCCTCGAAAAACTAGCATCCCACCTAAAGTTACAATGAAAGCAGGAACACCTCGATAAGCAACCCACCACCCTTGCCAAAGTCCAATTAATACGCCAGCAACAATAGCCACAGCAATAACAGCGACTGTTCCCCAGCCATACCATACTTGCAAAATCGCAGCGATTCCCCCCGTCAGTCCAACAACAGAACCAACTGATAAATCAATATGGCCCGCTATAATAACTAACGTCATACCAATTGCTAGCACAGAAATAACAGACATCTGCATAAACAAGTTAGACAAATTTCGTGATGATATGAATTCACCATCAGTTAAGACGCCGAAAATAACAGCGATAAAGACTAATGCTATAATCAACGTATAAGAACGAAAGTCAAATTTCCATTGTACCTTTCCATCCATTTGGCTTTTCGATGTTGCCACAGAAATCGGGCTTTTCATCCTTATTTTCCTCCCGTTGCACAAGTCATAATTCTCTCTTGTGTGGCCTCATGTCGTTGAAACTCCCCAGTTATTCTTCCCTCGGACATCACCAGAATGCGATCCGATATTCCCATGACTTCTGGCAACTCGGATGAAATTAAAACAATTCCAACTCCCTGGCTGGCTAGCTCATTAATAATTTTATAAATTTCGTACTTTGCTCCGACATCGATTCCGCGAGTCGGTTCATCCAAAATCAATATTTTCGGGTTATTTAAAAGCCATTTACTTAAAACTACCTTTTGCTGATTGCCTCCGCTTAGTTGAGATACTTTCGCTTCTAAAGTAGGAGCTTTTAATTTCATTCTTTTCGTTATTTCTTCTGCCTGTTTCACTTCTAACACATGATCAATAACATTCCATTTTGCGACTTTTTTCAAAGCGACGAGAGTGGAATTCTTAATAATGTCCATCTCTAAAACGAGGCCATACTTTTTTCTATCTTCAGATACGTACGCCATTCCATATTGAATCGCCTCTACAGGACGGCGAATATCAACTTGTTTCCCATCAATCCAAACTGTTCCTCTTTTTTTGCCATGATAGGCGCCGAATAGGCTAGTAAACAATTCAGTTCTCCCTGAACCCATCAATCCTGAGATTCCGAGAATTTCTCCTGCTTTTAACGAAAATGAAACATCATGAATTACTTCTCTTCCTGTCTGTTCATCAGTGACAGAATAGCAGTCAACTTTGAGAATTTCTTTCCCAACATTCCTTGGTTCATACGGATATAACTCGTTTAATTCTCTTCCAACCATTTTTGCAATAATCCGTTCTTCTGTCAGCAGTTCAATACGATCGGTGCTGATTGTTTGGCCATCACGCAAAACGGTTACCGCATCTGCCAGTTCCATAACTTCATTCAGTCTATGGGAGATATAAATGCAAGTTACTCCTTGAGAGCGAAGATCGCACAAAATATTTTTTAAGGTGGCAACATCACTATCAGTTAATGCAGCTGTCGGTTCGTCTAAAATAATAATTTTAGCGTTTTTTGTGAGTGCTTTAGCAATTTCAATTAACTGCTGCTTGCCCACCGTTAAATTGCGAACTTTTGTTTCCGGGTCGATATCCAATCCGATTTTCTGCAACCATTTCTGTGCTTCAGAATATAAACGATTCCAATCAATATATTTGCCTCGCATTAGTTCATGACCGAGAAACAAGTTCTCCGCAACCGTCATTTCCTCAACAACAGCTAGTTCTTGATAAATAATCGCAATTCCTGCTTCTTGAGACTCTTTAATATTTCTAAATCGGACTTCTTTTCCCTCGATGTAGATATTTCCATCATACGATCCATATGGATAAACCCCACTTAAAACTTTCATCAAGGTAGACTTTCCTGCACCATTTTCACCACAAAGGGCATGAATTTCGCCCTTACGAACAGAAAAAGTTACATTGTCCAACGCCCGAACCCCTGGGAATTCTTTTGTAATCCCCTTCATTTCTAAAATATACGGTTGCATATATCCCACCTACTAACAAAGAAAGTTAGATTAATAAACTAAGTTTAGAAGCTACGGACAGCATCTACGTTCTTAAGCGAAGATACTGTCCGCACATCGATTGTGGCGAATTATGGGCGCGGCGGACGTTTGTCTTCAGGCACATTTTTATAAACTTTATCATACGAATGGAATCCATCTTTAATCACGGTGTCAATGACATTATCTTTATCAACCATAACTGGATCCAGTTTAACAAACGGTACATCTACTTTTCCGTTATTTACTGTTTCACCCGCTTGAATTTCTTCGCCCTTCGCCAGATGCACTGCGACTTCGGCAGACTTTGTCGCGATGCTCTTAATCGGTTTGTATACCGTCATTGATTGAGTTCCTTCGACAATCCGCTGAACAGCAGCCAAGTCAGCATCTTGTCCAGAAATAGCTACTTTGCCGGCGAGTCCCTGAGCCTTTAATGCTTGGACTGCTCCACCCGCGGTACTATCATTCGATGCAACAATCGCATCAATTTGATTTTTATTAGCCGTCAATGCATTTTCAATAATTCTCATTGCCTCAGAGGCCTGCCAGTCTTTAGCCCACTGATCCCCCACAACCTTGATATCGCCTTTATCGATTAGTGGCTGCAATACTTTCATTTGTCCTTCCCTAAACATCTTGGCATTATTATCAGTCGGTGAGCCGCCTAAAAGGAAGTAGTTTCCTTTAGGTACTTTTTTCACCAAGTACTCAGCCTGCATCTCACCAACACGCACGTTGTCAAAAGACACATATGCGTCGACATCTGCATTCATGATGAGACGGTCATAGGCAAGTACTTTGACTCCTTCTTTTTTAGCCTGTTGCACAACAGGGGATAAGGATTCCGTATTAACAGCTACAATAACTAAAACATCAATTCCTTGAGATAACATATTTTGTATTTGGGATAATTGTTTCTCGCTATCCCCATTTGCTGACTGAACAATGACATCAGCTCCTAGCTTTTTCGCCTCTTCAACAAAGATATCACGGTCATGCTGCCATCTTTCCAGTGTAAGGTCGGATACAGAAAAACCAATTTTAATTTTTTTGTCTTGACTTACCTGATCCCCATTGTTGTTTCCGCTTTCATTTTTGGCAACGTCTTGCCCACAGGCCGACAACAATGGGATGAAGAAGAGAAAAAGGAATAAGATAGGACTTAGGAGCCTTGAAACCTTCTTCATAAAATGTCCCCCCTAATAGGTAGTAATTAAAAAAACTTTCAGTTAAATTATAAAGCAGTTTTGTTTGTTTGTAAATAATACAAACAAAGTTTTTTGAGTAATTCTTCATAAAGTTTTGATCTTCATATCGGGGACAGGAGAGAAAAGAGAAAAGTTCTTGTCTTCTTTCACAAAAAAACACTGGCTAGACTCTCTCAACCAACCAGTGTGCGTCGTTTTCAAAAACTTTTAATTACCTCCTTACCGTTCTTCCTTATACAATCATTTCATCTCCCTTTGTTTTCTCCTCTTTTTTCTTCCATACAGCAATCATCCCTATCGCGACAAGGACGAGGATGCCTGCAAAATAAAAGGTGAAAGGAAGAGCGATGAGTTCATTGACAATGCCGGCGAGGTACGGGTCACCAAACATGCCGAGTGCGTAAATCGCCTGATACGTTCCCATCGCCGTCGCCTTTTTGTTTTCATCGACCGATTCAATCGACATTCCCAACAACAACGAGAATAAAAGGCCGAGGAAAAAGCCGATCCCGATTTGAACGAGATAAACCAACCAGCTTCCACCGGCAGCCGGAATCAAAAACGTAAACAAGGCGCTGCCGGAAAAGGCCATGGTCAAGGATCACCATTTTCCAAGCAAAGGAACGACCGTCTTTCCGACGAACACCGTCGCTATGGAGTGAGGGATCATAAAACAAATCATCAGAAAGCCCAAATCTCGTTCGTCAAGGCCGGCTTTTAGGACATACGCCGATGTGAAGCCAAAGATGGTCGTAAACATGATCCCGTGGGCCAGCACGGATAAAACGGAAACTTTGAGCAACAACGGTTCTTTCATCACGGAAAAAAGGTCTTTCAGCTGAACGGTTTGCGGCTCCACCGATCCCTTGCTTTGTTTCGATTCCTTGATCGATACAGAGAGAACGGCGCCCACTGCGGCCAGACATCCCCCGACCCAAAACGGGACATGCCATCCCCAGCGGTCCGCAATCGTGCCGCCTGCCGTCATGCCCACGAGCTACGCCAACACCACGACAAGCGAAATTTGCCCCATCGCCCGATGGGTGTCTTCCGGACGAAAGTACCTAGCGTACAGAACCGTAAACACCACCCACGTCGCGGCGGCGACGCCAGCGAGCGCTCTTGCCGCCAGCGCCCATCCTAGGCTGTTTGTGAGCGCAAACAGCCACCCGCTTCCCATCGCCGTTGCCATGCCGAACATGACAAATGGTTTTCTCCTTTGCACCATATCAGAAACAAGGCCGATCGAGATGCGGCAGACAAACTGCATGAAGCCGTAACTGCCCAAGACAAGCCCAACGAACGAATATGCGCCTCCCAGCCATCCGACACACGGAGACAAGATCGACATATAATAAAAAGGAACAATCAAAAGAAAAAGAAGGAGATGAGAAACATCGCCACATCCTTACGCCATGGGCTACGCGCCACCTCCACTTCCCCTTTTGCCTCTGTTTATGGCTACACGGAAGGCGACAAGGCTTCTGTTGCCTTGTTCACCGAACCGAATTCGCGAATTTTTCGTTTGACCGTCTGTTTCACTTCTTCTCTTCCGGCGCCAAGGTATTTCCTTGGATCATATAGTCCCTCGTTCTCGCGGAACATGCGGCAAATGCCGCGGGTAAAAGCCCATTGATTCTCGGTGTTGACGTTGATTTTCGCTGTTCCTAAGGAAATCGCCCTTTGGATATCGGCAAGCGAAATGCCTGTTCCACCATGCAGGACAAGAGGAACCCCGGTTCGGCGCCCGATCTCTTCCATTTGAGCAAATCCCAGCTTTGGCTTCCCTTTGTACGGGCCGTGAACCGAGCCTAACGCTGGGGCGAGGCAGTCGACCCCCGTTTCCTTCACGAGGCGTTCACATTCCTCCGGAATCGCATACATGGCGTCTGCTTCGTCCACCACCAAGTCGTCCTCCTGCCCCCCGATTCTTCCCACTTCCGCTTCGACCGAGGCGCCAAACTCCCAGGCGGCTTTGACGACTTGTTTCGTGACGGAAATATTTTGTTCTAGCGGATGATGGGACGCATCGATCATCACCGAAGTAAACCCGGCTTCCATCGCTTCGAGGCATTGTTCATACGAAAAGCCGTGATCCAAATGAAGCGCGACTGGCACCGTGATTCGATACTCCTTTACAAGCTCTTTCACCATGGCCGCTGCGGTCCGCAGCCCACCAAGATGTCCAATATATCCCGGGCTCACCGCCAAAATGACCGGTGCTTCTTCTTCCTGAGCGCCCAGCAAAATGGCCTGGGCAAACTCCAAATTGTTGATGTTGAAATGCCCGACGGCATATCTTCCTTTCCATGCCCGTTGCAGCATGTTTTTCATCGACACAAGCGGCATTGTCCGTCCTCCTTTTCCTTTCAACATACGGAAAACGTATCAAACGCTCTTGCGGCGCTTGATACGTTTTGGATCACATTACCAGCGAGCGGTCACCATTTTTTTGCGCGTATAAAACTCGACACCGTCCATGCCGTTCGCATGAAGATCACCATAGAACGAATTTTTCCACCCGGAGAACGGGAAGAACGCCATCGGCGCGGGAACGCCTAAGTTGACACCCAACATGCCGGCATCGATTTCCTCGCGGAATTTGCGGACATTCCCCCCGTCTCTTGTATAGATGCACGCTCCATTGGCAAACGGAGACTTGTTGGCCACCTCAATGGCTTCATCTAATGTCTCGACCCGTACCACCGAAAGCACAGGGGCGAAAATTTCGTCTTTCCAAATGGTCATGTCAGTAGTGACTCGGTCAAAGATCGTCGGACCGATAAAGTATCCGTCGACTTGGACAGCAGTATCTTTCCGCCCGTCGCGCACTAAAATAGCTCCTTCTTTTTCTCCGAGTTCAATATATTTTACAGTCCGTTGTTTATGAGCTTCGCGAATGACCGGGCCTAAAAAGATGCTTTCCTCAAGTCCGTTGCCGATTTTCAATTCATTCGCGGCCGCCACCAGCTTCTCGACAAGTTCATCGGCAATCTCCCCAACCGCGACAACGACCGACGCTGCCATGCACCGTTCCCCAGCCGAGCCGAACGCCGCGTTGATAATCTCACGGACCGCCACGTTCAAATCGGCATCCGGCATGACGATGGAATGGTTTTTCGCCCCCGTCAACGCCTGAACCCGTTTGCCGTGGGCCGCCGCGGTTTTGTACACATACTCGCCGACCGGCTGGGAGCCGACAAACGAGATGGCTTTCACATCCTGATGCTCCAACAGCCCATTCACAACGTCATGCGCGCCATGGACGATATTGAGCACCCCGTCGGGAAGTCCAGCCTCTTTGAACAGTTCCGCCAAACGGTTCGCCAACATTGGCGTGCGCTCGGACGGCTTTAAGACGAACGTGTTTCCGCATGCAATCGCCAGCGGGAACATCCAGCAAGGAACCATCATCGGGAAGTTAAACGGCGTGATGCCCCCGACGACGCCGATCGGATACCGGTACATCCCCGATTCAATGCCGGTCGCAATATTCGGAAGCTGCCGCCCCATCATGAGTGTCGGCGCACCGGCCGCAAATTCGACGCATTCAATGCCGCGTTGCACTTCCCCATAAGCTTCGTTGTAACTTTTGCCGTTTTCTAGTGTCACTAACCGGGCCAATTCCTCCCAATGTTCGACAAGCAACTGCTGATACCGAAACAAGATTCTGGCCCGGCGCGGCACCGGTGTTTTACTCCATGTTTTGAACGCCTCTTTGGCCGCCCGAACCGCTTCGTCTAACTCCTCGCGGCTTGAAATCGGAACGTAGGCCAGCACGTCGCCCGTTGCCGGGTTCGGAACGGCTTCTGTCTTCCCGGAACGGGATTCGATCCACTGACCGCCAATATAGTTTTTTAAGGTTTGCACTCCCGTTGTCATCGTCATGCCTGTGTTCCTCCTTCTTTTTATTTCCGAGCGGCTGAACCGCTCTGATGGTGGGCGATGAACTGTTCGATTTGCGCCAATGTCGGCATCGCATCCGAGCAGCTATGGCTCGAGATGACAATCGAAGCCGCGGCCGCCCCATATTCCATCGCCTTTGGAATCGGCCAGCCGTTCATTAATCCGTAGATGAATCCCGCGGCATACGAGTCGCCGGCCCCAAATGTTTTGACAATGTTCGCCGGGAAAATCGTGCCGACAAACGTTTCTCCCGTTCTCGTATAAGCAATGGATCCGTCTTTGCCATGCTTAATCACAACGATTTTCGCATTGTAATCAAACCACTTTCGGGCCGTTTTCTCGTCATCGCGTTGCTGGCCATCAAACTGCTCCATCATGTCAAATTCTTCTCTTGTGCCGATGATCACGTCGCATTTTTCGGCCGCCAAGTTGTAATAGATCGCCGTTTCCTCTTTGGATTGCCACGTATACGGGCGATAATCCAAATCGAAAAAGACAACGACCCCATGACGTCTTGCATACTCCAACGCTAAAAACACCGCTTCTCTTGACGGGCTTTTCGCCAAGGCTGTCCCAGAGATTAATAGGCATTTGGCACGCCGAATATAGCCTTCGTCAATATCGTTCGGCTCTAGTTTCAAATCAGCGACATTATCGCGATACATTAAAATGCTGCAATCGGTCGGACTTTTAATTTCCGTAAACGCCAAGCCCGTTACACTGCCTGACTTGTCAGTAATGACACAAGACGTATCAATTCCATTGTTTTTTAAATAGTTAACGATAAACCGTCCCATTTGATCATCAGCCACTCGACCAATAAACCCTGTTTTCATGCCGAGCCGCACCATGCCGATGGCGATGTTCGCCGGAGACCCGCCGACATATTTCGTAAACGTCACCGTTTCTTCCATCGGCCGATGGATTTCATTGGCGTTCAAATCGATGCATAGCCGGCCAACGGCGATAAAATCCAACGGTTTTTGCCGGTCAAACGTGAGTAAACTCATCGAACCGCCTCTTTCCTGTCATCTTTTTGGATTGTTTCTACTTCTGTTTGGCCGCAAGTTTGTGTTCCATCACCCACTCATGGTCCGGGTCATTGCGGAACTTCCACGTCCGTACGGGGCCGGCCATGACGTTTAAGTAATATCCCTCATAACCCGGGGGAGCCGAAACCGGGTGATAGCCTTTCGGCACCAAAACAACATCCCCGTTTTTTACGACCATCGTTTCGTCGAGGGAGCGGTCATCGGTGTACACACGCTGCACCATAAATCCATGGACGGGATGAACTTTATGATAATACGTTTCTTCCAAGTACGATTCATACGGCAAGTTGTCTTGATCGTGTTTATGCGGGGGGTAGCTCGACCAGTTGCCTTCCGGTGTAAACACTTCCACGACAAGCAAGCTGTCGGCTGGTTGGGATTCCGGAAGAATATTATGCACCCGCCGTTCAATATTTCCTGCTCCCCGTATTTCGACTCCTACTTCGCTCGGGGGAATTAACCGTGCCGGATATGTACCCTTCCCCGGCGCTAAACAAACCGCTACTTCCACATCCGTCATCGCTTCGACTTCATACACATCGTTTGCCGGAACATAGACCGAATATGGAGGAACTTTCTCAAATACATCCATTCTCCATCCGATCTGTTCCCACCGCTCCAACTTCGTCGATATGTTCGCTTTCCCTTTCAGAAGAACAAGGCAAGCCTCCTGATCCTTCATCTCTTTTCGCAATGTTTGTCCTTTTGCCAACACATACACTTCAAATCCAACGTACTCCCATCCCGCCGATTCCGGCGTTACGCGGACGACGTTCCCCTCTTCATTCGGCGAATGGCTGGAAATAATGAATCGGCTCATCATTGCATCTCCTTTATAAACCGCATGTTTCACGAATGTATTGGCGTGCCTTTAACGCATATTCAAACGGATTCGCTAGGGCTGGATCCTGTTCCGCCTCTACGACAAACCATCCTTCATAGCCGGAGGCATCTAATGCTTCGAACACTGGTTTAAAATCAATCACACCATCGCCAGGCACAGTAAATACTCCGGCTTTCACCGCCTGCAAGAAGCTCATTTTTTCCTCTCGAACCTTATTCGCAACCTCGATTCGTACATCCTTGAGATGAACATGACGAATACGATTTATATGCTTATTTAGGACATGTAAATGATCCTCCCCTGAGAAGACAAGGTGGCCTGTATCATAAAGAAGTGACACCTTTTTTGGGTCTGTTTCCTCCATTAAGCGGTCAATCTCCTCTTTGGTCTGAATACCCGTCCCCATATGATGGTGATAGACAATGTTCATTCCCTTTTCTGCAGCCAGATCACCAAGGCGATTTAACCCATCGATCAATAGATCCCATTCCTCTTCCGTAAAAACCGGCTTTTTATCAAACAATGGTGTTTCCATTTGTCCTTGGATGCTGTTGCCTTGTTCAGAAACAACAATGACTTTTGCACCCATTTCATATAAAAAATCTCGGTGTGCTTTAAATGCTTCCGCTGTTTCCTCAAATGGTTTAGAGGTCAAAAAAGCGCTAAACCAAGCACTGGCGATACTTAAGCCCCGTAAGGATAATGCCTTTTTCAAAACCTTTGTATCACGGGGATATTTATTGCCGACTTCACAACCAACAAAACCGGCGAGCGCCATTTCACTAATACACTGCTCAAATGTAATCTCACCCCCCAGCTCAGGCATATCATCATTCGTCCACCCAATTGGAGCAATACCAAGCTTCACTTTGTTTTCTTTGAACATATTCCCCTTCCCTCCGTTTTCTTCTAAGCTGCGGACAGAACTCTAGCTCCCCCCTTTAATCCCTATTTGCAGCGCATGCTATATCAGTATTTGCGTGCTAGTTTAAGATTTTCTTGTTTATTTCGATAGGCAGCTTGAACACTTTCTTTTGTCGACACTTCTGCAACGCCAACGTGCCACCAAGATTCATAGCCATGTGTCATTGTTTTAGGCAGAACTTTAATATCGATGAGTGTGCTGATGGATTGCTTTTTGGAGTCGATAAGAGCCGTCTCAAGTTCTTCCATTGTACGGACAGAATATGTTTTTAGACCATAGCCCTCTGCCACTTTTGCATAATCAATCGTCATAATAGGCCCATCGAGTTGCCCGGTCTCCAGGTTCCGTTTACGGAATTCGGTAACAAAGCTGCCCATGCCATTTTCCATTTGCAAGTTGTTGATACATCCAAACCCAGAGTTATCAAACAAGATAATATTAATTTTCTGCCCTTCCTGCAGGCTTGTTACCAGTTCAGAGTGGAGCATTAAAAAGCTCCCATCTCCAACCATTGCATACACTTCTTTATCCGGTTCAGCAAGCTTGACACCAAACGCCCCAGCGATTTCGTAGCCCATGCAAGAATAACCATATTCCATATGATAGGTATTGCGGTCTTTGCACACCCACATTCGCTGCAGGTCACCAGGAAGGCTGCCCGAAGCCCCTACAATCACGGCGTCATCATCAATCAATTCATTGACTTTGCCAATTACGCCGGTTTGTGTCAATTCCGAACCAAACGCTTCTCTATATTCAGGCAGTTTTTCATCTAAGTGGCCAGCAATTTCCGGTGTAAAGTTTTCTCCATAAGCAACAGAGCAAAGACGTTCTAATTCTCTGTTCCATGCTTGCTTCGCTTCGGAAATCTCATTTCCATAAGCAGAAACATGATCCCCCAACGCTTCAGCTATGGCCTCAAGTCCAGCCTTCGCATCAGCAACTACCTTCACCGCGTCTAATTTCGACGCATGGAATTCTGAAACATTGATCGTTAAAATTTCCGCACTGCTGAACAACTGTTTAGAAGCAGTGGTAAAATCCGTGAAACGAGTACCGACTCCAATAATTAAATCCGCCTGTTTGGCAATGGTGTTAGCCGCTAAGTTTCCCGTCACCCCTATTCCTCCTAGATTAAGAGGGTGAGAACTTTCAATCGTACCTTTTCCAGCTTGAGTTTCAGCAAACGGAATGTTGAACTTTTCTGCAAATTCCACGAAAGCGTCAGCTGCCTCTGAATAACGAACGCCACCACCTAAAACGAGCAACGGCTTTTTCTTGGAACGAATGAGTTTCACTGCATCTCGAACACTTTCGAGAGACGGTTGTCGACGTTCAATCCGATGGACACGCTTGGCAAAAAAGCTTTCAGGAAAATCCCACGCTTCTCCCTGAACATCTTGAGGAAGAGCGATGGTTACAGCACCTGTATCAGCAGGATTTGTCAAAACACGCATGGCATTCAACATGGCAGACATGAGTTGCTCCGGACGGCAAACACGATCCCAATACTTGCTAACTGCACGGAAAGCATCATTGGTAGATATAGACAAATCATGCGTTTGTTCAATTTGTTGTAAAACGGGATCAGGCTGGCGAGTTGCAAATACATCACCAGGAAGCAAAAGTACTGGGATATTATTTGCCGTTGCTGTTGCGGCGGATGTGACCATATTCGCTGCACCAGGACCGACAGATGAAGTAGCGACCATAATTTGTTTACGGTTTTTTTGTTTTGCAAATGCAATTGCGGCGTTAGCCATTCCTTGTTCATTGCGTCCTTGATATACCTCTAATTCCCCCGGATCTTCTTCAAGTGCTTGACCGAGACCAAGCACATTGCCATGACCAAAAATAGTAAAGATTCCTTTTACAAACTTTTGCACTCTGCCATCAAACTCAATGTACTGCTGGTTTAAAAAATTCACTAACGCTTGGGCGGTTGTTAACCGAGTCGTTTTCATTCACTCCTCCTCCTCACAAAACAGGGCTAAATACTCAGACTTTTTTCATTAAAAACCTCTTTCACTCTTATATGAATATCATCACACTCTACTTTTTCTACCCCTTGTATGCCACTCAAGTGACCAAGCAAACCAATAAGATTGTTTTGATCCTTAAGCTTTAGTCGGAATGTAATATTAACTAAATTATTATTCAGTTCCTTTGTATCTAAAAGGTAGATATGTTTAATTACTGCCTTACTTTCTTTAAAAAAATTTGATATTTCTTTTAATGTACTAATGCCGTCTTTAACTGTTATATGAATGGTAATTGTTTTAGCTGATGATAGTAACTTCGACTCTATCCATCGAAGAACAAAGGCATTTATCAAGATGATTACCGTTCCCACCAATGCGGGCACGTAAAACCCCGCTCCAACGCATAATCCTATAGAGGCAACAACCCATAAGGTAGCTGCAGTGGTGATCCCCGATACTCTATTTGATTTACGCATGATTACCCCTGCTCCCAAAAAACCAATACCACTTATTACTCCATGAGCCAGACGGGCCGGATCAAATCTTGCATTCCGATGATCTATCATTTCATTAAATCCATAAATTGAGAGTATCATAATCAAAGCAGAGCCAACGGAAACTAGAAGATGAGTCTTTACTCCTGCTTGTTTGTTCCTTAAGTCACGCTCCCATCCAATGATACCACCGAGTATAGCTGCTAAAACTGTTCTTTCTATAATAGCGTAGGTAGAAATTGCAAACAACAGAATCACCTCTCAGGAGCTATTTGTCCTAATGATAATGATTATGGAGCTTGTTACAAAAACCCCGTTATAGTAAAATACCTCCCTTCATCCTAATCATATTTCACAACCTTTACATAACATATGCGAAACATGAGATTCGATTTACACACTGATAAATTTCCATGTTTCATATAAAACTTTTAGGATGGAAACTTGTGGAAGCGGTCTGGCCACTCCATTTTAGGGTGGAAGTTATAAAGTAAACACTGCGTAAATATAGCGGCATTTACCCATCTTGTTTTATACATAAGCGGTTTTTTATCAAGCCAATTTAATGGATCTACTCTTACAGAAAAATCAATATATTCATCAAAGGTGCCTTCAAACCCTTTAGGCCAATATTTTTTTAATGGATGAAAAGGCACACGCCCTCCTTTCTTTACATGTTCATAAGTTTCTTTAAGCCAATCAACCAACATAACACCGGTTAGCTGTTCTTTTATATTTTCCCATCCACACAAAAGCGAACCGTGCTTCCCCCACTCAACCCTAATGATAGCCCTTTGATTATTATTCCACGCCTCTTTTGCGGCACTCTTAGAACTAAGAACACGGGAATGGAACCAACACATAACATTAGTCACAGTCTCAGTTTCAGGATTATACTCGATCCAAATTTCCTCATGGTCGCATGGTTCATAATCATCAGGGAAATCATAGTCATCTTCCCAAAACAGATGATAGCCGATCATTGATTTAGTCGGATGATGCACTACTACAACATCTTTCAATGGAAAGCATTCTTCCCTAGTAAGGAGTAGTATAGGACAAAATTTCCTCATCATCTGTTTTTCCTTCTCACTGGGCGGAATTAACGGATCCATTTCTAAAACTCTACGGTACTGTTCTCCAGCCCTACGTATATTACCATCTAGGTGCAGAAACTCCGCTAATTGTGACACGTAATTTACATTATCAGGGATTACTCTTGTTAAAAACTCCAGTTGGGAAATCGCCAGTTGATAGAAATCATGACTAGAAATTCTTTCTTTGATCAACTTCGGAATTTCCTCGTTTCTTTTTTTCCACTCGTACAAGAGTGTATCAATCATTTCAAACTCCCCCCTGAATTCCCTTGGCTATTTCCCTTGTTCCTTAGTTCCAGTAGTATTTTTACTTCGTTGGTAGTGATGGAGTGAACTCCCATTTCCAAAAATTCCCCCATTACATCAGATTCATCAATTGTCCAAACCAAAACGGGCAGACAGCGAAGCATAGCATAATTGACAAGTGACTCGTGACAAAGTCGATAGTTGATGTTTATACCACAACATGAAGAGGTAATAGCCTCTCGGCACGTTTCCCTAATAAAAGATTCATAATTCTCCTTATAAGTCTCATACAAACTTATACTTACATTTAATAACACTTGATATGGACGGTAATGTTTCTTTAAATAATGCGCTCTTTCCCTTTCACATCCGGATATAATCACATAATCCCTCATGTTATGTTTTTCGATTGTTTTGATCATCGGGTCAATAGCACGATCTTCTTTCACATCCAGATTAATTATCCGTTGATACTCTTTGACGATTGGTAAAACTTCCTCGAGCCGAAAGATTCTATTGGCTCCATCGAGATCATTCAATTCCTTAAACGATAAGTCTCGAACCCTCATTACTCCGTTCGAAGTTACAATCTCTTCATCATGCAAAAGAACAGCAATTCCATCCTTTGTAGCCCGAACATCCACTTCAATAATATCTGCCCCTGCTTTTACCCCTGCTATCACAGATTCAATAGAGTTAGACGGAGTATTCATACAACCGGTATGAGCGATAATCAATGTTTTTTTCAATGCAATCCCTCATTTTTCATAATTTTATTGCTTCTATGAGTTCCCCGTGGATTTTTCCATTGGAGGCGACAAGCGAATCGTGAGAGAGCTGATAGGGATTTCCATCTTTATCTGTAACTTGTCCCCCCGCTTCCGTCAAGATTAAAATCCCAGCCGCGGTATCCCAAGGATTTAGACCATTATGCCAAAATCCAGTAATCCTTCCAGATGCCAATAAACATAAATCTAGACTCGCTGCACCGAATAAGCGGATATTACGACTTCTTCCTGCCAATTGATCTATTTGTCGAACAACGTGAGACCCCGATCTAAAATCACTAGCCTGAAACCCAGTTGCTATGATTGCTTCAGACAAAGTTGCTTCTTTTCCAACCTGAATGGGGCGTCCATTAAAGTAAGCCCCCAATGCCTTTCTTGCTGCATAAAGTTCATCCGTAACTGGATTGAACACGACACCGATGACAGGTTCTCCGTCCTTTACAACCCCAATGGAAACAGCGAAATATGGAATGCCATGAATGAAGTTAGTCGTACCATCAATGGGATCGATGATCCAACCATAATTTGAACCATAACCTTTAAACATCTCATATGCGTTGGCTCGGCCACAATTTTCTTCAGATAAAATCCAATGGTCAGGATAATCTTCGCGAATTTTTCTTCGAAGTAAGTTCTCACTTAATCTATCAACCTCGGTCACCAAATCATAGGCATTCTTTTTCTGCTCAATTTTCCCTTTACTCTCCAAATGTGTCTTAACCAATTGTCCAGCTTTTAGTACATATTCAATCGCTGAGTTATATAAAACATGTTCTAGATCATGCTTTACTTTCATAGTCATTTTTCTTTCACCCTTATCCTTTAGTTATAGACAGATGTTTTAACAATCTCTTGGTTCGCCCTATCTTTTTTTAAACTTTTTCCCGTCCCTGAATCAAATAAATGGATAGTTGAGGCATAGGTTGATATTTCGATGACCGAACCATATTCCATACTAGTATTTGCCTCAGCAAAAAAACGCAATCGTTCATTGCCCACTTTTAGACTAATCATTTGTGAATACCCAATAGGTTCAACCATATTTACAGTACCCTTGATGCAAATATCTCCATTGGCACCTAGCTTTAAATCATGAGGACGGATACCTACATAAACTTCTGTTTCCTTTCTATGAAGTTCCAAAAACTCTTGATCTAATTCAATAGTGGTATTTAATAAATGAAGTTGGTTGTTCAATAACTTTCCTTTTAGAAAGTTCATTGGAGGTGTTCCGATAAACTGGGCAATAAAATAGTCTTTCGGATGATTATACAATTCCGTCGGAGTATCGTACTGAATAATCTGTCCCTCCTTCATAACGGCAATGCGATCCGCCATTGTCATCGCTTCTTCCTGATCATGAGTAACCAGAATAGTTGTGATGCCTAGTTCCTTTTGAATACGAGAAATCTCCTCTCTCATTTCAATTTTTAATCTAGCATCAAGGTTGGACATGGGCTCATCCAATAACAACACCTTTGGTCTCTTGACAATGGCGCGTGCTAAGGCAACGCGTTGCTGTTGCCCACCAGATAACTCACTTGGCTTTCGGTCTAATAAGTGCCCAAGTTGTACCATTTCAGCAGCTCGTTTTGCCCGCTCTCTCTGTTCCTCCTTTGGAACTTTTTGTTGCTTCAACGGAAATGCAATATTATCTAAAACCGTCATATGAGGATATAAGGCGTAACTTTGGAAAACCATCCCAATATTCCTATCCTTAGGTTCCATATCATTTACAATTTGACCATCAAAATAAATTTCACCACTATCTGGTTTATAAATTCCCGCAATCATAAGCATCGTCGTTGATTTTCCACAACCGCTTGGTCCGAGCAAAGCGATGAACTCCCCTTCATTAATGGTCAAATTCATATCATTGATTGTATTAGTTTTTTTGTTAAATGATTTACAAATATTCTTCAACTCAATTTTCATATTCCTTTTCCTCCCCCTGCACTCATTTCCATCAATGACTTCTGTGTTAAAAGGAAAAACAATAAAACCGGCAGCATATAGAACAGTGACACAGCACTTAGCATTCCGTAATTGATCATATTCGGATCACTAATAAGTTTTTGTAAGTAGGACGACAAGGTTACGTTTTCATCACTTAAAATAAAGGTATACAACAGTAAAAATTCAGACCAACCTGATAAGAATGAGAAAATGCTAACTGCTGCTATTCCCGGCTTAACCAATGGAAGGACAATTGAAAACCAAACTTTCAAACGGCTACAGCCGTCAATTAATCCGGCCCATTCCACATCCCATGGTATATCATCAAAAAAACCTTTTATTATCCATGCTGTCATCGGAATTTGTAATGCCGTCTTAACTAAAACAACTCCCCAGAGTGAATCAAACAATCCCATAAAATTCAAAATATAAAACACAGCAATCAACAAGGCGACACTCGGAAAGGCATGTAAAAGCAATACAGTTTTTATTAGCATCTGACGCCCTGGAAATTCGACCCGGGCTAAAGCATACCCAGCCATAACGCCAATAATGACTTCAAGGATAGTAATAGTACCAGAAAATACGAAAGAATTCCAAGTTGCCGTCCAGATACTCGGGAGCATACTCCCTCCATGCTCCACATTTGTCCATAAAAACCTCCAGTTCTCTAATGTAAAGTGAACAGGAATAAAACCGAACTTCATTTTCTCAAAAAACGAGCTTAACAAAAGCCACAGATACATCAAAATAATGGGTAATGTCGTCAGCCCTAAAACTCCATAGGCAATAATAAAGGAAATGCGTTTTTTCCACTTAGAAGCGGGTGTAACCATAGTTACCGTTTCAGTTTGATATCCTGTTACCTCCATAACCATTAGCCTCCTACTCGATTTTCGAAGAGCTGATCATTTTTTGCATACCAAAAGCTTTCCACGTAACAAGCGAAAAGACGAGTGCAACTAAAACAAGAACTAGGGAAATAGCGGCCCCATATCCAAACTCAAAATTTTGAAAAGCTTTGTGATAAGAGTACAAGGATAGCACTTCACTTTCAAACAAAGGTCCACCATCTGTCAGCAGTAGAATATATTCATACGATGTAAGCAAAGACAAACATTGCCATAATGTAACGAACATCAAGGGCCAGCGAACAGCAGGAATAATGATATCCTTAATGATTGCCCATTGTGAAGCACCATCTACTTGGGCAGCATAGAACAAGTCTCTCTGAATAGACTTGATAGCAGATGAAAAAATAATCATTCCGAATGAGGCCCCAACTAATCCGTTTGCTAGAACTATAGCCACTATTGGGTGATCCGAAAGCCACTCGGTAGGAGGCATATCAAAAAGGGATCTCAAACTATTTAGAACTCCATATTCGCTTGGATCAAAAAACCATAACCAAAGGAGTATATACACAACTGGCGGAGAAATCCGTGGCAACATCCAAATAGTTCTAAAAGCAAGACCAATAGACTCTCTTTGAACAAAGTAAGTTGTTAAAATACCTAAAGCCAAGCCTAAAAACACATTAATCAACAAAGTGAAACCAACATACGCTACTGTATTTTTTACAATTAACAAAATATTAGGGTCAGTTATAATGTTCCTAAAATTTTCTAGACCGTTAAAATCCCATCTCATGGAAGAGTCCATGCTGGTAAATGCCAATATAGCTGTCAACAGAACAGGTAGAAAAAAGAACAGAAATATAAGAATTATGAATGGTCCTAGCATAATAGCCGGTAATTTCCATTTTTTAAGAAAAGAAACCACTGCATCAACCCCCTCTATAATAAACATTGATATATCCCTCTTATAAAGGAAGGGGATGCCTGACAAGAAACATCAGGCATCATTTCATCTTTTAATCCAAAGTCTTCAATTGACTTCCAAGATCATTTTTTAATTGTACTTCTAGGTCTCTCAATGCTTCTCGAGGTGTTTTCTTTCCAAGCTCCACTGCCTGAATAGCATTAAAAACTGCTCTTGAATATTTGGGAAATCCTTCATGGTTCGGGAGAAATGTTGTATACTCAGACATATATGCTACCTTTCCTAATGTTACGTCCGCCTTAAAGTTCGGATCCTCAGCACCGCCTTTTGTGACAGGGAGATGGAATGTTTTTAGATTATGTTCTGTTTGTAGTGCAGGATTGGCTACAAGTTCTAATAGACGTTTCACCAACTCAGGATATTTCGTTTGTGATGAAACAGTATATACAAACGGGTGGGAAAGAGTAAGTGGTTTCCCGCCTTTTTCTGCTGCAGGAATCAGCATCATCCCCAAGTGATCGTTAACCCAGTTGGCATCAACTTTACCCAGTCTTTCGTGAAAAGCATCTTGGCTCCAGTTAAATACGTTCCAAATCCCACCATAGTAAAATAAAACCTTTCCATTAACAACCATTTTATGAATATTACTCCACTCCATCTGTGTGAGGTTGTTCGGGATAAGTTTTTTCTTAGCAATTTCATAGTAGTAGGTTAGTTGTTTTTCGACTGCTTTTTTATCTAATACAATTTTGTTTTCTTTAGAATCGTATACCGTTCCCCCAAAGTTGTAAGCTATGGCTTGAAAATCAGGTCCATCAACCGGACGGTGAATAATCCCGTATGAAACTAACCCTTTTGTTTTCGCTTCTTCTGCTAATTTCGTCATATCCCCTAATGTAAATTGACCGTTGCGAACTTTCTCAGGAAGAGTATTTATTTCCTCTTCACTCCACCCAAGCTTTTTGAGAATATCCTTATTATAGAAAACAGGTCTTGCCTCTGTATCTTGCGGCGCTCCCCAAATATGGCCTTTATATGTTACAGACTCCCATATTTTCGGAAATACATCTGAATATTCCTTCGATTGTTTTAATTCATCTAAAGGAATGATATAATTGCCGTCTGCTAACCAACCGATATTTTCATGCCCTGTTGCGTAAATATCTGGTTCTTTTTTTGCTTTAAAAGCCAACATAAATTGCTTAGCATATTCCTCCCAACTACCATCAAACGAACTTGCTTGAACCTTTACTTGTATATTCTTTCCTTGTTCCTTCAACTCCTTATTTAACGTTTCAGCAGCTTTGACAAGATTATCGATCCTTGTCAATTCTGCACCCGCTGTCTGCGCTCTAATTGTTATTATTTCAGTCCCATTTGCATCTGTATTGCTCTTTTTTGACAGATCGGACTGTTTACATCCTCCAATGATAAGTACTAAACAGATAAATACCACAAACAAAATATTGGACACTAATCTCTTTTTCATATTTTACCTCCTATAACCAATTTTATACATAAAAAACTTATAATGAGACATCGAGTTTTCTAAAGATAGTTTAATGTTTTAGAATAACCCACCCCCACACGCATCTATTTTAATATATTAATTTTTCGATAAGTTTAATTGAATGCAAAAATTACGTAAAATTGTTCTAATTTTGTATAATACTTGTTTTTTTTATTTGTCTATTCCTTAAATTGATGATTGATTTGTTTTTAGCACTTTCATAAATCGCCTCTAGCAATTGAATCGAACGGAATCCATCTTCAGCTGTCACTGGGGGCTTTGTTCCATGGATAATGGCATCAATAAACAGACGATCCTCTTCCTTATATCCCCATTTTTCTTCAATGGATAATTGATAGAAATCATGAATGTGCGCCGCCTGCTGCAACCCTGGGGCATACATGACTTTTTCGAGTTCTTGGGTTGCGACCGTGCTATACTTCCCATAAACCTCCAAACTCTCAAACGGAAAGCTCCATCCAGCATGAGCATACGTAACAAAATTGACGATCGTCCCCGAGACAAATGTCATCATAATCGCGAATGTGTCTAATTCCTCTGTCGAAATGTTTTTTTTTGCTTCGCAGTAAACCGTTTGTACTTCACCAAATAAATAACGGCACAGATCCATTAAATGGAAAGGAGTTTCATACAAGAAGCCTCCCGTTACCTTCGGGTTTGCCGTCCAAGGAGGATTTAACAGTTCGCCTCTGTTCATTTTTACATGAGCCAAATAGGGGGTTACCTTCCCGGAATCAACCAATTCCTTGACTCTTTTGTACACCGATGCATATCGACGGTTCATTCCCAAGTTGTAAATCGCCTTTGATCGCTCAGCCACTTGCCTGATTTGCTCTGCCCCCTCCAAAGAAGTCGCCATCGGTTTTTCTGAGAACACATGCACATTGTTTTCCAGACATTTTACTACCGGCTCAACATGCATCGTGTTCGGCGTCGTCACGTAAACAGCATCTACACCAAGATCAAATAATTCCTCAAGGCTTTTGACCGCTTTTGCTTCCCCAGCTTCCTTCGCCAATGATGCGGCTCTTTCTTCCACAATATCCGCTACCCCAATAATTTGAACCCTCTCATCTTTCTTTAGGATCGAAGTATGTACCTTGGCAATCCCTCCGGCTCCCAAAATCCCTACTTTCACCCGAGTCATTATTTCTCCTCCTCATCTTCGTTTTAATAAGAAAGCGCTTTCTAATACATCGAAAACATTGTGTGCCATATCCATCTTAAATAAAATAGTGCAATCTAATTCCTATCAAACCCCTTTGAGCAAGCGCTTTCCTTTTGTTTTTTATTTTACCCTCAACATATCATTTTATCAAGTATTTTTTCTAAATTTATAGAATTTTTATTAAAAAATAAAAGAACAGCTATTTACAGCTGTCCTCCTTACCAATTTAACATTTTCTACAGCAGTATCTATTATTTCATAAAAATAATGTGTCTGTATCCTTACGATTTCACTTTCGCGATATGACAGGCCGACCTCCTTACCACTAGATGAGGCGGCAGAATGATCCGTTGTTTCGTATGATTGGCCCCTTCAACTTGAGCAATTAATAGGTCAACCGCTTGCCTTCCCATTTCTTCAATAGGTTGGGCAACTGTTGTCAACGGCGGGTCAATAATAGACGATAAAATTGTATTGTCAAATCCAACCACAGACAAATCATGGGGAATACGGAGTCCTAACTCTTTGGCTGCCTGGTAAATGCCCACGGCCAGGGAATCAAAACAAGCAAAAATCGCGGTCGGCCTTGGGGTCGACTGCAACAGCTCCATCGCGGCTCTTTTGCCATCAACCATCGAGTAGTCCGTATATACAATCCAAGATTCTTCGTATTTTAGACCGTTCTCTTGAAGTACCTGCTGATAGGCCTGTAGCCTGTATTTATCGCTTGTGCGTCTTAAATTCCCAAGCATGATCGCGATCTGTTGATGGCCTAGGGAAACAAGATGCGAGACGGCTTGATACCCTCCTAAAAAATCATCAACTCTCACTACGTTAATGGCTAGCTCTGGGATGTCTTGAGCAATAAAGACCAAAGGGAAATTCCGTTCCAACAGCTCTTTGATCATTGTATAATTGTTCGTTGTGGTTCCGATGATGATGCCATCCACGCTTTTTTGACGTAATAAAGAAAGATACATTTCTTCCGTCTCTGGGTTGTTGTCCGTATTACACATCAGAACGTTAAATCCCTGTTCTCTTCCTCGGTCTTCCACTTTCCTAGCGATTTCAGAAAAAAACGGGTTTGCTACATCAGGAATGACAAGACCAATCGTTCTTGTCCGCTTCCCTGTCAACGCCGAGGCGACCATGCTCGGTTGATAATGCAACTCTTCCATTACCCGTAGAACTCTTTTTCTCGTTCTTTCACTGATGCGACCAGTATTATTGAGCACCCTTGATACCGTCGAAATGGATACACCCGCTTTTTTTGCTACATCATAAATGGTTACTTTCATCGCTCATCATTCTCTCCGTCTGTTGTAGTCAAGCTCGTTAGGTAAAGCGCTTGCTCTTCTTAATGTTATTTTAACGGCTTTTCCACTTTTTTTCAATGATTTTTCCGTTTTCGTAATAAATGGATCTATACAAAAACCGGCCCTAGATTGGCCGGTTTTAAGCAAAAATATTGTCGTTTCCCCTACCTCCCCCGAAACACCGGCTTCCGCTTTTCTAAAAAGGCGCGGACGCCTTCGCGGTGGTCTTCGGTTTGCCGCATGCGCTGTTGGGCGTCGGTTTCAAGCTCCAAGACATGAAGCAAGTCGGCCTTTGTTCGCTCGGCATATAACCATTTTGTGGCAATCATGGCTTGGAGCGGTTTTTCTTGCAAGGAGGCGATCCATTGTTCCGCCTGTTCCTCGTTATCCATAACAAGGTCAACGAGGCCGAGCTGTTTCGCCTCGTCGGCGCTCATTGGTTTTCCTTCCCAAATGATTTGTTTCGCTTTGGCCGTGCCGACGCGCTGCGCCAAAAGGAAATGCCCGCCGCCGTCAGGAATCAGGCCGATGCCGATAAAATTCATGGCAAGGCGCGCTTCTTTCGTGGCAATGAGGTAATCGCTCGCCAAGGCAAAGCTGAACCCAAGGCCAGCGGCGGGACCATGGATGAGCGAAACGGTGATTTTCGGCATCGTATACAAGAGCATAATCATCTCTTGGATCGTTTTCATCACCGTCTGAAATTGGCTCGGGTCGTCAACCGCCAGCATTGTCTTAATGTCGCCCCCAGCCGAAAAGCCTCTTCCCTTGCCGCGGATGACGACAACGGAAGCTTCGCTTTCCTTGATTTGCCGCAGCGCATCGACAAGTTCTGTTAGCATTTGCACATCCATGGCATTTAACGCCTGCGGTCGGTTCAGCTCCAAAATCGCTTTGTTTTGGTCAAACGTCAGTGCTACCGTTTCCATCGCTCTCCCCCTCTGAATGATCGTTCATTTATTTCATTTCCCTAGCAGAGGTGAAAACTCCTGTTTCTGCACAAAAAACATCCATGAGTAAATTTTACTCCCCACCCAGGCATGAAAATCCATCTCTCCTTCCATAATGGAGGATGAACGCAAACAGTTTGGAAAGACGTGCTTTTTAATGGTGGTTCGACCCTGTAC